>ERZ772986.3-NODE-3-length-265797-cov-7.465933_pt1 | contig 265797 bp, 246 predicted proteins | sample MGYA00511898_ERZ772986 | MGnify/ENA primary metagenome ERZ772986 (study PRJEB29015, sample SAMEA2737934) | human oral metagenome | biome: human oral; feature: human-associated habitat; material: dental | place: China | collected 2148 ... | reverse complement strand
CTTACCCAGCGCATCCCCCATCGCAGCACACGCACCCCGCTCCAACTCAGCAAACCTCGACTGAGTCCCCTCAGCATCATAACCATCCCAAAAAAACAAAAACCCCTTCATCTTCGACTTCGCATACTCAACCTCGGCCCGATCAAGCTCAATCGCCTGACCCAACACACCAGACAACCAAGACAACAACGGATCAAAATCCTCACGCGTATACGCAATCACATCACCATTACGCACCGTCGAAAACGTAACACTCATCACCGGCCCCTTTCTGCAACAGCCGCATTCACAGCCTCGACATCTTCATAACCTCAAGAACACAGCAACGAGCGACAGCATCCGATACAAACCTGTATCCAATGCTGGGGTGTCGCCCCACGTCACTACCTGATTTTACACACCCCACCGGGCATCCGGAACTAAAACACCACCACTCATCGGATGAACACCTACGATCCACCATGAACAACTAATCAACAAGGCCCTTCAGACGCCATAAGGTTCCCACCGCCCGTTATCTCCTGCCGGGGTTCTGGTCGCTGGCTAGGTCTAACATGACTAGATGCCCCTGCTATCGATGATCCGGGATGCTGTCACCGGGTGCTGGTGGTGTGAGCTGATCGCTGACAGGGGCACGACCCACCTGCCGACAAATACCCACCGCGTGATGTCTCGGGACGTCAGCAAGGAAGGAAAGCGATGCGCGACGCCTCCGTGCGAAACCACCATGGGTGAGCCCCGTCCTCGGGTTGCACAATGACGTGGCACATATGCATGATGGTGCCCGCAATGGGTCACCCCGCCCGAGCATCGATCACTGGCGTGGCGCCCTGACACCCGATTTCAGGAGAGTCGATGCGTGCTTTGAAGCCCCGCTGCTTGGGGCTATCCATCACGTGGGGCGTGCTCGCCCTCACCATGTCTTTATCCCAGATGACACCAGCACAAGCTGTGGGGGCGTCTCCCGAGAGCCTGACCGGCACCAAAGTGAGCGCACGACAAAACGTCGTGGCGGATCGAGCCCCGGATCCCGCACCACCCTATTCACTGGCGGGTGGGGACGAGTTCAATGACTCGTCCCCACTGGTGGATAGGGGATGGATACCACGACTGGTAGGGCTAGGCGACGACCCGATGGAGAACACGATATTTGTCCCGGAGAATGTCTCGGTGGCCGACGGCAACCTGCGCATCACCACCAGACGGCACTGCCTCACCGCGGGGGAACAGGCGAATGACAAGAACGTGAGCCCCAACGGTGCGGTATGCCCGGAGGGGACTCGCACCGCTTACGCCTCGGCACGCATCGACACGGGGTTCATTTTCTCGGGAACATTCTCCATGGAGGTCAGGGCTCGCATGGCCGACGATGCTTTCGATGGCCTGCACTTCGCGGCATGGATGCAAAACGACCAGCAGTACTGCCCCACGGATGGCCCCCCGACCAGCGACATCGGTGAGCTAGACACCATGGAGGTGTACACCCACGAGAAACGGGTGAACAGCACCACTCATCTCACCTGCGGGTATGACGGCAACTCCGACACCATCCGTACCCATTCGCGGATATCTGGTATCGACCTCCAAGGACAATGGCACGTATTCAAGATGACGTGGGACGGATACGCCATCAGGTACTACGTAGACGGCAAATTGATGGCTGCGGATTCCGGTGGCGGCGATGTCATTGGATCATCGGTGGGCATCACCCAAGAGCACCTGCGCACCGTGATGAACGACCATCCCTGGAGGGTCGTCATCGACTCCTACGTGTTCCCAAAAGACATCGACTGGGTGCCGCCGACGGATGACACCCGCCCATTTCCCGAACGGGTCGATCTGGTCGACTACGTGCGTGTCCGGCCCCTCATCGACGTCTTCCCGTCGGGGCCGATCGGTGACCTGTGGCGCGCGAACCCCGATCTGGGGGACCCGGTCAGCGCCGAGACGGACGGGCCGTCAGACACCAGGGAACAGAACTTCACCAATGGAACCATCCGTTGGTCCCCTGGCAGCCAAGCGCAGATCATCGACGACAGGAGAGCGCACAAAACGCGATGATCTCCTGTCGTCTAGATCATCGGCAGTCGGGCAGCTGATCGGCCGATCCCGGGTACGACCGGATCCGGAATACACCCCAGGCAAAGCGCACAACCTTGCCGGATAGGTGGAAACACCAGGTGCCTGCCGGGTCGCCAAGTAGTGCGATCCGTTGGGCGGCTGTCATCGCCGTGGAAGATTCTCGGTCTGTAACACCCAGCACTTCTCACGCAGAGTGGCCCTGAAGCCCGGTCACCCGTTGGTACTCATCGAAGGTGATTTCGTAGACCATCTCGGGGAAACGAAGTGTCCACGTCTGTGCCTGATTGGTGAGTTCCAGCCCGAACCACCGGGCATAGGTGGTTACGAGATCAAGGTGCGGCACCATCGGCACCGTCGAGATGGCGTTGGTCAGCAGGCGCGGGAAACGGACCGCGTCGGGCGCGAAATCGGGTACCTTCTCGTCGTGAATCGAGCAGAAGAACCGACCACTGCCATAGTCTCCGGAGTAAACGGCTTTCGGGCGCAGCCAGGCGAAGCAGGCGAATTGAAGTGGCCACCCGGCTACCCCACCTTCGGCCATCTCCTTGCCCATTGAGAACTTCCCGGTAGTGAGTTCCCACGCCCTCTCGTGGTCGGGGGAGGCATCCCGCAGCCACTTCGCAGCGCCGGTCACCTGATCGAACTCGGCACCGGTATAGCTCTCATTCGCCCATGCCCACAACCATGTGTCGGATTCGTAGGCGTGCGAACCCCACAGCTGCATCGACAACTGGCGGGTGCCCAGGGTTAACTTCCCTGTGAGCAGGTCAACGCTCCAGTTCATCTGGGCATCAGCGCCCAGCCATTCGCTGAACGATTCCTGGAGGTCATTGACCACCACCGAATGCCTGGCTCCGAAGGCGATGAGATCGGTGTGGTCGGCGGGGGTCTCGGGATAATCGTTAGCGCTCACAACTCCATCGTGCCATCCGAACGGGCCATATGAACAGGATACGAACAGGATGTGCCGTTGTTGGCACTCACCACACACGCACCGATGCAGAACCGTATCCTTGATCTTGGATTCACAGCGAGTCCACAGCCCTGTGATACCGGCTGTCAGTGCTCATCCGCATAGCCTTGGGACAGCATTTCGAGAACAGGAGACCCGATGTCCGTGGACCAGGTGAACTCAACCTACGAGCAGCAGTGGCTCGCAGCCAGGGATCCGGGCGTCCCACGTCACATGGAGTACCCGCAGGGGAACCTCGTCGAGGCCCTGGAACGGGCCGCCCGTACCTGGGCCGACAAGGACGCCTTGGATTTTTTCGGGCGGCGCACCAGCTACGCCGAACTCATGACCCGTATCGAAGCGGTCGCTGGAAACCTCCGCTGCCTGGGAGTCGGCCCCGGTGACCACGTCGCCTTGCTCATGCCCACCTGCCCACAGCACGTCATCGCCTTCTACGCGGTACTTGCCTGCGGTGCGACGGTCGTCGAGCACAATCCGTTGTACACCGTCAACGAGTTGGCCCCGCTGTTCGCCGATCACCGGGCGAAGGTGGCGATCGTCTGGGATTCGGCGGCAGACACCATCCAGGCCCTGGACCGCAGCATCCGTCCACATCACATCGTGTCGATCGACATGATCACCGAAATGCCCTGGTTCAAGCGTCTGCTGCTGCGCCTGCCCATCGCCAAGGCCCGCGCCTCACGGGCCCAGTTGTCTACCCCAGCCAAAGCCACCATCCATTTCAAGGACCTGCTCCGCGACGCAACCCCCATTCCAGAAAGCGCTTCCCCCTCAAGTGACGACGTCGCTTTGGTTCTCTACACCTCCGGCACCACCGGCACTCCCAAGGCAGTCCCGCTAACCCACGCGAATCTCATGGCCTCCACTGCTCAGGCCCTCGCCTGGGTCACCCCGCTGGTTCCTGGTCGCGACGTTTTCCTCGCCTGCCTTCCGTTGTTCCACGTCTTCGGCTGTTCCCTATCGATGAATGCCGCCCTCAACGACGGCGCGATGATCCATCTCATTCCCAAACCGGAGACCGCGCTGATCCTTGATGCCATCAAACGCAGGCGCCCGACGATGGTGATCGCCGTCCCCCCGCTGTTCGAACGCATCCTTAAGGGGGCTGAGGAACGCAAGGTCGACTTGCGCGGCATCACCACCGGCATCTCCGGCGCAATGTCCCTGCACGGGGAGCTCATCTCCCGTTGGGAAGCCGCAACGAAAGGCCTTCTCATAGAGGGTTACGGATTGTCGGAGTGTTCCCCCATCGTCTGCGGCAATCCAGTCAACACCACCCGCACCGCAGAATCTATCGGCATCCCCTTCCCCGACACCGAACTACGCCTGGCCGATCTGGAAGATCCGGCCCGGCCTGCCGCGCCGGGGCAGGCCGGTGAGATCCAGGTCAAAGGACCCCAGGTTTTCGCCGGTTACAGCAACGACCCCGAGGCCACTGCAGAAGCCTTCGTTGATGGCTGGTTCCGCACCGGCGACGTCGCCAAGCCCGATGAGAACGGATTCCTGCACATCGTCGACCGCATCAAGGAAGTCGTCATCACCGGCGGTTTCAACGTCTACCCATCCGAGGTGGAGCAGGCGATGCGCGACGAGACCGGCATCGAGGAGATCGCCGTCGTCGGGCTGGCCAATGAGCTCGGTGTCGAGGAGGTCATCGCAGCCGTCGTCGCCCCCGATTCCATGCCACCCTTCGACCTCGACGAATTGCGCGCGGAGCTCAAGCACCGCCTGGCCGCCTACAAGGTGCCGCGCCGGGTCTTCATCCTCGATTCTCTGCCCCGCAACGCCATGGGCAAGGTGCAGCGACGCCAGGTGCGCGAGGCTGTCGAATCGATAGCAATCGGCGAATGGCTCGACCGCGCCGATTCCTGGCGAGAATGGGTGGACCGGCTGGATGCCGACATCCGTGATTGGATGGATCAAGTCGGTCCTGACCTGCGAGAACGCCTGGAACAAGTTGCCCCGGAACTGCGGGAGAAACTCGAACGCTGGGATTCCGAAATCCGTACTCGCCTTGAGGAATTGCCCAACCTGCGAGAACGCATCGAGAAATGGGATCTGGGGAAGCGTCTGGAGATGGTGCGTGACCAGCTCAGGCAGCGCGCGACCCAGGTCACCGGAAAAGAGGATCCCAGTAAGGAGGGCTGACCCGCGAACAACGGCCCCAGACACCGCGATGACGGCCGTCATCACCAGCATCCTGAGACCATCAGGCCGGGAACCGGTCCGGCATTTCTCGCCGAGTCGGCTTACCCGACGGCATCACTGATGCGACAGCACCACTGAGGTTTGCCATGGCCCCGTTGCCATGGCAAACAACGGCAACCGCAGTGGGGCTGGATGAGCCCTTCATTAGGCTGCACCCGGCAGCAGCCTGACGTAGGAGAAACCCATGGTTCAGCTCTCGGTTCTCGACTTGGTGCCTGTGCGCACCGGCCAACCCACCGGGCAGGCGATCAATGCTTGCATGAATCTGGCCAAGGTCGCCGACCAGAGCAGTGTCACCCGGTTCTGGCTCGCCGAACACCACAATATGAAGTCCGTCGCATCGACCAGCCCTGCCGTGCTGGCCGGCATGATCGCCGCGCAGACCGTTCAGATGAGGATCGGTTCGGGCGGAGTCATGCTGCCCAACCACGCCCCGCTTGCCGTCGCCGAACAGTTTTCCCTTCTCGAAGCGGCCTTCCCGGGACGAATCGATCTGGGTATTGGCCGAGCTCCCGGCACCGACCCGGTCACCTCCTGGGCGCTGCGCGGTGGACGCGACGACGAGACCAGCAACAGCTGCTTGCCCGAGAACAGTCGCTTCCCCGAGTGGGTGGAGCAGGTGACCGCCCTGACAATGGGCTCACTACCGGTCGAGATCGGCACGCGCCACTTCGAACTCAATGCGACCCCGGCCCCCATCTCCAGCCCGACGGTGTGGCTGTTGGGTTCTTCCGGTTACTCCGCCGCACTGGCGGCCCGTATGGGGCTGCCCTATGTGTATGCCCATCATTTCACTGGGCAGGGCACCGAGGAAGCGTTGCGCAGCTATCGGGGCTCCCACGTGGGCCCCGGGCGCCCACGCACCTTCGTCACGGTCAATGTCTGCGTCGCGCCCCACGCCGAGCAGGCTTGGCAAGAAACCCTGCCCCACCAAAACCAGATGGCAAGACTGCGGATGGGCTTGCCATCACGCCCGATGGAAACCATCGAGGAGGCACAGGCCAGCGGGGCCCTGCTATCGGGGAATGCCCTTGAGAAGATGACCGAGCCATGGCTCGTTGGCAATCCCTTCGAGGTGGCCCAGCAGATCTTCGAACTGGCTGACCGTTTCGAGGTCGATGAGGTGATGATCCATCCGATCAACGGGGCCCACGACGGCGACCCCATAGACGCCAACCCCGGGCGCGAGTACGCGGTGCGGGAGCTCGCCAGCCGGTTGGTCGACGTCAGCTAATACGACCAACCGGGACGGTGTCGATCGGCAGTACCGCGGCAGCCTTGCCTGGCAATAGCGCCTGAGTCCTTCCGGAATTCAGCGATCGACGCGGGCCGAGCCACCTCCGGCCAGCTTCTTCACCTCAGCCAAGGTGGCCATCGAGGTGTCGCCGGGGGTGGTCATCGCCAAAGCACCGTGCGCGGCACCGTAGTTGACCGCCACCTCGAGATCCTCACCCTCAATGAGCCCATAGACCAGCCCGGAGGCAAAGGAATCTCCCCCACCGACCCGATCGAAGATCATCAGGTCGTCGCGCTGGGCCGCCTTAACCAGCCCAGATGCCACCGACCATGCGATGGCTGACCAGTCATTGACAGTGGCCGACTTCACTCCCCGCAAGGTCGTAGCGACCACCTTGAAATTCGGGTAGGCCTCGGCGACCCGCTCCACCATCTTCCTGAAACCATCGAGCGGAAGTACGGTGAGGTTCTCGTCGACGCCCTCAATCTCAAAGCCGAGAGCCGCAGTGAAATCCTCCTCGTTGCCGATCATCACGTCGACATAGGGAGTCACCGCACGGTTGACCTCCTGAGCTTTGGCCTGGCCACCGATGGATTTCCACAGCGACGGGCGGTAGTTGAGGTCGTAGGAAATGATCGTTCCGGCTGCCTTGGCTGCCTTGCACACCTCGATCACCGTCTGCGCAGATGTCTCAGACAGTGCTGCATAGATGCCACCGGTGTGCAGCCAGCGAACACCTTGGCGATTGAAGATCTCATCGAGATCCCAGGCCTGCGCGGTGGCTTGGGAGATAGCGGTGTTTCCCCGGTCGGAGACCCCGACCGAGCCGCGAACACCGAAGCCACGCTCGACGAAGTTAAGACCATTGCGGGCAGTGCGCCCTACCCCGTCGTTGGCCACCCATTGGATGAGCGATGTATCGACACCGCCGGTCATGATGAAGTCCTCCACCAGATGACCAACCTCGTTGTCCACCAGCGAGGTGAGCACCCCGGTGCGCAGGCCGAAGACCTTACACAGTCCACGAACGACGTTGTACTCGCCACCGCCCTCCCACACGTCGAATCGACGAGCGGTGCGCACCCGACCGTCACCTGGGTCGAGGCGAAGCATGACCTCACCGAGACTCAGCGCATCGTATCGGCACTCGGCAGCAGGCTTCAGCCCCAGCTCGACACTCATTCGGCCCCCCCGGTGAGCTCGGCAACCAACCGGGCCGCCTCGCGACACAGTTGCTCGATCTTGTCGAATTCCTGGTTGTCAACGGCCTGGGCCGGAACCATCCAGGAGCCACCCACCGCCGGAACACAGGGTAGGGCCAGGAAATCGGCCAGGTTCTTGGGCGAGACTCCACCGGTCGGGATGAATTTGACGTCAGTGAAGGGAGCGGCCAGCGATTTGATGGCTGGTGCGCCGCCATAGACATTGGCCGGGAAGAATTTCACGGTATCTAAGCCCAGCCCCTGGGCGGCCATGATTTCGGTCGGGGTAGCGCATCCTGGCAGTACCGGCAGCCCGAGCTCCTGGGCGTGCCTGACGACGGCCTCGGACAGTCCAGGGGAGACGATGAAGGTGGCCCCGGCCTCGGCGGCCTCCTCGACCTGCGCGACGCTGCGCACCGTACCTGCCCCCACGATCAAGTCGGAACGGTTGGCCATGGCGCGAATGGCGTCGGCCGCGGCCGCAGTACGGAAGGTGATCTCCGCCACCGGCATGCCGCCGGCAACCATGGCATCGGCCAGGCCATCAGCGTTCTTCGCATCGTTGACGACGACCACTGGGACGATCTTGTGCTGAGCGATCTGCTCAAGCGTGAGGCTCATGTGAACTCCTGGAACTGTGGAATTGCGCTCCGCGCACTAACGGTTTCACTCAATAAAACAGCAGTGTCGTGAGCTGAAATAACCCTATCACCGTCACCGATCAGGCCTCCACGGGTTGCAGATTTGTCGCCGCAGACAGTTCACCTCGCACACGATTTGTCCTACGGTGGGCAACCCTTCCTGACACCCACGGATGGCAGACTGTGAATTATGACACCCGCCCCCGTCGAGTCCATCAACAGAGCCGTGCTTCTACTGGAGAAATTGTCCGAAGCGGGACCCGAAGGAGTCGCACTGGCACATTTGTGCCGCGAGCTGGGGATGAACAAGTCGACGGCCTACCGAGCCCTGAACACGATGCGCACCCGGGGCTTTGTCGAGCAGACCCCCGATGGCGACTACCAACTCGGGCCGACGGCCATCGGCATGAGTCGACGCTGGTTCTCCGCGGGCTCATTGGCCGAACAACTGCACCCGGCCTTGGTCGCAGTCGCCCGGGAGCTCGGCGAGTTAACCCACCTTGGTGTGCTGTCGGGCGACCAAGTGGTCTACATCGACAAGGTAGAACCCGAGAAACCAATCCGGGTCTGGTCACAAGTAGGACGAGCGGTTCCGGCTGCGAACACCGCCTTGGGCCGCGCCGTCTTGTCTCAACGAGGTCTGACCGACCGGCTACTCACCTGCTTCATCACCGATGGACAAGACCCAGCCCGGTTGCTGGAGGCCGTCGCCGAAGCCCGGCTCAACGGATTCTCCACCGAGGTACAGGAGAACGAACCGGGCATTGCTTGCATCGGGGTGCCGATCCTGGGCAACGACCACGCCATCGCGGCAATGTCGGTGACGATGCTCGCCGAGGCTCTTGACGAGACCTCGATCCGCCGGGCAACCGGAATCATCGCCCGGGTGGTGCCACCGCTGCTACCGTCCTCACTCCATCTGCCCACCGCACTGCTCGCCCACCATGACGAACGGCACATCAGCTGAGTCCCAGGCGAGGATCGCATCCTGACAATGATGTCCGGTCCTCTCAGCCACAGCCACCATTCCAATCACCACCGTGACGCAGAGCAAGGGATCCGCAACGAGAGTCCCAGCCTCACAGATCTTCCCCGAGAGTTCTCTGTGCAACTACCACGTCCGCACCCTTCGAGCGTCAAATTCCCTTCCGAGAAGCAACTGAGGTAACCCTAAATCGAGAATTTCGATACAGATGTGCATCCGGAGCAAAGTTCAGGCTACAGTGATGCTCACTCGGTCGTTCCGAATGATCTATTGATCATTTGATGGGACCGTGGGCCGGGCTCGCTACCTGGGGGTGGGTGCGAGCCCGGCCATTCTCATGTCCGAGACATCTGCTCGGTCCCCGAAAACTCCAGCATCTCGCCTCGAACCCCGCGCCACGTTGCGCCGGAATAACCCATCCACCCAGGTCGTTCCATTTGCTGTTGGCCCGCCGGGCGAGTCAGGAAATCCCGAACCACCAATCCCCTGCCAGGAGCAGACATGAGCACAGTAACCATCACCAATGACAACCTCGAATCGACGATCACCAGCAACGACATCGTGATTCTCGACTTCTGGGCAGCCTGGTGCGGGCCCTGCCAGCAGTTCGCCCCAATCTTCGAGGCTGTCTCGGAAAAGCATCCCGGGATTGTCTTCGGCAAGGTCGATACTGAGGACCAGCAACAGCTGGCGGCAGCCGCCAGCATCATCTCCATCCCCACATTGATGATCTTCCGCGACGGAATCCCGGTGTTCTCCCAGCCCGGAGCGCTCCCGGCAAGTGCCCTTGAATCCCTGATTACCCAGGTGCAAGGACTCGACATGGACGAGGTGCGCAAGGCGATGGCGGAACAGTCCGCACAGTGAACAAAACGTCTCCGGGCACCTCACCAGATACATCCCGCGACGAGCTCCGGATGCCGGACAACAGACTCGCCGGTGAATCCGGGGCTCGTCAGGGACACCGCCAGATGGCACCATGACATAGGATCGTCACTGGATCGTCCATCCGGTGACGATGCGAAAGGAGGCGGCATGGGCTGGTTGCACGGCGTTGAGCGCAAACTCGAGAACGCGGTGAACACGGTATTTGCGCGCGCCTTCCGCAGCGAGGTCGAACCAATCGAGATCGCCACTCGCCTCACCAAGGAGCTGGATGCCCAGGCGAAGCTGCTGAACCGAGACAAGAGACTTGTTCCCAACAACTTCACCGTCCACCTGTCACCGCACGACCATGACGAACTCGCTCCAATGGCCCGGGCAATCAACGACGACATCGTCCCGGAACTGCGTCGTCACGCAGCCGAACGCCACTACGTGTTCAACGGCCCGATCCGCATTGACTACATCCGCGACGGCTCCTTGTCCGTCGGGCGGTTCCGGGTCGACTCGGAGGCGGTCGCCACCGTCGCCGAGGTAGGTGGCGCGGCATCCACCACGACTCTCAAGCGGGCACCACTGGTTTTGGAGGTCAACGGGGTGCGTCACCCCTTGCTGCCTCCGGGGTTCACCATCGGACGCGGTTCGGAGGCCGATCTGCGCATCAACGATCCCGGGATCTCCCGGCAACACGCCCGCATCGTCGTCACCGAAATCGCCGACGACGTCCGGGTGCACATTGAAGACCTCGGATCGACCAACGGGGTGGTCGTGAACGGACAACGTGTCACGAACGTGGCACTGGGTGACGGGTCGCGCATCGAGATCGGTTCGACGCGCATGCTCGTTCACTCCCCCATAGGGGCGTGAGAACTTGAGCAGCCTGGTACTCGTCGCCCTGAAGGTCGGTTTCCTCGTCCTGATGTGGCTGTTCATCCTCTTCGTGGTCAACACCATCCGGGTTGACCTCTTCGGTCGCCACGTCTCCGCAGAAGAGCTCGTCGCCGCCGACGAGAAACCCTCCTCGCGCCGTCAGACACGTGGTTCATCCACTCCCACCAAGATCACCATCACCACCGGACGAGCCGCGGGGGCGAGTGCTCCCCTGCCCTCCGGAAATGACGAGATCATGCTCGGACGCACCTCCGCAGCCGACTTGGATGTTGATGACGACTACGCATCCTCCCGTCACGCCCGCGTCTGGCGTGACGAACAGGGATGGGTCGTCGAGGACCTCCTGTCGACCAACGGCACCTATGTGAACGGACAGAAGATCTCCCAGCCCACCCGCATTGGCGTCGGCGATGTCGTGCGGATCGGGCGTTCCCAGATGCAGCTGGAGGCGTGATGTTCTCCCTGCGCACAGCGGCCCACTCCGAGATTGGCCTAGTCAGAAGCAATAATCAAGATTCTGCCTATACCTCCCCGAGCCTCATCGTCGTTGCCGACGGAATGGGTGGGGCCGCAGCTGGTGACTTGGCATCATCCGTCGCGATTCGAGAGTTGCAGGCCGCGGACGCCCAGAATAAGCCCGAGCGGCTGACCGGGGAGCACATGCTGGAGGTTCTCGGTGGGGCATTGACCAGGGCGAACGACTCCCTGGCCGATCTCGTCGCCTGGGACCACACTCTGGAGGGGATGGGCACCACCGTATGTGGTGCGATGTTCTCCGGCACCCAACTGGGTGTCGCCCACATCGGTGACTCCCGTGGTTATGTGCTGCGCGAAGGCAAGCTGATTCAGATCACCCACGACCACTCCTGGGTGCAATCCCTGGTCGATGAGGGGAAACTCGCTCCGGAGGAGATGGCCACCCACCCACACCGCTCGCTGCTGATGAAGGTGCTGAACGGCCAGCCGACCCACTCCCCCGATTTCCTACTCCACGATGTCCAACGCGGTGATCGCCTGCTGTTCTGTTCCGATGGCCTGTCGGGCATGGTCACCGACCAACAGCTCTCCCAGATCCTCGGATCAAGCAGCGACCTAAAGACTGTGGTGCGCAATCTGACCAAGGCCGCTCATGCCGGGGGCGGGGCGGACAACATCACCTTGATCGTCTCCGACGTCGTCGACTACGACCCCGCCTTGGAAGCCGTCGAGCCGAAGGTGTGGGGTGCCGCGACAACCATGTCGATTCCCTCCGTGGATGCCCCCGTCGTCGACCTCGGCGATTCGGATCCCTCGCCACGCTCAATGCGCGCGAAGGTACCGCCCGCCCCCGCACCTATCGTCCACGGCCCCACCCCACCGGAGGGGTTGATCGATCCGGACCGTTTCGAGACGATCCGTTACGCCCCACACATTCCCTCACGACGACGTCGCTGGATCCCCACCGCGCTAGTGCTGTTGACGGTCTTCGCCGTGGTCTTCGGTGCGATCGTCGGCACCCGCACCTACATCGATTCCCGCTGGTTCATCAGTGCGGATACCTCGACGACCCCCAACCTGGCATCGGTGAACCAGGGGTTGCCCGATGAGGTACTCGGGCAGCGGTTGTACACCCCGGTCGAGACCTCGCAGGTAGTCATCGACGATCTGCCGCCCTACTATGCGGCGAAGGTGCGCAACGCAGAGATGACCTATACCTCCATCGACGAGGCACGTTCCGCGATGGAGAACCTTGCCGCGATGGCCGAGCGCTGCCGAGCCGAACGGGCCGCGGCCACCGGCCAGCCCACCCCGTCCGCTACCCCCGGGGAAGAGGAATCACCCGCCCCCGATAACCCGACAGCCTCCGAGTCGGCGACGATGAACCCATCCCCCTCGTCACCAACTCGCCCCGATCTCGAGGCGTGCGCATGAGCGAGACCCAGGTTGTCTACTACAAAAGACGCAACACCGAGCTGTTGTTGGTACTGACCGCCAGCATACTTGGCATCGGGGGCTGGCTGCTGACCCACTTGAACCGCGATGGTTCGATACCGGTCTCGGCGTGGTGGATGTTCGTGGCCTGGCTGGCGATCTGCGTCGGGGCCCATCTCATCGTGCGGTGGCGCATTCCCTATGCCGACCCGGTGATCCTGCCCAGCGTGCTCACCCTCAATGGGCTGGGGTTGTCGATGATCCATCGCATCGACGTCGGCTGGGACCCACCAACGGACGCGGTCACCATGCAGTTGATCTGGACCATCCTGGGTGTGCTGCTGTTTGCCGCCGTGCTCATCCGGCTGCGTGACTACCGGCTGTTGCAGGGATTGTCCTATGTGCTCTTCCTCATCGGCATGGCATTCCTGCTGCTCCCCTTGGTTCCGGGTCTGGCCTCGGCGAATAACGCGGCCAACGGATCCCAGATCTGGATCGAAGTGTTCGGCCATTCCTTCCAGCCTGCAGAGATCGCCAAGATCGTGCTGACCTTGGCCTTCGCCTCCTACCTCACCGAGAACCGTGACCTGCTGCAACTCGCTGGCCGCCAGGTACTGGGGTTCCACCTGCCGCGGTTGCGTGATCTCATCCCGATCGGGGTCATGTGGGGCGCCGCCCTGGTGGTGCTCGTGTTCGAAAACGACTTGGGCACTTCCCTGCTGTTCTACGGGTTGTTCGTGATGATGTTATTCGTCGCCACATCCCAGATCCGCTGGGTGGTGATCGGGGTCGGCGCCTTCGTCATCGCAGCCGGGGTCGTCGGGCGCGCGGCCCCGCACGTCGCGACACGGGTGTCCAGCTGGCTGGACCCGTTCTCCGACTTCGAGCGCAATTACCAGATCATCGCGGCCCAGTACGGCATGGCCTGGGGTGGGCTGTTCGGCCGAGGATGGGGCCAAGGCCGACCCGGACTCACCCCAGTGGCATCCTCAGATTTCATCTCCGCAGCGATCACCGAGGAACTCGGAGTGGCTGGGTTGATGGCCGTGCTGACAATCTACCTGCTGATGGTCTCCCGCTCTCTGCGCATCGGGCTCACCTCCACCGACGTCTTCGGCAAGCTACTGGCCTGCGGTTTCTCCTTCGTCTTCGCGCTGCAGATCTTCGCAATCATCGGCGGTGTCACCCGTCTGCTGCCGCTTACCGGGCTCACCACCCCGTTCATGTCCCAAGGAGGTTCATCGCTGGTGGCCAACTGGCTCATCGTCGCCATCCTTCTGCAGGTCTCCCACCAGGCGCGCCGCCCAGTCTCCACACTGGAGGCAAGTGCCCCGGTGGAGCCCATCGCCGACGACGCGACCGCAGTCATCGGCCGGAGAGGTGAGCGATGAACCGATCGATCCGTGGCGTGGCGGTCGTCGTGCTACTCATGTTCCTGGCCCTCATGGCGAACATCACCATCGGCTACATGACACGCACAGACGAATTGATCAACGATCCACGCAACAGTCGCGTGCGAGATGAACAATTCGGTGCCGAACGCGGTCCGATCTTGGTGGGCAACACCCCGATCGTCTCCAATGTCGCCACCGACACCCGGCCCTACGCCTACCAGCGCACCTACCTCGACGGGCCACTGTATGCGCCAATCACCGGCTATTACTCCTACCTGTACGGACGCTCCAAGTTGGAACAGCAGTACAACGCCGAGCTGACCGGACAAGCAGATTCCCAGTTCACCCAACGCATCTTCGAGACCCTGTCGGGCAAACAGCCCTCGGGTGGGGTAATCCAGACCACAATCCGCCCCCAAGTGCAGCAGGCAGCCTGGGAGGCCCTCGGTAGACGGACAGGGGCCGTTGTCGCGCTGGACTACACCACCGGTGAGATCATCGCCTGGGTCTCCTCACCCAGCTACGATCCGAGCGAATTGTCCGCGCTGGACTTCGACGCCACCGCACAGTCATGGAACAGTTTGGTCAGTAATCCGGCCAATCCGATGAGCGACCGGGCTACCCAGGAGGCCTACCCGCCGGGTTCCACCTTCAAAATGGTGGTCGCCGCCGCGGCCTTGGCCAACGGATACGCGCCCGACACGATGATCGACACCCCAGCACAGATGCAATTGCCGGAGTCCACCGCTGTGCTGCCTAACCAGTCAAACTGCGGGGATACCCAGAAATCCCTGGACGAAGCCTTCACCTTGTCCTGCAATACCACCTTCGCCAACGTGGCGATGTCGCTGGGTGAGAAAAAGATCGCCGATCAGGCTGCAGCCTTCGGCTTCGGCGCAGGGCTCGGCTCCGACATCAACTCGGCGGCCTCCACCTACCCTTCGGGATTGTCGTCGGCGCAACTGGCGATGAGCGGGATCGGCCAGTTCGACGTCGCCGCCACCCCACTGCAGATGGCCATGGTGGCTGGGGCCATAGCCAACGACGGTGTGGTGATGGAGCCCTACGTGGTCTCCCAAGTGCGCACCACCAATGAGTCGGTGGTCTCCAAGCACTCCCCCACTAAGATGTCCCAGGCGATGGATGCCAACAACGCCAAAGCACTGCAGCAGATGATGGGCCACGTCGTGACTCAAGGAACCGGAACTGCAGCCCAGACTCAAGGATTGACTATCGCCGGGAAGACGGGTACCGCGGAGACCAGCGCTGGCGGGGTTTCCCACTCCTGGTTCGTTGGCTACTCCCCGGAGAACCACGTCGCCATAACGATTTTCCTGGCCGATCCCCAGGGTGCGGTTGCCGCAGGGCTGACCCCGCATATCATGGGGGCGGTCGGATGACGGTTTTCACAGATGACGTTCAGAACCAATTCAGTTGGACAAGCCACAATTGGGCGGGGTGCGCCGCGATGTGCTTCTGCGCTGGGCGTGTAGGACTTCTCGGCACACGACCTGCACGCCACGAATCGGCGGGCCGGTTGGGAAGGAACAACAGATGACCGATGAACCGATCGTGCTGGGCGGCCGTTACCAGCTGGAGACGATCATTGGCCGTGGAGGCATGGCAGAGGTCTGGCGTGCCCGGGACAACAGGCTCGGACGTCCGGTCGCAGTGAAGCGGTTACGCGTTGACCTGGCCACCGATTCCACTTTTCAGGCCCGCTTCGGGCGCGAGGCCCAGTCGGCTGCCGGTCTGAATCATCCCAACATCGTCTCGGTCTACGACACTGGCGAGAAACTTGATCCGGCCACTGGGGTATCGGTTCCCTACATCGTCATGGAACTGGTCGAGGGCCAGACCCTGCGCGACATCCTGCGTTCCGGTGTATCAATCCAGCCCGAGAAGGCCTTCGAATATGCGATGGGAGTGCTCGACGCCCTCGCCTATTCACACCGGCACGACATCATTCACCGCGACATCAAACCAGCCAATGTCATGATCACCCCGGCAGGAGCGGTGAAGGTGATGGACTTTGGCATCGCACGTGCGGTGTCAGATACCTCGGCAACGATGACCCAGACAGCGGCGGTGATCGGGACTGCCCAGTACCTTTCACCGGAGCAAGCCCGCGGCGAGACCGTCGACGCCCGTTCCGATGTCTACTCCGCCGGTTGCCTGCTCTACGAGCTACTGGCCGGACGTCCCCCATTCGTCGGGGATTCCCCGGTGTCGGTGGCCTACCAGCATGTGCGGGAGATGCCGATACCGCCGTCGCAGCACAATCCCGACATCACCCCGCAGATGGATACCATCGTGATGAAGGCGCTGGCGAAGTCGACCGAGGTGCGCTACCAGTCCGCATCCGAGATGCGCGACGACTGCTGGCGCATGCTCAACGGCCAGCAGGTGACTGCCCAGCTTCCCTCGTCCGTAGCAGATACGGCGGCCGCCACCCGCGCCCTGCCTACTGGGTATGAGCAGGGATGGTCGGAGACGGCATTGATGACCACTACCACTCCTGCCGCCATCGGCGAATGGACCTCCGATGACGATGAACTGGAGGAAGCCGAGCCCAGCAAAAAGAAGACGTCCAAGGTCTCCATCGCATTGGTCGTCCTGCTGGTGGCGTTGATCGGTGCTTTGGGTTTTTTCGTCTGGAAACTGTTGGGGCCCAACACAGCCAATGAGACCGTTGTCGTGCCCGCGGTGCTGGGTTTCAAGGAGGATGCGGCCATCTCTCAGTTAGAGACGGCGAAGCTCACTCCGAAGGTGGAGCGGGTCGCCGGGCCAGCCGATGGCAAGGGAACAGTAACCAAACAAGATCCGGGCAGCAATGCCGAGGTGCTCGTCGGATCGACGGTCACCATCACCATCAACGACGGCCCACCGACAGCCGCCATCCCGACCGGGTTGGTGGGTATGGAACAGGCCAAGGCCGTTGAAACCCTCAAGGCCGCGGGTTTCACCAAGATCGACGTGCTAGCCGCACCGGCCGACTTGGACACTGCCGATCTGAAGGTGGGTCAGGTGGTGAAGGTCTCACCGAACGAGGGTTCCTCCCTGGCCACCGACCAGACGGTATCGATCTACGTGGCATCGGGCCGGGGCACCATCCCGAAGGACATCATTGGTAAGCAGTGGGAAGAGGCGCGGGCCCAGCTGAAAGAACTCGGATACACCAACGTGTCCAGCCTGCCGCGCACTGATCAGAGCGAGGATGCCACCTATGTGAAGGGGCAGGTGATCGCCACCTCGCCAGGCGTGGGGACCACCGTCGCCAAGGACACCCCGATCACCCTCTACTACGCCACTGGTGAGGCCACGGTACCGAATGTAGTGGGCATGCAGTACGAGGAAGCCGTCAAGAAGCTCAACTCCAGTGGATTCATGAAGGTAACCCCCAACACGCAGAGCCCGCCATCGAACAGCGTCGTCCTCAAGCAATCGCCTGCGTCGAGTGATACTGAGGTGAGCAAGTCCACCGAGATCATGCTCACCCTCGGGGTGGTCACCTCGTCATCACCCACGCCGACGCCCGGAGGATGAGCCCCGAGCAATACCATGGGGCTTCCGCCGCATCCGGTGGAAGCCCCATGACCATCTGAGCCGGTAATCCTGCCTAGACTGCTTGGGCTACCCAGGTCAGGACAATGCGACGGTAGTCAGCGGCGACATCCCGGCCGCGCGGGCAGGTGCACCGGTGTCACCGCAGACCCCCAGCCAGTTGCCGAGCATGAGATAGCCGTGTTCGGTGAGCACCGATTCAGGGTGGAACTGGACGGCTTCGATCGGCCAGGTGCGATGCCGCACTGCCATGATTGTCCCTGATCCGGTGCGGGCACTGATCTCTAGTTCGGCGGGCAGGCTGTCAGGGACGATGGCCAGCGAGTGGTAACGGGTGGCCGTGAACGGATCGGGCACCTTGGCGAAGATACCCTGCCCGTCGTGATGCACCAACGAGGTCTTGCCGTGCAGAAGCTCGGGGGCCCGGTCGACGACGGCACCGAAGGCCACGCCGATGGCTTGAAGACCCAGACAGATGCCGAAGACCGGGATCTGTCCGCCCAAGCGCTGCACCACCTCGATGCACACCCCAGCTGCCTCGGGAGTGCCGGGACCGGGAGACAACAGGACGCCGTCGTAGCCGGTGTGCCATCCGGGGGTCGAGAACCACTCGTCATCATTGCGCCGGATGTCCACCTCCGCGCCGATCTGCGCCAAATAGTGCACGACGTTGTGGACGAAGGAATCATAGTTATCGACAACCAAGATGCGGGTCATGTCCCCAATTGTCTCGTGCCACCCGGCCAGCGCGTCCAGTTGTCCATGACATTGCGGTGCCAGCAGCGAGTGTTGTGTACCGGTCGATGCGCTCGGCGGGTCTCGCCAGGTCCGGCGTTCCGGTTACCGAACAACCCTCACGGAATCGGCACGCCCAGGTTCACCGGTTAGTTCCGGGGGACGATCTCACCGATGAACTGTGGCCGTGTCCGGCATGGGGCCGGTGTAGGCAGGCATCGTGATCTCGGCAATCCGCTGCTGGGAGTAGCCGAGTTTGTGGATCGCCACGTACTGCTGGAAGATCTGCGCCCCGTCGTCGTTGGCCAGCGAGGTCTCCATCGCGGTTTGGTCGCCAATGGCGACGATGACATAGGGCGGCGCGTAGGGCACACCTTCCAAGACGATGGTGTTGCCAACACATTTCACCGCCGTGGTGGCGACAACTCGCTTACCCTGAATGGTCATCGCCTCGGCTCCCCCGGCCCACAGAGCGTTGACGAAGGTCTGAACGTCCTGCTCGTGGATGACCAGCAGATCGCCGTCGACGCCGGGCGGCTGGTAATCGGCGGGAGCATCGCTGAGGGTCACGCTCACCGCAGGCCCGGCAACCGAAGTCACCCCTGCGGCCAGCTCCAGGTCAGGATCCACCGTGGTCGGCTGAACAGGCCCCTGCTGCTGGGCCAATCGCTCATTCTCGGCGCGAAGATCTGAGATCCGGGTTTTGAGCTCCTCGTTGCGCGCCTGCGCCTCGGCCGCAAGATCGGCGACGTTGGTAGTGCGGGTGGGACGCAGATCGTTGCCCTGCGCGGTGATCGCGGTTGCGGCAAGGAGGATACCGGCGAGCATGCCGACGAACAGGGTCGACAACCGTCGGCCCTGTTCCTTCTGCGCTGTTTCGCTCACCACTCCACCTTACCCGCCGCGGGTTGCCACGTGACCGCCCATGATTGGCGAGGTCATCGTACCTGGGTCATACTTGGAATTGGCCGTTTATGTGCGGCCAACCGCGTGCGGAGAGTCGAACCGCGGCTCACCGGGGATCAGGAGTTGGCATAGTGCCCGAGTCGAAGGTTCGTGACCAGGCGGCGAAGAAGAAGGCTGCTAAGAACAAGGCGAAGGCTGCCGATGCGAAGATGGAGAAGTCTGGGAAACCTGAGACGGGCTCGAGGAAGGCTTCTAAGAAGAACAAGAGGCAACGCATGCCTCTCGGGCGTGACTGGGTGCCGTGGGTCTTCGTACCAATGGCGCTGCTCGGTGTGTTGTGGCTGCTGCTGTTCTACATCGCGGGCAACCGGATTCCTTTGATCAAAGATCTCCAGAACTGGAATTACCTAATCGGCATCGGTTTGATCGCAGCCTCCTTCTTCGTCGCCACGCTGTGGAAATGATGCGATGCTCCGCCGAGACCCATCGCATACCCTTTGCCTGCATTTTCCCCGGCCTCAGGGCCTTTCTCGCGGCAATAGTGTGACCACTGGCTTCCCCATAGGGACCGGAACAAACACGGCCTCGTAACAGCGACCGCACCCATTTTCCTGAAATGGTTCTCATTCGCAGATGAAGTACTCCTACGTGTTGAAATTACCCTTCCCCAGACGGGTGACTTCGACGGTAAAGACTCATAGGATTCTCGGTATGACAGCCTCGCCTTGGTACCTCATCTATCGTGAGATACGGTGCCTGGCTGGTCGGGGGGTGCGTCCATGCACTCGTCCCACCGACCCTGTCGTTGGCTGAACGAATCACTCATTGTTGCTACGGCTTCGCCGCGAGACGGTGGTGATCAGTCCGGCGAGCCGTAGCCACCTCGGAGGGATAATGCACGATCACGAGCACCACCACGACCACAATCACGGCGCGGGCAGCAGCCGTCCGAGGCTGGCCGTCGCCTTGGGAATCACCTTGCTGTTTTTCACCATCGAGGTCGTAGGCGCGCTGCTAACTGGCTCGCTGGCAGTGCTCGTGGATGCCGCCCACATGCTCACCGATTCTGCGGGACTGATCATTGCCCTGGTGGCCAGCCATCTAGCGACCAGGCCAGCAAGTTCTCGGCGCACCTGGGGATGGCATCGCGTGGAGGTGATTGCAGCCTTTGTCCAGGCCGGGTTCTTGTCGATCGTCGGGTTGTATGCGGTCTACGAGGCGATCCACCGGCTCATCGCACCTCCGGAGGTGGCCCCTGGTGGGCTGGCGCTCATCGGCGTCGCGGGGCTGCTCGCGAATCTTGCATCGCTGCTGGTACTCGCCGGGGGACGCAATGAGAACCTGAACATGCGGGCTGCCTTCCTTGAGGTGGCCAATGATGCTCTGGGGTCTGTCGCGGTTCTGGTAGCCGCAGTGGTGATCCAGTTGACCGGATGGACCCGGGCAGATGCGGTGGCTGCGCTGCTCGTCGCGGCCCTTATCGTGCCGCGCGCCATACATCTGCTGAAGGCCTCGGGGGAGATTCTTCTCGAATCCACCCCCGAGGGCCTCGACCTGGATGCGGTCCGGGAGCACATGCTGCGGCAACCGCACGTGGTCGAGGTACACGACCTGCACGCATCAACAGTGGCAACCGGACTACCAACCCTCACCTGCCACGTCGTCCTCGACGATTCCTGCTTCACCGACGGTCACGCCGTTGAAACTCTCGCCAAGCTGCAAGAATGCGTACGCACACACCATGGGGTGAGCATCGAGCACGCAACCTTCCAGATGGAATCTGCCGCGGTAGCGGAGAAACACTCGGGGCATCTGCATGCCTGAACCGGGCTGCCGCCCACGTGCTTTTTCGCCCGTCGGAGGGCGACTTTCAGCCCAGGGGGCGCAGTAATGGGAAGAGAATGGTCTCGCGGATACCAGCCCCCGTGAACAGCATGATCAACCGATCCATTCCCATCCCCATTCCGCCCATCGGAGGGGCAGCCTGTTCGAGAGCTTCGAGGAAGTCTTCGTCGAGTTGCATAGCCTCCGGATCACCTGCGGCAGCGGCCACTGACTGGCTGGTAAGAATCTCGCGTTGGATGATCGGGTCGATCAACTCGTTGAACCCGGTACCGCGCTCCATCCCCCCGATGATCAGGTCCCAGGCCTCGATCTTTCCGGGTTCCGAGCGGTGGCGGCGGGCCAGCGGCTGAGCGACCTCGGGGAAATCGCAGACGAAGGTCGGATTGAGCAGGCCGGGTTCCACCAACGCCTCGTAGATCTCCATGACCAGCTTGCCGTTGCCCCACTCCGGGTTGTATTCGATTCCCCGGGCATCGCAATGCCTGTGCAGCGCATCCACCGAGGTCTCGACGGTGATCTGCTCACCCAGCACCTCGGATACGGCATCGTACAGGGGTAGCCACTTCCATTCGGCATCAAGATCAATGACTGTTCCATCGGGACGCTCGATCTGATGGATGTTCAGCTCATCGGCCGCATTCATAATCATCTGTTTGGTGAGCCCGGCAATCGTGCGGTCGTTGCCCCACGACTGGTAGGCCTCAAGCATGGTGAACTCGGGGCTGTGCGAGGAGTCGACGCCCTCGTTGCGGAAGATGCGGCCAATCTCGTAGACCGATTCGGCGCCACCGACCATCACCCGCTTAAGGTACAGCTCGAGGGCGATACGCATCGTCATGTCGATATCGAAGGCGTTGAGGTGGGTGGAGAACGGGCGTGCGGCCGCGCCACCGTGAATCAACTGGAGGGTGGGGGTTTCAACTTCCAGGAACCCGGCCTCGTCGAGGGTGCGTCGCACGGAGCGGGTGACCATCGAGCGCAGACGGACCATTTCCCGGGCCTCGGGGCGAGCGATGAGGTCCAAGTAGCGACGCCGTACTCGCTGTTCCTCCGAGAGTTCCTTGTGCAGGGTGGGCAGCGGGGCCAAGGATTTGGATGCGATCTTCCACTGGCTGGCCATTACCGATAGTTCGCCGCGTTTGGAACGTACGACGGCACCACGCACCCAGATGATATCGCCGAGGTCGACATCGGCCTTCCACGCCGCGAAGGCGTCGTCACCGACATTGGCCAGGGAGACCATCACCTGTAACCGCTCACCATTGGAGTGCTGGTTGAAGCCATCCTGAATGGTGGCGAAACACAGCTTCCCGGTGTTGCGCAGGAAAACGATGCGCCCGCCGGTCTCGACGACGTCGGAGCTCTCCTCGCCCGATTCGAGTGTGGCCCAGGTCTGGTTGGCATGGATCTGTGCGACGGTGTGGGTGCGCGACATCTCGACCGGGTAAGGTTCACGATCAGTACCCAGCATGCGGGCACGTTTCTCGCGGCGGACCCGGCGTTGTTCGGAGATCTCCGCGGCATCAATGGTCGGTTCAGTCACGGGCAGCGATTCTACCCGAGAGACCTCAGTGTCTCCCATCTCCCCAGGCCATACCGTCTGAGACGAGGAATCCTGCACGTCATTCGCTCCGCATTACCCCAAGTCGCTCATACCATAAGGGGCCGACCCAGCTCTGGGCCGACCCAGCTCTGGGCCGACCCACCACGAAGTGGTATATCCGAATGTATCTGCAGAATTCCGACACATTCACAACGGCTGAATATCGCCTTGCGTGAGACTCTGCTCCATCGCAAATGGATTACTCAATCCAGCCGACCAACTCAAGTGGCCATCACTTCCAAGATAGAAATCAACACCAAGAATCTCTTCTCTTTGCGCACCACGATTCACCAAAGTTTGCCAGACACCAGCGATTTCGTCAGGTGAATAATCAGCCAAAGAGAAACTTGGAGAAACTTCTTCGGCGACCAAGCATTCAGCAAAATATGGAGGTCCAGATCTTACAGTTTCCTCAGCATGAAGCTCGCAAGGGGCACCCGAAAAATCAGTTGCCTGCACACCTGCAATCTTGATATCGGTGGTTTCAATACCCACTTCAAGTCGTGAGATCCGATCTGTTCCAAAGAATTTCTCATAGTACTGCCGAGCTTCGCTCAGCTGTGCAGGATCAGAGACGTCAAAAGAATCTGGGACTGACACACCACCCAATGTTGCCGAACCTTTTCGATAGATCGGTTGGCTCCTTTCGGCGGCATAACAGTCCATGGCAATCATCTGCTCACCACCAGGAGTTGTATTGAGAATTAATCGCGGCAGTTCGCAATCCGCTGATGCGGCCGACACAACCCGCTCAGTCAAAGCCGACACATCGATAGCCGACAACTGGATCTGTGGACCATACGCATCATATCCAGATGATTCAGTTGCATTATGATCCTGATCGACAGAATACGTCAGCTGCTTACCATCGACAACAGTGGTCAATCTGAGCCCGGTATTTCCTCCATCGTAGTACTCGATCAAGAGTCCTGTGATCGACTCAATACCGGTTTGTTTCTGAATTATTTTCAGATCATCCACTGCACTGCTTGTCGAAGCGCCGCAGCCAACCACTGACATGATCACTGCCAGCAAGAAGACAAAAGAACAGCTTTTACGCATGCCAATTCTCCAGAAACAAGACTACCACATCGGACATCATCGCTGGATTTTCTGATTGTCACCTTGGTGAAGCTCGCACACAAAATCTTGTGTTACAGTGACTTTGTAACCAGTCGATCCAAGTTGAGTAGGAGTGATAGTCACTCCTGCTTGAGTCTTTTGAGTTGCTTTCGTCAACTCTTCGCTGAGCTGCTTCGCAGCTTCCCTCCAATCCATTCCATTTTTCAAGTTCAACAGATGCTTATTAATTGGCGTAGCAGCATCATACACAGTGAGGGTTCGAACATAGAAATATTTTCCCCATATTTCCCCCTCGGAGGCTTTAGAGAAATCTTTGATGGGCGTTTTGGTAGCACTATCTATCTCGTGAAAAAAACTTTGAAACGTCTCATGAATAGACCTTGTAATCGCAGACTGAATTAGCGACAATGATTCGACAGCATCCTTGGCCTGCTTCGAAAGAGCCGCGGCCCTTTCCACAGCAGCAACCCGTTCCCGAACTTTCTTGCGATACGACTCAGCCGCGTAACCCTGCCAATCCGGGATCATCAAGTTTTCAGCATCTTCAACAACTTCTTTGAACCCTTCGATCGCTTTCTCCCATCCTGCACGAACATTCCTCATATTCGGCACAATGCCAGATGCAGTGGAAATCCACGGCGCCAACGAATAACCCAACACGTTCACAGCGTTGCGCGCTTTGGTTTTGATATTCTCAAAATTAGCCAGCGTTTTTCTCTGTCGTATGCCTTCCAAGGGAGGGGGCAATTGCCCAATGATTTCAGCGCACTGGCAACTTCCGCATCGTCCTTGGATATCGCTTCTTTCAGCTGATCCTTTATGTGTTGAAGATCTTTTTTCAAGCACGCGTCAGTATAGACCTTCTGGTCACCGGACGATGTTGAGATGATGACTGGGTCGGTCATTTCACACTCCCTGCTACATTGGCATTAACCTGCTCTGTCTCTTGATAGCCCGTGGCCGATCGATGGAGGTTGACTGCTGAATTATCAAAAGCAGCCGCCGACTGGAGTAAATTCTTAGCCGTCAAGGTTTGAGCCTCGGCATATGCCGGTCTGGGTTGTATTATTTCACCAAAAATCACTGTTTCTTCAGTCATCGCATCCACCTGCTGACTCAGTGCATGGAGGCATGCGCTGAGATCATCCCAATGGCGTGAGACCGTGATCAGTCGGTCAGGGTCCACGGTCAGTTCGCCACCATCCCAGGAACTGGAGATGGGAGAAATGTGGTCACCTTGATGGCCGAAGCTGGGTCCCCAGCCACCGGGCACCGGAGCCGAGCCCGATGGAAGACCTGCTATCCCTTGGCTTCCCACGACTCCACCGGTTACCCCGGAAATGCCACCTGCCCCAGAGCCATCACCTGTGCCGACAGCACCTTGAGACACACCAGTGATACCCGTTGCGAAGGTATCTCCAGCTGTCACTGAGGTATGCCAGTTACCGGTGGTGGGGTCGTAACTCCGACCGGTAAGGGGATTCACCCACAATCCGGTCTTTGGATCATAAGTGCCGAAACGTTCGGTGAATCCCGGATCAGAGGGCGACCAAGGCCTACCGGTCGCAGGGTTGATGCCGAAGCCGTAGTCATTGCCCTCGGAACCAGCAGCGACGGTGCCAGTCAATCCACCCAATGAGCCTCCGCTCGCACCAGTCCCCAGAACACCTCCGGTCCTAAAAGAACCCAACGCGCCACCGGAGGTACCTGCCACACCGTTGAGCGATCCCAGGCCACCGCTGGTCGCACCAGCAGCACCCATCGTTGACCCTGCGCCTTGTCCTGCGCCACCCATCATTGGTGGCAGCGCGCCCGACGACTGGCCCGAATCCGATTTCTTCGGCGGATTCGACGGGTTGATCTTTGCCTCGGCGATCTCCAAGTCCTCCACCGCATCATCGGTCACCGCCCAGTAGCCGCTGACGCCTGCCTCAGCCGCACGCAAGACCTCTGATTCGTCAGCCCAGTCACTCATCATTCCTCCTCGCATCATTCCTCAAACCTGTGGTCACTCACAATTCGATCCCGTGAGACAAAGTGGCCATCATCGATGCCACCACATGACGTTTGCGGGCCAGCAGCAACTCGCGACGCCCGAACTCGACCTTGGGTGGGGAAAATTTGCTCCTAGCCCTACGATGCGCCGCTGTCACTGCCCTGGCGATGTCTCTGGACGTGACAGGAAGCTCCACCCACTGCGGATCGAAATTCACAGCCACCGCGAATCCGTGGACATTCAGGGTGACCTTCACCGCACCTTTATGCTCATCACCCTGCGCAGCAACTCCGACCCATCGAGTTCTGGGTTCATCCGGCCCCAAAGCAGCGATCTGAGCATCAATCTCGGCCAGTTCGCGGTTCACTCGCTCCAGACTGTGCCACCCGAACCGGCCCTCGTGAGGCACCGCCGGTTCCGGCTCGGGATATGGCACCGGGAATCCTCCGGGATGGAAGTAGGCGTTCATTTCCGCCAAGGCGAAGAGAAAAGCTCTGTCCAGCCCGGTCTTCGCGGTTTTCTCGCGCCAGTTGAGCGACACTCTCACCCTGGAGAGATGCCCTTCTCCATCAGCCCACAGCCGTACGGCGCGGAATTCGTCAGGGAAACCCTGTTCCGGCCTCCATCCCTCATCTAATTCCTCGGGCTCTGAATATCCCACTAAAGGTTCATCCTCGCTGTGATCAGCGTAATCGGGTGCAGCCAAGAATTCGTCGTTTTCTTCTTCATCCCGAGATTCGCCAGTAGATGGACCATAATCAGGTGCAGGCATAAACTCATCTGGATCGAAGTCGTCAATCCATTTCATGCCGCCTCCCCCGAATAGGCTCAAACTGCCCTAAGTTTACAGGACCACATAAAAGTCGTCAACCCATTCCATGCCGCCCACGAACAGGCTCAAAACTATTCCTCGTTGACGAAACAAGCGATCATCCCCGGTAGTCAGGCGGACGCATCCCCGGTCTCAGCCGCGTGGTCAAGCAGTAGATCAGAAGGCTTCCAGGATCTCAGTAGAGTCAGTGGGCGTGGTCTGATCTTCGGAGGTTTCGGCGTATTGACGAAAGTACGGAGCGAGCGCGCCCATAGCCACCACCAGCGCCATGGTCAGACGCCCCCAACGAGCCATCAACCTACTCACCCATCCACCCCACTGAACCGACTTTGCTGAGAGCTTCGGTATCGTGGAAATCGCCCGCTCCATTCTCGGGCCGACGACCGCAGCATCGGTCAACCACACATCCATCCGGCCGCCGCACGAAAGAGAGACCCCGTGCTGGACTCCGCTCCCACCACGATCAGTGTGCGCGGCGCGCGCGTGCACAATCTCAAGAACATCAATGTCGAGGTGCCGCTGGGAAGGCTGGTGGCGGTCGCCGGTGTGTCCGGCTCGGGCAAGTCCTCCCTGGCCCTCGGGGTACTTTACGCTGAGGGCGCCCGCCGCTACCTGGAGTCACTGTCCACCTACACGCGTCGGCGCCTCACCCAGGCGGCCCGACCCGACGTCGACGAGATCCTGCACGTGCCCGCAGCCCTGGCCCTGCACCAGCGCCCGCCTGTGCCTGGGGTGCGCTCCACCTTCGGCACATCCACCGAGGTGCTCAACTCCCTGCGCCTGGCATACTCCCGCTTGGGCCACCACATGTGTCCGAACGGACACCTCAATGAGCCCACCATCGACGTCGCCCTCGACCTGCCCCTGCACTGCACCACCTGCAGGGTTGAGTTCACCCCGCCGAGTGCCGAATCCTTCGCCTTCAACTCCGACGGTGCCTGCCTCCGCTGTGAGGGTACGGGTGTGGTGCGAACGGTGGACGAATCGACCCTGGTGCCCGACGAGTCGCTCTCCATCGACGAGGGCGCGGTCGCGCCCTGGCAGACCCTGATGTGGTCACTCATGAAAGACATCGCCCGGGAGATGGGCGTGCGTACAGATGTCCCGTTCCGGGAGCTCACGGCTCGGGAGCGGGAGATCGTATTCCGCGGCCCAGCCGAGAAAAAGCGCATCTTCTATGCCAATGAGAAAACAAATGTGGCTACCGAGATAGATTTCACCTATTACAGCGCGGTGCACACTGTGGAGAATGCGCTGTCCAAGGTGAAGGACGAGCGGGGCATGAAGCGCGTGGGGAAATTCCTTCACGAGGCGAGGTGCCCGGCCTGCCACGGCAGCCGCCTGTCAGAACTGGCGCGCTCCACCACGGTGTGTGGTCTCGGCCTGGACGAGGCCTGCACCATGGCGCTGAACGACCTCGTCGAATGGACTTCTGGCATCGTAGCCACCATGCCTGACGAACTCGTCGCCATGGCTCATCAGATCATCGACGAACTGACCGTCACCGCCCGCCGCCTGCTCGACCTCGGCCTGGGGTACCTGTCGCTGGATCGTGCATCGTCGACCCTGTCCACCGGGGAGCGCCAGCGCGTCCAGCTCGCCCGCGCCGTGCGCAACCGCACCACCGGAGTGCTCTACGTCCTCGACGAGCCCAGCATCGGTCTTCACCCGGCCAATATCGACGGGCTTCTAGGCGTCATGCGGGACCTGTTGGCCGACGGCAACTCGGTGCTGGTCGTCGACCACGACGTGGCGCTGCTGCGCGAGACCGACTGGCTGCTTGAGATCGGTCCAGGCTCGGGGCACGAGGGCGGCGAGATCGTCGTGAACGCCCCCATGGCGGACGCGATCACCAACCCGGCCAGCCGCATCGCGTCATTCATCACTGGTACCACCAGCATCCTCTGCCGCGAGCAGACACCGACCGGGAAGGTCTTCGCCCACGGCACCATCCGCCTGGAAACCGCCCCAATCCACACCGTTCGTGCCCTCGACGTCGCTATCCCCGAGCAGCGCCTGACCGCCGTCACCGGCGTGTCTGGCTCCGGCAAGACCACCCTCGTCTTGGAGGCTCTCGTCCCCGCGCTGCGGTCCCTGGCCGACGACGCGTCCCCACCCGCCCCGGTTACAGAGATCACCGCCAGCCACGCCCGCCAGGTCGTCGTCGTGGATGCCACCCCCATCGGCGCGAACGTGCGCTCGACGGTGGCCACCTATTCCGGGGTCATGGACGAGCTACGCCGCGTGTACGCGCGGATCCCGGATGCCCAGGAGGTTCGTCTCAAGGTCGGCGATTTTTCCTACAACACCGGTTCGCTACGCTGCGGACACTGCGACGGCACCGGTCAGATCGTCCTCGATGTCCAGTTCCTGCCCGACGTCGATATCGTCTGTCCTCAATGTGCAGGCTCCCGCTACGGCGAGCAGGCACACAGCATTCGCCGGGCCCCACGAGACGACGCCGTCAAGGCCTTGTCTCTGCCCGAGGTGCTCGCACTGACAGTGGAGCAGGCCGAGCGGTTTTGTGCAGACCTTCCCAAGGTGCGGCGCAAGCTGCGGCTGCTGGTCGATCTGGGGCTCGGGTACCTCACCCTCGGGGAGACGACGACGGCCCTGTCGGGCGGTGAGGCGCAGCGCCTCAAGCTCTCTACGGACCTGGGACGCGACCAGCACGGGACCATCTTCGTGTTGGACGAGCCCAGCATTGGATTGCACCCGCTAGATGTGCGCGTTCTGCTCGGGATCCTGGACCGGCTCGTGGAAGCCGGGGCTACAGTGCTCGTCATCGAACACGATCTCGACATGATCGCCAACGCCGACTGGATCATCTATATGGGGCCCGGTGGAGGGGCCGATGGCGGGCGCGTGGTCGCCACGGGCACGCCCCCGCAGATCGCGACGGCAAAGTCATCAATGACTGGCCGCTACCTGGCAGCCCACCTGACAGGTCTGAAGGCGGAATAGGGTGAGCGGTTCGGCATCGTCAAAAGCGCTCATGCCAATGGGGTCCGGGACGTGCGACACCGTGTGCGAGAACCTTGTACGCATATGGAGACGTTTCCTCACGGCTCTTGCACAGCTGTGCCTGCCATGATGGCGCTATGGACCTCTTCGCACGCACGATCGGGAACGCGGCCGGGTTGTGGCTGGCCGTGAGGCTGCTGTCTGGGATGAGTGTGCCGGGCGCGTCGACAACCCTCGCGATGATCACCAACCTGCTCGTCGTCGGGCTCATCCTGGCGCTGGTCAACTCGATCATCAAGCCGATAGCGCGCATCATCGCATTTCCCCTATATCTCATCACCTTCGGTCTGTTCTCGCTCGTGGTCAACGGGGCGATGCTGCTGCTGACCAGCGCCGTGACTGACGCCCTCACCGGCATCGGCGAGGAGCTGGGGCTGACGCTCGGGCTGCATGTGGCAACCTTCGGGACGGCGGTCGCCGGGTCGCTTCTGGTCTCGCTGATCTCGGCGGTCGTGGTCGGTCTGATCGGCCCCAGCAAGGACGACGACTGACCTCACGTGCCCCGAGCCCCGCGAGCACCTCCAGCCGAATCGGTGGAGACGGCCCGCCGAGGTCAGACGCCGCGACCAGCCCGCGCCATCGTCGCCCCTGATCAACCCTGTCCGAGGCCACCCAAACCGAGCGCGCCTGCAGGTGGAGGTCGAGTGGATCATCCACCTGCTCGGATTACCCTCAGGTTCTTCGGCAAACTGGCCTCAGTTCACTCGCTGCGATGCTGATCGATCGGGGCCCCTTGGGGCACCCACCCGGTCAACCGATCACCGGTGTGGTGGACCGTGCCAATGGCACCCACCGTCATGACCTTGGCCTGCGAATCGGTGACAGTAAACACCTGTTGTGTACCATCGCCTAGCGCCAGTCTCGCCCAATTGGTGCCGTTCTCGTCGATGTCCAATTCCATCACACGACCCTCGATTGCCTGCACTCCCCCGGAACCCGGATTCTTCACGATGGCACGGACCACCAGGAAAGTAACCATCACAAACAAGATGATCATTCCGACGAAAAACAAATTCATGAGCAGAGCCATAATTCCTCAGTCCTCCCAATTGATGATCATCCGTGCGTATTCGCCAGGCACGATGCCCGGGTCTCCTCACCCGGGAGCCTTAGCCCGGAATCAGGATCGGTGGCGTTGTGAACAGCGGTTCCAGGGAAATCGGTGACCAAGGTGACGGCGTCATCGGGCACCCTGGCAGACCAGTTTACGAAGTCACCACAGCCGAGCTCGACGCCATCCACCAAGCCAACTGCGGGGAGTCTGGTATTGAACTCACATTGCACCGGCCCAGAAGGCCAGATGCAGTAAGCCAACGCATACAGCCTCATTCCCGACTCCTGTTCAAGCAGTCCCGCTCATCATCGGCGGCACATCTCAAGTCTGGCACGCTCATCCGGCACACAGCACCACCCACCATCACAAGATCGTTTGGGGGACCGTTTCCGGCAATTTTGTGAGTGAGCGCTCACTCACATACACTTGAGTGCTGTGCGAGCAACACCACTTCCTCCCAGCGAGCGCCGCCGGGCCATCATCGAAGCCACCAAGCCTCTGCTGGCTGCCCACGGTGAGAACATCACCACTCGCCAGATCGCCGAAGCGGCTGGGATCGCCGAGGGAACCATCTTCCGGGTTTTCGCCAACAAGGACGAGGTGATTGAGGCCGTCATCGACGACCTCACTGATCTGCCCCGAATTTGCCGACTGGTCACCGCCACCGCCGGTGAGCCAAACCTCATCGCCCAGATCCGGGCGGTACTGACAGTGATGAGCGCGCAGGTCGCGGCTTTCACCGAATTGGGCCCGTTCATCCACCGTCGGCGTATGGCGGCCAGCAAGGACCCCTTCCACCATCCCAAACCCGACCACCAGCAATTCCTCGCGGCCGTCGAAGAGGTTCTGGAACCTTTCGCCGACGAACTGACGGTAGCCCCCAGGCAAGCCGCTTGGCTCGTGGAGACGGCCCTGCTAGCAATCGCACTGCCGCACACACCAGCATCACCTATCACCCGCCCCGAAGACTTGGCCGACGTACTCGTGCATGGAATCGGCCGCAAGACCAAGGACAACAACTGACATGCTGCTCAAATTGATCGGCACCTACACCAAGCCATATCTGGGCCTCATCGCAGGGGTCGTCGTCGCCCAATTGGTGGCGGCCATCGCTTCCCTGTGGTTGCCGAGCCTCAACGCCGAAATTATCGACCAAGGCGTAGCCAAAGGCGACACTGGCTACATCTGGCGGCACGGGGCCGTCATGCTCGCAGTCGCCACGGCGCAGATGCTGGGGCAGATCACCGCTGCCTTCCTCGGCGCCCGTGCCGCCATGGGTTTCGGGCGGGACGTGCGCTCCGCGGTGTTCCACCAGACCCTGGAGTTCTCCACCAAGGAAATGAACGAATTCGGCGCCCCCTCGCTGATCACGCGTTCCACCAATGACGTCCAGCAAGTGCAACAGCTGATCTTGATGACCTGCATCATCATCGTCGCAGCCCCGATCACCATGACCGGCGGAGTGATCATGGCCCTGCGCGAGGACATCGGATTGTCATGGCTGATCGTCGTCGCGGTGACTGTGCTGGCGGTGGCCATTGGCATTATCGCATCCCAGATGATCCCGCTGTTTCAGCGCAACCAGGCCAAGGTCGATGCGATGAACCGGGTCACCCGCGAACAGATAACCGGCATCCGCGTCATCCGTGCCTTCATCCGCGAGAAACTGGAACGACAACGGTTCGACGAGGTGAACGGCGACCTGATGAAGCTGGGCATCGCCCTCGGAACCCTATTCTCAGCATTGTTTCCAGTTGTCATGATGGTGATGAATCTGTCCCAGGTGGGGGTTATCTGGTTCGGCGGGTTGCGCGTGGATTCTGGTGACATGCAGGTGGGTCAGCTGACCGCCTATCTGACCTACCTCATGCAGATCCTGATGAGCGTCATGATGGCCACAATGATGGTGATGCTGGCCCCGCGCGCCGCGGTCTGTGCCACCCGCATCATGGAGGTGCTGGAGACCGATTCCTCGGTGATTGCGCCCACCAAGGGGCGCACCGATCTCCCCGAACGGGCCACCGTCGTCTTCGAGAATGTGTCCTTTGCCTATCCGGGGGCCGAGGAGCCGGTGCTCTCGAACATGAATTTCACCCTTCGTGCGGGCACCACCACCGCCATCGTGGGGTCCACCGGCGCCGGCAAATCAACGCTAGTCAATCTCATTCCACGTCTGTTCGACGCGACGCAGGGGGTGGTGAAGGTCGACGGTGTCGATGTTCGTGAGATCGACGAGGACACTTTGTGGTCCAAGGTTGGGCTGGTGCCGCAGAAACCTTACCTATTCTCGGGAACCGTGCGTTCCAATATGCAATACGGCAATCCGAGCGCCACCGACGAGCAGATCTGGGAGGCGCTTCGCGTCGCCCAAGCGGCTGATTTCGTCTCCGCGATGGACGGCCAACTCGACGCCGCGATCACCCAAGGTGGCACGAATGTCTCGGGTGGGCAGCGGCAGCGGTTGTCGATTGCCAGGGCACTAGTGAAGTCCCCGGAGATCCACATCTTCGACGACGCATTCTCGGCCCTCGACGTTGCCACAGATGCCCGGCTGCGCGCCGCACTGGCCCCGCAGACGGCCGGGGCGGCCGTGTTGATCGTCGCCCAGCGCATCTCGACGATCAAGGCCGCCGACCAGATCATCGTGCTCGACGCCGGACACATCGTCGGCGTGGGTAACCATCACGAATTAATGGATTCCTGCCCAACCTACCGGGAAATTGTGGAATCCCAGATGAGCCTGGAGGAGGCGGCATGAGCGACAACACCACTGCCACACAGGTCCAGCCCAAGAAGGCCAATGCCCACCGGGGTCACCAACCCCGCACCATCCAGCAAGGCCCCGGGGCAGCCAACGTGGCCCAGAAAGCCGTCGCCTTCATGCCCTCACTGAAGCGTTTGCTGGGCACGATGCGCCCGGAACGGGGCATGTTCATCATCGTCATCGCCATGGGCGTCGTCTCCGTCGCCGGGGCAGTGATCGGCCCGAAAATCCTCGGCGAGGCGACGAACAGGATCTTCGCTGGGATCATCGGCAAGCAGCTGCCTGCCGGGATGACCAAACAGCAAGCGATTGATGCGATGCGTGCTGCCGGCCAAGACAAGCTGGCCGACATGCTCTCAAGCATGGATGTCATACCAGGCCAAGGCATCGATTTCACCGCGGTCGGGCATTGGATCATGCTGGCACTGGGCCTATACCTGGTGGCTGCGGGGCTGTCCTTCTTGTCGAACTACTTGCTCAACCGGGCAGTGCAGAAGGCCATCTACCGGATTCGCGACGATCTGCGCGCCAAGATTGACCGACTTCCGTTGTCTTATTTCGATGCCCAGCCGCGCGGCGAACTGCTGTCGCGGATGACCAATGACATCGACAACATCGCCCAGACCCTGCAGCAGACCCTCGGGCAGATGCTCAGCGCAATCCTGACGCTGCTGGGGGTGGGCATCATGATGTTCACCGTCTCCTGGGTGCTGGCACTGGTGACCTTGTGCATCGTCCCGCTGGCCGCGGTGTGCTCGGCACTGATCGGCAAGCGCGCCCAGAGACAATTCGTCGCCATGTGGGATGCCACCGGGGCGGTGAACGCCGAGGTGGAAGAGGCCTTCACCGGGCACTCCCTGGTCAAGGTGTTCGGTCGTCAGCACGAGGTGCAGGCCTCTTTCGAGAAGGCGAACGAACAGTTGTTCGCCTCGGCATTCCGGGCCCAGTTCATCTCGGGTATCATCATGCCGGTCAATTTCCTCATCGGGAACCTGAACTACGTTCTCATCGCGGTGCTCGGCGGGCTTCGGGTGGCCAGTGGGCAGATGCAGCTAGGCGACGTGCAGGCATTCATCCAGTACTCGCGGATGTTCACCCAGCCGATGACCCAGATCGCCTCAATGGCAAACCTGCTGCAGTCGGGGGTGGCTTCGGCGGAACGGGTCTTCGAGGTGCTGGATGCCGTGGAGATGATCCCGGATGCCGACTCCACGCTGCCCGAGGTGACCTCGGGGCATGTGGAATTCCGCGATGTCGATTTCTCCTATTCACCGGACAAACCACTGATCCAGCACATGAATCTGGAGGTCTTCCCCGGACAAACAGTGGCGATCGTCGGGCCGACGGGGGCGGGGAAGACGACCTTGGTGAACCTGCTGGAGCGCTTCTACGAGGTGAACTCGGGATCGATCCTGCTCGACGGCGTGGACATCACCGACGTGCCACGGCAGGATCTGCGTGGTGCACTGGGCATGGTGTTGCAAGACACCTGGCTGTTCAACGGCACGATCCGCGACAACATCGCCTACGGTTTGGCGGATGCTACCGACGAGCAGGTCATCGAGGCCGCAAAAGCGGCCCTGGTGGACCGTTTCGTGCACCAACTGCCCGACGGCTACGACACGGTGATCAACGAAGAGGGCACGAATGTGTCCGCCGGCGAGAAGCAGCTCATCACCATCGCCCGGGCGTTCATCTCGGCACCCGATGTGTTGATCCTCGACGAGGCGACCTCGTCGGTGGATACCCGCACCGAGTTGCTGGTGCAACAGGCGATGAACAATCTGCGTGCCGGACGCACCTCCTTCATCATCGCGCACCGATTGTCGACGATTCGTGACGCCGACGTGATCCTGGTAATGGAGCACGGCTCGATCATCGAGCAAGGAAACCACGATGACCTGATGGCCGCCAAGGGTGCCTACTACGACCTTTACCAGTCGCAGTTCGCGGGGGCGATCGAAGAAAGCTGAGCGGTCCTTTACTCCATGCAGCGGGTTCGGTCCGGTTATCCGGGCCCACCCGTTCGCATGTCAGCGATTCTCGTGAACAACATGCCCGTCGGCTGCCCACGCCGAGGCACAGTCGGTCACGTCATTGATCAAAGACGCGGAGCTCTTCTCGTACATACGCGGGGCGGCAGGAAGCACCAACGGTGTTCCGGTCACGGGATCAGAGCAGACCTCGACCGGAAGCCCGAAAATTTCCCGGACCGTGTCGGCAGTCATCACCCGGGGTGGCTCCCCCTGCACCACGATCCGGCCCTCACGCATCGCGATGATCCGGTCAGCGTAGCGGCATGCCTGATTGAGGTCATGCAGCACCGCCACGACGGTGGTGCCGAGAACCTGGTTGAGTTCGCGGCACAGTTCGAGGATCTCCACTTGGTGGGCGAGATCCAGAAATGTGGTGGGCTCGTCGAGCAACAGAACTCGGGTCTGCTGAGCGAGCGCCATTGCGATCCACACCCGCTGCCGCTGGCCACCGGACAGCTCTGCGACCCGCCGGTTCGCCAAGGTACGCACATTGGTCCGGTCCATAGCGGTGCTCACCTGCTCATCGTCCTCGTCAGACCACTGTCGCAGGATGCTCTGGTGAGGGAAACGCCCCCGGCTCACCAGCTCATGGACGGTGATGCCATCAGGGGCGATTGAGGATTGAGCGAGGAACCCCACCTCACGGGCAAAGGCCTTGGGCCGCATAGTGGCGATCTCGCGCCCATCCAGCACGACCTCACCATGACGCGGCACCAAGACCTTGCTCAGCGAACGCAGCAGGGTCGACTTGCCGCAGGCGTTGGGCCCGACGATCACAGTGAAGGAGCCCTGCGGGATGGCGACGTCAAGTCCTTCCACGACGACGTCGCCACCCGGGTAGCCCAGATGCAAGTCACGCCCCTCCAGGACGACCGCAGTATCCATGCTGTTGCTCAGGCAGACAAGTGGGAACTGACCCGGTCGAGCACGACACGTGCGGCAGTGGGCCCGGCGTTGAGGAAGAAGGGATCGTCGTCCACCTCCACCGCATGGTTCGCGGTCACCGCACCGAGCGAACCCCACAGGGCCTCACTGGTCAGATCAGCCTCGTTGCCTCCCTGAACACCGTAGAGCAGCCAGTCGCCGTCGGCCTCGTCGAGGTTCTCCGATGACAGCTCGTGTGAAACACCATCGGTGAACTGCTGAGAGTCAGGCCTGGCCAAACTCATATCAGCGAGCACTGAACCTGCGAAGGAGAGTGGCCCGAAGATGCGGATCTTGTCTTTGGTCTTGCGCAGCAACGACACCTTACCCGCCGAACTGAGCTTCACCCCGGCCTCTTTCGCTGTGGCGGTGAATTCCTCAAGATGGGTTTGAGCGGCCTCTCGCTTGCCCAGGGCGTCGGACAGCAGCAGGAAATCTGTCTTCCAGAACTGGCCGGTACCCCGCATCGTCACCGTTGGCGCCACCTCGGAGAGGTTCTGGTAAAGGGTCTCGGCATCGTCCTTGCCCGTGATGTTGGTAAGAATCAGGTCTGGTCCAACGGCAGCAATAGCTTCAATGTCGGGCTCGTTACGAGTGCCAACGACGGTGATCGCATCAATGGCCGAAGACTGTTCCGGGTAAGCCTGCCTGAGGTAGTCGGCAACGGGATTCTCAGATCCCGATGCGGTCGTCGATGCAATGGGGCAGATCCCGTGCAGGAGCAGGGCATCCACCTGACCGGTGGAGATGACAACGACCTTGGTGGGAGCCGCGTTGATCGTGGTCGAGCCCTGGTAGTGCACCACGGTGCGCGGGAAGACCCCATCGCCGAGGCCGGAGCCCATGCCCGGATCCAGTCCAGTAGGGACCGTGGTCATCGGGGCGGGACTCGCACCACCGGCACTGGAGATTGTCGGCGAGGTGGGCGACGATGCGGGACCGGAGCCGGACCCACCGGAGCATGCGCCCATAACGACAAGTGCCGAGGCCGCGCCGCCAAACAAGAGGATGCGGCGAGAGACAGTGGTGGAAGTAGTTTCTTGGAAGGGGTATTTCCTCATACAGGACAGGCTAACCTTAACCATGTCATGAAGACCACCACCCCGCCACCAGCCAACTCTCGATTCCCTTCTCGTAGGAAGGGTCGGCGATGATCTTCGGACGCTTCGTCGCTGCCCATTCCTCCCAGGGTCGCACGGTCACATCATGGCTGCGCAGGATCATTCCCGTTCTGCTGGCAGGAAGCGTGATCATGTTCCTGGTTATCACGAGTCTGACCCTGGGATCACGGTCATTGAGCCTTGGCGAAGCCTGGCACGGCCTGATCGCCCATGATGGTTCGATAGCCAGCGTGATCGTGTGGCAACTTCGGATACACCGAACCATCCTCGCGCTGATCGTGGGGGCCAGTCTCGCAATGGCTGGGGTGGTGATGCAGGCCCTCACCCGAAACCCCTTGGCCGAACCGGGGATCCTCGGGGTGAATGCAGGTGCCTCGCTGGCGGTTGTGGTCGCCATCGGGGCATTTGGGCTTACCTCGGTCAATCAATACCTGCCATTCGCCTTTGGTGGGGCAGCCGCGGCAGCCGCGCTGGTTCAGTCCATGGCACGACGTTCCTCCGATACGGGTTCGGCACGTCTGGTGCTGGCCGGGGTGGCATTGGGGGCGAGTTTGTCGTCGATCACCGGGATCATCACGATGTACGACACCGATGCCTTTGATTCTTACCGTTTCTGGGTCGTCGGGTCACTGGAGGGTCGTGACGCGAACGTACTGGTGCGGATCGCTCCCTTCCTCGCGGTGGGCATGGTCTTGGCCCTGGTCTCCTCGCACGGATTGAATGCCTTAGCACTTGGGGAGGAGCAGGCCATTGCATTGGGGGCGAACCTGCATGTGATCCGCGGTCTCGCATTCGCCACCATCACCATCTCATGCGGTGCGGCAACCGCAGCGGTCGGCCCGATTTCTTTCGTCGGGCTGGTCGTGCCCCACGTGGTGCGTCTGATGGTGGGGGCAGATCAGCGACGCCTACTGGCATGGTCACTTGTTACCGGGGCGGGATTGCTGCTCTGCGCTGACGTCATCGGGCGCTTGTTGATCCGCCCAGCCGAGATGGAAGCAGGTGTGGTCACGGCTTTCATCGGTGCACCGGTACTCGGGTTACTTGCCATGACCAAAAGGAGCCGACCGTGAACCGTCCCGGAAGCGCGTACCTGCTGGGGGTCCCTGCAGGGTATCGGCACACAGGCCCTCGCGCCGGCATTCTGGTGCACCTCCGCTCGCTCGTCGTGTGCGCAATCTGTGGGCTGCTCATCTTGATTGGTGCCGTGGCCTCACTCACGACCGGCACCTATCCCATCCCGATCACTACGCTACTGCAGATCGTCTTGGGGGAAGGAGACCAGCTGTCACAGTTCATTCTTCTCGACCAGCGCATGCCGCGGGTTGTGGGGGCCGTAGGCATCGGCGGCATGCTAGGTATGTCCGGGTCGTTGTTCCAGAGTCTCTCCCGCAATCCTCTGGGCAGCCCCGACATCGTTGGTTTCACCCGCGGCGCCACCACCGGCGGGCTGGTCGCCATACTTGTGCTGTCGTCGACGACGACTGCTGTCGTGACTGGCACCGGAGCAATCCTCGGCGGAGCGGCAACCGCTGCACTGGTCATCGTGCTAACTCTGCGTCGTGGACTGGGCGGGGATGTATTGGTGCTCGTCGGTATCGCATTGGGGCAGCTGCTGTCCTCGATCAATGATTATCTCCTGGTAGCCACCGACATTGAGACCGCGGAGGCGGCCAAGACTTGGCAGCACGGCAGCCTCAATGGCATCACGTGGCAGTTCGTACTGCCACTGGTCGTCGTGGCGGTCTTGCTACTGCCTGTCGGTCTGTGGCTCGGTGGGCCGGGGCGAGTGCTGGAGATGGGTGATGACACAGCCGCCGGACTCGGGTTGCAGGTGCGTCGCACCAGGGCAGCAATGATCGGCTACGGGGTGGTGCTCGCAGCGGTGTGCGTGGCGGCTGCCGGTCCCATCGGGTTCCTGGCTTTGGCAGCGCCGCAGCTCGCGAGCCGACTATGCCGGTCACCAGGCATGAATCTGACCTCATCGTTCATGGTGGGAGCCGCCCTCATGGTGCTAGCTGACTTTGTCGCCGGACGGTTGCTGAGTCCGTTCCAAATCCCGGTCGGGCTAATCTGTTCTGCCTTGGGCGGGCTATACCTCATGTGGTTGTTGGGCATGGGTGGGCAGCGGCGGAGGGAATGAGCCGATACCGCGCCCCGGTCAACGGCATAATGATGGATCGTCGGTCTGCGAGTGCTTCAGTTCTGGGTGATGGCCCAGAGACGGTGATCCTCCTCAAGACCACCGGGGGCAGGAGTGGTGTCGTAATCCCAGTTGGATTCCATCCGTCCCGTACTCGGGTCGTAGCTGATGACGATGTGGTGGGGTACTTTCTCGGCTTCTCGCACGGCGGTGAGCAGGGAATGCTGGGCGTCCCCGTTTACCTGCGCCATCAGTTCTTGAGCAGTGTAGTCGCGTGCGGCGCGCAACTCGTCGGCGTCTGCCGGACTAACCAGATGCCCTTGTGCGACGAAGTCAACGAACGTGCGCACCCCTTCGGCACCGAACCCAGTGTAGACCATCACCTTCTGGCACGAGTGCTGCTCGCCCAGGAAGTTCACGCACTGTTGTAGCACCGACATCACATAGGCCTCGAAGGCCTCGTATACATCCATCTTAGGCATCATCGTTCCTTCATATCCTGTTTCTCTCGTTCAACGCCACACCACCATGAGCAATAATCCACCGATCCCGAACATCAATATAATTGTCATCCGGGATGGCAGGATCGATCACCGGTTCAGTCGTCCACTCGGCCTCAGTAGCACCCGTGGCAAGATCACGCACGGTGATCACCCTCGTGGGGCGAGGCTCCACCCCATCCACCGACTCCAACAATTCATCGACAACCTGATATTCCATCAGATCACTGTTGAAATCATAACTGTCTCGGCCATCACCAAAATCTTGCAACTGAATCGAGTTCAAGAATGCATCACCCGTCTCGAAGAACACCTGAGTCGAAATGCCACCAATCTCAGTGAACATCGTATAGATCCACAACCGCTCCAGTCCCGGAAGATCACCCCAATACTCCAGGCCATCCTCACACATCTGATCCACATACTCCGGAAACACCACCTGCGTCTCCCGGACCTGGAACTCCTCTTCCTCCTCACAATCAGCCTCCAGCGGAGGATTCACCGCAGGCCTATCCAACAACGCCCGGCCACCATGAGACACAATCCACTCATCAATCAAAAGCTCCGAACTTCGCAAAATATTATCGGGATCAATCCGAAGCCTCGTGTCAAACTCGACAGACACCACACCCGACACCCGATCATACGAAACAATAATCCGCTGCAAAGACGGAGCGCTCATTTTCACATGTTCTAGATAGTCAAAACTGAAACCCTCAAAAATCTCATCTTCAAAATCAAACACGTCACGATCAATTTCTTCATGCTCACGTTTCCATTCGTAGCAACTCAAGAATCCTTCAACAGTATCAAAATAGACTAGCTGTCTCATCGACCGCTCGAAGGGCACGTTCAGATAAATCCAAACACGAGAACACCCTTCATAACCGTCAAGAAAATCTTCACAAGCCGCCAAGGCCCGGCCAGCAGCCTTTTTGAAAGATTCATCCACGTCATCTGGAAACCGAAAAAGCATGTCGTTACCCGCCTACTTAGGCATCATCGTTTCTTCATATCCTGTTTCTCTCGTTCAACGCCACACCACCATGAGCAATAATCCACCGATCCCGAACATCAATATAATTGTCATCCGGGATGGCAGGATCGATCACCGGTTCAGTCGTCCACTCGGCCTCAGTAGCACCCGTGGCAAGATCACGCACGGTGATCACCCTCGTGGGGCGAGGCTCCACCCCATCCACCGACTCCAACAATTCATCGACAACCTGATATTCCATCAGATCACTGTTGAAATCATAACTGTCTCGGCCATCACCAAAATCTTGCAACTGAATCGAGTTCAAGAATGCATCACCCGTCTCGAAGAACACCTGAGTCGAAATGCCACCAATCTCAGTGAACATCGTATAGATCCACAACCGCTCCAGTCCCGGAAGATCACCCCAATACTCCAGGCCATCCTCACACATCTGATCCACATACTCCGGAAACACCACCTGCGTCTCCCGGACCTGGAACTCCTCTTCCTCCTCACAATCAGCCTCCAGCGGAGGATTCACCGCAGGCCTATCCAACAACGCCCGACCACCATGAGACACAATCCACTCATCAAAACGCTTCGCACGACTCCTTCCAGGATCATCAGGATCAATCCAAAGCCCCGCATCAAACTCGACAGACACCACACCCGACACCCGATCATACGAAACAATAACCCGCTGGACAGGATAATTCAGTTCTCGAAGATGCCGAAGGAAAGGTTTACCAAAGGCATCCGTCAGATCATACGAGATGTCGATAAAGTCCCTATCAGATTCTTCATCCAGTTCTGCCAACTCTTGCGAACTCAAAAAATCATCCGACATCTCAAAATATTCACCAATCGAGATCCAAGAATAAGGAGAAATGTCCGCATAGAACCAAAACCTGACACAGCCAGGGAAATCTCCCAAATATGCTTCACACACCTCGATGGAATCTACTATGGCGCGTTGGAATTGATCATCCACATTTTCAGGAAAAACAATGCTCATAACGATCCACTCCTAGTTGTTGAAAAAATTTGGTTTTTGTTGCACACCATCGATCACTGTCGACACGTTAAAGCCGGATGGTCGCACACCATTACCATAGTCAACCTCAATCAGCACTTCAACCTTCTTACCATCCCGCAACGCATCGGCCCACCCCTTCTCCATCTCCTTCCACGCGCCCTGATTCAACTCACGCGCCTGCGACGCAAGATTACCCAAACCACCACTACCATCAAAAAGATCAGCAAACAAATGCCCCGCATCATCGGTAGGAAGCTTACCTGGCGTATTCGAATTATGCCACCCACGAGGCTGCCCATCAGGCTTCAACTTCAACTCCTGCGCATGCGCAGCACGAATCCGACCCTGATCATCAGTCACATACTTATAACGCGGCTTACCAGAACCCGACTTCCCAGCTGAGTACTTGGCATTCGGTTTAAGCCCAGTCGAAGTCTTTCTTGTCCTCGGCACTTTACCGTACTCTGTCACCTTCAGCTTATCGGCAATCTTCTTGAATCGCCCACGCAAGACCGTAGAGACCTGCTTCGTCGCCTTCGCCATCACTCAGCCCTCCGCCAACAGCTGATTAACCGCAGCCTCGATCGCCTTCTCGATTGCCCATTCAACACCCCGTTTTAGGAAAAATGACACTGGGCCCGCCGCAATCGCCGGAGCCAACAACGCTAATTGCGCAATCACCACACCCTTCAACACCACAACCGCAGCAGCACAGATTTCGCACCCCTTCGCTGCAAGGTCTGTAGCCTCACTGAATCGCTGCAACGCATCCACATCACTATCAGAAGAAGCATAAGACAAAAACGCCTCAGCACCTTCGCCGGAATTATGGGAGCGGATATGCGAGATCGCAGCATTGACGCTTTGCTCCGATGAGGAAAACACCGAGGACATTGATCGCAGCTGATCGGCCCAGTCATTCAGGGAATCCTCGTTCGACTGCGGGAACTCGTACCCCAAGTACTGAATCGCCTGCACCAGCCACCCTGGAAGAGTGATCGCCATCAGTCTACCTCCAGATCAAACGCAGCTTGGGTGTTTACAGCCTCGGTCTGCTGGTATTCAGCAGCCGTCTCCTGCAACGATTCCCCGACTGTTTGCAAGTTTTGCGACAGATTCTGACAGGCCTCTAAAAATGCATCTCTGACTGGCGGAACCACAATCGCCAAGGCCATATCGACGAGATGCCCGCCCTCGTTACACCCCAGCGCCTCCACGCTCAGCCCTGCGACAGCAGCATCCACAGCAGTCTTCAAGTCACTGGACTCCTGCACATACGCTTGGCCGCTTCGCTGCCACGACTCTGCGTTGAACTCAACGTCACCCATCTCAGCTCACTTCCCCCAACCGTGACATAACCTTGGCGTAGGCCTGCGAGAATTTGCCAGAGAACTCCTTCAACCCGGTGTACAACTCGCCCATCGGCACTTTATGATTCTCAAGATCAGCGATTTCCTCGGCCATGAACTGGTCAATCACTTGGTTCACAGCCTTCACGGTTGCAGAAGCGATCTCCTCCGGGGCGGGCTCTTTCGTCGCGATCCACAACGGACTATAGGAAATTCGATCAAGATGGAACCCTTTCATCGTCACCGTCACCCACCCATTGTCATCGCCACCGGTCACCACCCGGTCTGAACTGAGCTCGTACTTCTCCGGCTCTGGCTGAGCCGCGATCTCACCGATCTTGGCGGTCAGCCTGTCGAACAACTCCGGCATGGATTCACTGTTCATGAGGTCCCCTCGTCATCTATCCATACCATTAAAGACGAGGAAAGGGTCACTACTCATCCGATACGCAAGTGTATTCATTTGGGAATCAGTGAGGCCCTCCAGCGCATCACGTACGTGTCGCATTCGGCACATCTACACCAACAGCTCATCCATCACTGCCGGGCAGCGACCCGCAGCGCGGCAAAACTACGCCGGGCCAGCCACTCGATGTACTCGCCACCATGCTGGATGCTGCCGACGTAGTGACCAAACAGTTCAAGGCTCAACGCGCCGATCAGCGTCGTCCAGGCTTCCACGGTGAGCAGGATCATCTCGGTCGACGCCGTGGCAGGCAGCTGGTTGGCGGCCAACCAATTCCTGATCTGCTGCACGTCGGCCTCCAGGCCCTCGGGCTCCTGTTCACATGGCGGGTCGGCTACGACCTCGGAGGCCTCAATGAGCTCAGACGCGATACTGGCGAGCAAAAATGTGATCCCGGAGGCCGGGCCGATGGTGTCGGTGGGGGCCCGGTAGCCAGGGACAGGGGTTCCGTAGATCAGTTCATACTCGTGGCAGTGCTCCAGCGCCCAATCCCGCGCAGCGCACCAGGCCGCCACCCAACGCGCATCAAGATCAGCCGTCTCTTGAGCGGTCACCGCTTGCCGCATGGCATCGTTCAGAGACCTATAGGCGTCGACGACGAGGATCGTCAACAGCTCATCACGCCCGGCCACATAGCGGTAGAGAGCCCCAGGAGTGACATCGAGATCGGCCGCCAGTTTGCGCATGCCCAGTCCGGCAGCACCGTCGGCGGCGAGCCTGCGGTAGGCAGCATCCACCAGCCGATGACGGAAGGAATCGTGGACATCAGCACGCGCGGTCATGAAGACAGTCTTTCATGGCCTCTTCTGTACAGCCCCTTGCAAAATCCGTGAACACTGTTTACAGTTACAACATAAACAGTGTTCACACGCAATTCTCCGGAGGGGATCACATGAGTAAGATCACAGTCATTGGGGCCGGACCGCTGGGCCAGGCCACCATCAATGAACTGACCACCCAAGGCCACGATGTCGTCGTGGCCACCCGTCACGAGATCTCCATCCCCGCAGCACAATGGCAGATGGCCGACATCGTGACCAACGAAGGCGTGGACTCACTACCACCCTGCGACGCGATCATCGCCTGTCACGGGATCCCCTACTCCATCACCGCATGGCAACGCATGTGGCCAGCAGCCGCCGATAACCTCATCACCGCAGCCCAGCACCGTGGCGCGCGGCTCGTGATGACCGGCAATCTCTACGCATACGCCCGCAACCAGATGCCGATGCGCGCCACCGACCCACTCGTCCCATCGAACCCGCTCGGGGCGGTTAGGGCCGAGGTGACCCGACGGCTCTTCGACGCGCACGCCCAGGGCAAGGTCGAGGCCGTCGAGGTGCGCGGATCGGACTACATCGGGGCCGACGCGCCCGAGGCCTACTTGGGAAAGCGCTTCTTCACCCCGTTGCTGGCCAAGAAGAAGATCACAGTCATCGGTGCGCCCGACGTGGTGCACACCTACACAGCGGTACCAGATTTCGGTCGGCTCCTGGCCCGGGCGGCCACAGACCCGGCAATGGCGGGCCGCGCCTGGCATGTGCCCAGCGCACCGGCGATCAGCACCAGAGACCTGGCCCGTCGCACGTTGAACCTCGCTGGAATTGAGCACGAGCCTCGCTTCACTTCCCTTCCGCCCATCATCTTGAAGATGCTTGGTTTCTTCTCACCGACAATGCGGGCGGTCGCTTCCATGGCCCACCAGATGACCGACCCCTACATCATGGACGACGCCGACACTCGTGAATTACTCGGCGAGAACCACACCGAACTCGACGAAACGCTGCGAGCCATCAGCGACAGTTCCTGGGCGATGGCAGCCCGCTAATCCGTGGTGGTTCCTCCCGGCACATGCGACCGACACCTACCTGACTACCAGCTGCATCCGGTCGCATTACGCAGAAGAGATATCTCACACCACCGGGCGTGAAGACACTACTGTAGCGTAAGATGCCCGCAACAACGGCTGAGCAGCAAAAATACTGCTCTTGGAATCGAGGTACCAGATGCGCATCCGTCCCGCAGCTGTCATCGGCGTCACAACCGCTCTCCTGACCTCACTGCTCAGCGGATGCGGCCTATTCACCGACAATGCCCAGGAACAGCTGAAAAAAATCCTCGCCGCTACCGGCAACGACATCACCGGGATGCGGGTCACTTTCAGCAAGACGAAGAAGGTCAACGTGTCGGTGATCTCTGTCAAGGACGGGAAACTGGTCTCCACCAGACTGAACAATGGGAAACCGGTCACCGAGGATTCTCAGTACCCATCCTTCGCTGCCGTAGGGGCGGTGAACTCCGACAAATTCCTCCTCGACTCCCATGTAGCCTTGGCCAACGAGTTGTTCGACGTTAACTCCTGCCCTGCGGTCGTCGTCACCTCGCTAGCAACCCCGACCGGATCGACTGCGGCCTTCGCAGAATGCCTTGCCGACCCCCTGACCCGCGTCAACGAGCGCTCAACCCTCGATGGCGAGTCATTCTTCATCCCCGCCATCGATCCGCAGTCCGCTGAGAACCTCGACACACTCAAGCAGGCATACACGAAGGTGCTGGGCACATCCGCAGTGAATTCCCTCAGCTACAGCTTCACCGACAAGACTTTCGCCATCAACGGGCCCACGACCACCAACCCCCTGGGCGAGCAGTGCTCACCCGTAGTAACCGCCCGCTCCTCGGAGTCAACGACTCCCTTCCCGGTCCTATGTCGCGTCGGCGCGGCAGCTGGCAGCCAGCCATTCGACCTGAACAACTTCTCCACCGCTGCTATGGCTCAAGTCATCGCAGCAGTTCAGAATTCCGATGTGCTCGACAAGACGTCACTCGGGTCAATCACCTTCAGGGCCGATGGGGAAAACCTCGGCTGGGAGGTGAGCACCACAAACACCGGTGACGTGGCTGGCCACCGCGACCTGCTGCGGGGCACCATCACCGCATCCTGATTCAGTCCCGTGACCCGGGGCTGGACCGTGCGAAAACTCAACACTCGACGATACTCACCGCCAGCCCACCGCGAGCGGTCTCCTTGTACTTGGCATTCATGTCGAGCCCGGTCTGCATCATGGTGCGCACACAGTTATCCAGCGTGACGTACTGGTAACCGTCGTCGTTGATTGCCATGCGTGCCGCGGTAATCGACTTGACCGCGGCAATCGCATTGCGCTCAATGCAGGGAATCTGCACCAGTCCGCCAATCGGGTCGCAGGTGAGACCAAGATGGTGTTCCAGGGCAATCTCTGCGGCATTCACCACCTGCTGCGGGGTGCCACCAAGCAGTTGGGCAAGCCCTGCCGCAGCCATCGCGGAGGCACAACCAACCTCTCCCTGACAACCGACCTCGGCCCCGGAGATGGACCCTGATCCCTTGAACACAACCCCCAGGGCCCCGCAGGTGAGCAGGTAGTCGCGGATCATTTCGTCGCCAACGCCGGGAATGAAAGTGTGGGCATACATTCCGACGGCCGGAACCACGCCCGCAGCACCATTGGTGGGGGCAGTCACGATGCGTCCTCCGGCTGCGTTCTGCTCATTGGTCGCCAGCGCCCATAAGGTAACCCAGTCGAGAGCAGCCAACGGGTCATTGGTCTCGGTGCGACGCTGCAGGCGCTTGTGCAAGGCCGATGCCCGGCGGGTGACGAACAGCCCTCCGGGCAAAGTGCCGTCAGTGCGGCAGCCGATGTCGATGCAGTCGGTCATGACTGACCAGATCCGGTCGATACCCACGATGACCTCGTCGGCGGATTGCTGGGCGCACTCATTGGCGAACATCAGTCCGGGAATCGTCAACTGGTTCTCGTTGCACAAGTCGATGAGGGTGGAGCCCCGCGAGAAACGGTACGGCCACTGCCGCTCATCGGCGGGTATCGGAGGCTGGCCACTACCGTCATCGGCGACGATGGCTCCCCCGCCAATCGAGTAGTAAATCTCATCGGCGATCTTCGTCTTCCCCACCCAAGCCGTGAACTCCAGGGCATTGGGGTGAAAGCGCAGCCGTTTGGTCATGTGGCGGACCAGATCGGCAGTGGTGTCAAATGCGATATGCCGGACACCTAGCAGGGTCAGCTCGTTGCGGGACCGGATCTCGTGCACTCGGGAGGGAACTGTGTCCACATCAACGGTGTCGGGGCGCTCCCCCTCCAGTCCGAGCACCACTGCGGTACCAGTGCCGTGTCCCCACCCGGTTGCACCGAGGGAACCGAAGAGCTGAACCTTGACCCGGCTGACTTCGGCGAGACGCCCAGATTCCTGCAGACCGAGCACGAAACTGCGCGCCGCGAGCATCGGACCGACCGTGTGCGAGGAGGACGGACCGATCCCGATCTTGAAGACATCGAACAGGGAACAGGTCATACAGCAAGTCTGCGAGATCACATCGGTCGGCGCTGGCGTTCGCTCAAAATATCATCCAGCAGCGACCGGATCGTTTCGTTGTGCCCGACTGCAACTGCCGAAGTACCCACCACCGTCGCGCCCCTGGTAACAACTCGGGTACCGGGGAACAGGATAAGAAACCGGGCAAGAAGATACTGGCAGCCCCAGCACCATCCAAGACCTTCGTCGCATCACTGCGGCGACTCTCAAAACCCCTTTGACTTCGCTGAACTATGTTCCAATGGATGGCTGGACCATTCCGGTTCCCACCCCAGCCCAGTTTGTTGCTCCACAGCGGCCCGCCATGCTGGCAACCAACCTCCGTGCGCGTCGATCACTACCACTAGTCTTGGGCTTGATGGACACTGAGATTCTGGCCGACGAGCGTGCCCTACAGCGCAAATTCCGCCTCATCTACCGCACGATCGCTTTGATCCTGCTCGCGGGTGGATGCGTGGCGTTGCTGTGGGGTGGCTGGCACAACTCCGTACGATCCGGGATCATCATCACCGCCGCCGTGATCGGTATCGCCGTCGTGCTCGGCGGGTTGATCATCGCCACCGGGCGACGCCGCCCCGGAGACCTGGCCTCCACCGGCCCGTGGTCCTGGGGGCAGGTGTACACCGGGGCCACCGCCAAGCAGTGCTGGAATGCAATGAGCCCCACCATCTCACGCAACCAGTTGACCTTCCGCCGCCTGACGAAAACCACCGGCATGGCTGAACGCTCCGCCGGATTGCTACATCGCAAGGGCCACCATCTGGTCGACGTGCGTCCTTCCGAGGATCATCCAGGCTGGCAGGTGGTCACCGTCCAGTCCGCACCTGACCTGCCGACAACCGTCACCGACTTCGGGCGCGGCAGGGCGATCAACCATTCCCTCCTTGATGCGGTTCCCAACCGTAGGACCCCTGAGGAGATGACAACCGGACATTTCCCGCTGACCTCCCCGGCGACCGGGACCCCCACCGACAGGCACCCACCTGAGGTGAACGACGAGGCGGCCGTGGCCGTCGGGACCGAATGAGGTAGGAGTTCTTCCATGGCATCCGAGTTGCTCGCCGACCGCTACGAACTCGTAAGTTCCGTCGGCAAGGGCGCGACGGGCGAGGTGTGGCGCGCCACCGACACACTGCTGCAACGCAACGTGGCCGTGAAGGTCGTCGACCTTGAAGGGACCAAGGACCCTGCGATGGCCCAGCGCTTCCGTCGTGAGGGCATCGCCATCGCCGGACTCAATAACAGCGCCATCGTGAAGGTCTTCGATACCGGCACCACCCCCACCCGCGGATGGCTGGTGATGGAACTACTCACCGGACCGAACTGCAACACGCTGGTGCGGGACCATGGGCCGCTGGATATCAAGACCGGCCTACCGCTGCTGGCCCGGGTGGCCGACGGCCTGCAGGCCGCCCACGACGCGGGAATCACCCACCGCGACGTGAAACCGGCAAACATCGTGCTGGATGCCCCAATGGCCGCCGATGGCACTCTCCCCGATCTGATGACGAACCCGGGAAACGGCCGTCCGGTACTGGTCGATTTCGGTATCGCCCAGCTCGTCGATGAGGTCGGCACCCAGCTCACCCGCCCATCAACCGCGATCGGCACCGCCGCTTACATGTCCCCGGAGCAGGCCCGCGGCCACGTCGCTGATCCCGCATCCGACGTCTATTCGCTGGCCTGCGTCACCTACTACCTGTTGCTGGGACGGCCCCCGTTCACCGCAACTAGTTCCTTGGCAGTAGCCCACTCCCAGGCCTTCGATACCCCGCCGTCTTTCCGGGAACTCGCCCCAGACTGCCCCGAAGCATTGGATGCCCTGCTTAAACGCATGCTCGCCAAAAAACCGGAGGACCGTCCAACCGCAGCCGAGGTGGCCAACGAGATGCGGTCCATCGTGGCTGACCCGTCGATGGCCCCCACGGTTGTTCCGGATCCCGACATGTACACCGGGCGGGGCCCTGCCGCGAGCGAGACTAAGAAAGCGAACAAAAAGCGCCGGGCGACCCTCATCGCATTGCTGTTGGTGCTCGTGGCCCTCGGGGGGCTGTTCCTGTGGAGGCTACTGGGCCCGCGCAATCCTGCGCCCACTCCCAGCAGTTCCGCCGCGACGGTGACCACCACCCACACCATCGCAAAAACCTCGCAACCGTCTTCACCATCGGAGACGCCCACACCGACGCAGAGCGAGTCCTCGGCCCCGGCAGCGCCGGTCACCGTGACACAGCAGGCGACAACAGAGACCCAGCCGACAACAGAAACCACTGTCCAAGCTCCGACCACGGTTCACGCAACGACGACGGTGGTGCAAACTGCCACTGCAGTGGCAACGACCACGGTGACCGAGCAAGCTGCCCAGACAACCGAGGCCGCCCCTGCGCCGTAGAAGAAATGAAGAAAGGTCTCCCATGGACACACAGCTGACCGGTGTTTACGACCAGGTCGTGTCCCGCAATCCCGGTGAAGGCGAGTTCCACCAGGCAGTTCGCGAGGTTCTTGAGTCCATTGCCCCCGTTCTCGAACGTAACCCGCACTACATCGAGGCCGCGGTGCTCGAACGCATCTGCGAACCGGAACGCCAGATCATCTTCCGGGTTCCGTGGACCGATGATTCCGGCAAGGTGCAGGTGAACCGGGGTTTCCGCATCGAATTCAACTCGGCCCTGGGCCCCTACAAGGGCGGGCTGCGGTTCCATCCCTCGGTGTACCTGGGCATCATCAAGTTCCTGGGATTCGAGCAGGTCTTCAAGAATTCACTGACCGGGCTGGCCATGGGCGGCGGCAAGGGCGGCTCCGATTTTGATCCGCATGGCAAATCTGATGCCGAGGTGATGCGGTTCTGCCAGTCCTTCATGACAGAGCTCTCCCGCCATATCGGTCCCAGCACCGACGTTCCCGCTGGCGACATCGGTGTAGGCGGCCGCGAGATCGGCTACCTGTTCGGCCAGTATCGTCGTCTGACCAACCGGTACGACGCCGGGGTGCTCACCGGCAAGGGCCTCGCCTGGGGTGGTTCGCTGGTCCGCACCGAAGCCACCGGTTACGGTCTGGTCATGTTCACCGAGCGGATGCTCGCCACCAAGGGACTGTCCTTCGACGGCCGCAAGGTCACTATCTCCGGTTCAGGCAACGTCGCCATATACGCCACCGAGAAGGCCCAGAGCCTCGGGGCGAAGGTGATTACCTGTTCCGATTCCTCCGGTTACGTGGTTGACGATGCGGGCATCGACCTTGATCTGCTGAAGCAGATCAAGGAAGTAGAACGCGGGCGCGTCTCCGATTACGCGGCCCGCCGTGCGGGTGCGCAGTTCATCGCTGGTGGTTCGGTGTGGGATGTGCCGACCGACATCGCTCTGCCATGTGCCACCCAAAACGAGCTCGACGGGAGCGCAGCAAAGACCCTGCTCACCAACGGCGTAGTCGCCGTCGTCGAGGGCGCAAACATGCCCTCGACCCCGGATGCGATCGCCGCCTTCCAGGATGCGAAGATCCTCTACGCCCCGGGCAAGGCCTCGAACGCCGGCGGCGTGGCCACCTCGGGCCTGGAGATGCAACAGAACGCTGCCCGCGACTCGTGGACCTTCCAGTACACCGAGGACCGTCTGGCAGCGATCATGGCGAATATCCATGACACCTGCGCCGAGACCGCCGCGGAATACGGGCACGAAGGTGATTACGTAATGGGCGCCAACATCGCTGGCTTCGTGAAAGTCGCCGACGCGGTGATCGCCCAGGGGCTCATCTGAGCCCTGCCTGATCCGCGCCGTTGACACACACAACGTGACCGCCAAGTACCCAGCTACAGGTACTTGACGGTCACGTCGTTGTTGTGGCTCAGCGTCGGCGACGGGCTGTGCCGAACAAGGCACGGACGATTTCCCGACCGGCTGAGCGGGCGAATTGCTTCACCACCGATGAACCTGCGACCTGCTCGATCACCGATTTCTCCTGCCGTCTCGAACGTGACGAACCGGGCTGTTGGGTAGTGGGCTGACGTTCATTAGCGGGGTGCGTCGGGGCCGCGGTGGGCTGGCGTCCTGGTGGGGAACCCGGGGCGGAATCACCGGCAGGCGCAGCGACTCCGGCAGCCTCCTGCTCGGCAGCCTGCGCTCCAGCCTCCAGTTTGCGGGCCAGCATTTCCTGGGCTGAATCACGGTTGATCTCCTGGGCATATTTTCCGTGCAGCGGCGAGCCATTCACCAACTCGGTGATCCGGGCTGCTTCGGTCGGACCCATCGTCGAGGTGGGCGCGAAGATACGGGTCCAGGCGACGGGAGTCGGAGCCCCGTCGGGATCCATCACGGTGACGACGGCCTGGCCGATACCCAGCGAGGTGAGCAGTTCTTCCAGCTTGTAATCCGACGTCGGATAGGTGTTGACCGTTGCCCGCAGCGCCTTCGCGTCGTCGGGAGTGTGTGCCCGCAACTGATGCTGCACACGGGAACCAAGCTGGGCCAAAACGTCGTTGGGTACATCTTTGGGGGTCTGGGTGATGAAGAAGACACCCACTCCCTTAGAGCGGATCAGTCGCACGGTCTGGGTGATCTGGTCGACGAAGGCCTTGGATGCCCCGTTGAACAGCAGGTGCGCCTCATCGAAGAAGAAGACGAGCTTGGGGCGGTCGGCGTCGCCCACCTCGGGAAGGTCGTGGTAGAGATCGGCCAGCAGCCACATCAGGAATGTGGAGAACAGCGCCGGGCGGTCTTGAAGGTTCGGCAACTCCAGCATGGAGACCACACCAGTGCCATCGGGAGCCCTACGCAGCAGGTCGTTGGTGTCAAACTCAGGTTCCCCGAAGAAAACATCACCACCCTGGGAGGCCAGATTGGTGATGGCGCGCAGGATGACCCCCGCGGTCTGCGACGACAAACCGCCGATCCCCTTCAGGTCAGCCTTGCCCTCGTCGGAAGTGAGCCAGGTGAGCAGGGCACGCAGATCCTCCAAGTCGAGCAGCGGCAGACCCGCCTGGTCGGCGTAGTGGAAGACTAGGCCCAGCGACGATTCCTGGGTCTCGTTGAGGCCGAGTACCTTCGCCAGCAAGATCGGGCCGAAACCGGTGACGGTGGCCCGCAGCGGAATTCCATTGCCCTGGCCGCCCAGCGCGTAGAAGTCGACGGTCGGCGCCCACGGTGCCCAGTCCTGGCCGTTCTTGGCGGTGCGGGCCAGCAGCTTCTCCGACGGGGTTCCGGGGGTGGCCATCCCAGACAGGTCGCCCTTGATATCAGCTGCGAAGACCGCCACCCCAGCCTTGGCGATCTGCTCGGCCAGCACCTGCAAGGTGATGGTCTTTCCGGTACCAGTGGCCCCTGCGATGAGGCCGTGCCGGTTGAGCATTCCCAGCGGGATGCGGATGCGGGCGTCGGTGACAGGGGAATCGTCCACGCTCAGCACACCCAGCTCGATGGCTGGTTCGTCGAAGGTGTAGCCGGCCTTGATCTCATCTGCAGACATGGCTCAAGAATGCCACGGGAGCCTTCGATTTCACCGATGATGCACCCGGCACGGCACCCCTGGGCTGCAGGCACCACGAGCCGGTGGTGGCCGTCCCGATATCCCATCGTAGGACGCGGATGCACAAGCTCCTGAGCGGAAACCCCGGCATCCGGTGACGTCCGGGAGTGCAACTGTGCCCCGACATCCCGCGATGGTATCTTCCAGAGATCCCGGCACCAGGCACGCTGGATCCGGTGCTGGATGCAGCACAAATGTTTCAGCCCCGAAAATGTATGGTCTCGAATGGCCTTCGTCGGCTCCCGAGCACGTAAGATGAGCGGGTGATCTTCAAACGAGTCGGCGATGGCTGCCCCTACCCGGACCACGGGTTCACCATGCGCGACTGGGCTGGCATCTCACCCCAGCAGGTTCATCTGTCGGAGCTCACCACGACGAGACTCAATTTGCAGCTTGATGCTCTCCTCGACGAAGACTCCACCTTCTATGGAGATCTGTTTGCCCATGTGGTGGCCTGGAAGGGAGAGCTGTATCTTGAGACAGGGCTGCACCGGGCCCTGCGTTCGGCTCTGCAGCAACGACAGACAGTACATGCTCGGGTTCTGGAGTTGGCCGAGGACGGCACGCCCCTGCCCGACAGGCGCTAGAAGGTGATCGTGAACTCATCGACCCGACGTTGGGCGACCCCGGTGGCCCTAGCCGTCATGGTGCTCCTGCTGTTCTTGGGCGCGTTGTTCGGTTGGTCACAACTCGTTCGTCCATTCGGCGATGCCAGCAAGGTCTGCGTGACCCAACAGGCCGCATCATTGGCAACAAACCAGGTGACCGTCAGGGTATTCAACGCAGGATCGACCTCGGGCATGGCCGGTCAGGTCACCGAGCAGCTGCAGGCGAAGGGATTCGTCATGCAGCCGCCCTCCAATTCCGATGAGACCGCCACCGCCACCTTGGTTATCGGCGCCAAGGCCGACGATCCGGCGGTCAAACTGGTCGCTGGTTTCTTCGGCGGCGCCATCGTCCAGGGAGATAACCGCAAAACCGGCGTCGTCGACGTGATCGTCGGCGACAATTTCGGTGGTTTCAACGACACCGCTGCCACCGAGATCGCCGTTCCCGGCGGGGAGGTCTGTCTGCCCCCTGCTTCCTCCCCGAGCCCCACGACCCCAGCCTGAAATTAATTCTGCGGGTCCGCGTCACTCTCCTCACGACAACGATCTTTTGGCACCCGGCCACCGACCGGGTACGCAGACGTGCCTCGCCGAGTACGCAACCTGACCGCTTGGTGCCTCGGCGACGGGAGGAACTTGGCCCATCGGCCATGGGCCAAGAATTTTTCGTGGAAACGCAAGGAAGAACACCTCGCACAACGCGAATCAGCCCACAAGACGGTAGAGCTCATAACTTCCGTCGGCACGCTTCGCGGTAATCAACCCGTCCACCACGCTCACCTGGGAGCCAGTCGCACCGATGATCCTTCCCTGGCCTGCGCCGCTGCCGTCAGAGAGACGAACCTCGTCGCCATGTGAAAACAGCACCTTGGAGCCGTCAGCGTTGACCGCGAGGATCTCACCGGAGGTCCGCGAGCCAGAACCCACAAAAACAAGTTCTCCCTCGTGACGACCGGCGATAACAGCTCCGTCAGCGTTGACCGCGACCACGGGAACCGGTTGGCTCAACTGCTCCAGCGAATAGAAGACACCCTGGACGCGAGCGGGAAATGCGGGAACGTGGAAGGTCTGGGCCGTTGCGGTGTTCGTTCCCTTGAAATCGAATAAATAAGCCTGCGATTCGCTTGATGCGGAAGTGATCGCATAGCCGTTGGTGGCGAGTTGGAAGACGTGGCCGTCATCAAGAGCAGTCCAAGCGACGGTGACTGCACCATCGGCGGTGTTGAGGATGGTGTACCCGTTTTCGTTGTTGCATCCGATGTGCTCACCGACCTGTGAGCAGGCCACCGAAGCGTTCTCGAGCGGCTGGGTCCACTCCAGTTGACCGGCCCGGTAGGCCTTGAGTTGGGCGCCGGTGGATGACGTCATCTTCACCACGAGCAGGTCACCCGCGGCGATCGTGGTGACCTGCTCCGGCGCAGGGTCCAACTGGGTCACCACCAGCAGACGACCAGTAGTGACGTCAACGCTTGCCAAATAACGTTCCTCGCCACGGGCACCGATGCAATCCACGATGCCGGTGCGCAGCGTGGAGGAGGCCACCCCGGAACAGTTGATGTCGGTGATCGTGTATTTCTGCATCCCGGTGCGCACGTCGATACCGCTCACCACACGACCGGAATCCGATTCGACGAGCAGCACTGAACCATCAAGCGAAGCCGCCAAGGGCTTGCCGGGCAGAGTGCTGCTGCGCGGGCTGGCATCGTAGCCGCCCAGCCAGGTGATGGCCGAGGCCGTCACCGGCACATAGGAAGCCTTGGAGAAATTGGGGCCGCGATCAACCAAACGCATGACGATCATGGCCACCACGACCACCAGCATGAGGGCGACGAAGCCCGCAATGAGCTTGAGCGGCATGGTCAAGCCCTCGCCGCGTTCGGGTTCCTGTTCCCTCTTCCCGGGCATCGACTCGTCTCCTAGTCGTCGTGTGCCCCTCAAGACTAGCCGCACCAGATCAGCGCCCAACCTGGCCGACGGGCCGTGCCGCTCCACCCACCATGTGTGCCCGCACCATGACGCCTGCTGACACGATGATCGAGATCGTTGTTGACGGCACAGTTGGTATTGCCTGCGGCTTGGTCAAACCGCATCTGGCCGGATGAACTGGCCCACGCACGTGCTAGGACACATGCCATGAATCTCAGTTCATCTCAAGCTCCTCATGCTTCCTCCCCTGGGAGTACAAAGATTCGAACCGCGAACCGGACGCTCATCATCGTCATCGCAGCAGTCTTGCTCACCGTCTTGATGGTTGGCGGGGGACTGTTGCTGAAGCACTTGCGCAGCGACACCAAGCAGACAGAAGAACCTCGCCTCACGACGACCGTTGACCTGTCCAGCCTTGGGGAGAAGATCACCGCCAAACCCCTCCGGGCAGACGGTGCTGCAGTGATGTCCCACAATGAGATACATATCGCTCGAATGGCGCACAGCACCGGTGAAGCACTCGTCGCCATTGATGCCACTTCCACGACCGGGCACCCCAAATGGATCACGCCATTGCCGACAGACTCGGTGGATACCCCCCTGGACTGCCGCCTCAGCGATGAAACCGTCGACTGTGGCGATGGCATTTCTGTCGACATGGCCACCGGGATGAGCAAGGAACACGTGACGGAGCAGGGCAGCAGCCCACACTCCCAGGAGACGACCGGCACAACCTCGGCACGACTGGAGGCCACGCCCACCGATAAGACCCCACTGAGCATCGACGACTCCGGCCATGTCAGTTCCGATGGCACTGAGGTGACAGGTCTCCAGTTCGCGGCAGGCACACCGGTCTGGGCCGCAAAAGCCGTTGAGAAGGACGGGCTGTGGGTACTCAGCGACGGGGCAGTTCTGGCCGGGGTAAAAGACGGCAAGCAGCTGTGGGGAACTTCCCTGCCTGAGAACTCTGCCGAGATCAACGGTCTGGGTACCGGGACCGCACCGCATTGGATTGCCAGTGCAGACGCCGTGGTCTTCGCCAGCCCCAACGGCATTCACGCCGTCGACCCCGTGAAGGGCAAGGACATCTGGACGATCGACACCCCGGTCACCTCCTGGGTCGGCTCCACCGATGCCATCGTGGTGGTCAACGGCACGATGGCATCGGTGCTGGGCGCCAACGGATCGAAATCGGCCGATGGGACACCGGCACCGCCTTCCACGACATCCACGATCGACTTAGCGAACACCACTCTCGACGTGCCGGAGAAGTGTGCTCAAGTATTCGGATCCGGCGCTGCGGGCCAAGGGAATTCAGTGACCTTCGCTAACGGTATGGTCAAAGGTGATGCCCCCAGCGGAGGCGGGGCACCCGGGGCGATCCAGATGATGGAGACTCACCCCGCACTGCTCTCCGGTAAACCGGCCAGTGTGGTGCTGCTGAACTGCAACGGTGGCGGGAACTATTCCTTGTCGAGCCTCGCCGCCTACGACACCGAGGCGCATCTGCTCGGCGCCCTTGATCTGGAGTGGCTGCCCCATTTCGCCCACCTCCAAGAATTCCAGATCGATGGCCTGTCGGTGGTGGGAGGCACCATCAATTTCAAGGCATCCGGCCTTCAACTCCTCGGGGACAAGGAGTGCAATGCCTGCCGGGGAAGCGGAACGGCCGATATCTCCGCTGCCTGGAATGGCCAGGAGTTCGTGACCACCGATGTCGTGTTTCATACTCCCGCCGGTGATGTCCGGGTACCGAAGACCACCGATGTGCAGACCCTATACGATGCGGTGGCCTCCGGCGACGACAACTACGCCGCCACGTACATGTCCCCGCAGCTGATCGCTTCCCTCGGCAATGCAGTGGGGTCCAGCGGTCGGGAGACGAAACGCAGCGTTCACTTCGCGGAGGGTAACCACGTGCTCGACTGCTCCTTGGCTGGTCCCACCAAGACGGCCTCGGGGTCTTCCGGCAAGGTTGAGTTTCCCGGTGGGAACACCATCCCCATTGCGAGCTCCTCAGCGGCTCACGGCGACCTGTACTGTCCGGTCGTCGCATCCGGGGATAACGCCGACAACTGGGCAAAACCCATGCCCAATACGGCTGGCGGCGTTGACTACACCATCTGGCTCGTGCTGAGCGGCCAGCCCGACGGTAGCTTCCAGGTGAAGGAGCTGGGGCGCTTCGGCGGCTGACACAGCCTCTTCAGCCCTGAGCGCCAGGTCACCCACGGGGTTCCGGCGCTCAGGGCTGAGGCCTGTCATTGCCCGGGGAAGAATCATCATCCGAGTGCGAATCAACCGGCAACGAGCGATCATCCATGCAGGATTCGTCGCACACGGCCGGAAGCTCCTCGGTACCCCACATCACCGACGGCATCTCCACGGAGGTGGCATCGGGGTCCTCGATCGGATCAAATTCGCCGGTATCGGCGAGCATCCCCCTGGCCTGGGTCATCGACAAACCCGTTAGTTCGAGCAGATCAACGACCAGGGCCCGCACTAGGGAAACCAGGGTCGCCGAGCGCCAGTCCTCGTCATCGGTGATGTAGGAGATGGGGCGTAATTCACCAGCCAGGGCAACGGCCTCGTCGCGGGCACCAGTGGGTCGCTCCCAGTTGCGGATTCCTTCGGAAACCCTTTCGAGCAGGTCGGCGACATGCCACATCACCTTGGCCAGTTCCGGAATCGATCCGATCTCCGCAGTCATGCCACGAGACTGCCGTTGCAGCATCGACAAGGTGGTATGCATGCGTTCGGTGAGTTCAAGCATCCGCTGGAGTTCGATGAGTTCGGCGCGGGTCCCCCTGGAACGCCATTTGATGGATGCGGTATCTTTCGCGCAGGTGAGGGCCTGTCCTGCATCGCTGAGCAGTTCACGGATGGCAGCCAGCAGGCCTCGCAGTTTGGACAGTTCGGCCGGGTTGCCGTCCAAGACAGCCTTGGACATCCGCCGCAAGGCCCGGGAGCACTCACCGATCGCGAAGGCGATGTAGCGCCGGGGCCGGGACACCATGTTGCTCGGGATCAATGCAGTGGCGATGAGCGCGACCAGGGCACCGATGATCGCCGGTACGAGCCGCTCGATAACGCTGAATTGCTCTTCTTGGGCATTGATGCCGATGATCGCTGCCAACACGATGGCGTTGATCCCGGTTTGAAAGGTGACGATGTCGCTGCGGTCGATGAACCGCCCGATGAGCGGTCCGATGAGCAGCAGCAGGAACATCTGCCACCATCCGAACCCAAAGCTGTGGGTGACGATTGTGCCCAGGAACACCCCTGCGGAGGCCCCGATCCCAAATTCGATGACCTTGCGAGGCTGACGGTTGCGAGAAAAACCCATGCACAGATAGGTGACGATGGGTGCGAAGATCGGGTTGACCATGCCGAGAACTTTCCAGCACAGCATGAAAGATGCGGTCGCCAAAACGGCTGCCTGCAGATTGGGGATGAATGCTCCGGATACCCTGAGCAATCCGTTGCGTACCTGAGCCTGCGAGTAGTCCAGCATCCGCTGCCACCATCTCTTGCGACGGTGGGCATGCCGGGAACGAACGGAGGGGTTGGTTGTCACGCGCCGAGTCTATTCGGCCACCTGCCCGCCCGATCCGAGGGGTCATGAGCCTAATGGTGCGCGCAGAACCCTACCGAAGAGCCCTACCCCGCTGAGCACATTCATGCACGTCATGGAAGGGGTGGGTGTCCGAGTAGCCGCCGGGGCGCGATGGACCGCTGCGACGACGACCTGTGCAAGGTGCGGGCCCGGCCCGAGTGACTGTCCGGCCTGGATCAGGCGTCCTCGGGTATCTCGGTGCTGATGCGCAGGGCGGAAACGAACTCCCGGTAAAGATCATCCCGGGCAATAAGTTCCTGGTGAGTTCCGGTGTCGCGCACAGTTCCTTTGTCAAGCACGATGATCTGGTCGGCATCGACGATAGTGGACAGCCGGTGGGCGATGGTCACCACGGTTCCCGTCCTCCCGGCCTCGGCGATGACTTGGTGAATGGCTGCCTCGGTAGTTCCGTCGAGTTGTGCAGTGGCCTCGTCGAGCAGCAGCAGGCCGGGGCGGCGCACCAGTGCTCTGGCCACCGCGAGGCGTTGACGTTCCCCGCCTGAGAGGTTGGTCTCGGCCACCAGGGTGTCTAGCCCGGCTGGCAGGGACCGGATCCTATCGGCAAGCCGTACGGCCTCCAGCGCATCCCAGACCTCTGCGTCAGTGGCATCGGGAACCCGGAAGCACACGTTGTGCCGCACACTGGCCGGGATGACCGGGGTCTCCTGCTCGACATATGCGATGCGGGATCTCACCTCATCGATGCTCAGCTGCTCATAGGAGATGCCATCGAGTTCGAGCCGCCCGCTACTGGGATCCAAGAAACGCAGTACCAGCGAGAAAACCGTCGTCTTCCCAGCTCCAGATGGGCCGACGAGGGCGACGTGACCAGCACGTGGGATCTCCAGGTTGACCCGGTTGAGCGCGGGGGCACTTGCGTCCAGATAGCCCGCGGTCACGTCGCGAAGGGCGATGAGCGGGACACTGGGATGAGGATGTGGACGCACCGTAGCTGTTGGCCGGGAATGGGTATCCTCCAGTTCCAGGTGATTGGTCTCGTGAATGCGCGCGGCCGCGGCGAGCCCGGATTGCACCGAGGAGAAGGCTCCTGCCAAGGAGACGATCGGCTCGACGATGTTGAAGGCATAGAGCAGGAAGGCGACCAGGGTGGAGACCGTGAGATCACCACTGGCGACGCGTGCGGCACCCAACCCGAGGATCACGATGACAGCGAGTTGCGTGCCACCGCCCGCGAGCATCCCAACCAGGGACCCGTAACGCACCGAACGAATCGCATACCGTGCGGTGTCGGCGGCCTTCTCTCCGACCCATGCGATTTCCCGGGCCTCGGCCCGGCTGGACTTCACGGTGCGCAGCGCCCGGATTCCGCCACCGAGACTCGCGCCGAGTTCGCCGAGGGAGTCCTGGGCCTGCTTTTCTGCCTGGCCGATCCGTGGCAGCAAGATGGCGATGCCCACACCGATCACGGCCAGCGCAACAAGTGTGGTTATCAGCAGCTTCCAGTCGAGGACGGCCATGAGCACGATGGTTGCGACCAGGGAGACGGTGCCGTTGACGAGCTGCACGATGCTTGAGGTGGTCGCCTCACGCAGCAGCACGGTATCGCTGGTCACCCGGGTGACCAGTTCCCCGACACGGAACTGCTGGATCTGCTCTAGTTTCGAACGAAAACAGCGCTCGATGAGGGTGGTCCGGGCGTCGAGCACGATGCCTTCCGCGAGGCGGCCGAGCAGCATCGACTGCGCAAAGCCGGCGATCATGCCGATGATCAGCAACCCCACCAAGATGGCCACCGGGGTTCCCAAGTCGGAACCAGCCGACAGCGCGTCGATCACCCACTTGGTCGCCATCGGCGTGGCCATCGTGACAGCCGTCGCGAACAGCCCCAACAGCACACCGGCGAGTACCGTGCGCAGGCGGGGTCGGGTGTATGACCACAACAGCCCGATACCCTGCCGAAGCGGCGGCTTCGCGGTATCGGGGGCATGCTGGTCTGGGCCATCATGCACAAGGGGTGCGTCCTTCATCTTCTTCATGTCCTTCTGGGTCACCGTCGGCGATCATGACAAGAAGTTGGGCCGGGAAAACGGCTGCTGGTTGCGTAGTCCGGCTACCGGGTGTCAATCCTATGTGCCCGGTTCTGCTGGCAGGCTGGTCACATGCCTCGTGTGTCCCGCTTCGACGATCCCGGACGCTGTTTGGTCATCAGCTTGGTGAATTCCTGGTTCGCTGGGGCTGCCCGCGATCTTCCGTGGCGGGCGCCGGGCACCTCGGCGTGGGGTGTGCTGGTCAGCGAGTTCATGTCCCAGCAGACCCCGGTGGCCAGGGTCATCGGACCGTGGCGGGAGTGGATGCACCGCTGGCCGACGCCCGCCGCACTCGCCCAGGCCACCACCGGGGAAGCCGTACTGGCTTGGGGCCGACTGGGATATCCGCGCAGGGCGCTGCGGTTGCACGCGGCAGCCGAGGCAATCGTCGAAGGCCATGGTGGGGTCGTGCCCAGCGATCTGCAGGCGTTGCTCGGCCTGCCCGGGGTCGGCGAGTACACGGCGGGGGCGGTGCTTTGTTTCGCCTTCGGTCGCCGCGCGCTGGTGCTGGATACCAATGTGCGCCGGGTACTAGCCCGCATTGAGACCGGCGTTCAGTATCCGGCCAACGCCACGACGGCCGCAGAGCGGCGGCTTGCCGCACAGTGGCTACCCGGCGACGACGCGACCGCATCCCGGTGGGCTGCGGCCTCAATGGAACTGGGGGCGCTGGTGTGCACGGCCTCGTCACCGGATTGTTCATCATGCCCGGTTGCGGATCACTGCCGGTGGGCAGCTGCCGGGTATCCGGCCCATGATGGCCCGCCGCGACGTCGCCAGACCTATGCGGGCACCGACCGGCAGGCCCGGGGCCGGTTGCTGGAGGTGCTGCGGCACAGTGAGGTGGGCGTCGATGAGCAGACCCTGTTGGGAGCGTGGGCTTGCGACACCGCCCAAGCTAGGCGGGCTCTTGACGGATTGCTGGACGACGGATTGGCTCATCGGCAGGCCAATATGATCATCTTGTGAGACCGGCGCCTACTGTTGTGCCATGACCGGGCTGGATAATCTCGACCGTGAGGTCTGCAGCATGCTGTGGGTTTTGATGGGCCAGTCGCAATGATCGCCGCGGTCCGCATCGCCGTCACCGGTGATTCGATTGCGTATGGCCGCAATGATCCGGCAGGTGGGTGGGCAGCCCGGCTCGCCGAGCACCATCTGGGCGCAGGGCTGCCCGGGCGCCGCGTGTGGAATCTGGCGATCCCGGGGGCGACCCTGCTGGGCATGAGGCGGTATTCCCCCGCCGAGTGCCGGGTGCGGGAGGTAGACACCGTGCTGATCGGTGCAGGGATCAACGACATTGCCGGAATCGGTGGGACCCGTGAGACCCCGAAGCACCTGACCACTGGCATGGAGGAGTTATGCCTCGTCCATGAAGGCGATGGGCGTCGGGTGGTGGTGCTGGGCCCAACATGGTTCGATGAGCAGCGCATCGGTACGGAAATGGGGCTTCGGGTCGAGACCGCGACGTTGCAGTGTTACCGGGAATCGCTCGCTGGATTATGTGAACGTACCGGCCGGGTCTTCGTCGATATGTGGGAGCCCCTGGCGGGTCGCACGGATTTACTGGCCGATGGAGTACACCCGAGCCACGAGGGGCATCAGGTTCTGTGGGAGCATCTCATGCGGGTATGGGTAGAGTGACGGTAGCGATCCCGTACCGGACACCCCGATCTTCCCCGGTGATCAGGAGCCGCATTGAACCGAATGGTCAGGGGTAATCGGTCCGCAGGTCGTAGGGGCCTTGGCCTCGTGGAATCAATCGGCGTCAATGGGAGGAAAATATGAGACCAGACGAGGGCTGGGTGGTTGACCCGGATGACGAGTTCTTGAAACCACCATCTTTCGGGCTCGAAGAGCCGGAGGAAAAACCAGAAGAACCGGCAGAGGAATGGGACTTTTCCAGGGGATTCCGTGACGGCACAGGTTCTGTGCGAATCTGGACCGACGAGGATGGGCACCTGGAAAAGGTATGGGTGTCGGCGAACTGGCGGAAGAAGGTGAAAGGAGGCCCCCTCGCGCAGGCCTTCCTCGCGACATTCTTTACGGTGAATATCGTCTGCTTGACGGGCAAACACACCCTGCCGTTCCCTGAACCGCTGCCCGCCAAGCCCTACGACGGCCCGCTCAGCTGGGACACCCTTCGGCGGGCGCAAGCAGATCATGCGGCCGTCGATGCCAAGCTGGCGGAGCTTGATGAGAGCCTGCCCCCGACGCGTTGGGTGGGCGATGGGGCCGTTGGCACGGACTACGACGGTGCGGTGAAGCTGTACGTCGGGATGTTCGGCAACCCCGCCGGAGTGACTTTCGAGGAGGAGTGGCTAGACGGTCCGGTGCGGGCGAGCGAGATCGCTAACGGAGTGATGACTGCCTACCGAGACGCGATGAGCCGATATGTGAAGCCGTACGTGGAGTTTGGGGAACGGGAATTGCTGGCCCGGGAACATGATCAAATAACACGCAGTCTGTTGGCTACGGCACAAAATGGAATCAAGCCCTGAGCAGCCAAAATGGCTGTTTGAGGAAGGTTTTTCTTCGAGTTGAATACAGTACTGTATTCAGTTTTTTCTGGGGATAGCGCGCCAAGGTGACCCGGTTGTGGGTGATGATGACTGCGTCACTCGCCCCTCCGGAAGGATGATCCATGGCCGTGAATCCGTTCGATGTCAGTGCCACAGGGCCACAACGTGCCGCCACTGCTGATCATTCCGGTTACCGGGCCGACACCGATGATCTGCTGGTTGATCTGGAGCTTCCCGAGGAGCTCATCAACCCGGGCAGGCACCACAAGCCGAATAACAAGGATGCTGCTGGCACCGGCATGATGCCGCCAATGGTCGGCGGCGCTGGGAACGGTGGGGCGGTGCCCGGTCCGGGTTCTGCCGCAGCGAGAGCCGGGGCGAGCGGGTTGGCACCGGGCAACCCGCTGGCTGGCGGAATCGCTGGTTCGGGAAGCACCGGAATCGGGCCGGTGAGCACGGGCGGCACCGCGCCTCTCGGCACGGGAAGAGTTGCGCCCGATGGCGCGGGAGTGGCCGGGATCGGTGGTCTGCCGGGCGGTTCTGGCGGAACGGTCGCCGCGGGTAACGGCTCGGAGTTCGGGTTCGGAGTCAACCCCGCCACGGGACGGCCCTGGTCGCCGTCGGATCCGGGATTCGTCGAGAAATTCGGCACGTGGGATCCGGCGACGGGTAGATACCACAACCCAGTCACCGGCCAGTACTACGATCCTGCGACGGGACGATGGAGTTCGGGTGGTGGAGGATCATCTGGCAGTGGGTCATCTGATTCACCGGGCAGCGGGGACGGTGCCTCGTGGGGCCCGGGGTCATCGGGTGGAACGGGGGTGCACCCACCCTCCGGGGCCCCGTCGGCGGGCGGTAGTGCGGGGGCACCGGGTGCCGCAGTGGGTGGTGGTGTGACGTCTTCGGGTGGAACACCAGGTGCGCCCAGCGGCGAGCAGCCATCGGCCGGGCCGGGGGCCGTGACGATACCGGATTCTCACGGCTCGGCGGGTGGGGACTTCCAGGTGTCGGCTGAGCAATTAGATGTCTCCTCGGCGAGGTGGGGAGATCTGTCTGCCCGGATTTCGGAGTTGAACCAACGCGTCGCAGGGTTGCCTGATTCGATCAAATTCGGCCGGGTGGATGCCCCCAGGCAGGCTTATGGTTCCGCGCAGGGAACGGCTCAAGAACAAGGAACATCGGCAGGCACCTCGCTCTCGGATGTGTCGTCGGACCTGAGGAGGTCCTCGATGGATTACACGAGCACCGAGGATCAAAATACCGGCATTGCAGGCTCATCAAGAGAAAGGTGACGTTTATGCCTCGGCAGGTTTTCACTGATTCGTGTGGTCCGGTTTCGGTGTTTGAGGGTGGTGATATTGAGGGTGCGGTTGCATTGTTGTGTGCGGCGGTGAATTGTGTGGTTGAGAATGATCGTTTGGAGGCCAATATTGCGCGTAGTTGTATCAAGCGGTCGTGGTATTTCACGGATAATTACGATGCGAAGGGTACTGATGCCAGGTTCGCGGTGATTGAGCAGCAGGTGTATGACGAGTTGGCGTCGGTGGTGGGTTCGAGGTTGGTGTGTGAGAATAATCCGTTGCGGGTGCCTGCCGAGCATGCTGGGGAGTTGGGGTCGTGGATTGAGACTGGTGATGCGATCGTGCCGAATATGGAGGGCCCGTTCGTGGAGTGGAAGCAGATCGCTTCTGGTTACCGGGAGGTTGCTGAGGAGATTCAGACGTTGAAGGTGATCGAGGGTTGGGAAGGTGATGGTGCCGAGGCGTATCGGCTTAATGTCTTGCGCAAGGCAGCCTGGTTGGATTCCCTGGCCGATCTAATGGACAACTGCAAGGCAATGACCGAGGCAGTCAGCAACATCCAAGCCCTCCTCAGCTCAGCAATATGGAACACCATCAAAGAACGCACACCAGGCAACAATCTTCCCGACCGCGATACTCTCAAAGACCTTCTCAAGCTGAATGAAGATGACCTGCGCTCAAAGTACAAGAATATGTCGAACGATGAGCTTTTTCAGGTTAGTTTGTATCAGAGGACGTCTCGTATGGTGTATGAGTTGGTTCAGTTGCGGGCGTCAATCCGCACGATCGATGATGAGAGCCAGGCATGGAGAAAGCTGGCCGTCGAGGCTGGCGATAAGCTCATAGCGGCCGTGGAGGCCGCGAAACAACACCAGCAATCCCTGACCGACTACAACAGCACCACCACCGTCGACACAGACCCACGAACCTGCGCCATCATCACAGACAACACCGACCCACACATCAAAGACGGCTGGTGAGAACTTCTCACACGGACAGGAAAGAAATGACACACAGACTCGAAAGAATCATGGTTCTTTGCGTCGCAGCTGTCACGGGACTGGCGGTCACCACGGGTTGCACACAAGACAAGAATGCAGAAAGGCTATCATTATCCGAGCAATTCTCAAAAATCATCACCCAGGCACACCTGACCGAATTTTATGGAGGATCAATTTCAACAAAAAACCTTGTTGTTCTTCATGCAGATTATGAGGGGCGCCCAGCAGAACTCAGTTTGGACGATGACAACAATTTACAAGTATACGACTGGAAGGGTGCTTCATTAGAAGGAAAAAGATCTATCCAGAATTTTGACATCTCTTTGCTAGAACCAGCATTGCACAACGCAAACGAAAATAGCGACAACTGCAGATTGGTTTCACTTCATTTCGATTTTTCTCCAACCGGTTCACAGATGCAATACGCTTATTGTTTTCCTGTTGGGCGAGGCGGGGAAGATTATATTGTGGGTAGTTCGGTGCTTGATGGTGAGAGTTTGGTGGAGGGCCCGGATGTCAGGAATCCTGATCATGTGGCCCAGTTGGCACGCGTGTATGACAAGATGCTTCCCGGAGGCGTCATGGTCGATTGGACGTTGAGTTTCGGCAGACCAGAAAACCAAGACGCCTACGGACCAAAAACCACCAACATACAGGGTGAGACCTGTATGCCCACCATGCGGTCCTCAGCCACCGAGATCACCACATACAACGTCGGCTGTGGAGGTCTACCCGCATACAACGAACAACCATTCCACCTATCAAACTTTGATCCTAATCTGGTGAACATCGTCGCTGACCGACTCGCCGAAGCAGGCATCGACATCAACCAAGCAATGACACTAGACTTCTACTCACAAGATGGCACCAACCTCACCTACAAACTCACCACCTTCCAAGCAAGCGGCATGCTCAACCCAGCCACCACAGGAACCATCACCCCCATCAAATAACACCATCAACACACAAGGAGTAGCCCTCATGCCTCGGCAGGTTTTCACGGATTCGTGTGGTCTGGTTTCGGTATTTGAGGCCTGGTGATGGCTGTCTGCTAGACACGACCGATGGGTGATAGAGGCTTTTTGGGAGGCAGTTATGCGTAGGGTTTTCAAGAGTACGTGGAGTTTAATGACAGCGGTAGTCATGCTGATGGTTCTCGCAGGATGCCACACCGATGAGGTGTCAAACGGGCCCTCCATACAAGACCAGTTTTCATCGATCATCGAACACTTCCACGTAACAGACATCTACGGAGGCCACATTTCATCCTATAATACTGTCCTTTACGCGGACTATGACGGCAAACCAATGAGGCTGGTAGCAGACGAGGACAATAAACTAGCAGCCAAAGAATGGAATGGCGCACTATTAGCCAGCAAAAGACCGGCTTCAGAATTCGATGTTTCGGCATTGGAGGCACGTCGGCAGAAGCTGGCCGAGGGACGCACCGACTGCAGTCTCGTGACATTGCATTTTGATGTTTCGGTTTCTGGTTCGGTACTGGAGCAAGCTTATTGTTTCCCTGTTGGGCGAGGCGGGGAAGATTATATTGTGGGTAGTTCGGTGCTTGATGGTGAGAGTTTGGTGGAGGGCCCGGATGTCAGGAATCCTGATCATGTGGCCCAGTTGGCACGCGTGTATGACAAGATGCTTCCCGGAGGCGTCATGGTCGATTGGACGTTGAGCTTTGGTAGACCAGAAAACCAAGACGCCTACGGCCCAAAAACCACCAACATACAGGGCGAGTCCTGTATGCCTACCATGCGGTCCTCAGCCACCGAGATCACCACATACAACGTCGGCTGTGGAGGCCTACCCGCATACAACGAACAACCATTCCACCTATCAAACTTTGACCCCAATCTGGTAAACATCGTCGCCGACCGACTCGCCGAAGCAGGCATCGACATCAACCAAGCAATGACACTAGACTTCTACTCACAAGATGGCACCAACCTCACCTACAAACTCACCACCTTCCAAGCAAACGGCGTACTCAACCCAGCCACCACAGGAACCATCACCCCCACCAAATAACAAGCACAGGCCTTCTCCAGGCAAAGATCCATTGGTTCACCCACAATGATGACACCTGTCATACCGGATCGATGACAACGCTCAGTACCCGGTGCGGCCATTGCCGGAGACCCTTGGATCATGACAACGAATGAACCCGCATCCAATCAGGCCAACAGCTCCCCTCCCCAAGCCAGCAACGGCTCATCCGAAGCAAGAATGCCTCTCGCCGTCGACGTGCAGGGACTTGTGAAATGCTTCGGCACGGTGCGTGCCGTCGACGGCATCGACCTGGCCCTACGCCCCGGGGAGATCACCGCATTCCTCGGCCCCAATGGGGCAGGCAAATCGACGTCCTTGGATGTCATCCTCGGCTTCACCAAGCCCGACGCCGGAACCGTCCGGGTCTTCGGCCACCATCCGGTGCAGGCAGCCAGGAAACTGTTCACTGGCGCGATCCTCCAGGAAGGCGGTCTGCTGCCCGACTACACGGTGCGCCAAACGGTGGATGTCGTCGCCGCGATGCGCGGGGCCCGCCATGACATCCCAGCGGTCACCGAACTCACCGGGTTGTCTCCCATCCTCGGGCGCAAGGTGTCCAAATGCTCCGGCGGAGAACGCCAACGGTTGCGCCTGGCACTGGCGCTGCTGGGCAACCCCGACGTGCTGGTCCTTGATGAACCCACCGCAGGGATGGACGTCACCGCACGCCGCCTGTTCTGGTCAGCCATCCGCGAACGCGCCGGGGCCGACAAATCGGTTCTCTTCGCCACCCACTACCTGCAAGAAGCCTCGGATTTCGCCGATCGGATCGTCATCATCAGCAAGGGCCGGATCGTCGCCTCCGGATCGGTCGATGAAGTCCGTGCACTGGGTGAGGGGACCGTCATCACCGCAACCTGGCCGGGGCTCGACGGCACCGACGCACTTCACCAGGCCCTGGCCCCCGTCGCCGATTCCATCCTCACCGCTCACCTGCACGGAGAACACGCCGAGATCCGCACCACCAAGCCCGACGACGTCGCCCGCCTCCTACTGACCTCAACCCCCGCACACCATCTGGGCATCACCGCACTCAGCCTCGACGACATCTTCGCCGAGCTGGTCGACGAATCCGCCGAGGCCGGACCAGCCTGCTGATCACGCCCCACCCGTAGCATCATTCATGACACATAGAGGAACGAATTCCATGACTGCCACAGCAACCCACCAAGCCACTACGCCCCGGCCCGGCATCAAACGCCCCAGTCTGCTGCCTTATGTGCGTACCGAACTGCGCAACAGCCTGCTGCGAATCGACACGATCATCTTCGTCGTCATCATGCCTCTGGCCTTCTACCTCATGTTCGGTGCCATGACGGAATACGGCGACATTGACGCCGGGAATGGCACAGTCTCCGCCGTCGTCATGGTCAACATGGCGGCCTTCTCCACCGCCATAGCTGCCACGGCCCTCTCCGGCACATGTGCCACCGAACTGACCGACGGCTGGGGACGACAAATGGCACTGTCCCCCGGCGGCATCCGCTCCTACTACCTGGTCAAGGCAGGCAGCGCGATCCTGCTGTGTCTGATCCCCGTCACCCTCATCTTCGCAGCCGGATTCATCACTGGTGCCGCATGCGACAACCCGGGCATCTGGGCCGCCTCCTACATCCTGTGCCTGCTTCCCGCCATCCCATTCGCCCTGTACGGGATGGCCATCGGCATGTGGTTCCCGACCCAAGGCGCGGTCGGCACGGCCACCGCATCGGTGTCGGTGTGGGCCTTCCTCGCCAATATCTTCATGCCGATAGGTGGTTTCCTATTCACCCTCGCCCACTGGACCCCGCTCTACGGGGCCGCGATGCTCGCCCAGCGCCCCATCCTGGAGAACATGGTCGTCACCGCCACCGGTCCCATCGATGAATCCCTGTGGATTCCCGTGGTCAACTTGCTGGCGTGGACACTCCTGCTGGGTCTTATCTGCATGGTCTCCCGTCGCCGAGTGACGCTGAGGCGATGAACATCACAACAGAAACCGTCTCCGAGTCCTGGCCAAGGAGCCGCAGCCGACGAGGCCGACTCGGCATCGACTGGTTCTCCTCCATGTGGGTGGTGCTCCTGCTTCCCGCGGCAGCCGCCTTCCTGCTCTCCCCGCACCCGGCATGGGCGAAGGCCGTCGGAGCCGCCGGTTTCATCGGCTTCGCCTGCGTCTACATCATCGGGGTGAACCGCTCGCCCAGCCTGGAGCGCTTCACCCCGGACACGGGGCTGCGCGAGGAACTCACCCCGCTGGCCGCCCCACTGCTGCACATGAGCCTGTTCACCATCGTCACTCTGGTGGCGGCCAAATGGTGGGCCATGTGCTTCATCCCCTTCTTCGCAGCCTTCTTCTTGTACACCACCCGGGTACGCACGGGCATCACCGGGGCTCTTACGCTCATGGTTCTCGGCGTCGCTGTGGCTCGCCTGGGCTCATCCGAACCTGGGGTATTCCAGATATCGCTCGGATCTTCGGCCTCGGTCTTATTCGTTCTCCTGGGCCGCTTGGAAACCGAGCAGGAACTGCGGCGCAACCGGCAACTGCGTGCCGAGGCAGCGGCTGCCGAACGGGAGGAGATCGGCCGGAACGTGCACGATCTCCTCGGTCACTCGCTGACCGTCCTAACCCTCAAGGCGGAGGTCGCACAACGACTCATCCACAGGGACCCCGACGCGGCAGAACGGGAACTGGCAGAGATCGTCACGCTGTCCCGGGCGGCCCTGGCCGACGTGCGGGCAACCGCAACCCGGCTGCGTACCCCCGATCTTGCCAGTCAGATCGAAGCCACCCGAACCGCCTTCGCTGCTGCCGATATCAAGGCCACCATCACCGGTGAGGCATCCGGCATCCCTCTACCACAACGCGAGTTGCTCGCCTGGGCGCTGCGGGAGGCGACAACGAATGCCGTCCGGCATGCGGCAGCCACGCAGGTACTGGTGAGGCTATCCCCCGGGCACCTGGTGGTGACCGACAACGGACGTGGGATGGGCGATGCCGCCCATGGCAACGGTCTGACCGGTCTGGGCGCCCGGGTCAAGGCAGCAGGAGGCACGATGACTATCACCAGCCCAGCACCCCACCAACTGGCCGACGAGGGCCCCGGGACCGAACTGGAGGTGATTTTGTGACGACCCCCATCCGCCTTCTCATCGCCGACGACCAAGCCTTGGTGCGTGGAGCCCTCGCCACCCTTCTCGGGCTGGAGCCCGACCTGGCGGTGGTCGCGCAGGTCGGCACCGGCAGCGAGGTCGTCGAATCCGTCCGGCAGCACGCTGTTGACGTCGCGCTACTGGACATCGACATGCCCGATGGTGACGGGCTGGCCGCGGCAGCGGCCCTGACCGCATCTCATCTTCCCTGCCGCAGCCTGATTGTCACCACCTTCGGACGGCCTGGCTATCTGTCTCGGGCCCTGGAGGCTGGCGCAAGCGGTTTCCTCGTCAAGGACACCCCTCCGGAACAGCTGGCCGACGCGATTCGCCGGATCCATGCCGGGCTGCGGGTTATCGACCCGACCTTGGCCCAAGAGTCGGTCCTTTTGGGCCCGAATCCGTTGACGGACCGGGAAAAGGATGTGCTGCGGCTGGCAGCCCGGGGAGCCGACGCGCACGGGATTGCGGTACAACTGCACCTAGGCGAGGGGACAGTGCGTAACTATCTATCCAGCGCGATCGCCAAAACCCAGTCCCGCAACCGTACCGAGGCAGCCCGCACCGCCGAACGCAATGGTTGGCTGTAACCACATGGACGCGACCGCGGCATGGCCCTACCCTTAGAAAACGCGGGGCCAGCGAGGGCCCCTGCGTGTCTGAATGAGGAGAATCCGAGATGCCCACAGTCCATGTCCTGGCCACCGGCGGAACAATTTCCTCACGCTCGGCCGACAGTAGTTCTGGGGCGAATGCCACCGACAGCGCAGCCACGCTGGTGCAGGGCATCAACGAGCAGACCAGCGTGCGCAGCAGCGACGTGCTAACCACGCTGAGCTTCCTGCTCACCTTCGCCGATCTGAGGCGCCTCAAGCAGGCCGTGGACCAAGCCCTGGCCGACGAGGAATGCACCGGGGTGGTCATCACCCACGGCACCGACACCATGGAGGAAACCGCCTTCTTCCTTGATCTGGTGCACACCAGCGATAAACCGGTGGTGTTGACCGGCGCGCAGCGCACCGCGGATTCGTCCACACCCGATGGCCCGATGAACCTCACCGATGCCGTCGTCACGGCGGCCCATCCCGCGATGAGAGGTTGCGGGGTGCTCGTCTGTTTCGCAGGAAAGGTGTACGCCGCGCGCGGAGTGCGCAAGACGCAGACCTGGGCATTGGATGCCTTCACCGGAGACACATTGGTGGCCCGTGTGGTGCGGGGCCAACTGCAGCCGCTGGCCGTGCCACGACGGCGCCCGGCACTGCCCACCCCCGATGAGCGGTTCGATACCACCCGGGTGGAGATCGTGCCGTGTTTCCTGGGCGCGACCGCCCACATCATGCACCACTTGGTGGATCAGCCGACCGACGGGATCGTGTTGGCAGGTACCGGCATCGGCAATGCCGGACCCGATTTCGTGGACGCGGTACACCGGGCCGCGAAGGCCTCCATCCCGGTTGTCCTGTCGACGCGGGTCGCGTGGGGGCCGGTCTTTCCGGTCTACGCAAGCGGTGGGGGCGTCGACCTGGTGGACGCCGGGGCCATCGCATCGGGTGAGCTAAATGCTCCCCAGGCACGCATTCTCACCGCATTGCTGGTCGCGACGGGACCGGCCACCGATGTCGCCAACCGTTTCCTGCTCCATGCGTGAGGCTGCCCGCGCACGGTGGTGAAATCCCCGGCTCCTGCGGTACTCGCCCTCCCCGCCGCTTTGCCCACGCGCGGTGGTGAGATACACCCGCACACCGGGGACCCCGGCGCCGTTCCACACTCCTCGAACCGCATCCTGTACCCCAACTCACCCGCGGAGTTGTCCACATCCCCCGGCTCTGGCTGTGGACAACGAGCCCACTGGGGGATCAAGACATTGACCTCTCCTGCGTCATCCACCCCTCTGAGAAAATCTCAGTAAAAAATCAATACATATTTGTATCGGCTAGTCGTGCCGAGGTTTTTTCGGTCCTTCCCGCACCCGGGCGTGTCGTCCACAAGACTTGTCCACCGACCCACTAGGTGAATCCCCAACTCCTGAATGTTTTCCACAGAGCCTGTGGAAAAGTCGGGTTGGCGTTGCTTCATCAAATCGTTACACTGCCCGTGCGAAAGATGGTGCCGGGGTATCTCGCAGCCCCTGTTATGCCTTTCAAAGGTCCGGCATCATAGGTCTGGAGCAGGAGGCAGGACATGTACGACGACGAGCTTCCGCCCGACGAAAGCCGTGACACTCTTGGACGCGTCCCACCCCAGGACTTCACTGCGGAACAGGCGGTGCTGGGTGCGATGCTGTCGTCAAAAGACGCCATCGCGGAGGTGCTGGAGATCATCCAGCCCGCCGATTTCTACCGCCCGGCCCACGAGTTGGTCTACCAAGCGATCATTGATCTCTACGGGCACGGTGAGCCAGCCGATGCGGTCACCGTCGCCGCTGAATTGGAGCGCCGCGGCGAACTGACCCGCGCAGGAGGACACGTCGGCCTGATCGAGTTGGTTGCCTCCATCTCAGTAGCCGCAAACGCCTCCTACTATGCGAAAATCGTCCATGACAAGGCGATTCTGCGTCGCCTTGTGGATGCATCGATCAAGATCGCCCAGCTCGGGTACCAGGGGCAAGGCGATGTGTCCGACATCGTCGACCTCGCCCAGCAGACCATCTACGACGTCGCCGAGGGTAAAAGGTCAGAGGACTACACGGTGCTGGGTGAACTGATTCAACCCACCTACGACGAGATCGAGGCCATCACCGCACGTGGTGACGGGCTCAGCGGGGTGCCCACTGGATTCTCCGCACTCGATGAACTCACCAACGGCCTACACGGTGGCCAGATGATCATCATCGCGGCCCGTCCGGCCGTCGGCAAATCGACCCTGGCCCTAGATTTTGCCAGGGCGGCGTCGATCAGGCACGGCATGGCCACAGCTTTCTTCTCGCTGGAGATGTCGAAATCGGAGATCGTCATGAGACTGATGTCGGCCGAGGCGCAGGTGATGCTGGGGTCGATCCGCAACGGGCATCTGGATGAGAACGGCTGGGATCGCATAGCTAACCGGATGGCCTCTTTCGAGAAAGCCCCGCTGTACATCGACGACTCCCCCAACCTGACGATGATGGAGATTCGTGCCAAGGCCCGACGGCTCAAGCAGAAGAACGACCTCAAGATGGTGGTCATCGACTACATGCAGCTGATGAGTTCTGGCAAGAAGGTGGAATCCCGCCAGTTGGAGGTCTCGGAATTCTCCCGTCAGATCAAGCTGCTCGCCAAGGAACTCGATATCCCGGTGGTCGCGCTGTCTCAGCTCAACCGTGGCCCGGAGACCCGTTCGGACAAGAAACCGATGCTCAGCGACCTGCGCGAGTCAGGTTCACTGGAGCAGGACGCCGACATCGTCATCCTGCTGCACCGCGAGGACGTCTACGACCGGGAGAACCGCCCAGGTGAAGCCGATCTGATCATCGCCAAGCACCGCAACGGACGCACCGACACCATCCCGGTCACCTTCCAGGGCCACTACTCACGGTTCGTCGACATGCCTGACTGAGCAGGCTGTATGCGCCGCAGTGCCATGACACCGGAGCGCCACGACGGCCTGTGCGCAGTGTCTACCCAGCCATCACCGGCTGATGCGGAATACCTCCTCGGCGAGCACAGTGGACGAGCACCAGCATTAGGGCTCCAAGCGAGCAGACCCGTGACCAGCCAGACCCACAGCCAGGGGCCAGGCATCACGCATCTGCGGCCTTCCGTAGCCCCAGGCACGCATCCGGCCAGCTCCCGACGTAGGCTTTTACCATGCCGAAGACGATCATCATCACCGGGGCCAGCGACGGCATCGGAGCCGCCGCCGTCAAGCGACTGCACGCCATGGGCCACTACGTCGTCGTGGTAGGTCGCGATCCCGAGCGCACCCGTGCGGTCGCCGAGCCACTCGGTGCCCCTTACCACCTGGCCGATTTCTTGGTCCTCGACGACGTAGAACGCCTCGCCGGTGAGCTGCTGGCGAACTACCCGAAGATGGAGGTGCTGGCGAATAACGCCGGGGGCACATTCGAGGCCCCGCGTGCCACCACCATTGATGGTCACGAGAAGACCTTCCAGCTCAATTACCTGTCCTCTTGGTATCTCACCGACCTGCTCACCGAACGGCTGGTAGAGAATCAGGCGACGGTCATCAACACCTCCTCAATGGCCCACTGGCTGATGTCACGGTTCAAGATCGACGATCTGGAATTGACCAAGGGATGGACCCCCGAACGCGCCTACGGCAACGCAAAACTCGCGATGATCCTGCACGCACGCCAACTCCATGACCGTTACTACGCCGAAGGGCTGAAGGCCATCTCGCTACACCCCGGGGTGATTAACTCCTCCTTCGCAACCGGTCAGGAGAACCGGATCGGCAAGCTCTACTCCCTGGCCCGCCGGGGCTTCGCTACCCCCGAGGACGGTGCCAAGCAGCTGATCCGCTTCGCCGACCAGAAGGCTGGGCTCAACTATCCATCGGGTCGTTATTTCGTCAACGGTTCGCCGGCGTTCACCCATCCGAAGGCTGCCAACGATGAGCTAGCCGCACGGCTGTGGTCGCTGACCGAGATCATGCTGGCCTCACGTCGCTGACCAGGACTCACCGATCGGCAACGATGCGAAGGGCTCCCCGCCGCAATGGCTGGAGAGCCCCGTCGTGTATGGGCGTCAGTTGACCGCGCGCAGCTCGCAGACGAAGATCAGGGCCTCATTGGGACCGATGACCCCGGGAATACCGCGGGGACCGTAGGCCATCGAACCAGGAATGACCAGTTTGCGGCGACCACCGACCCTCATCCCCTGGACGCCCTGATCCCAGCCGGTGATGACCTGCCCCACCCCCAGCTGGAAGCTGAGCGGCTCGCCGCGATTGTACGATGCATCGAACTCTTTGTGGGAGTCGAAACCGACACCCACGTAATCGACGTCGACCAGTGACCCGGCGGTGGCCTCGGTGCCGTCTCCGACGACCTCGTCGATGATGACCAGTTCGGTGGGGGCCGCACCCCCGGGATGCTCAACAACAGGCTTGGACATGCGTCGAGCCTAACGGCTCTCCACCACACACGACGCCGCATGGTCCTTCCCCGGCGTTTCGCACGTCGTCTACACCGCGTCCACGTCGCCTAAGCCGTACAAGCCACACGGTGGACACCTCGTACGAGGTTGCCACACCGTACCGGCAAGCTGGTCGGGCTGAGGCACAATGGCGATGAACAACGGGGAGGTCCCACTGCCCGCATGCACAGGAAGGTTTGGTTGATGACCAACTCCGGCACCGATCAGCACCGCCAGGAATTGATCGACAAGTTGGCGCCACAAGGCGTGTCCTTCGGCTACCGCAACACCAAAGGGGTATGGATAGACACTCCCACCGCAACCTTGGAGAAGATCACGGAATCCTTCCCCGAGGTGGCCGAGGGCCCCATGGAAGGCGCTCCCATCGTGTGCACCCCGGGACGCTGGCATCCTGAGCTGTTCGGCACACTCATCTTGGAGGATGGCTTCCACTTCCAGTGCCAAGGTGTCGTCGACGCCCCTGGCTACCACATCTTGTACACCGACGAAGGGATTCGCCGGTTCGTCATCGCAGCCCCCGAATTCCTGAAAACCCCGGCACGCGGCTGGGGTTGGCAAATCCAGCTCTATGCCACCCGCTCGGTGCATTCCTGGGGCATCGGCGATTTCCGCGACCTGGCCCAGATCGCCCGCATCGCGGCCTCGCAGGGCGCATCATGTGTGCAGGTCTCCCCGGTGCATGCCATCGCCCCTTTGCCTAACCCGCAGTCCTCCCCCTATTCCCCGGCCTCCCGGCTGTTCCTCAACACCCTGCACATCGCCCCGGGCGCAATCGTCGGCGCCGAACGAATTGACCTAACCGATCTTGATGCCAAAGGACGCGCCCTCAATGAGCAGCGGCTCATCGATCGCAAGGCCGTGTGGGCGCTGAAAAACGAGGCCCTCAACCGCATCTGGGAAGCTCTCAAGGACGTCCCGAACGTCGAGTTCAACCAATGGGAGGCCGCCCAGGGCTCAGAGCTGCAACGCTGGGGACTGTGGTCGGCAATCACCGAAGCCCAGCAGAACCCAGACTGGCGTCGCTGGCCCGCCGAACTCCAGTCCCCCGACGGACCGGGAGTGGCCCGCTTCGCCACCGAGCACGCCGCCCGGATCCGCTTCCACATCTGGTGCCAGTGGGTGGCCGCCGTGCAATATGCCGAGGCCTGCTCCTCAGGGGTGGATATCATCGCTGACCTGGCCGTCGGCTTCGACGCAGGTTCCGCCGACGCCTGGGCCTTCCAGGACTCCCTGGAATTCGACTTCGAGATCGGTGCCCCGCCGGATTCCCACAACACCGAGGGGCAACGCTGGGGGCTCCCCCCGTTCAATCCGACTTCCTTGGTGAAATCAGATTTCGAGCCTTTCATCAAGATGGTGCATGCCGGTTTGCAGTCCGCCGGTTCACTGCGCATGGATCACGTGATGCAACTGTGGCGGCTGTTTTGGGTGCCAACCTGCGGAGGCGCTGCCGACGGCGTCTACGTCTACTACCCAGTCGACGCCCTGCTGGCCATCCTGCGTCTTGAGGCGATGCGAGCCGACGCTTGGATCGTCGGTGAGGATATGGGAACCGTCGCCGACGGGGTCCGCGAGACCATGGAGTCGATCGGCATGCTGGGCAACCGCTCGGCGATGCGCACCCCGGTCAGTGAGTTCCCGGTGCTCGGGGTTGGTACATCCTCCACTCACGACCAGGTGACCGTTGCCGGACTGCTCACCAACTCCGATGTGCGCGACCTGAAACGCATCGGCAAGAACGCCGACTGGGCGCAGGTCGAACGCACCCGCCGGGCACTGGCCGAGCTCTCGCACATCAACCCGGACCGTGCCCCGGAATCGATGACCACCGACGACATCCGGGCCGCGGTCATTGCCCGCTACCGGCTGCTCTCCGACGCCCCCTCGGTGCTCGTGGTGGTCAACATCGACGACGCCGCGATGGTCCCGGAACGCCCGAACATGCCCGGCACTGTGGACACCTACCCGAACTGGTGCTTCGCCCTGCCCAAGCCGGTGGCTCAGATCATGACCTCCGATATGGCCGACGACTTGGTGAGCCTAATGCACGAGGATCGCTGAATCCCGGCCTGGTGCTGCGGCAACCTTCTCGGTTACCGCAGCACCGAGTTCCGGGCAATGACGAGCAGACACGTGGGGATTACGCACGCCCATAACCACAGCACCCACGACGACGAGCCCATCCGGGATGAGGCATCAGGAATCCGGTGCAGTTGGAGTCTGATGAAGCCGGGAAACAGGGTGCAGGACTCAGAGTTCGGCCAGAGAGATGATCTCCCACCCCGAACCGGGGTGACCGTCGAGAACGATCACTGCGGTATTGTCCAGGCGCCCGACCACCGAGGGATCCACACCACCGCGCATCGTGAGCCACACCCCCAGCATCGCCCCATGCGAAACGATCACGGCGCTGCGATGGACGCTAGCGATCTCGGCCACGCCCGCGTCAAAACGAGCCAGCACCTGGTTTCCGGATTCCCCGCCTTCGATGGTGTGCTCCATATCCTCGATCCATCGCAGGAGCATCCCGGTGTAGCGGTCCCAATCCGGGTTCATCTCCTCGACACCGGCCGGGATCTCCCGGAAGCGGCGGTCCTGCACCACCTCCAGCCCACGAGCAGCGGCGAGCGGGGTGGCGGTCTGGACGGCACGCACCAGGTCGGAAGAGAAGACGGCCTCAATCTCGGCCCCAGCCAGTCGCTGCACCAAGGTCTCGGCCTGGCCGAGACCAGTCCGGTTCAGCGGTGCTCCCGGGTGAGCGGTATCCAGCAGGTGATTCACATTGGAATCGGTCTGACCGTGGCGAATGAGATGGAGGAGCACGCGGTCAGAATATCCGAGCCCACCTGCCGGTGGCGGCCTTACACCCGGCCGGTTCAGCAAGCCCGGCGACGGCCCCGGCGCCGGGCAGCATTGACGAACAAGATGATGAACAGGATCACCGTCGCCGAAGCAGCCCCGGCCGCGACGGCGATCCACACGCTGGGCATCGCCTGAGCCGCAGGGATCACCGAACGATTGATCGGGGTATCACCGCTCGACCACTCGGCTGGGATCTCGGTGCGTTCGGCGCGGACGAGCAGCCGGTGGGAGTTAACCCCGTAGGGGGTACAGGTAACCAAGGTGACCAGGTCCCTTCCCGCCTCAATCGCCAAGGCGCTTACCTCGTCGGGCAGCACTACCTCGGCCGAGCTCACCTGATAGGCGTGATCTTCACCGAGCACCCGGATGATGAACCAGTCGCCGGGATGCAGTTCACCGAGCCGGTCGAACAGTTGGGCATTGGGCAGGCCGGTGTGTCCGGCAAGCACCGAATGGGTGGATGGGCCACCGAAGGGCACCGAGGTGTTGACAAGGTGCCCCACGCCGTGGGTTAGGGAGCGCTCATCGGTGTAGTGGGAGACCGGCAAATCCACCCCGATAGCGGGAATCACCAGTTGGGCCATCACACCATCGCCTGCCAAGTTGAGCACTTGCTCGTATTCCTCGTTATCCGGGCGCATGTCACGGCCATCAAAAGGGTCGACGACGTGGGAACTGCCGTTAAGCAGTTGCTGGTTGTAGGCAATGGCTGCAGCCTTCTGCTGCCATAGGTCGGCCGGTGCCGCCGATTCGACCGCCTGCTGTTGGTTCCTGCTCACTTGGTCCTGGGTCTGCTGGTTGATCCAGTTGCTGATCACCGGATAGGCGATCAGCCCAGCCCCAGCCAGGATCGCCAGCGTCGCGACAATGATCCGCACCAGGCGACCGGATGAGGAGGACCGGCCGGTTGGAGCCCCGTATTCCCCAACCGGCCGATCTGTCATTTCCTGTTCTGCACCCACAGGTATCAGACCCTGAGACGGCGTCTCCTGGCAGAGACGCCCAGGGCGGCGCCAATGACCAACAGGAAAGTTCCGGCCCCGGACAGGAGGAGCGCCCCCGAACCGCCCGTGGCCGGCAAAACAGGTTGGGCCGGGTCAACGACGTCGGCCTGAGCCACCAGATAATTGTTCTCGACGACCCCCGCCGTCGCCGGGTTGTCGGCGACAGCCACCGCACCCCCGAGCTCGAAGACCTGGTCGGCGACCTTACGGTATCCGGCGGGAACTGTGGTCTCAACTGCCGTGTACTGACCGGCACCGAGATCTTCAAAGTAGACATAACCATCTTGGCCGGACGTGGAAGTCACCTGGGTGCCGTTGGCCAAGGTGATGGTGAACACCGCACCGGCCAGCGGATCGCCGTCCGGGGTGGTCTTTTTGAAGACATACCCGTAGGTCTGCACCGTGGCCTTGTCTGAGGACATCGCCGTCGCCGAGTCGTAGGGATTAGGATTGAAGGTGATGGTAGCGGTGTTTCCTGTCACATCGTCGGCGCTGCGGGAGAATGCCGCATCGGTCACCTTCGCGTTGTAGGTGATCTGGACCGGATCACCGGGATGGGCCAGCACCCATGCCTTGGCAAACCTGAACTCGTAGCCATTGGCCGTGGCGGTCAGCGTGTAATCGACTCCCGACTGGGCGGCGGCCCCGTTGATCATGATTGAGGTGGTGTCGATCTCCAGCCCTGCAGTGGGGGTGTCCTCGACGATGAAGGTCGCGTCCTTGGCATCGGCCGGGTAAGAGGGTACAGCGGTGGTGACCCGAAACGGCACCATATCGCCAACGCTGTACTGGTCGGTCTTCGCTCCGTACTGGGGGCCGACGCCTTTGTCGATCGCGACCTCGGTCTTCTTAACCGCAATCGGGGCGATCTGGCGGGGAGCATAGTCCCCGTTGATGACCTCCGGAGAGGCATCGATGATCATGTTCTGGTAGACGCGGGTGGTCCCGTTGGTGCTGGTGACCCGGACCAAGTAGTAGCCGCTGCCGAGTTGCAGGCCGACCGAATCACCAGCAGAGACCTGGGTGAGATCCGGACTGACCAGCACCGCGGCGATGGCTGATGCCGCAGCCTGCATGGCGCTGCCCTGGTTGAAGGCTGTGCCGTCACTTGCCACAGCGGCGATCTCGTCAATCGTGTCGTAGGCCTCCGGTAGGCCGGGAGCCATCGTGTAGGTGAGATTCCTCGATGCGTCGATGTCCGCGTCGGCGATCCGGAAGGCACTCACGGTGTCGCCCGGTAGCAGATCGGTCACCATGAGGGTGGTGTCGGCGACATCGGTGGGACTGGTCGGAGTGGCCATCGCCATGGCTGGCGACAGCAACAGCGACAGGGCAGTGATCGCCCCGGCGATCGCAACGTTTCGTGTCACCACCTTGCGGGTGGGCTTCGCAGTCATGTGATTCTCCTTGTAGTGGTTCAGCGAATGGGGAAAGTTCATGAGCCGGCGATTTCCTGGTCTAGCCTGCGCCGCAGTAACACGACACCGCTTCCTGTGACGATGAGGAAGGTTCCGGCAAATAGCAGCCCCGTCACACCCGGACCTGCCGTCGCCGGCAGCCCCGGGATCGGATCGTCAGAGATGGTGATGGTGGCGGTCTGCTCCCGCAGGGGTAGCGGCACGCTCGTTCCCTGGTCGTCAAGGGTTGTCACTTCGCCTTGGGCAGAAACCCTGATCAGATGCGGTGTTCCGTCGAGATTGAAACCGGCTGGTGCCCGGGTCTCCCTGAGCCAGTAGGTGGTATCAGCACTGAGGCCGTGGTAGATCCCGTTGCCATCAGCGGTAGTGGTAATCTCCGCACCCGGAATCGGAGCGGTGAGATCGACATCACTGAATACGACGGCCGGCTGGTCACCGTCGTCAAAGACCCCATCACCGTCATCGGTATAGAGGGTGAACCGGGCATCTGCCAGCGGAGAGCCGTCCGTGCTGGACTGCTTGGCGACCCCGAGCGAGTTCTTGTACTCGTTGGTGAACGCCAAGCCATCCCCGTCGGTGGCGACCGCGACATCTAGGACTCCCTGACCGGCGTCGCTTACCGAGACGGTCACGGTCTCGGCGTGAGTGTCGTAGGCATATCCCCGGACACCGTCATCGTGCTCGGTGATGGTGTAGGTGAAGGTTTTGCCGATGTCTTCCTGGGTGTACTCCAGATCCGCGAAGTTGATGGCACCGGTGGCATCGTTGTTCACCGTTTGCAGGATCACACCGGTCGAATCCTTCAGGTCGAAGGAGAACTGACCGGGGGCTAGCGCATGCCCCAAGAGTTTCTTGGTTCCGGTGAGCCCCACGCGTCCCTTCGCCTCGTAGGGCACCAGTACCTCGACGGTGTTGGTTGTCTTCGGCTGTCCCCCAATAGTGACCGTAGCCTGGTTGAGGAATTGCCAGTGGTTGACGCCATTGATGCCGACCGTGGGGTAGGCCGACAGGTCGGTGGTTGTGGAGACCGGGGCGGTGATCCGGAAGACGTGATTGGATTCGGCGTAGCCATGACCGGTGTTGATGGCGGTCGCGGTGATGGTTTGTCCGTTGATGGTGATCTGCCAGTTGCCGGTCACATCGACGTTGTCCTTGAGCACCCGCACGGTAGCCCTGGAAGCGTCGAGGGCCGGATCAAGGGTGTCGGTCATAACGATGGAGGAGGCCTTGTTGGAGTCCGCGACGTAGGGGAAATTCTCGGAGACCTCGAAGGTGGCGGTTTCGCCCCGCTTGTAGATCTGCTGGGGTGGAGACTTCACCGGTTCCGGCCAGGTGGGGTAGATCACTACCTTCGAGTCATATCCGATACCGGTGGAGCAGCCCTCACCTCGCCAGCCGGTGGTGAACTGTGGCCCCGCCTTGGCGATGACCGTGGATTGGTTGGTCGGCTCACCAGAAGGATCGTTCGCCCCGGAGCGGAACCAGGTGTTGTTGTCGCTGATCTTCAGCGTGGTTCCGGTGCCGACGATGGCCTCGTCCTTGTAGCCATCGACCAGGTGCACCCCTTCCCGCCACTCGGAGGTGAAATCGGCCGTGAAAGCGCCGCTGGGGGTGTAGTGGAGCGGCTGATCGATGTCCCAGTAGACAATGTCCATCTGGCTGCTCGCATCGATCTGGGTATCGGTTCCCGTCTTCACCAAGGTGGTAACGAATTGGGTATCCACTCCCACCGATATGCTGGAGTCATGGCCCTCGGCTGCCACAAGAGGGCCGTAGAGCTTCGAGATCTGGAACGGGGTGATCCAGTTCGGTTCCGGCAGCCCGTCGTACTGCCAGGCGTAGATATAGGGGAAGTCGATGATCGAATCGATGGTCTCCCCCGTGGAGGTGTAGCCGATCTTGTTCAACCGCACTTTGAAGCCGGGCCACCTCGACCCGTCGTAGGTCAGCTGCCCATTGTCCGGGTAGCGCCACACCACGTAGGAGCCGCCGTCGTACTTACTGTGATCCCACCAGATCCACCAACCATTGCCGATGTCGACCGAGGGACCATTCTGAGTTGCCTTGTCGGCAGGGTCCAGTTCGCTGAAATCGTGCCATGCGCCGTTGGCCCAAAACTGGGCATTCTCGCCGGTAGGGGTACTCGTGATGTAGACATTGCCACCGACGGCATCCAGAACCTGGCCTACCTGCTTGATCGTGACAGCGCTCGCGCTGATCGGAGCGAAGATGACCAACAAGATCACCACAAGCCATGCAGGCAGCGTTCTGGGCGACAGACCGCGGCGGGACAAACCGCGCGCTCCCCGTGGACGATGACCCATTGCTGCCTCCCCTTGGCTTCCCCGCGCGCAACGAACACGGCAGAGGCTACCTTTCTCGTCAGATAGGGTCAATCAGCTTGTGAGAGCCACTTTTCGATACGCTTTTGCATCCAACGGCAGGCCGACGAGCACCGGTATGCATCAATGACGCTGCCCGGGATCCGGGCCAGCATGGGCACCACCACCCCGTCGCCATAGTTAGGACGATCGATCCACCTCGTCAGCCGCTATTCGACGGCGATAACGGCACACTGGAACGTCGCGTCGTCGGCCGACATACAACCAGAACGGCACAAGGCCAATACACCACCAACCTGGGCTCGGATGCGTAGCGTCAGAAAGATCTGAACCTTGAGTTGAGGCCCAATCGTAATGAACTGCCAATTCTGGCAAACCACTGCCACGGTGAACGCGCCAAGCGACGCGGCAAAGAACCATGACCTACGGCGCAACCTCCTGGTCTGACCAGATGGTGATACGCCCCACCGTATTTTTCGATAGGAAAGCTAGTGTTATGGCATGGGTACCCTAACCCCAGGGCACCAGCAATTCGCTCATCAGACTGCAGAGCCCTCCAGCCTGAGCCATTCTGGATTGATCCGCAGCGCGCATAACGACCCCTCCGCTTTGCAGCAGGCATCCCAGAAGTGGATCAAGACCATGGAGATCGAAGAAAAGTCCGAGATCACCTATGCCCCACTCCCGAGATTTCGGTGGAAAGCGCACAAGAGATGAGCAAATCCGGGATCGTACCGATCTTTATCCCCTACGCGGTGTATTTCTCTCTGTGCAGACTCTATTTCAACCACGGCAGCAATTACACTTTCCTGAGTCACTTGTACGCACCCCTGGACGAGATGCAGTTGGCCTCCCATCACAACAGCTTGGATACATTAGCCCCAAACGCAAAGATAGCGACCCATCGGGGTATGGATCCCTCTTCGCCGACCGCCAACCCTGGCGGTTCTTGGGGGGTGTTCGTCTCGTGACTGCCATCACCTATCTAGACACTCGCCTGCCTGATAAGACGGCATCTGTCGAGGAGATTTTGGGCAGTGTGCCAGAGCTGGTGCTATCACCAGGCTTCTCGGGCCAAGCAGACTTCGGCAGGTATCTGCACGAGGTTCAGGGACTAAATCGTATTCAGGTCGGTGACCCCACAACCATCTTCCGAGACGCCCGAGAGATGGTGACAAGGTTCTTCGCCCAGAATCGGATTGACCCGAGTGATATCGAGTACATTGCATCATGCTCTATGCGATGGGTGGCCCCGGGGCAAGGACACCAGCCATGACGCCGTACTGCTGAAGTATCGACAGAAAGAACGAGACAATTGACCAGAGCAGCCATCCTCGACCGGGTGCAGAAGATCCTCACCCAACGCCTGAAACTGACCAGTACCCCTCCAACATCACGGAGGGCACGGATCTTCGCATGGAGTACGGGGTTGACTCGCTGAAGATCGTCGAACTCCTCGCGGAACTGGACGATGCGTTCGGCGTCGGCCTCGATTCCGAGGGAATCTCCGGCGAGGTACTGATCCACGTTGGGAGACTCGTGGACTTCTTAGAAAAGGAAACAGGCGGATCAACCGACGCTGAACTGCGAGGACTCATCCGGGAGGCCACCCAGGACGACTTGGAGGACATCATCGCGCTCCAGCGCAGAGCGTTCCACAGCGTTGCAGTCCGCGCAGGAAATATGGACATCGCGCCCATGACCCAGACCGTGGACGAGATCCGTGAGGAGATGCCGGGAAGCAAGATCCTCGTCTACGAGGAGACCGGAGCAATTATCGGTTCCGTCCGGGCGTACGAGTCGGACGGAACCTGTGAGATTGCTCGGCTCATTGTGGATCCCTCGCAGCAGAAGCGCGGGATCGGTACCTTGCTGATGTCCGAGATTGAGAGCCGTATGACACACTGCCAGCGCTTCAATATCTTCACCGGTGCCCAGTTCGACGAGGTGATCCGGCTATATGAACGCTTGGGCTACGCAATCGTGCGTCGGGAAGAGGTACAGTCCGTGCCCATGGTCTTCATGTCCAAGTCCACCGAATCCGACGCGTGAGCGAGGCAGACCCTTGAGACTCGCACGCATCCTCGCGGCCAATCACACAAGTGGCAATGGTGAAGCGATCATGTCCGGCACCTAAGTATTGCGGCACAAGGACGCTGCCCACTGCGTCGACTCCCTCATCGAGCAGATGCGTGACGTCGGGGTCGGGCGCGAGCACAGGCTCATGGTCCTAGCCCAGAAGTCGGTGGAAACCGTCGCCCTCGTCCACGCCTGCCTGAGAGCAGGAATCGTCTTCGTCCCCGTCGATCCGGATGCACCTGCCGAACGATTGTGCTTCATCCTGAACGACTGCGCCCCGCAGGCTACTGTGCGCATCGGTTTGATAATCCTGATCCTCAGCGGTCTGTCCCTCCCCTACTCCCGGCCACCGACTGCCGGGAGAGGCTCCGTAACTGCCTGTTCCAAGACCGACCAGCACACGATCTGGGGAGACACCGCCGATGCGATGTCTCCCCAGATCGAAGTTCAGCGTTCGATGGCTGCTGGCAGCGCGGTGTTGATCGCGTCCAGGGATGCCTTGGCATCACCAAACAGCATGTAGGTGTTGTCGTGGAAGAACAGCGGATTCTCCACGCCGGCGTATCCCGGCTTCATCGACCGCTTGAACACCACAACCTTCTTTGCCTCCCACACGCGCAGCACCGGCATGCCCGAGATCGGGGTACCAGGCTGGGTAGCTGACGGGTTGACGGTGTCGTTCGCGCCGATGACCAGCACCACGTCGGTCTCGTCGAATTCGTCGTTCACCTCGTCCATCTCGAAGACGATGTCATAGGGAACGTGCGCCTCGGCCAGCAGCACGTTCATATGCCCAGGCAGACGACCCGCAACCGGGTGGATCGCGAACCGCACCTCGACCCCGGCCTCCCCGAGCTTCTTGGCCAGCTCGGCAACGGGATATTGGGCCTGGGCAACAGCCATGCCATAGCCGGGGGTGATCATCACCGAACGGGCGTCGGCGAGTACCTGGGCCAGTTCAGCGGCGTTGAGTTCCTGGATCTCACCCTGCTCGTCCCCAGTCGCGACCGCCGTAGCGGCACCGAAGCCGCCGAGGATCACCGAGACGAAGGAGCGGTTCATCGCCTTGCACATGATGTAGCTCAGGATGGCACCCGAGGCACCCACCAGGGCACCGGTGATGATGAGCACATTCATGCCGAGCGCAAAGCCGGAGAAGGCCGCAGCGAAACCAGAGTAGGAGTTCAGCATTGAGATGACCACCGGCATGTCCGCGCCACCGATGGCCGCCACTAGGTGGAAACCGAGGAACAGCGAGACCGCGGTGAGCAGGATCAACGGTAGCCAGTCTTGGGTGTTCTGGAACCACACCCCGCAACCGATGATCGCGATAACGCAACCGAGGTTGAGAAAGTTGCGACCGGGCAGGGTGAGCGGCGCCGACTGGATCTTCTCGGCAAGTTTGCCCCAGGCAACGATCGATCCGGTGAAGGTCACCGCTCCGATGAATACCCCAATCCAGATCTCAGCCATTGAGAAACCGATGTGCTCGTGGGCGTGACCGGCCTCCAGCTCGCGCCGGATCTCGATGAACACATTGAACCCGATGAGCACGGCGGCCAGCCCGACAAAGGAGTGCAACTGGGCAATCAGCTGCGGCATCCCAGTCATCTCGACCCTGACTGCCTTGAACACCCCGATCACCGCACCAACCAGCACCACGACGACGAGAATCACCAAGGCCGGGACATCGGCGGTGCCGACGAAGGAGGGCATTCGATCTGCCCAGTCCTCGCCGCGCCAGCTGTCGGGGGCCCAGACGGCCACCACCGTCGCCACGACGGCAAGGAACATCCCGAGAATGCCGAAGGCATTGCCCCGTTTGGACGTCTCAAAGCGGCTCAGCCCGGCCAGAGCGAGGATGAACAGCACCCCGGCGACGACATAGGTCGCCTGCACGAAATTCGCCAGCATCGTCGATCAGCCCTTCCGGAACATCTTGAGCATGCGGTTGGTGACCGTGAAGCCACCAAACACGTTGATGGAGGCGATCAGCACGGCTAGAGCCGCGATGACCGTGATCGTCATGTTGTCGGCACCGAGCTGGGAGATGGCACCCACCAGCACGATTCCGGACACGGCGTTAGTGACGCTCATCAGCGGGGTGTGCAGTGCTGCGGTGACATTCCACACCACGTAGTAGCCGACGACCAGGGCCAGCGCGAATACCCCGAACAGGCCGACGAAAGTCGGTGGAGCGAAGGTGAGAAGGGCGATCAGCAGCACCGATAGGACACCGACGATGGAGAAAGACACCCACCATGGTTTCGGGTTCTTCGGTGGGTCCGGATCCACGCCGCCAGGCACAGGCTTGGCCTCGGGCACCGGCACCGGGGCCGCCGAGACCTGGATCGGTGGCGGCGGGAAGGTGATTTCCCCGTCGCGGGTAACCGTCATGTTGCGCAGCACCTCGTCCTCGAAGTCGATGACCAGCTGGCCATCTTTCCCAGGAGTGGCGAGCTTCAGCAGGTTCACCAGATTGGTGCCGTAAAGCTGGGAGGCCAGTGACGGCAGTCGCGAGGCCAGATCGGTGTAGCCGATGATCGTCACACCGTTGTCGGTGACGATCTTCTCACCGGGCTTGGTCAGTTCGCAGTTGCCGCCGCCCAAGGCACCCATGTCGACGATCACCGAGCCCGGCTTCATGGCGGCCACCATCTGCGCGGTGATCAGCTTCGGCGAAGGCTTTCCCGGGATGGCCGCGGTGGTGACGATGATGTCCACTTTGGTGGCCTGCTCCATGTAGAGTTCGGCGGCCCGGGCGTTGTAGTCATCGCTGGTGGCCTTGGCGTAACCATCAGAGGGAACCCCCTGGTCAGCCTCACCGGAGCGCACTTTGAGGAAGGTGGCGCCCATCGACTCGACCTGCTCAGCGGTCTCCGGGCGGACGTCGGTGGCGTATACCTCCGCCCCGCGGGAATTCGCCGCGCCGATCGCTGCCAGCCCGGCAACGCCGGTGCCGATGACGAAGACCTTCGCCGGAGCGACCTTGCCTGCTGCGGTCACCTGGCCGCCAAAGGTCCGCCCAAAGCTGTAGGAAGCCTCGACGATCCCTCGGTACCCGGAGATATTGGCCTGGGATGACAGGGCATCCATCGACTGGGCCCGGGAGATGCGCGGCACCATATCCATAGACAAGCCGGTGATACCGACCTCCTGCAAGGCCTTGAGGAGCTTCTCGTTCTGGCGGGGACGCAGGAAAGTGATCAGGTTTGAGCCGCGATGCATCAACCCGATTTCGTCGGCGCTGGGCTCATTGATTGCGAGAACCAGCTCCGATCCCCAAGCCTGCACGGTGGACACGATCGTGGCGCCGGACTTCTCGAATTCGTTATCCGGGAATGATGCACGGGCCCCGGCGCCCGACTCGACGACAACCTCATAACCCAGTTTGATCAGCTGTTCCACCGTCGCTGGTGTGGCGGCAACTCGATTCTCTCCGGGCAGGGATTCACGTGGAATGCCTATCCTCATGGCAGCAGCCTACCTACCGGCTTCGCGGGAATTCACGGCAGGACGGGCTAACAACGCTGGTCAGTGTCCGGACGCTGCCAGACCGCCAGATAGCGCCAGCCCGGGATGCGTTCCCAGCGCGCCCCGGGAAGCATCTCGAAGATGGTTGCGCGGGTCTGCCGCCAAGACTGGGTCGCATCCAGCTTTACTGTGCCGGGCTCCCAAGCGGTGGTTCCAACCCGGGAGATGAGGTTCTCGGGAACATCAGCCAGCGAGCGCAACATCTCCGAGGGGGCACGATCCCTGGCGGTGCCACAGATGACCATGACCCCACCGGGCTTCAGCACCCTTCGCATCTCCACCAAGGCAAGTTCCTGGTGAGTGTGGTGCAGCATCATGACCACCGTCACGGCGTCGAAGGAGTCGTTCTCGAAAGGCAGCGAGACGGCGTCGCCCAGCATGAAATGGGTGTTGGGAGCATCGGGCGGCAGGATGGTTGAGTCGCGGTCCACCCCGATTACCTGGTGGCCGAGGGACGCGAGGTGGCCTGCCAAGGTTCCGTCGCCACAGCCGACATCAAGAACCACCTGATGACCAGAGACGATCTCGCCGATGCGCGGATACCACCTGGTGTTGTGGTTCCAGCGATCAGCGAAAGGATGCGCCTTGTGCATATTCCCGACGATACCCATGGGTGTTGCCCGAGGCGGCCACCGCACGAGGGAACACGACCACAGAACGACTACGAATGGTGGGATCGGGAGGGTGGTTGCAGTCGTCCGTCCGCCGGACGGTTGACAGTTCGTGCACCCTAAGGTGCTAACGTCGGGTACGTGATCAATGCAGGTCTTGTTTTGTCGGCGCACATGTCTGTCGCGTCGATGTCGGCCTGCCCGTGTCCGTGTTGTCGCTGATCTGACGACACGATCCCGACTGCCCGCATCCAGTGGCGGTTCATTCACATCTATCGTCGCCCGTCACGGGATTCGTGCGCCACCATTCCACCTGTTTCCACACCCGACCAGGAGACCAAATGACCATCCACAAAGATGCCACCAAACTCATCGGCCACACCCCGCTCGTGCGGATCAACCGCCTCTTTGGCCCCGAAACCAAGGCCACCGTGCTCGCCAAGCTTGAGTACTACAACCCCGCCAATTCGGTGAAGGATCGCATCGGGGTGGCCATCGTCGACGCTGCCGAGGCCGACGGCTCGCTAAAGCCGGGTGGCACCATCGTCGAGGGCACCTCCGGCAATACTGGCATCGCCCTGGCCTGGGTGGGCGCGGCCCGCGGCTACAAGGTGATCATCGTGCTGCCCGAAACCTTCTCCAAGGAACGCCGTGCCGTGCTGCGCGCCCTGGGCGCCGAGCTGGTGCTGACCCCGGGGGCCGACGGCGTACCGGGAGCGAATAAGAGGGCCGAGGAGATCGCAGCGGAGATTCCCGGCGCGGTCCTTGCCCGCCAGTTCAGCAACGAGGCCAATGTCCGAATCCATCGCGAGACCACCGGCGAGGAGATCTGGGCCGATACCGATGGCGCGGTCGACATCTTCGTCGCGGGTGTCGGCACCTCCGGCACCATCACCGGCGCAGGTTCGGCGTTGAAGGCCCACAACCCCGATGTAAAGGTTTACGCGGTCGAGGCCGCCGAATCCGCCGTGTTATCAGGCGAGCCGAAGGGTGCTCACAAGATCCAGGGCATCTCCGCCGGTTTCGTTCCCGACATCCTGGATCGCGGCGTGCTCGACGGGATCATCAAGGTGAGTTCCGATGACGCCTTGGACTACGCCCGTCGCGCGGCCAGCCAGGAAGGCCTATTAGTTGGCATCTCCGCCGGCGCTGCGCTGAAAGCGGCCAGCGAGTTGGCGGCCGATCCGAACAATGCGGGCAAGACGATCGTCGCCATTATCCCGGACTGGGGTGAGCGCTACCTGTCCACCCCGCTGTATGCCGACCTACTCGACTAATCGCGCGAGGTTCGCGGGTTCACCCGCCCGCACTAGATAATCCGCGCGATATCCACCGCGCCCCGAGCACCGAGGACCCAGGATGAGGACCCCATCAGTATCGGGGAGCGGTCCATCAGCGGGGGTCGGCCCGGTCAACCACCGGACCGACCCTCGCCGTGCCTAAATCCCCGGTCTCCTGGCCCAGAATCACTTTCCCGAAGAAACGCGCACAAGGTTGGCGGGCCGACGTCGAGACAGAATCACCCGGATGTCCAAGGCGATCCCGTGGAACGAGGCGGGTCACCACCACGTTGAGTGAAGATGTTGATCCGATGGCCCCTCCCAGAGCCAGCGTCAAGGTCAACTCGCCGACATTCATCCCATCTGCCTCGGTCACTCCGATGCTGGACTCCGAGCGCGCAGGGGCAGTCATCCCGTGGATGGTGGTCGGCAGAGCGGTTTTCACACCTGACCCACTGGTGTTATCGTTTAAGGGACGAAGGGAGTGCCCCCTATGCCTTCAGATGACGAGATGCCCGATGTGTTCGACCGTCTCCGAGATAAAGCTGCTGTGTGGGCCGAGAAATATCCAAACCCTCCGGATTTCGAGTTGCATTCGGATCGTGTTCTGGAGGCCCAAGACGACGATTGTCGCGTGTGGGTGACTATTAAAGATTTCGAGGTCAGTTCGATCAGGGTCGATGCTTTCTGGTGGGGACAGAACCCGCCGCTCGCGGACGTCGAAAAGCACATCCGGGATGCGGTTAACGCCGGACTCAGACGCTATTGGGATGAAGAAATCGAAGCTGCGCAGGGTTCGTCAACTCCCATGGGTGAGGTTGCTGAGGGATTGAAGCAACTATCGGGAGAGTTTCGAGAAGCCTATGAACGGGCATTCAGGAGATTGGACAGCTACTGATGGGCAGCGACATCGAATTCACCGTGAGCTCGTGGCGTAGGGCAGGTGCCGCCTATGAGGAGGCGGGTACCGAGTTGATTCAGTCGGTGCAGCAGCATTTGGCAAGTTTGAGCATTGACCAGGTCGGATGCAACGCGGGCGAACACGTAGTTGACCAGGCGCTCGCATTGATCCTCCCACCGGTGCTTGAGGCCTTCATCGAAGTGTGTTCTGATCGCGGGGAGAATATGCAGGAAACTGGCCAGGCGATGATCGAGACAGCGGATGCGTACCAGAGCACCGAGGATGCTGCGGTGAGTATCGCACAGGGCATCATAGGCTCGGAGGCATGACATGGCACTCACCCTTCCCAGCTGGCTGGTGCAGGCCATACACTACTTGGGGTATGATTTCCCCCAGACCAACGAGGACATCCTGCAGCAGTGGGCGAACCATATCCGAAGCATGCACGTTTGCTCCGACAAGGCTCACGAGGAGTTGCTCGATGCCATCAGGCACGTCCGGCAGAACAATTCGGGGCCTGCGGCAGATGCCTTCAACACTTTCGTGAGCGATGAGGATTCTGACGCTGCGGGGCTGCAGAAATTCAGTCAGGCCTGTGAGATGTCTGCGTGTGCTTGTGACATCTGTGCCACGGCAGTTGTCATACTTAAAGGGGTGGTGCTGTTTCAGTTGGCACTAATCGCTCCAGCACTCGCCGCAGGGCCTGTGAGTTTCCTGTTGAAACGCGCTGTCGAGTTCGCCATCGACCAAGCGATCGGCGTTGCCCTCAGTAAACTGCTGGAGGGATGACCCATGGCCAATGGAAAGGGGAAAGCTGCCGCTGAGGCGCTCAAAGGCCCCTTCAAAAAGTACATGGACAAACTCCTTGCCATACTCAAGAAACCCAAGAAAAAGGGCAGGGTCACTCAGTGGGAGGTCGGCCCCTACGGTGAATTGAAGTCACGCCCAGGGCGAGAGGGCATGGACATGGACCACATCCCATCCAAAGCAGCCTTGCTCAAACGAGCGGAAGAAATGAAAGGAAGCCCACTAACCCCTGATGAGATAAGGAATATTTCCAATTCAGGGACAGCCATAGCTGTCCCTCGAGATGTTCACCGTAGCACAAGTACAACATATGGAGCTCGGAACACCCCCGACCAAGTATCCAGGGATGCCGCAGACTTGTCGGCTGCAGCAAAAAGAGATTTTGACGCATACCGCGAAAAACTATCCGCCGCCAACTACACTTCTGAAGAAATAGAACAAATCTACCGCGACATTCAGGATCGCAATAAGGAACTAGGGTATTAAAAATGGTACCACATGGGGAAATTTATACATTCATCGAAGCAGTCGGGCATTCTCCGAGAGAAGGAAAAACAGCTTCACTCGACATCCTAACACTCTTGACAATTGATTTTGAATCAGAAACCATGGATCTGGGAGACGGGCAACCATCTACATATTGGAGCTTCTACGAAGCGGGAGCAGTACTCACATGGAAACGCCAGATCTTGTTGTCGACAGAACTATACGTTCAAGGCGATCCAGACAACGGCTTCAATCCTTACCCCCGACGTCTGTTCGAATCCTTTGGCAATGATGCCACCCGAGCAGAAATCGAAGCCCGTCTTGGCGTACCCGACACCACTGGACAGTGGAACGGTGAGTGGATTCGCTACGACAACGTGAATGAAACGGAACTCCGTTTCGAGTTTGACGAGAACAACCGCCTCTGGTCGGTCGGGGTGACGATGAAGGGCTGGCAGGATTTCTGAGGCTCCCCGTGAATCCCCGTAGTGAAATCGAAGTATTTCTTCGTGCTACCGACCGTCCGGCCGGAGTCACTTGCGTTCGCGCGGCATCAAGGCCGTGATCACTGCCGATCAGCGGTCGGGAACCAGCACGCGGATACCAAAGCGCCGTAGCGCCATCACCACGTAACCGGTCTGGCCAGCCGGATCGCCGACAACCTCGGATTCCCCAAGACACCCGCTCCCGGATGCAACGATGTAGGCAATCCGGTTCTCCCGGATGATCCGCGTCACCCCACGGAAGGTTCCCATGAGGATTCGAGCCGCCACTGCCCTCGTCGCCCTGCTCAGCTTGACCGCCTGCGCCAAAGGGCAGGCACCCGCAGCGCTGGCCCCCGTGGCGGTGGGAGATCTCGGCTGGAGTTGCACCTCATCGGCACATCAGGAAGCACTGGCCCGGGAACTGGCCGCCATCGACGTGTCCTCCTTGGCCGCCGACGGGGTCACCGCAGCGGTCTCCGTCCACGACGACACCGGGATGAACTGCTCCTACCAAGGTGACGAGGAGTTCTACGCGGCGAGCACCATCAAGGTAGTGACCGCCGCCGCGGTACTGTCGAATGCCCAGGAGATTTCCGAGGAGACCTGGGATCGCATCGAATCGGCCATCATTACCTCCGACAACCAAGCCCAGCAGAAGCTTTGGGAGCAGGCCGGTGGCGGCCAAGCGATGACCGATTACATGGTCTCGATCGGCATGGACAACTCCGCGGCCATCCCGGGCGACGACGGCTCGGGGCTGGCGATGGTCTCGGCCGACGACATGGCCCTATTCTGGAACTCCTTGTCACAGGGAAGATTGCTGGACCAAGAGAGGACCCGGCGGGTTCTCGGTTTCGCCTCCACGGTGACCGATGACCAGGACTGGGGTATCGGCGCAGGTACCGGGAAGAACGACCGGGTCCAACTCAAGAATGGTTGGCTCGACGAGGCAACCGCCGATGCCCGGATCGACCCGGGCACATCTCCGTGGATGGTCAATTCCACCGGACATATCTCTTCCGGAGACGATGGCTGGGCCATTGCCGTGATGACAACGGGAAACAAGACCCATTCGGCGGGGATCGCCACCGTCGAGGAGATCTCCACGGCAGTCAACCAGGTGCTCCTCGACCGGTGAGACCGTCGGCACCAGTAGTAGACAGACGACCACATGGTGATGGCGATGCCCGGCACGCCGACCGGGAGTGATCACCCACGCATCAACCCGATCCTGCGCGGGATGTCCTGGTGCTGGCCACCGACGTGGGTGATGCCTTCCGGACCAACCGTCAACTGAGTGGCATGACGACGCAGGGCCGCAATGACCCTCGGAGTCTCCTCGTCCAGGTCGAACCACTCGAACCCCTCGGCGTCCTCCTCGGAGGCTACCTGCACCAGCGGAACACCAGTACGACGAGCAGTTTCGACGCACAGCTCGTGCACCCGCACATGATCTGGGTGGCCATAGCTGCCCAGGGCGTCGTAGCCGACGATCACCGTCCCTTTGGTGGCAGTGAGGGCTGCGGTGAGATCGGCGACGATCTCGTCGATGGGTGCTGCAGTGAAAGAATCTGGATCATTCGCATCTGCGGGCCCGGCCAGTCCCTCGCTCACCCAGACCATGCCCGAATCCCGGTACTCGCGTCGCGGCACACCTGGGTGCCGAGCAGGCGGAGTACCCAAGAAGCAGTGTTCCTCGATCCCAAGCTCGGTCAGAGCACCGGCAAGTTCGGTTTGACGGATGGCGACGAATTCGGCGAGGGTCGGCTTCGTCACGACGCTTCCCGCAACGATCTCGCCCCGCTCACCGCGGGTGCAGGTGATCACCGTCGTGGCAATTCCCCGGCGGGTGAGCCAGGCCAGCAAAGGGCCGGTCTGCAGGGTTTCATCGTCTGGGTGGGCGTGAACCACCAGCGGGCGCGGGGTCTCATCGGCGGTGCGCAGCAGGTCGAGTGGGTTCATCGGATCGCTCCTCGATAGACGGCGACAAGTTCATCAGCCACCACCCGCCATGGGCGACGGGCAGCGAACTGCCTGCCCGCGGCACCGTAGCGTGCCCGCAGGCCAGGGTCGTCAACGAATCGCTGCAGCTCGTGAGCCCATTCAAAAGGTTCCCGGGAATCCATCAGAACTCCGCTGATCCCCTCGACGAGGGATTCAGGCATACCACCGGTACGGGTGGCGACGACGGGAACCCCGCAGGCCTGGGCCTCCAGGTTGATCAGCCCGAAGGTTTCCGAATGGCTCGGGTTGACCAGCACCGTGGCGCTAGCAAAGAGCTCCGCGAGTGCCTCACGGGATAACGACTCGTGGAAATCAACGCGCTCCTGCACCCCCAGCCGATGAACAAGCTGATGCAGGGATTCAGCGTATCCAGCGAAGTCATCAGAGGCTTCTCCGGCGATCACCAAACGGGTGCCCCCTGGCATGTGGGCGAGCGCCTGGATTGCCAGGCCGGGATCCTTGAGAGGTTGCAGCCGTGCAGCAAAGACCAGCCTGGGCGGGGTCGCCGGTGTCGCGGGGGCGAACAAGCCCAAGTCGACTCCGGGATATACGACGGTGATCCGGGAGTCCTCAACCCCATAGCGGGCCTTCACCGTGGCGGCCTCGTAGCTGCTCACCGCGACAATACCGTCGGATGCCTGGGCGGCGAAGGCTTCTCCCCGCGCGCGTCCTGGGGATTCGGGCTGTTCCCCCTCCCCAAGGTCGGCGCCGAGGGGGGCGGCCACCGAGTGGAAAGACTGTAGGTGGGGGACACCCATTCCCCGGGCATGCGAGACAGCGGCCATCCCGGAAAACCAGTGGTGGGAATGCACCACGTCGGCACCCTCCGCACTCAGCCATCTCCCAAGGGCCTCCGCGAAGGGGTTTATGAGGGCTTCCTGGGCAGATTTGGCGACGGGTGCCGGAGGACCGGCATCCAATCGGATCACCCGGACCCCGTCAGCGATCCGGGTTTCACCGGGAAGGTCGTCGTCACGCCGGGTGAGGATGTCAACCCGGTGCCCGGCCTTAGCCAGGGCGAGCGCCGAGTTCAGTTCCACGACGTTCATCCCACCCGCGTCGGCCCGCCCGGGCGACGACAAGGGAGATGTGTGCATCGAAACCATGACCACATGAAGGGGATGGTCGGTGGCGCTGCGGTGGCTCATTGCTCCACTTCATCACGAATCATGCATCTTTATCGCACATCACGCACGACATGCACCGATGAGCCGCCAGGATGCTCCTGGAACGGGGGCTTTCCCTAGCGGGCCCCGGTAGCTCGCCCGCTGGCTGGGTTCCGACGGTGCTTGATGCGGCTTTCCCTAGCGGGCCCCGGTAGCTCCAGGAGAACGCATCCGCGACTTGCCAGGAAGCGTTCTCGATGTGCTGAAACTCCCGATTGCTCACTCCGGCGATCACAAGCACATCCTAGGTGCCTAGCGGTGACGAAGACCCGCCCCATGGTCACGTTCCATCTCTCCCGATCTGTCGTGTGCAGCAGCGCCCACCCCGAGCGGAAAACGTCGTATTATCGCTACACCCACCGAGATGAAGATCATTTTCTCGGGTGAAGATCATTTTCATGATTCTGCAGAAAGCGTTGATTCCAGCAGTCCTTTCTCTTCAACGTGATGGCCATGGCGAGGAGGAAAAGGATTTCCTGCCGACTTCGACCCCAGGAACAACAAGGTCTAGGAAGGTTTCGCCAAGCTGTCAGCACCTGCAAATTTCACCGGTCGCGACGACGACATTTGTGAGAAATCGACTCGAAGACAGGCCATGGACTCCCGATCAGGGATCCCGAGCGGGCCGCGTACGGTACGACTCTGGCCCGATCCAAGCGGTATGGACACCGGGAACGTAACGATTCACATCAGCGAAGCTGACCCTAATGAATCAGAAACCACCGGTGAATCGATGACAGATTCCTGGCCGTGAACCAGCCAGGAGAAGCACATACTCAGACGATGAGCGCGTGGAGCCCGAACCTGCTCCATAGGTGACCACGCCCATGAAGGGAGTTCTCAGGGGCTTCCCTGCCACATGCCGGGGCATGAAGACACGGCTCCGCATCCCATACCAACGTTTATAACGAGTACGACACATCAGTTGTAAACACTCCTGTATGCAGGTCTAGACTGCCGATCGGTAGCGGATTCGCCAGGGAAGATGGCGGCCTGCGTGACTGAGTGGGGAGAATCGGGTCCAGTGGAAAGTGTTGGGAAGAAACTTCGCGGAACATTCGTGGTACCCGCCCATCGGGAGGCGGCCACGATCGCCCGGACGATTCGTGAACTGGCGGAACTCGCAAGCCACCGATCGGAATTCCGGTGGGAACTCGTGATCGTGGACGACGGCTCGGATGACGATACCTCCGCCATCGCACTGGAAACCGCAAACGACGTGGTCATACCGATCAAGTTGCTGCGCCATCGGGTCAACTCGGGGCTCGGCGCGGCCCTAAGAACCGGCATCAGTTCATCTCACGGCGATCTGGTGGTCACTGTGGACTGTGACCTGTCCTATTCGGTGGCCGACCTCGACCGGCTGATCACCGCATGGCTCGAACACCGGCCACACATCGTCATCGCATCCCCCTACATGCCCGGTGGCCGCACGGTGGAAGTACCTAAAGCATTGGAGATCCGCTCTCGGCAGGCGAACAAATTCCTTAGCAAATGCGCTTACCATGATGTGAAAACCTTGACCGGGATGGTGCGCGCCTACGACGGCCCGTTCATCCGCTCGCTGTCGCTGAAGGCAGAGGGCGCAGACATCATGGTCGAGATCCTCTACAAGGCCCAAGTGCTGCGGGCACGCATTGAGGAGATCCCCGCCACCTTGTCCTGGGCAGGTATGGGCGAACGACGGCAGCGTTCCTCGCTGAGCAGCCCACGTTCCCGCATGATGACTTACCGCTCTATTATCCAAGGCTACCTATGGGTCGCCTATTGGGTGCCTTTGGTACCGGGAGTGCTGATGGGTCTGCTCGCAGTGGTGCTGACCGCCACCGGTCATCTGGGATGGCACGGCTTGGCCGTCGTCAGCGCGCTGGCAGCCGTTCTGCTGCCCTTCCTCTCCCTGTCCAGCCTGCAGAACAAGCGTTACTTTGAGGAATTGTTCAATGTAGGCTTCGGGCTGCGACAGGTCAACGAAACCGAGCCCGCCCGCGCCCCAGTCGAAGTTCTGCTCTCTAATGAAGGAACCGAGCGGTCGGTGGACCTGAGCGCTCCCGATCCACTCCTCATGGATGGGCTCCCCCAGCCCTCCGAGGCTCAGGGTCCGGAACCCATGCGTTACGAGCGCCAGCCGTCACGCCCGCGTTCATCGGTCATCAGTTCGTCTGTCATCAGGCCGTTGTCCGACCAGCCAGAATGCAAACACCAAGGATCGTCAATACCAGACCCGATAACATCGGGATCCATCCCCCGGGTCGCGGGGCCTCGGCCAGCAACCAAAAACCGACCCCGGCAGGAAAGAACGATTCCACCGCATACATGATGCCGAGCACCGGGGCGGCTTGACCGCGGGCAAGACCCCGGGTCAAGTGGTATTGCCCGAGCACCACACCGCTTGCCATCAACAGACCCGCAAGCCAGGCGCTCAGCGGAAGCTCCCAGAATCGCCATAACGCAGGTAGCGTGTCGCTCATCAGCAGCCGCGCCGCGATAGCGCCGTAGGAGAACCCCAGCCCGGATGCTGCCCCGGAGGCCCAGGCAGGCAATGGCACGACCGCCAGCACAACCGCCAGCACGGCGCAACCGGCCAATAGCCATAGATGGGCGGCGCGGATCGCCACTGCCGGTCCGGGAACAATTGACCAAGCGATCAGCACAAGACCGGCCACCAGTACACCGATCGCCGTTGCGGATCTCCCGGTCAATCGTTGCACTCCGGTCAGCTGCTGGATGATCGCAGTGATCGCCAGGCCGACGCCCGAGGAGGCCTGCACGACGACGACCGGAAGGGATCGTCGCGCCACGAAGGTGCCGAGGAAACCGACCGCCTGCAAGACGGTGCCCGTCCACCAGGAACGTGATCGAAGGGCACCGCCGGTGGCCCGCGAGCCGTCATGCAGCTTCGCCCCAGCCAACCCGTAGGCGAAGGTACCCAGGACCAAGCATCCTATGCTGAGCACCAGCCAGGTGGCGGACATCAGGCCGGCCAGCGTCGATTGATCTCGGCAGCTATCACCGAGCTGGCAGACTCGCCGGGATAAGGCAGCTGTCTGATGGCGAGATCCGCGCCCCACTGCGGTGCATCAGCCCATGCACGGTCTATCGCCACCGCAGGATCTTGATCGCCGAGTAACCGACACCACCCATCGAGCAGTTCAGGGCGTTCGGTGCTGTCGCGCAGCACCAGCAACGGCCGACGTAGGAAACAGGCTTCTTCCTGGACCCCACCGGAGTCGCTGACCAAAAGGGTGGCACCGGCCTCCAAGGCCATGAACTGGCTTGGCGGCAGCGGCTGCACCATGTGAATCCTCTGCCACCGACCGCTCAGCCCAGCCTCTGCGATAGCGGCACTCGTCCGGGGGTGCACCGGGAAGACCACCTCGGCCTGTTCCGCGAGCGCATCCAAGCCATCCAGCAAACCAACCAGGCGCTCGGTATCGGACACGGTCCCGGCCCGGTGAATCGTCGCCAGCACGTAGTCGCCCGGTGGCACATTCAGACTGTCCAACGCCTGCGCGGTGCCCTGCGGTGTGGGACGGATCATGGCCATGGTATCCCACAGGGTGTTGCCGGTGATCACGATCCGGTCGGGGGTCACCCGCTCCTGAATCAGCTGGTTGGCGTTGCGCTCAACTGGGGCGCAACATAGGTCGGCCAAGGTATCCACCAGGATGCGGTTGATTTCCTCCGGCATCCGCCGGTCACCAGAACGCAGCCCCGCCTCGACGTGTACCAGGGGCAGACCGAGAGCATTGGCGGCCAGCGCCCCGGCAAGCGTCGAATTAGTGTCACCCTGCACCACCACGGCCCTGATATCCCGGCTGCTCAGGAACCGGGTCATCTCACTGGTGGCCATGCCGATCTGCTCACCGCGAGAGCGTCCCCCGCAGTGGATGTGCTCATCGACGTGCATGCCCGGCAAATCTGCCTGCACATTTTCCCAGAGCTGTGCGTCGTAATGCTGCCCGGTGTGGACAACCAGCGCATCGTCACCCAATCCGGTCACCAGACCGGCCAGTTTGATGGCCTCAGGCCGGGTGCCCATCACCACGGCCACGGGTGCACGCCCGATCACCGGGCAGGCACCATGTCGACGCGACGACCCCGATCGAGCAGGCCGACGTCTTTGGTGATGGTGGTCGTCTCACGAACATGGCGGGCATGCTCACGCATGGTGACGACTGTGAAATTACTGGTCAGTTCCTGCAGCACCAGATCAAGAATCGCGCGCTTGCGGCCGAAGTCGAGGTTCATGCCGGGGAAGAACTCCAGTCCCGGGGCATCGCTGCTGTCCAGCAGATCGAGCGGGTGCAGCAGCAAGCTCGGCTCGGTGCCGCTCAGCAGACAGCCCCGGACGGCTGCCTTGACGTAGGCAGCCGCGACCTTGGGCGAGTAACCAGACAGGTAGATCACATAGCTAGCGTGAATGGGGACCCGCAGCCCAGGGAAGACTGTGACCGGCACCTCAGTCAGGCTAAGACGCTGTCCCCCCGGGGCGGCTGGCGCAGTCCATTCGAAGCCCTTGTTAGGCAACGCGGCATCCCAGAATGACCCGAACAGCCCCTTGCGCTGGCGGCGCTCCTCGGCGGTCAGATCCTTGTTGGTACGCAGGTAGTAGGTGCGAGCCAGTGGTCCAATCCAAGTGGCCAACACTGAGGAGTCATATTCGTAGCCCATCTCCACCAGGGCCCGCATCAGATCCGGGGACATTGAGAAGCCCGGGGCGCGCAGGCCGACGACCTCCTTGGCCCCGGCAGCGAGCAGCGCATCGTGGCTACGGTTCAGATCGTCGCGCAGCTGATCTGGGGAGTACAGGTGCAGCCAAGGCTCATGTTCGAAGCTGTGATTTCCGATTTCACAACCGTATTCAGAAAGACAGGTGACGAATTCCGGGCCGTCTGCGGCCGCCGCATCGAAACCCACCACATTGACCGTCGGGGTGATCCGGTGACGATCGAACAATTCGATCATCCGGCTGGCCAGCACGCCCAGGTAGCTGGGGCGACTCACCCAATCCGGATCGCCGTGAGTGCGCTTGTAACTCCAGTAGTTATCGGCATCCAAGGAAATCGATGCAATGCGTTCGCTGGTCACTCCATTCCTTTCTTTCAACCCGTCACGGCGGCTTCCGCCTGATGCAGTGAGGTCTCGACGTTCAATGTGCCGCTGGTGTTCTGCGCAGTACTCACCACGTGCACTCCAGGCAGCGATGTCTGGTGGGGCAACGGCTCCCTGGCACGCGGCAATGGCAACGGCACGACATGTGGCGCCCGACTGATTGCCCAGTCGATCACCTCCGGCCGGTAATCAGGAAGACACCGGGCTAGTTCGGCCAGCAGACGATCACGAATCTGTTCATCACTGAGCTCGAACCATTCGTCGTCGCTGGCGCAGTAACGTGGCAGCTGAAGCAGAGCAGCCCCACCGGTCTCAACTGCGGGCAACAGGGCATGCATGCCAATCACCCCGGTCAGATCCGCATCGTCTACCAGATAGGTGATGTAGGAGTCATTGGGAGGCTGCTTGACAAGAAAGACCCCGCAGATCACCCCGAGATGGGGGGCAGCAGTGAGCCGGTCGTGTTCGTCCGCGGTCAGTTGGGGCAGCATGCCGCTGGTGATGGGGCCGGGAGTAGTGACGAAGACCTCATCGCAGAAAATCTGCGTACCGTCGGCCAAGGTGATGCGTATGCGTCCCTCAGCGCTCTGACCGGTAGTGACGATCTCGGCGACGGTAGCCCCGGTGCGCACCTCGCCACCGCATCCAGTGATCTTCTGCTCCATCCGGCGCAAGACCTCCGCGTAACCACCAGGCAACACCCCGAATCGATCCCCCGCCCCAGACAGGCGAGCACTGACCAACCGCCGGAAGGTGAATACCAGGAAGGAAGCAGCGACCCGGCAGGCCTGGTTGCCGAGCTTGGCGCGAAGGATGGGGGCCCAGAAATTACGGTAGGCACTCGGCCCGGCAGTGAGAGTCAGCCAGCGCCGTGCTGTGAGCCGGTCGGCGAGGAACCGTGGCAGCAGCAGGCTCAACCCGATCGACAACCCGATAAGCATCCTGCTAGGCAGTGACAATGCGGGCAGCCTAGCCATGTCGGTAAAGCTGGTGGCCGGATACGAGACGCCATTGGCGACGACCGACGCGGGTGCCGACGACCAGCGCACCTCGTCGCGCATGCCCAGTTGGTCGAGCAGTGCCAAGACGTGGGTGTCGGATTCCAAGATCACATGGTAGAAGCGATCGACGATGACCTCGGTGTTGCCTACGCGCATCGGCATGGTTCCGGTCAGCCCGCCGGTCTCAGCGGCACCCTCCAGGACCAGGACCTGCTGACCCGCAGCCGAGGCGGCCAAAGCCAAGGACATTCCGGTCATACCGCCACCGACGATCACCCATTTCGACACGTTGCCTCTTCCCCATGAGTCGCGTTGTCTCTGACCGATTGCGATGCATAATCGTATCCCAGTTGGGCACCAACCCGCATCTGGGAGGTTAGGCTCGCCGGATGCGATGAGGGCCTCAGCCCAGCATCGCGGATCCCGCTGGCCGGGTTTGTGTTTGTGGTGGCCGGATGCCGTGAGGACCTCAATAGGCCCCCTGCGGGCGCAGCACCGCGCTGACAGTGCGTGCCAGGATGCTCAGGTCCTGCATCATCGACCAGTTGTCGACGTAATACAGATCCAGCCGCACGGTCTCCCCCCAGGACAAATCCGAGCGTCCCGAGACCTGCCACAGTCCGCTGAGCCCGGGCCGCACCGCGAGCCGACGCTTGACGTGTTCGTCATACTGGTCCACCTCGTCGGGCAGGGCCGGGCGGGGGCCGACGAGGCTCATATCGCCCTTCAGCACGTTGAGCAGCTGCGGTAGCTCGTCTATCGAATAGCGCCGCAGAAACCGGCCTACCGGGGTGATCCGTGGATCGCGGGCCATCTTGAACATCACGCCGTTCCCATCGCTGTGATCGGCCAGCTTGGCCTTGAGCCGATCGGCGTTGACCTTCATACTGCGCAGTTTGTATAGGGTGAATGGTTCGCCATCGATCCCAATGCGCTGCTGACGGTAGAGCACCGGGCCGGGATCGGTCAGCCTCACCAGCAGGGCCGCGATCAACAGGATCGGGGTGGCCACCACCAGGGCGATCAGGCTGCCAACGATGTCGAAAAGTCTCTTCGACCATGCGGTGGCCCGGGCTGCAGCCGGTCGTTGCACATGTACCAGGGGCAGCCCAGCCACTGGTCGAGTCATCAACCGGGAAGCAGAAACGTCGGTAACCGCGGGCATGAAGATGATCTGAGCGTCCAAATCCTCGATCTGCCTGGCCAGCTCGCTAAAATCCGAGGGCTGACTGAAAGAGCCGTCGGTGAACATGACTGCGTCAGCGCCAGTTCGCCGAAGCATCCGCATGACATCCTCGGGTGCGCCCAAGATCGGGATCTGGCCCTCGCTGGGGTCGGGATCCTCGTCGGGTATCAGCAGGCCATCAACCCGGTAGCCCAGCCACTCCTCCCGGACGAGCACCTGAAGCAGTGCTGCGACGTGACCGGCTCCACCGACGACGATGGTGCTCGTCGCGAACCGGCCCTGGGCCTTAGCACGGTTAATCACCCGGCGCACCGTATAGCGCCCGATGAGCAACGCCGAGATCCCAACGACCGCCAACCAGCAGTAGAAGCCCCTGGAAAGGGTCGAACTGGTCAGGTAAAGGCCCACCCCCAGCGCCCCGATACAGGTGAAACTTCCCATCAGCACCCGGTTGTACTCCGTCGCACCGGCACCATGCCATTTCTCGGAGTAGCCCTCGAAGAGGTACAGACACAGCCACCATGCCAGCGGGATCGCCACGATGTACGGCCAGCGCAGCACGGTTCCACCCGCAGGCCAGGGCAACGGCACAGACTCTCGCAACAGCAGCGCGAGGAACATTGCAAGAAACATCGCAGCCAGGTCCACCAGCGTGAGCACCGCTCCCAACAGGTACCTGTCCTTCACAGTGTGTGCGTGCAAACCGCCGGAAACGACCGGTTGCCCCCTCCCCGGAGGGAAATCCATGTAACACCTCTCTCCAGTGACATTCTCCCCCGAAACTCCCCCGTGACCCCGAACGGGGAGAATCTAACCCCTGAGAGGGTCGCAACACGCCGATTGGCCATAAAATCTAATGTTGATTAGAAATCGGGTCACGACCTGTATGGGGGAGTCATGTCAGCCCAGGAACCAGCCATCCATCCCAGCGCCGATGTATCAGCCGAAGCCGCAATAGGAACCGGGTCAAAAATCTGGCACCTGGCACAGGTGCGCGAGCAGGCAGTGCTGGGGCAAAACGTCATCGTCGGACGCGGCGCCTATGTGGGCATCGGTGTCCGGGTAGGCGACAACTGCAAGATCCAGAACCATGCGTTGGTCTATGAACCGGCAGCCCTCGCCGAGGGAGTATTCGTCGGCCCGGCCGCGGTGCTAACCAACGACCACAACCCCCGCGCGGTCAACCCCGACGGCACTCAGAAATCTGCCAGTGACTGGGAAGCAGTGGGTGTTACCCTCAAGCAGGGCTGTTCTATCGGCGCTCATGCCACCTGCGTAGCACCGGTGGTCGTTGGCCGGTGGGCGATGGTGGCTGCCGGCGCGGTGGTAACCCACGACGTACCTGATCACGCGCTGGTTGCCGGGGTCCCGGCCCGCCGGATCGGCTGGGTCGGGCGGGGAGGCGATCTGCTGGTCGCCGAATCGGGTGGCGTATGGCGTGACCCGGTCAGTGGAGAGACATATCGAGAAACCAATGAGACCTTGGTGGGTCCCGACACCGTGCAGGAGCAAGCAGGATCATGATTCCAATCGCCAAGCCGATCATCGGCGATGCCGAACGAGCCGCCGTGGATGCGGTTCTCTCATCCGGGGCCCTCGCCCAAGGAACCGAGGTCGCGGGCTTCGAGGAGGAGTTCGCCCGGGAGGTGACCCCAGGTTGTTCCGCGGTGGCGGTGAACTCGGGGACTTCGGCTCTGCACCTGGGGTTACTCGCCACGGGCATCGGCGACGGGGACGAAGTGCTCGTGCCCTCATTCACCTTCGCAGCCACGGCGAATGCCGTCGCCCTGACCGGAGCAGTGCCGGTCTTCGTGGACATCGAGCCCGAGTACTTCACCATGTCACCCGAGGCTGCGGAAGCCGCGATCACCGAGCGGACCCGAGCGATCATGCCGGTGCACCTGTTCGGCCACCCCTGTAACGCCACCGCGCTGCAGTCCCTGGCCGCCAGGCATCACCTGGCCCTCCACGAGGATGCCGCCCAGGCACACCTGGCCAGTTGGCAGGGCCACAACACCGGTACCCTCGGAGGTTTCGCGGCCTTCTCCCTGTATCCCACCAAAAACATGACCTCCGGTGAAGGCGGCATGGTGACCAGCGCCGACGAGAATCTGTTGGAGCGTGTGCGGTTGCTACGCAACCAGGGAATGGCTAGGCAGTACGCGAATAAGATCGTCGGGTACAACAATCGGATGACCGACATCCACGCAGCCATCGGTCGCGCTCAGCTGACCCAGCTTCCCACCTGGACCGCCATCCGGCAGGCCAACGCAGCCTTCCTGGATTCCGAACTAAGCGGTGTGATCACACCGCCGGTGGCCGCAGGCGCTACTCACGTCTACCATCAGTACACCATCCGGGTTCCGGAGGATCGCGACAGTTTCGCCGAGGCTTTGCGCAACGAGTATGGCGTGGGCTGCGGGGTCTACTACCCGACACCATGCCACCGACTGGATTCCTTCGCCCTCAGCCTGGATCTGCCCGAGACCGAGCGGGCCGCGGCCCAGGTGCTCTCCCTTCCGGTTCATCCTTCGCTGTCCCAGGCCGATCTGGAAAAGATCGCGACAGCGGTGAACCGACTCGCGAAAGCGGGTGCGTAATGGCGAACCTGCGTGCCGGTCTGATCGGGCTGGGGGCCATGGGCCGCAATCACGCTCGCAATCTGCGGGCCTTGGATGGGGTCGACTTGGTCATCGTCGCCGATCCTGATGACCAGCGACTCGCCGACCAGAACGACTGCCTCACCGGCCATTGCGTGGACGACGTCATCGCGGCAGGTGTCGACTACTGCGTGGTGGCTACCCCCACCGACACCCATGAACAGATCGGGATAGCGCTGGCCGAGGCCAATGTGCATGCCCTGATCGAAAAACCACTGGCCACCGACACTGCGGCCGCCTTGCGGTTGTCCCAGGCCTTCGCCAGCCATGGCCTGGTCGGCGGAGTCGGGCACATCGAACGGTTCAATGCCGCGCTGCAGAATTTGCGCATCCGGCTGGCCGCAGGCCAGCTGGGCGAGATGTACCAGATCGTGACCCGCAGGCAGGGTCCCTACCCCGGAAGGATCAAGGATGTCGGCGTCATCCTTGACCTGGCGAGCCACGATATCGATCTGACGGCATGGGTCTCGCAGCGCCATTATCAGCAGGTCACCGCGCACACGGTGTCCAAATCCTGCCGCCACGTGGAGGACATGGTCTCGGCCACCTGCCGCCTCAGCGATGGGCTGATCAGCAACCACCTGGTGAACTGGCTTACCCCGACCAAGGAGCGTCGCACGATCATCACCGGTGAGCGCGGCATGTTCGTCGCCGACACCCTCACTTCGGACCTGACCTTCTACGACAACGGGCAGGTCTACGAGACTTGGGGCGATGTGGCCCAGTTCGGCGGCGTCGCCGAGGGTGACGTGGTGCGCTACGCCATTCCCAAGCCCGAACCGCTGCGCATTGAGCACGAGCAGTTCCGGGATGCCATCTTGGACAAGCCCGGTGCACAGGTGGTCACCATGGCCGAGGGCGTCAAGGTTGTGATGGTGTGCGAAGCGATGATGGCCTCCGACGGGAACACCATCACCGTGAACACCTCCTCTACCAGTTGAGGGTGGTGATCGCGCGCCGCTGCAACCAAATATGAGCGAGAATCACCGCCACTTGACTGACTGACCACACCGTGAGGCCGGGCACCGTGCCGATCTTCGTCATCGATAACAGCGGAGTCAACGTACACACCACGTAGCAAGCCGTCCACCAGAACTCCGTCTTGGTGCGCCCTAGCAGCACTAGGCATTGCGAGGTGGGTAACCACACCAGCAGGGCCGTGAAGCTGAGGCAAGCCGGTATCGTAATCTGTCCGGCATTCATCCACTGGGAGCCCAGCAGCGGGATGATGACGTTGATACCCACGATCGTGCCAGCGATCATCGGTATGACCAGCAGGCCAAGGCGGCGTAGCCAAGCGTTGTGCACTCTCGCCACCTTGTCACGGGCCTGCCCGCGCACCGCACCGGCAACGTCACCGATGTACATCGGGCCGACGGTCGACTGCACCATGCTGACCACGGCGTTGAGGAATCGACTGGCCAGCGCCCAAACCCCGGCAATCTCCACCGTGCCGAGGACTGGCAGCAGGATGGGTGGCAGGGCGGTGCCCAGATTGGCGAACAGATTGGTCAGCGGCTGCATGCCCACCTGCCGCATGGTCACCGCCCAGTCAGACCTGCGAGCGATTCGCAGATAGGCAGCGGCCCGCGGCAGACCGCGCATCATGGCCAGGCCGCCGAGAATCGTGGAGACAACGAAGGAACCCAGCAGCACGACGTAGCCGGGCAGCGACGTCCAGATGACGGTCGAGATCAGCATTGCATTGCTGAGACCCTGCACCACCCGGTTCAGAGCCAACAGATCCTGCCGGTGGAACCGGATAGCCAACGCGATCAACAAGCTCACCAAGGATATCGCTGCGGTTCCTGCGGCCAGGAAGATGCCATTGACCGCCACATCGCGATGGCTGCCCAGCAACAGCAAACTGCCAGCGAACACCACCGCAGAGCACAGCAGAACCGTCGTGGTTCCTACCCGCATCATGGCTGCCCTAACGACCCCCGAGGTCACCGGTACCCGGGTCTCGACGGCAACCGAATTGACCGAGGCCACCACAGACATGACCGCGAAAACCGCGGCGTAGCGGGCGAAATCCGCTGGCTCTGCACGGGTTGCGGCGATTGTGGTGGCCACCAGGGCTGCAGCCTGGGCAGCCACCGTCGAACCGAACAATTTACCGATCAATCCCCTACGGGAGCGCTTCTCGTCGACTGGCTGAATCATGGTCGTCGCTCCTGCAGCACGCGGTGTGGTGCGGCCTGGGATCGGCATGGGGTCATGCCCAGATTCTGACCCAGTCGACGCGCACCGGCCAACCGGGAGCGGTTCCCAAGATCACCGATACCCCCTCCACCTCATCTGCGACGGTAAACAGCCCCTTCGGTCCGTTCTTCTCTCCTGTAGGGAAGCGCATCACGGGCGAACTGGGGGTACGGTCATGCCGGTAGACAACCTCGTGCATCAATCGGTCATCGAAGTACCAGCGCAACCGCCCGGGTTCCCAGTAACAACCGTAGGTGTGCCAGCCGTCATCCAATACCACCGGCCTCTTGGACCGGTTGTTCAGGTTGAACCAGCGGTATTCCTGCTCGTAAGACTCGGTCAGGTGGATGTCGTGCACCACACCGGAGAAGTGTCCGTCGTAGCGCTCGCCCGGCTCGGTCATGGCCTCGAAGAAATCGATCTCCACATAGTGCCGGTCCGGGGTGTAGTTCTGTTGCCCGACCGGCAGCGACCAGAAGGCGGGGAAACCGTCGGTCGGGTACTCCGGGGCCGATTCGAATGCTAAGCGGGCCTCGTAGTAGCCGTACTTGAAAATCCGGCCACGCCCAGTCCACGGGGACCGGCTGGCAACGGCCCAGTTCCCGGTTTCCTCCACTTGGTTGAGGAGCAGCACGGAATCGGCGACCCCGACGCACTCGGCAGGGGTGCGGCTCTCTCGCCAAGGCAGATCGGTGAACCACTTCGCCTGCGTATTGGTTCCATCGATGTCGATACTCGCCGGATCGTCGAAGTCATCCTCGAAAATCACCGACAGTCCCTGCCTGGGATCATTGTCACGCAGCATCTGGACGGCTTTCGGAAGCAGCACCCCTCCAGCGCAAAGCCCCGCCCCGACGACAAGTACCCGCCGTCGGCTCCAGCCCCTGCCAAGGATCGTCCCCGTGCCTTTGTTGGAGGCGGTGTCTGCGTTCCCCGTGGGGATCGTCTCTACGTCTCCCATACGGCTAGCGTACCGTTGATGCGATCACGTATCAGGAAGGAAGCATCTGATTGGTGATGCCTGGCGGCTCAAGTTAATGTGGATCTCACGCACCGTGAAGTCGTGGACTTTTCAGGGGGGAGCAGATGTCTGGGGTCGTGGATGTCACCGTCGTTATACCGACTCGCTCCCGTCCCGCTTCAGTCACCAATGCCGTACGTTCTGCACTAGACCAAACCAGACCTCCCCGCGAGGTCATCGTCGTGGTCGACGGCCCAGACCCGGAAACGGTGTCTTCCCTTGAAGGTCTCGCAGACGACCGGTTGCGCATCATCTGTCACGAAGCTTCCCGTGGGGCCGGCGCAGCCCGCAACACCGGCATCAACGCCGCCCACGGCCATTTCCTGGCCTTCCTCGACGATGATGACGAGTGGCTACCAGGCAAGCTCGCACACCAGATGGACATACTGGAACGCGCCAACGATCCCGACCATGTCGTGGTGAGTTGTCAGGGCCGCTGGGAGGATGGCCGGGACTCGGTGATCTGGCCGACCAGGGCGCCCCGCCCGGATGAGCAGATCGCCGAATATCTCTTCGTGCGCCGCAGTGCTGGTGAGGGAGTGCTGGCCACCCCGACTCTCCTGCTCTCCACCGAACTAGCCAAGGCCCATCCGTTTCCCGAGCACCTAGCAACCCATGAAGAATGGGACTGGCTGTTGGACCTGCAGTTGGCCGGAGTTCGCCCACTCGTCGTGATGGAGCCCCTGGTGGTAGTGGACGCCAAGACGGGACGCAATTCCTTGAGCAGCGGGGACAAATGGCGAGCTTCGCTGGCCTGGGGGCTGGCCCGGGCCAAGGACTTGGGGCCGCGAGCATTCTCGGCCTTCGTGCTCAACGAAACGGCGCGCACCGCCGTGGGCTCGCGCGCCGGTGCGTTGCCCTATCTGGCGATCGGCGTGGTGGGATTGACCGGACACGCTCGCCCACTCGACCTGGGGCGCTTCTGGTTGCGGCCTGCCGTGTTGGGGATGCGGAGAATTCGCCGCCGATGAGTTCCCAATCCCTTGCCCCGGCCGAGCGGCGGGCAATCACCCCAGCGGTCCAGATGGTTCTTCCCGGTCCCCTGGCCGCGTTCCTGCTCTGCTTCAGCGCTATCACCCCAATCATGGACTGGAACCAGAACGTCTGGTGGATCTGCTGGCTACTCATCGCCTTGTGGGTGGTGCGCGGGGCCAAACTGACCCGCAGCATCTGGCTGCCCCTGTCGCTGCTCGGTCTGGCCGCCTGGATGTTCCTCTCCCTGCTGTGGTCGGTGAACCCTGCCAAGAGCCTGCAGGAACTCAGCTTCCAGTTCGCCTTCATCCTGATGGGCATGCTGGCCTCGGTCGGGCGCGACCATTGGGATTTGTTGAAATTATTCGTCCGTACCGGGGTCTGGTTCATCGGGTTCAACATGCTGTTCGCCTTTTTCTTGCCCGCCAACGGCCAGGGCGGCGAAGGCAGCAACTCCACCGATTACAAGGGGCTCTTTCCGGACAAGAACCATTTCGGTTTCTTCTGCACGACGGTGGCGGTCAGCGCAGTGGTGCGGGCCATTAACGCTGAGCGCCCAGGCCAGCGGCTCGCCTGCTGGCTGGGGGCGGGTATCGGCGTGCTGGGCGTGTGGTTGTCCGGTTCGGCGACGGCCCTGCTGATGACCATGGCATGGAGCCTGCTCATCGTCTTGGGCGTCGGGCTGGTCCGCAGCCGTCGCCCGCACAAGCTGGCGGCCACCGGTGTGATGCTATTGGCGGGGAGTGCGATTGGGCTGATGGCGATGAACTCCGACCAGCTACTTGCTGTCTTGGGGCGTTCCTCGAATCTGACCGGGCGTACCGAGATCTGGGTGGCCGTACAGCGAGCCATCGCCGAGCGTCCGCTCACCGGCTTCGGGTGGCACGCGCTGTGGCTCGACGAGGACCCGACGAGCATCCGCTTCTGGTCCTACAACTACGGAGTCCCCTTCTATCACGCGCACAACGGATTCCTGGAACTGGCCGTCGAACTTGGTCTGGTGGGCGCAGTGCTGGGTTGGGGCTTCATCGTGCTGCTCCTGGTGCGATCACTACGCGAACTGCGGGTCGATCCCCGGGGCAGACTATGGCCCGTAGTACTGATTCCCCTTGTTCTCGCCTACAACCTCGTCGAGGTGATGGGCTTCTCTGATGCAACGTTCATCGTACTGGTCGCGTTGGCCTGCAAGGCGCCAGCGCTCCGAAAGGAAGGCACATGCACTTCGGTTATGCATGGGAAGTAGTCAAAAGGTCGATGATCTGGTTAGTCGCGGCCATCCTGGTGGGTGCGCTCGCCGGCCTAGGCTGGTACGTGGCGAAGCACCAGTACACCTCCACGGCCTATCTGCGGTTGGTGCCTGCCGAGGAGCAGTTGGCCGCACGGGCTGCCAGCCCCGAGCGTTTCCTCCAGACCACCATTCACGCGATGATGGCCGACGAGGTGCTGGGCAACGCGACCACGAAGCTCAATGAACCGGGGTTGACCAACGAGAAGCTGCGTCAGGCGATCACCATCACCGGTGGAACGCAGAGCGACATCGTCGAGGTGAAGGCCACCGCCGACTCCGATAGCCAGAGCCAGAAGAGGGTGGCTGCGGTGGTTGATGCCATCTCGAAGGTCCCGGCAAATGAGTTCACTACGAGCCTGCTGTGGATCGATCCGCCAGCCCCGACAATCAGCCCTGCGGTGGCGATCATCGGCGGCGCCGCCGGGCTCGGGCTGTTAGTGCTCATCTTCATGCTGGTACGGGCGAGCAACCAACGTCCCCTGCTCGATCCCCGCTACCTCGACCTGACATCCCCACGCACCGACATCTACCCCGAAACCTTGGTTATGGTCGACCGGCGCTACCACGTACTGCGCACCGGCCTGATGAACTGGCTGGGCGCCGAACCACCCACCCAAGTCCAGGTCGTGCCACCCCGTCCGTGGATAGCCACCTTGGAAGACGAGCTCGCCCATCCGACCACTTTGTCCGACACGCAGCCACGTCGCCAGGCCGATACCGCGGTGGTGCTGGCGGTGGTCGGAGCAGCCACCGAAGACGCCATCAACCGGACCGCACGACGTCTGGCATTCCACAACGACCAGGTGATCGTGGTGGCGGTCGACCGGCTCGCAAGCTCCCGGGATGCAGGTGAGCAATGAAATCCTCACAACCGGATGAACTCAACTTGCTGTTGATCTGCTCCAGCGGGGGTCATCTCGCCCAACTGATGAGTGTGCGGGATTGGTGGTGCAAGCATCCACGCCACTGGGTGAGCTTCGATCTGCCAGATGTCAGGGCACGACTGGCCGACGAGAGCGTGACCTGGGCATACCATCCGACGACGCGCAGCATCCCGAATCTGTTGCGCAACACCTTTCTGGCTATCCGGGTAATGCAGCAACGCCGCCCCGACGTCATCGTGTCTACCGGTGCCGGTGTTGCAGTGCCGTTCTTCCTGGTGGCCCGGCTACTCGGTGTCCCGGCCATCTTCATCGAGGTCATCGATCGCTTCGACACCCCGACCCTGACCGGTCGGATCTGCCAATGGCTGACCCCTTATATCGGTATCCAACTGCCCGAGCAACGCAAGGTTTATCCTCGGGCCCGGTTGATCGGACCAATGCTGTGAGAACCGACATCGTCTGCACCATCGGCACCGACCACCACCAGTTCGGAAGGCTACTCGACTGGCTAGACGACTGGCTGGAGGCCCACCCACAGTACCGGGCCACCACACTGGTGCAGCATGGCCAGTCGCGGCCCTCACGGCTGGCCCGCAACCAATCTTTCATACCCTGGGCCGAGTTGGTCGAGATGATGGCCAACTGTCAGGTAGTCATCACCCATGCTGGTCCAGCCAGCCTCTTCGAGGCCCGGGCAGCAGGGCATCTGCCGATCTGCGTACCGCGTGATCCTGGTCTAGAGGAGATTGTCGACGCTCACCAGCAGCGCTTCGCCCGACTGCTGGCCCGCGATGAACTGGTCGCGCTGTGCGAGAACCGTGCCGATTTCGAGGCGGCCCTGAACCGTTTCGTGACCGACCCCGCAAGCCAGGTTGTGGAGTACGACCAGAATCGGGTCGCCCGGACCGTCGCTAATCTGGACACAATCATGGCCGAGTTCGCGGCCAAGCGAACTCGGCGACGCCGATAGGGGACAAGCCGTTGCCCACTTCCATGGTTCTCCACGTCATCCCCCACGCCAGAGCTGGCGGCATGCAGCAGGTGGCCACCGACCTCAACTCGGAGTTGCCCGCTTACGGCATTGATTCGGAGCTGATTGACCTGGCGTCGTGGACCGACGGCGACGGCCCCCGGATTGTGCGCCAGATTCGCGGCTGGCTACGGCTGATCCGCCGGTTGCGCGACCAGCGACCGGATGCCGTGCTGGCCCATACCGTATTGAACGGGCTCTACTCGTTGACCGCCGCCCGACTCGCCGGGGTAAATGATCGCTGGCTGGTCATCCACGGCAGCTACACGGCCATGGGATGGCTGCGAGTGATGATGATCAAGCTGCTATGTGCCACCGCGATGACCACCGGCATCATCTGTTGTGGGCACACGGTCAAGGAGAGCTACATGCGGCTGGGCCGTGCGGTGCGGCGTCGATTGCACGTCGTCCAGAATGGAGCCCGCCTGCCCGTCCACGATGCCTCGCGGCCCCCGGCAGATTTCAGCGCCGAGCCCGGCTTGGCACTGGTGATCGCCTGTCGGCTGGTTCATGAGAAGGGTGTTGACACAGCCATCCGCGCCTGTGCCCAGGCCAGCTCCCGAGTACATCTGACGATTTGCGGAGATGGGCCACAGCGAGAAGAGCTGGAGGCTTTGGCCCAGGAAATCGACGCTCCCGTGGAGTTCGCCGGAAACATCGACCGGACCGCGTTGGCTGAACGCTTCTCGGCGGCCGAAGCCTTCCTGCTCCCCTCCGAGTACGAGGGGCTGCCCCTGGTGCTCATCGAAGCGGCAGCGGCCGGGCTGGCCGTGGTGGCCAGCGACATCCCCGCCAATCGCGAGGTGATGGGGCCTGCCGCCATCTACTGCCCAGTCGGGGACATCGAGGAATTCACCCAGGCCATCGACCTGCTGGCGACCGATGTACAGCACCGCTGCAGATTGCAGAGCGATGGGCGCGAGCGTGTTGATCAGTTCACGGTGGACCGGATGGTGGCCGACTACGCCGCCCTGTTACGACGAGGTTGAGCCAGCGTCTTCCCGTCGCGGTTCGTGTCGCACGAGCACCGGCTCACTTGTCGTATGCACAGCCATGGTCGAGCCCATCGCCGTCCTCGGCCACCAGCCGTCCGGGTCGGCGTTGCAGTTCCACACCCTGCCATTGCCAGGTTTGCCCAGGCTTGGCCAAGGTTTCGTCCAAGAAGGCGTTCAATGTCTCAGCCGGGGCGTTCTCCCACTGCCGGTAGAGAACCACGAAGGTGTCCCCGCCGGGTTCGGCCCTGGCTGTCGCCTTGAGGGTGTCGAAGGCATGCACGTTGCGCATGTTGATGGTGTTATCCGGGCATTCCGCCAACCCGTAGACCAGCATCGGCACCACGGCGTTGTCATTGGCGATCAACAACACATCGCCGGGGTCCATCTGCTCGGCAAGTACCGAGGGCAACTGGGTGATGTCCTCGCGAGCGTATTTGGGATCGGCGAAATAGCTGATTGTCGAGACCACGTACACCGCGACGAGCAGCAGGCTGCTCACCAAGGGAATCACGTGGCGGCGTCCCGCATTCGCCCAGATGAACCCGATCAGCAGGCCATAGACCGGCCAAGTGGTGATCACATAGCGCAAGTGCATGAGCACATGGCTTTGGAAGACGCTGACTATCAGCATGAGATTCGGCACAACGAGCAGGACCAACAGCCACCACCACACTGTGGTTTCGACCTTCCTTCGCAACAACCAGAGTGATACCAGCCCGCCGACTAGTGCGGAAACAATCAGTGCGAGTCCCGGTAGATTGGCAGCCATGGCCGCTTTGGCACCCAGTGATCCAACCTCCCCGGTGGTCGGGCCGAGGGAGAGCCCGGCGACCATCGCCATGGTGTTGAAGATCAGTCGTGGGATGGGGTTGCCAGGCAGGGTATTATCCACCAGCCCTGCCAGTCCCTTGGACGTCTCGATGGCAAAGGGAAGATAGCTCAACCCTGCCACCAAATGCACCCCTGCCCAGGCCCAGAGCGGCCATTCGGTGATCCGCAACTGCCACAGCATCAACAAACCGGCAGCGACCATCAAGTAGAGGGCGGCCAGGTGCAACCAGATCATGCCGACTGCGACGAAGGCAATCCCGACGAATCGCCACAGGCTGGGGCCCTTCCTCGCCAGATCCCAGTTGAGAATGATGTAACAGACCCCCAGCAACAGCAGCAGGGAGTAACCGCGGGCCTCTTGGGAGTACCGCAGCACCAAGGGCGATCCGGCGGTCGCGAGGGCGACGGCCACGACCACGCGATCATTGCCCAGCATCCGCTTGGCCAGCAGGGCCATGGCCGGAATGGTCAGCACACCGGCCGTCATGGCGAACAACCGCATGGTGAATTCCGAAGAATTCCCAGTGACCGCGGAAGCCAAGGCGGCGAGGAGATAGTATCCCGGCGAGATGTGGTCGCACGTTGCCGCAGCCGACACCCCCTCGGCCAGTATCTGCTGGGAGCACTGAGCGGTGTACGACTCGTCCAGCCACAGTGGTGTGGTTCCCAACCCGATGATCCGCAGCACGCCACCAAAAACGGTGATCACCGCCAGCCACGGCCACGTTCGTTTCATGTCAACACGCTGCTGTGCATCCACGGGACACACACTACTGGTAGATCCGCAGCCCCGGCGGGCGAGGACACTCGGGAGAGAATCTGACATTCCCGGAGCATTGGAAGTGTGTCGCTATCGTGCCGTCCGCACCCGATGAGCGAGGCCGCCGAACGAGAGTAGTTCCAGCTGCGTGGTCTTCCCGAGGCTACATGATGCGGCATCAGGCCGGGGGAATCTCACCGGCTCCGTATTGGGCCCGCATGTCCGGCGACAGGTGGTCCATGAAGTCATTGCGTCCGATCTTGAACACGATCGTGACGCCCATCACCACGAACATCGCGAAGCAGTAGATGACCATCGGCATAACCTCAGTGCCCACCAGTGGCGCACCGGAATCCTTGGCGAAACCGAGCGTATAGATCATCGCCGGGGACCACGGCAGGCTGTAGGCCAGCACATTCGACTGAGCATCCATCAAGTTAGCCGAACGGTAAGGCGAAATACCGTATTTTCGCGACATCGGTTTCGCGAACGACGCCCCGACGGTCAGAATCGCTGGCGCATTCAGTCCCATGATCCCGGACAGGACGATGACCATGGCCGATATGGTGGCTTCGGCTCCCGAAGCTGTCCTGGCCACCTTGCCCAGTCCATTCAGTATCAGTAGATCACCCTCGCCGCGTTGCATCACGCTGATCGATCCAAAAAGCAGCAGGGCCAGCATGATGACCTGGATCATGCTCACCAGACCGTCGTACAGCACCCCGCCCACGACGCGGTCCAAGCCCTCCCCGCTCACCGAGATCACCGCTGGCAGCGTTGATGCGGAGTCGATATGGACGAAATCGATCAGCCCAGCAGGTATGGCGAAGACGAATCCGACGATGATGCCAACCGAGGTGGCGATGATGATGTCCCCCTTCTTCACCGCAACCCATATGGTGATGATCACCGGAACCAGCATGATCAAGGTCATCGGATTGTACTGAGCCGATGGGGCCACCGCGCTGGCATCGACCCCTTTCACGATGCTGAGGATGACGAACACCGGAATGGTAATGGCCAGGGCGGCCACACAGTACTTGAGGCGTGATCGAACGACCCCCGGCACGTCGACCCCCTGGGTGGTTGCCGAACAGATGGTGGTGTCGGAGATCGGGGCCAAGTTGTCACCGAAGGCAGCCCCCGAGATGATCGCACCGGCCAGCAGCGGGTGGTTGCAGCCGAGTGCGACGCCCGCTGGATAGAGCACCCCCATACCTGCGGCGATGGTACCAAATCCGGTGCCCGATGCCGTGGCGAAGACCGCAGATGCCAGGAAGGTGATCACCAGGAACAGGGTGGGACCAACACCCACTCCCGACGCGACACCGGCAATTCCGGAAGCCAGGCCGGATTCTCGCAGCACCCGGGAGAAGACCCCCGCGAAAATCCAGCACACGACCGGGATCAGACATTCTTTTCTCGCCATTCCCGAGATGACGACCTCCGAATAGTGCTTTTTATCCTTCGCGAAGAAAAAAGGCACCAAAATCGCCACGAAAGCCGGCACCCACAACGCCCCGTCCGAGATCGAGCGCCACACGAATGTCGTCAGAACAATCAGGGCGATGAAAACACCGAAGGGCAGTAACGACATCGCCCTACCCCCATGGAATTCGAGTCTTCGCGCGCCATCATCCATTTCAATCTCTCCCTTTAAAACCGCGACGGTCACCATTGACCGCCGATCAGGCACAGTGACAGAAGGCACATATCTGATCCGCACCAGGAGATCCCGGCAACCGAGCACCTTCCGTTTGCCGTCAATCTATCGGATACAGCACTGTATCGCAGCGGATTCGAAGTCCTCTCACCGCTGGGGAGAAGCCCGTGACCGCACCGGTCACGGGGACATCCTCAGTGGCTGTTGCCACAGCCTCCCCCACAGCAGCCCCTGGACCCTGCAAGGTTCGCACCGGCTCCCACCGGGGTCAGCGGCAGCATCTTCGGGCTGCCGGGCCCGGAGGGTACCCCGAACTGGTCGGCATCGCTCCAATCTGCCAGCTGTCCAGATGTCCCGGCCATCTTGTGGGCGGTGGCCACCATCAACTTGATCCGGTTGAGCTGGTTCACCTCAGAAGCGCCCGGGTCGTAGTCGATGGAGACGATATTTGCCTCCGGGTGTTGGCGACGGATCTCCGCGAACATACCGCGCCCCACCACGTGGTTGGGCAGGCAGGCAAAAGGCTGGGCACAGATGATGTTCGGGGTGCCGTGCTCGATAAGTTCGATCATCTCGCCGGTGAGCAGCCATCCCTCACCAGCCTGAGTACCAAGGGAGATCACGTCTTGGGCCTTGGCTGCCAAGGCATCGATCTTCTCCGGCACATCGAATTTGGCGTTGGTGGCCGCCAACGCCTTGCGCATCGGGCGCTCGAACTGCTCAATGAGCCAGATCAGCGACTTCTGGGTGAGCCGACTCTTCGTGGTGCCCAGCCCGAAGGTGTCGTGCCTGTAGTCGGCGGTGTACATGCCTTGCAGGAAGAAGGCCATGAGACCGGGCAGCACTGCCTCGCATCCTTCCTCCTCGATCACCCGCACCGCATCATTGTTGGCATCGGGTTGGAATTTCACCAAGATCTCCCCGACCACTCCGACCCGCGGGCGACGCGGCACGTCGAGCAGGTCAAGGCCACCGAACTCCTTGACGATCTGCTTGATCATCCATGTGTAGCCAACACGACGGTTCAGCGTCGGAGAGAATCCGCCATTGCTGAAGAATTCCCGGGTGATGGCATCCCACCGGGCATACAACTCCATCGCGGAGCCCTCCACCCGCTCATAGGGGCGCACCCGCAATAGCACGTTCTGCAGCAGGTCACCGAGCACCAGCCCTTGGATACAGCGCACCACCAGCCCTGGGGTGATCCGGAACCCGGGATTGGATTCCAGTCCCTGGGCCGAGACTGCGAGCACTGGTACTTGCGGGTAACCGGCATCTTTCAAGGCTTTTCTCAGCTGGCCGACGTAATTCGTCGCCCGACACATGCCGCCGGTTTGGGTAATCGCGACGGTGGAGGCATCCGGATCGGCCTCCCCCGACAGGAACTTGTTGAGCAACTGGCCGATCACCATGATCGCCGGATAGCAGGAGTCATTGTTGACGTATTTCAGCCCCACCTCCACATCGGCAGCCGAGGCATGTTCCAGCACCTCGACATTCATCCCCGATGCCCGGAAGATCGGTTCCAGCATCCTGAAATGGATGGGCGCCATCTGCGGGGCGTAGACGGTGTGGGTCTTGCGTTCGGCAAGACCGAACACCGGGTTATCGCCGGTGGTGTCGATCTCGGCAGCAGGGGCCCGGACCGGGCGTTCTGCCGTGGCGGCCTGCAGCGAGCGCAGGCGGATCTTCGCGGCCCCCAGGTTGGATATCTCGTCGATCTTGAGCACCGTATACACATCGCCCACCCGTTCCAGGATCTCCTGGACCTGGTCGGTGGTGATGGCGTCAACCCCGCATCCGAAGGAGTTCAGTTGCACCAGGTTCATGTCGGGTTCGGCTCCCACCTGAGCAGCTGCCTCGTAGAGCCTGGTGTGGTAGACCCATTGGTCGCGCACGCGCAGCGCCTTGCGGTCCAGTTTCGAATGAGTCATGCCCGAGGTCAGCGCATCCTCCGAGAGCACCACGCAACCCAGGGTCGTGATCATCTCCGGAATGCCGTGGTTAATTTCCGGGTCAATGTGGTACGGCCTACCAGCCAGCACGATGCCACGCATATGGTGCTCGCGCATGTACTGCACAGCGCGGTCGCCCTCGGCCTTGATGTCGGCGCGCACCTTATCGAGTTCCTCGTAGCCAGCCTTCACCGCGGCCTTCGCCTCGGGGAGGGTCACATTCCAGTCGGCGAAGATCTCCACTAGGCGCTCGGCCAGCTTGCCTGGATTGTCCAACGACACGAAGGGATCCAGGAACCGTATCCCGGGATCGGTGCGCAGCCGCTCGACGTTCTTGGCCAGCACCTGCGGGTAGAAAGCGACAATTGGGCAGTTGAAATTATTATCGGCGTTGTCGAATTCCCGGCGCTCGTAGTTCACACACGGCATGAAGATCGTCTTGATACCCTTATCGAGTAACCATTCGATGTGCCCGTGGGCAATCTTGGCGGGGTAGCAGACATTCTCGGATGCGATCGATTCCATGCCATTCTCGAACAATTCATGGTTCGAGCGCCCGGAGATGACGACCTTGAAACCCAGCGATGTGAGCACCGTGAACCACAGCGGGTAATCCTCGTACATACCCAAGGCGCGCGGGATACCAATCTCCCCGCGGGTGGCCTTTTCATCGGTGAGGCGACGGTAGCCGAATACCCGCTTGTATTTGTAATCGTAGAGATTCGGAATTTCTGACTTCTTGGGTTTGGCCTCCAGCGAGGCACCACGCTCACAGCGGTTCCCGGAAACATGCCGGGAACCGTCGTCGAAATTGGTGATGGTCAGCTTGCAGTGGTTCTGGCACAGTCGACACACCCGCTGAGAACTGGTCACCTCGAAGGCTTCCAGGTTCCGTGACATCATCGCCGAGACCTGGGAAGGATCATCAGTGTGCTGCTGGGCGGTCAGCGCCGCCCCGTAGGCGCCCATCAGTCCGGAGATGTTGGGGCGGATCACCTTCACCCCGGTCTGGAGTTCAAAAGCGCGTAACACCGCATTGTTGAGGAAGGTGCCCCCCTGGACCACGACCTTGTCGCCCAGTTCACTGGCGTCGCGCAGTTTCATCACCTTGTACAAAGCATTCCGCACCACCGAATAGGACAGCCCGGCCGAAATATCGGCCATCGATGCGCCCTCTTTCTGGGCCTGCTTCACCGAAGAGTTCATGAACACGGTGCACCGCGACCCCAGGTCGACAGGGTTCTCCGCGCCCAGCCCGGCCTTCGCGAAATCCTGGATCTTGGTGTTCATGGTGGCCGCGAAGGTCTGCAGGAAGGAACCACAACCCGCCGAACAGGCCTCATTCACCGAGATCGAGTCGACGGTATTGTTGCGGATCTTCAGGAATTTCATGTCCTGGCCGCCAATATCGATGATCGAGCTGACCCCGGGCGCAACCTTGGCCGCTGCCCGGTAGTGGGCCATCGTCTCGATCTCCCCCTCATCGGCGTGCAACGCGGCCTTGACCAGTTCCTCTCCATAGCCGGTGACGCATGACCTCGCGATGTGGGCACCTGCGGGCAACTGGGCGATGACCTGCTTGGCGATGTCGACTGCGGCCCCCACCGGATCGCCCTCATTGGAAGCATAGGTGGAGTGGACGATGGTGCCCGCCGAATCGAGAACCACCGATTTGATGGTGGTCGATCCCGCGTCGATGCCCAGCCACACCGGTCCGCTGACCCCCTCCAGAGTGCTGGTGGGGATCGACTCGGCCTCATGGCGGGTCATAAATTCGTCGAATTCCTCCTCATCGAGAAACAGCCGACGCATGGTGCGGGTGCTTGTCGCGATGTCCTTGGCATCCTCCAAGGCGGAGGCCAAATGCGGTAGGGACAAAGCCGGACCGGTAGCGCAGAAGGCGGCGCCCAGGGCGACGTAAAGCTGGGCCTGGTCGGGGACCACGTAGTCGGTGACGTTGTCGGCGAGTACCCGCTTGAAGGCGGCCCGCAGTTCTGGCAAAAAGTGCAGCGGACCACCGAGGAAGATGACCTTGCCGCGGATCGGGCGCCCACAGGCCAGACCTGCGACGGTCTGAGTGGCGACGGCCTGGAACACCGAGGCTGCGATATCCTCGTGGCGGGCTCCTTGGTTGAGCAGGGGTTGCACATCGGTCTTGGCGAACACCCCGCAGCGGGATGCGATCGGGTAGAGGTTCTCGTATCCGGCCGCCAGGTCGTTAAGGCCGGATGCGTCCACCTTCAGCAAGGTAGCCATCTGGTCAATGAAGGCCCCGGTGCCCCCTGCGCAGGTGCCGTTCATCCGCTGTTCGGGGGTGGGATGCAGGTAGGTGATCTTGGCATCCTCGCCGCCCAGCTCGATCATCACATCGACCGCGGGGTTCCATCTTTCGATGGCCTCGGTGGAGGCAACGACCTCCTGAACGAACTGAATATCCATGATCTTGGCGACGGCCAACCCACCCGAGCCGGTCATAGCGACCTTGACCAGATCGTCGGGGAAACGAGCCTGGACATCACGCAGCAGCCGCGCCAGCTCACCACGCACGTCGGCGTGGTGGCGCCGGTAGTCACCGAAGACGATTTCCCGCCCGTTGGTGACGACCGCCTTGACTGTCGTTGAACCGACATCAAGTCCTAAGGACAACGTCTCGCTCATGCCCACCTCAATCACACCGAGGGCAGAATGACCACCGCCGAAGCAGAACGATCATTCTGTTGACCTCCCCATGATATGCACCTTGCGGGCCGATCACGCCACTCGATCTCCCAGATGACCGCGCGAAGTCCTCTGACCACGGGAAACTCCGCATCCAATATTTTTCGATGCGCCGGAACGAAACCTTTTATCCGCAGGAGAACGTCTCCCGGACGGTGCACGAACGGATCTCCTGCCCTTGCGCGCCGACCGGAAGCCTCCGCGTCATCGCGTCGAGCACCACCACGACTAGGCTGTGACGCGTGTCCGACCATTTGTCTAGCCGAGACATCATCATTGAGGCCGCTGCGGAGTTAATCCGCACCCACGGTGTGGCGGGCATGTCAATCTCCCGGCTCATCAAGGCCTCCGGGACATCGACGGGAGCGATCTACCACTATTTCTCTTCAAAGGAGGACATCGTGGTGGAGGTCGCGCGTCAAGCGATCGCCTGGCCCACTGGGGCTCTTGAGGCCTGGCGGGGAGCCCCTGCATCACCATCGGCTCTGGCCACCTACGCGATGGATGCAGTCAGCGCTGCTCCCGAGATCGGGGCCTTGCTAGCCCAGCTGGCGGCGGCATCGGCCACCGACGACGCTCTCGGGCGGCGACTACGGGCAGAGTTCGCCGTCCTGGGCAGGGCACGGGATGCCACCGTGAGCGCCTGGGCCGCGGAACATGGCATCCCCGCGGAAGCGGTGGCCGGGCACGGTCAGCTCATGTCTGGCCTGACCCTGGGGTATATCTCCCAGAAGCTGCTCGTCGCCGGGTTCGACGAGGTACGTTACCGCACGGAGGCCGCCGCTGTCCTGGAGGTGAAGATCCCGCAGGACGGGGAGATCCCGTAGCGGGGCGGCAATCCCCACCGACGAGCTCCTCAGAACCTGGCGCCGCTGACCGGCCAAGACCAGAGCTGGGGCATGCGGCGATAGAATCGTGCCGGACCCGGCCACTGCTGCAACCTGGAACCGACATAATGTCCACGTGAGCACCTTTAAGGAGTTCGGTGACCTGTTCCGGGGCACCGTGACGTTGTGGTGGCGTTCTCTACCGGTGATCGGTCTGTGGTGCGTCATCGGTTGCCTGCTGCGCGAGACGTGCACCGCCGTTTCGGTGGCACTTGGCTCCGACCACCGGATCTTGGCGAGCATCATGCTCGTCCTCGGTCTACTGATCTGGGTGACGACCCTGGTCGTCATGCTGCAGGTCATGCGGCCCTATCTGGCCCACGTTACCGAAACCACCGCCCCCACAACGAAGAAACCTGTTGTCAAGGGCCCCTTGGACGATTTGGTGCATGCAGTGGTGCCTTTCCTGGTGATCTATGCGGTGTGGGGCCTCGGCGAGGAAGAGGCCACTCGCGCCATGCAGGCAAATCTGCTGACCCATCCCGGGAATATCGAGCAGTGGTCGATCTCACTGGCTCATTGGCAACTGTATTTAGTGATGGCAGTCATCGGTTGGGGCATGGCCCTCGTGATGGACAAGGTCAACGATCACCACGACACCCTCGTCGGCACCATCGTCCTCTTCTTGGCCAGGGGCACCACGGTGCTCTGTTCCTTCCTAGCCCTGCGGTGGCTGGGCGCCCAGGCCTTGGGTTGGATCCAGAAGAGAGTTTTCTGGTACTGGCTCATGGGAGCCTGGGACTCGATGGTCGGACTGCTTCCCCATTGGCATCTTCCCTTCGACCTGACCCTCCCGGAAGCCCTGAACAAATTCATGAAGGCCTTGGGTGAGGTCATCATTCCTCACACCTTGGACGTCGTGCTGCTGCCCTTGGTATGGGTGGCGATGGTTGCGGCCGTGCACGGTTGGAGAAATCTGGGCACATCCCTCGCCGTCAACGAGCATGAGAGCCGACTCGTGGAACGCGTCGACACGGTGCGCCGCGCCAAGTCGGTCCAGCGGGTGGGCATGGTCAGCTCGGGTGGCCCTTTGGGACTGGCCGTCGGCTACCTCAGGAACAATCTCAGCGACCTCGAACCAGCCATGCAGGCCTTCCGGCTCATCATTAGGTCGGGACCGCGCTTCGTCGGTGCCTATCTGGTGCTGGCGGCCTTCGTCACCCAGATCAGTCCGGTGCTCACGCACTTGGCTGAGTGGCTACTCGAATCCCAGTCATTACCTCAAATGACGCGCTGGGAACCAGTCATCTCCTTCATTACGACCTTCCTGGCCACCACCACGGCCATGGCCTTATATTCCAACACCTTCGACGCAACGGTGGAGAACATGCTGGAAGACAGCCAGAAACCCCCACGGCAGGCGGTGCCGGTGGCCGGAGCTTCCTGGATCACGTCCTGAACTCGACCGCTCGCAGCGGAATCCCCAGGACGACCCTGGCCGTCATCGGCTGAGCGGCAACCTCACCCGGGACCTGCCACCACACGCCCAGATCAAACTCGGTTCCGGCGGGAATGGTCTTGTCACCGCTCAGGTGGCCTCCGTAGCAACTGGTGCTGCCGTTGACCGCCATGGTGGAGTCAGGACTCGGCACGTAGACGGAGTCCATGGTGTGCAGTTCGAAAGCGCAAGGCGTGCTGTAGCCCAGCCCGTCCACCTCGAAACGCATGTGCAACGACAGGGCGACCCAGGCCGATCCCTCGTCGGGGGTGATAGGGGAGCCGGATCCTGCGGGCATCTCGCCAACAGAGGTCAGTGACACGTGGTCGAAGCGTATTCCCTCGATCGACACCGACTCCCCCGGCGCAATGCTGGTACCAGGCACCGGGGTCTGAAGATGCGCCCGATACAGGCCGAGAATCACCATGAAGGCGAGCACGACGACGAAGGCGATGCCGAAGAGCAACCAGGTGAGCAGGCTGGGACGGGGTGGCTGCTGGACACGATCCGGGCTCATCTCGTCACCTGGATCCGGCTCTTGGGCCCAGTGAGCAGAGATGATTCCTCGGCGCCCGCTGTCACGTCGGTTATCCGCACGGCGCTGGTCAGGAAGGTGATGAACTGGGTCTTGGGGCCAACCTGGAAGTCAGCACCCTGCTCGGCTCCGAGAGGAACCTCGAACAGGCTGGCGCTATAGCCGGTATAGCCGGGTTCCACCGTGGGGACGGCCGAGGAGATCGCCTCGGGCCGCTCGCCGTACCAGGTTCCGTCGTCTGTGACCAGACCCACCTTGGAGATGGTCTGCGCACGATGGCGCGCATCGAGGTGCCAGTGCACCAGCACATAACGGTGCTCGGTGGTCACACGACCGCGCCCAGATCCGCCCTCGAAGGAAACTCCGACCTCCACCTTGTCCACGGTCACCGAGTAGTCCGGGGTGTCTACCGCCTGGCCCACGGTTCCAATGTGGGTGTGCGCATTGCCGTCCGCCACAGACTCGCCCAGGTTGGTGACGGCGAAAACGATCAGCAGACTTACCACCAAGGCGATGACGCCACCGACGTCCTTATTCCTGGCGGGCCGCTGGTCCGGCTGCGGCGTACACAGATCTTCCTCGAAAGGTCTGGCTGAGGCGATCGGTCGTCCGTCGGTGAATTGCGGCCTGAGAGGGAAACTCCCCTGAGGTTGGTAGGTCATCCCTGCTCCACTGTCAGTTTTACGGCATTGATCTCGCGGCCCAGACCCCAACCGTGGGAAACCAGACCGGTGCTCTCCGACTCATCACCGAGCCGCACAGTGACCTCATCCCCGGTTTGCGGAAGCTCGGTCGCCTTGACCTGGGCGACCACGCGTCGCGGAACCCCGGGATCCATGGAGATGGTGCCACCGTTGGCATCGCGCCAGATGAGTTCCTGAACCAGTTCATCCCCGACGGATACCGCGACGATCCGGTCCCCCGGCCGCGAAAGGGTTTCCTCCCAGAGGTTGGTCAGGGTGAACCACACGCGCAGCACTTTCTCGTCCGAGTAATCTTTGGTGGCCAACTCCGCCCGGTCTACCCGGAACTCCCACCTGGTCGTGCGTTGGGGTTCCCCCGGTTGCACGTAGCCGGGAGGAGTATGCACCGGCTCGAAACCGCCGAGGACCGCCACAGTCCCGGCGAGAGCACCGAGCAGGACCAGGGAGATCGTCCACTGCAGGATGCCCCGACGCGCTCTGTCGCTGAGTTTCACGTACCCAGAGTAAGGCACCGCGGGTCGTTGCTGTCCTGGTGGGACGGACCGGACCATCACGCAGCATCCGGTAACCGGCTTTATGTTCAGCTGATCGAGGCGGCAGCCAACCGGGCGAAAACCATCGCCTCCGATAGCCCCGCCCCGGGGGCTGGATCCATGTCGGAAGTGACCGAGGCGGCTGCGGAACCGACGGCCCATAGACCGTCCATGACGTTTCCATCAGTGCGCAACACCCTGGCGTTCTCGTCGACGACCAGACCACCCTTGGTGCCCCGGTCCCCGGCCACCACCCGCACCGCATGGAAGGGGCCTTTCGATAGGGCACCCAGGCTGGGGTTGGTGTTGCGGTGGTTGCGGCGCGATGCGGGAACGACGCCGGTGCGCGGTCGTTCCAGGGCACCTTCACCACGGCCGTGGTCGTCGTCGTGACCGCTTGCCACCAAGTCATCGAAGCGTTCCACGGTGGCTTGCAGCCCCGCGACGTCGATGCCCACCTTCCAAGCGAGTTCCGGCAGGGTCCGGGCGCTGGCCACCATGGTCTCCCGTTCAGGAGTGTTGGGCAGTTTCCCGGGGGCAAAGGGACCGAGCCGGTTGCGGCGCCGGTGATCCTGGTCAATCACCAGCCAAGCCCCATCGTCACCGCACCGGCTCAGGGCGCGGCAGATCTCGTCGGGGCGTCCGGTCTCGTCGACGAACCGGCGTCCGGAGGCATCAACGAGGATGCCGTGAGGGGCGGCCAATGCTGCGGTGGCATCCCAGGCCTGCCCTGCCGGATCCCATAGGGCGGGGACCGGCCATAGCCGGTCCATCCCGCCGAGTTGCAGACCGAGTTCGGCTGCCCACTCGACATGACGTGCGCCCTCGCTGCGACGCGGCCCGACGGTCCGGGCTGTTCTCGGGGATGCGGGAATGTGTTCACGCCGAGTCCGGGCGTCTGCCTCGAAACCCCCTTGGGCGAGAATCACCCCTCGGGGGGCGAAGACCCGCATCACGCGGCCCGAGCGTTCCAGCACCACCCCGTGTACCCGGCCACTACCGGACACCAGGAGTCGTTGTGGGCAGGCATTCCACCAGATGCTCACCTGGAGCCGCTGGCAAGCCGCGAGCAGCCCGGCGATCAGGGCCGCTCCCCCGTTCAGTCGTCGTCTGCCACTCATTGCCGAGAGCTGCTGGATCGAGCGCCCGAAGCGTCCCAGCGATACATCCTCATCCCCGCACCCCCGGGGCAGGCGGTCGGCAAGTTGTCCGATAGCCGATGCGTCGAGGGGCCGTGGCTGCCACACACGCCCGCTCATCCGGGCGCTGGGAACCTCGGGCCGGTTATCGGGCAGCCCAGCATTGCTGAGTTCTATACCCAGTCCGGTGAGCCACTCGGCGAGCGGGGCGGTGTTGTTCAGGTAGGCCAGACGACGCGGGGCGGTGGAGGTGGCATCGAAATCACCGACGACTCGGTCGAAGTAGTCCCGCGCGGAGGCATAGCCGTCGCCGCTGATCTGGCGTCCGGGCAGCCACAGAAATCCCGGCCCGTATGCCTCGGGCCCGCCCAAGGTTTCGGAGGGTTCGACGAGGAGCACCTCCCACCCGCACAGCCGGGCCCGGATGGCTGCGGTCAGGGCTCCGGCTCCGGAGCCGATGACCACGAGGTCGGTCATCTGGTCGGCGGCGGGCAGTTGATCGGGGATGACCGGGAGGCCGGTCTGGTTGCTCATTCGTGGCATCATGGGCATCCTCTCGTGGGCAGGGACATGCGCCGCGGGTTCCGCCCTCGCATCTCCTCGTCGTATGCCGTGCCTGGTCTGGCCCGGGGGCGGAAACCGGAGGGCCGCCCCATCCGGCCTATGGATCCCGCATCCGACCGGGGAAACCGAATGATCACGACGACCCACCCATCAGAGCCACAGCCAGCAACACCACACCACCCAGCAACACCAGCGCGGACCCTCCCACCAGGATCCAGTCCACCCGGCGCCGGGACACGGCAGGGATGCGCCCCGCAAGATCGCCGAGGGGCTCACCGTAGAGCTGACGCTGGAGTTCGCGGTTTTGTTCGACTGCCATCAGCAAGCATCCTAACGGCCCCGTCACCTCCGAGGACCAGGATCCGCGCAGACGGGAACAAGACACGAGTAGCAGCGGGACGGTGGACCGCGAGGGCCCGGGAGGACCGGAACCACCGACCATCAAGGAGTCACCGCACCGTGAACCCGATCAGGCCCGGGTCATGCGGTACGGCATGCACCCGCAGTTCCCGGACCTGCGCCCAGCGAGGACCTTCGCGCAGCCATTCGACGAAGGCATCGATCACGGCTACCTCTCCATGGGCGAGCACCTCGACGTGGCCGTCCGGCAGATTGCGCACCCATCCGGTCAGGCCCAGGGCCTCGGCCCGGTGTAACGTGGACCAACGGAACCCCACGCCCTGGACACGACCACTGACCAGGACGCGGATACCCCGCACCTCACCCATGATCCAGCCCTCCCGCTGACGAACACCGATCCATCCATTGTCGGCATTCCCCGGACCGATGGGGTAATTCCTGTGGCATACAGAGGCCACCTGGATAGTATGCCGGTTCCCGACGAGGGATCACCGAAGTTGCCGTCGTCCTGTGATGGCCGGATGCTGCCGGATGGTTCACCGCCTGCCTGGCCGGTCACGGCGATAGAGAACTTGATGTTGGCCGGTTGTCCGGCCAGGAACTTCTTCTGCTCCAGCCCACTGCGTAGTAGTAACCATCCATGGACAACCCGACGCTGTTGCCAAAGTACATCCTCAGTCCCCTGGGCGGGACCGTGCGCGGCCAGGCTGTCCGGGTATTCAACCGTTCCAGGCTGGAGGTGAGCGATCTTTGTCCTTTGCGCCGTAAGTAGCTACCTCCACCGGCCTCGGCAAAGCACGCCAACTGCTCACGAGCGGCATCGTTCACCCGAAGCCCACCGTATCGATCTAGCCATCGATGCCACTGTTCCTGATCTGCTGCACCTCGCCGCACGAATCGGGATCACAGGTTTGTCGGAGACCAGGATGATGTGCCGTTTACCCGGATCGCCCAGGTCCTTGGCAGCTCCAGATCAACGGTTCGCTCCGAAGACCTTACCTACCCGGGAGTTGAGTACCGGGGCTCAGAGCGATATGCGCCCGCGACCCGATCCGGAATAACTCACAAAATATTAACATGGTGCCATGAGTGATTGGGTATTTGCGGCTACCGGAGTGCATCCGCCAGCGATGGCCCCTGAAGAACTGGACAAACTGAACGAACGCTGGAACACCCTCACCACCAAGGTCCAGGAATCCACAACCACCACCGGCAAGATCATCTCAGACATCACCACCCACAACACAGGTGAAGCCGCCGACGCATTCACCTCACAAATGAACACCAGCGGCATCCCCACCAGACTCACCACCTTCCAACAACACACCAACACCATCGAACAAGCCCACACCACAGCCAGCTCCATCCTGCACGACACCACCACCCAAATGCAGGCAAAAGCAGCAGAACTCAACACAAACCTCCGCCGCGCACTCACCACCCCAAACCTCCAAACCCCCATCACACTCTTCACCCTCCTCAAAAAAGCCCAACAAGACCTTCACGCCATCGACACCAAAAACGCCCAAGCAATCACTAACGCCTACCAAACGACCGAGAGAAAGATCGCCACACCCGCGCGCATTTTAAGAAACGAAAAAGGTGAGGATTACGATCCTAAAAAAATCAACAGCCCATTCATCAACGACGACGTGGAACACTATTGGGAGAGTGATTCGCTCAGCATTGAAGAACGCAAAAGCATTCTCCAAAAAATTGTAGATGAAGAATTTAAATCCTACGACATGAAACCAGTGAAGATCACTTGGGATAGCTCACTTGACAGCAATGCAAAAGCCTACCCTCAAACCTATGGAACATGGGTTGAGGGATTACCCTTTCTCAGCGGAAAACTCCTCATAGACCCAGACTTTTTGAACGATCCAGAAATTCTTTTGACCACAGTTCACGAGGTGCGACACGCTGCACAACATCAAGCTGTCAGCGAGCTGCATTCCGCCCAAATCAGCCCAGTCCCCAACCTCGGTTTGCCCATAGCGCCGGACCTGAGTCTTCTTGACAAAAGTTTCAAAGAGAAATACAACTCATCCGTCGAAGAGGTCTCCAGCTGGGATAGAAATTTTAAAAATTACGCGAGCTTTCCCGAAAATGGCAGCCCTGAAGATTTTGAGAAATATAAAAACCAGCCTGTGGAGGTAGATGCGAGAGAGAGGGAAGAAGAGTTTGGTCGAAATGAGTTGACCTTAGACCTCATAGAAAAATACAAAAACGGCAATGGGTCATCGTCTTCTTCTAACATCAAGTCACCACTCACTCACGCAAGCAGACAGTCGAAAATGATTATGGAGTTCAGTCCATCGAGTTGGGAGCAGGGGGCCCAGCAACTGTCCAGTGAATTGGACACCTTCGTGGCCGCAGCCAAGCAGGTGTTCGAAGCCACCGTCACTGGTGGCAGTAGCAATAGCGCCACCGATGCTGCTTTGGCAGCTGCTCTGGCGAAGGTCAATTCGGTGACGTCCAGCACCGTCGACGAGATCACCACGACGGGACGCGACCATGCCCGGATGATGCAGGAGACCGCGGACGACTACCGGGCGGTTGAGGAGCATGCGGTCGAAATTGCCTCCCAGCTCAAGGAGCTGATCGTATGACACTCGGTGAACTGCTCAGCCAATACGTCGCCAACCCGGATCCCAGTACTTTGGCCCCGCTGCAACAGGCAGTCATGGATGCAGCCAACTACGATCCGCTCGTCCTCGTCGAGACGAGACTGAATCCATTGTTCGAGGCATCCGATCACCAAGGAATCATCGATCTCCTGCACAAGCAGATGCCCGGGTTGTTCCTCAGCCCCACCGTTCACGCCTATTTGTCCCGGGCGCACCAGGAGCTTGGGGACGAAGCCTGGGCACAGCGTGAACGGCAGGCAGCCCAGCTGGCGATGCAGACCCTGATCTCCAGTGGGAACGGCAGCCACGAGAAGCCATACCGTGTGCTGCGGGTCAGCGACGAATACGACGTGTTGATGTATCTGGAAACCTCCAGCATCGGTCAACGAGTTGTTGACGAGGAGATTCGTACTTTCGATGTGCTCACCACCACGGACGGCACCGAGGTGTGGTTCGAGTTACTGTGGCGGAATCGGGAAGCAGCATCATGAAGACCAACACACCGCCGCCCATCGAACGTCGCGCCGAGCGCTGGGACAAACGCATTGAAGTCCGGGCCGGGGTCAATCAGCTCATCTCGATCAGCATTGATCCGTTCCTGCTGCAAGGCGACGAACTGCGCAAAGTGTTGCGCCTTACCGTCGACGCCGCGAACGAAGCCCTCGCAGGCGCCCAGAAAGACTTCCAGCAGGTCATCGAACGCGCGATGAGCACTGGGGCGGATATCGATACAGAAGCGATCCGAGCAGCCCTAGGCAGCATGAACAGCACCAACCCCCTGAAGAACAGCCAGAACCGCTGATTGCCCCGAACATCCAACGAACTAACCAACCCGAACAAAACAGGAGACCCCACTATGAGCGACTGGGTATTTACGGTTACCGGAGTGCATCCGCCAGCGGTGGCCCCTGAAGAACTGGACAAACTGAACGAACACTGGCACACCCTCACCACCAAAGTCCAGGAATCCACAACCACTGGACTGCTATAGGTTTTATGGGTGGTAGAAAAAATCTGGCTTTTGGTTTAGGCCGCTGTTTTAATACTTCTCAGATCTTGGTGGGCTTGGGCTGGGATGCGGTACCCGATCAGAAGTTAAGACCTAGCGTGATGATGGTAGATTTCAGTTTCTAACGCATCTTGAACCAACTCGGTTCACATGTGTTCAACTGTAGCCTAGCCAGCGATCCTTTGTCAATCAGCAGTCATCATCGATTCACCATCCGGGCCGTATGCAACTCGGCTTTCATTTTTTTGCAGTCCCCAGGCTAGGCGGACGTCAATTCCTCATCTTCGATTCCAGAATAGGTTTCCTCGACTTGTTCATCCAGTTCCCCATGGTCTGCGCAAAAACCATAGAATGCCACTACCTCGCTGATCGTGTGGGACCTCTGAAAGACATCCAGCACGATCTGTTGCTTAAATTCTTTACTATACTTCGATACTGGCATCGAATTATAGACTCTTACCTCACATACTCGATGAAATCTGCCTTTCGCCACTGCCCACGAAACATGTAGCACTCAAAACGACATTTTTCACGAACGCCCACCAAAATCACGGCACTCCATCATGACTTTTACGGTCACACACACGTACAGGTCATTTGGTTTCCCATGATCCACGGATCATGGGAAACCAAATGGATGAGAATCACGCGGCGGCTCGGGCGCGACCGGCCATCACCCCGATGCACATGATGGCCACACCGAACAGGGCTGTGATACCGCAGTAGCCCATCAAGGGAGCCAGATCCGGCCATGCGGTCGAGGTTGCCGTCGCCGCTTCGGAGATCGCCCGGCAGGACCAGTAGCCGGGGGTGAACCGGGAGACCGTCACCACCGAATCGGGCATCCACTCCAGGGGAACCCATGCCCCGGCCAGGAAACTGAGCACCATGCCACCGATATTCGCCACGGCGTTCGCCGCGTTCTCGCTGGCCCTGAGCTGGCCGAGCAGGAACCCGGCCGAGATCGCGACCAACACATTAGCCCCAATGGCCAGGGCAACGATCCCGAGCTGCGGGGCAGCATTCATGATGGCGTCACGCCCGAGTGCACCGACGCCTAGGCCCATCGTCCATAGCCAATCAACCAGGCCAATGAGCACGCAGGTGATCAGCAACCCGGCGTTACGCGCTGTGGAGGTGAGTGGGGCCGCAGCCATCCGGGCCCGGACCGGGCTGTTGTTCACCGTCGCCATGCCGATGATCACCGCCAGAATGCAGAAGGCCATGACCGGGTAGGTGGTGAACTTGGCATAGGCGACCAAGGGCCCGGGCAGCGACCCGGTCCCGGGGTCGATGACCTGCACTTGGGCCTGGTGGGCCATGGCCTCATCCGCCAACCGGACGGCCTCCTGCGGCGAACTGGTCACGGTGCCCAGGTAGTCATACACCTGGTTCAGCCAGGCATCGGTGCGCACGTCCATCAGGGAGCCAGCTGCGGAATCGAAACTGACGACGGTGTCGAGGACAGGAGGAATGGTGTTCTGGGCCGCGGCCCGCTCCAATTGCTCCCCGAAACCAGCGGGGATGACCACGATGTATTCGATGGTGCCCCTGGCGGTGGCATCCTCCAGTGCCGCATTCGTGTCCTCGATCCGACGCACCTCACCAATCGATTCGATGTGGTTCCTGATGCCAGCAGAGATCGCGGAGCCGTCGCGGTCCACAACGGCGACGGTGGCCGTGGCCTGTTTCGGTTCGGTGGAGGGCTGGCTGGCGGTGGCAAGACCAGTGGTCAAACCCAACAGATTCAGTATGACCAAGTAGACCGTCAGAACTCCCCGGTGTCGGGTGACAACGGTGAACAGGAGCTTACAGATGTGCATGACTCATCCTCCTCATGCGAATTGCGGCGACGGCCAGGAACAGGACGGCCATCAGGGCCAGGACCCCACAGCTGTAGATGAACGATGACAGTGAGCTGTGGTGGACCAGCGCGTTGTAGGCATTCGTCGTCTGCCACAACGGATTGACGTGGGAAAGCAGCGGGGCCGTCCGCTCGACATTGTCGGCCAGCGACTGGGAGGCCGGACCGTACAGCCCGCTGAACAAGGACAGCAGACAGGAGATGGCCGAGGCCATCATGACAGCCGGGCCCCGAGTGGTTCCGATGAGTGTCCCCGCGGTACAAGACATCAGACTCGATAGACCGATCACCACCAGGGTCAGCAGGGATCGGGGTCCGAAGTTGATATGCCCGACGAGGACCAGGAATGCGTAGGTGATCAGCATGCAGGCCAAGATGGCCACCCAGGATGCGGCCAGCGTTCCCAGCAGCACTCGCCACCGGGGAACACCAGCCATCGTGCTCCTGGCCCCCAGTGCTGAGGCAGTCCCCATCACAGCTTGTATACCGGAGATGGCGATCAGCATCCCCATGCCCGAGGCGAAGGCCAGCAAGGCAAAGTAGTTGCGGATGGCTGGATCAGGTGGGGTCGGGGTGACCTGGAGGCGCTGGGTGAAGGTTTGTCTGGTCTGCAGCACGATCGCAGCACCGGGATCCGCCGACGAGGACATGATTGCCTGTTGCTCGGCGACGGTTTGGACATAGGAGTCGAGCACCGCGCGCAGTACTAGGGACGTGGCCGATGTATTGCCCTTCGGAGTCAGGTGAAGATCCGGTGTGCCGTCGTTCACCCGCAGGTAGCCATCGGTGTCTCCGCGTAAAGCTGCCTCCTCGGCCTCCTGCGCCGAGGAGTGGACGGTGAACGTGGCGTAGTGAATGTCGCTGTTTTCATCGCCCAGTTCCTCGACCAGCTGGTCGAATCCCGGGGCACTGGTGGAGGTCTGGTCAGCGACGAGGCCCAGGGGCATCGGGCGAGGCTGGAAGGCTGTGGTGAAATTGCCGAACTGGGTCACGAAGATCACTGAGAGGGCCATCGGCAGCCCCAAGGCCCATATCAGCATGGTTTTGCCACGGACCAGGCGCAGCAATTGGACTCGGAAGATGGAGAGCATGGCCTCACACCTCATCCCGCAAGGCTCGGCCGGTGATCTCCAGGAAGACCTCGTTCAGCGTCGGGGGTTCGGAGGTGACCCGCCCGATGGTGGCCCCAGCCGTGCTCAGCACCTGCAGCACATCGGAGAGATTGTGAGCCCCGGGCAGGCAGCCGATCGTCATCTCCGATTCCTCCACGCTGGCGGTGCGCACGCAGTCGAGGCGACGCACCTGTTCGAGGAGTTCATCGGGGACCGGGTGCGGGTCAATGATCTCGGCCCGGATACGTTCCCCGGTACCGACCATGGCCTTCAGCTCATCGGCGCTTCCCACGGCCACCTGCTGGCCATGGTCCATGATGATAATCCGGGAGCACAGTTCCTCGACCTCTTCCATGTAGTGGCTGGTGTAGACGATGGTCGCTCCCTGGCGTTGTAGCTCCCGGATGCCGTTGAGGATCGCATTGCGGCTCTGCGGGTCGACCGCGACCGTCGGCTCGTCCAGGAAAATCAATTCTGGGCGGTGGGCAATACCGCATGCGATGTTCAACCGCCGCAGCAGGCCACCGGAGAGTTTTTTCGGCCGGAATGTGGTGAATTTCTCCAAACCGACGAAAGCAATGGCTTCCTCGACGAGATCCCGCCGATGGGACCGATCGGAAATGTAGAGTCCGCAGAAGGCATCCACGTTTTCCCGAACGGTGAGTTCCTCGAACACCGCGACCTCCTGCGGTACTACCCCGATGCGTCGCTTCAGGTGGTAGGAGGTCTCCGTCATCGGTTCGCCGAAGATCTCCACCGAACCGGAATCATGGTTGAGCAGTTGGAGGATGCAGTTGATGGTCGTCGTCTTGCCGGAGCCGTTGGGCCCCAGCAGGCCGAGCAGTTCGCCGGTCGCGATGCGTAGGGACAATCCGTCCACGGCGACCAGTTCGCCGTAGCGTTTGACCAAGGAGTCGACGCGCACCGCATCGCCACTTGGGCGGGGTTTCTCCTTCATCTCTGTTTCTTCTTTCCGGCCGGTGTCCACCAGCCACAGCAACAATGCTCGGCGACGTGGCTTTCGGCAGGAAGTGCCCGGTGTCATGATCTGGGGCTGTAGCCATGACTTCTGTCATCGCTTTCTCTCACCCCGAACCAGGGAGATCCTGCCTGGGGTTGTGCGGGTTTGCCCACCCGCAGCCTCCTGTGGTCCACGTGCCCGGATCTTCCTGGGTGGGTCCCCACTGGCCCTACCCGATGCCAAATGGGGAAAACGGGATCGGGCGACTCGTTGATCACCGGGTGGGCCGATCCTCAATGCCGGAGAATGGGACCGTGAACCAACTCGCAGACAAGGTCATGCTGCTGGGCAGTGGGGTGCTCGTGGCCGCATCGTCGGACGTCTCCGGTTCTTCGATGATCGTCTGGTTGCTGGCTGCGGTGACCATCAGCGCGCTGTGCGGTGCTTTCGGGGATCACCAGGCGCCCCTGGTGCTGCTTCCCGCCTACTTGGTGGCGGGTTATTTCTCGCCGGACTCGGTGTATGGGGCCCCGCTGATCGTCCACGACCTGGCCCGGGCCGCGATGTGCGGTGGAACGGGCACCCGCCGCGGCGTCGCTATCTGTGCTGTTCCGCTGCTCGGTTGCCTGTGGCAGTGGCATCAGGCCTCCTCCCTCGCCTTGGCCGAGACCGCCTTGTGCGCATTGGGCGCGCTCCTGGCGGTGCGGTCTGTCCAGGCTGAACACACCCGCAGCGCACTGCACCGGGTTCGCGACGACCTTCAGTCGAAGGTCACCGCCTTGCAAGCAGCCCATGCCCGGCTACTGGAGGCCACCGAGTACGAGGCCCGTGCCGGGGTGATGGCCGAACGCACCCGTATCGCCCGCGACATGCATGACGGGGTTGGGCACGTGCTCACCCGGTTACTATTCCGGATCAAGGCGATGCAGGTCGCCCATCGCGACGAGCCCATCCCGGGCCAGGAACTCACCGAGATCACATCGGGGCTGGAGGAATCCCTGACGGCGATGCGCACCAGCGTCCATGCCCTGTCCGACGACGGAGAGGACCTGGCCACCGCATTGCATCTGCTGGCCGCCAAGTGCGGGATCGCCGATGTTGACCTGGACTACGGTCTCGAAGAAGAACCCCCGGTCAAGGTGGCACGGTGCATCATCGCGGTGGTGACCGAAGCCCTGACCAATGCGGTACGGCACGGGCAGGCAAGCACCGCTCGCGTCCAGGTCATCGATTACCCTGCCTTTTGGCGCATCGTCGTCGGCAATGACGGCAACCCACCAGAGGATTGGGATGCCACCCGCCCACAGGGGCTCGGCTTGCAGGCGATGACCGACCGGGTCGAGGCGCTAGGTGGCAAACTGCGCATAGTTCCCCGGCCTCGTTTTACGATTCTCGCCACGATTCCGAAGGACAACCGATGAAAATTCTGATCGTCGATGACGACCCGATCGTCGCCCAGTCGCTGGCCACCATTTTGTCGGCCGAGACAGACATCGAGGTGGCCGGGATAGGCGCTAGCGGAGAAGAGGCGGTACGCCTGTTCACCGAGTTGGCGCCCGACATCCTGCTCATGGACATCCGGATGCCCGGCGGAAGCGGGCTGGAAGCCGCCGAAGAGATCCTCGCCGCGCACGACCGGGCCCGTATCGTCTTCCTGACAACATTCTCCGACGACGAGTACATCGTGCGCGCGCTGCAGATGGGTGCCCGCGGTTACCTGATCAAACAAGACATCGCACAGATCGCCCCGGCGCTACGCAGCGTGATGGCCGGAGTGTGCGTGTTGGAAGGCCAGGTGATGGAACGCAGCACGATCATGGCGCCCACTCAGGCCGTCACCCACCAGCGCAATACCATTTTCGCCCGGCTGACCGACCGGGAATACGAAGTGGTCGAGGCAGTAGCGCAGGGGCTAGACAATGCGCAGGTCGCAGAACGGTTGTTCATGAGCGAAGGAACCGTGCGCAACCACATCAGCGCAGTCCTAGCGAAAACTGGGCTACGCAACCGAACCCAGGTCGCGGTGGCCTGGTACCGCTCCGAACTGCCGAGCTAATCAGAAGATCGGCCACTGCCCCACCACGCAGGTGTTAACCGAGCTCAGAAGCACCTCCTCCCGGGTTGCGGTCAACCGTTCGACGGTAAAGGGACCTATGAGCTCACCCCACCGCTGCCGGGCAGTCGAACAGGTCGACGCGCGCTGGGGCTATCACCCGCAGGATGCGAACCGGCAGACCATGCCAGTTGGCGTCGCCGTCGTCGCTGCGGAAGAACCGCGTGTCGCGGTGCAGCGACGGCAGGGGTGGTTCACCTTGTGGCTCCAGTTCCACGACATCTGCTTTCTCCCAATCGTCGCCGATGGGCATGACGCCGGCGCGGCGCAGCCACAGGCCGGCGCATCGGTCGGTCTCCTCCCGCCACGCCGCCCAGTCGTTCCCGCCCCAGGCCCAGATATGACCGGTCGGAACGACGCGTTCTGGCGGTTCGGGGGCGAAATGCCAGCCGGTATGGTCGGCCCAGGCATAGGCGGTGAAGAACTCCCCTTCTGGGCGTTCTGCGAGGGGGCGAGCGAACCAGTCAGCCATTATCAGTCTCCTTTCCGCTTGAGTGAGCCGAAACCGCGGGTCGTGCCGCCGCCGATTCCGATGATCTGCTCGTCGAGGTCACGGGCGACGGCCCTGAGGAGGTCGCGTTCCTCGTCGGTGAGCGGCTGCAGCTCGTGGATGCGCAGGCTCAGGGTGGAGCCGGGCGGCAGGTAGTGCACCGAGTACAGCGACCCGTGCGAGGCCTCCGCCGTGGTCTGCGAGTTCATTAGGCTGCCGCCGGAGATGCGGTCAATCGCGACCTGTGTCAGGCGCGGCAGCTTTTCCGGTTCGGGGGTGGTGCCGTCGGGCAGTTGCACCGGCGACGACTCGAACCGCAGGATCCCGCGTGTCCCGCCGTCGAGGGATTCGCCCTGCGTCCGCGCCGACCCGAACAGCCGCTCGTCGATCCCCTTCGCATCCCGACCGGTCACCTTCAGGATGTGTGCGATGCGGTGCCGGAAAATACCGCGCCACGAGTCGGCGGGCATCTCGGTCTTGGTGTACAGCACATTGTTCTTGTCCGGGTCCGCGTTCTGTGGAGGTTGACCGTCGCCGATGCGCAGCGGGTCGGCCACCTCGAAGTGGTACTCGATTGAGGGTTCCGACGAAGGGGATTCGCCTGGCCGCGTCTCCCAGCCGGTCAGGTCGGCATCGGGTGCGAGGCAGGCGTGTCGCTCCTGGAACCACCAGGTCAGGCCGACCGGGTCGCGGCGGTCGATGGTGTGGTGGTGGATGGCCTGGAGAGTGCCCCAGCCTTGGTTCGATGTGCGGCGTCGACCGATGACCGGCTGCCATGTGGCCGCCAGATCGAGGAAGGCGTCAAGCCTAGCTGGGTCGGCATCGTCGCGGTCCCACAGCAGCCACCACTGCACCTTCGTGCCCTTGGGAACCACCTCGCGGGTGAACAGGTGGCCCCCTTTGGCTGCCCGGCGGTGAGCGTCGATGCAAACCTGGGTGACCTTTTCGGTTTGCACCTGTTCGACGATGTTCGCGCCGAGCGCCCGGATCTGTGACGGCACCGTCTCCCCACCCTTCTCGGCACCCAGATAGCGGGAGGCTGCCTCGCCGAGGTGGTCGCGCAGCCCGCCGACGAGGGAGGTCGCCGGCAGGTACACCGACCCGTCGGGCCTGCGTTGGATAGGTGCCTGGATAGCATCCTCGCCAGTAGTCCCAGAGCGCGTGAACGCGCCGAGCGCCCAGGGGGTGTCGATGGTGAGGTCGAACCGCATCAGTGTCGCGTAGCGGGGCATCACTTCCTCCTCTTGTTTTTGTTCGACCGCAACAGCCCGGCCAACTGCCCCAGCTGCCGTGGCTCCAGGGCCAGGATCTCCCGGAGCTTGTCGTGGAACTGGGGCGGAGCCTTGTCCAGCACTTTTTTGAGGTTGCGCTGGGTCTTTTCCTTCGACACCTCGCTGGTGTCCGAGAGGTTGATACAGGCCATCCGCAGCAACGATTTGTACTCACCCCAACTCTTGTGTTCCCGCAGCTCGGCGCCCTTCTTCTCCCACCACTCGGCCGTGACGTCAAAAGGGGGCTGATTGGTCACCTCCCAGCCGGTGATCGCAAGCTGGCCGTAGCCGTCGATGCGGCGCCAGCCGATACCGCGCCGCAGCCGCCGCCAACCATCGGCGGTGAGGCCATCGACGACGAAACTGACCCCCGGCGCGAATGCCCAGTCCGGCACCTTCGGCAGGTTGCTGCGCCCATGCCAGCCGGTCACCAGTTCGCTGCGCACCCACTCGGGGTGGTGACGCAGCGTCAGGTCATCGCCACTGACGCGCTTCAGCTCACGTTCAACGTCGTTGAGGTCCAGGCTCGGCGCGCCCCACTTGTCGGTGATGATCGCGGGGCTGGTCAGGTGGATGGCGACCGGCCGGTCGTGCCACGTCAGCGGTTTCTCCTCCAGCTGCGTGACGGTGGCGATGGCGCGGCCCCGGTCCTGAGACCGGCCCTGCCCGATCCGGACGGTGGCGTCGCGGAGCCAGGAGAGACAGGAGAGATCGGCACTGGTCTCGATCTCAGCGATGTAGCACGTGCCCTTTCCGACGTAGTCACGGGAGTAGAGTCGCCCGTCCTCGGCGGTCTCGTTCGCCTCCAGCTGCACGCGGCCGCGCCGCACCGGATCGGGCAGGTCGCTCCACCCAGGCTTGGCCGTCAGCGGCCCACCGCAGCGCGGGCACTCCACGGCGTCCCAGGCCTCATCCGAGGCGACGAACAGCGCGCGGTCATAGACGACCTCCCCACAGCGAGGTTCAGCGCCATACTTGCAGGTGACCTCGGAGGTGGTCCGCAGTCCCGCTAGTCTCGCTCTTTCGGGGACCGCCTGGGTGACTAGGAGGTCGTCGTCGAACAGAGCGGCGAAGTCGTCGGCGGAATCGAAGCTGCGCCACCATAGCGCGGCCAGGGCACCCCGCAGCGTGGCTCCGGGAATCACCCGCTGGGTGGTGGTGTGGAACAACGCCTCATTGCCGACGCCCACACTGAACGGCGTCTGGAACTGCAACATCAGTTGATATCTCACGACTCCTCCTTCACGCCCAGCAGGGCACGGCTGTCGTCCTCGGTCCAGGGATCGGCGTCGCGAATCGTGACCCAACCGAAGCCACGGCGGCGGTTCAGCCCAATGCTCACGACGTCACGGGCCGAGGCCCGCAGCACTAGGACGTGCAGCTTCGGGGGCTTACCCGGGCCACTCCAGGCGATGGTGAACTCGCCCGTCTCGGCCCAGCACTGTTGGCCCGCAACCAGAGCGCGTTCCTCGGCGCGGCCGTTCTCGTCGACGCGCACCCGGTTCCACAGCGATGGCTCGACGCCGTGCTCCAACGACCCGGTGCCGATGCGTTCCACGGTGACGTCGGAGAAGATCCAGTCGCTGCCCTTGCGGGCTGTCCCGAACACCTCGCCCACGAGGGGTTTCGGCAGGCCAAGCCAGTGCTCCGCGTGGGCACGCAGCAGCCCCTTGACCGCGGAACTAGGGAACGGGGTTTCTTCGTCGATCGTGTGGTCCAGGCCATCGAGGGCCTTACCTGAGCTAATCACGAACGGCGTGTGGAATGTCACTTCGAATGTCAGGTTCATTCCTGGCCCTCCTTGATCTCTTCGACGACCGGCCACCAGCGAGCGCGGTCCAGGTCGGCGTAAACCTGGTCCTCACAGTGGCCTTCCAGGTATTTGGCGGTCTCGGGCCGCCCGGTACGCGTGGCCCAGGCGACGGCGTCCCGCCCCGCATCAAGTTCCTGCTTCAGGGCACTGCGGGCGCTGGGGCCGAGGTCTCGTAGGACGTGACCCCCGCGCAGTTCTTCGGAGGCCAGCTCGGTGTCGATGACGTTGCGTTCCAGCGCCTTGTGATCGACGGTGGTATCAGCCCACGCAATGTACGACTTCTCGCCCTTACCTTTCTTCTTGGCGATCTTCTCCATCTCCTCGGCCAACTCCCGGGCCCCCGCAAATGGCGCCTTGACGTGGGTGAAGACCATGCCCACACCGAGGCTCGCCGACTTCGCAGCCTTCTTGACTTCCTCAAACTTTGAACCGCTGTCGGCGCACACGTCGTTGACGCGACTTTGAAACTCGGTTTCGAAGGCCTCGGCCAGGGTCACCGCCCAGATCCAGGCGAACCGGCCTGCGACGCTGGCCATGACGTCGTCGCCACCGACGTAGTGCAGAGCATCCGGGCAGTACCGAGGATTCACCATCGTGGCGATGACGGCCTCGCGAGCCCGTCTCGCGGCCTCCCGGGTGGCGTCGTCGAGGGCCTTCGACAAGGCCTTGTGTGCCTGCGGATCCTTCAGCTGAGCAACCTCTTTGAAAAAGTCACCCATGCGGTTGCCGTCGGCGAGAATCAGCGCGAGGTGGTTGTCGGCGTCGCGACGGCCCATCGCCCGGACGGGGTGGGCGTCTTCTCCCGGCTTTTCGATCTTCGTGAGATGCTCGAACATCTCGGGCTCCGCAACGCCGTCCTCGCGAGGTTCCGGCGTGTCCTTCCACTCCTTGAAGGCCTCCCGTCGCACGACGCAGTCGGCACCGTAACTCCCTTTGCCGTCTGGCAAGTCCACGGCACGCTCGGCGGATTCCTCGTGGCACCCCTCACACTCGGCGAGCATCGGCAGTCGGCGCGTGGCCGGGACAACGTGATATACCCGCGCACAGCGTTGCCCGCCACCTGTTTTCTGGTAGGCCTCGACGTAGCTGGCGGCCTCGTACACCCAGGCGCTCCACTCCAGACCCGGCAGATCCTTAGCGACCATGGTGATGGCCGCGCGAACAGTATCGTCGGCGACCCCATCATCCGATTCCAGGACGACGACGCCGGCGATGTCGGGCACCTCATCGCTCAGGCGGAGCCCATTAGGGAGCTTGTCACGCAGGTACTCGCAGGAGGTGCGGGTGGTGAGGGCGTGGGATGCGCCCTTGGTCAGGGCCAGGCGCGGGGTGCGGGCGATCCACTGCTGAATCCGTTTCGCCCCAATCACGACATAGGTTGTCACTTCACGCTCCAATTGCTCTGGTCGTCGTCGGTGATCTCCGGCATGGGCTTCCAGGCTCCGGGCTTCCAGCTGGCGTTCTTTTTGCCATCGGACCGGGCCGGGCCGCCGAAGTCCTTGAAGAACTTGAAGGACTCGTCGAACTCCTTGGAACCAAACTGCTTCCACCCCACAGTGGTCGGGTAGGTGACCTTCCACCGGTTCTCACCCAGCCCGTTAAGGTGGAGCACCTTGCGGGCACCATCGTGGATGGCATCGAGGTCGCCGCAGCGGGCCTTCACCTCCGCAGGATCAATGACGAATGTCTCCAGCGGAGTCTCCGCTTTGTCGTCGTAACGGGCAGACACCGTCATGATTCTCGCTGAGGTGATCTCGGCGGTCACCGAACCGAGTCCGAGCGGCTTGCCGCGGCCCAAGTGCAGGGCAAACTGGTCCGCGTCGCCAGGCGCGAGCAGGCGTCCGGGCTGGAGCGATGCGAGCAAGGATGCGACACCGAACCTGTCCAGACCATCGAACGTGATCGTCTGCCGGAATGTGCCGCCCGTGACCAGCTGGACCTTGGTGCACATATCATCGCTGTGATGTTCGCGCTTCAGGTGCCGACCGGGGACGCTCGTGGCGCTCTGGGGGTCTTGCAGATGCTCCAGCTGGCGTTCTGGGTTGGAGTGCCAGTAGAACTTGCGGCCCCGCAACTGGCGCCTCTGCGTGCTGTTCTGCTTGCCGTCGCTGTCCCAGCGGCTCCAGCGCTCATCGGGCGAGGCCGGGTCGTCCGTCGGCGGCGTGGGTTCGAGGTAGGTCAGGCCGGCACCCAGGTGCGGCTGCCCGAGCGGAGCCAAGGTCACCTCGTCGACCTTCAGGTCGACGCCGACCGCCGCTCCAAACCGGACGTGCGCAGCATAGGATCGCTGGTCGCCCTCGCGGCGACGCTCATCGTCGTTGAGGGTGTCGGCCGACCCGAACACCGAACACGACGGGCACAGCAGCAGGTCTTCACCAGAGCACGGATGGGTTTGCTCCGGGATGCGGTCTTCCAGGTACTCCTTGGATCGCTCGCGCCAGAACTGACTCAGCTTGATGTCGGTGACCTTGCCGTCGCACACCTTCACCCAAATGACGCTGCCGGGCTCGAGAGCATGCGTATTGCCACGGGTCTGACCGAGCCTCTCCTCCCCGCGGAACACGTCAATCCACGGCTCGCTGTCGGGGCGGGCCTCCATCATCGCCCAGCTGAAGTCGTGTTTGGCCTGCTCCGAGATGGTCGCGTGCTCCTGGGTCAGTTTTCCCAGCGACCAATACCACTTGGTGCGTACCTTCTTGCCTTTGACCATAGCCGTCTCATGGCGTGCACCCTCTTTGGTGATCAGCACAACATAGCAGCCGACCAGGTCCTCGTACCCGCTCGCGTCGTCGGGACGCTTACAAACCTGGAACCGCTCCGCCACCCGTCTCTCGGGCTTGATCTTCCAATCCTTGTCGGAGTTGACGGCGATGACGTCGCCGGTTCGTGCTTTTCCTCTAAGGCGCTGGCGTAGCGTTTCCGAGTCCACCGACGACCGCTTCTTCTCCTCCTCACACAGCAGAACCTCGTCGCCATCAAGGACGACGGCCATCCGCCAGCCTTTGAGCGCGTCCATATTGGGCAACTGCCGATAGGTGGGGCGATAGCCGAGGTCGACCTGACGCAGGCAGCCGCCGAACAGCATCTCGTGGGTGCTGCGGACCGCACCCTTGATGGAGCTGCCGGGGATGCGGACCTCGCCGCCGATGCTGCCCCATTCCTCAGGCGGGATGGCGAGCGGTGAGTGAAGGTGCCAGGTGACATTAAGGGTGCCGACATACCGGTCGTGGGCATCGTCGGGGCCGGGGTCGTGCCCGAGGGGCTTGCTGCGCACCACTTTGTGGGGCAACGGCACAAACGTGTAGGGGTTGACGAAATCGGTCATGGGCTTTCCTCCCAAGGGTGTTGCCTTACGGGATGCTTGCTGGATCGATGCTGTGCGAATGCAGCCGAAGCCTCATTCGGTGGGCGTGAAAATCGACGAATAGCAGCACGGCGAACAGGGTGCGACGGAGGCTGCGATCTCCTGGTTCGGAGTTCAGATGAGTGGCATCACAAGCCAAACCAACGTGGTTGACATTGCCAAAGAAGCGGGGCTCGGCGACCAAATCGACGCTGATTACGAGTACATGGTGCAGAGGCCGCTCGGTGCTGTGGCATCACGGCATGTCAGCCCCCACTCTTCGGTGGGAACTGGCCCAGGCCCCTGGCCCCGAGAATGTTTCCTTCCTCGTCACGGACCTCATCGAAGGGAAAATAGAAGTCACGGCGACCGGAGGCCTGCGCCGACAAGCGAGGGACGATATAGCCGACCCCAGGCACCTCCGGCGGCTCGCCGACGAGGTCGCCGGAGGTGATGACGGTGACTGGGATCTCAAGATCATCGTGGTGCACGGTCGGCGCGGAGCATCGCTTCTCCCCCACGCGCACCCACTGATCGCCGTCGGGGGCAGGCCACTCCTTGACAACCACGCCGTCGCGGTATAGCCGCACCACATGCGGGGTGAGGTTGACGAGGGTCTTTGTCGGCTCGCAAGCAGGCGGCTCGCTGAGGAGATCACAGTCGTCGAAGACCTCAACGATCGGGCCGTCCGGCATGCCCGCGACCACGCGCAGCACCTTCTTGTAGCGTTGCCTGGTCGCGGACGGATTCTGGGTCAGCTCGTATAACACGCAGTTGAGGGTGTTGGTTTTCCTCGCAACCAGGGGCGCAAGCGACGTTGCCGCCGACCAAGCGATGTGCAGTTCCTTGCCTGCGCCTCGTTTGCGTAACTCTCTTGCGATCTCCTGGGCCAAGCGGGAACCCTCGTTGGCCGGATAATGGTGCTCCCCGCTGCAGCTCTCGATGACGATCTGGAAACTTTCGTCGCAGGCGGCTTTAAGCTCCTCGAAGATCTGCATGTTCTGCTCTGTGCTGTTGCGGATCAACACGGCAACGCTGCGCGGAGGGTCGAAGTCTTGCTGGACATCCTTCGGGACATCTCTCGGGACCGGGACCGCGTGGAACGTCTCCTGGTCGCCATCGCTGTTGGTATCGGTCCACTCGCAGCCGTCAAGGTCGATGACATGCAGGCCACCTTGGCGCGTGACGGGCAACGCTGCACCGAGCGCCCAGCCGAGGCTGAAGTGGCCGCCCCCGGTCAGCCTCACGCCACTCACGCCGTGGGCATAGAGGGCATCAACCATGATCGGAAGAGTCTCCTTGAGATACTGGTAGTCCTCTACTGCAGGGATACCGGTGGTCGGGTCCTGGCGCAACCGGATGGCGAGGTCATGCTCGCGACCGAGGTAAGTGGTGCCGGAACGGCGCGTATGGGCGTCAGGGACCGGGCGGGTCTGCGTCTGAATGGTGATCTCACCGTCGCCGATGCAGGGGTCACCGAATAACCACCTATTGATGCTGGAGATCGCTTCGACGGCACCTGTGGGTAGACCGACCGGCAGGTATCGCTCCGTCGGCCTCATGAGATGCCCAAGTCGACGGTAGAGGAGATCCCGGTACAGCTGACGTAACTCAGCGAGGCCATACTGCTTCAGCTTCTTCAGCGGCTGGCCGGTGGTTCCCAGCAAGCAGTCGGGGGCCTGCACATTGATGGCGTTCTTCGATTGTGCGCACCCGCAGAGCAGATGGTCGGCCTCCACACCGTCTCCCCGCGATCGGCCATCACCGGAGGCCTTCTCGTCCGTTTTGGGGATGGTGTTGAGGACGAGGAAGCTGAAGTCGTGGGGTTCCTGTTCGAGGGCGAGCAGTTCGGGCAATTCCTCGTCCCGAACGAACTGGCTTTTGCCGATCTCGGGCGTGACGAGCAGCACCGCCGCGGAAATGCCCTCGGCAAAGGCCTGGCGGACTCGGCGCGTCGTCTCGCCGGGAGGCAGGTCGACGAGGTCGCGCCAAGGAACCAAACCGCCTGCGCGCAGGAACCGATCGAGTTGCTCGGCGAGTTTGGTTCCGTCGCTCTGCCGGTACGAGATGAAGATGGGCCCGGTCGGATCGTAGCGCTTGACGCCGCGACCACAGGGCTCATCTTGCATCCAACCAATGCCGCTGCATGTGTTCCTTGGTGTGCTGCTCATGGCCCCTCCCGTTGAAGCCCCCGACGCTGAAGAGCTGCAGGAAGCATCTTACGGAGCATCTGTGCCCGCGTCTCATCTTCTTCTCAGATTGCTCACCTTTCCGCGAACCCGCGCGGAGCCTCTCCTGCGAGCCGTGAGCCTCATGTGTTGTGCCCGGCCTCACTATCTAGGCGTCAGCACATGGCGCAACACCGCATCTGCCTGCTTTTGATGTGCAAGAAGGTAGTGTCGTAGCAGGTGCAGGCCCCTCCTGGAGCACAGATGCTGACTGACGTTGAGATCGCCACGCAGGCAAAGACCAGACCCATCACCGACATCGCAGCCGACGCCGGATTGCTGCCCACCGAACTCGAACCGTATGGCAAAGACAAGGCGAAGGTGTCGCTGTCAGCGTTCTCCCGGCTCAAGGATTCCCCCGACGGGAAGCTGGTGCTGGTCACCGCCATCACCCCCACCAAGGCCGGTGAGGGCAAGACGACGGTGTGCGTCGGGCTGGCCATGGCCCTCCAGCGCATCGGGCAGCGCTGCATCGTGACGCTGCGGGAGCCGTCACTCGGTCCCTGCTTCGGCATGAAGGGCGGCGCAGCAGGCGGCGGCTATGCGCAAGTGCTGCCCATGGCCGACATCAACCTGCATTTCACCGGCGACTTCCATGCAGTCACCACCGCCCACAACCTGCTGTCGGCGCTCATCGACAACGCCCTCCACCACGGCACCACCGATCTCGACCCGAGGCGGGTGACATGGCGCCGGGTGATGGACATCAACGATCGGGCGTTGCGCCAGATCGTCGTCGGTCTGGGCAAACCCACCGATGGGATGCCCCACCAGTCGGGCTTCGATATCACCGTCGCCAGTGAGGTGATGGCCACCCTCTGCCTGGCCAATTCGCTCGGTGAACTAAAGCAGCGGTTGGGCCGCATCGTCGTCGGCCTCACCCATGACCGCCGAGCGGTGACAGTGGCCGACCTGGATGCCCAGGGCGCGATGACTGTTCTGTTGAAAGACGCCATCAAACCAAATCTCGTGCAGACCATCGAGGGAACTCCAGCACTCATCCATGGAGGCCCCTTCGCGAACATCGCGCACGGCACCAACACGGTGCTGGCCACCCGTCTGGGCCTGAAATTGGCGGACTTCACCGTGACGGAGGCGGGTTTCGGCGCAGACCTGGGCGCCGAAAAGTTCTGCAATATTGTCGCCCCGGCCAGCGGTCTGCGACCCGACGTGGCAGTGGTGGTGGCCACTGTCAGGGCGCTGGAGGAGCAGGGGCTGGAGAACCTGACCCAGCACGTCGAGAACCTCAGGGACTTCGGGCTTCCAATCGTGGTGGCGCTCAACCGCTTCCCGAGCGACTCACCCGAGGACGTCCGGAAGATCCTTGACCACTGCGCCATGCTGAACGTCCCCGCAGCCCCCTGTGACGTGTTCACCCGAGGTGGGGCTGGTGGGGAGGATCTAGCTCGTCTCGTCACGGAAGCCGCGAGGACACCGTCGCAGCTGCGGAACACCTACCAGCCCGGGGACTCGCTGCAGACCAAGATCGAGGCGGTCGCCAAGAAGGTGTATCGCGCCGACGGAGTGGACTTCACACCGACGGCCCGCCGCCAATTGCGGGAACTCGCCGACTACGACACGCTGCCTGTGTGCCTGGCGAAAACGCAGTACTCCTTCAGCGACGACCCAACGCTGACAGGTGCGCCACGCGGGTTCCGCATCACGGTGCGGGAACTCGTGGTCAATGCGGGAGCGGGTTTCGTCGTCGCCCTGACCGGCGACATCATGCGTATGCCGGGACTGCCGAGGACTCCCTCCGCCCAGCGCATCGACATATCCGACGACGGGGTGATCACGGGGCTCTCATAACTCAGATCCCCGGGTTCTCACCCCTCGCGTTCGGTCAGCAGTGTGCGCACCTCACCACGCAGCACCTTGCCCAGCAGGGAGGTGGGCAGCTCGTCGAGGACGACGAACCGGCGTGGCACCTTGTAGGCGGTCAGTGACCGCTTCGCCCAGGCACGCAGCGTCTCATCGTCGGCGACGAAGCCGTCGGTGACCAGGATCGCGGCCACCACCTCTTCGTCACCGCGCTCGGTGGGTATCCCCACCACTGCGGCCTGCACGATATCCGGGTGCTTCACCAGTTCGGCTTCCACCTCGGACGGGGAGACATTGAAACCACCGGTAATGATGATTTCTTTCTTGCGGTCGACGATGGTGGTGAACCCGTCCTCATCGACCGTGACGATGTCCCCGGTGCGCAGCCAGCCGTCGATCAAGGTGTTGCGGGTCTCCTGTTCGTTGTTCCAGTACCCCTGGAACACCTGCGGGCCTTTGAGCAGCAGTTCCCCGGGCTCACCGACCCCGACCTCCTTGGTGGGATCGTCCACGTCGACCACCTTCATCAGCGTCGAGGGGAAGGGAACCCCGATGGTGCCGGGACGTCGCGACGGGAAGAAGGGGTTGCCGAGGGCAACCGGGGAGGCTTCGGTGAGGCCGTAGCCCTCGACGAGCAACCCGGAGGACACCGACTCCCACAGTTCGCGGGTGTGATCGGGCAGGGCTACCGCCCCCGAGATGCACCATCGGGCCGATGCGAGCGATATGCCCTGCCGTCGTGCTTGCTCTGCGGTGCGCTGGTAGAGGGTGGGCACCACGCAGTAGATCGACGGCGGGTTTTTCTTCGCCGCTGCCAGGATCAGTTTGATATCGGGTTTGGGGAATAGCACCTGCCGGGCACGTTTGAGCACCCCGAAGGTGGTGTGCATGGTGACTCCGAAGGAGTGGAACATCGGCAGGGCGGCATAGGAGGTTTCCTTGCCGGGTTCGGCGCCGACCATCCACGCCTCACCCTGGCGGGCATTGGCGAAGAGGTTGTAGTGGGTGAGCATCGCGCCTTTGGCACGGCCGGTGGTTCCGGAGGTGTACTGGATGGCGGCTAGGTCGTGCGGGCCCGGTTTGGGGTGGGACGACGGCAGTCGCCGCGAGGAGAGCAGCGATTCCCAGGAGAGGGTCCCCTTGGTGCCTGAGGTGAGCGCGGCGCGCTGCTTGCGGAGCGCGGGAATTGGCAGTGACAAGGCGATGCGTAGTTTTCGCGGAAGGGCCTTGAGTAGGTTCACTGCGACGACGATGCGGGGACGGGAGTATTTCGACATCTCGTCGATGCGGTCGATCACCGAATCCATGGCGATCGCCACCCGGGCGCCGTGGTCTTCGAAGAGTTTTTCCAATTCGGCCGCGGTGTACAGCGGATTGTGCTCGACGACGACGGCACCGAGTCGCACGACGGCATGAAAGGCGACGAGGTGCTGTGGGCAATTGGGCAGCAGGATGGCGACCCGGTCACCGGCGGTCACCCCGAGTCGGCGTAGTCCTTCCGCCGCCCGGGCAACGCGGTCACCGAGCTGCCGGTAGGTCATCTCGGCGCCGAAGAATTGGGTGGCCACCTCGGTTCCACCATCGCGGACTGCCTTGTCAAGCAGGGCGGTGAGTGGCTCGGTGGGCAGCTCGATGTCGACCGGAACCCCCGGCTGGTAGTTCGTTGTCCACCATGGGGCACCCGATGCGGTGGTGCGCCGCCACGGGGGAATCGCCGGGGAGCCGTCTTGTTCTGCCATGGCATCGATTCTCCCATGCACGCCCAGGGGGCAACGCAGAGCATCTTGATCGCCGACCCCACGGGCATTGACGGCAATGGGGTTCCGCGCTCACTGTGGGCGCGGCATCCGGGGGAACTCCGCCGCGAGTTGACGGAACTCGTGGAGCCATTCATGGACCTTCTGGTCGGATGCGCGGACCAGGTCGTTGACCTCGTCGAGATTGGCTCGGCTGAGCTGTTGGATGTGGGCGAAACGCTGGGTGAGGACGTCGTTCATCACATGCGCGATGGCGGTTTCCAGTTCGGCTTCCCGGTACAGGTAGCCGCTGGCGACCTTCACCTCGGTGACCTCGCCGTCGTCAACGGTGACGGTGACCACTCCGCCGGGGCTTTGGTGGATTGTTTCGGTCATGATTGTGGTTTCCATTCTTTCGGGACTGGACTCCAAAACACCTGAACACCAGTGTGGGCAACAACCTCACGCAACTGGTAGGCATGAAACGGATTGTTGGAATGCCACTCCACGATCCCACCGGTGCCAGCCTTCTTCACCGCAGCAAGATCGATGTATGCTTTCTCCAAGAAGTGCTGCCTATAGGAATCCGAAATAGAACCATTCCAGCCAAACGATTTCGGTCGATAGAGCGCTCTCAGATAGATCGGTTTCCCGGCCCGCTCCACATACCCGTCAAACCCCACACCATCAACAACCAATTTCGGCACCGTTCCATCAGGCTGCGGCCCAACCCCAGTAATCCACTGGCTATAAGCAACCTCCTCAGCAGAAGGAGCAGGCAAATGCGCATCCGATCGTTGACTAGGCTCAACACTGACATCAAGCATATGTTTAACAGCAGCCAACGCCTGCGTCTCACACCCCGGCAACGGATCAAGCAACCACCCAGCCCCATGACGAGTCGCGGTCAACACCTCAGGATCCCACTCCCACTGCTTCTCGGTATAGGTAATCCACCCAGCCAACTGACGACTCCCATGGTGATAAGAGATCGTGCGTTCCGGAGCAATCGCCGCCGTCGACACCCCCCACAACTCCATCATCTCCACCAACAAACCCCGCCACACCCCAAGATCAGTCATCTCGGTGCTCTTCACCGTGACGTCTCCGCCACCAAGATAACCAATATGCAGTTGTGGACCGACAGTGAATATGGTGAACACCACGTCTTCCTCGTAGAGATTCTGGAATCCACGCTCCCACAACCACTCACGCACCGGCTCCGGATCACCCTCAATCATCACCGTGGGCACCAGCTCCGGATGAAAGGCATAATTCTCATCCTCAAAAGGGCTGAGCCCCATCTCCAAATGAGTGATCGTCCCCACCCGCTCAACCAACTCAAGCTGCCGATACAACTGCTCCCACTGCCGCTCAAAACCCTCCGCACGACACGGATAACGCAGCCCCAATTCCATAGGCACTGGTTCCTTGCCCACCACCATCACCTCTCCGGAGAATAAAACGCAAACACCTTGCCAACCATCTCATCGGCGAACTGCCCACAAGTCATCACGGCACCAAACAACCGGTGACCACTCCGCCGGGGCTTTGGTAGGTTGATTCGGTCATGACTGTGGTTTCCATTCTTTCGGGACCGGACTCCAAAACACCTGAACACCAGTGCGAGCAACAACCTCACGCAGATGATAGGCCTCCACCGGATCGTTGGAATGCCACTCCACGATCCCACCGGTGCCAGCCTCCTTCACCGCAGCAAGATCGATATACGCCTTCTCTAAGAAATGCTGCCTGTAGGAATCAGAAACCCTATCGGTGACACTAAACCATTCCGGTCGATAGAGCGCTCTCAGATAGATCGGTTTCCCGGCCCGCTCCACATACCCGTCAAACCCCACACCATCAACAACCAATTTCGGCACCGTTCCATCAGGCTGCGGCCCAACCCCAGTAATCCACTGGCTATAAGCAACCTCCTCAGCAGAAGGAGCAGGCAAATGCGCATCCGATCGTTGACTAGGCTCAACACTGACATCAAGCATATGTTTAACAGCAGCCAACGCCTGCGTCTCACACCCCGGCAACGGATCAAGCAACCACCCAGCCCCATGACGAGTCGCGGTCAACACCTCAGGATCCCACTCCCACTGCTTCTCGGTATAGGTAATCCACCCAGCCAACTGACGACTCCCATGGTGATAAGAGATCGTGCGTTCCGGAGCAATCGCCGCCGTCGACACCCCCCACAACTCCATCATCTCCACCAACAAACCCCGCCACACCCCAAGATCCATCACCTCGGAACTGCGCACACGAACATGTGGACCCCACGCGTCAATGCCGATGTCCAGCTGAGGACCAATGGTGAATATACCGAGTAGGGTGTCTTCCTCGTAGAGATTCTGGAAACCACGCTCCCGCAGCCACTCACGCACCGGCTCCGGATCACCCTCAATCATCACCCTGGGCACCAGCTCCGGATGAAAGGCATAATTCTCATCCTCAAAAGGGAGAACAGCCATCTCCAAACGAGTGATCGTCCCCACCCGCTCAACCAATTCAAGCTGCCGATACAACTGCTCCCACTGCCGCTCAAAACCCTCCGCACGACGCGGATAACGCAAATGCAGCACCATCGGCACTGATTCCCTAACCACTACGATCACCTCTTCGGAGAATAAAACACAAACACCTTGCCAGCGGTGTCATTATCGGCAGCGAAGCATTTGCGCATGGCCTCGGCGGCCTGCGGATCGGAGAAATGCCATTCCAGCACCGCCCCGGGAGAACTTTTCTCGATGGCATCAAGCTGCCGTTTCGCCTCGTCGAGAAGTCGCCCACGCGCCCATCCTCCCACGGGAGAATCCGACGACGCGGTGCAGGCATAGCCATCCTTGGCGTCGATGAAGGCGTTAAACGAACCGGGAGCACGATCCCCCGTAGGCGTCAAACCATCCAACCGGACATCACGCTCCTCACCCTGCTTCTCGCGCTGGATGACGATCTCCAGGGCCTTGCCGCCGGGACCGGGATGTTTCACCCCGGTGGCGTACTCCTGGTATGCCTGCCCGGCGGCCCCGTACCCCATGCCGACCGCCTGCCACACCCCACCGCCCTCGTGCTGGCCCTCATGCGGTTGAGTAGTGCGCCCGGGAGGATTCCCGGGCAGCCACTCGGCGTGGCTCTGGTACGGAGACGAGACCTTGGAGTCCTCGACGAGTTTCTTGCGGTAGTCCAGGTCCGGGTCGATGCCCTCGGGTATCTCCAGTTGGCCACTTTCCCGTCGCTTGTCCATCTCCCGACCCTGCAACAGGGGAATCATCACCTCGGTGTAGGAGGTGATCGCTTCGGCCAGCGTCTCATCCACCTGGCCCAGTGCCTCGGTGGCCGATTCGAGTACCTGCTCCACCTCAGCGGCGAACCGGCGAGTCAGCTCGGCGACCTCGGCGAGCACCGCAGCCGCCTTCGGCTCACCCGCCTGGGCAGCCATGATGGCCATCTTCTGGGCGAAGAAACCAGCAAGCACAGCGATGATCCGGAGCTTCGTGCCCAGCACGATCACCGAGGCCACGCCATAGTTAGCGGCGAGGATATTCGCCCCGGTCGAGGCCACCTGGTGGTGGCTTCCGGCCAACTTGGTCAGCCGAGAGTAGAACAACTTGACCTGGTCGATTCCCGGGCCACGATTGGCCGCCAGCAGCCAATCGACCTCGGCAACCACCGACACCTGACCGCACGACGTCTGCGTCGCGAAGCGACGGAATCCTTCGGCTAGTTCCCTCAGCCCCGATTCATCGGTGTCTGGCCATTCGGCCCCCAGATCGGCAAGCAGCGGGCGCAGGAAATCCGGGCACGGTATTCCCATGGCTCAGCACATTCCGAGATCGGCGACGGCCGAAAAGATGCGTCCCACTGCGTCCAGATTCCGCTGCTCAAGTTCCTCATAGGCATCGGCCAGCTCGCCCAAGCCGACCCCGAAATCCTCGGTGGCCTGGGCGACCTCCATGAAATACTCCAGGCTCACCGCGGTGGTCCTGGCATGCATCCGCTGCAGCACCTGCCCGAGGCGGTCGGTGCCCAGGCACGTCGGAGAACTCACCTTCTGCGACAATTCGTTGACCGCCGCGACCATGTCCTGACCGTGCATGTACACCGATGAACCGGTCTTGCGGATCTGTTCGGGATTCACTTCGAGGGAGAAGTTCATGATGATCACCTCTCGATCTGTCGGGGGAATAGATGAAAAGGCTGAATAGCAGCTTACAACGCCCCGGGCCTGCGCGCACGGGTCGATCTTCTGGAATCGTGAACGGCTGCCACCACACGAAGAGGACGAACTGCCCCGGCGGCACCCCGGCACGATGGCCATGCGGCGCGCGCAACCAGCAAGATCAGACCCGCGCAACTAGGATTGTCACGTCACCCGTCGGCGAAAAGGTCCCACGAAAGGGGATATCCATAGTGAAGGACATCGTCGTCTTCTCCGGTTCAGCCCATCCCACTCTCGCGCACCAGATCTGCGACCGGCTCGGGACGAGACTCTGCCCAACTCGCATCTCCCGGTTCTCCAACGACTGCCTACAGGCTCAGCTGACGGTCAACGTGCGCCAGCGCGACGTCTACATCATCCAGCCCCTGGTTCCCCCGACCCAGGAGAACCTCATGGAACTGCTGCTGATGATCGACGCAGCCCGCGGCGCATCCGCCGCGCAGATCACCGCAGTGATGCCGCACTACGCCTACGCCCGCTCCGACAAGAAGGACGCCTCACGCATCTCCTTGGGCGGTCGGCTCGTCGCCGACATGCTGGTCAGCGCCGGGGCATCGCGGGTGCTGACGATGGCCCTCCACTCACCGCAAGTGCAGGGCTTCTTCCGCTGCCCCACCGACCAGCTGACCGCTCTCGGGGCGCTGGCCGAACACTTCCGGGGAACCGACCTGTCGAACACCGTCGTCGTCTCCCCCGACCTGGGCAACGCCAAGAACGCCACTCAGTTCGCCCGGCTGCTGGGGATCCAGATGGCCGCCGGTTCCAAGCGTCGTCTCGCCGACGACAAGGTGATTGTCGATTCCATCGTCGGCGACGTGACCGGCAAACGGGCGATCGTGCTTGACGATGAGATCGCCACCGGCGGATCCATCGTCGAAATCTGCAACCGCCTGAAGGATTTCGGTGCCCTCTGCGCCTCGGTGGCCTGCACCCACGGCTTGTTCACGGGCCAGGCCGTCGAGAAACTGCGGGCCTGCGAGTTCATCACCGACGTCGCATCCACCGACACCGTGCCTGCACCGAAGAACTTCCCGGAACTGACGACGATCTCGGTGGCTCCCTTGTTCGCCGAGGCCATCGAACGGATTCACCACGGGCGCTCGGTATCCAAGATGTTCGAGGACGTCGACCCGGTCTTCGCCCCACCTAAACCGGTCAATGGACTGTTCTGATTCGGCGACCGGGTGCGCGTGCAGGACGACCGGCTGCGCGTGCGGACCAGCGCGCGAACTCCGCAAGGTGTCGGCGGTGCCCGTGCCGTGTGGGCCTGCCGGGCCGGGAAGTCTTTGCTAGGTGATCCAGCGACGCATGCCCAGGTGCAGCGGCAGGGCGGTGAGGTGCCCGTTGACCCGGGACAAGAAGTCACCTTCGACCTGGAGCTGGGAACGGTAGCAGTTCAGCGCCCGGATGACCGGTTCGCGCTGGGCGGGGAAATCGAACCAGGTGAACGACGGATCGGTCCCCTTGCGCACGACCTCCACCAAGGGAAGGCCGGTGCGTTCGGCGGCCATGATGGACAACTGGTGGGCGGTGATGTGATCGGGATGCCCCTCGCCGGGAATCGAATGGTAAGAGACAAGTACGGATGGGCTCGCCCGCTCGACGAGAGCCAGTAGATCGTCCAGCATGTCATCCATCGAGGAATTGCTGAACGAGACCGGATTGGTGGGGTCGATCGGCACGTAGCCGCCGTTGGTCGCCCGCATCCCCGAATCGACGTAGTAGCGCGGGGTGTAGCCATTGGCCCGGGCAGGAGCGGTACCGAGGTAATCGTGTTCGGCGACACCCAGTTCCGCCAGAGCGCGGGTCAACTCCGAGTTGCGCACCCGCACCAGATCCTCACGTTGAACGGTTGCCGGCAGCACCCCGGGCATCGATTCACCGAGTTCACCGCGGGTGCAGGTCAACACGTGGGTGCTCACCTCGGCGTCGTGCAGCCATGCCAGCAGGCCGCCGGTCTGGATCGTCTCGTCGTCGGGGTGCGCGGTGATGAACAGGGGGAAAACCGGACGGTCAGGTTCCACCGAAAGGATATCGAGAGGCGTGGTCATCTGGATGAGCCTCCTGGTCACTGCGCACGGGACCCTCCCGCGGCTGCCGAGGAACATTATGCGTGCAGTCGATCATGACCGCATACCGAAGCGCCCTCTCGTAGGCAACCTCGACGTCACAAGTCTCTCTCGCCCACGCCAGATCCGGGCCGATACCTGGCGATTGACCCCCCAATTTTTTTCCGATCTTGATCGTGGTCTGGTGGTGCTGGCCGCCTTGGCATTGGGCCTGCAGGATCACGGCTTTGCGGTGGTGATGCTGGATGCCGAAGTCGTGATCGAAGTGGCCGAGGCGTTGCAGAAGATGCTGTAAAACAGTAGCCAAGCCTGGTGAGGAGCATTCATCCGAGGACCGGGACCTTCCGGCAGATGGATGCGAGACCAAGGCATCGGGGAGGGTCAAGGACCTCCCGACTCCTTCACCGGCCCCTTCTATAGCCTTGTGCATGGGCGAGGTGCCCTACCTGGGCGACACCCGCACTATCTCGCGTCTATAGCCTTGTGCATGGGCGAGGTACTGAACATGGAGCAGATGGACCGGGCGGAAGGGGCCATCCTCGGCCAGGCTGTCGGTGACATGCTGGGAGTGCCTTTCGAGTTCGCGAACCACACCTTCACGTCCTTGGAAGGCGCGGAGCTCAAGGGTGGGGGTCTCGGCAACTACGCACCGGGGGAGTGGAGCGACGATACCCAGATGATGCTCTATATCGCCCAGGTTTCGGCAAACGGATCGGATCTGACAAGCGGTGATTGTCTCGACCAGATCGCTGCTGGGTTCCTGTCGTGGTATACCGACGGGGTCTTCACCGACATCGGCAACCAGACCCGGGTCCTACTCGCCGAGTTGGCGGGTGATGACGGGCTGCCCGGCCTGTCGGCACGAATGCGACAGGCTGCCTTTGATCTGCATGCCCGCACCGGGCGCACGGCCGGTAATGGCGCATTGATGCGCAACGCCATCATCGGGCTGACCCGGCTCGGCGATCCCTTGGCGACGGCTGCTTCCGCCCGCGCGGTGGCGGAATTGACCCATGCAGATCCGCTGGCAGCAGAATCGTGCATCATTCACGCCGAGATCATCCGGCGATCGGTTCTGGGCCGTGGCTGGGTGATTGAGGATATCGTCGATCTGCTTGCGGAAGACCGACGTGGGTTCTGGATCGAGGCGCTAGCCATGGGAGACGAATCCGTCTCGTCGAGCCGGGAACGGTTCCTCGCATCCCCAACGAACCCGGATGACGGATTCACCGTCATCACCTTGACCAAGGCACTCGTCGCCCTGGCCCACGGACTTCGTAGTCAGACGCCGATGACGACGACGATCTCAACGGCGATCGCTATGAGCAATGACACCGACACGGTCGCAGCGGTAGCCGGTTCACTGGTCGGCGCACATCTGGGCGCGAGTGCAATCGCCACCAACTGGGTGGCCGCGCTCAACGGGTTGCCGGTGGACCCGGCCACCGGGGCACGCCTCACGGCCGATGACCTGCGCACACTGGCGAGAGCGACTGCGGTCAACGGGCTGGCCGACAGTCGAACTTCGGATCACTGACACACCCGGTTTCCCTAGGTAGGGGACGCCCTACCTGATGATGCCGTCGCCCACGCCAGCTTTGGGCCGATCCCAGGCGATTGACCGCCCGATGTTTCCTGATCTTGATCAGGGTCTAGCGTTGGTGCATGGACATCGAACTCCCCGACGGAATCGTGGCCGTAGAGTCACCGCTGCCAGGCCTCAGCATCGACACCCCCACAGCGAAGGGCACCATCTGCTTCAACGGCGGGCAGGTGCTGTCTTGGCAACCCGCGGGACACGAACCGGTCTTGTGGTCCTCCGTGCACTCCCGTTTCGCACCAGGTTCCCCGATCCGCGGCGGGATCCCCCTGGTGTGGCCATATTTCGGCAACGGCGCCGAGGCGACCCGCACCCCACAACACGGTTTCGCGCGCACCAGCCAGTGGTCACTGCGCGACGCGACCGTCACACCGGGCGGCACGGCGACGATCACCTTGTGCCTGAACACCTCGTCGGTGCCCACCGAGACCCGCGGTGACCTTCCCGACGACGTCGAACTGATGCTCCAGGTGGTGATGGATGCCACCTTGCAGGTGCAACTCATCGTTCAGGCAGGTGCCTCAGAGATCACCTTCGAGGAGGGGCTGCACACCTACTTCGCGGTCGGCGATATCACGAAGACTTCGATCACCGGGCTTGATCAATCCGCCTACGAGGACCGTCTCGATGGGCGTTGCCATACCCAGCACGGCGACGTGACGTTCACCGCACAGACCGATCGCATCCATGATTCCGCCGAGCCGGTGTGCATCGTCGACGAGACTGCCGGGCGCACAATCCAGGTGACCAAGGTCGGCTCCGCCCAGACCGTGGTTTGGAACCCATGGATCGAGAAATCCCAGGCCATGACCGATTTCGGCGACGACGAGTGGCGGCAGATGGTGTGTGTCGAGGCAGTCAATGTGCGTGACCGGACCGTGCGCCTGGCCGCAGGCAAGCGGCACCTGATGTCGCAGACGATCGAGGTTATCTGAGGAAGGATTCAGCCATGAAGATTTCCCACGTCCATGTGGAGAATTGGCGCAACTTCAACAGCATTGATTTCCCGTTGGCAGATCGCCTGTTCATCGTGGGCCCCAATGCCTCGGGCAAGTCGAATCTCCTGGACGTGTTGCGTTTCATGGCCGACGTGTCCGCCATCGGGCTCTCCCAGGCACTCGCCAGGCGCGGTGGTTTGAACCGCGTCCGCAGCCTGTTCGCCCGTAACCGGGGTCATGGACAGGTGACCATCGACCTGGAATTCAAAGATGGGCAGGATAGGTGGCGTTACCTCCTGTCCCTCAGACCTGAACCCACAGGACATCACCGTCCCCTGGTGGCCAGGGAAATCGTGGAGCACAATGGAACTCGCCTTTTGGATCGTCCGGATCACCAGGATGAAAAGGATGGAGAGCGGCTCACCCAGACCTACTTAGAGCAGATCAACGCCAACCAAGATTTCCGGGACATCGCCGATCACTTCAAAAACATCCAGTATTTCCACCTGGTGCCACAGGTGATCAGAGATGCCGCGAACCGCAGCAGCCCCGAACCGAACGACCCCTACGGTGGAGATTTCATCGCCCAGATGAACACCACGCCCAAAAGAACGCGCGATGCGTGGCTTCGCCGTATCCAAAATGCTCTCCAGGCGGCAGTGCCAGAGTTCGAATCCCTCACCATCGAGGTGGACAAGGCAGGCCGCCCGCACCTCAAGGCCGGTTACCGCAACTGGCGGGCGAACCCGACCGGTCAGTACGAGACCGAGTTCTCCGACGGCACATTGCGTCTCATCGGATTGCTGTGGACCATCGTGAAGGCCCCGAGGACCACCGCCGCGATCCTGCTGGAGGAACCGGAACTCTCCCTGCACTCGTCGGTGGTTTCCCTGTTGCCCTCGCTGTTCGCCCGCACTCAGCGATCCACGGACATGCAGATCATCTTGTCCTCCCATGCCCCCGAGATCATCAACGACGAAGGGATCGACCCGGAGGAAATCCTGGTCTTGAGGGTGACAAAGGAAGGTACAACCGCCGAACTACTTTCGTCGATTACCGAGGTCAGTACGGATATAGAAGACGGAATCTTGTCGCGGGCAGAGGTGGTCTCCGGGCTCATCACCCCACCGGATGTGGAGGCCATGCTCCGGGTGGCCGAGGAGCATTCCTGAGATGAGTCCCCGATACGTCCGGATCGCCGTCGAAGGGAAGGCCGACACGGGGATCGCCCAAAAACTGCTCGACCATGCGGACCTCAGAATCACCGGGCAGATCATCATCCGGCATGGAACAGGGAACCTGGACAAACTGATCGCGGCCTGTTCGAAGACCGCGAAGGCGTCCAGTCCTTGGGTGGTCCTGCGTGATTGCGACAGCGCATGCCCGGTTGAGTTGCGTGAACGGTTGCTTGGCCCAAGCCCGGCCAACCCCCATTTCGTGCTTCGCCTGGCCACGTCGATGTCCGAGGCCTGGCTGTTGGCCGACCACGAGGGTTTCTCCCGCTACTTCAGTGTCCAGATCGGAAGATTGCCCGATGCCCCCGACGAGGAACCCCACGCCAAGAGATCCCTGCTCCACCTGGTGGAGTCGTCGCGCAACAAGCGCATGCAGTCAGACGTGGTGGGTCAGCATGGTCGCCCGGGAAAATTGTACGTGGACCGCATCAACGAATTCGCTCAGAAGTATTGGGATATTGACCGGGCTGCGACGAGAAGCCCGAGCCTGAAAAGTGCACTCATACGCCTGTCCGAGCTACGTGAGCGGCTACCCGAGCCGTGAATGGTGCCTTGTGTTCAACGCGCCCGTTGGGCACTCGTCTACGGGTTTCACCTGCGCGATACCGCTGAGCGCACCCGCTCAGTCCTGACCCGCGATCAGTGAGCGTCCTTCCTTGTTGCGCGGCGGATCGACCGAACCCCGCCAACCAACGAGAAGCCGACCGAAGTCGTCGACCCACACCTTGGTGCCCGCGGAGATCTCCACAACAACGCCCCCGTAGTAGACCCGGTCGAAGCATGGAACCGTCCACCTGACGGCTTGATCCCAGGCGGCACTTGAGGGCAGACAGCAGGCATCGAGAGGAGGTGCCCAGGGCCCCACGGCATACTCCGCAGCTTCGCTGAGCAAACCACAGATTTCATCGTGCCCCACCATCTTGGCGATATCGATGGCACTCCTGCCCTCCGCATCCTCGGCATCGATCTTCGCTCCCCATCGGATAAGCACACGACAAGCTGTTTCGTTGTTACCCAGGGCCGCCTGGTGCAGGAACGACCATTTCAGCGACGGCTCCGCGGCATGCGCGCAGCGCCGGGCCAGCATCTCATGGGCGTTCCAGGCGGCAAGAACTCTGTCCCACTCACCTTCCACCGACAAAGCGTGGGCAACCCTCACCGCTGTGCCATAGAGAAAATCCTCAGCAAGGGGTGTCGATTTCAACTGAGGGCCGAGCATCTGCATGCCCACTAAGATCTGGACGAGGTTCTCCAGATTGTCTTCTCCCATGACTCAAATCTAGCTGCTCTACCCAGCGACTGACCGAATTGGGTGTGTCTATCCTCGGTCGGGTGCCGCACGGTCACGACATTGCTCACAGGAGGCACATACGGCGCGTAAGCGGCCATAAACCCAGCAAAAGAGACGGCAGAACCTGACTCACAAGCCGGATCTAGACTTCCTGCATGGCCCTTTTCATCGCTGGAAATACCCCACGCACCCCACACCGCGAGATCGCCGAGGCCCTCAAGGATCCCGGCTTCGGACGGTGGTTCACCGACGACATGGCCCGGGCCGATTGGAGTCCGGAGCAGGGCTGGCACGGGTTCGTACTGGCGCCCACCGGGGCTATCCCGATGCACCCAGGACTAGCGGCGTTGCACTACGGGCAGGAGATCTTCGAAGGGCTCAAGGCCTACCGGCACCCAGATTCCTCGGTGTGGTTATTCCGTCCCGGGATGAATGCCGCCCGCTTCGCCCGCTCCGCCACACGTATGGCGATGCCGCCGCTGCCCGAGGAGGTATTCATCGACTCGGTGGTCGAATTGGTCGCCCATAACCTGGCATGGGTACCCGAGCCCACCGGCGGAGCGTCGATGTATCTGCGTCCGTTCATGTTCGGTTCCGAGACCCTGATCGGGGTGCGCGCCGCGAATGCCTATACCTACATCGTCCTGGGTATGCCGGTCATGCCCTTCTACCCGGATCCGCTGAGGCTGTGGATCACCCCCAACTACTCGCGGTCAATGGCTGGGGGCACCGGTGAAGCCAAATGCGGCGGCAATTACGCCACCGCATTGATCGCCGAAAACCAAGCACACGACATGGGTTGCCAACAGGTACTGTGGCTCGATTCCGCCACCCGCAGCCTGGTCGAGGAGGGTGGCACGATGAACTTCTTCGCCGTCACCGCCGACGGTGAACTGCTCACCCCAGCGCTCAACGGTCAGATCCTCGCCGGAGTCACCCGGGATTCGCTACTCGCCCTCGCCCCGCATCACGACCTCACCCCGGTGGAACGCGAGCTCACCCTTGACGAGTTGCTCGACGGCATCGCCTCGGGGCGGATCACCGAAACCTTCGCCTGCGGCACCGCTGCGGTGATCTCCCCGGTCGTCGGCCTCAGATCACCCGATGTCGAGATCACCGTCGGCGACGGCACTCCCGGGGCGACGACCCGTGCCCTGCGCGAGCACCTCACCGGAATCCAGTTCGGCACGCGCGACGACATCTTTCACTGGATGCACCGGGTGGGCTGAGAAAAACGAACCACCCACAAAACAGCAATACTCCTTGTCCTCACCTTAAAACTGATTGGTTCCCAGTCGATGTCACCGATATTTCCGGATCGAGCTGTGGTGTTGCGGTGATCGTCGAGCAATGATGGAGACCATCCCGAACCAAGGAGCCATCATGACCGCAGTGCAGTCCGTCACATTGAGCAATTCCGTCGAAATGCCGCTGGAAGGTTTCGGCGTCTTCCAGGTTCCCGATCCGGCCGAGTGCCAGCAGGCCACCGAGTGGGCGTTGGAGGCCGGGTACCGGTTGATCGACACCGCCGCCGTCTACGGCAACGAGGAGGCCGTCGGTGCGGCGTTGAAGGCGGTCGGCCTGCCGCGTGACGAGATCTTCGTCACCACCAAACTGTGGGTACAAGACATGGGCCAAGAATCCGGGAAACGGGCCTTCGCGACATCACTTGCCAAGCTGGGGTTGGACCATCTCGATCTCTATCTCATCCACCAGCCCTTCAACGACTACTACGGAGCCTGGCGCGCCCTGGAAGAGTTGTACGACCAGGGCGCGGTGCGGGCGATCGGGGTATCGAATTTCTACCCCGACCGCTTGGTCGATCTCGCACTCAATTCACGGATCACCCCGATGGTCAACCAGGTCGAGTGCCATCCCTTCCACCAACAGACCGAGGCCATGGCGACGATGGCCGAACTCGGCGTGCACACCCAGGCCTGGGGCCCCTTCGCCGAGGGCCAGAACGGTATTTTCACTAATCCGGTGCTCACCGATATCGGGGCGGCCCATGGCAAGTCTGCTGCCCAGGTGGCGTTGCGGTGGAACACCCAGCGCGGGGTGTCGGTGCTGCCGAAATCGGTGCACCGGGAGCGGATCGAGGCCAATCTCGACGTCTGGGATTTCGAGTTGAACGACCAGGAGATGACCTCCATCGCAGGCCTCGACGGCCAGCTACGAATCGCCGATCACCACGCCGTGGAAATGGTGCGACGCATCAACGGAATCCGCATCCACGACTGACAAATGGGTGTCTGCTGCTGAATGATCAGACCAGTCGGGTGCCCCGTGCCAGCCGCGCGGGGCACCCGACTCGTTGTCAAGGTGAGGGCGCCATCAGCAGCGTGAGAACGTCCCTTCCGGAGCGTGACGACCGGCGAACAGCGAAAAACTCACGTGCTGCGCATCGGGGACGAACAGCATGTACAGATCAATTCAGGCCAATTCCAGCGCCACCGTTTGCAATACTCACATCGCCATCGACATTTGTGGCGCTCCATCTCCACACGATTCGTGAAGACGAACAGTCACGGTTTCAGTATGGGGGCTCATCGCATGTGTTTTCCAAAGCCATCGCCAACCTGCTCCTGCGTACCGCGCCTAAGGCCCGATGATGGAAGATACGCTATCTGGTGTGCCCGCAACGATTGAGCTCACAGGTGTCAGCAAGACATTCCGGCAGCGACGAGGGTCTCCACTGGATGCTCTCACGCACGTGGATCTCGTCGTTCGCCCCGGAGAGATCCACGGTCTGTTGGGCCGCAACGGGGCAGGCAAATCGACCCTGGTGAAGCTCGTATGTGGTCTCCAGCGCCCAACGGCTGGCTCGGTGCGCACCCTCGGCCAGGCTCCAGACCGCCGCCGTCAAGAAGTAGCCCGCCAGATCGGCGTCGTGTTCGGCCAGAAGTCTTCCTTATGGTGGGATCTCAGTCTCGCCGATAATCTCTCCACCCTGCGCGCGTTATATCGCGTGCCGATCGAGGAATATAAGAAACGCAAACAGCGGATCGTGGATGGGCTCAACCTCGGTGGTGTCATGAATCGCCCGATCCGCCAACTGTCGCTCGGCGAGCGGGTCAAGTCCGAATTAGCCGGGGCACTCTTGCATGCCCCACGCCTGCTCGTGCTCGATGAGCCCACGATTGGTTTGGATGTTGTCTCCACATGCCATCTGCGCAGCTGGCTGTCGTCGGTCGTGGCCAATGATGGCGTGTCAGTCTTGTTGACGAGCCATGACGCGGGAGATATTGCCGCTCTTTGCCACCGCGTGACGCTCATCGAACAGGGAACTGTGGCCTTCGTCGGCTCGGTCGATGACCTACGTGGCACAGTAGTTGGTGGGGTTTCTGTGCGGCTTACCGCCACCGAACGCAGCTTGAGCGATGCCGAGTTGACCAGACTCGAGGTGGTGAGCCAGTGGGAGGGGTGCTGCGTCGATGTCACCAACGACCACAGTCGAGTCTCACTGTCGGGCCCAGCAGAGCGTCATGACGATCTCATCCAACTCGCCCTCGAATTGAAGCCCAGTCACAATGGGTTGGTCCTGGAGACGTCGGCCCCCACGCTCGAAGATGCCTTGCTGAACCGCTTCCAGCAGACGGACCGATGATGCTCGCGATCACCTCGGCACGCAGCGCCCTGGCATATGCCCGGGCCGAAGCACGCACCATGATCGTCGACCGCGGCGCGTTGGCCGTGGACATGGTCTTGGCCACTGCGGTGCCGATCCTCCTGCAGGTTGCCGTCTGGTCAGCCATCTTCGCCTCGGGCTCGGATGTTGGTATCGATCTAGCCTCCCTCATCAGCTATTACGTCTTCGTCGTCGGCCTCAGCCGTATCAACAACGGCTATGACGTCGTCGAGCAATTCTCCGAGGCTGTCCACAAGGGAACCCTTGATCCTCACCTTGTCCGGCCCCTGCCCTATTGGCTCCAGCGTCTAGCCGGATTCGTCGGTGGCAGCACGGTCTACCTCGTCGTTATGGTGGTCGCGCTGGGCATTGATGTGGTGGCACGGCCGCTGCCCCGCGATGTCTCCGTATTCGACATCCTGACCTTCCTGCTAGCCGCCCTGGCCGTGCTCCTAGTCAGTCAGGTCCTGACTTTCTTCGTGGCATTCACACTTGCCCTCTTGGTCGCCTGGTCGACCCGCCCTGATCTGGCGCTCTCGCTGCTGATCCTGCTCCAGACCGTCCTTGGGGGAACTGTGCTGCCTCCCGGTCTGTGGGGTAGCAACCTGCGCTGGTTCATGGCTCATAATCCGTTCGCGTATATGTTGGCCGCTCCAGCCGAGTTCCTGAGTTCGCGCGACGTGGGGCTCGCGATCCCCTCGCTGCTTGGCGCACTGGCCTACATCGCGATCTTCGCGTTTGCTTCCTGGATTTTGTGGCGCGTCATGATGCGCCGCTTCGAAGGCGTGGGCGGGTGAACATGAAATACGCAGTATCCAGTGTGCGCAGCAGCCTCCAATATCGGGCGAATCTGTATGGCTTTTTGGTCATTACCGTGGTGACCTACGCCTTCCGGCTGGCATTCCTTGAACGCCTGGTCGATATCGGTGATGGACAGGTGGGCGGCTGGAACCACTCCCAGGTCCTCAACCTCTACTACGTAGGGCTGATCGTAAGCCTGATTTCCTGGTCGCTCGCCAGTTCGGTCGACACGTTCTTCAGGCATGCCCACAAGGGTGATCTCGATGGCCATCTGATGCGTCCTGTCTCGGTCTCGACCATCCTGATGCTGCGCTGGGCCGCCGGCCCCAACCTGCTAGGTCTCGCCCTGGTGCTTCCGCTCGCTATCGTCGACCGGTGGGGCATGATCACCAGCATCGGTCCGCTGAGACTGAGCCTTGCGGGGCTGGGGATCGTCTTGGCGGTGGTCTCGGTCGTCAGCGCGATGGTGATGACCTACAGCCTGACGTTGATCCTGCAGCGCGAGATCCCTGTCGATTACATCTTCAGTGAGCTATTCCGACTGGTGCAGGTGCCACCCACGGTCTTCACAGGATCCTGGTTCGGCCTATTGGTCGTCGGTCTGCCGATGGTGCTGGGTGTCTGGGCTCCAGTCTCGGTGCTTGAGGGATCCTTCCTGCCGCTGTTGGGGTTGGCCGTCGTAGCCGTCCTCACCTTGGTGGTCGCGATCTGGGCTGTCCGAAAAAGTCTGGCCCACTTCGACGGGCTAGGGGGATGACACGCAGTACATAGTCGGTTCAGGGGTCGCGAAGGCAATGTGGTCGCGTCGAGGTCTTGGACGGCAACCCGATCTTCACCCAGTGACCGGGGCCTATCCCTGCCCATAGGCTGGTGGTGTCGTCACGACGCAACGAGGGGTGGCAGATGACAAACCAGGCACCGGTCCGTATCGGGGTACTCACCAGCGGTGGCGATGCCCAAGGCATGAATGCCGCGGTGCGCGCGGTGGTGCGCGCGGCGATCAGCCGGGGCGCGGAGGTTTACGCCATCTTCGAGGGCTATCAAGGCATGATCGACGGAGGCAATGGCATCCGTCGATTCGGCTGGGATGATGTCGGTTCCATCCTGGGTAGCGGTGGCACTGTCATCGGAACTTTCCGCTGCAAGGAGTTCCGCACCCGTGAGGGCCGGTTGAAAGCTGCCCGCAATCTCATTGAACGAGGCATCGACCGGCTGGTGGTGATCGGCGGCGACGGCTCGCTCACCGGGCTGGACACATTCCGGGCCGAATGGCCGTCGTTGCTCGGCGAGCTCCACGCCAACGGCTGGATCTCCCAGCAGACCAAGGAATCCCATTCCCGGTTGATCATCGCCGGGCTGGTGGGGTCTATCGACAACGATCTGGTGGGCGTCGATTCGACGATCGGTGCAGACACCGCCTTGCACCGGATCATGGAGGCGATCGACGCGATTTCCTCGACGGCCGCATCCCACCAGCGGTCCTTCGTGCTGGAGGTGATGGGCCGCCACTGCGGCTACCTGGCCCTGGCCGCAGCCATTGCCGGTGGTTGTGACTACGTGCTCATCCCGGAGAACCCACCCGCCCCTGGCTGGGAGACCGAGATGTGCGAGGCCCTCAGGGTCGGGCGTGCCCGTGGCCGTCGCGATTCGCTGGTGATCGTCGCCGAGGGCGCCACCGACCAGCAGGGCAATCCGATCACCTCCGCCCATGTGCGTCAGGTGATCGAGGACACCCTCGGCGAGGACACGAGGGTCACCATCCCGGGCCATGTGCAGCGTGGCGGCACCCCGTCGGCCTATGACCGCTGGGCTTCGACGTGGCTGGGGGCCGAGGCCGTGGATGAGGTGTTGGCGCCAGCGGAGCCCGACGTCGCCAAGGTGATTGGCATCCTGGGCAGCGGTGTGGTCCGTATCCCCCTAGTAAAAGCGGTTTCCGACACCAAGCGGGTGCCCGAGCTGATCGCTGCCGGGAACTATGAGGCGGCCATGGCGGCCCGAGGTCCATCCTTCAACGAACTCTTCGATGTCTTTGGCGAGTTATCCATGCCAGCATCTTTCACCGCACCCTCCGGCGCTAAACGCATTGGGATCGTTCTTGCGGGAGGGCTGGCCCCGGGAATGAACACCGCATCCCGGGCAGCCGTGCGGCTCGGCATCGCCCGTGGTCACCGTATGGTCGGCATCCACAACGGGTTCTCCGGGCTGCGCAAGGGCATCATGAGCGAGCTGGGCTGGGACGACGTCGACGGGTGGAGCGGACGCGGCGGGGCCGAGCTGGGTCTGCGTCGCGGGGTCCCGGTCACCGAGGACCTGTACCAGATGGCCCGCTCGCTGGAGGACAACCACATTGACGCGCTGCTGGTGATCGGCGGCTGGAATGCCTATCAGGCCGCCTACCTGCTGCATGCCGAGCGGGACCGCTACCCGGCCTTTCAGATCCCGCTCGTCGCGATACCGGCATCAATCGACAACAATCTTCCGGGCACCGAGGTGGCCATCGGCACCGATACCGCCCTCAATGTAAATGTCGAGGCGATCGACCGGATCAAGATGTCCGGGTCGGCAACCACGAGATCATTCGTCGTGGAGACCATGGGTCGCTACTGCGGCTACCTGGCCCTGATGAGCGGCCTGGCTGGCGGGGCTGAGCGGGTCTATCTCAACGAGGAGGGCATCTCGTTGTCGGCCCTCAATGCCGACGTCGACTGGCTCAAGGCCTCCTTCGCCGCGGGACGGCGGCTCTTCCTGGCCGTGCGCAATGAGCGGGCCTCGGAGTCGTACACCACCGAGTTCATCGGGCGACTCCTCGAAGGTGCGGCCGATGGCGCCTACGATGTGCGCACCCACATCATTGGTCATGTGCAGCAGGGCGCCGATCCGACCCCCGCCGACCGGCTGCTGGCCACCCGCATGGCGTCGGCAGCTCTCGACCAGCTGGGCACCGCGCTGGCCTCCGGCAAGGGAGGAGGCTGGTATCTGGGCCTCCAGGATTCCCACATCGGATGCCACCCGCTGGCCCACATGACAGAGCACATCGATACCCAGCACCGACGCCCCATCGACCAGTGGTGGATGACACTGCGCCCCGTGCTGAACGCGATGGCCGACGAACCACCACGGCAAAATTGACGAGCGCACACCACCATCAACAACAACACTCATCACCGCCGTGAACCTGAGCCGACCTGCGTTCCGGATCACGATCCGCGAAGGTTACCTGCCGAGGGTGAGATGCGCTCCCTTTTCGGCTCACATCAGCACTGCACCCTCGGCGCCCCGGACCTAAGACTTGGGACGACGGCGGCGTGTTGTCGGCGCGGTGGTGGACCCGAGGAATGAAGGGGCCACCCAGTTCTGGCGAAATGTTTGGATGCACTGGCTGGCTCTGACCCGGTCCCTGGAGCAATGAGCAGCCGCCTCCAGCTCGCGGGCTGCTGCAGCGGATTCCCGCGCATCGCCGAGCACATATATGTCCACTAATTGTCTGGCCCCGCGATTGTCGTGGAAACGCTCAATGACGACGAGGTCACCATCGGGATCTGCCGCAACCGGCTGGTTCGCCTCAAACTGGTCGAGGTCGGCCACCTCGGCAAACCGCATCCACGACTCACCCGCCACAATCCCCAAGAAAGACAGATCGGCGATGCTGGGGCCGATCAGTTGGGCGTCCACCTCACCAAAGGTCCGGTATCTCGACCATGTGCCAATCCACGACGAGGATGCGATCTGTCGAGCGGTCATCTCACGTAGTGTCGCCCGCAGCCTTGACCGCTCGGACGATGAGACCGACTCACCTCGTCCACCAGATAGCAAATCGATAGCTGCCTCGAGTGTCCTGCTCGACCACTTCCGTCCACGCGATGTCGTCCGGATCCATGCCTGCACGGCAAGGTCGTCTGTAGTGGCCTGTCGCCCGAGTACCCGGGCCGTGCCCAGGCTGCCATTCCCCAATGCCCGCTGCACGGTTCGCAGGCTCACTCCGGCAATCTGCGCTGCGTCCGCGACGGTCAACTCCATGCAGATAACGTCGCATGAGCGACGCTTTATGTCAATCAATTGGTCAGGGACACAGCACCAAAGTCATGCTGCGGCTCCGTCACGGCTCAGCAGGCCGTGACGGCACGTTCCACCCAAAACGACCGCCGCTAACGGTCTGCCAACCACCAACCTGGTGGCGCTAGTAGTGCTCACCACCGTCTACCAAACAACGCGGTGTGGCTGTCATCTCACGAACCTCATCACCAGATGGACAGCACACCAATGCGATGGTTATGCAGATTCCACCCCGAGCGTCGATGTCGCGATGCGGCTGCTTGCATCACTGCTGACCGGGGAGGATAGTTCACAGCACTCATACATACATGCTAACCTGTATGTATGAGACGGTCAGTTGAGGACGCGGAGCGCACGCGTTTGTCGTTGTGCGAAGCTGCGCTGATGGTCTTCGACGCGAAGGGATGGCGTGGGGCAACATTCGAGGCGATCTCGGAAAGAGCGGGAGTGACCCGCGGCGCACTGCACCACCACTTCCGCAACAAGGCCACGCTCCTGCGCGAAGCCCTCGCCTGGGGCTGGGGCGAGTACGGCGACCAACTGTTCCCGTCCGAAGTGACCCCAGATGCAGCCACCGGGCTATCGAGCCTGCTGTCGGAGTATGTGCATCTGTTGAGTACTGACCCATTATTCCGTGCGCTGGCATCTTCGACAGTGCTCGTCGCACCGCAGGCATTCGACGATGCGTCGGAGAAGGGAGCCGGTCTGGATGACTGGCATGCCCGCCTGACCGAATTAATCCTCGCCGACACCTCCGTGACGAGCACACTGCCTCCCGCACAGACAGCGGGGCTGGTACTTGTCCTGCTTCAAGGGCTCACCGTGACCGCGGTGACCCGCCCACAAGACCTTCCACAACCCCCACACTGCGAAAGCGCGGTCGCTGCGCTGGTTCGGGGGCTGCTGTCCTAGAAAGACCATTACTAGACATGAAAACTTCACATACCGCCCCCACGGGAGGCACCACTCCCACGCGCGCGCTGATCGTATCGTCCGCAGCGTTGTTCACGGACATGCTCGTACACGGCCTCGCAGTCCCAGTCCTGCCGCTCCTGCCCTCGGTCGTTGAGGCAGGACCTGCAGCAACCGGGGTCCTGTTTTCCTCCTATGCCGCTGCGATGATCATCGCAACCTTGTTCGCCGGGCTCATCGTGGACCGATACGGTCCGCGCACCCCGCTACTGATCGGCCTTGCCGGGCTCGCTATGGCGACGCTGCTGTTCGCCACAGGAGGTCCATACTGGCTCCTGCTCGTTGCCCGCCTCGCCCAAGGCATCGCAGGTGGCATGTCTTGGGTCGCCGCGCTGTCATTAATCGCGGCGACCACTCCCATGGAAAAGCGCGGCCAGTCAATGGGCATCGCGCTATCCACCGTCACCCTCGGTGTTTTGATCGGGCCGCCGCTGGCCGGGTTCCTGGTCGAACACTTCGGCACCGCATCACCGTTCCTCTTCGCCACCGCCGTAACGCTTGCAGATGGGATATTGCGGATTGTGCTCGTGAAGGACTCACCCCACGTGACCGACGACACCGCCGGGCCACTCGCGGTACTCAAAGTGCCAGGGTCATTCTCCATTGTCCTGGCCGTCGCAGTCGGCGCAGCCGTACTGTCTGCCATTGAGCCCGTCTTACCTGTTCACCTTGGCGCGAGCACGCTGATAGTCGGATTGCTCTTCGGTCTCGCGGCCCTCGCCTCGATCATTGCTAACCCCATAGTCGGTCGCCTAGTGGCCACCGCATCCCCGCGGCTGCTCATTGGCACCGGGGTCGTCGCGGTTGCGGCAGCACTCACAGTGACCGGGTTCGCCACTGAACTGTGGCAGACCTGCATCGGCATGGTGCTTCTCGGTTTCTCCTCTGCGTTACTGCTGGCTCCGGCTACGACTCTCATCAGCGAACAGGGGTACAAATCCAAGCCGCAGACACTCGGCGGGTCTTTTGCGCTGTACAACCTCGCCTACGCTGCAGGACTCGCAGGCGGCCCACTTTTCACCGGCATCACTACCGGGCTGTGGGGGTTCACCGCAGCTATGGTGATCACCGCCGCCGCACTCGCGGCGATCGGTGGAGCATCACTGACACGGCTCCCAGAAGGAACACATCAAGCCAAGTAGTCCCGGCTGAGTCGCTTACCTGAGTCGAGGGATGGCAGCACCAACGCGGTGACCAGGTGACCTTGATCGGCCAGCCATCTGCCGTGCGCCCCATCGAGCATTGGGCATGTCCTAGCGTTGTCGCTGAGGGCATGCACCGTGAATGCACCAGTCGGGCGGTCGACCATCACCGCGACTTCTTCGAAACCCAGCCACCGACGCATCACCGGCCACCACGCCTTGTACACCGATTCCTTAGCCGAGAACAGCAGGCGATCCCATGCATGGGAAGGATCAATGGCTTGGAGGGCCTTCAGAAGCCGGCGTTCCCTTGGCAGCGAGATCTCTTTCAGGACGCCCTCGGGCGTGGGGAGATCCGGCTCGGCGTCTATGCCCATGGATAGCCATTGGGACGAGTACCCGGCGGCGGCAGCTCGGTAGCCCTCGCAGTGAGTCATCGACCCGACAACTCCTTGCGGCCACTGCGGGCCGTGCCCAGATTTCGACGGCATCGGGGTCCGAGCCATGCCCAGATCACTCAATGCGCGGCGAGCGCATCCACGCACCGTCGTGAATTCGAGGACCCGCCGCTCAACCGCGTGTTCGATACTGGATAACTCTTCATCGAACAAGGCCTCCTCGATCTCCTCGAAGGTGTCAGCGGAGGCCACACCCTCCGGGAGCACTCGTTCGATCACCATGGCCCCATCATCCCCCACTCCCGTTCAGCCGCCTTCTTCCCGGCGATACCCAGGGCTGACCGCGAGACACTAGATCAGTACGGTCTCGGCAAGACCAGCTGACTGGCTGGTCACGATCACATCCGCCCGGCAAAAAGCACAATTCTTCAGCGTCAGATACGGCATACCTATATCTTTTGGCGCACGACCCTGCCCACACCCCGGTGAACAGACAAAAGTTTCTAACCCGGCCATCGTCGTAGCAATCCGGCTTTTCGACGTTCAGGTCGAGACCCCAAAAAGGCTTGTGCGTTCCGGCAGGCTGATGACAGCACCTCCGGCGCTAGCAATTCATACAGTATTGTGTTGAGGTGAATGGCATGCGAAGGTGGGTGGCATGCGAATTAATCGAGTTGTCCCTAATCTCACCGTCACTGATCTGGCGAAGGCAATCGCCGAGCACACTGCTGTTTTTGGGCTCAGGCCAGTTATGGATCACGGGTGGATCGTCACCTTGGCGGATGACGATGGGCATCAACTGAGCCTCATGACACACGATGCCTCAGGCCCGGTGAACCCTGAGGTTTCCGTTTTCGTCGATGACGTGCACGAAGCCTTCGATCGCGCGCGTCGCGCCGGTGTTGAGATTGTCCATCCGCTCACGGAAGAACCTTGGGGCGTGACTCGCTTCTTCTATAAGGCCAGCGACGGGCGAGTCATCAACGTGGGTATGCACACGGATGAGCGCTGAGCTGCTGCCGCGAGTGCTTCGTTCCACCAGACTGGTGCCGTGCAAACAACCGTCGCCAATCACCCACCAGTCCTGGCTGCGGGATGCCGCCACAGTGTCGGTAGACGAACCGATGGCAGTGTATTGGCTGTAGGCAACGGAGCTGCGGGCGAATGCTCCGTGTCCGACTGGTCAGATGTGGTGGCTGTGGCCGCCGGGAACGTGCATGCCTTCAGTAATACTGGCAAGTCTCACACCCTCGGCCTGCGAGCAGACGGAACGGTGCTGGCCACCGGATGGAATGCCCATGGACAGTGCGATGTCACCGAATGGGTAGGCATCCGCGCCATCGCAGCCGGGTGGCGTTTCTCCCTCGGCATCACCACCGACGGCCACGTCGTATCTACTGGTCGCGGCGCGGAAGGACAAAGTGCTGTGGACGACTGGGTCGATGTGATTGCAGTAGCCTGCGGCGACTGGCACAGTCTCGGTCTCCGCGCCGACGGGACGGTCGTCGGGGTCGGGAACAACCAAGCCGGGCAGATCAATGTCGCCAACTGGCATGAAGTGGTCGACATATCCGCCGGATACCAGCATTCCCTCGGGCTCACCGCCGACGGGCTGGTTCTGAGTACCGGCACGGCAGCCGGTAATGGCCCCGACGTGGGCTTATGGAAGGACATCGTCCACGTAGCAGCAGGCAGCCACCACAGCATCGGCCTGATGCAATCCGGTCTCGTCGTGGCAGCAGGCTCCAACAGTCACGGACAGTGTAATACCCACACATGGCGAGACATCATCGCTGTCGATGCGGGAGCCACCCACACCCTCGGCCTGCGCGCAGACGGCACCATCCTGGCTACAGGCGGAAATGACCATGGTCAGTGCAACGTTCTCGACTGGACCCGCATGGGCTGAGGCCCTGATACGGCTTCGAGCCAAGGTAGCGTGAATCCGAATCACCGAGAAGTATGAAAACCGGCTACTACCTCCAGAGAAATTCTGGCAACTATTCAACAACCACCCGCTTTTTCCTCGCTTTGACACAGCCCCGACATCGGAGCAGCTTGTGATAGCCTCATTATTTTAAAGCTCTCATTTCAGTGCTCGAGTTCGCATCCAGCTGGCGTTGCCTAGAGATTGGAGATTTGGTGTCGCTTTCTTCTGCCGGTAGCATCGCGGCAGCCCACGTCCGCGTCGATGGGGTCTCCGTTTCGTTCGGTGAGCGTCGAGTCCTTACCGACGTGTCATTCACGATCTCAGGCGGTGAACGCCTGGGGTTGATTGGCGAGAATGGATCCGGAAAGAGTACCTTGCTGCAAGTTATCGCCGGTCTGATCGAGCCCGATGCGGGTACGGTACAGATCAGCGTTCCTGGCGGGCACGACGCCCGGCTCGGCCTCCTCCATCAAGAGCCTCCTTTTGCGCCCACCGCAACGGTCACCGAGGCACTCAACGATGCGGTCGCCCCAGTCTTGGCCGCCGCTGCGGCCTTGGACCGTGCAGCAGATGCGATGACGGCGGCTCCGACGGACAAGACTGCCATCCAGACCTATGCGGATGCCCTAGACAAGGCTGAACGACTCAGCGTGTGGGATATCGACGCCCGCGTCGAGGAGACGCTGGCCGGGCTCGGGCTCGCCAGCCTTCCGAGAAACCGGCGGACCGCACAGCTATCTGGAGGACAGCGCGCGCGGCTCGCACTGGCCTGGCTCCTGCTCTCTCATCCCGATCTGCTGCTGCTAGACGAACCGACCAACCACCTAGATGACGCAGCTACGGAGCACCTGTGCAGCTCGCTGACCGCCTGGAACGATCCGGTGCTTATCGCGAGCCACGATCGTGCTTTCCTCGATGAAACAGTGACCGGACTGGCCGACCTGGACCCGGCGCCGATCCCACAGATGCTCGGAAAACAGCTACTCGGCGACGACACCGGATCCGGGATCGGCGTCACCCGTTTCACCGGCAGCTACACTGAATTCAGACAATACCGGGCAGATGCGCGGGCCCGCTGGGTCACTCAGTTTCAGACCGAACAGGCGGAACTCAAACGACTCTCCGCATCACTCCACGAAAGCCACAGTGTGGGGCATCAGGGCCGCAAACCACGCACCGAAGCAGGCATGGCAAAGAAGTTCTATGCCGACCGCAACGCCAAGGTCGTCTCCCGCAGGGTGAACGATGCACGTTCTAAGCTGGAAGACCTCCGAGCGCGGCAAATTCGCAAGCCGCCGAAGGACCTGACTTTCAAGGGGCTGACGGCTGCAGCGCCGGATGCCAAAGCACCATCTGCAAACTCTGGCGCCATCCTCGTCGCAACGAACGTCTTTGTCGCTGGTCGGCTCCCCACGACATCGATCACTGTGGGCGCCAGACAAAAATGGCTAATCACCGGCCCCAACGGATCCGGCAAATCCACCCTCTTGCAGGTTCTCGGCGGCAACCTGGAGCCGACCAGCGGAAGCATCACCCTCGCCTCCTGGGCGAGAACCGGTCTTCTCGCTCAAGAGGTCTCCCTCCCCGATCCCAACCATCGAGGCCCGTCTCGGACGGTGCGACAGGCCTACAACGAACTCGTCGGACCTGAACTAGCCGAGCGCGTTCCTCTGAGTACCTTCGGCCTGATCGCAGGGCGAGACGAGAATCGTCAGATCGGGGTCCTCAGCGTTGGCCAACAGCGACGATTGGCCCTAGCGACGATTCTCGCGGACCCGCCTGAGATTCTTCTCCTCGACGAACCGACCAACCACCTTTCCCTGGCGCTGGTCACCGAACTCGAAGCCGCGATACCCGATTATCCGGGAGCGGTGTTGATCGCATCACACGATCGATGGCTACGCCGACATTGGACAGGTGATCTGCTGGAACTGGGCGCACCATAGCCGCAGAAGCCGTTCAGCACATCGCGCGAGACGGACCGCCGCTGCTGGCGTTTTCGAAGGTGACCGCGGCCCTACCTCAGGATTCCGGGTCCACCCCGACAAGTCTCACGGCTCTTACCCTGCACACCAAGTCTCGGATCGACGACGAAACGACGGCGGGTCCTGACGGTCTCAGCGGGTCAGCGCCCAGATCTTCCGAAGGACGATGCAGGCCCCGGGAAGCCCGGGCAGGATCGACGTTGCAGTACCCGGCATAAAGGATCGGGTGCGCACCGACACCGTGATATGCATGCAAAATGCAGCAGCCCATCCGATGACCAAGGCACTGGTCACCCATCGGGTGGCGGTGGCGCTGCGGCGGGTCAGCCGGTAAGCGAGCCACACCAACCCTGCCTGAGCGGCAACCACCCCGGCCCTGACACGAATGTCCTCCCCGGCCAGGGGGTTCGGACGGATGTGGGCATCAAGGCGTGGGAATCCAGTGCTGCCGACGCGGTCGAGCCACGCCGCCATGCTGATCGCGACCTCCTCGGACTGGTGAATCCCGAGCAGCATCGCCGTGAGCGCCCAAGCCCGATCACAGTCAGTCATGATTGCGCGTCCTTAGCACGTGCGAGACCAGCGCACCTGTGGCATGGGAGGCAGCCAGCCATCCCCCGACGACACACACGGCGCGCAGGGGTCTGACGGTTGAGGGCACCCCACAGGCGCGAAGGGCACGAATGGCGTACGCCAGTTGCGGCAGCACCACCGGCAGGGACGTCGCCGAACCCGTGGTGTAGCCCCTGGTGAGCGCCGCCATCGCCAAGTGGCCGATTCCGTGTAACCCGAAGACCCACTGGAAATCCTGGTACAGCCGACCGCGTCCTCTGGTGCGCACACCGTCCGCCACAGCGGCGGCGCATAGCCCGCCCATCATGGCGATCCCCACATTGACGTGGCGTTGATCCACCCGCCGGGACCACGAGGGCACCCGCACCCACGACGGCAGGCCATCCAAGGTCTTGTGCAGTGTCGGCACCAGCGTCACGATTTCTTCACCATCGTTGGCTAGGAAGGACACCGCAAGCGACAGCGGGACTGCCCATCGCTGACGATCATCGAGTACTGCATCCATGAGAGTGGCTCCTTTCTCCCATAATTCTGCTACATATAGTAGCGTATTTCTCGACAGCAGACGAGGAGGAACGATGACACGGTCAGGGCACCTGCCTGCCCCGGACATCGAGGAAAGAGTTACTTCAGCCGCGCTGATGCTGCTGATCGTCAAGGGACACGCTGCTCTCTGCATCGATGAGATCGTCAAGGCTTCACGGGCGGCCAAGATGACCATCGCAGACGGTGGGGTTCCCTCGCCCACTTGACCGTCGACGCCATCGTGTCAATTACCACCGCGTTGAAATTAGAACCCACCGACGACCCGAGAGGTGACCTGCGTCCTGAGCGAGCCCTCGCCAGTACGACAAACCGCCATGAGCATCAACCCAGTGACCACCGAATCCACAAGCACTCATCCTGAGCAGCAACAATCGAGGAGTAGGAATGAACACGTCAACCACTGAGGGCCGCCTCTTCTGGAACCCCAGCGCGGGGGTGCGCCGATTGGGGCATTCCTGCAAGGTGGCCGGATGCACCTTCCCTGGGTCAGCGTCAGAAACCATCGAAGCCATCGCGGATCTGACAGCGGGCGGCGCGACGAGCGAGGAGATCGCTGCCTCATGCCCCGGAATCGGGGACGTCCACCGACTAGTGAGATCGTTGAGACAACTCGGTGTTCTCATCGACGCACCCATGGGCATCAAGCAGCTCGCACATGGCCAAGCGGCCATTCTCGGAGAGCCACTGCTCACAGATCAAGAACTGGTCGACCCCGAAAAGAATGCCGCTTTCCGCGCACGGCAGGCTTCTCGTCAACCAGCGGGGAACCGCAACGTCCCACTGCCGGAAACGCAACTACCCCCTTGGCTGGCCAACAGAAGATCTATACGGCGCTTCTCCACCAGTTCCGTGACTCGTCAACAGCTGGGTCAACTCCTTGCACCACTGCGTCATCGGCCATGCGCAGATCTTCCCGAAGGAAGACGCGGGTGGCCGAGCGCTGGGGGCTTGTACGAGATCGACTGCTTTCTTGATGTGAAACCCAACAGAGTCGAATCCATTGAACCAGGTATCTACGCCTTTGACCCGGTAGAGAATGCCTTGGTGGAGGTCGAAGGTCCGGGGAACTGGGGAGAATCCTTCCAGTATCTGTCCAATCGCGCGATCCACAACAGTTCCGCGATGACGGCCATCCTCGTGGTAGATCTGGTAGCTATCATGCCGAAGTACCACGACCTCGGCTACCTGCTGGCCTTGATCGATGCCGGAGTCGTGGCCGCAACGCTCAGTCTCGCTGCATGTGACGCTCATCTCGGCTCTTGTTGCATCGGCGACTTCGACTTCGACGGAACCCACGAGATTCTTCACCTCACGAACACCCAGCAGGTCGTGCACGCGATCGAAATCGGAACCATGGAGGAGCAGGCATGACAATCAACACGGATACTCCCGAGATCCCCCTCACACAACTTCAGGAAGCATATTTGAAAGGCCGTGATCCGCAGGTGCCACTGGGCGGGGTTGGTACCGCTGGACATTACGACTATGCGTGTTGCGTCGATCCGGAAAAACTAGAACAAGCCATTAACACCGTCATCCAACGACACGAGATGATGCGAATGGTCGCCTGCCCACAGCGACGTACCCAGTATACAATCATTCCTCCTCACTACCGGGTACCAATCACTGACCTGCGGCATATGACCATGGATGAAGTTGAGCAGCATCTGGCCGAGATGCGTGAGAAGCGAGTCCTCGAGGTTATGGACGTCACCACTTGGCCATGCTTCCGTTTCTCCGTGTTTCTCCTCCCCCACGGAAAGCAGCTGCTAGCCGTAGACTTTGACTTGTTCTTCCTGGATGGACCAAGCATATTTGCGCTCTTTCAGGAGATCATGAACCTCATCGCAGATCCGTCCTCACAGATCACGAACCATGAGACGAATGAGCCTCGATTCGTGGACCTCTGCCAAGAAATCGAGGAAAGGCGGACTCATCGCCGTGACAAGGACCAGGAATTCTGGTTGTCCCTCTTCACCAACGCCCCGGAACCCCTCCCTCTTCCCCTTGGCCGGAATCTTGCAGGAAAACCTACCGGCATCTTCCGTCGGGTCCGTGAGATCCTCACGATCGATGAGTGGCAAGAACTCAAGGACAGATCCCGGGAACACGGTGTACCGCCAATCGGGACCATCGTAGAATCATACGTGGATGCCCTCCGCCGATGGGCTGGGGTACCCGAGTTCACTCTCAACTTCACTACTTCGAACCGGCCAGGGGCCACACATACGGGTGCCAAGGTCTTGGGAGAGTACACCTCGACGATGCTGTTTCCCGTGGAATCCCCTTCGGGGGACTACTGGACAGATGCCCGAGTACTATCACGCAACCTGAGTCGCCTGCTGTCCCACCGTGGGTACAGCGGAATCAGCGTCGTAAAAGACCTGAAGACGCAATTCGGGCAGAACTTTTACCTGGCCGCCCCGGTAGTGTTCACCGGAATGCTGATGGACTCTCGGGGTTTCAACGATGGAGCTGCGGCCTTCGGGCCCGTCGTGTGGTCAGTTTCCTCCACCCCACAGGTCCTCATCGACTGTCAAGTGATCGAGACATCGAACGATGTGACGATCTCGTTGGATTACCGCGAGCCCTACATCGACGAACGAATTGCGCAGGCAATCCTTGACGACATTATGGCCATGCTCCGTGCCTGTCAGTCCGGTACGACTCCCGAGACTGCATGCTTACTCTCTGACGAGGATGCACGTTTGTGGGCCGATGTAAATTCAACAGAATGGGAACACCCAGACGGGCTACTCCACGACATGGTGGAAGCAGCCATGTCCACCAACCCAGATCGTCAGATCATTCGCGATGACCAAGGATGGCATACTAACCAAGAACTGCTCAAAGAAGCCGAAAACATCTGCCGGAGTCTGGTTGATATGGGCATTGGCGTCGGTGACTACGTCGCTGTCGACGGACATCGACGAGCACGCAGCATTGCCGCCATGCTCGCGGTTATGCAGGCGGGGGCTGCCTACATCCCCCTCGATCCACGCCAGCCCGATTTCCGCCACCAGCAGATACTTGAATCCAGCGATGCGTGCGCACGGATCACGTCGACGTGCATCACGCCGCTGCACAAAGGCTTGGGCACCAGGTCGAGGCCAATGACCTTGGACCCCGCGTATGCAATATTCACGTCGGGGACGACAGGAACCCCGAAAGGAGTGGTGATCTCCCACCGATCGGTTGTCAACACAATCTTAGATGTGCTTGAATCACACGCGATCGGTCCGGGCGACCGGATCGCCGGGGTATCCTCATTCTCCTTCGACCTTTCCGTCTTCGACATCTACGGCGCTCTCCTGTCCCAGGCACAATTGCTCCTTTACCCCGACCAGCGAGACATTCCCTCCTTAACAGAAGGCCTATGCCGCGATGGTATCACCGTGTGGAACACCGTTCCCGCCATCATGAGCCTGGTCACCGATGAGCTCGAGCGACGTGATGAGCAGTTACTCCAGCCCTACTGGAGGTCAAATGAAGCACAATACGTGGATATCCCTTGGGATCTACGCCTCGTCCTAATGAGCGGCGACTGGATCCCCGTCGACCTACCGGACAGGATTCGCGCACTAGCTCCGTCAGCGCGGGTGATGAGCCTAGGGGGCGCAACGGAGGGAGCCATTTGGTCGATCTGGTTCGACATCGGCAAGGTTGATCCAAGCTGGCGAGCCATTCCCTACGGTCACGCGATGAGAAACCAATCGATGTGGATCGTCGACCACCGCTTGAGACTCGCACCCGTGGGCTGCGTCGGAGAGATCTGCATCGGAGGTCAGGGCGTCGCATCTAGCTACCTCAATGCGCCCGACCTCACCGACAAGGCATTCGTCACAACCCCTGACCTGGGGCGCATCTACCGCACCGGCGACTACGGGCTCCTCGACCCAGATGGCGAGATCCGTTTCCTCGGACGACGAGATTCCCAGGTGAAGCTCAACGGACACCGCATCGAACTGTCCGAGATCGAGTCTAGCATCATCAGGTCATTCCCTGTCTCGCGGGTCTGCGTCGCGGTCAAGGAGGTTTCACCCAGCGCAAAAAAGGCACTGTGCGTGTACTACACCGGCGACACGGAGTTGTCCCTGGTTGACGTGCGGGACCAATTGCGTTCTCGTCTACCCGAATACATGCTCCCATCACACGTGATCCGTATGGACCAGCTACCAATGACCGCCAACTCCAAGGTGAATACGGCCCTTCTGCCTACGCCGATCAGAAGCAGTTCAACCGATTCAACCCAGGAGGCAATGAACCCGCGCGAAGCCTTGATCGAGCGGTTGTGGTGCACCATCCTAGACAAGGAGTCATTGGACCTCGACGATGACCTTTTCTACCTAGGCGCCGACTCACTCAACGTCATCCAATTCCATTCGGAGTTGCGGAATGCTGGCATCAGGAGCCTCTCGGTCTACGACATCTTCGAAAACCCCACCATTAGGGGCCTCGCGGCACTCATTCCGCAGACCCATCAGATCCCCGCGCAGCCGACAATGTCAACACGGCTGTGGACAGCACAAGAGCACGCCCAGGCTTGGGAGTCGCTGGGAACTACCAAGAGACCACCGGTGCACAAGATTCTGCTCACCGGGGCCACCGGATACCTGGGCAGCTACCTGCTGCGAGAGGAATTGGAACGAGGCGTAGAGACCTGGTGCTTGGTCCGGGCAGACTCAGCGAGCCAGGCACAGGCACGCGTGGAAAGCACACTCAACGCCCGGTTCGGTGATCAGATTCCCCGCGATGCCCTGGCACGGATCCACGCCATACCAGGGGACATCACTTCCTCAATGCTCGGCATGTCCGAAGCGGCCCTGTCCTTCTGCTCCGGAGTGGACACGGTGATCCATGCCGCCGCTGACGTCTCCCATTTCGCGGCTCCGGGTCTGCTCACCGAGGTGAATGGCAATGCCATGCGGAATGTCATTGAGGTTGCCCAAGCACTGGAGAGCAACTTATTCCATGTATCCACATCGCAAGTCATGGGCATCGTCGAGGGGAATCAAGGGATCTTTGGTGAACTGAGTCGGGACGTGGGACAAACATTTATCGACCAGTACTCGTCGAGCAAGTTTTTGGCGGAACAGATCTGTTTCAAGGCCTTTGATGCTGGCTTGGGCGGTGCCGTCATGAGAGTGGGCAATCTCGCTTTCGACTCCCGAACCGGAGCGACACCCGACAACCCACTGGAGATCACCTTCACGGCACTCCTTTCAATTATCACCAGGCTGAATGCGCTTCCCGACAACTTGGCGACCATCGCGGATCTATCCTACGTCGACGTCGCTGCCAAGGCGCTGACAACCTTGATCCATGCAGAAAGCCTACCGAACAGTCGCGTGTTCCATATCATGAACGGGACACGCCCTGAACTCGGGATCATCCAACAGCTCGCGGGAGCCCCTTCGACACCCGTTCCGGCCAAGCAATTCCGGGCCATGGTGGAACGAGAGTTCGCAGATCACCCCGATGATGAGTGCCTGCGAAACTGCCTACTGAATGCCCATATCTGGGACGGGAACTACGGGATGGCCTTCTCAAGTAAGGAAACAAACAAATTACTGGCCTCATTGGGAGTGCATTGGCCGTCACCGCAGACCGTCGTCCCACCCGCGCTCGCCTTGATCGGAGTCTGATAACCTGGGTTTTTGCAGATGCGAGTGTGGGTCGGTGGCGGTGTCGGGTGTGGATGCGGGCCGAGGTCTTTAGGTGATGGAAGTTCCTACGCTGGCTCACCAAAGACCTCAAAGTGCCCCACGCTACCTTCCTTCACCTAACCTGACCACGTTGCGCCGTCTCGACAACCCCTGTCTGATCGTCGTCGGCCAGCATTTGTCCGGTCAGCGGATTCAGACCCGACCCACACCCCGACCTGCAAAAACCACCAACCTTCTTAAAGGCAAACCGCCAGTCAATCGGCATTCAGGGCCCGGTTGACCACCGAATTAAGATCGCCGACGGTTGCGATACCATTCAGTTCATCTACATCGATGCCCTTCCCTGTAGCTATCTCTAGGTCACCCAAAGCTTGGATGAGGTCGAAGGAAGTCATTCCAAGATCTGTCACGAGATGCAAGTCCTCGCTCAGCTGGGTACCTGGCTCGCAGTACGCACCCAGTGCATCGATTAGGTGCTGGTTCATTGTGTCTTTTCCTTTCTCTAAAACCCGTTGAATGCAGCGTTCACCGTTGCCAAGTCAACTTCCGGCGAACGATCTTGCCCAGATCTGAACGGGGGACATCGCTTGGGGCGACACGGACAACCCGTATCTGACGATAGGCAGGCGCTTGGCTGTTCACCGCAACCACCGCACTGACAAGTGACTGCGGCACCCGGCCGACGACCCTAATCCCCGGATACTCACTGACCTCGACATCCGCTATCTCGTCGCACACGCACGTCGCTGCGAGCACGTCGCGCCCACCCAGCCCCAAAGGCTCGGCAGTGACGACGGCCTCGACGACAGACGGAAACTCCGTCAGTTCCCTCTCGATCTGCTCGGGTGACACATTGTTCCCGTCACCGAGGATGATGATGTTCTTGCTGCGGCCGGTGAGGATGATCTCTCCGTCTGGCCGGATCTCAGCCAAATCTCCGGTGGCGAGCCACCCAGAGCTGACCGGAGAACAATCCAGTTTACCGTCCACGAGATATCCGGACATGAGTGTGGGACCGGCTACCTGCAACTGTCCATCCACAACGCGAGTACGGATGACCTCACCCATGGAAAGCCCAACACCCCCGACCGGCTCCTCGGGGCTGGTCTGGCACGACACCACTCCGCTGCACTCGGTCATACCGTATCCATTAAGGACCCGGATCCCATTGGCCGACAAGCTGCTGATGAGCAGATTCGGAAGTGGGGCAGCCCCACACACCAAGTACCCCACATGCCCGCCCAATAACTCCTTGGGCCCCATTCCCGCAGCCTTCATCCGGGCCGACTGTGACAGCTTCCAGATCCCTTCGACGATCATTGGCACCGTCACCAGGATCCGCGGCTGATAGTGCTGCATGACAACTGGCATGTTTTTCATATTGTGTGCGCACCCCAAGGTGCAACCATGCTCCATAGCGGTCAGCACCGCAGCCACAGTGCCCAAGACATGATGCGCAGGAAGCAGCGGCACAGTGAAACTTCCCGGGGCGAGATCCAGCTTGCCCAAAATCTGCTGGTTGGTGATAGCGACACCGGTGAAGACGGCTTCATGGGTGAGCACGGCGACTTTGGGCAGACCACTGGTGCCGGATGTTCTGAAGTAAGATGCGACATCGTCTGGACGCTGTTCCCCAGGCTCGGCGTTGCTGGGCTTCCAAGCTGCCGGAGGCAGCACCTTTACGTTCGCTGCACCGGGAAGGTCGATCCCATCAGCACGTACTGCCACTGCACCGAGCTGAACCGCCGTGTGTGCGAGTACTTCCACGCTCGTGTTCGGAGGCACCGGATGAACTATGGCCCCAGCGCACAGCAATGCAAGCAGATCGACGATGAGGTGCTCGTCGAGGGCTCCTCGGACGAGCACAACACGCCCTCGCAGATCATGTTCCCACCGAGCAGCAGCGGTGGACACAACGCGCGCCAACTGCGAGTAGGTGAGGGAGCAATCGCCATCGAGAGTATTGACAACCGCCGGGATGTCGGGAAACCGCTCAGCGCATCCACGAACCAGTTGCTGGGCGGTCGGGAACTTAAGCAGATCAGATGAAATCATCACGTCGTACCTCCGGGAAGATTGAGGCAGCTTCATCGAAGCTGCGAACACAGCCGATGCACTTCGCCTTGCCGGTCGTTCGCTGCAACCCGGCCACGCAGTGCTGAAAATAGGTGAAATTGTTGTGGAAAAGAATCTGAGCGAGACCTTGGACTAGGACGCTGTACATGGACGGGGGCCACAGGGTGGAACACAATAGGCCCCGAGCCTGACCATGATGACCTGATACCCATCGCCAGATGGGAGTGAATGCGCGCACTGCCATCGCGGTGACTTGAGAATTCGTGGTTCCGGAAAAAGAGCCAACAGGAACTGGATGAGCTGTCGTTACACCGTTTTCTACAAAACTGGGTGCGCTCACCCGAACCGTTCCGATCCCTTGCAGCACACCATTCCGATCAAAAGCGATGGAACCTGGGTCGAGTTCTGCATTCACAGTGACTTCGGTGCATCGATCCATGCATTCGATCACATCGAACAATTCCAGGCCGGTGTCGGTCCGATGACTTATGGTCGACTCCTGGAACAGCCCCGTTTTTTCCTGCCGTTCTTGGAGAAAGGCCTTGAAGCCAGCGAGTCCGTAAACGAGTTCGAAGACATGTCGGCATCCATAGTTGGTCGGCTCAACAAGGGCCGGCTCCCGAGTACGCAGGGGAACACCCACGACATGAGCACGCGTCCTGCGCTCGATGAAGGACCGAGAACAGGTGATTCCTTGACTTCCTTGGAATGACTCGTCGATGTCGAAGGATTTGACCACACCTGCCTCATCCCACCTCATGGACAGCATCAGCGGAAAAGCAACATCGAAGCGTTCGGCATCAGCCATATTGCACATCCAAGCGGTCCCGACTATGCCTTGATCGCTCTCACCGATCCAATAGCCGACCAACCGCCCGCACAGACCTCCATCCAAGTCGCAAGCCGCTACACTGTTTCTGATGCTCTCCATGTCCCAGGGCTGCGAGGGGTTCGCCAATCCTGTGGCAACAACCGTACTCATAACGCAGCCCCCTTCGCCCATCCAAAGACGACTTGCTGATCACCCGGAATACCATTGATGGCCCAGTCAACGAGCGCCTTCTTATCAACCTTCCCGGCGAGGATGATGGGCACCTGGGCAACGACGTGGTATTCATCCGGCTGCTTGTAGTCCGCGATCCGAGGCCTCATCGCCCTGGCCAATGTTCCCGAGGTCATCTCCTCCCCTGGTAGCGGGACAACGAAAGCGACGAGTTTCTCGCCCAGGATATCGTGCGGTATACCAACCACAGCGGCGGTCTGCACCCCCGGCAGCTGCAGCAGTTGCTCCTCAATATCGCTGGGATACACATTGAACCCGCCGCGGATGACCATATCCTTGCAGCGTCCCACGATGCTGATGTTCTCCTCATCGTGCCAGCGCGCCAAGTCCCCCGTGTACAACCATCCGTCGTCATCAACTACCTCAGCCGTCTTATCAGGCTTTCCGTAATATCCCTTCATGACAAACCCCCGAACGGCCAGTTCACCGGTGGCGCTCGCACCCCGAGGGATCTCCCTGCGATCAGCGTCAACGATCTTGATCTCGACCCCCGGGACAGGTCGACCGACCGTCCGGAGGCGTACATCCTCGGGATCACCAATCCGGGTCATAGTGGCGATCGAACAGGATTCGACCAGCCCATAAGCATTGAGCAGCTCGCAACCTAGCCTGTTCTCGATCTGCCGTGCCAGTTCGGGGCTGCATACCGATCCGGAGACGACTAGCCGCTCCAATCCCTCGAACCGAGCGAAGTCCATCTCCCGGGAGTGCAGCATGAGGGACCACATAGTCGGCTGCGTGTGGATGCACTGTTCCTGCCCAGTCGAGACCTGCCGGAGAATGTCATTGGGATTGAATGTCGACAGCATATGGAAACCGCATTCACGAGCAAAATTCTCGAACAACCCGATGAACCCCTGAGCCGAGTAGAGGGGCGCGATAGACAATGCCTCCAGACCCGAAGCCGCAAAAGTGTAGCAGGTACTCAATGAGATAGTCACGATGTCTCTGTTGCGAGTGACGACACCTTTCGGGGAGCCGGTCGTTCCCGAGGTGTAGGAGATCATCGCAGCATCCTCACCAGCGATGGGCTCCAGTCGTGGCTCCCCTGCATTCTTCGTTGCATCGGTGTATCGAACGAACGGCGCCGGTACCTCATCTGCGATGACAATGCACGCGGTCAGTGGTAAACCCTCGGCGACCAAGTTTTGGACCATCTCGAGGTATGATCTACCCGCCCCTCTTTCCTGAAAAATCATCCCCATGGCTCCACAGTCCTCAAGAACGTTACGTATCTCGCGTTCCTGCCAACGGCTGTTCAGAGGAACAGGCAGAGCTCCCAAGACGAACAGGGCAAAATAGGAGTAGATGTATTCCAACCGGTTCTCCATCAACAAGGCGACCCGGTCACCGGCGTGCACATCCAAACGCTGGAGTCCCTCGGCCAGGGTCATGACGGCGGCGTGCAGGTCATCATAGGTGACAACCTCATCATCGAACCTGAGAGCGATCTCATTTAAGTGACGGTGGCAGATATCAAGGAACATGTCGCGTACGGTCATGTCGGATAGCCCCAACGCGGCGTTGATCGCATGGACCCACCCGACGATCGTGTCATCGCCGGTCGGGGCGGGAAGGGCCTCGACGGGCACATCCCATCGTCGGGCCACCGCGTCACCGAGGATGATACGCCTTTCCTCGTCGAGGATGCCCATACTGGTCATGGGAAGGGTGAGGGGAATATCGGTTAAATCTGGAAAGAGCTCTTTCGCTAATGCAGACAACTCTTCTTCCCGAACAATGGTCATGGTCTTCTCCAGAGGTCTGAGGGTTTTGCGGGGATGGGGGGAATGGGTGAACATTGGGAATTATGGAGACGAAGCTCCCCGAGCACGGGGCGGAGGTGGTGCTGTGCGCGGTCGGTGCTGCGACATCATGGGCCGAGTCGCTGCTGACGCGAGAGGAGCTTGAACGCGCATCCGCGTTCCGCCACGAGGTAGACCGTCGACGTTTCGTGATCGGCCACGGAGCAGTGCGTGTACTCGCAGCTTGCCACTTGGGTATGGAGAGCTCCGAGGTGCCCTTCTTGCAGGACCGGCGGGGTCGTCCCGAACTGCCGGGAACTGGGCTGGAGTGCTCGATCTCCCACAGCGGCGACCTCGTCGCCGTCGCAGTGGCAGATGATCGCATCGGAGTCGACGTGCAACACCATCCCGAGGAAATCCCGCTCGGATGGCAGTTGGTGGCGATTGATGCGGAACTCGAACCCACCGGGCCCAACCCGCGCACGCATTTTCTCCATAGATGGACCCAAATGGAAGCGATTATGAAGGTCACCGGGCTGGGCCTGGCACTTCCCAAGACTTCGCGCACGCTCATCCGCGACACGGGACTTCAATCCTGCTATGATACGCCCTTCGGGATGGCGAATTGCATCACGCTTGAGCTCGACGATGATCATGCCTTGTCCGTGTGCACCATCGAGAACCTCACCTGGTTCCTCTCGGCTGCCGTGGCTGACCTTGTATCCGGGGAGTTGCCCGTTCTCCGGTCGTGGAGGGGTGACAGGACCGTTCCCAACTCGTCGCCGGATGACAGACAAGTCCAACCGCCTTCGGTTCAGCCGAAGACACACTGACCCTGGCGAAGACCACTCTTGAACTCGGCCCACGACAGGAACAACGACGCTGATCAGGCCTGCGGCAACACCTCGTGACAGAGATGCGAGAGCCTCACGATGCCTGGGCTGACTCATCATCTGCTGTGAGCCTCTCGATGAGAGCTTGAAAGTCACCTATCGTTCGGCACTCGACGAGATCAGATGCGGGAAGCACCACCCTGTATCGGTCCTGGATCCTATCGCCGAGGGTCACAAGTCCCAACGAATCTATGCCGAATGTCGAGGTTAAGTCCATGTCCGGGGTCAACTCATCGGCGGGCAGACCGTAACTCTCGGACAGGAAATTAACAATTTCATCAAAGGTAATCACTGATTACTCCTCATTTTCAACAAACCATCGATTCACGTTCATTCAGTCGGCTGGCCAAATATCGAGGAACTTCTTCGTTCTCATAGAAGAAGAAATGATCTCCCACGAAGGTGTACTCTTCACACCGGTCGGCGGTGAGAGAGCTCCAATCAGCATCACCCGATGCAGTTAACGGATCGACTGATCCATACAAGGCGATGATCGGGCATTCCAGTACGATCTCTTCACAACAAACGTACCTGTCGAGGACACTGAAGTCAGACCTCAATGGCTCAAAGAAAACGCTACGCAACTCAGGCCTGCGGAGTATCTCCACAGGAATGCTGGTGTAGCCCCTGACCGACTCAAGGAAAGCCTGGTCACTGACCGACTCCGTCATATCTAATTTGGGAACTGTCCTCGGTCTCGTATTACCCGAGACCACCAACACGGCTGGTCGGGGTAAACCCATCCGATAGAGTGCTGCAGCCACCTCGTAGGCCTGCCACGCACCCATGCTGTGACCCAGCAGACCAAATGGCTCATCCAACGCTGCATCCATCTGTTTGATGGCGTCTTGCACATAATCCTCCATCGATTCCAGCAGAGGTTCGGCCAGTCTGGTTCCGTGGCCGGAACGCTCTACTGGAACCAACGCACAACCGTCGACACGCTTGATGACCGAACCGAACGATGCGGCGGTACCACCGGCATGAGCAAAACAGAAGAGTTTCATCGCTGAACTCCCGTCGTCAGTTGGGAAAGCCATTCATCAACCCGGTTCGCGACCGCAGCCAAGTTGGTTCCCGTCATCATCGACATGTGGTTACCATTGACGGTAGTTAGGTGGCATACCCCATCGATGTAGTCTGACCAGAGTCGGCGAGGGTGTTCCACGATGCCCATCTCGGCGAGGACATCTCGAGGCATCTTCTCCCGGGCGCATACGACAGTCACATCCCCCGGAAAGCGTTTCGGCGGATTGTAGGCCAGGATTCTGTGGTTCATGAGCCATTTATCGACGATGTCCTGGCTCTCGGTCTGAGTTAATCCCCGGGAGGTTAACAGTTTCTGGATAGCTTGCTCATCATGAGCGACACTGTCATCAAATTTTTCTGGCTCAAATCCCATGACTTCCAGGAGAAAACTCCGCATCCCCTGAGGGATGCTGCTTCCTGGATCAGCATCCGCATAGCTCAACGGAGGTAGGGGATCTATAAGAACTGGAGGAACGACCACCCTCCCTTGCTCAGCAAGAATCGTCGCAACTTCAACGGTAATGTTCCCGCCTGCGGAGTACCCCCCGAGTCTTACCTCACCACACGGCCAGAAGTGGTCGATTTGTCGAGCGTACAGATCGGCCAGAGAGCGTAGATTCTGGTAATCGCGGTAGTCATCTGGCAAGGAGATGCCCACGAGACGCATAGGGGTCATCATCATCCGGCTCATCGCCCGGTACTGGAACACCGTGCCGCCGGCAGGATGAATGAGGAAGGTCGGTGTCGCTTCGTCTCCCGCATCGTTGCGAAGCACGGCGAAATTCTCAGGAAGAACTGGGTGAGATCGCCCGGATGCAGCTTCGGCCTCGATGATCTCCGCAACATTACGTAAATTCGATGCCCCAAGAAAGCTTGCCAAGCTTAAACTAGGGTATTCCTCCCGCAACAGGTCAAGAACCTCGATTGCTTGAAGCGAGTCACCGCCAAGAGCAAAGAAATCGCTGTCTGGTGCAGCCGCCACTTTGAGTACCTCGCTCACCGCTGACACCACCCGATCAAGCACAGTGGGCACCCATCCGACACGCACACTTGAGTGAGCATCCGAACTGCTCATCGGTGCCCATTCAGAACGGGTAGTATCCTCGGGTCCGACCCAATGCTTGATGCGTGCTAATGGATAGTGGGGTATCGGTACACGAACCGCCCCAGTACCTGCGAACAATGGCATGAGATTTTTATCCCCGCGTGTACCCAGGAGAAACCCCAGCAGAACGCCGAGCGCATCCACAGCATCGCACCCGACCGGTCTATTCCACAGCTGAGTCTCAGCGGGTGGCAAAAACTTGATGACTTGGGATGCTTCCTCCTCCAAACCCAACTGAGCCACTATGGGATCTTGAGGGCAGACCATTGCCACCAAAAGGAGGACAGCTGCCTCGGTTTCAGCATGCCCCGGAAGCAAGTGCCGCTCGATGACTGCCCGGCGGCACGCGTCCAAAACGGGGAGCAAACCGGGTGTGGTGACACTTGTATAGGAGAGCAACCTGTCCAATGCGACGTCACCGGGGATGTCTCCGCCGAGGGACGCGAATCCATCACAACTCATCCGTCTGTCGTTGCGCAGGGCCGAATAGGCTACGTCCCAAGAGTCAGCTCCGGACTCGACCGTGCACCGCAGGTCATCGAGTCTCCGCTCCACATCCTGAGGACGCACGGCAGAGACATGAACCAACGTCGGCAGCTGTACAACAGACATCCTGTCGGCATGCGTTCGACCTGTATGAGCACTGACGATGGCATGAGTATTCGTCCCTCCGATCCCAAAGGAACTGATGCCGATATGGCGCAGTTGATGATTCTTCTCGATCTGCGTCGGGAATCTGAAGGTTCCCTTACTATTATCAATCTCCGGATTCAACCCAGTGAAATTGATGAGGGGTGGCATGATGCCGGTGCGGAGCATGCTGATTACCTTCACCAAGGAGGCCAGCCCGGCAGCACAGTCGAGATGCCCAATGTTGGCCTTGATACTCCCTACAGGAAGTCCCACGGTCTGTGAATCAAAGACGCGTGCAAGGGCACGGATCTCGATCGGATCACCCAACGCCGTACCGGTTCCGTGAGCTTCAAGATAGTCAATGTCACAAGGTTCAAGACCGGCGAGGGACAACGCCTCCCGAATCACCTCCTCCTCACCGTTAATACTGGGAGCCGTGTATCCGACCTTATCGTCACCGTCGTTGTTAACAGCAACGGCATCGATGACAGCCAAGACCGGATCATGGTCGGCGATGGCGTCCTCAAGTCGGCGCAACACCACTGCACTACATCCATTGCCTTTGATCGTCCCTGCGCCGCTGACATCGAAAGGCCGACAGTAACCGTCAGCGGAGAAAATCGACTCCCGCATGTGTCGTCTGGTCCCTCGTTGCGGGATGGTCAATGAGCAAGCTGCCACAACGGCGCCATCGCACTCATAGTCCAGAAGACTCCGGCAAGCAATTTCCAAGGATACTAAGGACGAGGAACAGGCTGTCTGGATAGTCATCGCCGGGCCTTGGAGATTGAGCCGATAGGCAAGTCGAGTGGCCGCACTATCCGGGATGTTGCCAATCATGGTGAGCATGTTCGCCCCCTGAATGAGATCCGGGCGCGCAGTCATCACATTGTTGAGCAGATAGGTACTGAAAGAGGTCGACGCGAACACTCCCCAACGACGCGGGATTCCATCTCCATATCCCGCATCCTCTAGAGCGCGGAAAGCGCATGTCAGCATGAGTCTCTGCTGCGGATCGGTGAGGTCTGCCTCGGCCGACGACATTCCGAAGAATTCATGATCGAAATCTGCTACATCAGCTACTTGAGGGACCCGCGGAATGTGACCCTGCGGAATCGGCTGGTCCGCATCCATATTCAGTTCACGACCCTTGACAAGAGCTTCCCAGAGTTCATCAGGAGATGACACGCTGCTGTACCGCCCGGCTGTAGACACTACAGCGATGTCGAATCCGCTCATTGCTTTGTCCTTCTTTCTCGTATAGCAAGTGCGTCGCGACGCCGCTGCGCGCGCCGCTGAAGGTCACGATCACGGCGCCTCTGCCGGTCGAGCTCTTTAGTACGTTGCGCCTCTTCCGCTTCCTCATCGTCCTGCACCCGGTTGTGTCTGATACGTGCAGCGATGGATTCCACCGTTGGATGCTGAAAAAGATCGACGATGGCCAGATTTGCGTCTGGGAAATCACGGTGTAATTGGTCGAAGAGATCCGTGAGGCTCAGTGAAGTGACCCCGATGTCGAATAAATTCTCCGAGCAGGTGAAATCCCGCGAACCGATGACTTGCGACACTGCATCGTGGACACGTGCCTGCATCGGATCGGAGATCACAGGGCCTTCGGCGAGATGTGCTCCGGTGATCTCCTCGGCCAACACTGCTAATGTCGCGACATCGACCTTCCCGTTGATGTTCATGGGCAGGGCCGGAACCGTGACGATCCGCTCAGGGACCATGTACCAAGGGACCACGCGACGCATTGCGGACCGCCAGCTCTGCACTGGGGAGTCCTCATCCGCGACAACCGCGGCGATCAGCCTCGTCCGCTTTTTGGGATCAACGAAGGCAACCGCGCTGGAGGCCCCGCTGACACGCCGAAGCGCACTGCTTACCTCACCGAGTTCAATGCGGTAGCCACCCACCTTGACCTGATCATCTGTCCTCCCCAGGAAGGCAAACCTGCCATCGGAATTCACCCGGACAAGATCACCAGTTCTGTACCACCTACCGGGCAACCCCACTAGATTGGTCACGAAAGCACGACGAGTATTCTTCTCCCGGTTGAGGTAGCCGTTAGCGAGGCAAGGGCCACTCACCACCAACTCGCCAACGACACCCTGTGGAACGCGCCGTCCGGCTGAATCGATAACGGCCGCCCCTGCCTGGGCGAGCGGACGTCCCAGGGGAACCAACCCGTCACGATCGAGCAGATCGGCAGCAGCCACTTCTCCGGCGACGCAGATGACCGTTGCCTCCGTCGGCCCGTAGACATTCATAATGCGGTGTCTTGGATTGCTCACGCAGGCAGCCCAGTTGGACGCGACTGCCGAAGGGACCGCCTCAGCACCCAACAAGGTTGTGCGCAGATCCGGGACGCCGCTCTGAGGCAAGAACGCCTTCACCTGGTCAGCGAAGCTTGGGGTGATCATCAGACAAGTTGCGCGCGACCTGACGAGCACATCCGCGAACTGCTGGGCATCACGAATCTGCTCTTGCTCCGGAAGATGAACAGCTGCGCCCAACGCCAGGGGTGTGAGGATCTCGACCACGGAGACGTCGAATGCAAGGTGATGAGTGCGTAGGTATATGTCACCGGGTTCACAGGAGACGAACCCTCTCCAGCCTCGAATAAACGTCGACAATGCCCGGTGGGGCACCTCCACCCCCTTGGGCTGACCTGTCGAACCCGATGTGAAGATCACATAAGCCGGATCATCGTCGTGAGCTTGCACACGCAAGGATGAAACGGGCTGAGTGGGCTCCAACTCTTCGAACGCGACAGCCTCCATCCCTTGAGCCGCCAGCAACTGCGACGTACACGCATCACCGATGATCGGAACCTTCCCGAGGTCCTTGAGAATGGACGGCACCCGAGTCATCAGATCTGGGTCCACGGGGACATAGGCCTTGCCGCTCTTCAGCACCGCGATGACTGCACTTACTTCGTCAACACCCCACGAATGGCAGATGACCACGTATCTGGCCAAAGGCCATCGCTGTTGGATGGCTGCTGCGAGTCGATCCGTCCGGTCGTCGAGCTGGCCATAAGTCACCTCTCGCTCACCAGTGATCAGCGCGATTCGCTCAGGTTCCTGTTGGGCCTGGCGCCGAAGACTCGTCACCATGTCCGGAGCCTGACCGATCACGGGTTCGATCAGAGCACTCCGATCCGCGTCATACTCATCGGTCCCGACCAAGCTCATCGTTCCGAGAGGAGCTAAGGGTGCGGCCAGCAGCTGCTGGATGATCGACCGCAGGGTGCTCGCGATGTCGATCCCATCCGCCCACCGGCCCACCTCCACGATGAAACGATGCCCGAGCCCTTCAATGCTGCGAAACGTCGACGCGACGATGCACAGGGGAAAGGAGACGAAATCGCTCGGGAAGAACACCGGCGTCACCGTCGCATCCCCCAGCGTGCCCGACGGCTCTTCACCCTGAAACGTGAAACACGAGGCCAACGTGCCCATTCCGGGTCGGACTCCAGTCAAAGAATAGTCGACATCGCGGCGTCGCAGACACTCGATGATGGATGTATAGGCGCTGCGAGCCAGTTCCACCACGTCCATCTGATCATGGACCTTGATAAGAACCGGAAGAGTATTGACATGACAGCCGCAGTCCTCGGAAGCGGTGCGAGTGTTCACCGGGCATCCAATGACCACCGACTCCGTGTCGAGCAACCGCGCTTGGAACAGAGCCGATATCGCCATGAACAAGGCGCTTGGAGGAAGATGATGATCCTGACACACCCGGCCTACCCCAGCGCCGAGCTCACCGTCCACGATAATCTCCACCCGGCGCCCAGGCAGACGACCAAGGTCATCCCGAAGGCTCGGCATTCTCTCATGCCCGAAGGAGACCAATCCTTCGAAGGCCTTTCCGAAGAAGTCGGCGGCGGCAACGGCACGCTCCCTGTCAGCATGGCTGGGCTCAAGCCCCGTAGCCTGCTGGCGCCCCTTGGCGTAGGGGTCACGACCCGCATAGACCTCCGAAAGCCTCCGTACAACCACTACTCCCGTCTGCGCATCCCATACGAGGTGGGAAGCCCAGAGCAAGATATGAGTGACCATTCCGTGGCTGGTGAGTAGTTCCACTTGCACCAAGGGTGAACGGTCAACCTCCATGGCCGACTTCTGCCGGGCCCGAGCCCTGAGCTTCGCCTGCCGATCCGGATCATCACCGATCTCTACCATTCGGCAGGTCTGCTGGGGATGGGATCCGAGGAGCCGACGCCAACCCGACGTGGTCCGTACCATCCTCATCGCGATGCCCGGTTCATTCTGCAGGACACTATCCACCGCTCGCTCCAAGCGAGCGGTGTCCACTTCACCGGACACCCTGATCAACCGGACGATGGTCAGCGCCGGATCCTGAGGGTACAAGTCAATCTGCCTCAAAAGAATCTGCTGAGGCCAGGTCGGCTCTTCGGCCCCATCCCCATCGGCTATGACAGCGACGTCATGGGTTCTTTCGTCGTGAGAGATTCCGGTGGATGATACGGGGATATTCATTCCGCCTCCTTTAGTGCGTCGACCATATTGATCCCGGCTATCCTGCTGCCCAAAGCGATAGTCGTGACCAGTGCGGAGGACACGGCAATCACCACTGCAAGCGTCACTGACAAAGATGTGATGTAGGGGAGGTATTGAAGGCGAGGGCTCGCAAACTGAGCCAAGTAGAGATCCAGGAACCAGGCCCCACCGGGAATCCCGAGCACCACACCAATCAAAGCTGAAGCCACGACCTCTACAGAGGACAACCGCCGCAGTTCACCAGGAGACATCCCCAACACACTCAATGTAGCATACTGGCGTTGACGTTCATCGAAAGTGAGACTCCCCAGCGAATAAAGCACGATGATGCACAGCAGGATTGCCATCACTCTCATCAAATTGAAGATGTCACCGAGGCTTTCTTTGATATTGAGGGAATTGGACTGCTGATCAGCCCTGGACACAACATCCAGCACTCGCGGGTCATCAAGTACCTGAGTGACATCGGCATCCGATCCCACGAGCATCGACGTCGGGGAGAAGACCATCCCCAGTGATTCCCAGCCCTGTCGGCTCATGAAGAATCCTTGGGGCATTTCCGCTGAGACGATGCCACTGACGGTCAGATCGAGATCACCGAGACCACGTGGAAGCCTCAGCCTCACCGGGGAACCAGCGTCGAGACGAAGCCGCTCCGCAGTGTCGCTGGTCACCCACAGTCCATCCCCCACCACGGCTTGGTCATCTTGGGTTCGCAGATGGAATCGATCGTTCTCGTCCAGCACGGTGATGACTCGGTCATACCCATCAGAAGGGTCAGTCATGACAGGCATCTGCATGATAGCTTGTGGGTTGGATCCCAATCCCTCAATGGGAGTGGTCACCTGGGGAAGGCCACCCATATCTACTCGGAAGTCATAGTCCATGGAGTCGGCGCTGAATGACGATTCGGCTCTGTTTTGCATGGTGTCGGGTAGCCCAAACCCGGTGAACAGCAGCATGAGACAACCAGCGACTCCGATTATTCCCATCAGAAATCGTGCGATGTTGGATGCGGTGTCACGGATCGCCCACCGAATGCCATAGCGATGGCCATTACCCAGACGACGCAACCTGGTGGCTGCACGAGAGGCCCGGACCAGCCCCGGACGCATCAACAACGCGGGAGACCGGGTAAGTGCTGACCCTGATGCAAGATAGCCCCCGGCCACGCATGCCACCACCACGAGGACGGCAACGAGTAGTGGTGCCCAGGTGTACGCAACACGCCAATGCGGTAGATCGAACTGGGTCGACTGTGAGCGCAGCACGACGCGCGACAAGAGCGGCGCCACGGCGAGCCCCACGACGGAACCCGCCACACCGGCCAGCATGCCAAACATTGAAAAGTGTAGGCGCAATTCACCACGCCCGTAGCCCATGGATTGGAGGGTCGCAATTGTCTTGAGCTCGCTGTCTACCAAGCGCCTCGTCGAGGAGTACATAGCCAGTACCCCGACCAGGAGGAAAAGCGCAGAAAAGAGCATCGACACATTGCGAATCACGGTGACTCTGTCATAGGCAGCAGAGATGTGACTGTCGGTCTGGCGTGTGGTAATACGCAATCCCTGCTCGTCGAAGCAGTCCCACAGTTCGTCCACTGTCCCCGAGGAATCATCACCACTTACCAAAATGCTGTTACTTGCTGCATCTTCCCACGAAGGGCCCCACAACTTCTGAGCAGTGGCAGGCGTGATGAAGCCGTAGCTGAACATGCCTGGTTCCGGAACCAAGAAGAGTGACTCCTTGACGTCATAGAGCTGATCGGGGGACTGCACGATTCCTCGGATAGGTACCGTCACCTCTCTCCGTCCTCCGGGGGCAGCTACCGTCAACGTCAGTTGATTGCCTTGGACTAGTTCGTTCGCGTCGCGATACCGCGGACTCACCCAGATCCCCTCACCGGCATCCGTGACTGGTTCCCCGTCAACGACCGAGGGAACGCTGACCCGCCACGAGTCGGCATTCGCAGTCGAAGTGAGGGACAGCCAGGAGGTGTCCCCATTGTCCGATGCCACCTCGGCAGATCGGATAACACGTTTCTCCACAGCATCGACCCCGGGGATTTTTTTGGCCTCGTTAAGTTGCGCTTCCTCGACGTGAATAGCTTGGATCCACACTTTCGCCATGGATGATGACTCGGCATAGTCCTGAAGACTCACCTGCATTCCCCGCCAGCCACCTTCGAGTCCAGTATATGCGAGAACACTGAGAGTAGCCATGCAGAAAACCGCAATGAACTGTGCCCATGAGTGGAGCAGACCACGCCGTAACATGGCTACCTTAAATTTCATTCCACTAGATTTACTCATGGGAGACTCACCACGTTATTCCTGACAACCTCAGCGATTCGACCATCGCGAAGGCGAATCAGTTGGTCCGCCAAGCCGACATATCCCTCGTTGTGTGTGACGATGACCACCGCAGTGTTGGAGGTATGGGCAGATTCACACAGGGTTGCCATCACCTCGTCACCAGTGACAGAGTCGAGCGCCCCAGTCGGCTCGTCACACAACAGCAGAGCCGGCCTCTTGGCGAGGGCTCTTCCGATCGCAACCCGTTGCATCTGGCCACCCGATAGCTCGTGCGGGAAAGACGACTCACGCCCTTCCAGACCAAGTTGAGCAAGGATCTGAGATGGGTCGATGGGCGACTCGACACCACGACTGGCAATTCCGATATTCTCAGCAGCGGTAAGCGTGGGAATGAGATTGTAGAACTGAAAAACGAATCCAACACTCTCACGTCTGTATCTCGTCAATCCCGAGTTCGTCATCTCCTCAATCCGAACCCCATTACACTCAATAGTCCCAGAAGTGGGTTGGTCCATACCACCCAGTATGTTCAGTAAAGTAGATTTTCCTGATCCGGAGGGACCCACAATGATCGACACTTCACCATTATGAATGTCGAGTGACACGCCGTCCAGCGCACGGACATCAATATTCCCAGTCCGGTAGACACGTTGAACATCTCGAGCAGAAATCAATGACATGGGGTTTTCCTTGGGTCGACAGAGTGCAGCAAACCGTCACACAATGAGAACACATTCCACACAGCAGGCTTTCCTACAAAATGAATGGAATCCCCTTGGCTAAGGTTTGACATCAATAACGGCATGTGCGTCAATAACGCATGACTGTGCAGCCCAAACTATTCGAGGGCACGCAATAACCTACAGTCTTCCTCAAAGTGATCACCGACGAGCACCAAGGTAGACGTCAAGGTCAGAAGGACATCACAGCAGGTGATGCAAGAAGTCAGGCTCTGTGCAATTTGGTGGGCCTGCACCCACGATTCCCGATATCTCATGCGCTCTCATGGCATGTCCTCACTGTTCTGGATGCGATTCAGCAGCGAAACGCCATCATCTTCCCGTTGCCGGGGAGAACTGACGCGCTTGGCACAGGTTGTATACACAACCGTGCCGCAACACTCTCCGAGCTGGGATGCTTCAGAAGCCTGGCCAACCTGCTCCGACCGTCGTAGTCGCGCCCCATACACAGCTCAAGGTGGGATGCAAGGATGACGCGAAACCCCGAACATGGATCACCCGGATACTCAGCACCCAAGCGACTTCGCCCCAGCTGGCAAGGAGTGGCAGCACGATCGACTGGTGCCCGCACAAGTCGCTTGCCCCGTGCGTCATGCGTTGTCATGACACCACCCTCTTCGCTGGTGCTTTCACTACTAACGGTAGTGTAACACGAAGAGCTCATACCAGAGCCTAAAAGGAGAACATGATGACGCCACCAGGACGACCCCGGGATCCGCAGATCCAGGAACGGGTCATGACCACGACCCTTCAACTGCTTGCCGACAAGGGGTACGCCAATGTGCGTATTGACGAGATCGTGAAACTGTCAGGCGTAGCCAAGACGACCATCTACCGCAGGTGGCCCTCCCTGCCACACTTGGTGGTCGAGACGATCGCCAGCACCATCGGCGAGCGCACGATGATCCAATCCGATGATCCGGTGAGCGATCTCCGTCTTGCCTGCGCAATGCTTGTCGGTTCAGTGAATGCTGGCCGCGACTCCTGGCTGGCGGTGGCGATGGACCTGCATCGTCAGCAGGATGAGACCCTACGCGCCTACTACCGGAACCGAATCGTCGAGCCGGCCCGGCAGCTCCTGGTGACGGCATTGCGGAGAGTCTCCGTCGCAGGGGAGCTGCACTGTGCTGTCCCCTGCCCAGATCTGGCCGACCTGCTGATCGGCGGCGTCATCTACAGGCTAGTGATGCTGCACGAACCCATCACCCAGGAACAGATCGACACCATCATCGACGGACTGCTCACACCCGAACCGGGGGCTTCAAGCCTTACCCCGCAGAACTGAGCTGAACCAATGGGCGTTCCGGTCACGTTGCGTGGAAGCAATCCGTCAGCGCCTTCCGGGCATCCACCATGGCGGGGCCATACCAAAACAGTGCGCGCCCTGGCAGGCACACGGTTCTGGTCGCACTGGATAACTCCGGGCAGTTATCGCGGGTGAACGGGTAAGGTTCGTCAGGCAGCAAAACGAGGTCCGGGTGGTGCCGGAGGACCTCGCCGGGGTCGAGATGCGGGTAGCGGGAAGCGGTTACTACATTGTGCGTCCCGCTCCGGCGCAGCACGTCGTCTGGGTAGGTGTGGGCCCCCACCCAGATCCACGGGTCCTTCCACACCGGGACCGCCACCCGTAGTGGTGGGAACTGCGCCGGTGCGTTCCACACGACTCGGGCCCGATCCAGCCACCCCGGAACACCGGCCAAGCAGACTTCGGAGAACAACCTGCCCATGCTGTCCAGCGCGCCAGACACGCTATCAATCCGGGTGACCCAGACCGGTATTCCCGCTGCGCGCAGCCTGTCCACGTCGGCACGCCGGTTCTCCTCCTGATTCGCCACGACGAGATCCGGGCGCAACTCCCGGATACCGTCCAGGTCAGGATTCTTCGTCCCGCGCAGCCGTTTCACCGTCAACCCCGCGGGATGGGTGCACCAATCAGTGGCACCGACCAGAACCCCAGGAACCGTGAGAGCTAGGGCCTCGGTGAGGGAAGGGACCAGCGACACCACCCGCCGAGGAGGTGTCACTGACCCGAGATCGAAACCGAGATCGTCGTACACACGACCATTCTCCTTCCCGGCCCCACCGAACTGGACGACGCCCCGTCTGGCATGCAGCGAGGCAGCAGCTCAGGAGACGAAACCGAGTTTCTTCACCGCAGCGGCCTCGCTGGCCAACTCGGCGACCGAGATATCGATGTGGTGGCGTGCGAATGCGGAGACCGGAAGGTCCGGCACGATCCGCCACTGCCCGTCGCCGGTGGTGACCGGGAAGGAGGAAACCAATCCCTCGGGCACCCCGTAGGAACCGTCGGAGACCACGCCCATCGAGGTCCAATCACCCTCGGGGGTTCCGGCGAACCAGTCGTGCACGTGCCGGATCGTCGCATCGGCCGCCGACGCCGCGGAAGACGAACCCCGGGCGGCGATCACCGCGGCCCCGCGCTTGGCGACGGTCGGGATGAAATCAAAATTGATCCACGCGTCGTCGCCCAGCCACGTGGCGGCAGGTTTCCCGTTAATCCTGGCGTTGAACACGTCCGGGTACTGGGTGGAGGAATGGTTCCCCCAGATCGTCATATTCGACACCTCACCGACCCCGCGTCGCGCCTTATCGGCAAGCTGTCGCAGGGCGCGATCGTGGTCCAGCCTGGTCAGCGCGGTGAACCTCTGCGCGGGAATCCCATCGGCATTGCGGTGGGCAATCCAGGCATTGGTGTTGGCTGGGTTACCGGTCACCACCACGCGGATATCGGAAGCCGCCCGGGCCGCCAGCGCCCGCCCCTGTTCCCGGAAGATCGCACCATTCGCACCCAGCAGGTCGGAGCGTTCCATCCCCTTCTTGCGCGGGGAAGCACCAACGAGCATAGCGACGTTGGCCCCGTCGAAGATCTGCTCGGCAGAGTCGCCGATCTCCACTCCTGCAAGAGTCGGGAAAGCGCAATCCTCAAGTTCCATGGCCACGCCCTCAAGCGCTTTCACCGCACCCGGGATTTCTAGCAGGCGCAACTGCACCGGCTCATCACCGAAGAGTTCCCCGGATGCGATGCGGAAGACCAGCGCGTAACCGATCTTGCCGCCCGCCCCGGTGATCGCGATCTTCCTCATCGGATATTCAATTCCCCGACGAGCACGCAGCGACGACGGCGCGCGAAGGACCGGGCCGAGGTCAGGCCCTCACCGGTTGGCCCGGCGATGGTGAAGGTGGGATACCCCTCACCGGTGATGCCCAGCCCGGCGAAGGAAGGACCGTTCTTCACGAAGATCGTGGTCTGGATCAGCTTGCCCATCCGGGTGAGCTTGGTGACATCCTTCGAATGCATGATCGCGGTGTGCCGGTTACCGTGCTCGGCCTGGACGGCCAGGTCGATGGCGGTGTCCACATCCGGAACCCGCACGACGCCCAGAATCGGCATCATCAGTTCGGTCTGCACGAAGCAGTGCTCGAAGGGCACCTCGGCGATGATCAGCCGGGTACCGGCCGGGGCCTGGATACCGATCTGCTCAAGCAGCACAGTGGCCGGTTTGCCCACCCATGCGGTCTGAGCCGCATGCTTGTCGTGATTGACCACGATGTCGGCGAGTTGCTTGGCCTGCTCCAAGGTGATCTCGTAGGCGCCGTTCTCCACCATCTTGAACTTCAGCAGGTCGACGATGTCGTCGACCGCCAGGCATTCCTTCTCCGCGGTGCAGGGCAGGTTGTTGTCAAAGGAAGCCCCGTCGACGATCGACTTCGCGGCCAGATCAATGTCGGCGGTGGTGTCGACGACAACCGGCGGGTTGCCCGCACCGGCGCCGATGGCCTTCTTGCCCGAGGAGAGCACGGTCTTCACGATGCCAGGCCCGCCGGTAGCCACCAGCATGCGCACCTTCGGGTGAGCCATCATCTTGTTGGTGTTCTCGATGCTGGGCTCGGCCACGGTGACGATCAGGTTCGCCGGGGCGCCAACCTCGGCCAAAGCCCGGTTCAGGGTGCGCACCTGCCACAGCGACAGATTCTTGGCGCGCGGGTGCGGGGAGAACACGACAGCATTTCCGGCAGCCAGCATGCCGATCGAGTTGCAGGTGATGGTCTCGGTCGGATTGGTGGTCGGGGTGATGGCTCCGATCACGCCGAACGGCGAGTACTCCACCACGGTCAGCCCGTCGTCGCCCGACCATGCGTCGGTGACCAAGTCCTCAACCCCCGGGGTCTCCAAGGCAGCGATCTTGTTCTTCAGGTATTTGTGGGCGGCATTGCCCATGCCCGATTCCTTGACCGCCTGCTCAGCCATGTAGGTGAGATGTTCCTCGTTCGACATCGCGTCGCGGATCGCCTGCACGTAACGACGCCGGTCGGCCAGCGAGCAGTCCATGTACTCGCGCCATGCCTTATCGGCGGCCTCGACAGCGGAGTCCATGTCGTCGAAGATGCCGTCGGCCCCACCAGCGACCTCCTTTGCTGCCGGTGCAGAGGTCTCCCCGGCGGAGTAGCTGGCCAGAACGTCACGAATGACCTTCTCCAGCATTGCGGTGTCGATGCTCATCGGTTATCTCCAATCACTGTCGAGAGTGCGTGTTCAAGAATTGCGAGATCTTCCTCGTCGGATCCACCAGAAACCCCAATGCCTCCGATGATCCGGCCGCGGACGGTCAGCGGTACCCCTCCGGGGAACATGATGACCCGGCCTGAATTGGTCGATTCGAGGCCCTTGAGATCGTCGGCATGTTTCTTCAGATCGGCGGTGGGCCGCTTGAAGGCGAAAGCCGACCAGGCCTTGTTCATCGCGACGTCAATCGAGGCCAGCAGCGAATCGGGCTGGCGATTGAGCAGCAGCAGCGCACCGCTGCCATCCACCGCCGCGAAAACCACTGCCACCCCCATCTCGTCAGCCTTGGCCAAGGCCGCGTCGCACAGCCGCTGGGCCAAGGCCAGGTCGAGGCTGTCGATCCGGGTGGGAACCGGCCCGGAAGGTGCCTTGCCAAGGCGACTCCCATCGGTCGCCTTGCCGAGGGAACTGTCATCGGGTGTCTTGCCGAGGATCTTCTCGACGGCGGCCACCACGAGTTCCCGGATGTGCTGCTCGTCGTGCCAGTGCTCGGCCAGCCTGGCCAGCGAATAGACGGCATCCGAACAGCGGTTTAAGTATTTGATGAGCTCGGGGCGCAGTTCCTCCACCTCGGCCAAGCGCAACATCTCCCGCTCGGCGCGGCGCACCACGGTGCGGGCCTGGTGGAAGGCCGCCGAGCGGTGGTCACGACCCGGCACGACGAAGGCCCGCTGCGGGCCGGTGATCGCCAGGCAGTCGTCGATCAGGTGCTCCAGGTCGGCGATGTCGGTTCCCGAGATCTTGTCGCCGATGGTGGCCCGGCCTTTTTCATCGGAAGCTACCTCGGCGGCCAGCACGAATAGCCGCAGCTGCATGTGCTGGATGCGATCCCACCACTCGCCGCGCTCCATCCAGGCCTTCGCGGCACCGATGGCGGCATTCGCCTCGTCGATAGTGCCGTATGCCTCGACGCGTAGGGACTGCTTGGGCACTCGCGACCCGCCGAACAGCCCGGTGTCGCCCTTGTCACCGGTGCGCGTGTAGATGGCAGGCATCACATCTCCATTTCCACGGTATCCACGATTCCCACGATGGCCGCGTCCAGCGGCGCCTGTTCCCGGCCAGCGGCGTGCCGGGCACCACCCGAGCGCACCACGATGACCACCTCACCAGCACCGGCGCCGACGGTGTCGACGGCGATCTCCAGTTCCCCGATGTAGTTCTCGTTCTCGTCGATCTTGCGGATCAGCAACAGCTTGAAGCCGACGAGACGCTCGTCCTTGCTTGTCGATACCACATTGCCGACAACCTTGGCCAACTGCATGTCAGCTCCTCCTCAAGATCGTGATGCCTTGGGCCGCGGCTTCCTCTTTGGCCAGGGCGGTGATGACGGTGTGCGCTCCGATCTGCAGCTGGGTACCCGGTGCCAGCCCACGCAGGTCGGTGGCCGACAGCACCTTGGCGTCGAAGCCGACCATCTCCGAAGGTGCCGTCCAGGCATCCATGACGACGGAATCCAGCGTGCTGGCGGAGGTCAACCGGACCCCGAAGGAGGCCAGCTTTGTGAGATTCTCGCGCATCATCGCCGCATATCCCTCGGGCAAGGTGGGGAACCAGCGGCGCTTGCCGGGGCTGTCCGGGCAAGCCGCGTCGCGGGCGGCGATGACGGGTTTGCCCGCCATGATGAAATCGGCGGTCACATTGGAGGCCATGCAATCCCCGATACCGTTGACCACCTTGCCCACCAGGTTCGCGGTGAGCGACGCGATGATGAGCATGTCATGGCCACAGACCAGGCCCTGCTCGACGGGAGTCATGCCGATGCGGGCGATGGCCTGCTGGTCGAGGATGCGCTGGGCCGACGGGGTCTGGATGATGTCCAAATCGGCACTGGCCGATAGCGCGGTCAGCGAGGTGAGGGCGTCCTCGAAGCCGACCAGGGCACCGGTGAACAGCACCAGCGCGCTGGGACGCTCCTCGGCGACGGCCTGCTCGGCAAGCACCTGCTTGACGATGGCGGTGACCAGTTCTCTGAGCTCCCCGGGAGTCATCATGGCCTCCTCATGGCTACCCCGAGCGGGGTCGGGAATAGTGGTTCGGCGGGACATTCCACCGGGTGACCAAGCACCTGGGAGAAGACGCCGGTCGCATTGGGCAGCGAGGCCGCGCCACCAACCAAGGTGATCGTTCCCGGGTCGCGTCCCTCAAGAGCCCTGGCAGCAATGGTCGCCATCTTCTCCAGGGTGGGACGCACCAGTGGCCCGGCAATATTGGCGTTCTTGGCCGTCTTCTTGAATTTCTCGGCCTCCTCGTAGTCGACGCCCATCGCACCGGCGATGACCAGGGTCATGTGGTGGCCGCCGGTGGGTTCGTCGATCGACAAGGTGACCTTCCCATCGTTGAGCAGTGAGACACCGGTAGTGCCGTGGCCGACGTCGATAATGGTGCCGTCGGTGATACCCAGGGCGGTCGCGGCGGCGACGGGCTCGTCGACCACCTCGTCGACCTCTAGGTCGGCGGCCTGCACCACATTGGCGAAGACCTTGACGGTGGCCTCATCAATGCCGGGCGGGATGGTGAAGGCGGCCCGGTCGAATGCATGACCGGTGGAGGTGGTCAGTTCCTCCTTGAGTTCCTGCACCGCGCGCACCGCGCCCAGCCAGTCGACGACGATCCCGTCGCGCACCACGGTGGAGTGCCGCCAGGCACCAGCGACGGGATTGTTGGAGCCGTCCACCACCGACAGCACGATATTGGCGGTACCCAGGTCGATGCCGAGACGGTATTCACCGCTGCCCTCGGCGACCTCACCGGTGCGCACCATCTTCGCGAATTTCTTCAGTGCTTGACGACCCATGGTTAGTGCTCACTTCCCCAAGATGAGCGCCCAGTCACCGCTGCGGGCGCTGACTGCATTGCCCTCGTCGGTGTCCAGGTGGAGTTCCAGAAGGTAGGAATCCTTGACCCGTACCAAGAAATTGTCCAGTCGCGCGGCGCGGTCGCCGTCGAACTGAACCGACACCCGGTCCTGGTCCTCCAACCTCAGGGCCGCCGCGTCGGAGGGGCTCATGTGGATGTGACGCCCGGCGATGATCGCCGCATGCTCGCACTCCACCTGTCCCTCGGGGCCGATGATGGTCACCGGGGCGGCCTGGGCCAGCTGCCCGGACTGGGCCATCGGTGCCTTCACCCCAAGCGCACGGGCGTCGGTGGCGGACAACTCCACCTGGGTGGCGCTGCGGTTGGGGCCCATGACCCGGACGCGTTCAAATCTCCCCTTGGGCCCGACGACGGTCACCGACTCCTTGGCCGCGAATTCGCCACGCTGGCGCACCATCTTGTACACCTGCGGGGCCTCGTAACCGAATAAGGTGCGGAAATCAGCGTCGCACAGGTGCACGTGCCGGTTGGAGATACCCACCTTCACACGGCTGGGGTCAGCCTCGAAGATCTTGTCGACGACGACATCGACGATCTGCTCGACAAGCTTGTCAGCCATCGATCAGGCCTTCGGGAGGATGGTTTCGACGTCGCCGTGAGGACGCGGGATCACATGCTGGGAAATCAACTCCCCCACCTTCGTCGCCGCAGCCGCACCAGCATCAACAGCAGCCTTCACAGCGCCCACATCACCACGCACCATCACCGTCACAAAACCAGCACCGATCTGCTCCTTGCCGATCAGCGACACATTCGCCGACTTCACCATGGCATCAGCCGCCTCAATGCTGCCGATCAGACCCTTGGTCTCAACCATGCCGAGTGCTTCACTCATGATTCCTCATTCCTCCTGCTCATTTCTTGATCTGCTTGGGACGGGCCCCACCCGTGGCGGGTTTGGCCGCTGTGGTCTTGGGTTCGGATTCCGTTTCGGTGTTCTTGGCCACCTTGGCCGGGGCATCTCCCTTGCTGGGGGCCGGTTGCTTCTCCGCGGCGGGGGTCTTTTCCTGTTCACCGGGCACCTTGGGCTGCTCGTTGTCCACCGGTTCCTTTGTGGCGGTCTTCGGCGCCTCGGCGGCAACGGCCTCGGATTGTGGGCTGGGCTTTTTGGCCGCGGGCTTCGATGCCGGGGCGGACTGCGCGACGGCGGGCGCGGCAGCCTTGGAAGCCGGGGCGCGAGTGGCCCACCCAACGGTCTTCGGGTTGCGGACCATCAATTCCAGTTGCTCGCTGGGGCGGGGTATCACCGAGATCCCCGCAACCCGGCCAACCAGACTGGCCGCAGCCTGGGCGGCCTGGATGGCGGTCTGCACCGAGGCGACCTGGCCCTCCACCTTCACCACAACCAGGCCACCGCCCTTGGTGAGTTCATAGCCGACGAGGTGAATGTCAGCCGTCTTGCAGGCGACGTCGGCGGCCTCAATGGCGGCCGCGAGACCGACTGTCTCAATGGTTCCCAGCGCCAGCATGTGGGCTCCTCTCGATGGGTAGCAGCGGGTTCCGCTTGACCAACCGGGCGGCATTCGCCCCGATATTGCGGTCATTGGCGGCAGAAAGGTTCAATCCGGTGATCAGATAGGGGGCACCATCGGGAAGTTTGCTGGTGGTCACCGCGATGTCTTGGGTGTCGACTCCGATCCCGATCTCCAAGGTGGCCTGCACGGATGCCTGGTGGGCGAGGTGGGCGGCGTCGCCATCGCTGGTCACCTCGACGAAGACCGGCACGGCTTCCTCCTCGATACCCAGCACGAGATCACGCAACCTTGGCAGGTCGACGTGCTCGTTCACGTGCAGCCGGATGACCGGGCGTTCCTGAGTGGCTTGCGGCATCACTGCTCACCCCACGACAGGGCCAGGCCAGTAGCCACCGCGTTGCGGGGCCCCTCGGTGCCACGGATATTCGCCCGTCCTGCGACAACCCGGTACTCGGCCAGCGCCTTGGTCACCAGCTGCGGAATCTCGAAGTCGAGGGCTGAACCGCCGACGAGCACCACGAAATCGATATCGCGCACGTTGTCGGTGGGTGACACCCGGCGCAGGGCACGCACCGCATTGGCGACGAAGACCCTCTCCTTGGCCCGGATGCGAATGTTGCGGATGGCATCCACCGGCAGATCGACGCCGATGGGTACCAGCCCCTCTTCTGGCTTGATGACCACCACCCTGGCATACAGGTGCGGGGGCAGCGGTTCATCGAAGAATTGCACCGACCCGTCCTCATGACGGATCGAGAAAACGGTTTCCACCTTGGCTAGCGGGTGCCGTTTGACGTCCTCGGCGGCATCCCAGGTGTCTAGGCCCAGTTCGGTCTGGATCATCAAGGTCACCATATTCCCGGCCCCTGCCAGGTGCGTGGAGACTCCGGTGCCGTCGGCACGCATCACCGAGGCGTCGGTGGAGCCGGCCCCCATGTCGAGAATCGCGATCGGGGCGCTGGTTCCCGGGGTGGTGAGCGCACCACGAATGGCCATATCGGCTTCGACGCCACCGACCTCGACCGGGATCCGGATCTGGGCGGCGATGTCCTGGGCGATGGCCTGCATCTGGAGGCGATCAGCCTGCACCATGACCGCGATGCCGACTGCGTTTTCCATGGAGAACTCATTGGCCAGCCCACCGGAGACCTGCTTGGGGGTCATGGTGTCGACCGCGATCATGTCGGTGATCTTGATGTCGCGGGGATGCTGGCTGGTCAGCTGGCCCATGGTGACCCGGACCTTTTCCATCATCCCACCGACATTGGTTCCGGGTTCACCGGTGATGTCGTGGATTTCCCGCATCCGGGAGGCGGCCTGCATGATCTCATCGGCGCCAGAGTCGACGTCGACCACGATCTCGGTGGCCGCGGTGGCGGTGATCCCGTGGAAGGTGAGAGACCCTGCCGGGATGCGACGTTCCTTCACGTCGCCGGCGGGGGTTTTGATGACGACCGCCGACCTGTTGCCCACCAGAGCGCGAGCCAGCGGAACAACCTGTTTGGTCTCCTCGGGGCTCAGCTCGAAGAGGGTAGCGATGCCGTAGGGGTTCGACAAAACCTCGACGATCCTGCCGGTCTCGGCGACCTCGACGGCCGCCTTCATCCCGATCGGCACCTTGTCGATGAGCCCAACCTCGTCGACGATCGGGATCATATGGTCGAGCCGGTTGTTGACCAGCACACCGTCATTGAGTTCCATCACCGCGGCAGTCACATTGACCCGGGCCGCGTTGATGGTGGCAGCCACCTCGGCGAAGTCGTGGGAGCGAGACACGACGACGACGTAGTCGCCCGCACTCGCCGCGCCCAGATCCTCAATCCTGATGGTGATGCCCACTCCGGTGCCCACACCGCCGGGAGTGGAGGGATTGTGGCCGATCATCGTCGATTCGGTGATGATCGTCTCGGTGATCGTCTCCATCGCGACGTCGCCGATGACCGGGGCGGCCTCGTTGATCCGGATCAGTTCCAGTTCTTCGAGTTTGCGTCCGGCCTTGTCCAAGGCGATGGACAGGGAGTGGAAGACCCCCTTGATGTTGTCCTTGGTGCCCTTGATGCCGGTCGTGGGAGTGGTGGCCGATGCGAGGAACCGCATCCCGGCTCCCTCACGCACCGCCAGCGCGACTTCGGTGGTCGCGTTGCCGATGTCGATGCCTGCCACCATTCCCATGACCGGACTCCTTTCCTTCGTTCCTCAGTCCTCGCGCAGACGGCCGCGGCGCTCGTATTCGTCGGCGGCCTCCCGCACGAATGCCGAGCACACCTTGGCGCCGTAGGTGCCTTCGAGTTCCTCGGCAATCGCGTACAGCTCCGCCTTGGTGGAGCGGTAGGGGCGAAGGGCGTTGTAGATCTCCAGAACCCGCTCGTCGGGAACGGAGATCAGCTCGGCGGCGCGACGGAAATTGCGGCCCAGGGTCGGGCGTCCGGCGGCGTCGGCGATCTGCGCCTGCTTTTCGAGAGTATCGGCGGAGATCTTGAAATCGTCGGCGCTCAATCTGCCGGCCTTGACGTCGGCAAAGGTCAGGTCCTTGAGGGCCTTGCCGGTGTTCGATGTCACGAGATCCGCGTGCTTCTCGGCCAGCGGGTAGTCCTCACGACGGAGCGTACCGCCGACGGGAGCAGCCGCGGCAGGCGCAGCGGTCTTCGTGAATGAGACCTCGTTGTTGTCGAGGTTCTTGAGAACCTCGCCCATGATCTGGCGAATCAGAGATTCCTGGTCCATGACCTCTCCTAGTTGAACGAGACCTGGACGGCCTGCGGCTTCTTGGACTTCTGGGTCAGCTTGGTCTCCTTGTTATGCAGGAGAGCCGCGACTGCCTGGTACTTCGGCCTGGCCATCTGGTCGTTACGGACCGGCACCGGATCGGGAGACATCCCCTTCGCGTACTGGCCGGCGTTACGGCCGATGGCGCGGAAGGTGTCGAGCTCAATGAGTGGTGCCTGAGAGAACAGCTCCAGGTTCGACAGCGGCGGTAGATCCTTTTGGTGGATGACCGTCGTGCCACGCGACTGGATGCCAATGCCGATGCCGGAGCCCGAGGCCTTGGCGGCCTCGTGGGCGACGAAGCCGACGTCGGCGGTCTTGTAAACCCGGATGAACCGGAACTTCAGCCCTTCCTCCTCAATACCCGCGCAGATCTGGCGCAGGACATCGGAGTGCTTGAGGCCGATGATCGTCTCGTGGATGGTACTGGAGAACGCTGGGGACAAAGCGATCACGACCTCCTTGGGATCGGTGCCGCGGGTGGCGTCACCGTTCTCGGTGAGGGTCATTTCCCCAGAGCCTGCGACCGAACTGGCCGCAGGAACCTGGGCTGCAGGGACTGCCTGGTCCTGGGCGGCAGCCACCTCACGAATCGCCTGCTCGATGATCTTGCGCAGTGCTTCTTGGTCCATCGTTGCCACCTCAGATGCTTTCCGGGCTGACAGCGTTGCGAATGGTCGAGATCTGCTTCCAGCGCTCGTCGGAGATCTGGTAGCCGGTCTTCGGACCCTCGTAGCTGTTCGGGTAGTTGACCGCCGAGTTCACTTCCCACTTCTCGTTGAAGATCGCGGAGGTGTGCAGGTAGTCACCGGCGCAGCGCACACGCAGCAGGTTGAAGATCGCCTCGGCGGTGTCCTCGATACCGGCCCGTAGCAGGGCCTGGCAGACGTCCAAGCCGGTCACATTGCGCTTCATCATCTCGTCGGCGGCCTTCAGGTCTTCGACGACATTGCGGTGCGGCATGTCCTTGGTGCCATGGGCGTAGGTGGCGGCCTCAACCTCTTCGTCGGTGATGGCCGGCAGCCCCAGCTCACGGAAGACGGCCTGCAGGGTGCGGGCGGCCTTGCGGCGGATCGCCACGACGTCATCTTCGACGGCCGGGGTCAGGCCACCGTCGACCCTCAGGTCGCGCTGGATGATGGCCCAGTCGTCGAAATCCTCGGCATCCCAGTTCGAACCGGCGAACATGTTGTCGTAGTTCGGGGTGGCCGAGTAGCCGGAGCAGATGAAATCTGTACCGGGCACGAACTGCATCAGTGAACGGGCCACGCGACGCAGGTCCGAGTGGGTGAAGGTCTGGTCGTTCGACGATGCGCATTCCAGATCCAGCATGGTGGCGATGAGGTTCTCGGCGAGCACCGCACGGATGCCACCGGGGACCGCAGCGGGAACACCGATGCAAGAAACCGAACCGTTCTGGGTGCCCTGGGAACCGGCGGCCTTGGTGAAGGCCAGGCAGCGGGCTTCCAGGTAGAGCATCGACTTGCCCTCGGCGAAGCCCATCTGCACCTCAGAGCCGGTGCCCGAGGTGAAGCGCATCTTCAGGCCACGGGAGGCATAGGAGGAAGCCAGGAAGGCCTTCGACCACGGGGTGTCGTCGCCGTCCATGAAGACGTCCTCGGTGCCATAGACCGATACGGTCTCGGCGTAGGCGGTCAGCCCGCGCATGCCAAGCTGCAGCTCGGTGGCCTCCTCGACGGAGCACTGGGTCAGGATGCCGGGACGGCCAACCTGGGCACCCACGAGGATGGACAAGGCGTTGAACGGGTAGTAGCGCACCACACCGACGGTGGTCTCTTCTTCGGCGAAGCCGCGAAGGGCCGCCTCGGCGGCATCGGCGGCCAGCTGAACAGGGTTGTCACGGGTGTTGGTCACGTGGCACTGGTTGGCGGGCTGCAGACGGGCACGCATCTTGTTGACGGCCATCATCATTTCCAGCACGGTGAGCTGGTTCACGACTTCGGTCAGCTTGGCCGGGGTGAACGCGGTGGTGTACTTCACCAGCTCGGAGCGCGGGACGTTGATGTCGACCAGACGGCGGGCAAACTCCAGGGAGTCGACCTTCATGGCCTCCTCGGCAAAGTCGAGGTTGATGCCGTAGCGGGCGACGAAGGAGTCGATCAGGTCGAACTCGGCGGCCTTCTTGCCGTCAAGCTCGACCACGACGCCGTTCTCGATCCGGATGGACGGGGTCGGGTCATTGGGCGAGTCGACGGCGATCAGACCAACCTCGGCCCACTCGGTGACGTAGCCGTCCTGGTTGACTGGACGCGCGTCCAGTACTTCAAAACGCTTTGATCTCACGATTCACAGCCTTCGATCAGATGTAGGGAGTGGTGGTCGAGACGACGTCGCCACCAAAGGCGCCCAGCAGGGTCTTGCCGACCTCACGGGCGGCGATGACCGCCTGGCGGACGGCGCCGGAGTCGCCGGAGAAGGTCATGGTGACCTCGTTGGAGAACGACTGCCCGTGCTGCGGGGTCGCGTAGGACACGACGTCGATCGTCGAGGCCTTCACCGCGGTATCGGCTAGGACGATGCCGATGGCGGCCGGGGCGCCGACAGTGATGCCGAAGGCCTTGCCGATCGGGGCTCCGAAGACCTTGTTCAAGGCATAGGACGCGCGGGCGGTGTACTGGAATTCCAGATGCCCGGCATCGGTGCCGTAGACGTCGCCGAAGGTGCGCTCTAGCTCCTTGAGGGTCACCTCGACTGCGCGCCGGGCATCGGAGACATCCTCGGCGGCGAAAACGATCAACGAGCCGTGACCGGCGCCACCCTTGGTGTCGCGGGGCAGCTCGGCGAGCACGATCTCGGTGTTGGTGGCCTTCACGGCTTCATCGGCGGCGAACAACTGCGGACCGGCACCGGTGCGACCACCGATGATGCCGATGGAGCGGTACTTCGGGTCGATGTTCATCTTCTCGGTCAGCGCGGGATCAACATTCGCGATCACCAAGCCGATGGTGTCGCCCAGCCCGGTACCGACGAACTCGGTGCTCTGCGGACGGACACCAGGAGTGACGGCCGCCGGGGCAGCCTGAGGGGCGGATCCACCGACCTTCTTCAGGACCTCGGCCATCACCTGGTCGACGAGTTCATTGGACATGTGTCAATCCCCTTACTTCGCGGACTTCTTCGGGAGGATGGTTTCGACGTCGCCGTGAGGACGCGGGATCACATGCTGGGAAATCAACTCCCCCACCTTCGTCGCCGCAGCCGCACCAGCATCAACAGCAGCCTTCACAGCGCCCACATCACCACGCACCATCACCGTCACAAAACCAGCACCGATCTGCTCCTTGCCGATCAGCGACACATTCGCCGACTTCACCATGGCATCAGCCGCCTCAATGCTGCCGATCAGACCCTTGGTCTCAACCATGCCGAGTGCTTCTTGCATCAGGACTCCTTCGTCAGTTGGGGCCAACTGTGGTCACCCGCAACTCAGCCTATGACCAGCTGCCATACATGGAACAACCAGCGTTGTACACATTTCTGCCCCGAAGATTGAGTCATTCGTGTATCCATCGATAATCTGTGCAAGACGAGGAGGTCTGATATGAGCGACGAGGCGCCCGGCAAACAGCGCATCATCCAGGAGTTCGTCCCTGGCAAACAGGTGACCCTGGCCCATGTGATTGCCGCCCCCACCCCGGATCTACACCGCGCCATCGGGCTCACCTCCGAGTACTCGGGAGCCATCGGCATTCTCACCATCACACCAAGCGAAGCCGCCATCATCGCCGCCGATATCGCCTCCAAGTCGTCGTCGGTAAAGCTCGCCTTCGTCGACCGTTTCTCTGGTTCGGTGGTGATCACTGGCGAACTGGCCGACGTCGAATCCGCCCTGCGCTCGGTGATCTCTGGGATGCAGCAGATCCTGGACTTCACCCCGGCATTGGTTACCCGCACGTGAATCGCAGCATGTACAAGATCCTGCTCACCGGAAGCATCGGCGCCGGGAAGACGACGCTCACCCAGCGTCTGTCGGGAATGCCCATCGAATACGCGAAGACCCAGTCGATCCAGGCCGGGGAGGAGATCACCGACACCCCTGGGGAGTATTTCGACCACCGCGTCTACTGGTCTGCCCTGCGGATCAGTTCCAACAACGTCGACCGGGTGTTGCTGCTGGCGGATCCAACCGATCACGACCTGCGCATCCCACCTGGGATCGCGACCACCTTCCCCCGACCGGTGACCGGCGTGGTCACCAAGAAATCACTTGCCACCCCCGAACAGCTCGAGATGACCGAATGGAAACTGCAACAGGGCGGGGTTGACCGTGTCTTCGTTGTGGATTCCATCACCGGTGAGGGAATCGACGATCTGGTCGAGGTGCTGGAATGCGCAAAGTAGTTGCTCTTCATCCGAGTCTGGCCAGCCCAGACCTGCGCTCCCTGGTGGATTCCGCCGATCTGCAACGAATCCAAGATGAGATGGCCGCCGAAACCGGGCTGGCGATCATCATGGTCGACTCGGTGGGCACCCCGGTAACCAACGGCTCCCAGTTCTCAGGCTTCTGCCAGCTGCTGCGCAGGGATCCGCGGATCCGCAAGCTATGCATGTCCTGCGACGCGCACGGCGGGCTGCAGGCCGCGATCGAAGGACGCCCGATCGTCTACAAATGCCACGCCGGGCTGGTCGATTTCTCCATCCCGATCCTCGTCGGCGATTCCTACATCGGGGCCATTCTCGCTGGTCAGGTGCTGAACTCCCGGGAGCAGCAGGCAGAGGCGATGGGGGAGTTGAACCGTCAGCTGCAGGTGGCTGGCGACGATGCCGAAAAGCTCATGCAGCAGATCAACGTGGTGCATGTCGATCGCCTCTATCAAGTGGCCGACCAGTTGATCCAGCTCACTAACCAAGCCCTGGGGGTCTCCCCCGGCACGGTGCACACCCGATTCGGCGCTCATTTGGGGGCGGCCCGGCAGACGGCGAGCACGGACCACGGCACCGGGGAACCGCAGCTGTTCGAGGTGGATGGTCTGCCAGCGCTCAACCACATCGCCACCCCCCATCCGAAACCATTGATCGATCAGGACGAGATGCTGCGCAATCTGATGGAGCGCAACATCTCGGGGAACCTGGACATGCTGAGCCGTTTCCTCGACGACGTGCTCCCTCACTGGTCGATGAAAATCAAACCCAGTCAACTCACCGGGTTTGAGGATGCCATCATCGGGTTGGCGAGGACGGACGGGCCAATGGTCGCCGGGGAGATCTCCCGCATGGTGACAAGCAACCGGGCCAGGCGCCACGGCGCCATCAACCGCTACGAGTGCCAAGTGTATTGCGAGCGGTTGTTGGTGAAGATGCACAATCTGATGGAGCCCGATCTTGCCGATCAAGATCGTTCGGTGGCCACCCTCATTAACGAGATCGAGAAGGATCCGACGAGTTTCCTCACCGTCGGCAAGGCTGCCGAATACCTCAACTGGTCGGAATCCCATTTCTCCCGGCGGTTCAAAGACGAGACCGGTCTTTCCTTCATCCAGTTCGTCAAGGACAAACGACTGGAAAAGGCGAAGCTCATGCTCGTTCACACCACCAGACCCGTTTCCCGCATCGCCAATCAGCTCGGTTTCCGCCCAGAGAACTACTTCTCCCGGGTCTTCAAGAAACAAACGGGCATGACTCCCGGCGAATACCGTGACAAGTACACCGAAGAGGTTGCCTGATGGAGAACTTCCACCTGAACACCCGCGTCCGAATGGGCGCCGACGCCCTCACCGCGCTCGACGAGTACCGGGACAAGCGTGCCCTGATCGTCACCGATTCCTTCCTTGCCACAACCGAGCATTTCGCCCAGGTGCGTGCTCATCTGGGCGAAGTCGTCGTCTTCGACAAGGTGCTGCCCAATCCGACGACCTCTCTCGTCGCAGAGGGGACTCAGCTGGCCGTGGTCTGTGAGCCGTTTGTGATCATCGCCTACGGCGGTGGTTCGGCGATGGACACCGCCAAGGCGATCCACATGATCACCACCGAACACGGCATGGCAGCTCCCGGCGGGTTGATCGCGATCCCCACCACGTCCGGGTCCGGTTCCGAGGTGACCTCCTATGCAGTAATCACCGACGACGCCACCCATGCCAAGACGGCATTAGTCTCCCCTGACCTCGTCGCCAAGTTGGCGATCCTGGATCCCACGGCCGTCGCCGGGTGCCCGCCACGGACCACCGCAGATTCCGGCATGGATGTGCTGGCCCATGCCGTCGAGGCGCATGTTTCCTCGGGGGCCTGCGATTTCTCCGATGCCTTGTCGGAGAAGGCCGTGCGGTTGGTCTTCGAGAATCTGGAGAGGTGCTACCGCAATGGTGGTGATCTAGCCGCCCGCACCCACATGCACAATGCATCCACCCTCGCTGCAGCGGCCTTCGACAATGTCGGGCTGGGGATCGTGCATTCGATTTCGCATGCCGTCGGCTCCCACTACCCGGTGGCCCACGGGCGGCTGAACGCGATCCTGCTGCCACACGTGATCTCCTTCAACGCCGAGCATTCCGAGCACGCTGCCGCCCGCTATGCGCAGCTGGGGCGGATTGTCTCTCCCTCGTCAACGGGGCGGGCTGCGATTTCCACGCTCATCGCGCGGATCGAGAAATTGAACCGGGCCCTGGACATTCCGGCTCGGCTGACCGAGGCTGGGGTGGACCGCGACGTCGTGCGGATCGCATCTGAGATCACCGGGGCGGCCCTGGCCGACACCTGTACCAGAACCAACCCGGCTAAGGTGGATGCGAGCGATCTTGAGCGCATCATGATCGCTGCTTTGTGAGCTTTGAACAGCCTTGTGACCTTGTGGTTTCGGGGCCGTGAACTGCATTTCGCTGCCTGCGGGCACCACACCCGTTGGGTACCCGGCGATTGGCCACGCTGCCCGTAGGTCCGGATTTCCTTCACAAAACCGCCCTGTTGGTGCACAAAACTGCGTCTTGCGCTGCAGAGGACTTCTGGAGTTGCGGCAAGCTGCCCTAACATCAGAGCATCGACGCGATGTTGCGTCTGAACCGTCGCGCACTTGTGCGCTTGTCGAAGAATGGTGGAAAAAATGGCTGACGAAACCGTGGCCGCCGGACCGAGTTTGGTCAAGCGCCTGGCCGCAGAGTTCATCGGTACCGCTCTCCTGCTTGCCGTAATTATCGGCTCGGGCGCCCAGGCTCAGGCACTCCAGATTGCCAACAAGACTCCCTTCGCTGATCTCGGAATCCAGGTCCTCGTCGTGGCGGTGTGTACTGGCCCGGTGCTGACCGCCCTGATCTGGCTGTTCGGCCCGATCTCCGGGGCGTCTTTCAATCCGGTGGTGTCGATCATCGGTGGGCTGCTCGACCCGAAGAATGCCAAGTGGGGTGAGATCGGCGCTTACATCGTGGCTCAGCTGGCGGGTGCCTTCGTCGGTGCCGTGGTGACCCAGTTGATGTTCTCGTTGCCCGCAGTGGAGATCTCCACGACAGCCCGCAATACTCCCGGCTTGTGGATCGGCGAGGTGGTCGCGACCTTCGGTCTGATGCTGGTGGTCTTCGTCACCGGTCGTGCGGGAAATGGCCAGTACGTGCCGCTGGCCGTCGGTTTCTACATCCTGGGTGCGATCTTCTTTACCTCCTCGACATCCTTCGCAAACCCGGCGGTGACCTTCGGGCGTATCTTTACTGACAGCCTGTGCGGCATCGCTCCGAGCTCTGTGTTGATGTTCATCCTGATGCAGCTCATCGGTGGCGGACTCGCCTTCGCAGTGATCAAGTTCCTGACTCCCGAACCCAAGTGAGCCACACACACCCATGAGATGGGGTCGGGCATCCACGATGGATACCCGGCCCCATTTCTCATGCTGAACCCATACCGAGTGGCGCGTGCTAAGGCCAATCACCCGCGGTAGCCGATCCATACCCCACCACGAACACCAGGACGGCTGCACCGTAAGCTTTCGTCATGCAGCATCCTTCCCACCCGGGCTTTAATCCCGGACCACCTGCACCGGCGCAGGCCCCTCAACCTCAGTGGGGAAACCAACCCGCACAAATACCCCATCCACCGCAGCAACAGATGTATTACCCGCAGTCACAGGCGTCATGGCCACAACAGCAGGCCCCTTACCCACAGCAAGCGATCTCACCTCAGATGGCCCCGGCCCCGTGGGGCAATCAGCCGGTTCCCGCACCTGTCAGTTCACCGGCCCACGGCGGAAAGGCACGCTCCGGCGTGGGGTTTGTCCTGGTGCTGCTCGGCATCGTTGGTTCGGCGGTGGGGTTCTTCTGCCCGTGGTATAGGAACTACACGTGGGAGCCAATGGACGGTGGTGGGATAGGCATGGTGCCCGCCGATTGGCGGAACGGCTGGCAGCACATCCAAGCGCTGATGGGTTTCAATCCAGCCATGGGATTGCTGATGTACCTGAGCCTCGGGCTAGCCGTTCTTGGTGCTGTTCTGGCCATCGCAGGTGCCGCGCGCTGTTTGGCCAAGGGCGGTCGGGCAGCGAAAGCGGTAGCAATAATCGGTTCCGTGGTGGGTCTGGTCGCCGCCGGTGCCGTGGCACCCGGGTTCTATTTCTTCAACTCGGGTGACATGACGAACTGGGCGACGTGGTTGTATGGCTTCGCCTTCGCGCTGTGCTTAGTTGGCGCAATTCTCCTGAAGACGACGCGCTACCCCGCACAGCCTGTTCCCATGCAGCCTGGCTTTGCACAGCCCTTCGCTGCCCAACCCAACGGCTACCGCTGAGATCTTTTCGTGGCGATTCCTGCTGCCACGATCATCGGGTCTGTCTACAGACTCACTCCCGAGGTTCCTCAGGTTTGACCATCAACGCTCACCCACGAACGAGGCCGGATGGGCGACGAGGTCACTTCTCCGTTGCCTTGTTGTCGCTTGTCATCTTCGCGGCTTCCTGGCCCTTGAGGACGAGCCGCATGATAATACCGGGGCGAGACGTCGTCGCCAGCAGGCCTAGGTCTTCATCATTGAGACCGGTGCGCTCTTGACCTCCCTTTTTCCAGTACTCTTCCAGTTCATCGAGTACCTCCGAGGCCTTTTTGCTCAGCGGTTCATGACTGAGCCATGTCTTGTCGGTGAGCCCCAGACGTTCCGCGATGACCCGAGACACTCCACCGAACCCTCCCGCGATATAGAGCGGTTTCCCAGCCTTCACCGCCATCCATGCTTCTTCCAGGATGCCGGGAAGTATATCCTCAGATTTATCATCGTGATGAAAGCGGCCACCCATAACAATCTGAATACTGCTTTCTTCGATCAGGACTTCTCTCAATTTTAGTCAAGCACTCATGGTTAGGGTGATTTTCTGTAGGATAGCTACCTCCAGACAAGAGACTTCGAGCTGAATCCAGATCCCTATGATTGCCATCTGGGTCAACAACAATGAACTTCACATCGGGATAGAAATGATCCTGGATACCATCAAGACGATCAGCCATCTTTTCGCTATATTTACTCCACGCGAAAAGATTTTTAATAACCGTTCGGCATCCAGCATTTTTACCCTCCTCATCCTCCTCATCCTCAATTTCATCAAACCCTTCCTTCGGATTCCTGACGCCATCACCATAACGCTTCGCCTCCTCGCCGAGCACAAGCGTGAGATCATGCGATCTATCCTTATCGAATAACCGGCCTCCATAAACGAGAGTCCCGCTTTGACCGAACACATAGCGCGCAAGCTCAGCAACTGCACTGTCCACATGTATCGCATCCATACCCATTCTTCGCAGATCATCACTTGCTGACACCGAGATACCAACCTTCACTCCAAGAAGCCTGTCAGGCTCTCTAGGATTATTAGAATTAAATACCGTTTCAAGAGAACTCCCACTAATATCCAGCTCTCGCGGTGTCACGATCTTCAGTTCCGATTTTTCAAAGCCTGCCAGATTGCTCATTTCTCGAAGAACTTCCCATTCCTCAGAAGTGATTGGCGGATCGGGATGCAACACCCACAACTGACGATCCTCATCAGCTGACTTCTTCTTCTGCAACCAATCCATGATGGTGGTGGGCTCAGGCGCACGTAAAGATACCCAGTGAGAGTTTTCCCTAGTACTTGCCCCCGCGTAAGCTTTCACAGTATATTCCCAGACCGCCTTTTTGAGACACTCATCAATCAGACGTAGAAGCGCACGAAACACAGCTTTCCTCTGCTGCGCATCAGCATCTTTTTTCTGAGGTACATCAGCATCAGAATCACCAATAGGGAATGAGGGGAAGGGGATTGTCGGAACATTATCGAGCATGAAACATCCATACTGATCTCCGCTCGACAATGCAGAAAGAGCGACAATGGGAACCTCGTTCTGCTTGGCGAGCCGAACCTCTCGCTGAGTCCAGCGTCGTTTCGAATAATGATCCGTGCGCACCACGAGCAGGGCTCGCTTAGACGCCTCCGAATCAATTTTTTCTTTCCATTGCGTGGTGGTCTGAATACTCTCCGCGTCGAAGAACCTACCCAATCTAGTCCTTTGCAACTCCTTCCTGACGAGTCCAGCCACATCAGGCGCATCAGATCCAAGCTGCCTAGTATGACTTATAAATACTTTTAACGGCTCCAAGCCATTCTCCCCGTTGCTCTCATTCGTCACTTGACGAGCAACAACATGTCCCACTTCAAGAGGAAGCATATACCGATCTGATACATCCGCTGCGCATCCACTCTTGTCATAGTCAATATCAAGGCCGATCGACTCTCTATCCCTCCAGATCGCCTGCTTCTTTTTCATTAATTTCAAAGGATCAGAGACCAACTCGACACCGCCAGCACGAACTGGACAGATGATGACTCTCGTATTACTTGGAGGGCAGTTCTCCTGTTGAAGGAGATTACTGAGATACTCGCCCCATTCAGTATTCTTATCACATGCAGCCTCGTCCAGTTGTCGTGACATAACTGGAATGACAACTGTCAGCGCAGCCGGTTGACGGCCATCCTCAATGACAGGAAGCGGAAGACCATCTGGATCGTCCCATCCCTTGCTGCGAGCGAAGACCTGGATACCTTCCCCGGCGAGACCAGAGAAGGTATCGGAGTGATAGTGGTCCAATAGGGACAAGAACACGTCCTCACCAATTCTATCCTTCGGGTGCCATACGACGATAATGTCGAGTGGCGCCGAGGGAAAGGCTGAGGTTTCACTCAGGGGTCCTGACTCACTGCCGATTTCTTCCGCAGCGACAAGCTCCTTGCTCTCACCTTTTTCATTACTCACGATTCACCCTTGATTGTTATACATGATAGAGAATGTCACGGCGGAAGGACGAGATGGTTGATGGCTTAACCGCTTGGCTTTCAGTCACGGCTGTTAGTTCCGACGGTTGCAGTGCAGCGAACCAATCACCCAGCACACGCGGATGCTGGACGACCTGCGGCTCCTCAGGCACCCGCAGCGCCGCGATGTCAGGGCGGGTACTGATGACATCGCTGAGCTCATCAGCAACCGCTGTCGCGACCATCGGCAAGGAGATAAGAAGATCGCACAACCGTTGCAGGTCTGGATGGCTCTGCGTATTCGCCAGCTGTCGGACCAGCGCCAGGCCCAGCGGGCGCTGGAGTTGCGGGGAACCAGCGCACCACCTGGCGATCTGAGATGCCGTTCCTCCCGCATTCTCCGGATCGTCAACCTGCAGCGCTTGGTAACGGCTGACCATTCCACCGGATTGGCTGTCCTGGTCATACGCCAGCCACAGGATGGGACGCTGGCGAGCCATCACCCACCCCACCTCCTGCTGGCAGAAGGCCCGACTCTCGTAGTTGCCGACATTGATTGCCACCAGCGCGTGACATGAATCGAGATTCCCGGTGATGGTCTGCCACCAGTCCTGCCCCGGGCTGACGTCGTGGCTGGCCACGAAGGCCTGCACTCCGTAGGCCTCGAGAGCTTTTTCAAGGCAAAACGCCTTATCCTTCCCAGAACTATCTGGATAGGACAGGAACAGTGTCAATGGCGCATCTGTGGCCTGAGCATTCCACGACCATGCACGGAAGAAATTATCATCCAAGAAGGAACTCAACTTCTGAAGATTTTCATCGGGGAAGCCCTCCAGCACCTCAACCAGTTCATCAAGTTCTTTAGGCGGTCCGGAAGGTCCGACCTGGTCGCTGAACTCTTTCAACAGCAGTCTCGCGATGTTGTCTGGCTGGTCGTTCAACTCAGTGGCGCAGTTAAGGATTATTCTCAGCCGATCAGCGCGCGTCAGAGCAATTTCCCCCATGGAACTCCTTTTCCAGTCACGCGTAACTCTCCATCACGTCGCGCAGCCCCGAAACTGCACAAGCCCTTTCACCACAAGACCTGCGAGTTCTGATACGCGACGAGTTGTCATCGGCTTATGTGTCATCCTCATCCAACCCCGTGATGCTTAGGTTGTCAATTCTTCGATCTCGTCAACGAGATCGCGGCATCCGGTACTCCTGTCTATAGGAACTGATGGCTTGCAGCAACACCGGAAGCGTGAACTCCAGATTGAGAAGGGTGGCGAGCAAGGCCACAGTTCCACCAAGCCCGTCGGCCACGTAAAGTCAAGTGTGCAGGGCTTCCTCCTGATAGGCGCAGGATGGCCGAAAAGGGTGCTGGTTCTGTCGGCAACCGGATGGGGTCCCCGATCACGCCATCGGCTGTGTGGATGGGGGCGGGTTGGCTGTCGCGCTCAGGGGTCACGGCATGGGATCGTCCATAGACTTCGATGGCGCTCCCAGCCAACCCAGCGAAAGCCTCCGAATGGTAGTGCCGGAACAAGGCATCACAGATGTCTTCACCTTCTGTGTCATCCGGATGCCACAGGACGAAGACATCAATCAGGGTCGGGGCAGGTGCACTGACCCGTTGAGATCCGAGGGCAGGCGAGACTATAGCCACATGCTAGTTGGCGCGCTCCTTGCTGGCCAGTGCACGACGGGATTCAGTCTGAAAAGCCTGGGTGGGCTGTGCGTGCTTCACGACAAAGTAAAGCCTGGTCAGCACAGTTCACGTCTCGCCATCGACGTTTGGCTCGCAAACCAAAGGCTGAGATTGGAAGAGCTCTGAATAAGTTTTCGAGAACAACACGTTCGATGGTGACCGATCACCAACTACAGATTCTACCTCACGCGTTCAATGGTTCACGCTTTCTGTGGTACGTAGCCGGATAGTTGGTCGGAGTATTTCATCATGTCGCCGGTGTCTGTGGTGCCTGCTTCCCAGAACAGCTCGTTGCCTTTTTGGTAGAAATCGATCGAGATCATCGCAGATTGGTTGAGGTTGGGGTTGTTCCGCACCCCGGACACGGCAGCGGCGATGTCTGCTGCATCATATTCGTCGAGGTTGAAGGTGATCGTCGCGTCTTGGGGGAAATCCTTGTCATCGCAGAACATGGGGAATAACGTGGAGGGCTCGTCCCATCTGATACTCGTTCTTGCTAGGCAGGGTTCCCCTAACGTGTTGGTGACCTGTAGTCCACCGATTTGGAGGCTATGATCGCCTTCAAAACCGTATGAGAAGGTTTGGATTTCTGCGGCACCGAAGTAGTCAGTGTATGCTTTCTTGAAGGCTTCCACGTCGGGGGCTGACTCGAAATCAAGAGCCGGAAGAAACGCGGGCTGGCCATCAAGCTTCGACCGTTCATGCAACTTCCGGATTCCGGGCTCACCCTTCTTATCACAGTCGACTCTGGTTTCGATCTTCCCGGACGGCCCCACCCGAGCATCAACCCGGGTAGACGTGCAGTTCTCCTCCTTGAAAACAGCCCTAGCCTCAGCCACAAGAGCATCCACTCCAAACCTGTCAAGATCGACTGGACCAGACGATGGGAAAGGCTGATCCCGATCCTCGGTGACCAGCTCACCAGAGTCGAACCATGTCGAGGTCAATCGGCCATCACGAACCCATTCTACTGACACAAGTGTGTTCGGCACATCATCCAGCTCGCCAACCCTCAAAGCGACAATCTGCCTGCCGCCGATCTCAGCCAAAATCTTGTCCAACTGCTCATGGACATCCATCTGAAACAACCGACACCCCGACAACAAAGACACCACACCCACCACCGCCAACACCACACACCAAAACCGCATCACACCACTCTCCCATCACCACACCAAAAAACTAGTCAAACATTGAAAACCAGCGTCTTCACCACCACCGGCACGGCACGACCGTCACCAACCGGAAGACCGATGTCGATGTAGTCACCAAGAGCGGTGTGCACCCCGTCGATGCAGATCAGGTCGTCCTGGCGGCCACGCTTCACCGCCAGCGACTGCCCGAGCACCTTCGCTCGGTCGTGCTCTAGCACCACCACCAGCGGTTCCGGGCCTTCCAGCACCGACCGGGCACCGGCGATGATCGCGTCGGCCAAATCCTGCACCGCGGCAAACGAATCCAAACCCGCACCGGTCATGGCGATGGCCACGCTGCGCGACGGGTCATCGGGGTGATGCAGGCGTAATCGTTCGTCGATGGTTCGCGCCAGGGCGAGAGGATCGGCGGTCTCCTCGTCGTCGATCCTGATGATCGGCACATTGAGCATTGGCAGCAGCCCGGCCGCATAGGAGATGGTCGAACCGGAGATATCCGTGGTGTGTACCCCGGCACCGACCACCGTCGCGCCGATGGTCTCGACCCCATGGAAGCGTTCCACGAGAGAAAATGCGGAATCTTCGGCGATGGCCCGGCCCAGCAGTGGGCCGATATCCCCGTAGCGGAAGGGATCGCCAAGCTCGGGGGCGTCGATCAGATCAGCCACTCCACCGGAGAAGGAGATCACCTTCGGGGCGATCGACGACGCCAGCGGCACCCCATCGTTGGTATACATCAGCGGCTGCATCTCATCGGGAGGCACCAGACCGATGCCCATCGCCAGCTGGCGGGCCATCACCCTAGTCAGCGCGCGCAACCGCTCCATGTCTGGGCGGTCGCCAACCTCAATCGTGATCCGGTTCGCCTCGGCCAGGCGCTTGGTGGCCCGCGAGATGTAGGAGATACGCCCGTCGGTGATACGCACCAGCCGCCCACCGATATCAAGGCAGGATGTCCCCAGCAGTTTCCCGTGCTGGTAGGCGGCGATATTCGTCGTTCCGCCGCCGATGTCCAAATTGGCGATCACCTGGTGGTTCACCAGTTCCCGCGACCACGTATCGATGCCAGCCCCGCGCGCAGCGAGCACTGATTCCAATTGCGGCCCAGCGGTGGCGACGACGAACTCCCCGGCCAGGTTCGACAACGCCTCCAGCACCGAGGCCGCATTGTCCGCGCGGGCCGTCTCGCCAGTGATGATCGCGGCCCCAGTACCGATATCAGCGGGGGTGAACCCGCCATTGCGATATTCCTGCTCGACGATCGCCCGCAACGCCTCCACGTCGATCAACTCCGGGCTGATCAACGGAGTCATATGGATCTTTGACCGGTGGACAACGGTTTTGCCGACGATCTCGACCCGCGGCACGACGAAAGCCCCGGCGACGTTCTCAATAGTCAACTCGGAGAAAACCAGCTGCGTGGTGGAGGTGCCGACATCGATGCCGACGCTGAGGATCTTGTCGCTCACCGATCCTCCCCTCCCGGTCCGCGGATAGCCGCCCACCCCGAACTCATCACTTCGTACCCGCCTGAATCGCGGTGATGGCGACAGTATTCACGATGTCGGAGACCAATGCCCCACGCGACAGATCGTTCACCGGCTTATTCAACCCCTGCAGCACCGGCCCGACGGCCAAGGCATTCGCCGAACGCTGCACCGCCTTGTAGGTGGTATTCCCGGTCTTCAGATCGGGGAAGATGAAAACCGTCGCCCGCCCGGCCACCGGGGAATCCGGCATCTTGGTGCGCGCCACCGATGGGGTGGTCGCCGCGTCGTACTGCAGTGGCCCGTCGACCAGCAGATCCGGGGCCTTCTCTCGCACCAACCGGGTCGCCTCGACGGTGGCATCCACATCCGGGCCCGATCCGGAACTGCCCGTCGAATAGGACAGCATCGCGACCCTGGGGGTGATGCCGAACTGCTCGGCGGTCCGCGCCGAGGAAATGGCGATGTCGGCGACCTGGTCTGGGGTCGGGTTCGGGTTCACCGCGCAATCGCCGAAGACCAGCACCCGGTCGGCGAGACACATGAGGAAGGCCGAGGAGACCACCGAGGTGCCAGGAGCGGTGCGAATCACCTCAAGAGCCGGGCGAATGGTGTGGGCGGTAGTGTTCACCGAACCCGAAACCATGCCGTCGGCGAGATTCTCCAGCACCATCATCGTGCCGAAATAGGACACGTCGGCCACCTTGATTCTGGCCTGATCGAAGGTGACCCCCTTCTTGGCCCGCAGTTCGGCGTAGCGGCGGGCGAAGGAATCCAGCAGTTCGCTGGTTGCCGGATTGATGATCTGCACCCCATCCAGGCACAGCCCCAGCTCGGCTTGGCGACGCTCGATCACCTCCGGATCGCCCAGCAGCGTGAGCCGACAGATCCGGTCTCGCACCAGCCGGTCTGCGGCCTTGAGGATGCGCTCCTCGGTGCCCTCGGGCAGCACAATGTGCCGGTCCGCCTTGCGCGCCTCCGACAGTAACCGGTGCTCGAACATCATCGGGGTGACGACGTCGTCATCGCCCACGACGCCCTTCGCGGAAATCAGGCAGGCGATGTCCACCTGGGCGCCGACGATCCGCTTCGCCTCGGCACACTGCACCGCAGTGAACCAGGAGGCGCACCCACCGGCGGCACGACAGCTGGCAGAGGTCTCAGCCACGTCGCAGGGGGTAGACAACAGCGGCACCGGCACCTTCAGCCGGTCCCACAACCGCACCACCTCACCGGCGGCACCGGCACCGGCCATGACAACCGCACCCGGGTGGGTGAACCCACCTGCGGTTAGCCCAATCGCCAGACCCAGCCCGAGATCGGTACGCGCAGCATCGCAGATCACCGTCTGACCAGGCTCAATGACATCCAGCAGATCGGCCAGCCCACCGTCGGCGACGAGCACGTCCCCGGTATTCCAGTCGGTGGCCGGGGGCCCGGCAAGCAAGGTCGCGTCAACGGTAGGGCAGTCATCCGTGCGCTGGCCCAGCCCCTGCGGGGTGATCCGATCGACGACGAAACCCGGGACGCAGGTCTGCCCCAGGTCCTCGGTGGTCAGGCAGTCGTGGGCGCTGCGAACAGTGATGAACCCGGCCACCCGGGCATGATTGCGCAGGGCCTCGTCGACCGAGGCATTGACGCGTTCGTTGATGCGCTGGGCGCCACCGGCGCAGGGAACGACCAAGGTCAGCGGAATGCCGAGATTCGCGGCAATGCGGGTATGCCAGACGAACCCGACAGGCGCTAGCGGCCCGTCGAACTCGGAGCCGATGACCACCATCGCCTCATGACGAGCAGAGATCTGTGACCAAGCCTCGATAATCCGGGCCATCGCCGCATCCGGATCGGCCAGCAGCTCCGCAGCACTCACCGGCTGCGAGCCGACCTCAATGCGGGTGCCCAGCTGCTGGGCGATGGCCGCAGCGAGGGGGTCAACGGGGCTCGGGGTGATGGGACGGAACACGCCCACCCGCCCGCGGTCACCGAGATGGGCGCCCACCCCGACGGCGAGTGCCAGGAGCTGATCGCATTCTCTGGTCGGGCACAGGTAGACGACGGGCCCGGACTGGATCACATCCATCGGATGACCGCCCCCACCAGATGCTTCCCGAAGACGACCGCGCGTCCCATGCCTTGCTCCTCACGATATTGTTCTGGCGTGCGCGGCATCGCTGCCTCGCCCACCGCGGATCCGGTCACCGGCGTGCACCCGGAGGTGCATTCACCGGGTGGTGTCCCCCTTCAGTTCCAGCTGAAGGCATTCAACGACGGCGCCCAGTTGGTGCAGGCCCTGTCGAACCGCCATGGCCCACGCCGACGGGCGCGGACCGAAGCCCTGACGGGCCAGTACCTCGATCTCCCGGATCTCGCAGCGCACCCGGTTTAACCGGTGCTGCAGGAGCGGGTCTTCGACCCCCACGATAGGCGGTGGCGTTGTGGGGCAGTCTTCGCCGCCCGGCGATAGGTCGTCGCCGGGCGCAGCGAGCCCATCGACCAGCTGGCTCGTGGCCTCGGCTGCGATGAGCAGCGAGCAGAAATCGGCGAGCGCACCGAGGCTGGAACACAGCTGTGCCCGGCCCTCGTCGTGTGCGGCCCGCTGGATGAACAGGATCGTCGCATGCACGGTTGCGAGCCGGGCACCGAGCATGGCGCGGGCGACACCCTGCGGGGAGTCGTCGAATGTACCGGGATCATCCGGCACGACCCGGCCACCTGCCCCGGCAATGCGATCCGCACTCCGGTCTGGGGGAAGACTCGCGTCGGCGACCAGTCCCGGTTCGTCGCCGGGAATCAGCACGACATCCCACTGTTTCACAAAGTCAGCAGCCGAAGGCGTGAACCGCGCCCCGGCCGGAACGGTCACTGACTGTCCCGGTCGGGGGTGACGAATCCACGACCTGAGGTCCGCCTCGGTGATGATCACCCGATCTGGTCCTCCCAGTTGGCGGGGAAGGTCACGTAGACAAACTTCGCCCAGCTGGGGGTGCCGAAGGTGATGCTGGAGCCCTTGGGCACGTACAACACGTCACCGGGTCGGCCAACCTTCCCACCAGCATCGCCACCGAGATGCAATTCGCCCTCAAGCACGATCTGCACCTCGTCGTAGGTGAGTGTCCAGGGGAACTCGCCCGCGGTGATCTCCATGTACCCGGCAGCCATCGGGGCACCGTCATCACCGGTGACCACGTCGCCGGTGCGCACCTGCATACCCGGGGGCGGCCCCGGGTAGGGGAAGGGCTCCATCGTCGCATCGGTCTGCGTCGCATGCTTGACCGGATGGCAACGGGTGACGGGCGCGGGAGTCACGGTCTCACCCCGGGCCATCACCGAAGCGACGATCGCCCGGATGCGATCGGTCAACTCATCGGTGTCTGCGACCCGATCGGCAGTGGTGTCCGCCCGGGCAGGAGCCGGGACGGAGGCCGCCGGTTCCGGGACCGGCACGTTCCCCTCCACGATGGTCACCCCGAGATCCTTGGCCAGATCCGCTGCCAAGGCGGTGACCAGGGTTCCCGGTCCGGCGTGCAGCACACCACCGCTGCTTGCGGCGTTCTTCACGTCGGTGGCGGTCAGCACCTGTGCAGCCATGTGGTTTCACCTCCTCCTGGTTCCCCCACGAGAACCTGTCAGCGAGAAGGAAGGATGATCTCGACGTCGGAATGCGGGCGCGGGATGACGTGCACCGAGATGAGCTCGCCAACCCGGGCAGCGGCAGCCGCACCGGCATCGGTGGCAGCCTTCACTGCGCCGACGTCGCCACGGACCATGACGGTCACGTAACCGGCGCCGATCTGCTCCTTGCCGATCAGCTTCACGTTGGCGGCTTTGACCATGGCGTCAGCCGCCTCGATGCTGCCAATCAGACCCTTGGTCTCGACCATGCCGAGAGCAGTCATATTGATGTCAGCCACTGGAGTGCTCCTTTTCTCTTCCCCTGTTGAGGTCTTGGCTTTTGTTGTCGTTGTCCCGGCGGGTGCCGGGGCTTGTTTGTTTTCCTTGCTGGTCACCGGTGCCTCCCCATCGGTGACCGGGGCCTGCTTCGCACCGGATGCCTGCTGGCCGGTTGTCGTCTGCTTGCTGCTGGTCGTCGCTGCCACAACTCACCCTCCTACTTCCGCAATTCCGCAAGAATCCGCTGCACAACCTGTTCGATCACCTGGGCGTCCGAGGGGGCCGGGGCAGCCTCAGACGCATCGGTGGGCGAACCGTCAACGATCCCTGCATGGGCGCGAGCCTCGGCAGGAGGATTGTTCAGATGATAAGCGACCCGCTTCACGTTGAGAACGTGCTCGACGGTGATGTTGTCCGACACCGACGCCCCGCCGATACCGCCGGGAGCCAAGGTGAGCGAGGGGCGGATGCCGGTGGTGAAACCGACTCCACCCAGCGAACCCCAGGTGTTGACCATCATGCGGAAGGCCGGTTTCTCGATGGCGAAGGCCATGATGGCCTCCTCATCGCGGGAGTGGATGGTCAGCGAGTGTCCGTCACCACCGAATTTCAGCAATTCGATGGCCAGTTCGCAGCCGGCCCGCCAGCCGTCGGCCTCCATCCACCCCAGCACCGTGGTGAGTTTCTCGCGGGACAGCGGGTGCTTCGGCCCGATTCCATCCAGCGGCACGACGAGGATCCGGCTCCCCGGATCGACATCGATACCCACGGCCTTGCCCAGCGCCTGCGGGGTGCGACCGACGAACTCGGCGTTCATCATCCCGTTGGGCCGGAACATCACCTTGGCCAGCCGATCGGCCTCCTCTCTCGAGAGGAACTGGGCCCCGCGGGCCTGCATCTCCTCCTTGAGGCGTGCGGCGATCGGACGGTCGGCGATGACGGTCTGCTCGGTGGCGCAGATGGTGGAGCAGTCGAAAGATTTCGATTCCACGATCATCTGGGCCGCCCGCACCACATGGGCGGTGCGGTCGACGTAGCAGGGTCCGTTGCCGGGCCCCACTCCCAGGGCTGGCTTGCCCGTGGAGTGAGCGGCCTTCACCATGCCGGGACCGCCAGTAGCCAAGATCATGTTAATCGCATAGTGGTGCATCAACTCATTGGTTCCGGCCAAGGAGATCTCGGTCATGCAGGAGATCATTCCCTTGGGCAAGCCAGCGGCCTCGGCAGCCTCGGCCATCACCCTCACCGCCGCAGAGGTGGACTTCACGGCGGTGGGATGGGGAACCACGACGATGGCGTCACGCGCCTTGATGGCGATCAAAATCTTGTAGATCGCCGTCGAGGTCGGATTGGTCGACGGAGTGAGCGCGCACAGCACACCCACCGGCCAACCGATTTCCACCACCTTGTTCTTCTCGTCACGACGCAGCACTCCGCAGGTGGGGACATCTTTGATGTCGTCCCACACTCCCTGGGCAGCGAACTCGTTCTTGAGCTTCTTGTGGGCCGGGTATCCGAAACCGGTCTCGTCGTGGGCCATCTGGCCCAGACGTCCAGCTTCGCGCATGGCGGCCGCCACCATCGCCTCGCAGATACGATCAACCTGCTGCTGGGATGCGAACTGGAAAGACCGCATGGCCTCCCGGGCCGCCACAGCCAGGTCACGTGCCTGCTGAACGGAACGCAGATCCTTGTCAATCGTTGCTTCGGTCATCTCCACGGTTCCCAGCCCTCAGTACTGCTTGGGCGCCGATGCGACATCAAGAACGGCGGACTGGAAGGCCGCGCAAGCAGCGCGGCAGGCGCTTTGCGAGCCGGTGAGCAAACCACCAGAGAAGTTGGTCTCGCTCGGGGGCGCGAAATGGACCTTCATATCGACATCGGCGGCCTTCATCGCCAGATCCAGACCCCAGGTCGCCTCCAGCGGCGGGGCGATGAGATAGGCCAGCGATTCGCCGGGATTGATGCCCGCCTCCTTGGACAGGTAGGTGCCCGTCGCGGAGATCAGGTGCGGGAAGAAGGCCAGCTCGCCCGCCTCGTCGGCGGCGTAGAACCAAGCTTTCTCCTCAGCATGGGCGACGCAGGCGTCGATGCCGGAACGGACCTCTGCCGGGGTGGGACCGGCGAGCATGCCAATGATCTCGCCCGACAAGGGACCCGATGCATGTGCTGAACCGGCATAGAAGCTCTTGGCGTAGACGACGTCCACCTCGGCGAATTTGGTCGCCTCGTCGAGGGACACGTACAGCGAATCGTCGATATCACAGGTGATGATGCCCAGGGCCCGGTGATGGTCCTGCAGATCCAGGAACTCGGCGAACCCGCGGTCGACGTTGGAGATCAGACGTACGGCCAGAATGGTCGGTTTGATCGGTTCAAGGATTCCCATTGTCAATCTTCCTTACCTAGTCCTTGGCCACTTCGCGAAGCTGCACACCGGATGCCGAATGCTGGATCATCCGTTTGATGAAATCGACGATGTAGGCACCGGCCTCCAGCGGGTTGGTTCCGCCATGAGTGGTGATCATGCAGATCAGGTCACGATCGGCGTCCGACTTACCCGGCTGCGGGTCGTAACCCATGTAGGCGCTCATGGCGTCGGCGATACCCAAACCAGGACGTTCACCGATAAGCAGGATGAGCACCTTGGCACCGATGATCGAATTGACGTCGTTCATGATGCCGACGCGACCGTTCTCGATGAAGAACGGGGTGCCGATGGACAGGCCAGCCGACTTCAGGCCCTGTTCGATGACCGGGTAGATGTTCGGCAGGTTGTTATCGATGGCCGCAGCGGACAACCCGTCGGCAACGCAGATCTGGACATCGGGGTGCTTGACGCATTTCTCCTCGATGGTCTTGCGGGCCTCGTCGCTCAGCTTGCGGCCTAGATCGGGACGCAGCAGGTATTCGGCACGGTCGGCCACCTGGGAGGTGACGGTGAACAGGCTGGAACGATCCCGAAGGTCCTCGCTCACCACACCATAGATGGCATCCTGGGTGACGCCGTGATCGGCCTGGAAGAGCAGGGCTGTTGCGGTCTTCGGACGGGCACCCGCACGGCCGACGGCCAAGCGGGCCGAGGTCGAGCTGACCATCTGGCGCAGCCCCTCGATGTCCTTCGGGTTGTCGACCAGGATCGCGTGCCGAGCTTCGGGGTCGGTGGGATCAGGAAGATCGATCACCAGTTCGCCGGAAGCCTCGGCAGCGCGGGCCGGTGCTGGGTCAGCGGTTGCGGCTGGGGCGAGACCCTCGCGGGACAGCTCGGCCAGCACGCGCGAAACGATGTCTTCAATCGACTGGCTCATCACAGTCACCTCCGCAGGAACAAGGACGCGTCGCCGGCGATGTCAGTGAGGTGTCCGTCCTTCCACAGCCCCACATCCTCCATCCACTTCTCAAATTCGGGCAACGGACGCAACTCCAGGGCCTGCCGTAAGGCGGGGGCGTCGTGGAAGCTGGTCGTCTGGTAGCTGAGCATCGCATCGTCGCCCATGGGGATGCCCATGATGAAGTTGATGCCGGCCGCGGCCAGCAGCACCGCCAGGTTGTCGTTGGAGTTCTGGTCGGCCTTTGCGTGGTTGGTGTAACACACGTCGCAGCCCATTGAGACGCCGGCCAGCTTGCCCATGAAATGGTCCTCCAAGCCGGCACGGATGATCTGCACCGAATCATAGAGATATTCGGGGCCGATAAAACCGACCACGGTGTTCACTTGGTAAGGATTCCAGCGACGGGCGATGGCGTAGTTGCGGGCCTCCAGCACCAGTTGATCGGCACCATTGTGGGCGTCGGCCGACAGGGCCGAACCCTGTCCGGTCTCGAAGTACATGTAGTTCGGGCCGGCCGTCCAGCAATACTTCTTGGCCAGCTCGTAGGCCTCGTCGAGCAGGCCGACGGATACCCCGAAGGATTCCATGGCTTTCTGCGAGCCCGCGATGGACTGGAAGATCAGACCGGCCGGGGCGCCACGACGCAGGCACTCCATCTGGGTTGTGACGTGGGCCAGCACGCAGTTCTGGGTCGGTACCTCCCAGGTCTTGATGACGTCGTGGGTCATCTCCAGCAGGCGGGAGACCGAACCGACGGTGTCGTCGGAAGGGTTGATACCGATCACCGAGTCGCCGGAACCGTAGGACAAGCCCTCGTAGGTGGCGGCACGGATGCCCTCCACCGAGTCGGTCGGGTGGTTCGGTTGCAGGCGCGAGCCGATAGTGCCCTTGAGACCCATGGTGTTTTGGCAGTGGGTGACCACGCGGATCTTGCGGGCCGCGTAGACCAGGTCAAGATTGCCCATCAGCTTGGCGACGGCCGCGATCATCTCGCCGGTGAGAGAGCGTGAGATCCGGGCGATGTCGGCCCCGGTGGTCTTGTTCGACAACAGCCACTCGCGGAACTCGCCGACGGTCCATCCCTTGATCTCCTCGTAGATGGTCTCGTTGATCGCATCGTCGATCGCCCGGGTGACCTCGTCCTGGTCGTAGGGAACCACCGGGTTCTCCCGAAGGGCGCTCAGCGGAACTTCGGCGAGCACGTATCGTGCGGCCACGCGTTCGGCGGCCGAGCGGGCAGCAATTCCTGCCTGCTGGTCTCCGGACTTCTCCTCGTTGGCCTTTGCCAGAAGCTCTTTGAGATCGGCGAATTCGTAGGTGTGCCCGAACAGCTTGGTTCGCAACAACATCTACTTCACCTCCTGACGGTAGCGATCCATGTTTCCTGTCCTCTCGGAATTCAATGGTGACACCTTTCCGCCAGCCACTGCCGGAAAGGGTTGAACGTTGTTCAGTTGTGTCAGCCCCTCACAGCAGTGTCAGCCCTTGCGGAAGGTGACTTCGCCGGAAACCTCCATGGAATCCAGGATGGCCATGATCACCGCATCGACGGGCGTGTCACGCGTGGTGGCGGTGAATCGCCCAGCGCTGCCAGCAGAGACGAGCACCAGCTCACCCTCACCAGCACCGACGGCATCCACCGCCACATAGGGTTCACCGGTGATCTGGTCGTCCACCGAGGCATCCCGCACGACAAGTAGCTTCGCTCCGCGCAGGGAATCCTCCTTGATGGTGGAGACGGCCGAACCGACCACCCGGGCGATCCTCATTGCTTAGGCCTCCTGAGCCTGTGCCGCAGCGGATTCCTCCGCAGCACCCGATGCAGGGAAGGCGTTGCGGAACATCAGCAGAGCCAGGGCCACCGCCGCGATGCCCGCAACGAGCTTGCCGGAGATCATCGCGGCGATCATGTCGGGCATCACGCCTGCGGTGAAGCCCAAGTGGTCGCCGAAAGCAAAGGCCGCCGACACGGCAAAGGCCGCATTGAGGATCTTGCCGCGGGCATCCATGTTCTTCATGATCTCGAACATCGCGATGTTGTTGGCCAAGGTGGCGATGAAGCCACCGGCAGCGGTGTCGTTGACACCCATCAGCTTGCCGACGGCCGCCAGCGGCTTCCTGCCGAAGGTAACGATGAGGTGCACCGCGGGGAAGGCGCCAGCCAAAGCCATCGCGATTGAAGCGATGATGCCGAAACCTTCGGTCGCGGGCTTCATCACCCAACCGGAGGCGTCCTGGGCCCCGAAGAGCACGAACAATTCATTGCCGTCGGCATCGGTGATCGTCGGGAAAACTTGGAGCACACCCTGGAAGATGCACAAGATGAGACCGATCGAGATCATAAACACCAAGCCCTTGCCGAAGGCCTCGAATCCGCGAGTCATCATGTCGGGCTTGAACCACAGGCCGACGGCCAACAGGATCGCGACCAGCACGATCGGAACGGTTTGGCGCAGCACGAAGACAGGGCTCATACCGGCGACCAGACCGGAGACGACCACACCGATCGGGATGGTGACGATGCCAGCCATGACCCCGCGGGCCAGGAAGCCACGATCCTCCTTGTTGATGATGCCCAGGGCCACTGGAATGGTGAACACGATGGTCGCACCCATCATGGCGCCCAAAATCAGACCGGAGAGCTTCTGAGCATCGGGGTTTCCGGTCAGCGCCTGGGCCAGCGGCCAGCCACCCATGTCGTTGGCCAGCAGGGTGCCGGCGAACATTGCCGGATCGGCTCCCAGGAATTCATACACGGGGCGGATCACGACACCGAGTACTTTGGCCAAGATCGGAGACAAGGAGTAGACACCCACCATCGATAGGGCCAGCGGACCCATCGCATTGATGCCCTCCTCGAATTTCTCTCCGAGACCGAATTTGTTGCCGATCGCGCGATCCAGACCGCCCAGCACCATGCAGATCATCAAGATCCACATGATCACTTCATTAATGCCCACCTAAGCCCCTCAACTCTGAAAGGAAACCACTTATGACAAGTAAATTCTGGCAAGTGAACCACTTGTTCCATGACAACTTGCCATAGACGAGCACTACCGTAGTGGCCCTGCTCACCTCGATGCAAGGTTAAACGAAACGTTCTCTTAGAGAAAATGATCTTGCAGTCCACGGTTCAAGCAACCCGCTGCCCACTTGGCTCAATCTGCTTTGATGGGGCGCATCAGCGGGGCGCACCCCCGAGCGTTCACATGACAGGAACCGGCCCATGCCCGAACTTAACCTGATTGACAACACCGCAGCTTTCCGATACGAGGCCTACGAGGATGGCGAACTCGTCTGCCAGATCGACTACCTGCTCGACGGGAACGTTGTTTCCTTCACCCACACCGGCACCCCGGTTGCCCATCGTGGGCGCGGGCTGGCGAGCAAGTTGACCTCCTTCGCCCTCAACGACGTGCGTCGCCGGGGGCGCAAGGTACGCCCGCTATGCCCTTACACCGCCCAGTACATCAAGTCACACCCGGCCTACCGCGATCTCGTTGCCGGCTGAGTGCCCCGGCACTCATGGTCACGACGCCCAGCCGCCAGTTCCGTACTGCCACGCCCACCAAGCCATCGTCGCCACATCGGCGAGCACCAACGCGCCACCAACCAACCAGCGGGTGATGCGCGAACCGACGCGTCTGGACAGCAGATCGCCGATGAGCACGAAGGTCGGGAACCACAACAGCACAGCCCGGTTCACCGAGATGAACCATCCGGAGCAGGACAACGCCAGCACCGCCGCACCCACCCAGGCTGCTTCAGCCCAACGACGCCTGACCAAGCACCAAACCACCGTCACATAACCAACGATCACAGAGACGATCTCCCAGCGGAACATCGCGGCGACGGCATCGCTGCGCGGAGCCCAGTAGGCCTGGCTGGTCATCGGCCAGGTTGCCCGCAAGCCCTCCCACGGCCACGCCAAACTACGCTGCCAGCCGCTGTTCTGGGCAGAGTACCAGGCACCCCAGTCCCCGGTGAGCCGGTAGAGGAAGACCGCGTGGGCGCCCAACACCGCGGCGGGCACCAACAACCAGGCTGCGTTGCGGATACGATCCAGCATGCGTTCGTCTTGGACGAGGGCCATGATGCCCAGCCCGGCGATGAGGAACAGCCCAGAGACCCGCAGGGTACAGGCGAGTCCGGCCAGGGCGGCTGCCTGGCCCCAGCGACGGGCGTCGGCTCGCTGCCAGGCCCAGAACCCGGCGGCGGCGAAGAAAGACTCGGTGTAGCCGACCGCGGTGAATACCCCCATCGGGGCTAGACACCACAGACAGGCCACCGTGCTGCCGAAGAGCCGGTACAAGGCCCACACGGCAAGAAGTGATGCAATATTGGCGGCGATCGCTGCACCGATCACCATGTTGATGCCGAAGGCGTCGAGGAGCCTCATCAGCAGCGGCAAGCCGGGGAAGAAGGCCTGGTTGGCCTGCTGCACATAGCCCTCGGTAGCGATGCCGGTGAAATGCGCCACATCCCAATTCGACAGCACATCGACCACGCTGCGCCGACTGGTCTCGACGATGCGAAAGAGCACGAGCAGATACACCACTCGCGTCATCAACCATGTGATGACCACTAGTTTCGGATCATCACGGCGTTTCTCAAGAGTCATCGTGATGACACCGCCACTCGTCACAACGCCTGCGGACGACGACGCTCATCGCCTGGCTCTCCAGCCACGTAACTGCGACACCCGGGCGGGGCGACGACGCTCGTTGAGAATGACCACCCAGTCGGCGTCCAGGGCGTGGTCGAGCACACCGCCGTGTGGGTCGTCGGTATGTGGAATGCGCACCGGATCCTCCCAGGGCCGCATCATGTCGTCAATCACCCGCAGTCCCACCCACACCTGGATGACGACGCGGAAGATGATCGCCAACCAGTAGAGGATCTCCCCGTCGGTGCCGATGCCGAGGGCTCCCTGGAGCATGCCCCACACGCTGAAGTTGTAGATGACCTCGCCGACGCTCCATACCGCGACATCGGTGAACTTCGGGCGGGCCAGCACCACCAGGGGCAGCAGCCACAAGGCGAATTGTGGTGAATAGACCTTGTTGAATATCAGGAAAACGATGACCAGCAACAACCCCACCTGGGCCACCCGGGGGCGCCGAGGGGCCTTGATCACCAACCAGGCTATGCCAATGCCGCCGAATGCCATGAGGGCAAAAGCGATGCCGGAGACCCCAGGGACGTCGAAACCCATCAGCGAGATGACGTACCACAGGGAGCCCAGATCGGCCTTGCGGTCGGCGTTAAACGACCAGAAATAGACCCACCCGGACCAAGAAATGATCATCATCGGGGCATTCACCGCACCCCAGGTGAGTACGGCGGCAACCCACATCACCACCGCCTGCCGGTGTTTGGCGGCCCGGATGCACAACAGGGTGATGGCCACGAGCACGAGCAACGGGTAGAACTTCGTCGCGAAGCCCACTCCCAGCCATATACCGGCCCAGCCCGGGCGTGACCGGGACCAGGCGAGCAACCCCAGGGAGGTGAAGACCAGCACCAGCAGGTCCCAGTTGATCAGCCCGTTGAGCAGCACCACCGGGGAGGCCGCGATGAACATGGCGTCCCAGGAGAAACGGTGCGACTCATCGCGGGAGGGCCGTCCTAGGCGCAGGTGAGCCCAGCACAGCACCATGAAGGCGGCGAAAAGGAAGATGGCATTCCACTGGAAGAAAATCTGCGAGGCGGCCACCTGTCCCGTGCTGCTACCGGCCCCGCCCAGACTGGCGAAGGGCGCAGTCAGGGCCCGCATGGCCATGATGAAATAGCCGATGACGACGGGATACTCCAGGTCAATCGAGGTATAGATACCACCAGACTCAATCATGTGCCGGTTGAGGAAGAGCGTCCAGATATCCGAATAGCACACCCGCAGGTAGGGGTTGGGGAAATGCCCGTCGATCATCCGGCAGGGCAACTGGCGGGCGATGAGCACCAACCAGAACACCCCTGCGACCATGTAAGTCCACACCCGTGGATCACGCCACAACCCACCGGTGGCCGCTCGCGTGCCGAGCGGTCCGCCGATACGCCGGGTCAGTACCTCAGGAATCACGAGGCAATTGTGCCCCACGCTGTAGGCCGCCCTCGCACCGGGCGACAATCCGCGTCACGATTCGGTGATGTCATGACCTGGTACTGAGCCACGAACAGCCAGGGTCACCCGGCAGTGCGTGGTCCGGCCGGTTCTCCAGCTGAGACACTGGGCTGCGGATACTCGACCGAGGGCACCGTGGTTGCGGTCTCACTTGGCAGCTCGGTGGGCTCCGGGGCCATGGTTACCGTCTCGGTAGGCTCCGGGGCCGCAGTCGCAGTCTCGGTGGGTTGCGGGGTCTCTTCGGTCACAGAAGGGCTCGGTGCCTGGCTCGGTGGGTTCGCGACCGTCGGCTGGATGTTCGCTGCGGGCGGGAACTCGGTACGGTCGGTCTTCTGAGTGGCCACCGCCATGTAGTCGTTCCAGATGTCGGTCGGGTAACCCGCGCCATAGAAGGCCGCCTGCCCGCTCTTGGCGTAGACGTCAAGGTTCTCCTGACCGGTCTCGCCTGCAGCCATCATGACCGCGGTGGAGATCTTGGCAGTGTAGCCGCACAGCCATCCAGCGCGGGTGAGCTGGCGAGCGGAGCCCCCCTGACCGACCGCTATGCCCTCGGTGCCGGTCTTCCCCGCGACGTCGCGCCCATCAACCGCAGTGCGCTGGGAAGGCTCCGCGGACTGGCTGAGAGCGTAGGTCACGTCTGCGGCCACATCGGCCTCGATGGTCTGTTCCCCAGAAGTGCTTCCTTCATAGACAACAGTGCCTTTAGCATCAATCACCTGGGCGACGACATGGGCCTCGTTACGCTTTCCCTTGTTGGCCAGGGTTGCGAAGGCGTTGGCCTGGTCAAGGACGGTAACCTCGCCCTCCCCCAACACCATGCGGTCGCCTTGCTCGCGCCATGATGGATCCTCGACCAAACCACCGTCGGTAGCCGCGTCGACCAGCTGCTCCGAGCCGTTGTCAATGCGGGTCATCAAATCGACGAAGGCGGTATTCATCGAGTACTGGGTGGCCTTGAGCAGGGTGGTCTGCCCGTAGTTGGCACCGGAGTCGTTGTGCACCGGGACAGATTCCCCAGGCGGGGTGAAGGTCGATCCGCGCAGCACCGAGGTGAGCCCGAAACCGTTGCGCAGGCCCGCGACGATACCCCACACCTTGAAGGTGGATGCGGCATAGTGGTTTGTCGTTGCCCAGTTCAGCGAGGACTTGATGAAATCCGGGCCGCCGTAGAGGGCCAGCACTCCACCGGTGCCTACCTCGACGGAAGCCAGGCCGGTTTTCAGCCCTTCAGCGGTGGGTTCCACCCAATTGCCCGCTTCGTCGCGGTAGCGGCGGGCATTCTCTGCCGCCTTCTTGGTGTTCTTCTGCACCGAATCAACGGCAGCGGCCTGCATGGCCGCGTCGAAGGTGGTGATGATCTTGTAGCCGCCACCGTTGATCTGGTCGGCGGTGAAGCCATTGGCCTCCAGTTCGCTGGTGGCCATGCTCATCAAGAAGCCATTAGATCCTCCGTAGGCTTCCGAGGTCTGGACCTGCGGAAACTGGGGCAGGGTGCCGCGCAGTTGGTCGGCCTCGGACTGGGAGATGTTCTTGGCCAGCACCATGCCGTCGAGCACATAGTCGACGCGCTCGGTCAGGCCCGCTATAGCCTTCTCACCGTTGGCCGGGTCGAAGGCGGAGGGCTGGTTGATCAGCGCGGCAAGGGCTGCGGACTGATGGAGGCTGAGCTGGGCGGCACTGACACCGAAGTAGGTCTGGGCAGCGGCCTCAATGCCATAGGCGCCGCGCCCGAAGTAGATGGTGTTCAGGTAATCCTCAAGCACCTTCTCCTTAGGCAGCTCCTTATCCATCTTGATGGCCAAGGCCAGCTCGGTGAATTTGCGGCTGAAGGTCTGCTCCGAGGTCAGGTAGCGGATCTTGATGTACTGCTGAGTGATCGTCGACCCGCCACCGGTAATCTCCTGATTGGTGGCAATTCCGAACACCGCCCTGGCCAAGCCCTTGAAGTCGATGCCCTGGTTGGTCCAGAAGGAACGGTCCTCGGCTGCAACGACGGCATACTTGATCGACTCGGCCATCTGGTCATAGCTGACGACAGTACGGTTCTGCACGGCCAAGGAACCCAGTTCGGTAGTACCGTCACGGAAATAGAGGCGGGTAGTTTGGGTACCGAAATCGGCATTTGGATCAGGCAGTTCGGTGCGTTTGTAGAAGGCGTATCCAGCGACGGTGCCCGCCAAGGCCAGCACTAGTACCAGGATCGTCGTCACCTGGAAGAACCTCTTGATACGTGGATGTTTACCACGCCCGCGTCGTCCCCTGCCCGACGCATCGGCACGCCGCGCGTTCGAGTTGGTCTCAACCATAGATGTCCTCCACAGTCCTCTGTCGTCTCGGCGGCGGTCGCCGCACCCCGTCGCCCAGCACATAGGTCTCGATCAGATGGTTCCAGTTACAGTCGGGGCAAACCTCCACGACGCGCACCTTGAACTCACCGACCTCGGTCTCCATCTCGCACAATTCCTCGGCAGACTTGATCCGCCCCGAGAATTGACCAAGCTGGTCACCGAAGACATAGTTGAGCACCATCAGTCTCTGCGAGGTGCAGACCGGGCAGTCACGGGCAGCTAGCACACCGTGGTGCAGGGCCGACCGGACGAGCAGCGGGTCCGCGTCACAGGGATCGATACCGCTCAACAGGGCCGCTGGGCGACGCATCGCCTCAAGAGTGGCCCGACGTTGCAGGGCATGGCTGACCCGTTCGCGCTGGGTGCGAAACGGTGGACGAACCATGCGCACCAGCCTAAGGCGTGGAGCAAGGTCCGTGGTCATCACCCAGAAACATACGCCCGGCTTGCCCGCAGACGACCGTGATCTGTCCGGCTGCGCTCCCAAGCCCACCACCATCACTGTGCTGACGACGCATCCACTGGAAATGAAGTGCGCGTTGCCAATAGATGCGTTGCCCATAGATTAGGTGCGATGATGTGACCAGACATCCACCAGGATCCAGGAAGCCGGATCAAGCCGGCACGGTCGCGCCACTGTGACCGTCTTACGAGACGGAAGTCAGAAACTGGCTCTGGTGGTGCCTTTCGTCGACGGGACGCATGATCCCGAGAAAGGAGTGACTTTCGCATGCACATTGCAGAAGGCATTCTTCCTCCTATCCAGTGCGCGGCGTGGTATGCCGCCTCCGCGCCGTTCGTCGTGCACGGCGCACGCCAGGTGATCAAGGAGGTGAAGGAGCGTCCGGAGAACCGGCTGCTGCTGGCAACCGCCGGTGCCTTCACCTTCCTGTTGTCATCAATCAAACTGCCGTCGGTGACCGGTTCCTCGTCGCACCCGACCGGAACCGGAGCCGGAGCGGTGATCTTCAAACCACCGGTGATGGCCTTCATGGGCACCGTGGTGCTCATCTTCCAGGCGTTGTTGCTAGCCCATGGCGGCATCACCACCCTGGGCGCGAACGCCTTCTCCATGGCAATCGTCGGACCATGGGTCGGCTACGCGTTCTACAAGCTGACGATGAAGGTGGGCGGCCCGAGTTGGCTGGCGGTGTTCCTGTGTATGGTCTTCGCCGACCTATCCACCTACTGCGTCACCAGCATCCAGTTGGCCCTGGCCTTCCCTGATCCGTCGAGTGGTATGGCTGGTGCTGCGGCGAAGTTCCTGTCGATCTTCGCGGTCTCCCAGGTGCCATTGGCGATCATGGAGGGTTTCCTCGGCATCCTGCTGTTCCGCTTCCTGGTGAAGGTGGCGGCCCCCCAGCTGGATTCTCTCGGGCTGGATCTCGGTATCGCGAAGGAGCACGCTCATGTCTGATGTGCTGACCAGCAATCGCAAATGGGTCACCCCGGCGCTCGTGGCCGCCGTCGTGGCGATCTTCCTGGCCTGCCTGTTTATCGGAACCCATGCTGCATCCGGTGAGGAGGAAGCCTTCGGCGGCACCGACGGGGCAGCCACCACGGCTGCCGAGGAGGCCGGCGCTGAACCATGGTTCAAGCCGCTCTTCGAGCCGGCGGGCGAGGTCGAGTCCGGACTGTTCGCCATGCAGGCCGCCATTGGCTCGGGTGTCATGTGCTTCGCCATCGGCTGGATGGCCGGGAACCGCAGGGGCGCCAAGCATGCGACCACCACAGCTGATACCGGCGCGGGGCCCGATCCGACCAACGAGGCCGGGAACGAGCAGACACCGGTGGACTGAACCCCATGCATCTACACATCGGATCCCTCGATGACGCCGCCTGGTATTCCCCCTGGCGGCGTCACCGGGTGGGGGAGAAGGTATTCTGCTCCATGAGCTTGGTGGCCACCGCGCTGCTGGCACCGACGTGGCCGGGCACCTTGCTGGTCTCACTGGCCGCCGTCGCATTCATCTGCGGGTGGGCGCGCATCCGGCCCGGGGTACTGCTGGCCGCGATATCGGCCCCAGTGGTTTTCCTATTGCTCGGCGCAGCCTCGGTGTTGCTGTCCGTTGGCCAGTCAGCAGTCGATGCGTGGTGGCAGTTGGGCTGGTTGAGCATTGGTGAGACCTCGATGCGCCAGGCCGCCAAGCTATTTGCCCATGGAATCGCGGGGACCTTGGCGGTGATGGTGCTTGCCACGACGACTCCCATGGTTGACCTGCTTACCTGGGGACGTCGGCTGCGCATTCCCGATCCGCTGCTGGAGATCGCAAATCTCACCTACCGGCTGTTGTTCGTTTTGCTGGACACCGCGATCACGGTATTCGAGGCGCAGCGTTGCCGCCTGGGCGACGACCCGGTGGGCCCGGGTGCGTTCCGGCGGCGCTGGTCGAACCTAGCTGCCGGGATCGGACAGGTGGGGGTGCTGGCCTGGAGCCGGGCCTCGGTGCTGAACGAGGGCCTGACCCATCGGGGCTTCGAGGATTCGTTGGTGACATTGCCGGTTGCCCGGCCCGCGTCACCGAAGCTTTTGGGAGGCAGTGCGGCTGTGGTGGCAGCCATTTGGGCAATCAGTTTGGTGGTGACCAACCTATGAACACTGTGTTGCAGGCACGCGGCCTGGTGGCCGGGTACCCAGGCCGGGAGAAGGTACTGGATGGAGTCGAGCTGTCCATCAAGGCGGGTTCCCGCATGGCGCTGCTGGGGGCGAATGGTTTCGGCAAGACGACGCTGATGAGCGTGCTGTCGGGCTCCCTGAAACCGGCCGCCGGTGAGGTGCTGCGCGAGGATGGGCCCGTCGACTGGTCTCGCAAGGGGCTGCGGCAGCATCGTCGCGCGGTGCAAATGGTGCTGCAGGATCCGGATGCCCAATTGTTCAGCGCGGATGTCACCCAGGATGTCTCCTTCGGGCCACTGAACCTCGGACTCGGTGTTGACGAGGTGCGACATCGCGTCGATGAGGCCTTGGAGTTATTGGGGGCCTCCCATCTTGCGGAGCGCGCGACCCACCATCTGTCATACGGGGAACGCAAACGGGTGGCGACTGCCGGGGCGGTGGCCATGCGTCCACAGGTGCTGTTGCTGGATGAGCCGACAGCCGGGCTGGACCCACTGGGCGTTCGACAAATGCGGGCGGCACTGGACCGTCTGACCGATCACGGCACGACCATCGTCATGGCCACCCACGACGTCGCCCTGGCCCTCGACTGGGCCGACGAGGCCGCGGTGGTGTGCGATCACCGGGTGACCCAGGGGCCGGTGACCGAGCTACTGGCGAACCGGGACATCATCGAGCGGGCACACCTGGAAATGCCGTGGGCCTTGGAACTGGCGCTAGAGCTGGATCTAGATGGGCGCCCCAAGAATCTGCCTCAGGTACTGGAACTGCTGCGGGCTGAGGACTGAGACCCCGTTCATCGCTGCTTGTCAGCAGCCATGTTGACGGGTTGATGACCACCGGCCCTGATCGCGCGTCGATGATGCGCGGGTGCGGCGGGTTCGGTGGTCGATATGCCAGACTGCCAGCATGTTCAACCTCGACGTGATCTCGGCGGGGCTACCCGTCGGGACGGCCGTCGACGAGTTGGTGCGCGTGCTCAAAGCTCCGGGGGCACGGGTGGTCGTCACCGCTCCTCCCGGTTCTGGTAAGACGACGGTCGTGCCTGCCGCAGCGGCGGTGGCTCGCGGTGGACGGGTGCTGGTGACCCAGCCACGCCGGATCGCAGCCAGGGCGGCTGCGGCCAGACTCGCCGAGTTATCCTGTTCACCGGTAGGGGGTCTGGCCGGGCACACAGTGCGCGGCGAGTCGAGGGTTTCTCCGGGCACCGCGGTCGAATTCTGCACGGCGGGAATCCTGGTCAACCGGCTACTCGGTGATCCTGACCTCACCGGGACGAGCACCGTCGTGCTGGACGAGGTGCACGAGCGGGGTTTGGACACGGATCTGGGCTTCGCGATGGTCCAAGAGGTCGCCTCGCTACGCGAGGATCTGGGGCTGGTGGTGATGTCGGCGACCCTGGATGCTGCCCGCTGGATGGAGTTACTGGGGCCCGATGCGGTGCTCGTCGAGGTTGGCGGAGTGCTGCACGAACTGACCGTCGAATGGGCTCCGCTTCCCGCAGGTATGTTGCCGACCCATCGGGGTCATCTGTCTCAGGAATTCGCCGATCACCTAACGGGCATCGTGGCATCGGTCGCCACCCGCACCACGGGGTCGGTATTGGTCTTCGTGCCCACCAGGCGTGACGTCGAGGAGATGGTTTCTCGGATCAGGGTTCCAGGGATGGTGACGGTGGGCTTGTCGGGTGGGGTTAAGCCGCAAGAACAAGATGACGTGTTGCGCGGGGGCGACCGCCGGGTGGTGGTGGCGACATCCGTGGCGGAATCCTCACTGACTGTGCCTGGGGTACGGGCGGTGGTGGATTCCGGGTTGTCTCGGGAACCACGCTTCGATTCCGGTCGGGGCATGTCGGGGCTGGTGACGGTCCGTGAATCCCGGGCCAGCGCCGAGCAGCGGGCCGGGCGAGCGGCTCGGCTCGGTCCAGGGCTGGCAGTGCGTTGTCTCCCGGCCTCGGAGTGGGCGGGCATGGCCGCAGATGCGACCCCTCAGGTGCGCGTCGTCGATCTGTCGGATGCCGTGTTGCGACTGGCCGCATGGGGTTCGACGCGTGGAGATGGGATGGCTCTGCCCGATCCCCTACCGACGGCGGGCCTGGAACGCGCTATCCGGGCGTTACAGGGACTAGGCGCGTTGGACGCCGATGAGCGGATCACCGATTTGGGGCGACGCCTGGTGCGGGTGCCTACCGAGCCCAGGCTCGCCCGGGGGCTGTTGGTCGGCGCCGAGATCGTGGGGACCCGGGCAGCTGCGGAGGTCGTCGCCATGTTGTCCGGGGATCTTCGGTGCGCAGACGGGGACTTGCGACGCCTGCTAACCGACCTGCGAGCGGGACGGATGAGCGGGGCACAATCGTGGCGTGTGGAGGCACGACGGCTGGCGGGTCTGGTGCCTGGTCATGGGGATGGTCGCCCAGATCCGGTCGGCATCGTGACAGCGCTTTCTAAACCGGAGTGGATCGCCCGTCGACGTGATGACGGGTCGGGTTTCCTGACCGCCTCAGGCACCGGTGTGCAGGTGGAGCCAGGGTCGGTGTTGGGGCGGGCACCGTGGCTGGCGATCGCGGAACTGAGCCGGGTGGAGGCTGGGGAGCGCAACACTTCGGGGGCGGTGGTGCGGGCCGGGGTGGAAATCGACGAGGAGACCGCGCTGGAGGCCGGGGCGCGATTGCTCAGCACCTCCACCGAGGCCCAGTGGCACCCTGAATCCGGCCGGGTGAGAGGTCGGCTGGTGCGACGGCTGGGGGCGATCGTGCTGGGTTCGACACCAACGAGAATCGATACCGAGAAGTGCCGTACGCTCCTGCTCAAGGAACTGCACATACATGGTCTTGGCTTGTCGAAGCCGGGGTTTTTGGTGTGGGACGATGCGGCACGAAGACTGCGCGACCGATTGGGCTTCGCACACCAGATGTTAGGTGATGACTGGCCAGATGTCTCGGAGGAGGCCTTGACCTCCTTAGCGGAGGTATGGCTCGGCCCACATCTGGGACAAGGATCAACGAAACAGATCGACGTGGCCGGGGCGTTGCGCGGCCTGTTGGGCTGGCAGCAATTGGCGGATCTCGACCAGGTGGTGCCCGAGCGCATCGTGGTGCCGAGTGGCTCGCGGATCAGGGTGCGCTATCCACAGGTGGGCTCGGGCGGGGCACCAGTGCTGGCCGTGAAGCTGCAGGAGTGCTTCGGCATGACATCGACGCCAACCATTTGCGGGGTCACGGTAGTGATGGAGTTGTTGTCTCCTGCACAACGCCCGCTGGCGGTGACCGATGATCTGGAGAGCTTCTGGCGCGAGGTCTACCCGCACGTGCGAGCCGAGAATCGTGGCCGCTACGCTAAACACCCGTGGCCGGAGAACCCATTGACGGCCGAGGCGAGGCGCGGGACGAAGAAATCCGGAATCTAAGTGAAAAGGGCACGGGTCTTCATCGGCCTCGGACGTCTCGTCTGTCCTGCACGTGTGCCCGGAGCACATAAGGATCATTGGAGGATCCTCCAGCTGGCTTCTCCCTGCGATCGCGCTCACACAGGCATGCCCATCACCCTGAGCTGCGCACGGTCGACGACGGACCGACGCCGCCGGTGCAGTGGATCTGGCCATCTCTCGCCCGTGATTTCCCGTCGACGGCGGCGGCGGCTAAACTGTTTACGCTGCACGTGTTCGCACGGGCGGGGCGTTAGCTCAGTTGGTAGAGCGACGGCTTTGCAAGCCGTAGGTCAGGGGTTCGAACCCCCTACGCTCCACGGTTTGCAAGCCGAGACCGTCTAGGCCGGTGAAGGTGGTCAGGGGCGTGGAGGTAGCGTCGCGCACGTCGAGGTCTTCCAGATATCAGGCGTAGGAACCTTCATCTTCCGAAGATCTCGGCTCCTATCTTAGACACCGACGCGCCCGCACAATGCCCACGACCCCTCCACTCTCAACTGGGAAGAGCCGCATTTGTTGCGCTGACTACACATTGCGCGATTATGCGGAAACCAAGCGCTTCCGCGGAGGGCCGCCGTTGGGTTCTACTGATGAGCGAATGCTCACCCCATCGGGACGTGCTACGCCTCGGTATCTGATCTACTTATTCGGGAGACAGGCACCGGATGGGTGGAGGAAGACGTCCGTGTCCATTGCCACGTTAACGCTGTACAGGCGCGCATTACGAATTTGCTGACATGCGCTCATCTGGCGGACTGGATGACATCTCGGTCTCCGCGCGGTTGACCCAATTCGATCGTGGTCGTGCTGGTAAGGGCGACCGCCGGGCAATCGGCACTTCCTGGAAGTGCACCTTGCATCAGATCGATGGTGATGTCATTTGTGGTTTCAACAACCGTTGCTTGAATGCCGGTGCATGACGCAGGCCCTGACAAAAAGGTGACCTCGATGGTGGTGGGTGTGGTTTCTCGCCACGAATCCCAAGCGAGCGGGGTGGGCGATTGTAAGTCGTCGCGTGAACTCATGACTTGAGGTGCAGCGCTGCCACTTTGAAGGGGGTGCGTGGCGGTGGACCCTGCATCCGGGGAGGTTCTGGAACATGAGCAGCCTGAGGAGGAAGACGCGATCATCATGATCCCAGTGATTGCTCCGATAGCCGTGGTCCACCGCCTGCGCATTACCAGTCCCCGTTCGTCGCGTCCTTCAGAGCTTTCATGTCATCGGTGAAGTAGGGGGCCCAATTCTGTCCAGTTCTGGGAAGCCACGTTGACGTCACAGATCTGACGTAGCCGAGCCCCGATGCGTTGTTATATTCATGCAGCCAAGGTCCTCCTGACGCACCTGGGCCGAATGCGCAACCGTTGATCGAAACCCGTCTGCCCGATCGAAAGGTGGCGCCCCAGCAAGCCCACATGGTGTATCGCCCCTCTGGGTTGGTCTTGTTGCTCGGGTATCCGAATATTGACACGTCGAAGGCATATGAACCGTTCCAGTACATTCCATGACCGCCGACCGCGTCAACAATGCGTTGGCCGTCGTCTCCGCCATTGTTCAGCGTGGCCATACCGACATCATGGGTGTAGTCTCCGTTGTTGATCCATGCGTCGAAGGTGCGCAGTGCGTGCACTGTCCAGATGCCCACCGGATCGGGATCGGCGTTGCGCTTGTCGTAGTTGGGAACGAAAACGACATTCTGCTTCCATGCACCATCGTCATAGACGCAGTGGCCCGCCGTGATGACAACCCGCTTGGTACCCGTGTTTAAGGCAGAGGCAGAACAGTACGCATTGCCCGTACCGTAGCCGTCGAAGAACAGCTTTCCGTTCGTGTTCGGGAAATTCGTCACCGGGGTTGTTTGGGGAGCGACCCCCGTGCTGGGGTCGGAAGCGAGAATTGTTGTCTCTGAACGCATTACGGAAGGTGACGCCTTCAGCGGTTCGGCTGGGGGTGTTGACCCCTCGGGACCGGTTGGGGTGTCGTCCATCGGCTCCTCAACAGTTGGGGTCTTAGAAGGCTCATAGGGGACGGCAGAGGCAAGACGCTCTGGTGTCCAGTAAGCGAGGACCTTCTCATCTTGGGTGGTCAGATCGGTTGTTTGGTCATCGGGTGAGGAATCGGGGCTGATGGCATCGGCAGACCGTCCAAACGTGGTGGGGGCCACAACAGCTGTCGAGTGACTGGTAGCACTATCTGGTTCCTCCGGTGAAGGCGCAGCAAACGCTGGCGTCGCAACCGAGGTGACCAGGATGGCCGCTGAAGCAAAGGCTGCGAAGGAGAAGGAGAGATGTCGGGATGTTGTCATGTCATTACCTCCGGGGGCAGAAGGTCTCTTAGTGGGGTGGATGTATCGCCCACTCACTGATGGGGATATTCATTTTGTGTGCCCGAGAGGGATATAGCACACCCGGGCTACACGGGAATCCTACGACAGCCACGCGGTGCTGAGCAATACCTCAAAGTTAACTCATCGAAAACCTTCGCCTGGCCAGGGTTTTTACCTCATGTGGGGTATTCAGCTGGGCATGATCGACCATGTAATTGACGATGAGGCAATGGCAGGCCGTGACGAAGAAGGCACTGGCATATCGCAGTGCTGACCGGGTGGGCAAAACCCGTAATCGTGGACGAGTTAATCGACGTGAGCGGCTGGCACCGTGACTATGCGCGCGCCGAGCTGCGTGAGGCAGATTTCGGTGGCCACAATCGATCGGATGCTCGCCAGCCAAAAGTCACCGATGACGTTGCGGGGCCGCACCCACACCAAGCCAGATCGTCATTGAAACACCAGATCCCGATCCGCACCTTCGCGGACTGAGACGACGCGACCCCGGGTTTCGTGGAGATCGATATGGTCGCCCACGTCGGCGGCGGCGCCTCGGGTGAGTATCGCTACACGTTGACGATGACCGACATTGCCACCGGCTGGACGGTCAACCGGTCGGTGCTCAACCAGGCCCGAACGCGGGCCGTGAGCCTCGATGGCGCGGTGCCTGAGGTACTGAACCTTGTGTACTGGCGCGGCCTACACGAGCCGATGGCAGCGGCTCACGCGCATGAGCGGGCCGAGATGGGATGTCCCCACCCCAGGAACCTGTCGACAGATCGGCACTGTTTGCTCCGTGGTTGTTGCGGAGCCTAGCACGTAGGAAGAGCTGCCCGGCCGTGATTACCGGGGGCGGGAACAATAACGTGAAGTGTGCTCGCCGTTTTAGCGGCTGCGCAGACGCACTGAAATAATGCCGTAAGAAAACATGTCGGTCAGTTTAGGCAACCTCACCACGATACAGCGAACGAATAGTCCATCCGTACTCAAAGATGCGCAAATTTGTATCACCAGAGATCAGTGCCAGGTCACCCGTGGCCGGGAGAAATAATCGTGAGGTAGAATTTGACCATGTCGGCGCTAATACCGCCGGTGGGTCAGCTCCGCGGGGCTCATCGAATTATTCAACCACGGTGAGCCGCCAACCTGGACGTCCGTTCATCTACCGAGAGTTGCGGGGTATCCGGGGCCTTCAGAAGTTGCGATGCCGACCCCCACCAACTGCGCGGCGAGAGCGACCACTGCAACCGACCCGTAGGCCGTGGCCGTGGCCGGTGAGACGGCCAGAATACCCGCAACAGCTGAAGTGCCGTTGTCCGATGCGAAGCGCAGTCCGAGGAGCACAAGCACGGCTGCAACGAGGAGGCCTGCAACCAGCTGCACGATAATCACTTCAGTGCCCACCGTGAGCAGGAGACCTGCACGCCCGACGCCGAGTGACCTCAAGACCTTGAACTCGCGACGACGAGCCAGGTTCCCGCTCACTGCCAACTGAATGAGGCTGATAATACTCATTAGGTAGATCGTGCCGAAAATGCCGATATTGGATCGGTAGGTATTGGCCTTACGGGTATCGCTCAACTGTTGAATGTAGCCGAACCGGTCGAGCACATTCGCTTCGATCCCGGCAGACTCAATCGCTGCGGTAGCGTCCGACTGAGCGATGGAGCTCGCGAATATCTCAGTGGCTAGGTTAGATGTATCGGATATGAGCTGCTGCGTCCCGGCCCAATCAATGAACACACCCTCCATCAGGGGATCATCGAGGGTCGCAACAACATGCAGGACGACGGGGCGTCCTGTTCCATCAAGCATGGTGAGATCATCCCCGACTTGGGCCCCGCCGACGCTGCTGGCGACGTTCGTTCCAGTCACCTCGGCCAGACTCCCCGCGGTCACGTTCACGTTCATGAGGCGACCCATCGATACAGCATCGGTGAAATAAAGCACCCGGGTGGTCTCCGAGACCGCACGCTTCACCGAAGTGAGCCGCGCCACGGAGTCTGTTTGAGATTCCAGCACGTGCATCGTCTCATCGGCCATATGAACGCCGGTCACTGAGACAACGACCGAAGCAGCCACGCGGGAGCTGTACATCTGTTCACGAAGCTGCTCGTCGGGGGCGTTGGCTACCAGGAACCCACCCAATACGCCTACGGCGACGATTGTCGGGGCCGCCGTGCGAGCGTACCGGACACGGTCTTTACTGGCGCGTTGGGAGGCCAACATTCCGGGCCCAGGGGCGATTGGCCGAATGCAACGCCCAATGAGCCAAGCACCAGCAGGAATCAGGAGCGGTGAGGTTATCAGGAGCGGCACCACAGCGAGCAGCGGCACCGCCAGAACCAGGTTCGGGCCGAGGATCGTGGCATTGACGATGCCGATACAAGCGAATCCAACCAGCCCTACCGTGACGCGCCACAGAACCTCGCCGCGGGGCATGTGAATAACAAGAGGGTTGATGGCCGAAACGAGGTCGCCGCGGGTGGCGCCGCGGGCCGCCATGAATCCAGCAAGACCGGCGACCAGTGCCACGCTTAGTGCCACGAGCAGGGCAGCGTGCAGGCCGAAGCTGAACTCCACCTGGACGTTGCGGCCAAAAAATCCGATGGCTCGCAAGCCCGCGAACAGCGGACCGGCCAAGCTGGCCCCCACCATGGCTGACGGCATTCCAATGGCAAAACCCAGTACGAAGCACTCGAGGAAGACCATGCGGGCCAGTCGTGATCGAGTGGCTCCCATCAGTCGCATGAGCGCCAGCTCCTGCTGCCGGAATGACACGACTTGTCTGATGGCCGACCACATCAAGAATCCACTGATCACGACGGCGAGTCCGCTCAGCACGGACAGCAGGCCCCGGAAAGCAGCCAGCTGGGATGCGATCTCCTCGGTCGTCAGCCCCGGCACATGCAACACGGTGGGATCTGCGACGCCCTCCACGAGGGCGGCTTGGGCGGACGCAAGCACCGTGGTAGCACCCAAAGTCACCATGCACCCCACGTACAAGGTCAGATGGCGACGCAACAGTCGGATCGACAACCGAATCATTGGGACTCCAGGTCTGCCAACCGCGCCGAAATCTCCCGGGGCGACAGGTGCTGGCCATCACCAACGATCTGCCCGTCGTAGAGGAAAACTACGCGGGATGCATCTGCCGCCACCGTGGGGTCGTGCGTGACAAGCACGACAGTGCTCCCGCGCTCTGGCAGCGATCCCAGATTGGCCATCACCTCGCGACGAGACGCGCTATCCAGGGCACCAGTTGGTTCGTCCGCGAAAACGATGTCCCGCGGCGTGGCCAGGGCGCGAGCGATAGCCACGCGCTGTTGCTGGCCACCCGACAACTCATCGGGATATCGCTTCCCCAGTCCGTCCAGGCCGACCTGACCCAGCGCCTCAGCTGCGATATCGTCCGGCATTCTGCTGCCCTCGAACATGGCCGGCAGCTTCACGTTTTCGCTCGCACTCAACGCATCGATCAAGTTATACGCCTGGAATATGAACCCCCATGACGTGCGCCGCAGCCGGTCGAATTGCCTCTGACTGAATTGGGCAAGATCAGCGCCCTTGTACAGAATCTGCCCACTCGTCGGCTTCAGCAGCCCTGATATGCAGTTCAGAAGTGTCGACTTGCCTGACCCCGAGGGGCCCATGATCGCTGTCATCGTGGCCGGTTCAAACTCCAGGGTAATGCCACGTAGCACTTCAGGCTGCTTCCCGAATCGGTGATGAAGGTCGCGGATACTCAGCGCACACATGCACCTTCTCCTTTCATTCTGGTCGGATCCCAACCACCCCTTTCATTGAAGACTGATGCTTCGCAGTGCACGAGAGAGGGCAGCGGCGTCTTCGCGGTATAGCTGGCTATACGTTCTCCCCTCATGCCTCGAACCATGTCCAACGCAAACCTAAGCTGAAAGCGTGAGCTCTAAGACGGTGGTCAGCGCGCTGGCGGACGCGCCAGGACGCTTTCTTGTCACCCGGTGGCCTTGGCTATCCCCGGCCTATCTGGTTCTCAGCGCGATCATCGGCTTAACACTGCTGGTGCTCTTTCCGTTCACCCTGCTGTTACTGCCACTGTGGGCACTCATCATCGGAATGCTGGAACGCAGACGTACATCACTGCTCGGCTTCCTGCCGCAGCCGACCGGACACGTCACCGTCGATGCCGTAGAGCGTCCCCACTGGCTCAGCATCCGGCTCACCGAGCGCGCCACTTGGCGAGAAGCACTGGCCCTCTTACTTGACCTCGTGATGGGGATCGGAGCGTTGTTCATCCTGTTCTTCGAGTTCATCGGCATCGCCATCCTGGTCGGGATCGCCCAAACTGGCCTGAACGGCCCCACGGAGATGCAGCTCACCGGCCAGTTCCGCGCCGTGATGACGCCCCAGAACTGGTGGGTCACCATCCCGATCGGAGTCGTCTGGTTCTGTCTCATCTCCTACATCAATGCGCTGTACGCCGCTGCCCAAGCATCCGCACTACGCTGGCTGTGCGGGCCAAGGAAACAAGAACTCGACCATAACATTCAGTTGCTACTTCGCTCACGACGCGGCCTCGCAGAAGCATCCGAAGCCGAACGCCGGCGCATCGAACGAAACTTGCACGACGGTGTCCAACAAGAACTCATCGCGCTCGGTGCCCGGCTTGGCATGGTCAGCCTCGAACTCGAAGAACTCGACGCCCGTGGCGTCGATATTTCCGACGCGCTTCACAGCGCCCACGCAGCTCAAGCCCAGGCCGAGCGAGCCATAACCACGCTCCGGGATTCCGTGCGCGAAATCCACCCGGCCGTTCTCACCGACCATGGCCTCAACGCAGCAATCGAAGAACTTGCCGAACGTCACCCCACGCCCGTAACCCTGAATCTGGCACCAAGCGGATCCCTACCGCCAGTCATCGAAACAGCAGCCTATTATCTGGTCAGCGAGGCACTCACCAATATCAGCAAGCACGCTGACCCAACCACCATCGAGATCCATACACATACCAGCAACCGTAATTTCACCGTCACCGTTACAGATGACGGCAACGGCGGCGCCGACGCCCAATTCGGGCGAGGATTGTCGGGATTGCGCGAACGAGCTGAGGCGCTTAACGGGCAATTCGATGTCCGCAGCCCAACCGGTGGACCCACCGTCCTGCGCATGCAAATCCCTCGATGATGAGAACTCTTACGAGAAAGGCACAGCACATGCGGGTCCTGATCGCTGAGGATTCGGCGCTGCTCCGCGAAGCACTCGCAGCCCTGCTCGAACGCTTCGGGCACACAGTCGTCGCGACCGCGTCAACTGCCCCCGGACTGGAGGCAGCATTCACCCGGCTGAGCGACGCCCAGCAATCACCCGACCTGATCATCACAGATGTCCGGATGCCCCCAGGCAACAAGAGCGATGGCCTACTGGCAGCCCTGTCGATCCGCGCGCGGCATCCCCGCCAGCCAGTGATGGTCCTTTCCCAGTACCTCGCTGACACAAACGCCCGGCGACTGCTCACCCTCCCCGAAGGCGCAGTGGGATACCTCCTCAAAGACCGAATCAACCGCGTGCGAGATTTTGTCCGGGCACTGGAGAACGTCGCCTCCGGTGGCACGGTCATCGACCCTGAAGTCGTACAACACCTACTCAGAATCGCGGAGCACGGTCCGCTGGACCGCCTCACCCCCCGCGAACGGGAAGTACTGGAGCTCATGGCCGAGGGCCACTCAAACTCAGCAATCGCCGCCACACTGGTGCTCAGTGATCCGGCCGTCAGTAAACACGTCGGTAATATCTTCCAGAAACTGGGACTCAGAACAGTCGATGACAACCGCCGGGTCAAAGCCGTCCTCACCTACCTCCAGGCCTCACGCCAGGAACACACCTGACGGAATGGCCACCCCTGGAAAGCCACCGAAGAGACTGGCCTGAATCGCACAGGTGCGTTCAGGGGACTCGGGTTCCGCAGTCGGCTAGCCATCCTGCGCGCCTTCTCGGTCTGCTCGACCACTTTCGCGATGACGTCGAGCTTCACTGACATACAGGATTTCTCTGGTCTTACTGCCCACGAGAGCGTGAGTGCCGGAATGCTTCATGTCACCTACTCGTCGCTGCCCCTTCAGCTGCGAATCTCCGCTTCATGAGCATGACGGCAGTTGACCGGCTAGGTTTTATCCATGGAGCATGTCCTTGAGGACCTCATCCAGATAATCAAGCGGTTCGAGTCCACACCCGATGCCGGGGCGCTGGTCTCCATGAATGCCGCTGCCTACATGCTCATAGAGCAGGGGGCGGCCATCGCCTACGAGTTGGCGAAAGTGGGGCAGTGGCCCCGGGTATTGGCGGCTTGGCAGTCACATGACATGTTCGCTCGCACCTGCGCCCATTTCGTCAAACCGACCTCGGGATGGTCATTCCTGCACCAGGCCGCCTGGTTCGGCGATGAGGCAGCTGCCCGTGAGTTGATCCGTCTGGGCGCACGGGTTGATCTTGACGATAAGAAGGGCCGAACACCCGTCGACATCGCCGGTCAGCATCGGCACCCAGATCTGCGTGGGCTGCTGAGCGGGGCTGCGGAAACGGCGCAGTCATTGTGGACCGCCCCCACCGATGCCGAACACCTTCCGTCCAGTTGTGCGTTTAGTCAGGCCCGGGCGTGGGTCCCGCCTCGCGACGATCTGGTGGCCTACGGCGGGGGTGTGACTCCGATCCGTGCCGGGACCACAGTATGGATCGACGACTTCGGCCGGGTACTCGTCGGATGGCACGGGACAGTCTGCCCGCCGAGGGGCATGGGCGGGGAATCGATGATCCCTGGTCAGGACTAGTTCTGCACCGCTACCCAAGCTGATCGACCAGCGCCGGTAGACCCACCGCCGCAGTCACCGGCCAGTGCACGTCGGCGGGCAGGCCAGTCGGGTTCGGGTTGATCTCGACGACGGGGACACCCGCAGACACCGCCAGGCCCGGTAGTGCGGCGGCCGGGTGGACCATACCCGAAGTGCCCACCACCATGACCAGGTCGGATGCCTCGATCTGCGTCATCGCCTCATCCAGCGCACCTGCTGGCAATGCTTCACCGAACCACACCACGCCGGGGCGGATACGTCCGGTGCAGTGCACGCAAACCGGTGGCGCCAGTCGTCCGGAAATCTCGGCTTGGTCTGGAACCGGCAACTCGACGGGAGCACCGCACGAATCGCAGCGGTGCGCGAACAGGCTTCCGTGCAGATGCACCACCACCGCCGATCCGGCCCGTTCGTGCAGGTCGTCCACATTCTGCGTGACCACGCTCACTTCGGCAATCCGCTCCCATTCGGCCAGCGCCCGGTGACCCGCATTGGGCTGGTATGCGGCCACCAGTGAGCGCCGCCATTCGTACCACGCCCAGACCAGCCCGGGATCACGCGCCCATGCCTGGGGCGTGGCCAGCTCGGCTGGATCGTAACGGTGCCAAAGCCCGGTCTGAGCGTCCCGGAACGTCGGCACACCGCTCTCGGCCGACATGCCCGCACCGCTGAGCACCAGCACTCGCCGTGCCGCCTGCGCCAGCTCCCGTGCGTGCTGCGGCACCACTGGCCCACTCACCGCTGCGCCCCGATGGTCGTGGGCCGGGCCCCGTGGCCGACCGTCAGATGCTTGATCGCCCCGGTTCGGTGTTCGAAGCTCGCCATGCCTCCACCCTCGCAGATCTCCCGATGCCGCGCCATAGCGGGTAGATTCCCAACAAGGTAAGGAAAGAGACCCGCCTGCCCAGCGATGATCCGGCCGGGGAGCACGTGGACGGTAGCCCGTAAGCACGGGGTCGGTCATTGCCCTGGTCGCCCTGACCGATGGAGGATGAGGCATGACACCGAAAATCACTTTGCACCGAGGCGACATCACCACCGATACGCAGGCCGATGCGATCGTGAACGCCGCCAACAACTCGCTGCTGGGCGGCGGAGGCGTCGACGGCGCTATCCATCGCGCCGCGGGGCCGGAGCTGCTTGCCGAATGCCGCACCCTCAACGGCTGCGCCACCGGCGACGCCAAGGCCACCGGTGGTTACCAGTTACCTGCCACATACGTCATCCACACCGTCGGCCCGGTCTACCACGACGGGACACGCGGTGAGGCCGAACTGTTGGCTTCCGCCTACCGGCGCAGCATCGAGGTGGCGGCCGAGATCGGTGCCGCCCGGGTGGCCTTCCCGTCCATCTCGACCGGGGTCTATCGCTACCCGCTGGCCGAGGCAGCTCAGATCGCCATCGAGACCGTAACCGCGGCCATGGCGCAGCATCCGCAGGTCATTGAGGCCCGCTTCTGGCTGTTCAGCGATCAAAGCTTCGAGGCCTTCGAGGCGGCGTTAGCCACAACGGCTGCTCCCCGGGATCGGTAGATCTGCCGGGGTTGGGGTGAGGGCATTCGGGCTCTACGGTCCGATGGCTTACTCGTCTTCTAAGTCGTCCAGGTTAGCGAGCCAGTCACGGATCTCTTCCTGCATCTGCTCAGCGGTGGGAATCGGCATGAGCCGCCAGGCCTGCCACCGCGCGCACACCCGACAAGAAGCACCCCCGACGAAAACCGTGGACGAATAACCGCTAGGAACAAACTCACCCGGGCAATCCAGCCATTCCACGTTGCAATGGATCGGATTGACCCAGACACGAAAGCGATGCCCGTCCACGGACAGGTCATATCTGCGCCACCGCTGCCACGGCCACCGAATCCTCCTTATGGTTTCCACTATTACAAAAGTCATGCCCCCCACTATTTCAAGAACAGGAGCGACCATCCGTGGGTTTTCTCGGCTAGCTGCGCGACGATACGACTCGCGCGGTCGGCGAGCACAGCGTTCCAGTGATATTTGCGCAGGTCGCTGACGAAGTGGTCCTGCTTGACATGCTGGACTCCCACCGAGTCGAACCGAAGGAAGGGAATGTCGCAGTGCGACCTCATCTCGTTTTGGGTCTGCTCCAGCATGTGCCGTACTCCGGGACTCACCCGCAAGCCCAGCCAGACTTGTAGAGTGAGATGCACCATCCGCAGGCATCGCACCACCGCATCCTGCCGGCGCCGGATCTCCCCGAGGCACGGTTGCCAGGAGCCGAGGCACCCGGTCGGGAGCCGGGGCTGGTTGGGTACCCAGGGAGCAGTTACGCATGACTCATGTGAAATCGGCGCTGATCGTCTGGTCAGTTTTGGCCGCCGGTCTTGTTATCTACTACGTCTGCCTACGTCAGCACGTGCTCCACATCCACGATGCGCGAGGCGAGGTCTATATCGCCGTCGCGCTCCTAGCCGTAACGCTCGGCGGCCTCGTCGCGGCCTTGTTCATCCGCGTCATCACGGCATTGCTGCACCGCTCGGCCGCTGCGGCCGTCACGTCGCTGCAGGTCTCACTACTGACTGGGACCCTCCTTATCCTCATGGCGGCACTGTCGCAGGTCACCGCTTTCACACCCGCCATCGAGGGGCCCAACCCGATCGCAGAGCTGCGCCCCGTCACCGTCAATGGCCGTGCGGAATGGCTGTCCATCCGCGGCCAGGACCGATCCAAACCGGTGCTTTTGTTCCTCTCCGGCGGGCCCGGGGGATCGCACTTGGTGACCGCGCGCCACTGCTTCACCGATCTTGAGCGTGACTACGTCGTCGTCACCTGGGAGCAGCCAGGGGCGGCGAAGTCCTACAACGCGATCAGTCCCGCGGATATCACCCTCGACACATACCTCTCCGACGGCGCCACCGTCACCGACCTGCTGCGGAGCGAATTCGGCCAGGACCGCATCTACCTCATGGGTGAGTCCTGGGGTTCCGCGCTGGGGCTCATGATGGCGCGCGAGCATCCGGAGTACTACCGGGCCTTCGCAGGCACGGGCCAGATGATCGATTTCCTCGAAACCGAGCGCATCGACTACCAGGTGACTCTTGAGGACGCCCAGGCGACGGGAAACCAACAGCTCGTTGACAAGCTTGAGAAGCAGGGGCCGCCGCCCTACGAGTCGGACATTGCCCTCAAGACGTTCGCCTACCTCTCCCCGCTATACGGGATACCGGCGCGCACCGGCCAGATCCACGACGCCGTCTGCTCCACTATGGACGGACCATACGGGGTCGAGTACGGCCTGCTTGACAAGGTGTATTTCTTCTGGGGTCTGTACCGGACCTTCGACTCGTTCTACGGCGACCTCTACCCGATCGATCTCCGCAGGTCCGCGGCAGAACAGCAGATCCCGATCCACATCTTCCACGGCCGCTACGACTACAACGCCCCCACAAGCCTGGTGGACGACTACTACGCACGGCTACAAGCGCCGCACAAGTCGCTGACCTACTTCGAGCATTCGAGCCATAATCCATGGCAGACCGAAAACGAGCTCTTCATCGCCCACGTGCGACAGGTCTTCGCCGAGCCGGTCTGAGACGGATCCCGCAGACACGACTCATCTGCCACCTAGGCAACGTGACCGGTGACGCCCCAAGACAGGTATCCAGCGGTCACGCCGACGAAACAACTCCCGTGAACCCGCCCGATAGACTGCTGCCACAGTTCCTCGCAGAGCTCTCCACCAGAGAAGACCAGCACTGGACGTCGGAAGGAATACTCGTGCACCAACTGGCCGGGCACCGGCAGCAAGAAGCCCAGCCATGACCCACGACGCTGACCGCACCGTACCCACCCCATACCGCATCGCTCATCACCATGGCTGACTCCCCTATTCGCTCCGATCTGCGTTTGGCGGGCATCACCGTTGTGTTGGGCGTCGCATCCGGGGGCGCGGCGATGCTGCTGACCTGGATTCTGCACGGCGTCGAGGAGGTGGTCTACGGGCGCGGCGAACAACACGGCCAGGTGCTGGTGGATGGCGTCTCGAACTGGCGGATGGCTGCGGGTGTTGCGGTGGTGTCGGTCGTGTTGGCCGTGGCCTGGTGGGCGCTACGGCGCCGAAGCGAACTGGTGGGTGTGCGGGGCATGGTCGACGGTAAGCCCGCGCCGGTGGCCGGAACCCTGCTCAATGCGGTGTTCCAGATGATTGGGGTCGGTGCCGGGCTGCCGGTTGGGCGGGAGGCCGCGCCCCGCGAACTCGCCGGGCTAATCGCTGGCAGGTTGTCCAGGGGGTTCGACGAGGATACCCGCCGCCTACTCGTCGCGGCTTCGGCCGGGGCCGGGCTCGGCGCGGTCTACCAGGTGCCGGTGGCCGGGGCAGTCTTCGCCGTCGAGTTGTTGCTGCGCCAGGTCTCCGCGCGCATCGTGGCGGTCTGTCTGGGTATCTCGGCCATCGCGACGCTCGTCTCCCGGGCGTCGATCAGTCCGCTGCCGCAATACGAGGCCGTTCACCTCGATAGCACGACACCGTGGTTGTGGCTGTGGGCACTGGCGGTCGGCGCACTCCTCGGACCGCTCGGTGGCTGGTTCGGCGACGTCGCCGACCGGGTAAAGGCCCGCTCACAACGCGGTGCATGGACGCTGCTGACCCTTTCGTTGACTGGGTTAGCGGTTGCTGCGACGGCTTGGTTTCTCCCGCTGGTGCTCGGTAACGGGCGGGCCGCAGCACAGAGCGCTTTTCTTGGCATGGGGCTCGGTGCCGCGACGATTGTGCTTGTCGGAAAGCTGTTGGTGACGTTTCTGACATTGCGAGCGGGTGCCGTCGGCGGGACGTTGGCTCCCGCGATCGCCGCTGGTGGGTTGGGCGGGATCATCATCGGTCATCTCGCCGCGGCAGTAATGCCCGGTGTCGACGTCCCGGTCACCGCCCTAGCCGTTTTGGGTGCTGCAGCGTTGCTGGCCACCTCGTTGCGTGGTCCGGTGACGGGGTTGTTGCTCGTTGCTGGGGTCACCGGTCAAGGCCACGAGGCCCTACTGGTCATGACACTCGCCGTTGCAGCAGCCTTCACCACCTCGATGCTGCGACGACCAATCCCTGCCTGATGGGTTTTCCACAGCAGTTGGTGGGGGGGTTGTCAGGTGGGGTGTGG
>ERZ772986.2-NODE-2-length-274525-cov-7.537884_pt1 | contig 274525 bp, 257 predicted proteins | sample MGYA00511898_ERZ772986 | MGnify/ENA primary metagenome ERZ772986 (study PRJEB29015, sample SAMEA2737934) | human oral metagenome | biome: human oral; feature: human-associated habitat; material: dental | place: China | collected 2148 ... | reverse complement strand
CGCGGCGCACGGCGTTGCCCATGTCGTAGACGCCGGGCACCTCACGAGCGGCCATGCCGGCGATCTTGGCGACGACGTTCTCGTCGATGGTAGTCACGCCGTGCGAGGTCTGGAGGGGGCCGCGGGGGGTCTTATCCTCCTCGGCCTTCTCGTTGCGCTCGCGCTGCTGGCCGGTCTGGGGCATAGCGTTGTTGCTCATTGGAGCCTCTTTCGTTGATCCGTGAAATGGATGGCGACGGGATGTGGTGGTGCGCGATTCAGCAACTGGTCCATCAAGGCGCCTCGGTGGCTGCCGTGGTCGGCTCGTGTGAGTGGCCGACTTGACTGACTGGTGTTGCTGCCCGTCATGATTGCCGCGCTTAAAGAAGGACGCCGCGGACCGGGAAATCCTCACGAACTTAGTTCGTGGCGTGCATCACAAAATGGTGAAGTGGGTTGCGTGGAGGCACTCACCGCCTCCACGCAACCCACTTCAGGGCGCTGAGGGCTACTTGCGGCCGGTGACGCTCAGGTAGATGGAGATCGAGACGATGGCGGCCACGAGGGACAGGGCCCATCTGATCCAATCTATTCCGTCGGTGTGGGCGACGTCGAAGAAGCTGGCTACTGCGCCTCCGATGAGTGCACCCACGGCGCCCAGCAAGATGGTCCACAGGATTGAGATGTTCTCCAACCGGACGTTGAAACATTCTGGCGGCGTGTCAGTCAGTCGTGAGATGACACAAGACGCTCTATTAAGAGACGCCACTGAAGCGTTAATCGTCACGGGCTAGGAACGTGGCATGCGTTACATCGTCGCGGGGCTGGTCTGCTCGTCGGCGGTGAGCTTTGGCGCGGTGAATGCGCGCACCTGGCGTCGTTCCTCGACTTGCCTCAAGACGGCAGTCGGATTCTGGCTCGGATCATGATTGTGTTCATCCGTCAGGCGGTGATGACCGGTTCGTGAATTATTCTTGTCCTGCTCTTCAACCCGATGAGGAGGGTCATACATGTCATATCAGCGCCATACCAGGTCCAGGGCCGCGAGGGTCGCGACCCAGACGATACGCACGCTTGTCACGGGCGCCCCCACCCCGCGCGAGAAGGCCATCATCCCGGACCATCCGGCACTGGAGCCGTTGCCCGAGGGAATAGAATCCGAGCGCCCGGGCACCCTCGACAAGGTGGTTTTCGGGATCTCGGCAGGTGTAGTCATCGCCTTCGTGCTATGGGGCATCGCCGCCCCCTCGTCGCTGAAGGCCACCGCCGACGCTGGGCTGTCCTGGGTGGTCACCAACATGGGCTGGTTGTTCGCGCTGTCGGCCACCGGCATGGTGTTCTTCATCTTGTGGCTGGCCGCATCGAAGTACGGCAACATCCCCCTGGGCCGCGATGGCGAGACTCCCGAGTTCTCCACCGCCTCGTGGGTGGCCATGATGTTCTCGGCAGGCATGGGGATCGGTCTGATGTTCTACGGCGCCGCCGAGCCGCTGTCCCATTTCGTCACCGCCCCGCCGGGAACTGGCGACGCCGGATCGACCAGCGTCGCGCTGTCAACTACCCTGTTTCACTGGGGCCTGCACCCGTGGGCGATCTACGCCCTCGTCGGGGTATCCATTGCCTACTCGGTGTTCCGTAAGGGCCGCCCGCTGACCATCTCCGGGGTGTTCTCCTCGCTGCTCGGGCGAAATACCTACGGCCCGGCAGGAAAGGTGATCGACGTCTTCGCTATCTTCGCCACCCTGTTTGGTTCGGCCACCTCGCTGGGCATCGGTGCCCTGCAGATCGCCGAAGGAGCCCGCATCGTCGGTTGGGCGGACAACGTCGGCAATGTCTTCTATGTGTTGCTGATCACGGTGTTGACTATCTGTTTCATCCTGTCCGCGGTCTCCGGAGTCGCCAAAGGTATCCAGTATCTGTCGAACATCAACATGGTGCTGGCCGTCGTGCTCGCGCTCTTCGTTTTTGTTCTCGGGCCGACGGTGTTCATCCTCAATCTGCTGCCCACCGCCCTGGGCACCTACCTGCAAGATCTCATGGCGATGGCGGCCCGCACCGGTGCCACCAGCTCCGATGCCTCGGTCTGGCTGGGTAGTTGGACCATCTTCTACTGGGCCTGGTGGATCTCCTGGACTCCCTTTGTCGGTATGTTCATCGCCCGCATCTCGCGGGGGCGGACAATCCGTCAGTTCATCGCCGGGGTGCTGCTGCTGCCCAGCGCGGTGTCCCTGGTGTGGTTTGCGATCTTCGGCGGTGCTGCAATCCACGCGGAACAGTCCGGTGCCGGAATCTCCGAGGCTGGTTCCTCGGAGGCCACGCTATTCGCCCTGCTCGACACCATGCCGTTGTCGGTGATCACCTCGGTGATCGTCATGATCTTGGTGGCGATCTTCTTCGTATCGGGCGCCGACGCCGCTTCCATCGTGATGGGCACCATCTCGGAGAACGGCACCATCGAACCCCGCAGGTGGACGGTCATCTTCTGGGGTGCCGCCACCGGTGCCGTCGCCGCGGTCATGTTGGTCGTCGGCGGCTCGGATGCCCTGAATGGTCTCCAGTCGGTGACCATCATGGCGGCCCTGCCATTCCTTTTCGTCATGCTAGCGATGGCTGTGGCCCTAGTGCGTGACCTGTACACCGATCCAATGATCGTGCGCGGCCGCTATGCACGCACGGCCATCGAAGCCGCCATCGTCGAGGGCGTCTCGCAGCATGGCGACGACTTCGCCCTGGCCGTGGCCCAGACCCCGCCAGGTGCTGGCGTGGGTGCAATGATCGACGAGGCCCACAAGACCGGTGAGATCCCGGCGGCGCAAGAAGATCCTGCGGACGAGTGACCTCACGCAACGGGCCCGCGGTGGGAATCCGCCGCGGGCCCGTTGTGCTTTGTCAGTCCTAGAATTCGTGGCCGTCTCCGTCGACATCACCGTCGATGATCACCGGAGTGTATTGGCCGCGGCCATGGTAGCGCCGCCAAGTGATGAAGGACTCACCCAGCAGGAATAGGGTGATCGCTGCGCCCAGGGCCTTGGCCCACACCGGCTCGGCAAAGAACAGGCAGACCATCGCCATCAGGGTGGGAACCAGGAAACGCAGGGTCCAGCCGATGTAGCCGCCGAAGGACGGCATCGCCACCCCGCGCTCCTCGGCGACGGCTTTCACCATGAAATTCGGACCGTTGCCGATGTAGGTGATGGCACCGCAGGAGACCGAACCCACCGAGATCGCCTCCAGCCAGTACACCGGAACACCAGTCGCCGCCACCCGGGCGACGCCGGGCAGCACACTCGGGTCATTGCCGAGCACCGAAGCCATCTCGAAGAAGGTGGCGTAGGTGGGGGCGTTGTCTAAGAAGGCGGACAGCGAACCGGAGAAGACATAGAAGGTGATGGTGTTGAGCGGCAGGTTGTGGGCCACCTGGCCAAGGTATTCCAGGGCTGGGATCATGGTGAGGAAGATGCCGATGAAGATGACCGCCACCTCACGGATCGGGCCCCAGGAGAACTGGTTGTACTCGAAACGTACCTGCTTCGATCCGGTCAGATAGGAGCCCGCGGCGGCGGTGAGGAAGACGATCTCCCGGAAAGGTACATAGGCGGTCCACGCGGCGTGGCCCTCCTCAATGGCGTGCAGATCGGCTGACGGTACCAGCGCGACGGCCGCGATCACCATGGTGAACCAGAAGAACGAGGAGGCTCCCAGGATGCGGATCGGCTCGATCTCCACGTCGTCGCGTACCTTGGCGACGATGTCCTCCTGCGCATAGGCCTTCGTGTCCAGGGCGTAGTAGATCGCCAACAGCATGATATTGATGAAGGCCCACATGGGCAGCAACTGGAAGGTCCAGGTGAATGGCACACCGCGCAGGAAGCCCATGAACAGCGGGGGATCACCCAGGGGGGTGAGCATGCCACCATTGTTGGCTACGACCAGGATCGCGAAGATCACGGTGTGGACTTTTTTGTCGCGTTCCTGGTTGATATTGAGCAGGGGGCGGATGAGCAGCATTGCGGCGCCGGTGGTGCCGATGAACGATGCGATGACCGCACCGATGGCTAAAGCGATGGTGTTGTTGCGTGGGATGGCTCGGATATCACCTTTGAGGAATAACCCGCCGGAGACCACGAACAAGGCGAACAGCAACAAGATGAACTGCACGTACTCGAACACAGCATGACCGACTCGGCCCCAGTTCAGGAGCTGGGCCACCCAGATGGCCGTCGGCACCCCGAGGATGAGGGCGACGCCGAGTTGGAACCGCCAGTCCTCCCACCGGTGGGCGGTGGCCGGAATGAGCGGCATCAAGGCGATGCTGAGCAACATGATGACGAAGGGGATGATTCCCCACCAAGGAACAAGCGCTTCCACGAGTTCTCCCTACAGGGACGGATCTGAATCCGCGACGCCGGTGTCTGACAAAAATCATGGTATCGGTGGATGGCGCGGGTGGGGCCAGAATGCCCGCGGATTGTCACCACCTTGTCTGGTCACCCGATGCGCTGTTTCCTGTGGGAATTCCTGCCCACGGCTGTGATCAGGCACCATGCGCGGTTGTGGGTGACGTGTGAAAACAGCGGCCGGTGGGTGCCCCGGATACCCCTCTGTGTATCAAGTTGTCCACAAATCCAGTGGACCCATTGTGGGTGCCGCTTGGCGGTGAATATGGTGTTTTTGCTGTGAAAGCCCCCATCAGCAGCGGAAAGGCTCACCTCCATGAGCGTCTCACCCACCGTGATTGCGTCGAGCCGCCGGGCGGATAACGGTGCTCGGCTCGAACCGGACGCGCACATTCCACACCCTGCCCGCCCGTCGACGCGACGCAACCCGCGCCTTATCATCGCCGGGGTGCTGCTCGTGTGCCTCGGCGCGCTGGGGAGCGCCTGGTTGTGGACCGCGGGGCGCGATGAGGTCGCGATCGTCGTCACCGCTCGCGATATTCCTGCTGGTCAAGTGATTGTCCGTGAAGATCTCACCACCGTGAAGATCGCTGCCACCGTCCAGGTGATGAGGATCCCGGCAACCGACATCGGCACCCTTCTCGGGGCTCGTGCCGCTCGTGATCTTCCCAGCGGGGTGATTATCGACCCATCGGCACTCACCGCTCAGATGGTTACCCCAGGTCGCGCCCATATCGGGCTCGCCCTGCCCGACGGCCGACTGCCCAACCGGCCATTACCGTCCGGTGCCCGCATCCGGGTTATCGGGGTGGACGCTGGTGCCAATGGGGAGGTCACGGTGGATACCCCGGGAATGGTGGTGGCCCCGCCGACCCGCTCCGCCCAGGGAAGCTGGCTCGTCGACGTGGAGGTTGATGCCAGTCAGGCCTCGAAAGTCGCGGCCCTGGCTGCCGCCGACCAGGTGGTGCTCGTGTGGGAGGGAGTCTGATGCCGATCACCTTGGTGACCAGCGCCGGTGGCTCGCCGGGGGCGACGACCACCGCCCTGGGCCTCGCCCTGACCTGGCCGGGAGCGATGCTTTTGACCGATGCCGATCCTCATCCGATGCAATCGGTGCTTGCCGGATACCTGAGGGGAGCACCGGCCGGTGGGCGTGGGTTGGCTGGCCTGGCCCAGGAATACCGGTCGGGGACAGAGCGGGTGAGCCCCCACGATCAAGCAATCGCGCTGGAGGCAGACGATCACCGGCGTCGTTTTCTGCCGGGGTTTACCCATCCTGGCCAGGCCCGGCTCTTTGAGCCCTTCTGGGACCGGCTGGTACGGGGTTTCGATGATTTTGACGGCGATGTCATCGTCGACTGCGGCCGCCTCGGGCCCGAGGGCCTTCCCAGCCCATTGCTCGCTGCGGCCCGTCAACTGCTGCTGGTCAGTAGGTCGAGTCTCGCCCAAGTGGGTGTCACCAAGGTCTTCTGGGATGAACTGTCCACCGAGACTACCCGCCACGGCACTCTAGCCGGGTTGGTGGTCGTCGGCGCCGGTCACCCCTATTCCGCAGCCGAGATCAGCAAGCACCTGAAGATCCCACTGCTCGGCGAATTGCCCCTCGACACCGCCGTCGCCCAGGTGCTCTCCGATGGGGCGTCACAACCCCGCAAGATGACTGATCGTCCCTTGTGGCGCGGTTATCGTGCGCTTACCACGAGGTTATGCCCGGCGGCTGGGGTGAGTACCCCTGCCCGAAGGGCACGATCCCTTCCCGAGGATCCTGCCGATCCCGGCAGGCCACTGCCGGTGACATCCCATCGTGGCCTTCCAGGGGTCGGAGCTCATCAAGGATTCCGCAACACGGCCCCAGGTAATGCCGGTGACCGGATGGCAGGAGCATCCCGATGAGCCCCCGTATCGACTCCGAGCTGCCCCCACCTCCCCTGGGCGAGGCGCTCTCTGCCCTGCGCCCCTGCCCTCCGGGCATCGGTGGGGTCGCAAACAGCCAGCCGAACCCCACTCCCGAGCGGGAAACCGGAATTGACTGGGCCGAGGTTGTCGCCTTACGACGTGCGGCCTCGGAGAGGATCAACGAAAATACCCAGCACTGGGCTACCGAGAATGGCACGACGATGGCCGAGGCTGATCGCCGGATGATGGGCCGCTCGGTCATCCGTCGCGTCGTGCGCGAACACGCCCAGCGCCTATCGGCGAGCGGGCGGGAGCTGTGGGATCTCACCCTGGAACAGGCATATGCCTCAGCCACCGAGGACGCCATCTTCGGTTATGGGAGGATGCAGCCGCTGTTCGACATTCCCGACGCGGAAAATATCGAAATCCACGGCTTCGACTGCGTCATCGTTCAGTACGGCGATGGACGCAGGGTGCCGCATGCCCCGGTCGCCGATTCCGATGAGGAATTCGTCGATGCGATTCGTTTCCTCGGTGCGACGGCGAACCCACCCCGGGCCTTCGACGATGCCCATCCCACGATGACCCTGGCCCTCGGCGACCGGTTCCGGCTGCATGCCATGGGCTTCGGTATCGCCGACCGCCCGTCGGTGGTGATCCGCCAGCACCTGCTCACCGATGTCGACCTGAATACCTTGTCACACCGCGGATTGATGCCTCTGGAAGTGGCCCGGTTCCTGGCCGCCTGCGTGCGGGCCCACCGCTCCATCGTGATCAGTGGTGACCAAGGCGCAGGGAAGACCACCTTGTTGCGGGGGCTGATCGCCGCTATCCCATCCACCGAACGGATCGGCACCTTGGAAACAGACTATGAACTGCTCACCCATCTGTTGCCCGGACGACGCAATATGATCGCCCTGCAGGCCCGTACCGGGCTGGGGGAGTACCGTGATGGGCGCCGGGTCGGCGAGTACACCGTCGCCGATCTCATTCCCGAAGCGCTGCGGCAGAATCTGTCCCGGGTGATCGTCGGCGAGGTGCGCGGCGCGGAGGCCGGGGCCATGTTCGAGGCAATGCAGTCCGGCGCAGGCACGATGAGCACAACCCACTCCCACTCCGCTTCGTCAACCATGGATCGATTGGCCGCCCGGGCTGCCCAGGGCGGGGTGCTGGATATCAACGACGCCTTCCGGCAGATCGCCTTCAACCTGCACCTGCTCGTGCACATCCGCCTGGTCGACGACACCTGGCGTGGCGGGGTGCGACGTCGTTTCATCTCCGAGATCCGTGAGATCACCGGGGCACTGGAACGTGACCGGCCCGTCACCCATGTGGCCTACCGGGCCGATGCGAATGGGCAGCCGCTGGAATTCCAGCCGAGTGCCACCCTGATGAATGAGCTTGCCCCGGTGTGGAGTACGCCATGAATGCCGCGTTTCCCGCTGTGGCGGCAGCTCTCATCCTGCTAGGTGGGTGCTTGGTGACCGCCGGGATCCGAGGTATTGGGTTGAGGTTTCCCGGCAGGTCTCTGCGGCGAGGCCGCTGGCGGTTGCCCTCCTGTTCGGTGCAGATTCGTGGCGGGGTTGGTTTCGCCGCAGGTGCGGTGATCACCTTGATCACCGGGATCGTGCCCGCGGTGGTGCTGTTGCCGGTGATGGCGGTGATGCTGCCGGATTTGCTCGGGCGCATCCCGCATCCCGACGTCGAACTGCTTGAAGCGCTGGACCGATGGGTGCGGTTGTTGGCGGCTGCGGTCGCCACCGGGAAATCGGTTTCCGATGCCGTCCGCTCCACTCGTGCCCAGGCCCCGCCCGCTCTGGCTGGGGTAATCACCTCCTTCCTGGACCGGCTCGGTGCTCGGTGGAGTGTCCGGGATGCGTTGCTGGCGATGGCCGACGAACTGGATGCCGCGGATGCCGACGCGATCTGTGCTGCCTTGGTACTCATCTCCGAACGCGGCGGAGTTGGCGCCTCGACAACCCTTGATGCGCTCGCCGCGAATATCCAGGCGAGACTTCGCGCACTGCGGGAGATCAACGCCGAACGCGCGAAACCTCAGGTGGTGGTGCGCCAGGTTACTTTGATCACCCTGTGCGGCCTGGTGTTGGTGATGGTCATGTCCCCTGGCTACTTCCACCCCTATACCACCCCACTAGGACAGTTGCTCGGGCTCGGGTTGGGAGCCTGCTATCTAGGGTCGTTGGTGATGCTGCGCAGGCTCGCCCTGCCACCACGCCGGGCACGGATTCTCGTCGTGTCCAGATCGGAGGTGAGCCATGCCTGATCCGAGCCTCGGTGTGGCGGTCATTGCCGCAGCCCTGCTGGCTGGTGGGGTGTGGCTGGTCGTTTGTGGACTGCGCGAGGCCCCGCCTGCTCTTGGCCCGGCATTGGAACAGCTCACCGGCCAAGGCGATGACACTTGGGAAAGTTCCGGGCCTGCCTTGGTGATCGACGAGAGCTCGCGGCTGGAGAATCTTGGTGCCCTTGCCTATCAGAGGCTGAGACTGCCATTACCGGAGCGCACCGTGACGATGCTCACCTTGGAGGGCCGCTCAATCGGTGATTACTTCGTTCACAAGGCCTTCCTCTGCTTGGCCGGGCTGATGCTGCCCTCCTTGGCCACCCTCGTTTTCTCCTTGGTGATTCCCATCGGGTGGTCCCTGCCGCTGGTCGTCGGCTTGGTTGCCGGGATCCTGGGCTGGTTCTGGCCGGATATCGCCCTTCGCTCCTCGCAGACTCGCACCGACAGCGATGCTCGGGAGGCGGTGAGCACCTATTTCGACCTGGTGCTCTTGGAGAGGCTCGCCAACCAGAGTGCCACCGGGGCGCTGGATGCTGCGGCCGGGCTCTCCGACGCCCCGGTGTTCCGCCACATCCGTTCGGCTCTCACCCAGGCCAGGCTGGAGCAGCGTCCCCCGTGGCGGGATCTGCACCGGTGCGCCGAGGAATTGTCCATCCCAGCGATTGCCGATATCGCCGACATCATGCGACTGGAAGACCAGGGCGCATCCCTCGCCGACGTGCTGTCGGCCCGGGTTGCTGAACTCCGCGACGCCCATCTCGGCGCAGAGAAGCAGGAAGCAACCCGGACAAGCGAACGAATGACCTTGTGGATGACCATCCCGGTGATCATCTTCGCGCTTGCGATGCTGATCCCGCCGATGCTGCGGATGGCCTCCGGCTGACTGCCGCTTCTGATGACCGACCCCTGATGAATGGAGAAGACGATGGACTCACACCAACCCAACCCAAGGACCGGTTACCGACGGATGGTTTCCCCGGGGGTCACTTCACTGTGCAACCGGTTCGTCGGACAGCTTGTCGAGTTCCACCACCGTGAACGCACCGATCCTCGCGGCTTGTCTCAGTCCACCGAGAATGCGATCCTGCTCACTGGCGCCGTCGCCTTGGCCATCACGGTCGTCGGGCTGGTCACCGCATTCGTCAAGGGCAAACTCGCGAATTTGGGCTGACATGATGCCCCCGGTGGATCGTCGTTGCCGTGGGATGAGTGATTCGGTCCAGTGGGCCGTGCTCGCCCCGCTCGTCTTCGCGTGCATCTTCATGATCATCCAAGCGGGTGCGTGGATGGTCGGACGCTCTGCCATCCAGCAGGCGGCGATGACCGGTGCGGAGCGGGCGGCGATTCTCGGCAACGGCCCCGGCGATGCCCGGGGTGCTGCTCTTCGCGTCGCGAATGAGGCCGGTCTGCGGGAGGTGACGGTGGTGATCAACGACGATGGCCAGCGGGTGATCGTCGAGGTGCGGGGGGAGCTCGTCACATTACTGCCTGGGAAACTGAATCGGGTCGCTGCAGATGCCACCAGGATGAAGGAGCCGTCATGAACAGGCAGCGAGGAGCAGCCGCCACCGAGGTGGCAGTCATCGTCCCGGTAATCGTCTTGTTCATCGGGGCACTCGGTATTGGGTGGCGGATCAATGCTGCCCGCACCAAGCTTGCCGATGCCGCAGCCTCAGCGGCGCGTGCCGCTTCGATTGTCAACAGTGCCGCAGCCGCCCCTCGGGTGGCGGAACAGACGGTGCGGGCGGATTTGGACACCGTGGGGCTGCGATGCGCCGATATCGGGGTGAGCGTCGACACTTCGGGGTACTGGGCGCCCCTCGGAGCCCCCGCCACCGTCGGGGTCCGGGTTTCCTGCACCGTGGACATGTCCGATCTGGGAGTTGCCGGACTCGGTGGACGGCACCGGTTCACTGCCACCGCCCAGGAAGCCCTGGACACCCATCGAAGGAGGTCGCCATGAGGGGAGCTGAACTGCTCAAGGGGTTGGTGGCCATCGTCGCTAGTCTGCTGCTCGTTGTCGGGGGAGCGGCTCTGCTGGTGTTCGCCGGACGCCTTGATATCTTCGGCGATATCGAGTGGACGAGCTTGTTTACTACGAGGGACGACGGTTCGCTGGTGCTGGGGCTGGTGACCGTCGTCGGCTGGATTGCATGGGGATTACTCACCGCATCCCTGCTGGTCGATCTGGTGAATGGGCTCACTGGGCGCCTACCGCGACGCAGGATCCCGCTGGTGGGCCTTTTCCATCCGCTCACCGTGGTGCTGGCGACGGCGATTCTCGGCATGATCACCCACCCGCCGGTGGTCCCGGAGGCCGTCGCGGCTCTGCCTGGTGCGCCTGCGGGAGGGCAGGCCACCACGCAGACCATCGGCGTCGTGGACGATGCCCCGGAGGATGAACAGGGCGTGCACCACCTCACCACACCGGGTGATGACCTGTGGAGCCTCGCCGAGCGCTACTACGGAGACGGCACCCGATGGCGTCGGCTGGCGGAGGCCAACCGGACCCTGCTGCCCCACGACACCGATGTACTGCCGAGTGGGGTGCTGCTTTTCGTTCCCGATCCCACCCCGCCGCAGCAGATCGTCGTCGCCGAGGGAGACACACTCAGCGGCCTGGCCCGCACGCATCTGGGCGATGAGCAGGCCTGGTGGCGTATCGCAGAGGCGAACCCCGAGCTGGCGGATCCGGACATCCTTGGGGTGGGGATGATCCTCAATCTTCCCACGGGGCCAGATTCGGCCGGGGAAGCCGCCCGGGTGGGGCGAACCGACCCGGCAGAGGATTCTGCAGCGCCCGGAGATTCCACGATGCCCGACCGGTCAACTTCATCCAGTGAACCCGCCAGCTCCGGTGAATCACCCGGGATACCGGGTGGCCAACCGGCGACTACAGCCGGGGAACCCGGCACCCCGGCCGATCCGGTTCCCAGGCCACAAGGCGACGGGAACCCGGTTCCGGTGGCGCATGTCCCGGCCCCGGTGCTCGCAACGAGCTTATTCACCGGAGTGATGGGTGCCGGGTTGGCGACGGCTTTCGCGGTGCGGCGAAGGCGGCAGCTCGCGGGTCGGCCGGTCGGGTTCCGGCTCCCGGCGTTGCGCCCCGCTCTCGCCATAGAGCAGGCCGTGCTGGCCAGCCGGGCCGCGCAGTCCGAGACCGTTGAGGCCGGAGCTACCACCGTCGAATTGGGCCAGGATCTCAGGCGCGATGTGATCGCCGATGCCGTGACGGTGATCCGGGGTCCCGACGGCTTGGATGTCTCCATGGCCAACGCCATCGCGGCTGCACTGGCGGTTGACGTGGAGCGCCGGTCCATGGAGATCGTGTGCGGGGGTACCTCCTTCGCATGGCTCGACAGCCTCGATGAACCGCTTTTGACAACGTGTGATTCTGCGACGGCAGTGAAGCGGTTGGAGCATGTGATCGCCATGAGGTCCCAGCATTTGGCGACGGGAATGAGTATCGCCGACACCGACTGGCCAACGATGGTGTTCGTCGTCGAGGCCCCTGGCCTGCGGGTCGATCCCGGCAGGTTGGCCGGTCTCGGTGTTGCCGTGGTGCAGTGTGCCGGGGACACCGACGGCGATCTGCCTGGCCACCAGGTCCGCGTCGACGAGCAGTGGGCGCTGCACGACGAGGTGACCGGCACCTTCCGCCCCAATCTTCTGCACGCTCCGGCTCGCCGGGTGCTGGAGGAGATCTTCAATGTGGCCGACGACACCCAGTACCCGGAGGCTCCTTGGTGGGATCACTCCCCGGCTGCCGGACTCCCCAGCCCCCTCACTGCCGCAGTCGCGCCAGCCATGATGGAGGTGCCTTCCGTGGCCAACTTCCCAACCACCGATTCCGCTGGGCATCCGGTGGTGAAACTTATGGGACCTGTTGAGTTGGAGGGCGCACGCGGGCCCACGCCCGCCCGAGCCATGAAGCAGTGCATCGAGTACGCGGCCTGGCTGTTACTGCACCCCGGTGCGTCGGCCTCGGTGATGGCCGATGCCCTAGTCGTTGCGGAGACGACCAGGCGGTCCAATATGAGCAGGCTGCGTACCTGGCTGGGCAACGATGATGCCGGGGAGCCCTATCTGCCCGATGCCTACACCGGGCGGATCATGCTTCACCCGGCGGTGACTTCCGATTGGGAGGAGATGCAGATTCTCGTGAGCGGGGGAGTGAACCGGGCGACGAGCGAGGCGCTGCGCAAGGGCCTCGAACTGGTGCGGGGTGCCCCGCTGGCCGACGCGGCGCCCGGGCAATGGGTATGGGCCGAACAACTGCGCAACGATATGAGCGCCATGATCTGCGATATGGGCGTGGTGCTTGCCCGGCGCAGCCTCGCCGCCGATGACCCGCAAACCGCACGATGGGCCGTCGAACGGGCCAGGTGGGCGGCCCCAGACGACGAATCGCTGCTGGTCACCGCCTTACAGATCGCCGCCCACACCGGGGAACGGGAACATATCGACCCCTTGGTATTGCAGATCACCCGTCGCGCCCGGACGATGGGCGTTGACCTGCGCCCCGACACGGTTGAGGTGTTGCAGCAGGTTGTCGAGGGCCGCAATCGCCCGGGTGTGGTGTCGTGAGGGTGGGCCCATCAGCCCATCAACAACGTGACCGCTTATCCGCAGCGGGGAGGGATCGTGCCGGTTCTCTCGGGGTGCGTGCCCAGTCGACGCGGAATCAACCAAGGGCGGCCACTTGCTCCGCTGTTCCGTAGGAGGGCTGGGCGCCGTGTCCGGTTGCCGCGTGGGCGGCTACCCGGCAGGCGAATGCGGTGGCTTGCTCCACGTCATCACCTCGGGCTAGTCGCACGGCTAGGGCTCCGGTGAGGGCATCCCCGCAACCGACCGTGTCCACTGCCTGCACTTTCGGGGATGCGATCTCGGTGATCTGCCGGTCCCGGATGACGGCGGCGCCGACGGCTCCCAGGGTCACCACTCCCAGCAGTTGTCGCTCGGCCAGCCACCCGGTAATCCTCGCCCGGTCCTCTCTCCAGCTCAGGCCGGTCGCCTGTTCGATCTCCACCTCGTTGAGCACCAGCACGTCGGTATCCACCAGAAGCTCATCTGGTAAGGGCTGGAAGGGTGATGGGTTGAGGATCACCCGGGCCCCCATCTGTTGCCCGGCCCGTGCAGCGGCCATCACCGCATCCATCGGGATCTCCAGCATCGTCGTCACCACTTCCGGGCGGGCGAGCGTGATCTGCTGACGAATCTGGGTGGAGGTCACCGCATTGTTCGCTCCGCCCACCACGATGATTGTGTTCTCACCGGTGTGGTCCACGGTGATCAATGCGGTGCCGGTGGGGGCCGCGACGGTGCTCAGCCGGCACTCCACCTGGTCGCGGTCGGCCAGGGCGGTCAGCCACTCGCCGTCCGGGTCGTCTCCCACACAGCCCACCAAGCCGACGCTGGTCATTCCTAGCCGGGAAGCCGCCACTGCTTGGTTCATCCCCTTACCACCAGGGCAACGGGTGATCTCGTCGCCGAGGATCGTCTCCCCGGGTGCGGGGAACCGCGGTGTGCGGACGATGACATCGACATTCAACGAGCCAACGACTAGGACTTCACTCATCGGACTCCTCGCTTCATCCTTGATCACCGGGCGGCATCACGATCAGTGGGCGTTGACGGTTCCGACGTCGTAGGCCTCAGTCGTCCCACGGCTGACTGCCCAGAACCATGCCGCGAGCAGGGCGAACCACACCCCAAGCCCCACCCCTGCCGGGACCGAGAAGCCGTCGGGTGGCAGCACCAAGGCGGCAATGACGGCCCCGGTCACGTAACCGCAATTGTTGATGATGTCGTGCATCAGGGTGACCCGGCCGCGGGCTTCGTCGCTGATGTGGGCCTGCACCAAGGTATCGGCTGCGATCTTGATCGACTGAAGGCACAGCCCGACAACCAGCCCACAGACGATCATCACCACGGGGACGAGGGTGGCCCCTGCGATGATCTGCGCGAGGGCTGCGGTGCCTAGTGCGATCATCATCATGCGACACAGACCGGTGCGGGCGCTCAGCGGTGCGGCGACTAGCCCTGAGGTCGCGAAACCGGCGCCGGTGGCGGCGAACCACACTCCCATTGACAGCACCGAGGTCTCGACCCCGTCGGAGGGGAAGTGATGGCGGTACAGCACGACAATCATCGTCATCAACAACCCGTAGCCAGCGCGTGAAGCGAAGACGAGCAGCACCCCGTTGAGCGCTGGGCGTGCCGCAACCAATTCGGCGAAGGCCTGGCGCAGGCCGGTGAACACCGAGGTGATGGAGGAGACCCGCCGTGTCGTGGGGCCCAACGCGGTGCGGGTGAAGCCGCGCAGGATCCAGACCCCGGTGCAGAACAATCCGGCAGCGATCCCGAAAACCAGGACATCGCTGGGTCCCGGCGGCAGGCCAAGGCGTCCGGCCCCGAGCCGCAATCCGGCAGCCGACCCGCCAGCGACAAGCATTGTTACAGGTCCGAGCATCGGCATAACGGCGGCCGCATCCAAGTATTCGTCGTCATCGACGGTGTGCGGCATGCCCGCCCCAAGTCCAGCGAGCTGCAACCGGTTCAACGACAGCACGATCACCAGCACGACGGCCAGCAGCACCTGCCAGCCACCACTCGTGCGGCCCGTGCCAACGAGGATGGCCAGCACGACCGCCAATACGCTACGGGTCAGATCGCTCACCCGCACCGTCGAGGTGCGCGCGAATCTGTCCAAGATAGGCCCAACGAACGGCCCGGCGACGGCCATCGGCATCATCACCAAGGCGATCACTGCGGCGACCGCAGCCGCATCGGCTTGCGACTGTGGATTCAGCAGCACATAGGAGGCCATGCCGATCTGGATGACCGCGTCGCCGGACTGGGTGGCGAGTCGTACGCCTACCATGCGTCTGAAAGCGGCGTGCCGGGTGAGCCGCCTCATCCGTCGTAGTCCGTCCACGGGCTCATGATATGGCCGCAGTCGTTTACCCACGTGATGACTCCACCGGCGATCGGGTTGTTCTGATCCTGCGACTGTCCCGCACCGTGGGCGGAGGAGGTTCCACCGGTGGTCCGACCGCGGTCTTTCCATTGCCAAAGAGGCTCACCAAAATGACGTTTCGCCTGACAGATGGCCGTTGCTTTGGTTACATGATTGAGTTACGACAGGAGGATCGATGAGTCACAACGTCGTGACCCCTTCCGATCCGGGCGAGCCTAGCAATCGTCCGGGTGCCATGAGGTCTGTACAATCCGCCGAAGCGATCTGTGACGCGAGGCAGGTCCGCGATGTCATCACAGGTTTCATCGACGAGACTACCCGGCGAGGGGTTCCTCCCGAACCGTTGCGTGCCAAGCTGACTGGTGGCGGAACTGCACGCACCGACAAGAAAGGCTGGTATATCAGCGTAGACCGCTCCGCCGCCATCGGGGAGGACGGCAACTACTACCTGCTCACTGTGCCCGGTGGTTTGAAGGAGCGCATCACCGGGGTGCGGTTGGCGCCCTCGCGGCCTACCCCGGCTCGGGTCAAACAGCAGGCTGGGCAGCAAAATGACGATCTCGACGACTATCTGACCCGGGCTCTCGCGCGACGCATCAACGAAGCAAGCCGCATCGCTGACGATGGCTGAACCCACACGAGAACCTCAACCGTTGCTGCAACTTGATGCCATTTCTAGACATTAAAAAGAATTTTCTTCTGTCTCGGATCTCACAAGAGATTTTTCGACTTCTCCTGCAGCGATCGGCTGAAGGCGATAAATATTTTTAGTCAGACGTCAGACCTCTGCTGGCTTGATTCTTCGCTCGCATACCACGCGGTGGTCTTGAATGGCGAATCGATCAAATTCGATCTACGCTTCCCTCAAGACCCAGGAGGTTGCTGAGGGTGATCAGCAGCCTCCTGGTGCCATGTTCACCCCCATTCGTCCCCCAGCCGTGGTGTCCGGTGTTGCTGCCGAGACTCATCGCGGGGCAAGATGCCCCAATCTTGATTAACTCGCTTGCACTCAAGCGATCGCCGCTCAGGTCAACTATGGCAACTTGATCACAGTTCCGTATAGGGAACTGTGCCAGGATGTGAAAACACCTTCCTCGCCACCGACGATAAAAAGACTTGTCAAACCCAGATAATCGCGGCAGTGACCGACCAGTGCCGAGACGGGGCTGACGACCCCGGCGGTGCCGGTAGATTCATCGGACGCGTTGCCGTGGGCGCGTTGCCGCTTCTAGGCTCGGACCAATCCGAGGCTCACCCGGGCCGTCGTGAAGAACATGTTTGTTCCGTAGTGGGCCCAATGTCGGGTCGCCAGAAGAGAGGTGCACATGAAGATCTCAAAGATCGTCACTACCGCAGCTGTCAGTTTGCTGTCCCTGAGCCTGGCCGCTTGTGGCGGGGGAGCGGGCTCGGGTGGTGGTGCGAAAACCATCTTCAAGCTGGCCTTCAACCAGACCGAACAGCATCCTCAGTACACAGCCGGCGTTGAGTTCGGCAAGAAGCTGGAAGAGGCCACCCAGGGTCGTTACACCGTCAAGGTCTACGCCAACGAGCAGCTCGGCGGTCAGGCCGACGTCATCCAGAACCTGTCCAATGGCTCGGTCGAGATGATGTGGGTCGGCGGTCCGGTGATGGAGTCCTACAACCCTGATTTCGTTGTCTACAACCTGCCCTACATGTTCGATTCTGTGGAGTCGTTCCGGGCGACGATGGCCGATCTCGACGCGATGAAGGAGCTGTACACCTCCATAGAGGAGTCCAAGTCGATCACCGTCCTGGCCGGGGTCTACGCCGGTTCCCGTAATGTGTACAACTCCAAGCGCCCGATCAATACCCCGGCCGATCTGAACGGTCTGAAGATCCGGGTGCAGCAGTCGGATTCCCAGGTGAAGATGATCGAAGCTATGGGTGCGGTCGCATCCCCGATGAACAACGGTGAGGTCTACTCCGCCCTGCAGACCGGTGTCATTGATGGTGCCGAGAACAACGAGCCGACCTGGGATGCTCTCAAGCAGTCCGAGGTGGCAAAGTACTACTCCTACACCCAGCACCTGATGATTCCGGACTACCTGCTCGTCTCCACCAAGGTTCTCAACGCGATGAGCGAGGAAGACCAGGAGGCATTCAAGAAGATCGTCCCGGAGATCCAGGCCATGGCCTCCGACGGTTTCCAGGCCTTCACTGAGTCCTCCATTGAGCACGCCACCTCGATCGGTGCGCAGTTCAACCAGGTTGAGGACAAGCAGGCCTTCAAGGATCTCGTCCAGCCGCTGGTAGATGAGTCGATCAACGCGAACGAGACCCGCAAGGCCCTCGCTGAGACCATCACGGCCAACAACGCCGCGCATCCTGCCAAGTGATCTTGCACTGAAGGCGTTTCGCTGGTGCCCCCGGGTGGAAAAACCCGGGGGCACCAGTCGTTGAATCTGCTCGTGGGATCCGCCGACCCCGGTTTCGTGACCCGCAACCCTGCCCTTTTTCCCCAAGTTGCTGGAGGCGCAGGGGTGCGCGCTGCCTGGTGGCGTAACGGTCAATGACGACATCGGCGTTGCGGCCGTGGCGATCGGCGTGGCTTTGTGGCCTGTGCGGCGTAGATCTGCGTCTTGGATCTGGCGGTGAGCCTGACTGCGGAGGGTGGGAGACGCCGCCCATGAACTGCGATGAGGCCTCTCGCGGGCCTTCGTGCTCCAGGCGATAAGCGCTTGACAAGCAAGATCACGAACAGGTCACATTCTCAAAACAGTGTTGTATTGAGTTGACCAGCCTGGAAACCGGTTCCTAGACTCCGGGACAACGAGCTGAACTCTGTTCGATTTGACGCAATATCATGTCGGGCAGGGCCATCTCACTGATCTCATCGTCGACTTCAGCGTGAACAACGTTAGGAATCAGGTACCACAGGAGGTACACAATGAAGCTCTCCCGCATCCTGGTAACCGGTGCCGTGGGTCTGCTCTCCCTGAGCCTTGCTGCTTGCGGCGGCGGCTCCTCGACCGGTGGCGGCGCGAAGACCACTTTCAAGCTGGCCTTCAACCAGACCGAACAGCATCCGCAGTACAAGGCTGCCGTTGAGTTCGGCAAGAAGCTGGAAGAGGCCACCCAGGGTCGCTATACCATCAAGGCTTACGCCAACGAGCAGCTCGGCACCCAGTCCGACGTCATCCAAAACGTCTCCAACGGCACAGTCGAGTTCATGTACGTCGGCGGCCCGGTGATGGAGTCGTTCAACCAGGACTTCGTCGTTTACAACCTGCCCTATATGTTCGATTCCGTCGAGGCGCAGAAGGCCGTCTTCCGCAACGAGGAACTGAACTCCGAGCTGTTCTCCTCCCTTGAGGAGGCCAAGGGCTTGACCGTTCTGGCCGCCCTGCACGCTGGCACCCGTTCGGTCTACAACTCCAAGCAGGAAATCAAGACTCCGGCCGATCTGGCCGGCATGAAGATCCGGGTGCAGCAGTCAGATTCCCAGGTGAAGATGATGGAGTTGCTCGGTGGCATCGGTACCCCGATGGGTCAAGGCGAGGTCTATTCCGCCCTGCAGACCGGTGTTCTCGACGGTGCCGAGAATAACCCGACCGTCTACGATGCCTTGAAGCACGACGAGGTGGCGAAGTATTACTCCTACACCCGTCACCTGATGATCCCCGATTACCTGCTGATGTCGACCAAGGCATTGCAGAAAATGGATGAGGCCGATCGCGAGGCTTTGCTCAAGCTAGTCCCGGAGGTCCAGAACCTCGCCGATGACGGCTTCGCCCAGTACATCACCGAGTCCGAAGAGGCCGCCAAGCAGAAGGGCGCCACCTTCAATGAGGTTGATGACGTGGCCGCTTTCAAGGAACTGGTCAAGCCGCTGATCGAGGAGTCGGTCAACAACGAAGTCCGGCAGACGCTGCACACGGCAATCCAGGAGGCAAACGCGGCCAATCCGGCCAAGTGAACCGGCTGTTGCCAGTTGCCTGACAACACTGTCACAACGCGCCCCCGCGGACCTATAGTTCACGGGGGCGCGTCCGCCTTCACCGGGACTCACCCGGCAGGCACCCATCTATTTCAGAGACGAAATTGAGGCACCAGATGAAAGTCCTGGACCGAATCCAGCAGGGACTCGATATTTTCCTGCGCTGGTTCTGCATTGTGTTGTTTGCAGCCCTCGTGCTGCTGGTCGTCTTCCAGGTCGTTGCCAGATTCACCGTCGGCGGCAATGCCTGGACAGAGGCCATGGCCCGCATCATTTTCATCTGGCAGGGCATCATCGGTGCCGCTTATGTGATTGGCGAGAAGGACGACGTTGCGATCGATTTCCTCGTCCGCCGATTCCCGCCAGTTGTGGTGAAAGCCTTCGAGATCTTGGCCCACACGATTGTTGCAGTCTTCGCCATCTGGGTGATGGTGATGGGCGGTTGGCAGTTGGCCTCCAGGGCCTTCGACCAAACCGTCGAGCTGCTTCCGTTCTCCACCGGTCAGCTTTACCTGGTACTTCCGGTGGCCGGAGTGCTGATCACCATCTACTGCCTGTTCCACATCGTGCACGCCATCACCTCCGAGGTGAAGGTTGTTGCCGAAGAGGACATCGATTTGTCGACTATCCAGGAAGAGGGAATCTGACATGAGCGACGCGGCCCTCGTTGGGCTCATCTTGGTGGTGGGCATGTTCGGCCTCATGGCCATCGGTGTCTCGGTGTCCGTGTCGATCGGTCTTCCGTCGGCGATCTGTCTGGTGATCCTCATGGGTCCCGAATCCGGCATCTTCACTTCGGCGCAGAAGATCTACAACGGCATCGACTCCTTCGCCCTACTGGCCATCCCATTATTCGTATTGGCTGGGGCGATCATGAACCAAGGCGGCATCGCCGCGCGGCTCATCAATCTGGCGAAGGCCATTACCGGTCCCGCTCCCGGTGCCCTGGCTCAGACGAATGTGCTGGCCAACATGCTGTTCGGTGCGATCTCGGGTTCGGCTCTGGCCGGCGCATCGGCCGTCGGTGCGATCATGGCTCCCGAGGAGGAGAAGGACGGCTACGACATGGGTTGGGCCGCGGCGGTCAACGTCGCATCCGCTCCGTCGGGCATGCTCATACCGCCGTCGAATACGACGATCGTCTACGCCTTGGTCTCCCAGGCCTCGGTCGGCGCGCTCTTCTTGGCCGGTTACATTCCCGGCATTTTGTGGGGCCTGACCTGCATGGTCATCATCTACTTCTATGCACGCAAGCGTCCCGGGCTGAAGGGCGAGGGGTGGCCGAAGCCGGTAGAGTTCCTGAAATCGCTGTGGGGCGCGCTGCCCTCGGTGTCGCTCATCTTGATCGTCATCTTCGGCATCGTGGGCATTCCGGGGCTGACCAAGGCTTTCTTCACCCCGACCGAGGGTGCGGCGGTCGCCGTCGTCTACGCCTTGTTCTTGTCCTTCGTCTATCGCACGATCAGCATTCGTGACATCCCGAAGATCCTGCTGTCGGCGACCCGAACCTCCTCGGTGGTGATCTTCCTGATCGCCTTGTCACAGATCATGAGCTATGCGATGACCTTCGCCGGCATCCCGGAGCTGATTGGTGAATGGATGACGTCGATCACGGATTCGTCGGTGGTATTCCTGCTCATCATGGCTATCGTGCTGCTGGTCGTCGGTATCCCGCTCGACGCCACTCCGGCGGTGCTGGTGTTCACCCCGATCTTCCTGCCCATCGCACAGGGCTACGGAATCCACCCGGTTCATCTCGGCATGATGATGATCTTCAATATGTGTCTTGCGGTCATCTCGCCGCCGTCGGCGCCGGTGTTGTTCGTCGGCGCGCGGGTTGCGGGCAAGAAGGTCGAAGACGTGATCAAGCCGTTGATGCCATTCTTCTTGGCGCTGATTGGCATGCTGCTTGTCGTCCAGTACGTCCCGGCACTGTCCTTGGCCATTCCAAAGGCCATGGGGCTGATCGTCGGAGCCTAAGCCGATTGGGCCGGACTGGGATGATCCCGGTCCGGCCTAGCTTTTCTAGATACTTTCCATAATCGACAGGAGGGGCCCGATGAAGGCCGTGTACATCAAGGGCAAGGAAGACCTGGAGATTGCCGAGGTCCCAGTGCCGGAGCCTGCCGAAGGGCAGGTGCGGGTCGCCGTCGAGTACGTCGGTATCTGTGGTTCCGACTTGCATTATTACTACAACGGTGCGAACGGCACCTTCGTGGTGCGTGAGCCGCTGATTCCCGGTCATGAAATGGCTGGTCACATCGACCTTGATCCATCGGGAGAGTATGCCCAGGGCACTTTGGTGACCCTGCACCCGGCGACCTTCGGTCCGATCACCGAGGGCATGGAGAATCTGCGTCACCTGCGCCCCGGTGGCTCCTATCTAGGCTCGGCCTCCACCTGGCCGCACACCCAAGGGGCGATGGCCGAGTACATCCTGGTTGACAAGGACATGATCCGGGTGTTGCCGAGGGGACTCTCCACCAAAGATGCCGCCTTGTCGGAGCCGCTTGGTGTGGTGCTCCACGGAATCAACATGATCGGTGACCTCACCGGCGCCAAGGTGCTGGTGTCGGGTTCGGGTCCGATCGGTCTGCTGGCCGGGTTTGCTGCCAAGCAGCGTGGTGCTGCGCACCTGACCTTCTCTGATGTGCTCGACGGCCCGCTGGAGCGTGCCAAGCTGATCGGTGCCGACGAGGTGATCAACGTCGCCACCGAGAAGCTGCCAGAATCGGCCTTTGATGTGGTCTTGGAGTGCTCGGCGGCTGCTCCGGCTGTATCTGCCGCGCTGGTGGCCGCCAAGCCTCGCGGACGGATCGCCCAGATCGGCATGTTCCCGGGCACCCCGGTCAATGTGACTCTCGCATCGCTGTCGCAGAAGGAGCTCACCTGGGTGGGCACCATGCGCTTTGATAACGAGGTGGATCAGGCCATTGAGATGATTGCTGCTGCCCCGGAGGTTGCCAAGGTGGTCACCCATGTGATCGGCGTCGATGATGCGGTGGAGGCATTTGCCGTCGCCAAGGATTCGCAGGTATCGGGCAAGGTGCTGGTGGCCCTGGGCTCCCAGGGTTGACCTACCGTGCGGGGAGGCAGGCCAATGACGAGCGATTCTCGCGTCCGGGTACCGCCGCGCGGTTCGCCATCGGTGTCTCGTGCGGCGGCGATCTTGAATGTCATGTCGGAGCGTCCCGGCGGGTGGTCGCTGACCCAGCTGGCGGGGGAATTGGGGTTGGCGAAGTCGTCGACCTTGACGATCATGACCTCGTTGGAAGCTGCTGGTTTCGTCACCCGCAATGGCACCGCATATCACCTTGATCTTGGGGTATTGCGTCCCGCTGCGGGGTTCCTGCGCGGCCTGGATATCACCGAGACCTTCAAGAATGCGATCGCCAACAGCCGGGTGCTGGGTGACCAGATCGCCCATCTGGGGGTGCTCTGCGGAACATCGGTCACCTTCTTGGCTCGTCACCTGGGCCGTCCGCCGTTGCCGGTGACCGGCATGGTGGGGGATAGGTTCCCGGCCTCGATCACCGCTGTGGGGGCCGCGCTGCTGGCGGAGTGCACCGATGCACAGATTCGTGCGTCGTATTCGGGTGCGGAGAGTGCTTTCCCGAGGTGGACCTCACGGTCGACGCGGCGTCTGGAGGATCTGCTCGCCAAGGTGGACGTGGTGCGACGCCGCGGTTATGCGGTCGACGACGGGGAGACTCATCCCGGGGTCTACGCCTTCGGGGTGGCGGTCCGCTACACCGGGAACCTCACCCAGGATTTCGCGATCTCGGTTTCCCTGGAGCGGGAGGGTCTCAGCCGCCAGCGCTGGGAAGAGGTGCTCGCCGAGCTCGTCAGTGTGCGCGACGGCCTGGAGACCATCTCACAGCTGGGCTGAGGGCTTGCTGGCGTTGGCGCCCCATTGCCGAGTGGGCGCCCACGATGACATGGGCGCCCACTTCTTGGTCGCTAGGTGCGGGGGAATCTTTGTTTGAAGTCGAGGGCCACATCCTTCATGTAGGCGAACTCGACCCCTTGCGCCTGGCGCATGTGGGCGATGAGTCGTTCCAGCATGAGCAGGTTCTGCGGGCGTCCCGAGACGTCTGGGTGGATGGTGATCGGGAACACCGCGTAATCCATGTCACGGACCACCCAGTCGAATTGGTCGGTCCACAATTGCTCGATGTCGCGAGGCGACACGAAACCGTGCGAGGTGAAGCTGGACTTGATGAACATCATCGGCGGAAGATCGTCGAGGTACCACGATGCTGGCAACTCAATCAGGTCGGTCTCCTGGCCGCGGACTAGGGGCTTCATCCACTCGAAGGCGGATTCGGCCTCGTAGTTGATATTCGTCCACGTGTCGCCAACCCGCACGTAGTAGGGAGTGTGGTCATTGTGCATCAGGGAGTGGTCGTAGAGGAATCCACGCTCCACGAGCAATTCATTGGTGATGGGGGAGAACTCCCACCACGGGGCGACGTAGCCAACCGGGCGCACACCCGAGCGTTTCTCGATCAGATCGGTGCAGTAGTCGAGGATCTCGGTCTCCTGGCGACGAGTCATGGCGATCGGGTTCTCATGGGAGTAACCGTGCACACCGATCTCGTGCCCGGCGGCCACCACCTGATCGAATTGTTCCGGGAAGGTTTCAATAGAATGCCCCGGCCAATACCAGGTCACCGGCAATTCCTGTTGCCGGAATAGGTTCAGCAGCCTGGGCACTCCGATCTCGCCAGCGAACATGCCCCGGGAAATGTCTCCGGGGGAATCCTGGCCTCCGTAGGAGCCCAACCAGCCTCCTACCGCATCGATATCGATGCCGAATGATACGTAGATCTTTTTGGACATGAGCGTTCCTTCTGGGTTACGTGTAGGGGAGAAATCGCGTTGTGAAGTCCGTTCTCACCTCCTTTTTGAGCAACAGTGCCGATAGGAAAGCAAGCCAGCGGGTGCATTGCCGATGCTCGTTGCGGCGTCTCGTCGATGCCCTCGTCGAGCAGGTGGTTCATGACCGTGGAGCCGCACCGAAGAAGAAAGAAGTTTCCTCTATCGTGTCGGTGCTGCGGATCATGACAACGCCGAATTCTCATGAGATCGACCCCGACCTCGTCTTCCAAGCCTAGGGTGGGCTTTCTCGCATGTCTACGGTGATGCGGTCAGCCGGTCGGGGGTTCGTAGCACAGGCCCGGGAGCTGGATGGGCTCGTAGTGGGTCGGGCCGCCCTGGAGCAGGGCGATGTAGGCATCACCTTCCATGACGTCGATCCCCTCGGGTGTCCAACTGGCGTAGCTGGTGACGCCAGGAATCCGGGACCGGACCGAGACGAAGGCCCGCTCCAGCGTGCCGTCACGGCGGAAGACGCGGATGACACCGTGTAGATCGCGTGCGGCGAGGTGCGAGGTGTTGGGTGACCATGCGACGGCGCTCACCCCGGTTGTGTGGCCTTCCAGGGTGGTGAGGTGTTGGCCGGTGGTGGGGTTCCAGATGATGCAGGTGCCATCGTATGAGGCGGTGGCGAGGTGCGAGGTGTTGGGTGACCATGCGATGTCGGTCACCTGGTCTGTGTGGCCTTCCAGGGTGGTGAGGTGTTGGCCGGTGGTGGGGTTCCAGATGATGCAGGTGCCATCGTATGAGGCGGTGGCTAGACGTGATGTATCGGGGTTGGGTGACCATGCGGCGGCGCTCACCCCGGTTGTGTGGCCTTTGAGGGTGGGTATGACCGGTGTTCCCATATTCATGGCCTGGTACCACGAGGCCCCACCCATCGTCGCGTCATTCCAGGCCACCTCTGGCGAATCGCTGTTGTGGAATTCTGCTTGGGTGAGCGTGGCGCCCGTGAAATAAGCCCCGGCGAGGTTTGCCCGGGCGAAGACCGACCTGCGAAGTGACGCCCCCGCGAGATTTACCCGCGCCAGGTTGAGCAATGTAGCCGACGTTCCGGCGAATACCATGTCATCCAGATCGGCTCCCGATAGATCGACCTGAGCAAGATTCGGCGTGGGATATTCTTTTGGCGTCGCGTGCAATACGTAGTGGAGCAGCAACTCGCTGGCCTGGGCCAGGTAGGGAGCTTTCCAGCCTGCAAGAGTGCTCACCAAGGATGGGTCGTCGGCCTCGGCTAGGAGCTGCCCAAGAAAGTCCAGGGTCTCGGTGCTGGGCGTGCGCATCTGCCATGCCGAGCGGTCGTCGCGTCTGATGGCATCCAGCAGGTAGTTGGCGAGAAAGAATTCCAGCAGGGAGGTATGCGCGAATCGGAAGGTACTGGCATTCGGGCCGTCTTCCCGCGCCAGGAAGGTGGCCGTGCGGAGATCCTCGGCCAGCCTCTCACGATCCCCTGTGCTCAGCGTCGACGGGTATGCGTACTGCCGGTCCTGGTCTTCTGCCAACCACTGGTGGAAGACGACCTCTGCCCGGTCCGCCGACAAGGAGGAGAGCCCTTTCCGCCAGAGCCATGCGGCCAATGCGCCCATGAACTGCGCCTTGTGTTCTGGACGGATGAAGTGCTTCCCATCGTCGCGCAGCAGCCATTCGTCGACCATGAGCCGGTACAGGGTGACCCCGAGAACTCGTTCCTTACGGGCGCGTTTGGCCTCTAGCTCGGTCACATTGCCACGAATCATGTCCAGGGAGAACGGCCGGGTCGACAATTCGAATAGGTTGTGGACACTTTTGAGCAGATCCATCAGTACCTCGGGATCCTGGTCGGGGATTGCTGCGGCCAGGTAGCTGCGGACCTGCTCCTCGGTGAGTGGGAGCAGAGTCATCGCCCGATATGAGTCGGGCTTCACATCCGAGCGTCCCCTCTCCAGGAAGAAGCTGCGTTGCAGGTTGAGGTCTTTGAAGTACTGGGTACGACAAGACAACACCAACCGAACCCTCTTATTCAGCTCGTCATCTTCCAGGAGGTGCAGCACTCCCAGAAGCCGATGGAACAGTGACTGTCCCTGGTCGCGCGAGAGCTTCACCAGGATCTCATCAAGCCCGTCGAAGATCACGACGCATGGGCCAGCGGCCAACCACTGCTTGAAGGCTTCCCAGGTGTGCGCAGCCGAATGTCGCGGAAGCCAGTCCTCGCGCATACATGTGGTGACGAGTGTCTCCAGGTCGTCAGCGATCTCGGCGTTCGTGATGGTCTTGAGGTTGAAGTACAGCGGCATCGGCACCGTCGGATCATTCGCCCGCTCCGCATCCAGCTTGCGGGCAAGACGCTGGCAGGTCACGGTCTTGCCCATGCCGTATTCACCGAGCAGCGCGAACAACCGTGGTTCAGTGGGATTTGTTGCCCAACGCAGCATGGCCTCCAAGACGAGCGTGTCTTGGAGATCTGGTGGGGGAGCACTGTGCTCTAGCTCCAGCGTTGATGCCTGAGTGTCTCGGATCAGCAGCGACCTGTCCTCAAGGATCGGGTCGTGGTGCCCCATGTGGTCCGCTGCCGGGGCAGGGCACTCTGCTGTTGGAGCAGGGCGCGGGTGTGCTGGGTTGGTGTCGGGCCCAGCGTGGTGTTCGCCCGGGGGCGGGGTCCACTCAGAGGTCCCCGTTCGAGGATGGCCTTGGTCACTGTGGCTGCTGCGCGTGCAGCCTGCTTCTGATGGGCGTTCTTGAGCTTGCCGTTCTTGTTCCCATCACCCCAATCGGAGATCCCCTTGACGACCAAGCCTTCGACCCTACGTTCTCGGCATGCCTTGTGGAGCCCAGAGCCCTCCATCTCGCCGCCCACGACGTTACCGACGGAACACAGTGTGTCGCGGAAGGTCTTGTTGTCCACCAATTTATCGCCGCTGAGAACGATCCCGATGCGCAGGACGGGGAACTGCTCATCGTCTTTATGATCCAACTCGAGTGCATTGGCACGCCCGACGAGCTCATAGGACATGTCTCGCGGATGGTCTCGGTAGGTATGGGTTCCGTCGGGCTCCACCCGGGCCAATTCGTAGGGGAGGACTGCCTCGGAGACGAGGACATCACCGATACTCTGCGTACTCTCGTCGGCACCGAAGGCGATTCCCGAGGCAATCACGATCTCGGGATCGAAATGATCAATGGCCTCAAGAGTGCTCGCCAAGGCGTTCAGTGAGCCTTGCTCGCTGTGCCGGTGGATGATGCGCATGCCACCCCAGGCACCGAGTTCGTAATAGGTGATGCCGCGTCCAGTGTGGCGTTGCGGCGGGATAGAAAAGCCGGTGAATTCCTGCCAGACGGCCTGTGCCTCGTTGGTGTTGAACGTGAGCACCACGGCCGTTGCTGTGGGGCCGGTTTCCACGGCCTTCGCGTCGATCAACTGCTCTGGGCCGATGGCGTCGAGCTCGCCGGTGGAGGCCGTGGGGGCGGGGAGCCCCTCGGCCTCGAACCAGATGAAGCGGCGTTCTGCACCGACGTTGCGTGCCGACGTCACCTGAATCCGGAAGGTCGAGCCGGTTGCCTCGGCTTCCTGGTTGATCGCCCTTCGAAGACCGCTGAGCCGCTTGTTGACGGCGCTCACATTGTCGAAGGGGAAGTGCTCGTCACGGATCATCGCGACCTTGACCCTGCCCTCGCCGTCAAGAAGATCGATGATAGCGAGGGCTAGTCCCAGGTCTGTGTTGGACAACTGAAGCCGTTCCAGATATCGACGCGCTGCAGTGGGCTGAAGTCTCGCTGCCATGAGAGCTCCTTGGGAGGGCGACGAGCTCATCGTAATCAGGCTCTCGTATGTCGTAAAGAACTCTTTTTCAGACATCTTCTGGTTGTAACTGCTGGCCGTGGGCCATCGCAGGAGGCCCGCGCAACCACCAAGCCTCAGCCCTCCCGGGTGGTCTGCTCCAGGTATTTGTGCACCACCGCCAGGTCGTCGTCGCCCAGCCCGGCTGCGGTCAGCCCCTCGTAGAGGGCCAGGGCCTGGGTGCTCATCGGCAGTGTGCGCCCCTTCGAGTTCGCCTCCGACAGGGCGATCTTCAAATCCTTCACCATGAACTTCGCGGCACCGGTATTCGAGTAGTCCTGCTGCTCCACCTTCGCCCGTTTAGCCCGCAGCACCGCGGAATCACCCCAGCCATTGGCCAGCATCGTGTACATCAACTCGACGTCGACCCCAGCTTCCTCGGCGATCAATGCTGCTTCGGACAGAGCAGCCATCGTCATGCCGACGACCATCTGGTTACAGGCCTTCACCACCTCACCGGCCCCCAGCGGCCCGCATACCACCGGGTTCCCGCAGGCCCGCAGCACTTCGATGGCATGGGCCACATGCTCGCCCTGCCCGCCGACCATGATCGACAGGGTGCCAGCGATCGCCCCCGCCTCACCTCCGGAAACCGGGGCATCCACCACCTTGATCAGGCCATGTGTGTGTTCGGCCAGGTAAGCGTCGAGGGCCCGCACGTCGTTCGGGGCCACCGTCGAGGAGACCACCAATACCGTGGGGCTGGTGACATGGGCCATCAACCCCTCAGCCCCATCAAGCAGCGGATAAATCTGCGAGATGTCTTGCAGCATGTCGATGATCACCGACGCCCCGGCCAGTTCCTTCGGTGTCGCAGCGAAACTCGCCCCCTCGGCCACCAGCTGCTCGGCGGCCTGCCGACGACGTGCCCACACCCGTACTCGGTGTCCCGCCTTCAACAGGTTCCGCGCCATCGGGGCGCCCATCTTGCCGGGGCCGACCAGTGCCACATCGCTCATGAGCTCAGCCTAGTGAAGAACGTGCCAAACCGGTCTCGGTTAGGCTGCATGCATGGCTAACCCCCGCAGCAGCGATCCGATCTCCTTCGACATCGTGGTGATGCTCTGCTACAACGCGATGCTGCTCATCCAGGTCTTCGGTCTGGGAGTCGCCCCCGGCAACGTGCTGTGGGTGTTCTGGGTGGAGAACGTGTTCATCGGCATCGTCGCCTTCATCGCCCTGCGCCACGCCAAACGTTCCGGGAATACCGAGGCAAAGGAGTTCCTCTGGAGCAACAAGGGCCACACGACGAATATGGCACAGCATCCCCTAAAATTCCTGGCGGCCTATGGATTCTTCAGCCTGGTGCATATGGTTTTCAGCGTCGTCCTCGGTTTCATGGTCGGGGTCGAGATCACTGTGGTATCACTGGGGCTGCCGATTCTCATGGCGCTCGCCCGCCAAGTCACCAGTGGTACATCCCTGACCCGCCAGACCGGGCACACCCGCGACCTGCTCGACCGACGCACGGTGGCCGACGCAATGACCCGCATGGTCGTCTTGCACTTGGCGATCATCCTCGGTTGGATTATCAACATCGCCCTGCTCACCGTGGGCTTGTCGTGGAACGACACGATGGAACCCGTTGATGTGGGAACCGCATACGAACACTCCCAGGCCGTGCGCGGTCGCTTGGTGGTGACCGTGCTGGTCATCGGCAAGACCATCGGCGAATATCTCATCCTGCGACGCAGCCGCAACCTCTTCCGAAAGGCGGTCGCCGAACCCAGCGAACAATATCCGGTCTCCGGCGACTGATCGTGCGTGCGCCGCGACGACGGGGCCTTGATGGTCACGATCATAATGACCGTCGCTTAGCACCTACGCTCGGCCCGGTGGCCTCAGTCCACCAGGCCAGTTTCGAAGGCGATCAACACCAGCCCCACCCGATCGCGTGCATCCAGCTTCGACAACAGGCGTCCGACATGGGTTTTCACCGTTCCTTCGGCCATGAACAGGGTCGATGCAATCTCTGAATTGGTGGCACCCTTGGCGATTTCCACCAGCACCTCGCGTTCGCGGTCGGTCAGTACCTCCAGCCGCTCATCGGTCTTTCCCGGGTCTTCGGGCAGCTTGGAAACAACCTGCTCCAGCAACCGCCGAGTCGCCGAGGGTGCGACGACGGCCTCCCCATCGGCGACCGACCGGATCGCCGACAGCAGATCGTCGGGCCGGGCATCCTTGAGCATGAACCCGGAGGCACCCGCCTTCAGTGCTGCGAAAACATATTCATCAAGGTCGAAGGTGGTCAGCACAAGCACCTTCGTCGGTAGTCCAGCCTCGACGATCCGCCGGGTCGCCTCCACGCCGTCCATCTCCGGCATGCGAATGTCCATCAGCACCACGTCGGCGGGCTCATTGGACAGGGCACTCAGGGCCCCCATGCCATTCGTCGCCTCACCGACCACCTGCATGTCGTCCTCGGCGTCGATGAGCATGCGGAAACCGCTGCGCACCAAGGACTGATCATCTGCGAGGAAGATTTTCAGTTTCGACATCCCGCTTGGTCCTTCCGTTTTCAGATTCATCATAGTTATTCCTTGTCAGAAACCTTTCGACCGTCGATGGGCAGCACCGCGTGTACCGTCCAGCCGCCGTCATCTCCCGGGGCGGCCGTCATCCGCCCGCCCATGGCCGTGACCCGCTCGGTCATGCCCAACAGCCCGTAGCCGCTGCCCTTGTGTTTGGTCAACTTGCTCCCGAGATCTCCCGAAGTGGTGCCCGCCCCGTCGTCGGTGACCTTGATGTCGATTGTCTTGGGGCGATAGGTGATGGTGACCGTGGCCTGCGCCTGATCGCCGGCGTGCTTGAGGAAATTGGTGATCGCTTCCTGGACGATTCGGAAGGCGGTGACCCCCACCGCAGCCGACACCTCGGGCTGAGGGCCCGACACAGACAGGTGTACCCGTTCGCCGGTCCGCTCCACCATCGCCGCGATCTCGCCCAGCCCGGGGGCAGGCTGGTAGTCGGCGGAACTGGCGGCCTCCGGACCGTCGCGTAGCACCCCAAGAATCCGGCGCATCTCCCCCAACGCCTCGGTGCCGGTGGCCGCGATCGTCTCCAGCACCTCGGTTGCTGCCTCGGGACGCTTACGGGCGAGTGCTTTACCTCCGTTGGCTTGGACAATGATCACCGACAACGAGTGGGCGACGACGTCGTGCAACTCCCGGGCGATCTCGGTGCGCACCCTGGAGCTGGCCATTTTTGCTTGCTGCTCGGCACGGGTGATCTCGGCGGCGTGACGTTCGGCGGCGGCTCGTTCCCGCTCCTGACGGGCCTTCATGGTGTCGCGGTCGCGCCTGCCCATCAGATAAGGGATCACCACCCAGCCCAGGCACAAAGCGACGAGCGGGCCGATATTGGGTATCACGACATAGTCGAGGGGCATCAACTGCGTCGGGGCGGTGTTCGTCCAGCGCAGCGGGCCGAGCACAGAGCCCATGCCTCCGAGCATCACCACCCAGCGGGATTCGCGTCCGTCCACCCAGCGTGCCACGGAATAACAGGCGATCGGGATCGCCACCACCGACCACGTCGGGCTGCGCAGCAGGATCACCTGTCCTATCCCCGCCAAGCCCATCATTGCGATCATCAGCATCGGGTTCACCCGGCGCAACGCCAGTGGCAGTACCATGGCGACGGAAGTGACCACCGATGCGAGGAAATCGGGATGCCGGTAGCCGGTAGCGAAGATATCCCCCCACCCGCAGGTTGCCAGGCACAGCACCACCGCCATGGCGATATCAAACTGCACCGAGCGCGGCGAGATGAGTTCCACCGGGTCGGTTTCGAGCACGACGACCGGAGTCTCATCGACGCCAGGTACCTGGTGGTCGGTTGTCTCCGTACTCATCGCACCAATGCTAGTCGGGTCTTCCCCAGGTGATCCCACGGCAGGCCCGCACCGGGTCTGACCACCGTAGCGAAACCCTGAAACACCCCGGTGATAACGGGTAATCGGCGGTCGTGGGTGCTAAGTTCGGGACCTCGACAATGCCGGAAGCACCATCGATGACGACTGTTCGCATTAATCCGTCGTGGCCCGAGTTCGGCCACGACGGGCTTGATACTGCCCTGGTGGATGCGCTGGTTGCCCGGGTGGTTGCCCGGCAACGCGACGCCGATCATGCGGTGCTCCTGCTGCTGCGGTGCCTGCTCGCCGACGATCTCCCCGGCAGACAGCGTCGGCTGGCCACCGAGGCGGTGCTCGGCTTTCGTTACGGGCTCGTCGATCCTCGCAGGGATCCGATGGATGCCTGGATGGAGCACCGGCAGCTCTCCTTCGCAACGGCTGAGCTGCTCGCCGGTCAACTCTTTGGCGACCAGACCTTCGCCGTCGACGGACGTGTCGGGGTCCGCCACATGCGGACGGCCCGCGTCCAGCTGTCCACTTGGCTGTCTGACCGGTTCTATTTCGGGTTCAGCGAGTGGCTGTCCCCCAGCTGCTACGCGAGTAACGCAGCGGCCCTCGGCCTGCTCGTCGATCACGCCAGCGACAAGGATATTCGTGCCCGAGCCGGGATCGTCCTCGATCTGCTGCTCGCCGATATCGCACTCCACGGGTTCAACCACCGGCTGGGGGCGACCATGGGGGTGGGGTTCACCGAGGAACTCATCTGCCCATCCGCATCCCCGCTTCATCAGGTGTGGGAGCGTGCCTTCGGGGAGGACAATCCGCAGGTAGACCCGTCGTCGGTGCTCTCGCTGTTCATCACCTCCCATCACCAGGCGCCTCCGGCTCTGTGCCAGATCGCCAACCAACCAGTGCGCCGCGTCATCTCCTCGCACGGGCTCGATCCGCACGAGGTGCCTTCCGCGCTGAACACCCACCCTTGGTTCCCGCGCACCGCCATTCGTGATCGCATTCGCTTCTGGTGGGGGCAACACGCTTTGTCAAAGGCTGATTCGATGCGGAACTCGGTGAGAGGTTTCCAGGAATTCGGCGATGATGGCTGGTTGTCGGCGATCCGGGATGCGCTGTCCCCGCGTCGCCTGACGGACTGGGTGGTGCGATGTCTCAACCCGGTCCCTGCCGGGGCCACCCTGGGGCGAGCCAATGTACAGACCGTGTCGACGGCCAACTATCTATTGTCCAGCGTCCAGCGTTACGCTCCGGGTGCCTTCGGCTCCCAACAGCATCTGTGGCATGCTTCGCTGCCAGGTGACGTGGAGGTTTTCGGTACGCATCCCGGATCGGTCAAGCGTTTCCCGATGAGCAGCATCGCCCCCGGCGAGTGGGTGGGCAATGGCATCAATCCCGACATCGCCCAGCACCACAATGTGCTGTTGGCAAGCTACGATCTCACCAATCGTCAGGAGCGCCGGGCTCGCTGGGTGCACTTTCATTTCCCCTTCGTCGACCTGGATCGTGCCGGTCTGGGCCGTGACTGGGTTGCCGGGCGACGCAGCGACGGATACGTCGGCATTTTGTCCACCCATCGTTTCGAGCAGATCAGCGAGAGTGAGCTGGTGGTGCGTGCCGCCCGGGGCGCCTATCTGGTGATCTGTGGGGATGACGAGGAGTTCGGGTCGTTGCGCGAATTCATCCGGGTGCTGCGCGAACACAGCATTACCCGGCACGGGGACACCGTCACCGCCGAGGGGCCGCACGGCAGATTTGCCCTTCGCTCGGGTGGGCCCTTCCGGGTCAATGGTCGGCTGGTTGGCACGGAGTACCCGCGGTGCGAGGCACCCGGGGTGCTGATCCCGCGTAACCCGATCTCGATCACCTTCCAGGGGGATACCCACAAATTGGTGCTCGACTGGGCCACCGGTTCGCGTCACACGACGCGGATCAGTTGATGCCAGGCATAGTCAAGGCCAGGCATAGTCAAGAGTGTGGTTCTGGACGGGGAACCTCTGTCATCGGGTTCAGCGGATGGGTTCTGCGGTGGCCGCAGCCCACAACTCAGCTTCGTGACGTGCGCGGATCCTGGTTCGCACCGAGAGGACGGCGAACACACCGGCCAGTATCGCCAAAACGATGGTCAGACGTTTCATGCCAAGAACTCTAACGTGACCGGGCCCGGGAACTCGCCGACTCGCCTCGGGCGCGGTGAGGCCGGTCGGTCACAATCAAGATAGTGCCATAGGTCCGTCAAGACGCCACGCACCCGGCGACGATCCTGCTGCTGTCTGGCTGGATCGTCGCCGGGCATGCGGTGCAGGGCTCATTCCTCATCGGCATCTGGTTTGTGCGGGGCCTCGAAGACAAAGGTATTAAGGAAACGCTGGGCACGCTCCGAGGCCGGTGAGGTGAAGAACTGTTCTGGTTCGCCGACCTCGACGATGCGACCTGCGTCCATGAACACCACCCGGTCAGCGATTGCCCGGGCGAAGGCCATTTCGTGGGTGACGAGTAGCATCGTCATGCCGTCGGCCGCCAACTCGGCGACGACATCGAGCACTTCGCGCACCATTTCTGGGTCGAGGGATGCGGTGATCTCGTCAAGCAGCAACACCTCGGGCCGCATCATCAGCGTCCGCACGATTGCCACCCGCTGCTTTTGGCCACCCGATAGCTGACGAGGCAGCGAATGTGCGCGGTCGCCCAATCCGACCCGGTCCAGCAACTGCTGGGCACGCTTGGTGGCCTCGGCCCGGTCTGCGCGCTGCACAACCTTCGGACCCAGCAGCAGGTTGCCCATCACATCAAGGTGAGGGAACAGCTCATAATTCTGGAATACCATCCCTACCCGCTGACGTACCCGCCGCCAGTTGGTGCCGCGGTCGGAGACGATGTCGTCGCCCAGCCGGATGGTGCCCCCCTGGATCTCCTCCAGGCCGTTGATGCACCGAAGCAGGGTGGATTTGCCGCACCCCGATGGGCCGATGATCGCCACCACCTCCGAGGCATTCACGTCGAGGCAGACTCCGTCGAGGGCGGTCACCCCGTTGTTCGGGTATTGCTTGCGGACATCGGTGAGACTCAACAGTGCATTCATGAGATCTGCCACCTTGCTTCGAGACGACGGGACAACCAGGAGATCGGGAAACATACGATGAAGTAGAGGAAGAACACCACGCCGTAGATCCACAACGCCGCGCTCGGGTACTGGAAGCGGTTGGCGTCGATGATCTGCTGGGCGACCTTCAGCACCTCGACCACCCCGATGAGGACCACCAGCGAGGTGGTCTTGATCATGCGGGTGGTGAGGTTGACGGTCTGGGGGAGAAGCTGCCGGACGGCCAGCGGAAGGATGACGTGGCGCTGCACCTGGGCCGGGGACATACCCAACGCCCGGGCGGTCTCGAACTGGTGCCGGGGAATGGAGGTGATCGAGCCGCGCACCAGGTCGCCCATCTCGGCGGTTCCCCAGATGGTAAACACGACGACGGCAGCGAATTCTCCGCTCAGGTTCAGTCCAGCCACCTTCGTCAGGTCGAAGAACACCAAGAACAGCAGCACCAGCTGCGGCATGATTCGCACGAACTCCAGGTAGCAACGGCACAGCAGTTTCACCAAGCGATTCTTCGAGGTCATCACCACCCCGAAGGGCAGGCCCAGCACCACCGAGGCGCCCATCGAAACCAGCGCGATCCACACGCTGACCCACAGCCCGCCCAGCAGGCGACCGAGGTTGGAGCCTTGGAAGATGAGTTCAAGATCCGAAGGCATTGGAACGCACCTTCCTCTCTAACCAGTTCGCGCCGAGGGAGATCGGCAGCAGGAGCAGCAGGTAGAAGGCGACGAGCAGCAGCAGTGCCTCCGAGGTGTCGTAGTCGGTGCCGATCTGCTCTTTGGCGACGTAGACCAGGTCAGGCAGGGCCACTACCGAAACCACCGAGGTCTCCTTGATGAGGAAGATGACATTCGCGGTGAGGGCCGGGGCTGCGATGGCGAAGGCTTGCGGCGCCAGCACATGGCGGAATGCCGTCGGCGTTGACATGCCTAGTGCCAAGGCAGACTGCAACTGGATCGGATGCACCGAATCCAGGCCGGAACGGAACGCTTCGGCCATATAGGAGCCGCCGAGGAAGGTGAGCCCGACGATGGCGCAGACCTCACTGGGCCACACCACTCCCACTTTCGGCAGCCCGAAGTAGAGGAAGAACAGCTGAACCAACAACGGGGTATTCCGGGACAACTCGATGTAAACGGCGACGATCTGCCGCAACACCGGAATCCGGAAACTCTGCACCGCGGCACATAACAGGCCGACAAGCGCAGAGGCGATGATGCCGATCACACCGATCCGCAGGGTGAGCAGGGCTGCTTCCCCGTAGACCGGGATCGATGACGAAATGACTGACCAGTCCATGATTAGTCCGGGCAGCAGCCCCGCCACCCGTCATGACGGTGGGAGCACCGGGTGACGGGCGGGCGGGGCTGGTGTCGCGGGACGCGGTCAGGCGACCACGCCACCCTCGACGACGAGCTCATCGGCCGGAACAGCATCGCCGTAGACCAGGCGCAGTGTCTTGTCGTAGGCCGCGTGGAAGAACTGCTCATTGCCCAGTTCGACCAGTTCCTCGTTCAGCCATTCGAGCAGGGTGGTGTTGCCCTTGCGGACGGCTCCCGCGATGGTGTCGACTGCACCGAGGGAGGTGATTCCCACGGTGAAGCCGGGATTGTTGGGGGCCCAGGCGAGGGCCTCGGTGTTGTCGGTCGCCCAGGCGTCGCCCCGCCCATCGGCCAAGGCGTTGGTTGCCTCGGTGTACTGGTCGTATTTCTGCAGCTTCACCTCGGGATGGTTGTCCTCGAAATAGGTCTCGGCAGTGGTGCCCTTGACGACGATCACCTTCTTGTCCGCGAGATCTTCGACCTTGGTGATGGCGAGATCTTGCTTGGCGACGACACCCAGCGATACCTTCATGTACGGGTTGGCGAAGTCGACTTTCTCGGCGCGCTCGGGGGTGACGGTGAAATTGGCGAGGATGAGATCGACCTTGCCGGTTTGCAGGAACTCGACCCGGGATGCGGCCTCCACCGGCACGTACTTCACCTCGACGCCCAGATCCTGGGCGATGCGATTGCCATACTCGATATCGTATCCAGCGTAGTCGCCGGAGGAATCGACATAGCCGAAGGGGGACTTGTCGGAGAAGACTCCGATGATGATGGTGCCGGCCGACTTGATCTCGTCGACGGTGCGGAGGCCCACTGCCGAGGATGCGCCGGAGGAACCGGATTGGGTGGAGCCCCCGCAAGCGGCCAAGGTGGTGGCGGTGGCGAATGCTCCGAGTGCGGTCAGGAAGGTCCTGCGCTGCATGGTGTTTCCTTTCGTGTGCGCACCCGGGAACTGGGCATACCGGAGGTGCGCGTGGGAATTGTGTGGAACGGGGTGATGGATGCCTTTGTCAGGGCGGCAAGAGCGATCAAGCGATCGCGGAATGAACCCCGGAGGTCATAGACAACAGCAGCCGACCGCACCGATGTGGTGCGGCATACGAGCGGACGCGATGAGCACGTCCACATTCGTATTCCAGATCTGCATGTGATCATCGAACCGTGCAGAAGGTGGAAGTGTCAATTACCGGGATGCAAGTTCCACCATGCGGACTTCGGATGGCAGGTGGGGAGCCCGCCGGGGTGGGAACGGTGTATGTCATCGCACATAGATACGTACAGAGGAGCAGTGCCGTCGAACCGACCGAGAACTGGTAGCCCATGAGTAGCGGGCATTTGGGGCAGTTGCTCGTCGTGGGAGCGTCCTTCTGCCATAGTGGGGAAGGGGAAACCAGAGCAGGATGGTTGTGATGGAAGGTGTCCGCTGTTTCGCGTCGCGGCCCCACGCATGGTGCACCGAAGATGTGACCGATGAGGGCAGGTGGACCGAGTCGGATGTTAGTGATGAACCCATGGGAACAAAAGAGAAACGCTGGTTGGAGGGTCCAGGGAGCCGCCGGTGGCTGTTCAAGCAGGCTCGCTCATCAGACGGCGCTATACGAGGTGAGGATTGGAGCGAGTGCCTTGTGCACGGGCTGGCGTGTCTCGTCGGCGTGCCGACGGCGTGCGTCGCTCCTGCGTGCGATAGTGGGCGGCATCGTGGTGTCATCTCGCTTTCGTTCGTGGGTCTGAATGAACGTCTGGAGCATGGAAATGAACTTATGGCTACGGCTATCAAGGGCTACGATGCCACGTTGACGGGCGAGAACCCCAAGTACACTCCGGAGAATGTGCGCGAGACATTACAGCAGGTCCAGGCCCGTCCTCCTGAAGATGCGCCTATCGACTTCCTGCGTTCGATGTGTGGAGCGGTTACCTTGTCCTTGACGCTTGGGTGGCCGGGGGAGACCGGCATCATGCGAACTGGGGCGTCTTGCGTACTTCGAACTCTGTTCGGCTTGCTCCTTCGTTCGATCACGGCAGTGCTTTGGGCTTTCAAGTGACTGAAGAAGAACTTGAGAACCGTTTGAAGGAAGATGAAGGAGTGAAATCGTGGTGTGACAAGGGAGTAAGCCGCCATTTCTCGGGCAAACCGACGTTGACGAGGCTTGCTGCGGAAGCGCTGTACATGGCTTCGTCTGAAGCGATGTATTACTGGATCGAACGCCTTTGCGACGTGCGACCGACCAACGTGATGGAGTTGATTGGAGCCGTACCCCGGGAGATGATGTCAGAGAAACGGGCTAAGTTTGTCTGTGAACTGCTTGACGTCAATAGAGGAAGGTTGTTGGATGCGATCCAGCGTTGATCTTGTGACTCAGGCGGAGATTAAGGGGCAGCGTGTCGAGCGTTGTCTACGACTTATCTGGCAGGATGAGGAGACTCGTCAGTTCATCCACGTCGGTGTCTTATGGGAGTTGCTGCCCCTGGCCTTCGCGTTCGAGTACTCGGATGGTGCCCGGCATCCTCGTTTCGCTCCGCTCCCAGAGTTTCCCGACCTTGAGAGGCTGTACTCCACAGATCGTCTTCCAGCATTCTTCGCCAATCGGGTCATGTCACCGCACAGGCGATCATTTGGTGCATACGCTGACTGGCTGGGTGTGGGTGACGTGCCTACACCGGTCGAGATTCTCGCTCGCAGCGGAGGAAGGCGCTCTACTGACACGTTCCACGTCGTCGAAGGCTTCGTTCCCATCCATGGCCGAATCGAAGGTAGCTTCTTCGCATCAGGGGTCCGGCACATTCCTGGAGCTAAAGACCGCCTGCTGCGGATGAGTTCAGGAGATTTCCTGACCCTGCGTCGCGAGCCTAGCAATCCAGTGAATCCGCTGGCAGTGCTTCTGGACGCGGAACCCAGCCAGCCGGTTGGGTACGTGCCCGACTGGTTGCTCACGGATCTGAAACAACTCAACCTTGAGCAGACGAGCGTCCGGGTGGAGCGCGTCAACCGTGATGCGCCAGCTCACCTCCAGCTGTTATGCAGGTTGTCTGGCGAGGTCTTGACACCGTGACGTGGGTTGGGACGATGCCCTGCTGTGGGGTGACGTCTCGCAGCTTCCTGATATTGATGAATCTGGAAGACCCCGCATCACGGGAAAATTACCCGGAGCTTGTCGGGCGCCCGGGCTGATGCTTCTACCGGATGGTGCGAGCATGGAGACATGGCAACCGTGTTCACCAAGATCATCAGCGGCGAGTTCCCAGGGCTGTTCGCCTGGGCCGACGACCGGTGCGTCGTCTTCGCATCCATCGACCCCATCACCACCGGTCACCTGTTGGTGGTTCCCCGCGAGGAAGTGGTCTCCTTCACCAAGGCCGACGATAACTTGCTCGCCCATCTCATGAAGGTTGCGGCGATTATCGGTCGCGCTCAGGAGAAGGCCTTCGACGCTCCCCGGGCCGGACTGATCGTCGCCGGTTTCGAGGTCCCCCACCTCCATGTTCATGTGATGCCGATCCACAGCGAGGGAGATCTGAGCTTCGCGAATGCCAAGCGCGCCGAGTCGCAGGAGCTTCGCGTCGCCGTCGAGCGGGTTCGCGGTGAGTTGCGCGCCCAGGGTCACGGGGCGAATGTTCCTGCAGATGTGTCTGCTCCTGGCCTGTAAGGTTTTCCTTTTTGCGGACCGGGTCACCACACGCGCCGTGACCGGGTGTATCCCAAGGACGGGTGCTGGATGGCACTCGCTGTGGTGGCTTCGGCTGCTGGTCCTGCTGTTGTGTGGCCTCTCGGGTGAGGTTCCCGCTGACCAGTAGAAGCTGCCGGATACCGTGCCGTTGACTATCCTTTTCTGGAAAGTCAACTGTCATGGTGCGCCCTGATACCACTGTGGTGGGCCGGGTCGTGTGACGAGGATTCCGCTTAGCGGTTCGTCTCATCGGTCTGGTTCTGCTCGAACACTGCCGGAATTGATACGGGGGCCGAACTCGTCGTCGTGGTATTGGAAGCTGGTGAGGTGACCGCCGTGGGACTGGGCTGCCGCGGGCTGATCGTCGCATCAGGGCTTCCGGGGGCCACGCTTTTTGCTGAGGGAACCCCCGATGCTGGGGCGGAAGCCGATGTCATCGGTGCGGTACTCGGTGATTCTGGTTTTTCTCCGGCGGGGGTGACGATGGTCGTCACCGTCTGTGCAGGTGCCACCGTGGTCACCGTCACCGGGGTGCCGAACTTCCGCCCGATGTTCAACCCCAGCAGCAGCAGCAGCAAGCAGAGCACCGCGAACAACGCCCAGCGCCAGTGATTGGGAAGGGAGTGATCATCGACTGCGGGCAACTCGACGGTGTCTGGCCCGTCGTCGACATCGTTGGATGCCTGACCTCCCAGGTAAGGGGACTCGAAGGAGGTGGTCGCCAATAACTCCGGGGAGGCAGCGACGCTCGGCGTAGGTGTTTGCGGTGCAGCAGGTTGTGTCGCGGCATCACTGGCCTGCGATGCTGCTGCGTTTGGGAACAGCGAGGCGCGAAAGCGTGCCAACTCGTTGGCAAAGGGCACCTGACCCGAATGGAATGACGGCGTCCGACGGGCTTTCGCGGCACAATCTTCCGTCATGGGCCCCGGGTCAAGATCTGGTGACGGGACGGAAAGTAAACCTGGTGCGTCCGTGTGGGCCGCAGGCTCGGGGTGAAGCAGCGCTGCGATGAGCCCTGTCTCAGGAGCAGGAGGATCAGGGAAAGCAGGCGTCGGGGCGGCCAGCTTGGTGCCGGGATCCTGGTGATCTTTGTGGTACCGAGCCTCGGAAGGAGGTACATCGGGGGCCAGGGAGGCTGGTGGTATAGCACGACGAGCCGGAGTAGCGCCTTCTCCGTACATTGCCATGACGGTCATCGGCATCGCACGGCGGGCGGGATCCCGCCCCAGCGAGCCGACGCCCGGCACGCTTGTTCCTGATGCCATACCCATGACTAGGTCCATCCCTTCGAGGCCTGCCCCGCACACAGGGCCGGTACCTGACCATCGTATGACCGTAAAGGCTCTTTTCCCGGTGAGCCCGTGCACCGGACGACACTGCGAAGGGGCCGCAACTCAAAGAATTTCGAAGTCACAGCCCCTTCAGCCAGATGCAACTTCAGGCGGCCGCCACGACGTGCACATGCAGATGGGCGGTCACCGCGTCGGTGAGTTTCACGCCGACGGTGTGCTTGCCCAGCGAACGGATCGGCTTGGCGGGCTTCACCACGCGCTTGTCGAGGGCTGGGCCGCCGGCCTTCTTGATCGCGACGGCGATCTGAGCGCCAGTCACTGAGCCGTAGAGCTTGCCCGACTTGGGGTCGGCATTCACCGGAACCTGGACGTCGAGGCCCTCCAGAGCGGTGCGCAGCTCAATGGCATGGGCGTTGTCGCGCACGGTCTTGGCCGCGCGCGCACGCTGGATGCCCTCGATCTGCTTGGCGGTGCCACGGTTGTAGGCGATGGCGAAACCACGCGGCAGCAGGTAATTGCGGCCGTAGCCGTCCTTGACCTCAACGACGTCGCCGGCAACACCGAGGTTCTCGACAGCAGCAGTCAAGATGAGCTTCATATCGAAAAACCTCCTTGTCAGCGAGCGCTGGTGGTGTAGGGCAGCAGAGCGAGCTCGCGGGCATTCTTCACCGCGATCGCGACTTTGCGCTGATCTTGCACGCTCAGGCCAGTGACCCGGCGGGCGCGGATCTTGCCACGCTCGGAAATGAACTTCCGCAGGGTTGCGGTGTCCTTGTAGTCGACATTGTCGATGCGGACCGTCTTGACGGGGACGATCTTGCGCTTGTTCACAGATTTGCGCTGTGGACCGGCCATTGTGGTGCTCCTTTTCTTGTGGGGTCCTCGCCCCTGAGCCCGGCTCGAGACATTCTCCCTCACCGGAATGTGCCTGGTTTGTTGTTGTACTGCTCCCGGATCAATCAGAACGGGGGCTCATCACTCTGGGCGCCAGCCCAGGGATCATTCACCGGACCGCGATTGTTCGACTGGGAAGCGCCCTGCGACCAGTTGTCGCCGGAGGAGCCACGGCTCGCTCCGCCGCTGTTCCAGTTGCCACCACCACCGGAGGTGGTGCGGTTCACCTTCGCGGTCGCGTACCGCAGGGAGGGACCGATTTCGTCCACGTCAATCTCGAAGACAGTGCGGCGATTGCCCTCGCGGTCCTCATAGGAACGGGACTTGAGCCTTCCCTGCACAATCACCCGCATGCCCTTGGTCAGAGTCTCGGCAACATTCTCGGCCGCCTGACGCCAGATCGAGCAGTTGAGGAACATGGCGTCGCCGTCCTTCCACTCGCCAGACTGGCGGTCGTAGATACGCGGGGTCGACGCGACGGTGAAGTTGGCGACCGCTGCCCCGGAGGGTGTGAAACGCAACTCCGGATCTGCGGTCAGGTTGCCGACGACGGTGATTTGGGTCTCGCCTGCCATGATGTCCTCCCTGACGGGTGTGTGGTGTGGTGGTCATCCGAATTGTCGGCGCCATGGCCGGGAACCATCCAGATTCCCCGGCGCCTGTGGATGACCGCTCCGACTACTTGTCGGTGCGCATCACCTTGGTACGCATGATTGCCTCGTCGATGCTCATCAGACGATCCAACTCGGCGATGGTATCGGGGGTTGCGGTGATGTCGAGAACGACGTAGATGCCCTCGGGCTTCTTGTTGATCTCGTAGGCCATGCGGCGCTTGCCCCAGATGTCCTGGTTCTCGACAGTGCCCTTGGCGTCGGTGATGACCTTCAGATGCTTTTCCAGCAGAGCAGCAACCTGACGCTCATCGGTTTCGGGATCAATGATCATCATGATCTCGTACTTGCGCATACGCTGACTCCACCTCCTTCGGACTGTACGGCCCCGGGAATCTCCCGTGGCAGGAGGGCGAATGCGGTGTGTCCAGCGGACACACACGTCCCACAGGGGAGACGCGATGACCCAGCCTACCTCATCGGGCCCGGTAGAAGAATCTGACCGTCGCGCACCCAGGCACGTAACCCGCCGGTGAGGGTGAAGGCCTGGAGGTTCTCGTTGCGCAACAAGGTGGTGACCGCCGCGGCATGCTTCGGGGTGGAGGAGACCACGACGATCTTTTTCTCCAAGGTTGCCGGATCCATCATCGCCAGTGGATCGTGGCCCCAGATCGCATCGAAGGGAGCCTTCTGCAGATCGGTGATGAGCACCAGCCTGGCACCGGGGATGTGCCCGGCCTCATACTCGCTGGGTGTACGCACGTCGATGAATACGCCTCCCGAGGAGATCATCGTCAAGGCCTCGATCACCGTCACCGTGAAATCGTCGGACATGGATCAATTCTATGGGTCGGGTGATGGGATGGTCCTTTGACCATGATGGGGCTCAACCGGTGATGTCGTAGCGGGCCAGCAATTTCTTGGCTGCCTTCGAACCGACGTTTTGCAGGCTGAGCAACTCGGCGTAGATGCCGCCCGAGACCGCCAGCTCGGCGGGGGTACCTATCTCGTCGACGTGCCCATTGCGTAGGGTGATGATCCGGTCAACCCCGGCGATGGTGGACAACCGGTGAGCGATGATCACCGAGGTCCGGTCGGCCATCAGCGCATCTAATCCTGCCTGTACCGAGCGTTCCGCCTTGGTGTCCAGCGCCGAGGTGGCTTCGTCGAGCACCAGAGCCGGGGCATCCTTCAGCAACGCTCGGGCAACCGCGATGCGTTGGCGCTGGCCACCTGACAGTTTCAAGCCGCGCTCACCGATGAGGGTGTCGTAGCCGTCGGTGAATTGCTCGATGAACAGCGACGCATTGGCGCGCCGGGCGGCATCCCGGATCTGCTCGTCGGTGGCTTCGGGGCGGCCATAGGCGATGTTTTCGCGGATCGTCCCGGAGAACAGCGAGGCATCCTGGAACACCACCCCCACCCGTCGCCGCACCTCGTCGATGGGCAGTTCGCCGATATCGTGGCCGCTCAGGGCGACCTCTCCGGTACGTGCCCGGTACAGTCCGAGCAGCAGGTTGACGATGGTGGATTTTCCGCCCCCGGATTCTCCGACCAGGGCAATCTTTTCTCCGTGGCTGACGGTGAAGGAGATGTTGTGCAGCACGTCATGCCCGGGTTCGTAGGCGAAACACACGTCGGTGAAAGAAATCGTCGGGGCGTTGGCGACAGGGGCAGGCAGGGCGAGCCCGTGTGAGGCGGTCGGCCAGACTTCGTGGGCGATGTCCATGACCGAGAAATAGTCCTTTGACCCGGCGATTGCCCGTTGCGAGGTGTCGACAACCCAGCTCATGCTCTCGATCGGGGCGCGCACCAAGCCGATCAATTGGATCAGCAGCACCATGTCGCCGACGGAGAAATCTCCCGACAGGGTGCGCAGGAAAATGATCAGGTGAATCGCGAAGAAAGCGAGATTCAGTGCAGTGCGTCGCCACACATCCATCCGGTGCCAGTGGGCGGATTGCTCGCGGGTCAGCGCATCGGTGCGGCGGAATCGTTTGGCAAAGCTGCTCAGTTCGGAGGATTCCCGGACGAAGGACTTCACCACGCGAATCTGCCCGACGACCTCGGCGAACCTGCCGGAGGCGATATCGATCTCGGTGTTCTTCTCGGCTTCCAGCTGCTGCCATTTCCGGGAGGTGAGCGAGGTGAGCCACACGAAGGCCGGGAACATCACGAATAAAAGTACGGCCAATCCCCACCAGTACCAGGCGCAGATGGCCAGCACCGAGACGGCTGTCAGCAGCATTGAGAAGAAGGCATTCGACATCGTCTTGGCGAAGTTGCCGATTTCTGCGATGGATCGGTTGAGCCGGGCGACGATTGTGCCGGTGAGTTCAGAGTCATACCATGACTGGGGCAAGGTGAGCAGTTTCTCGTAGTAGCGCACCGAGAGCATGGTGCGCAGCCGGTTGCCCGTCACATCGCCGACGTAGCCTCCAAGGTTCTGTAACAGTGTGCCTGCCATGAAGGCCACGAGAATCCACACAGCCGACCAGACGATCCGGCTGGTCGCGGTGGATGGGCTGACTGAACCGGCTGCGGCCTGGGCAGCGGTGTCGGTGGCTGCCCCGACGAGGAAGGGAACCGCCAGTGATGTGACGGTGGCCAGGACAGCGGTGATGACGATGAGGGCGTACAGTCTCCACAGGTCGCGGGTGAACCTGATGATGCGGACCAGCGTTGACACGGGTGCAGCATAAGCCGCTTCGGCCATCGTGCCGGTGATCGTATTGGGTCTCTTCCTTTCGTGCCGTGACCGTTCGGTGCTTGTGGCCAGGGGGAGCCCGCGGTCACGTTGGTGCCGGGATGGAGGGCTTGCATGGGCCATCCTGCCTAGTCCCATGCCGGTGGAATCTGTGAGCACCTGCGATCTTTTCGGTGAGGCTTGCGCCGGGCCCTGAATCAGCGAACCCCCTGGTCTCGTGGATCTCACCGGCATGCCATCATGTGGGCATGGAAAATCTCAAAGTGGCAGCGCGGCTCGATTTCTCGGATCTCACGTGGGGCGATCTGCGGCGTTTCGTGTCTTTGGCGTCCGACGTCGACGACAATGATCCGGTGGAGTTCTTCGACGATGAGGATGACGACGTACTTGCCGGTATGGTGCTCGACTTGGAGCCCACGGTCCTGGACTGAGTGCCGGAGATCCGGGTCGGCATCCACTGGCTCGAGACTCGCCAACCGCAGGGGAGATTTCTCTGGTGATTTTGCGTGGCGGCATCGGAGGATGGTTCCTTGCCGAGGGTGGTTCCTTGTCAGTGTGCCAGCTGGGTGCAGGTCAGGGTGTCGGCTCCTTACGCATGAAAGCCACAATCTCGCCACTGCGTGCAGTTGCTCGTGTGCCTGGAGCGAATTCGGTCACCAGATGCGGTGTGATCTGGGGATGTAAGTCGGCGATCATCTCGGTCTCCACGTCGTCGACATCTTCGATGTCCTCCTCAGTGGGCTCATGGTCGTACACAAACCTGACATAAGCATCCGACTCCTCGACTCGGACGTACACTGCCCGCAGGCCGGGAGTCACCATCCCGACCATGCCGCGCAGCAGACTTGGCAGGACGACTTGTTGTAGGGACATCCTTGCTCCTTCGGTTCACGGGTTCGAATTGCCGGGTACGTTCGGTCTACCGGGTACGGTGTGCACGCCACCATTCTTGTCGTAGTGCAAGATACCGGCAGCTGTTGTAGGCCTGTCACCTGTCTGGGGAGCTGATATAGGTCCCGATGGGCTGGATATGGTCAACCCATGTCCTTGAGGTCTGGTCGGCCTCTCGATACGTCGCCCATTGGCGTGCCGGTCCTCGACTTTTGATGAGTTGATCGAAATGTAGCTTAAGCAGGGAAATACTTTCCGAAAGTGGTCTCGTCTTCTCGCCGGGATGAGGCGAAGTGTATATTCTTGGCTGTGACAAGCCTAAGGATTCATGAGTCGTAAGGTTACGCCATCACTCAGTCTCTTGGATGCGAATTGAGTTCAAGAATGTCTCAATGTCAGGACTGATTTGTTGTAAACCCAGTTCGTATGTGGTGTCCAAGAACCATACACTCTGATCTTGCTTAGAGTAGGCGTAGCGGTCATTGAACACGTCATCAGCAAATGGGACCAAGTTGTTTTCTTCCAGTTCGTCGAAATCTTCGATGTCGGCAGCTATCCCATATGGATCTGTGGCGCTGTAGAACACGAACAGTGGCAAATCGCCGAAAGGGGTTCCTATGACGAAAGCAGGCTTGCTGAAGGCAAATGAGCCGTAATTGCTCATCAACTTCTTCAGGGGAGCAGGCACTGGTCCAATTATTTTCTCCAGTGACTGGATTTCCTCGGGACTGTTTGGAGTGTTCTTGCTCGTGGCTAGAATTATGTTCGATTCTACCTCTAGGTGCATTGATTATCCTTTCATCGAACGGCTGCCAGTGTGGTGTAATGCATGAATGTCAGTTGGGACCAATTGGATTAGATCTCCTTGAGAATAGCGACTCGGAGGTTGTTATCTCGCAGCCAAGCTTCAACTTTTGCTCGAGTAAATCCGGACTGTTTAGCAATCTCAAGGAGATCACGCCGGGCAGGGCCTTGCTAAAAGGGCTCTACGATGATGGCGTCGAGGAATGTTTGCATGGAGCTGAAGACCTTGGTGGGTGTGAATCCTGCCTCTATGTCGAAGAACCAGATGGTCGCGTCATCGCGATCAAGTGCGTAGATAGAGCCATATTCGTCTCGTGCGAATGGTGTCCAACGGTTTCTGAAGACTTCTTCGATGCCGTTTTGAAGGCTGTATATGGTATGTTGACTCCCTGCCCCGTAGCAGATGAAGACTGTCAAATCGTCGATTGCTCCACCGGTGAGATCTGCGTAGCCTTTGAATCCGAAAGGACCATATTCTAGAAGTAGGTTCTTGTAAACTTCCGGGAGAATGCTGAAATCAGCCTCAAAATGCTGAAATCAGCCTCAACTTGGGCAATCTCTTCGGGAGTGTCTGGGACAGTTTCTCGGGTCACGGGCCTGATGAGGGGTTTGATGTCCGCCAACATAATCAGTTACCTCCTAGGTGGACTGTTCTGCTGTGGTGGATGCCTCCGTGAATCGCACGTGAAACAAGTTACATTGTATTTCCAAAACTGGTTCCAATTAGTCGTGCGCTTGGTTTGGGGGCTAGAAATTGTGGTCTGTAAGGAATGGTATCGCTGCGGATGTATCATTGGAGATGAAAGACTTTGCTGTTTTGCCTGGTAGGGTTGACCTGAGCGGTGCTGTCAAGTATGTCGACTCAGTCTGGTTCTACGATGATGGCGTCGAGGAAGGCCCGCATGGAGTTGAAGATTTTGGTGGGTGTGAATCCTGCTTCAATGTCGAAGAACCAGATGGTCTCGTCATTACGATCAAAGCCGTAGACAGAGCCGTAAGCATCGTCGGCAAAAGGTATCCAGTGATCGCCAAACACATCTTTCATTTCTTCGTATATTTCAGCAATGGTGTATTGACTGCCAATGCCTCGGCAAACCGTGAGGCATAGGTCGTTGATTTCACCTCCGCTAAGCTCTGCAGAGCCGTTGAAAGCAAAAGGGCCATACTTGAGTAGTAGGTTTTTGTATTCTTCTGGTAGGTGACTAATTCGAGATTCAAATTCCGCGATAGTTTCTGGCGTGTCGGGCCTGCTGTCGGGGGTGGCTGGGATGATTAGTTCTTCAATTTCTTCAATCATCGATTAGTTTCTCCCTTCCAAGTGAACTGAGCCACTGTGGTGAATGTTTCTGTGAATATTTGTTGGAACTAGTTGCATTATATCTCCAGAAAAATGGTGTAAATTGATCTTGTTTATTCTTAATGCCTCTCTTACTGCTGCTTTGCTCATGCCCATGGTATCTGCAATGGTTGATACCGTGGCATTGTAGTCGTGCGTGCGGTTGAGGTTGATTCCGTCTACGTTGTAGGTGCCTGGTGGTTGTCCTCCCAGGCCTTTGTGGGTGAATGGTCCGACGTCTGGTGTACCGTTGACGAAGTCGATCTCGGTTCCACATGGTAATCCTAGATGGTCCGCCGTGGCATCGTTGAGTTTGAAAGGCGAGTTGCCTTCTGCTCCGGTAAATGAACCCTTGCTGCGCGCTGGCCTGTGCCAGCCCGATGGGGGGCAGTGGGGGTCTCTGATTGGTCGGCCGCTTGGTTTTGGGGCTGGAAATTGCGGTCTATTAGGCGCTGGGGGCAGCGCTTTCAGGTTCATCTTCTTGCCAACGTGAAGAAAATCGAGGATGGCTCGGACGATCTTGCTTAGCGTGTTGCTTGAGGGTGTGATGCGGGCCATCATTGGCCTCCACCGAGGAGCTCGTTGATGGTTTGGTCGATGATCACATTGATGGCCACGCTTGCGCCGGTGCGTGCCAACGCCGACACTGCTGCCGAAGCGCCACCGGAGATGATAGCTGCTGCCAAGGAGATCGCGTCGAGCAGGATTTTGCCGATGACCACCACACGCAACGCACGGATGAGACCAGCAGCCAGTGAGTAGGTGGCGGAGAAAGCGATAAGCATGAGCCACACCGCAGGCCGAGACACTAGTTCCGGCAGACACGCCCGGATGGCCAGCAGGGCCGTCGCGGGTAGTCTTGATACATCATGACCACCGATCTCGTTCCCGCCACCTCTGACGTCCTTGCCCACTGGCGTTGGGGCATCGACGACGACCCGGTCACCCACATCGACTACCAACAGGCTTGGGAAGAACAGCGCCGGTTGCACGACCTCATCGCGCATGGCGAACACCCGTCCACCGTGATACTGCTCGAACACGCTCCGGTGTACACCGCTGGACGACGCGCCCTGCCGAGCGAACGACCCTTCGACGGGACCCCCGTCATTGATGTCGACCGAGGCGGAAAAATCACATGGCACGGTCCGGGCCAATTGGTTGGCTACCCGCTGGTGAAGCTGGCCGACGGGATCTACGTCGTCGACTTTGTGCGCCGCGTCGAGGAAGTGGTCATCCGCACCATCGCCGGTTATGGCCTGGAAGGAGTGCGCATTGCTGGGCGCACCGGGGTCTGGCTGCTCGGCGATGGCGTGCGCGGCGACCGGAAGATCTGCGCCATCGGGTTGCGCGTTGCACAACGCGTCGCGATGCATGGGTTCGCTCTCAACGTGCATGACGACCTACAACCGTTTTCCAACATCATTCCTTGCGGTATCGCCGACGCCGGGATCACCTCCCTGGCCCGGGAAATGCCCCATCCGCCCTCGGTGGCCCAGGTGGCCACCGACCTAACCCCCCATATCGACGAGCTGCTGGGCAGATTCGCTCCCTTCGAGCTCGCCGCTCCTGTCGAACGGGAAGGAATCGTGTAATGAGCACCAATGCCTCAGGACACAAGCTGCTGCGCATCGAACGGGCGAATATGGCGACCCCGATCGAGCGTAAGCCCGAGTGGATCAAGACCAAGGTGGTGATGGGCCCCAATTACCGGGATCTGCAAGGGATCATCCAGCGTGAGGAGGTGCACACCGTCTGTCAGGAGGCGGGGTGCCCGAACATCTTCGAGTGCTGGGAGGACCGCGAATCCACCTTCCTCATCGGTGGCGACGCCTGTACCCGGCGCTGCGATTTCTGCCAGATCGAATCGGCCCGCCCCAAGGGCTATGACATCACCGAGCCTCGTCGCGTTGCCGAGTCGGTGACCAAAATGGGGCTGCGGTATGCCACGATCACCGGTGTCTGCCGCGACGACCTGCCCGACGAGGGGGCTTGGCTCTACGCGGAGACGATCCGCCAAGTGCATGCCCACAATCCCGGGGTGGGTGTGGAGATGCTCGCGCCCGATTTTTCCGGCAAACCGGAGTTGGTGGCCCAGGTGCTGGACGCGAAACCGGAGGTCTTCGCACACAACGTCGAGACAGTTCCCCGGATCTTCCGCCGCATCCGCCCGGGATTCAACTACGAGCGTTCCCTCGACGTGCTCACCCAATCGAACAAGGCGGGATTCGTTACCAAGTCGAATCTGATCCTGGGCATGGGGGAGACCCGCGACGAGGTCTCCCGGGCCCTGCGCGATCTGCGTGAGGCGGGCACCCACATCATCACCATCACCCAATACCTGCGTCCCGGCCCCACCCTGCTGCCGATCGACCGGTGGGTGACCCCTGCCGAATTCGTGGAACTGGCGAAGGAAGCGAAGGAACTCGGCTACGAGGGCGTGATGAGCGGTCCGATGGTGCGCTCCTCCTACCGGGCCGGGCGACTCCACCGCCGGGCCAAGTCAATTCTTGAGGGTCGCGAACCGGAGGAGGAGTGGATCGGACGCCAAGAGGCCTCCGCCGTTCAGGCGGCTGCCGCTCGTCGGGGTCAGGCTGCTGATCGGGCCCAGGCCCCCAGCTCGGTGTGACAGTTGGGTACCCATGTACGGGTGGCGGGGTCTCATCGGCTGCCTTGGCTTGTCGGCCCAGTCGAGTGAGCAGATCTTCCCGCGCCATGCGATCACCACGTGAGTGACCCCACCTCCCGTAGGGCAGTACGCAGCCGAACGACACATGCCCCTGCCAATATGCTTTTCCTATGGCTGTGCCAGCTGCGTCGAGCTCCGTATAGCTACGACTGGGTCGACAATTTTGGGCGCCGCAGCCCGCATGACGCGGATCCAGCACTGTGCACACCGTCGCCGGGCGACCGTTTCATGACCATTTTCACTTTGGTGGAGGTGGAACCGGGCCGCTCTTTGACGCTGCGAATCCGTCCAGGTCGACCGACCCGTCTCTTCGGTGAGGTCGTGCTCACCTACACGATTGAGGAGAGGGGCGGGGTTCGACATCTGGTGGTTGCCATCTGGTTCGGGCAGGCAGGCCGACTAGCGCCCCGTCTGCGGCGATTACTGCTGGTGTGGGGTGACGTTGCGATGATGGATCACCAATTGAAGACCCTCTGTCGGCTCGCGGAAGCCTCAATGCCCACCGCTTCCACCAAAGAATCTGAATAAGATACCTCGAATCGAGGCACATCACGGTAGAGGTGGAATGCTCCGTGTTACGTGAGCAGCGGCGAAAACAGATTCCATCGAATATGTGAGGTTAAATCTGTATTGTGTCGGCACCGAAGTACGGGGAAGGGCTCAAATAGCAGGTCGTGTTGGTGATCGCGGACCAGCCGGTCGCGATTTTCGCAGGCGCATCACACCCGGGAACGGATCCACTCCAGGTCGTCGGCATGGCCCTCGGATGGGGTCTCCAGGATCGCCGGAGCCTTAGTCTGACGCATGACCTCGACCAGCCAATCGGGATCAGCTTGTCCCTTGCCCAGATTTGCATGACGGTCTGCACCCGAGCCCTCGGCATCGCGGGAATCGTTCAGGTGCACCAGATCAATGCGTCCGGTGATCGCCAAGACATCATCGACGAGGCCCTGCAGCGGATTTCCCGAGGCGTGTGCGTGGCAGGTGTCGAGGCAAAAGCCCACCCGCTTTGCGTTGTTAGAGGTGGAAATCGCCTGCCACAGCCGGGCGAGGTTCTCCCAACGCCTGGCCATCGCATGGTTCCCACCGGCGGTGTTCTCGATGAGCAGGGGCACTTCGATCCGCAACCCGTCGACGGCTTTGAACCAGTTCTCGAAACCGGCTTCCATCGGGTCATTGGCGGTGACATGACCGCCGTGCACGATCACGCCCCAGGCTCCGAGTCTCGCAGCCGCATCAAGGTGCTGCTGGAGCAGCTTGCGCGAAGGGATGCGGATCCGATTGTTGGTGGATGCGACGTTGATGACGAAGGGGGAGTGGACGTAGATGCCGATCCCGGCCTCGGCTGCGCGGGCACCGAACTCCTCCAGATCCCATGGGAATCTCGGCGCGGGGGCCTTCCATGACTGCGGATCGCCGATGTTCACCTGGATGATCTCGGCTCCGATCTCCTGGGCGGCTGCGAGAGGATCGGCCGGGTCGACGTGGGCTCCGAATGAGGGCATGAGTCAACTCTATGTGCTCCGATGGGTAATGGCATACCTGCTTGCCATGATGCGATATGATGATGAACCATGATACGCCGAGGGCATTAAAGTGCGTAGGGTACACATGGTCTTGTACTACGAGGGGTGGTGCCTGCGTGTTTTTCTGATCGTGCGGGTCTTCTTGTCGGGGGAACGGTTTTTGGGCCATGGAGTTGTGGCTTGGATTGGGTGATCATGAATCTTGAGTCATTGGACTTGACCGGTTTGCTGGTGTCGATTGCAGTGCTTGCCTTGATCATCCTGGTGATCCGTGTTGCGCACCTGGTGCTGCGGAATCCTTTTCGCTATCCATACCTCTCGCTATCCTTGGATGTCTCAGGTAGAAGAAATGTTGAGATCGAGGACTGCATCGATAAATTTCTTTGCGATGAGGAATGCTGGCATTCGGTGGAGGCCCATCAACAGAAGATCGAACGATGGAAGAATGAGTGCGAGGCACGTATCAGTGTGAGTATGCTGAGCGGTCTTCGTCGTAGGCAGTATGAGAAGACGCTGGATGATTCCGGGGCTTACCGGTTCAAGACATTTCGCAGCCGCACTCGTTACCGGCAACGTAACTATGTGCGGCAGGCGTACCGGGTGAGGGTCTCTGATATGGGATACTCCTGCAGCTATCTCGCACTGGCGAATCGTCGTGAGAAGCTGAGGCGAAGTGGTTTTGAGCTCACAGTGAAGCAGTATCACAGCAGAGCCCAGAGAAGTCTCATGACAAGAGAACTCAGAAAAAAGATCATGGAGCGTGATAACTATACCTGTCGTATGTGTGGCAAACGCATGTTTGATGAAGTAGGTCTACAGATCGACCACATCATTCCTGTGGCCAGGGGTGGCAGGTCGGTCTCTTCCAATTTGCGTGTGCTCTGTTCCAGGTGCAACATGAGCAAGGGTGCGAAAATCGACATGCAGAACTGAGGTTCGTTCGCGATAATCATCGATTTGACGTGTGCAAAACAAAAACTGGCTCCTTGAGTGCGGTTCTGGGCTATTCGCAGGAGAAAACCTGCATCCATGCTCGACTTGGCCTGTTGCTGCTTCGAATGTCGATATGGAGGTTTCATTTGATGGACGCTGTTGCTGTGGTCAGCTGTCAGCCCTCGGGGTACTCATGTGCTGTTCCAGCCCGGCGATCAGCACCTCAACGAACTCGTCGAAGGTGTTGCGCAGGTATTCCTCGCCCTGCTTGGTGGTGGCCATCGATGCCACCAGTTTGATCAGCGGGGGAACCTCACCTTTCGGTGTATCGAGTGCAGGATTCGCGACGTCCGGATGACCGGGAACCGGCGCCACATCCGCGAGGAGATACCCGTTGAGTGAATTGAAGAACACGTCGACGATGAAGAGTTGCTGCTTGGCGCTCAATCCCTCCCGGTCGAGATAGGCCAGAGTCGGGGCGACGTGCGTGAATTCCCTGTCCGTGCCCAGTGGGCGGGTGGCCAGCAGAACGAACAGACTGGGATGGGCAACGGCGACGTCGCGATAACCGCGTGCCGCCTGCCGTAAAGCCTCCTGCCAGGAGCCGCAGTCGCCGGGCAGATGGATCTCAAGGATCAGCCGCTCGTGTAGTGCTCCCAGCAGTTCCTCTTTGTTGGCGATGTGGTTGTAGAGGGACATTGCCTGGATTCCCAGGCTGGCGGCCACCCGCCTCATGGAGATCGCCTCGACGCCTTGGGCGTCGCCAAGCTCCAGCGCGGCATCGATGATGGCCTGCTTGGTGATTGGTGTCGGACGTGGCATCACGGTTCCCTGGAGATTGACGAACTTACGGTGTAATTGTAACCTGCTGCAAACAGACATACAGCGTAAGTTTGGAGGCGGAAGATGCAACGCCCAGGTAGTTTCGGATGGTTGCTTGCCGGGCAAGCAGTCTCGGCTATCGGTTCCCAGGTCACCTTCATGGCTCTGCCCCTGATCGCGGTGGTCACCCTCAATGCCTCGCCGGGGGAGATGGGGCTGCTGGGTGCGTTGGACAATCTGCCCTACCTGTTGTTCGGGCTGGCAGTTGGTTCGCTAGTCGACCGGCACCGTCGCCGCTCCTTGATGATGATTGCCGATCTGGCGCGGGCGGCAGCCGTCGTCTCCATCCCGGTGGTCTTTACCTTTCACGGGATCAGCTTTGCGCACCTGTGTGTGGTGGCCTTCGCCGTCGGCATCGGCAACATCGTCTTCGACGTCGCCTGCCAAGCCCAACTTCCCGATCTCGTTGAGCAGGATCGACTGGTCGGGGCGAATGGGGCATTGCAGACCAGCACGGGCATCGCATCACTAGCGGCCCCGGGGCTCGTCGGGGTATTCATCGCGACCGTCGGGGCACCCGTGGCGATGCTCGTCGACGCCTTCTCCTATCTGTTGTCGGCAGGATCGCTGGTCATGGTACGACGCTGTGCCGGGCGTGAACCTGAGCCCAAGGAATCAGGGACCAGCCCCGGAGCCGAGATCAAGCAGGGCTTGGTGGCGGTGTTGCGGGATCGCCGACTGGTAGGTCTCGCAGGTGCGGGGGCCTTCGTATCCATCGGCATGAATGCTGCATTCGCCGTTCTCATCCATGATCTGTCCAATGTCGTTGGTCTGGGCTCCCTGGGAATCGGGCTTGCCTTCTTCACCTTCGCGGTATGCGCGGCCCTCGGCGCGCTGGCTGCTTCCCAGCTGGCAGCCCGGGCAATGGTGGGGCGTTGCCTCATGGCCGGCCCGCTGCTTGGTGGCCTCGGGCTGGTCGTCTTCGCCCTGGCCGGTCGCATCGCGGCACCCGGGGTGCTCCTTGTTCACGTGGGCGCGGCACTGGCAGGTGCTGGGCTGCTCGCCCAGCAGTCACTGGCCGCCGGGTTGCGTCAGTCGCTGGCCCCCGAGGAGATGAGGGGACGCATTCTGGGCACCCTGCGGTTTGCTGAATGGGGAGTCATGCCACTGGGTTCGCTGATCGGTGGGGCCGTCGGGGAGGTCGCAGGGACGGGTGCTGCCCTGGTGGTTTCCGCTTGCTGGGTTGCGGTGGCAGCGCTGTGGGTGGTGGCCACGCCCCTGCGCGGCTTGCGGGTGGTTCCGCAGGCTGATCCCGATTCCCAGACCGACCCCGCTCAGACTGACCCCGTCACCCGATAGGAAACGTCTGCATATCAATCCACCAACCCGTGTTCGTAGGCCGCAATCACCAGCTGGGCCCGGTCGCGGGCCCCGAGTTTCATCAGCAGATGACCGATATGAGTTTTGAGGGTGCCCCGGCTGATGAACAATGTGGCTTGTATCTCAGCATTGGATAACCCGCCGCCGATCGCCTGCAGCACTTCCACCTCACGCGGTGTCAATGCCTCGGGCGCTGCGACATGGCGTGACGGGGCATCGACGCACCGAGCGATCACCCGACGCAGCGACGACGGAGACAGCACCTGATCACCAGCCCTGATGGTGTGCAGTGCGCGGATCAGCACCTCGGGGGTCGTGTCCTTGAGTAGGAATCCGCAGGCCCCCGCCCGCAACGCACCGAACAGATAGTCGTCGAGCTCGAACATGGTGAGGATGCACACCCGCACATCGGCGAGGTCCGGGTCGGAGCAGATCATCCGCGTCGCGGCGATTCCGTCGGTTTCTGGCATGCGGATGTCGAGCAGGGCTACGTCGGGGTGGGTACGACGAACCTCGGCCACGGCGGTGGCCCCATCACCGGCCTCGGCCACGACGGTGACCTGCCCGGTCGACTCCAGCAGGGCCACCAGGCTATGCCGCAACAGGACCTGGTCATCGGCGACGACGACCCGCACCGGCTCAGTCATTGATGCTCCTGGGCAGCACCGCACGCAACCGATGACCGGTGCCCTGCCGGGTGAAATCAAGAACTCCGCCCAAGGATTCAACGCGCATCCGCAGCAACTCCAGCCCGTGACCTGAGCCCGGGGTAGCTTCCCAGCCGGGAACCGGACCGGTGTCGGTGATGGTCACGACAAGCTCAGACGTCTCCAAACCCAGGTCGACTTGTACACTGGTTGTCCCGCAGTGGCGGGCCGAATTCGCCAGTCCCTCGCGTACGATGTGGTGGACGGTCAGCTCTTGACCGGGACTCAGCCCGTGCACCTCCAGACCGTTGGTCTGGACTTCTAGCCCGCCTTGGCGGGCCTCCTCGACGAGTTGCGGCAGGGTGACCACCCCGGGGGCGGGCAACAGTGGCGCGGGCTGGGATTCATCACGCAGCAGCCTCAGCAGGTGTCGCAGGTCGTCGGTGGCCGCCCGGGCCAGGGCCTCGACGTCGCCCAGTGCCTCCACCGCAGCACCTGGCCGCGATGGCGAGGGTAATCGCCCGGCTCGCGCCCGGATGGTGATCGCGCCCAGACCGTGGGAGATCACGTCGTGCAGTTCGGTGGCGATCCGCAACCGGTCTGCTTGCACCGCCTGTCGCACACTCCAGTCATGCAGCGCGGCACGGTAGGCCTGCCGCTGCTGGTTAGCCGTGTGGATGATCAGGGCTGCCAGCAGACCGAGCAGCGTGATCGACACCAGTGGGACGATAGTCGTGGGCTGAGCGAAACCCACTGAGAGCATCGTGAGCAGGAAGGCTAACCCGCATGCGGCGACGACCGCCCACCGCCATCGGGCCCAGAAACCGTCCTCGGGAAGCTGCACGCGGCTGAGTCTAGGCAAGTCGTCCGGCTGACAGATCGGACCAGGGGCCGAGGCCGGAAATCCGATGCGCGCTAGGGCTCGCTCGCGAGAGCGTGGACCAATGATTGACATCGACCAACTGACCTGGACACTTCGGGGCCGCACAATTTTGGACCACGTGAGTTTCCGGGCTGCACCTAGGAGGGTCACCGGGTTCGTCGGACCCAACGGTGCGGGCAAATCATCGACCCTGCGGGTGCTGCTCGGCTTGCAGACTCCGACGAGCGGTGAAGCGACCATCAGCAAGCGACGATACCGGGATTTCGGCCGTCCTCTCGATCACATCGGGGCCAGCCTCGGTGGCGCAGGCGCCCATCCGTCGCGACGGGCAGTCGACCATCTTGGGTGGGTGGCCGCCACCCACGGTTATGGGCGGGCGCGGGTGCATGAGGTACTCGAACAGGTGGGGCTTGCCCACGCTGCGAAGGCCAGGGTGCGGACCTTTTCTTTGGGCATGGCGCAGCGCCTGGGCATCGCCACCGCCCTGCTTGGTGATCCCGAGGTGCTCGTCCTTGATGAACCGATCAACGGCCTGGACCCGGAAGGCATCCGGTGGATTCGCACCCTCGTGCGCCGCCGGGCCGACGACGGGGGAACCGTCCTGCTATCCAGCCATGTGATGGCCGAACTCGCGACCGTCGCCGACGACCTCGTCGTGATCTCCGGTGGCCGGGTCAGGGCCAGCGGCACAGTGTCCGAGGTGGTCGCCGGTCATGGGGGCCTTGAGGAGGCATTCTTCGCCCTCACAACCGAGGAGGGGCGATGATGGGAGTTCTTCGTGCCGAGATACTCAAGGCTGTGACTCTGGCCGGGGTGCGACACACCCTGATCGCCGGTGCCGTCATCCCCGCCCTGCTCACCTGGTTCAACGCTCGTGCCGCTTTGCGCGGCTGGCAGGCAGGTGTCGACGGTTGGACAACGCAGGACCTGGCGCAGATCGGGGTCACTGAATCGCTACTTGCGGCGGCTGCCTTGGCTGCGGTCGGGGTGATGCTGGTTTCCAGCGAGTACCGGGAACTGTCCGTCGACCAGGGAGGGGGATATGAACGGGTCACGACGGCATTGGCTATTCCCCGCCGTGGGCCGGGATTGGCGGCCAAGATGCTCGTCGCCTTGCTGCTCATGGTGCCGGTCGCGGTGACGACGAACCTGCTCAGCACCGCAGTGGCCTTGTGGATACTGGAACCTGCCGGGATCGGCTGGGACCGGGAGCGTATCGCGGGGATGCTGGCGGGATGTTGGTACATGATTGCTACCGGGCTGCTCGGTGCGTCGGTGACGGCGGTGCTGCGCAGTGGCCTGGTGCCCATGGTGTATCTGGTGGTCAACAATACTTTGTTCTCGCCGGGCTTTCTGCTCACCCGGTTGACCGCAGCGGCTTGGTATCTGCCGGATACCAGTCTCATTGGCCTGGTGGTCGCGCGCATGGATGACCCCCATCAGCCCACGAAAGTGGTATCGGGGCTGGTGGCAGCTGGCTGGCTGGTGGTTGTGATGGCGGTCGCATGGGTGCTTGAGCGCAGGAGGCCGGTGTGATCAACGCGACTGTTTCCGGGCTGCGCCGGGCGACGACGATTCAGCTGAACTGGTGGGTGCTGATGGCCTGCCCCCTGCTGGGTGCTGGCCTAGCGACGGTGGTGAGACGGGCAACTCCCGAGATCTCGGTGTCCCAGGTGCTATCCACGGTGTTGCCACTTGTCATGGCGGCTCCGGTGTGCTGGGCTGCGGTCGTTGCGGCCGGGGAATACCGCGGTGACCAGCACCGGACCATCCAGCTCGCTGTTCCCGGGGTATGGACGAGGCTGTGCGCGGATGCGGTGCGTCTGGTCGTGGTGGTGATGCTGGGGGCGGTGGTGAGTACGGCGGGATTATCCGTCGCCCTGCACCTGGGCATCAAGGGTGAACTGCTGCCGGTGTTCGTGCTACTCGGTTGCCTGACGGCCTGTGCCGCCATGCTCGCTGATCTGGCGCGCAATGCGGTGGTGGGGGCGTCGGTGATCCTGTGCTTCGTATGGTTCGCGCCCCTGCTCACCCGTACGTGGGCGCGGGGCCGGGATTTCCTGCCGATTGATGAGATCTCCGCGGCCTCGGCCGGGCACTGGCTGCAGGGCGATATCACCCCGGCGATCGTCTGGATGGGCCTGCTTCTCCTGGTGTGGTGCGTGCGTTACTGGTGGCCTATCCGTCGGTGAACCGTCGCAGTGCTCATGGCGTGATCGTGAGATCATGATCGGGTGAGTGATGCGGCCGGTGGGTCGGGCAGAGCGTTCCCCGTCGACGAGCAGATCATCGAATGGCCCGGTTTTGAGGAGGCCTGCGCTGCCGCGGATATCCCGGCGCTGGTGCCCGATGAACTCCCTGAAGAACAGCCTCACTACCTCGTCTACCTGTCCGGGATCGGCATGTCTACCCCCGAGCAACTGCCTGTGGTGGAAATTCCCATGGTGGAACATCTCACCAAGCGACTTGGGGGCACCAAGGTGGTATGGCAGGTATGTCCCTATGCGGTGCACACCCCATCACTGATCCGTCGGCGGCGAAGTTCGAGGTTCTGGGCGGCGGCAACCAGATGGAAATTCGAAAAGAACCGGCTGCGTTACCTGGCCGCGCTCATCAATGTCCGCAACGGCTTCCAGCTGTTCGTCAGCGCAGACCGCCGGGTAACCAGATACAACCGCACCATCGCCCGCAGGGTGGCAGAAGCGCTCATCAGGGCCGGATATGTGCCCGAGAACCGTCGTCCGATTACCTTGCTGGGGTGGAGCGGCGGTGCACAGGTGGCGGCCGGGGTGGCCAGGCATCTGGGAGGTGCGGGCACGCAGGTACGCATCATGTCGATGGCCGGCATCATTTCCGCCGATCCCGGTCTCGGCCGGGCCGAACATATCTGGCACCTGCGCGGCGACCACGATGCGGTGGAGGCCATCGGTGCGACCCTCGCGGTGCGCCGCTGGCCGTTGTTTCGTCATTCCCCGTGGAACCGGGCCCTGGGCGATGGCCGCCTGGAGATCATCTCGATGGGATCGCTGACCCATATTGGCGACCGTGGCTACTATTCGGCGACCACGATCCTGCCCGACGGGCGTACCCCCCGCCAGTACACCGCCGACGCGATCGTTGCCACTTTGTGCGACGCAGGTCTGGCCACCGACAATGGCGAGGTTGGCTGGGAACCTGTGCGGTGACCGGGCACGGTTATCGGCGGTATTGATCCTGCCGGGTGCAGCATCACGCATCGGTTTGGAATGCCGCCCCGATCTCTCACCCCCTGCGAGGTACTGTCACAATTCTGCATGAGGATTTAGGGGTATAATGCCTTGTCAAATGCCTGATCGTGACCGTTGCTAGTGTGGCGCTCTGGTGCGTTCTCATTCACCTGTCAGCTTGGCTGAAGGCCATGGATTCCTCGCCGGGTCCATAGAAGCCGGTTCATGCATCCCCCAACTGGACGCCTTCGACGTTTCCTGTTGGTCCATCAGGTGACCAAAGACCTAAGCCTAATTCATCGATGAAAGCTCCTTCTGCATCGTGAGTGACTTTGAGTCCAAGCCGTGTCTGTATCTCATTGATAACAGATGCAAGCGGCGCGCCAAGAAGTGGTATTCCTGAGAGCATGGGGGTAGCTGGCTCGCAGAATTCCATCATTATCAGTTTATCGTTTGAACCGTAGGTCGCCATGAAACCATTGAAATCTTCAGACAGAGGGGCATCTGGGGTTCTGCGGAACTCTTCGCCAGGCCCGAGAATAGCTTGAAGCTCGGTTCTGTTCATTCCAATTCGGATGTTGTTAGTTCCTTTGCCGTCTATGAGTTCAAAAATCATAGGAGCCCCTTTGTGTATGATCTGGAGTCGTCTGCCCATAAGGTATCGGTTCAATCATTCATCCGCTGGTCAGAAGCTGGTGGCCAAGCTCTGCGACCCCGGCTCTCACCGTCTTGGCTGCTCGAGAACCGCTTCGGTCAGGGTGTCCAGCCCCAGCGCACCCAGTGACAGGGCTCTGGAATGGAACTCGGTCAGGTCGAAACCATCCCCGGCTGCTGCCCGGGCCTGCTCCCGGAGATCAAGCCAGCGCTGTTCGCCAATCCGGTAGCTGGGTGCCTGACCCGGCCAACCGAAATAGCGCAACACCTCGAAGCGGGCATTGGCCTCGGGCATCGACACGTGGGAATTGAAATACTCCCACGCCTTCTCGAAGGTCCACGCGCCGCCACCCACCTCGCCGGGAGCAGGAAGCCCGCAGTGCACGCCGATGTCCAGCACCACGCGGGTCGCCCGCAGTGCCTGGGAATCCAATAAGCCCATGTACATCCCGGGATCATCAAGGAAACCGAGCTCGGCCATCAGCCGCTCCGCATACAGCGCCCAGCCTTCCCCATGTCCCGATACCCACACACCGTTTTGCCGCCATCGGTTGAGATCCTGGTTCGCCATCGCGAAGGCATGCTGCAGATGGTGGCCGGGTGCCCCCTCGTGGTACACCGTGGTCAGTTCCCGCCAGGTGGTGAACGACGTGACCCCCAGCGGAACCGACCACCACATGGTGCCCGGCCGGGAGAAGTCCTCGGAGGGCGAGGTGTAGTAGATGCCGCCCGAAGTGGTGTCCGCGATCCGGCAGTCGATGCGCCGCAACTGCTCGGGAATGACGAAATGTCCGCCATCAACCAGCCGGGCGATGGCCTCGTCGGCCCGGGTCTGCATCCACCGCTGTAACTCAGCGGTCGAATTCAGCCGGTAGCGGGGATCGGCGTCCAGGGCGGCCATCGCATCGGCGATGCTGCCGCCCGCGACGATCTTCCCGGCCGTTGTGCGTTGCTCGGCTTGTACCTTGGCCACCTCGGCGAGCCCCCACGCGTAGGTCTCGTCGATGTTGATCGTCGTGCCCAGGAACTCTCGTGAGGCCAACAGATAACGTTCCCGCCCGACCCCGTCAACCTCAGTGGCCAGCGGCCCCAACTCGCCGCGCAACCGGTCGACAGCACTGCGGAACCCCTGCCGAGCGCTCGCCAAACCACTGGCCAGATCCTCGGCCAGCCCCTTCGGCCGGTCACCAGCCGAGGCGACGAATCTGTCGAAATAGCCATCCGGGGCGATCCACCCGGCCACTTGTTCGACGAGGGTCGTTACCTGCCGCGCCGCGGGGCGGATACCGTAGTCGACGGCGGCCAGTTGCGAAGCGAACCACCCGTCGACGGCCTCCGGGATACGGTGCAGTCGTCGCGCCACCACTGCCCAGTCCTCGTCGGTGTCGGTGGCCATCAGGTCATAGCACTCCTGGATGGCATGCAACCCGGAGACAATCCCGTTGAGACTCGCTAGATCGGTATGCGCTTCGTGCATCTCGATCTCCAGACCCAGCCGTTCACATAGAGCAGAAGCCGTCACCCGATCCATGCTGTCAACGGGTTCTATCTCTTCCAGCGCGGCCAAAGTCGTTCTAGCTAGGTCTGCGCGGGCTGCCAGACCAGCCGGGGAGAAATCGTCATAGGCGTCAGAGGAAATACCGAGTTGGGTGGCGAAGGTTGGAGAACGAACTATCGTTTCTTGCAGGTGGGTCTCGGCCAGGGCATCGGTTGCTGTCATGGTTCGGCGCATCCCTCAAGATTAGGCCTGCCACGGAACCCCAGCACGCACGCGACCGTCGACCAGGAGGAACCATGAGCATGACGTCCAGCCCTGGGAAACAGTGCCCCCAGTGCGGCAAGATGCTGCCGGTGACGGCGGCCTTCTGCTCCATGTGTGCCACCCGGCAACCGGCGACACCCGGCGCGGCATCAGGGCGCTCCAGTCCTGGCGCATCCCTGGACCATGCCGAGGACGTCGGCATCACGCTGTTATTCGACGAACCGGAAACAGACCCCGAGCTTGGCACCGAGCCCGAACCGGCCCCCCCACCGCCCGTCGCCCAGGACCCCCAGCCCGCCCCCGGGATGGCTCGTTCTGGGATGGACGATGACCGGACCCATGTCATCCAGATGCGACCCGGGCCGGCGGTCACGGGTGGTGTCGTTCAGAGTCCTACTCCCAGCCCGGATGCTGCACCTGCATCTGGCGCACGTCTCGAGAACAGGGGCCACGATGAACCCACCCGGGTGATCCAGATGCCCTCCGGCCCAGATGAGCCCACCGTGGTGATCACCAGCGGTCCGATTGACGCTCCCGCTCCCCATTCCGGCAACAATGCGACGTCCCGGAACTGGACAGATGCCGGATCCGATGATGCACCAACTCAGGTGATGCAGTCCGTCGGCTCGGTTCCTGCAGACGTCCCGCCCCAGAAACCTGCGGTCGCCACCCATCTGGGCAACCAGCCGTGGCAGAACACCGCATCATCGCCCCTGGCCAACGAGACCGGTTGGAGCGACCATTCATCTGGATCATCGGATGCCTCCGCATCGACACCCCCTCGGCGCCCCCCGGTGGACCCAGCGCCCCCCATCCCCATCGCCGAGGAGCAGGGCCGGGGCCCCTCGCTGCCGTCGCCAGTGATCACCGGCATCGTCACCTTTTTGTTCGGCATCTTCGGGGTGATCCCGGCCTTCATCAGCCATGACCGGGCACAGCAGGCAGGTGCGTCGTCGAAGAGGTACTGGTTCACCTTCGGCATCTTCTTTGTGGTGAATACCCTCGTCGCAGCGCTTCTGGTGGTGCCTGCCGTATCTAAGGCGCTCAAGGGATCCAATGGTGCTAGCAATCCCGGCGTCAGTGCGGGTACCCAACCCACGGCGGGTGGATCGGCCAGCTCCGGGGCCGAGATGGAGTATCCGCCCGGGGCTACCGAATGTTCCGCCACTGTCGCAGCGGGAAATGCGGAGACCAGCTGCGAATTTTCCCTGGCCGTCGAGAAGGCCTTCCTGGCCTCCCCCCGGGCTTCCACCCAGGTGGTGAAGGCTCACTCCCCGGTTACCCACAAGGATTACGAGATGACCTGCGTCACCGTTGACATCACCGGGGCAGAGCACGATGCCACCACCTGCAAGGGTGGCAACAATGCGGTGGTGCTTATCAGGTCCTGATCGCAGTGGACCGTCGTTGACTGTAGCCAGGCCACGGCCAGGCATCAGCGACGTAGCCAAGTCTTGATCGCGGCGATCCGGGCCTCCACCTGGTCGCTGGTGCACTGGGCCAGGGCCGGGCCACCGCATTCCCGGCGCAGATTCGCGTGCACGTGGGAGTGTGGGATGCCTTTCATCCGCGCATACTGGGCCACCAGCGAGTTGAGTTCCTTGCGGCGGGCGGTGATCTGACGGTGCAGTGCTTCTGCGGGGGGCACCTTTTCGCGTCGCATCTGCCGGTCGTGGCGTTTCACTTGGCGACGCTGCCGCTCGGCCAGCAGTAGTTTCACCTGGCTGGCGTCGAGCATTCCTGGAAGCCCCAGGTAGTCGGCCTCGTCGTCGCTGGTCGGTACTGCATGCATCCCGTAGGCCTGGGAATCGAAGAGAACATGGTCGAAGCTCGCCTCGGAGCTGACCATCTCGTAGGCCCCGAGCAGGTCGTCACTGGCCGCCTCGGTGCGGTTCGCCTGCTCTATCAAGGCCTCGGTTTCTTCCCACACGTCCGCCGTTTCGTTACTGCGGGGTTTGCCCAGCACATGGTTGCGCTGGCGTTCCAGCATCGAGGCATGGGCCAGAATGATCGGCACCGTTGGCAGGAAAACGGTTGCCAGTTCGCCACGCCGTCGCACCCGGACGAACCGGCCCACGGCTTGGGCGAAGAACAACGGGGTGGATGTCGAGGTGGCATATACCCCGACAGCCAGCCGCGGTACGTCGACCCCTTCCGAGACCATGCGCACCGCCACCATCCATCGCGCGTCTCCCGCGGAGAACTCCTCAATACGTTTCGAGGACGCGGCATCGTCGCTCAACACGACCACCGGGGATTCCCCGCTGACCTTCCCCAGGGTGCGGGCGTAGGCGCGCGCCGACTCCTGGTTCGAGGCGATCACCAGCCCGCCGGCGTCGGGGATGTGGCGACGCACCTCGGTGAGACGACGGTCTGCGGCTCGTAGTACCGCGGCGATCCATTCGCCCTTCGGATCTAGGGCGGTACGCCAGGCCTGGGAGGTGATGTCCTTGGTCTGGATCTCCCCGAGATTGACCGCCATCTCCTCGCCGCTGGAGGTGCGCCAGCGCATCGGGCCGCCGTAGTTCATGAATACCACTGGGCGCACCACATGGTCGCGCAGCGCCTCCGCATAGCCGTAGACGTAGTCGGCGCGGGAGACCAGGGAACCGTCGGGTTGCTCATCGTAAGCGACGAAGGGAATCCGTGATTCGTCGGAACGAAACGGGGTGCCGGTGAGGGCCAGCCGCCGGGTCGCGATGGCGAAGGCCGATTCGATAGCCTCCCCCCAGCTCAGTGCATCACCGGCGTGGTGGATCTCGTCGAAGATCACCAAGGTGTCGTAATTGGAACACAACCCTTCGTAGTGCCACGGTTTCACCGCCACCCCCGCATAGGTGACCGCCACACCGTGGAACTGCCTAGACCTCCCTTGACGGCGTCCCCCATTGCCGGGATCGAGTTGTATACCAATCCGGGCGGCGGCGTCGGCCCACTGGACCTTCAGGTGTTCGGTGGGCACCACGACGATGACCCGCTTCACGGTCCGGGAGTGCAGAAGTTCGGATGCCACGCGCAGCGCGAAGGTGGTCTTACCTGCTCCCGGGGTGGCAACGGCCAGGAAATCCTTACGGGGCGAGCAATGGTAGAGCTCCAACGCCTCCTGCTGCCAGGCCCGCAGGGACGCAGACGTGCCCCACGGGGTGCGTTGGGGATAGGCGGGAGGGAGCCGGTCGAAAGTGGCCGAGGTCACGGCAGCATCAACTCAGTCCTCAAGAGCTGCTCTGCGGGCTGCGCGACGAGGAGCAGCCACCTCCGCGAATTCCTCCACTGGTTCTTCGATCATGGCCCGGCGTCTCGCCCCGGGTTTGGGGGCCGCCGGGAGCGCGTCGGAGAACCGGGATGCGGGCGGCAGTGGAGCTTGCGGTGTCGGGGCGGAGAATGCGTACTGCGGTAGGGGCGGGCTGACGTGTGTGTCGGTATCAGTATCGGTGTCGGTGGGATCGAAGAAGACAGGCTCCTTGATCTGGGTGATCATCGCGGGTTGCTGGGAAGCAGGCGGGATGGCGACCGGCTGTTGCGTGACCTCGGCCGCATCCTCCAGCAGGGCAGTGTCGCGCACGAAGACCACCCAGGATGTGACCATCCCCACTGTCCCGGCCCCCAGCATGGCGAAGTGGGGGCCCGATCCTTGGCCGGTGAGTACGTCGAACAGGGCAAAACCCATCGGCAGCCCGAAGGCTGCGATGGGTACCACGTGCATCGTCGTGCGGTCGGTGACTACTGGGGTGCGCCGACCCGACCCTTGCGACATCAGCCAGCCATACCAGCCGATCAACCCCACCCCGACGAGCAGGGCAAGTATGCGCATCAGCAGTGGGGCGATACCCAGGGCGAAGAAGGCCGCCCCGCATACCACCATGACCACCGAGGACACGAGAAGGATCGACAGCAAGATGATGGCGACCGGGTGTTTCACCGGATGCGGGGGGATGGTTGACAGCGCGTCGCCGTCCGTATTCTGCTTTCCGCGCATGAATTTCCCCCTTCCCTGTGACCACCCATAGTAGTTCGCGTGGCGACGAAGGGCACGGGTCCGTTACGCCGGGTGCATATTTCGGCTGGTCAGCATGGAGAATTGGGCTCTCGGAGAGGTTGAGGTCCTGGTTTGTGGTGGTGCTCGGTCATCGTGGATACCCCGGCGGTCAGTCACCGGCCAGGGCGCTGTGCACCAGTAGAATCCTGTTCATGAGTGAGACCGTGTCCTCGGCCGGGGATTTCATCAACGAGATCGTGCGCGCTGACAATGCTGCCGGTACCTACTCCGGCCGGGTTCAGACCCGGTTTCCACCCGAACCGAACGGTTACCTGCACATCGGCCACGCCAAGGCGATCACCGTCGACTTCGATACCGCGGCCAACCACGGCGGGGTATGCAATCTGCGGTTCGACGATACGAATCCCGACACCGAGGACACCGAATTCGTCGACTCGATCCTCGGTGACATCCAGTGGCTCGGTTTCCAGCCCAACGAGATCTTCTACGCATCCGACTACTTCGAGCAACTCTACCAGTGGGCCGAGTACCTGATCGGTGAGGGTAAGGCCTATGTCGATGACCAAGATGGGGAGACCATCTCCGCCCAGCGCGGTGGTTACGGCAAACCCGGCATCGAATCCCCGTTCCGGAACCGCGACGCAGCCGAGAACCTTGATCTGTTCCGTCGCATGCGGGCCGGGGAATTCCCCGACGGCTCACGGGTACTGCGCGCGAAGATCGACATGAATGCCGAGAACATGCAATTGCGCGACCCGGTGCTCTATCGCATCCGCCGCGGTCACCACCACCGCACCCACGATGCTTGGGTGATCTACCCCACCTACGACTGGGCGCACGGTCAATCCGATGCTGTCGAAGGGGTCACTCATTCGCTGTGTACTCTCGAATTTGTCTCCCACCGTCCGCTCTACCAATGGTGTCTTGATCAACTTCCGCTACTTGGCGACAAGCCGAAACAGATCGAATTCGCGCGCCTGGAGTTGACCTGCACCGTCACCTCGAAGCGTCGGCTGGCCAAACTCGTCGCCGACGGGGTGGTTGACGGATGGGACGATCCGCGGATGCCCACCCTGTCCGGGCTGCGCAAGCGGGGCTACCCGGCCTCGGCAATCCGCACCTTCTGCCGGGCAATGGGGGTTTCGAAGACCAACTCCCGCCAGGCCATCGAGGAACTTGAAGCCTATGTGCGTCGTGACCTCAACGCCACGGCTCAGCGCCGGATGGCGGTGTTGCGCCCGCTCAAGGTGACGATCACGAACTGGCCTGCGGGTCAAGTGGAGCACTTCGAGGTGGCCAACAACCCGGAGAATCCTGGCGACGGCACTCGCCAGGTGGCCTTCAGCGGTGAGTTGTGGATCGAGCGCGAGGATTTCGCCTTGGAGCCCCCGCCGAAATTCTTCCGGCTGTCGGTTGGCCGAGAGGTACGGCTGCGCGGCGCCTATTTCATCACCGCCACCGAAGCGATTACCGACGAGTCAGGTGAGGTCGTCGAGGTACTGGCCACCTACGACCCGCAGACCCGTGGTGGCAATGCCCCCGATGGGCGCAAGGTGAAGTCCACGATGCATTGGGTTTCGGCGCCCCATGCCGTCGAGGCGAGTGTCGCCCTTTACGACCGGTTGTTTACCGCAGCCCTGCCAGGCGAGGCCACCGGCGAACCCCTCGACGATCTCAACCCCAATTCCCGGGAGTTGCTCACCGGGTGTCAAATGGAGGCCGCCCTTACCGAGACCGTTCCCGGCCAGGTGGTCCAGTTTGAGCGACTCGGCTATTTCGCCCCCGACCCTGACAAATCCATGTACTTCCATCGCACTGTCGGCCTGCGTGATGAGTGGGCCGCCATCCAGAAACGAGGCGGAAAATGATCCAGCGCATCAACCCTGAGGCATTGAGCATCTCCCCGGTTTACTCCCAGGCCGTGCTGGTGTCGGGTGCCCAGTTGCTGTTCATCGGTGGTCAAAATGCGGTACGCGAGGGCGCAATCATCGGCGATGCGCTCACCCAGACCCGGGTCTGCTTGCAGAATGTGGTGGCCTGCTTGCAGGAGGTCGGCGCGGCGGTGTCCGACCTGGTCAGCATGGAGATCAAGATCGTTTCGGAGGTTGATGCTCGCTCCTGCGCCCGGGTCGCCGCGGAATTCCTCGATGGAGTCACCCCGGCCATCTCGGTGTCGATCGTTGCTGGGCTCGTTGTGCCCGGCGCCTTGGTCGAGATCTCTGCGGTGGCCGCCGTCGACGATGTCTCAGAGACCACCTGGATGGGCCGCGAGAGGTGAGCCGCGCATACTGCGTGAGCGGATGATCTGATGTGGCGCTGAGTTTCGGGATGACCGACCGAAGCCGTGCGATACATTTACGTATCGGCTGCCAATCTCTCCGGATTGTTGCCAGAGGACCTTGAAATGCCTAGTCAAAAGGTGATCGGAAGGGGTCGAAGAGGGGTCTCACAGAAGGCGTAATCTCCCCAATCTGCTAAACTAGCATCGTCACAAGTCGCGGACCAAGGTGGCCCGCTGGTCCATGCGGACAACAGCACGAGGACGGTTCATGAAGTTCCAAGTCGGTAAGACAGTCATCCACCCGCATCACGGCCCTGCCGCGGTGGCGAACGTCTTGACCCGCACGGTGAAAGGTAAAGAGGTCGAGTACGTCGAACTGGAGGTCGTGGCCTCCAAACTGCGCGTCTCCCTGCCTATCTCGAAGGCGGAAGAGATCGGTATCCGCTCCGTTGCCGGGGCCGAGGAACTTGATCGCTTGGCCGAGGTCCTGTCTGGTCCGACAGTCTCTGAGGAGCCCCAGTGGTCGCGTCGCTATAAGGCGACCCGCGCATCCATCGCATCCGGTGATCCGCTGCAGTTGGCCGCCGTGGTGCGTGATTTGGTCCGTCGTCGTGAGCGCGGTTCGCTGTCTCTCGGTGAGAAGGACCTGCTCAAGGAAGCTTCGGCCCCGCTGCTCGCGGAGATCGCCCTGGCAGTCGATATCACCGAGGAGACCGCTCGCGAGATCACGTTCACCATGATCATGGAGGAGTCTCGCGAGGCCTTGGATGCCTTGGCAGCCCAGACTGTCTGATCCCTACCCTCACGTTGCATCATGACTCCCGGCATCGTACTCGACCTAGTTTTGGTTGCCGTCATGGTGGTCTGGGGCGTGTCTGGGTGGCGGCGTGGAGCCTTGGCTGCGGTGCTCGGGGTAGCCGGAGTCATCGGTGGTGGCTGGTTCGGATTGTGGATTGGCCCCAAGTTGCTGGAACTGCTGCCAGAACTTGCTGGGCAGCGCGGTTTCCGTCTGATCGCCCTCACCGCAATGTTCCTGGCAGGGGTCGGTATTGGCAGCAAGCTGGCGGCCATCCTGCACAATAAAGTCGGCTCCGATGAGCCCGCCCGCGGCATTGATGCCGCATTGGGGGCTGTCGCCAATGTATTCGTCGTCGTGATCGCATCGTGGTTCTTCATCGTCGCGGTGCGGCCTTTCGCCACCCCGACCGTCCAATCGGCCATCGACGGCTCCCGGATTCACGCCACCATCGACTCGTTTATCCCCGAGCAGTTCTCCGAGTTGGCCACCCGGACCGTTCAGGACTTGGTCGCCCACTTGCCGGTGGTTTTCGGCGGGGTTGACCCTGTCTTGCCGACAGAGGAATCCGATGCGGGCATAGTGAACGACCCGCAGGTGCTGGGCGTGGCGGCCTCAGTGGTCGAGGTTGCCACCCGCTCACCTGCCTGTGCCAGCGATTCCACCGGTTCGGGGTGGGTGGTCTCGCCCGGACGGGTGGTGACCAATGCCCATGTCGTCGCAGGTTCCCGCTCCCTTACGGTGGCCCGCGCCACCGGGGGCGGTGCGCTGTCGGCCACAGTCGTTGCCCTTGACCCGGATCTCGACGTGGCAGTGCTGGCCGTCGACGGACTCGACGCCCCCGCGCTTCCCCGCGCACCCCAGCCATTGGCAGCGGGTGCCGATGCCGTGGCCGCGGGATTTCCATGGGGTGGGCCCTACCATCTGTCCCCTGGCAGAATCCGGGGAACCCTCGTTGAGCAGTCCACGGACATCTACGGCGGCGAGGGTGTGGCCCGGGAGATCTACGCGGTGCGCGGCACGGTTCGTCCCGGCAATTCGGGTGGCCCGCTGGTGGACACCGACGGTCATGTGATTGGCACGGTCTTCGCTATGTCGCTGAGCGACCCGGAAACTGGTTATGCGCTTACCGACGCGGCTACCGCCACCCTGCTTGACCAGGCCCCCTCGCTCACCCGGGAAGTGGATACCGGGGACTGCCCGGCTGGGTGAGGTTTGGACCAATTGGGTGCCCGGGGATCTTCTATCTCGCGGGGGTGGTCTTCCTGGGCGTTCAGGGTGTTCTTCCGCCCAGGAATTGACAAGAAACTTGTTTCCAAAATGGTCCGCAGAGGGATGACATCCTGGATAGTGATGCCGAGAATAGCCCCATGAGCGAGTCACGAGTTGTCATTATCGGTGGAGGTTTCGCAGGGCTGCATGCGGCCAGGGCACTGACGGCCACCGGTCACGAGGTCACCATCATCGACCGTCATGCCTACACAACCTTCCAACCGTTGCTCTACCAGGTGGCTTCCGGCGGGCTGAACCCCGGCGACGTCACCTACTCGCTGCGCCGCTGGGCCTCAAACGATTCTTCCCACTTGGCCAGCTTCCGCCGGGCGACGGTTACCGGGATCGACTTCGACAACAAGCAGGTCATCGTCTCCCGGGGCAAGCCGGTTTCCTACGACAAGCTGGTTATCACCGCGGGTGTCGGTGCCAACTACTTCGGCATCCCGGGGGCGGCCGAGAACACCAAGCTCATCTACACCCGCGGTCAGGCTCTTGAGGTGCGCGACATCATCTTCACCGGCCTGGAACTGATGGCCGCTCAAGGCGACCCCAACAAACGGTTCACTGCGGTCGTCGTCGGTGGCGGGCCCACCGGGGTGGAGACCGCCGGTGCGCTCGCCGAGATGAAGACCCAAGCTCTTCCGGTGCTCTACCCCGAGACCACCGTCGACACCTTCCACGTGGTGCTCGTCGAGATGTCCGACCGGCTGCTTAGCCCCTTCGACCGTCGGCTCCAGCGCTACACCCATCGGGAACTGTCGCGCATCGGGGTGGACGTGCGGCTGAACACAGCGGTGAAGGAAGTCTTCCCGGATCACGTCGAACTCGCCGATGGCGGTACCCTCGATTCCGACATCGTCATCTGGGCTTCTGGCGTGGCCGCCCATCGCGCTGTGTCAGACTGGGGCCTGCCGCAGGGCCGCGGCGGACGGGTCCTGGTCGACAACACCCAGCAGGTGATCGGTCGGCCCGGTGTCTATGCCGCCGGTGATGTCTGCTTGTGCGAGGAGAATCCGGTTCCCCAGCTTGCCCAGCCGGCTATCCAGCAGGGCCAGCTGGTGGCCCGCAACATCATCAATGCCGAGAAAGCCCTGCCTTTGGAGGAGTTCTCCTACATCGACAAGGGCACCATGGCCACCATCGGTCGCAATGCAGCCGTGGTGCAGTTGCCCAACGGGATCAAGCTCACCGGTTTCGCTGCGTGGGTGATGTGGGTGGCCGTTCACCTGATGACCCTTCTGGGGGGCCGCAACCGGATCACAGCAATGATCAACATGCTGGTCCGTTACTTCGCATGGCCGAAGTCCGCAGCAGGGATCATCGGCGACTTCGCGGATTCCCCGGCTACCCTTGCCGCCCGTGAGGACGACTGAAGTTTTTGGGCGGAAAGTGGTTCAGTGGTGTGGCAGATCACTGGTGTTGCAGGATCTCTGGATCGGCGGCGGCGGCCTGCAATTCGTCCCAGACCTTCTGATGACCAGGATCGGTGCCAACCGACCATCGTGAGGGCATCCGGGATGGCACCTGCTGCAGGCCTAGGAGATCCACGGCGGCGTGCCAGCCGACGACCACGTGCCCCCGGTTGGTGTGCAGATCCAGATACTCGACCTCGGGCAACAGAATTCCTGCCCGGATGTCATCGGAGGTGATGGTCGTGGCTGTCGGGTTGAGGGCCTCACCGGTCAGGCTGGCGAGAGGAGCCGTGGCGGTGAGTTCATCCGGATGCCCTTCCGGAATCGCGTACTGGTTGCGCACGAAAAGTCGTCGCTGCACCCAAGAGCGATGGGCCAGTGGATTACCCGGCTGGTGCCAGGGCACCAGCGAACCGTTCTCGTGGACGAGGGCGAACGGGGCCATCGCTCGTCTGTCATCAAGGTAATGGTCGAGGGCATATTCCAGGGCCGCTTCGATGGCTGTCTCGTCGGCTTCGGGAAGGACGAACATTTCGTTACGTTCCACCGGGAACACGAGCTGACGGGAGCGGACCCGGAGACGGTTTGCGACGGTGCGGATCGGTTTGGCGAAGGTGCGAGGGAAAACTAACCAGGAGGGTTGGTAGCCGTACGGTGATACGAAGAATAACCCGCCTTGTCCAGTCGCACCTATGGGCATCACCCGGGTCATCATCCCGGAGCGGAGCAGGTTTTTCCTGGCAACCTCGAACAGGCGCTCATCGGAGACATCCCATGTGGTCGCACTAGCCCTGTTCAGCAGGCTTGTCGCCTCCGGATGATCGACTCCGATGATCTCGGCACAATGGGAGACGAGGGGGCGGGCAACCACCCCGCCACGGGCCATAGCATCCTGGAGCAAGCCCACGGGTCGCACTAGGGGCATGAGCCGCTCCCACGGAGGCTCTGGCTGCTGCTCTGCGTTGTCGATGAGGAATTTTTGCAGGTGGTGGACGGTGATGCGCACCCGCTCGGCGAAAGGCAGGCCGCGGCTGTCGCGCTCGGGGGCGCTGCACCAGAACTCGGCGGGTTCCTCGCGGCCCTGTTCGCGCACATGAACGCAAACGGATTTGGTGATGGTGATCTCCGCCGTGGGGTATACCTCACGGGCTGCGGCGGCCAGCACCTTCTCGAAATCTTCTTCCATGCTGTTCAGCTTAATTGCTGTGGTGTCTTCATGCGGTGCCCACCATTGATCGTGGGAACCATGGAATCCGGCAGGGTGATGAAGGTTACCATTCACCGGGTGCCGGATTTAGTGATACTGGAATCAGTCCAAGTGGCGAAGGAAACCCCAGGGATCGGCGAGGAAATGCCGTTCTCCGATCACCAGGTCGAGATCGGCCCATTCCCGCGAGGTGATTCCGTCGGCGTCGAATTGCAGGATTTTCGCCCCCGGTATCGCGGCAAGCACGGGAGAATGAGTGGCGAGCAGGAGTTGGACGCCTGCGGCGCGGGACAGTTCGGTGAACATGGCCAGCACCCGCAGCGAGGAATTGAAAGACAGCGCCGATTCCACCTCGTCGAAGACGTAGAGCCCTGGCTTAGGTTCGCCGTTATCGGTGAAACAGCGCGTGGTGATGATCTCCCAGAACGCCTCACCGTGGCTGTACTCGTGCAACCTGGGGGAGACGTTCGTCCGTTCCAAGTAAGTGAACAGTCCATGCATCGTCTCTGCCCGAAAGAAATAGCCCCACCGCGACGCAGTGGCTCCCCGGGACAAGGTGAGGTGCTGCGCTAGCACCGATTCACTGCGCCGGGTGGTGTGCATGGCTCCGGTAGACCCGCCTTCGGGGTTAAGCCCGAAGGCCTCTGCGATCGCTTCGGTGATGGTTGACTTACCCGAACCGTTGTCCCCGACGAGAACGGTGCAGGAGGTGAGCCTCAGCGGTTCGGTGAACAACTGGGCGACGGCTGGGATGGTGAACGGCCAGTGGGATGGATCCCGGGGGGTGCTGTTCCCGGATACTGAGCGTATCGGCTGGTTAAGTTCAGCCATCCATCCGCCCATGCCGCCACCCTACATGCTGAATCAGCCTCGCTTCCGGGATGCAGTTGTGTACTGTGCACAACCATCCGGATACCTACAGCCCGGGATGTCCACAACTGTGCACATCCCTGTGGAAGCATGATTGAAGTCGGAATGACAAGCGGTGATGCGTGTATCACGTGTGTGTAGTTACACCGATGTGGTTATCCCCAGATGTGTACAACTTTGTGGAAAAGCTGTGATCCCTGAGTCCTTGCTGGCTACTGTTGACGAGTAGGCGCCCCGCCCCATGCCGACTCGGTTCTGCTCTAGATCGTTCCCCGGTACGTCCTGTATTCCGAGATGCCCCCAGTACGGAAGGAACTGTGATGGAATACCTTGTCAGGCCGATCCAGCCGGAGGAATACGGCATGCTGGCCGATTTTTGCTATGAGGCGATCTTTGTTCCCGAAGGGGTCGAGCCCCCGCCCCGGTCAATCGTCGAATTGCCCGAATTGCGGATCTACCACGAGAACTTCGGAGACCCTGATGACCATGGCATGGTGGCTGAGGTCGACGGACAGGTAGCCGGGGCGGTGTGGTTGCGGATCATGAACGACTACGGCCATGTGGATGATGCCATGCCATCTTTGTCCATCGCCCTGCTTCCCAGATACCGCGGCCAGGGTGTGGGGACCGCGCTGTTGACTGCGATATTGGCGAAAGCCAGCGAGGCTGGGTACCCGGGTGTCTCCTTGTCAGTGCAGAAGGCGAACCCGGCTCACCGGCTCTATCGCCGGTGTGGGTTCGAAGAAGTCGTGCGGAACGAGGAGGAGTTCATCATGGTTCGCCCCTTGGTCAACCCTGAGAAGTGATCGACCGGATGTATTTTTCTACACTGTAGATTTACAGTGGTCCCATGACGACCCCACGCATGAACTCCCGCACGACCGCCACCATCGATTACGACACTGTCGGACGCTACTGTCGGCTGAAAACCTTCTACGGTCTGTCCATCGCCGTACCCTGGGCGCTGTGGCTCATCGCCGGATGGGTCTCCCATCGCGGGAACCAGACCCTGGCCCTCCAGTGGATCATCGCGCTGTTGGGTCTGTGCGGGCTGCTCACCCCGACACTCGTCGCCTGGCGGCTGGTCAGCCAGGATCCGCACCTGCGTCGTGACATCCGTGACCGGCTTCGGAGCAGGGGAATCACCAAAACTGGTGCCATGGCGGCGGTCATGACCATGCCCGTTGCCCTGCTGGTGGCCATCGCGATCTCCGTCGCTCTCGGTGGATCGCCTGACCAGTTCTCCCTCAAAACCCATTCCGCAGTCATGATCGGGGTCATTCCCGGCTGGCTCACCATCACGCTGGCTCCGTTACTGGAAGAACTCGCCTGGCATAGCTATGGAACTGATGCCCTCACCGCTCGCTGGAGCTTGTGGCGCTCCACATGGATGTTTGCCATCTTCTGGGCGCTGTGGCACATCCCGCTGTCCGCCATCCAGGGCTCTTACCAGGCAGAGGTCGCCGAAGTCGGTCTCCTGGCCAGCATCAATTTCCTGTTCTCCGTGTGGCCCTTCATGATCCTGATGAACTGGTTGTACTACCGCAACGGGCGCAACGTGTGGATCGCCGTTGCCTTCCACCTGGCGGCGAATATCGGCAATGAGATCATCGCAGCTGAGCCCGACACCAAGATCATCCAGACGTTGCTGCTGCTTCCCATCTGCGGGTGGGTGCTATGGCATGATCGAACTCTGTTCTTCACCCGCCCGGAGAAGCGAGAAAAACGATGAGTCCCCGACCATCCAAGACGAGTCGCGAGCAGATCGTGTGCGCCGCCATCGGCATGCTTGACGCAGGTAAGGAACTCAGCATGAGAGCCCTCGCCGCATCGATGAGGGTGGACCCTATGACCCTCTACCACCACCTGCCCAATAAGGACGCCTTACTCGACGCGGTCCTCGACCATGTGTGGGGTGAGGTCGCTGTGAATCCACCGGTCCCCGGCTCCGGGTGGCAGGGGGTCATCATCGAACTGGCTGATGGATTGCGCGCGGTGCTGCTCGCTCATCCCCGGCTTGCTGGTCTCGTCGCGTCGCGTCCGGCGATCACTCCTACCCTGCTCGCTAGCATAGACAGGGTTCTGGGATGGCTGTACCAGGAGGGGCTGGCCGCAGCAGAGGCCTTGCGCATCCTCGACTGCGTCATCGGCTACGTCATCGGCAAGGTGCAGCAGGAGGTGCGTCCGCCTGAGCTGGGCGCCCAGCTCTTCGAGGAAGGCCTCAGTGTGGCGGAACACACTCATCCGCATCTGGCCGAGGCCTTGTCTGATGGCTACGACTGGGCCCCCGATGCGGAGTTTCGGATGGGTCTGGAGGCTCTGGTGCGTGGGTGGGCCGTTGGCGGTTGAGCGATGACCTGCCGCCGGGTTGTGGAGACTGAGAGGGTGTAACCGCTGGCGGCCTGCATCGCATCACTACACAGGGACCGGGGCTGTCAGAGTTCCCGCCCGACAGGCGATGTGGCCCGGTCCGAGCCGTGATGCCCGGGATCATCATTCTGACTTGGTGTTTCGTGGCTGCAAAGGCGTGCAATCGCTGCCTCGCAAAATGAAGTTTTCTCGGTGCGGCTAGACAATCTGGGCTACAAAGATAGATCCATCGGGTAATAGACCCCACAGGTGTTCGTTCTTAATCTTGTGTGCAAGAAAGATGTTTTGAGCACCACAGGAGGGGCAGTGACATCTCTAGCAATCGAGACCAATGGGCTCGAAAAGAAATATGGACGGCGGCGTGGCCTGGTCGATCTTAACTTGCAGGTTCCTCAGGGGACAGTGTTTGGTTTCATCGGCCCAAACGGTGCCGGAAAAAGCACCACGATCCGGATCTTGTTGAACTTGATCCAACCCACTGGTGGCACCGCCACGGTACTGGGCCGGAAGCTTGGTGACGAAAAGGTGGCTGTCCGCCGTCAGATTGGGTATCTTCCCGGGACGCTGATTCTTGAAGGACGGCAGAAGGTAAAGGATCTTCTCACTTACCTGGGAAATCTTCGCGGTGGGGTTGATCGGCGTGTCATGGATGATCTGTGCGACCGGCTCGAACTGGACGTCAACGCGAGCATCAACAAGTTGTCCAAGGGCAACAAGCAGAAGGTCGGTATCGTGCAGGCGTTCATGCACCAACCGGAACTGTTGATTTTGGATGAGCCAACCAGTGGTCTCGATCCATTGTTGCAGCACACCTTCCTCGAGCTCGTGGAGGAGGCCCACCGAGACGGGCGAACCGTCTTCATGTCCTCGCATGTTCTGTCAGAGGTTCAACAGACTGCGCAGGTGATCGGTGTCATCCGAGAAGGGCGCATGGTGAAAGTGCAGAATGCAAAAGAGATGCACTTGGAATCGTTGCGCAGGGTTGACATCGAATTTGCCGAATCTGTTCCCCGCGAGATGTTCGTGAAGATCCCGGGCCTGAAGAACCTGAATGTGGCCGGTAATCATGTCAACTGTGATCTGGTGGGTTCTCCTGATCAACTTGTCAAGGTTGCGGCTCGGTTCCCAATGGTCAGTCTGCTGTGCGAAGAGCCTGACCTCGAAGAGACCTTCTACTCCTACTACGAAATGGCTGAGAAAAATGCTTCGTAATCCGTTCTTGAAGTTTTTCTACGACCAGCGGGTATCGCTGCTGGTGTGGAACATCGCTTTGGTCGCAACATCGGTCATGTACGTCGGGTTCTACCCAATGATGAAGGATCAGCAGATGGCATCGGCGATCAACAGCTATCCCGAAGCCGTGCGTGATGCATTGGGTCTTCAGGATCTTGCCAGTCCTGCTGGCTATCTCTCCGGTACAGTGTTTGGACTGGTTGTTCCCACATTGGTCATCATCTTTGCAGTGCTGCTGGGGTTGAAAGTGAACGCAGCCGATGAAGAGGCGGGGACGCTCGACTTGCTGATGTCGTATCCAATTAGCCGAACGAGCTTCTACGTGCAGCGGGCAGCTGCGGTGCTGTGCTGCCTGTTGGATGCCTGCGCACTCATTTTCATCGCGGTCTTGCTGACCTCCCGTGTGGTGGACATGCAGATTGAGGTCGATCGGCTTGCTGCGGCATGCCTGCTTCTTGTGGCCTTGGCCGCTGTGTTCGCCATCTTGGCGGTGGCTGTCTCGGGCGTGATGGGCCGACGGGCTGTGGCAGGTGGGGTCGCAGGTGCAATTGCAGTGGTGGCCTATCTGGCCAATAGTTTCGCCCCACAGATTCCTGATATTGAAGGCTTGCGCAAGATATCGGCCTTCTACTATTACTCCGCAGGCGACCCCTTGAGCAAGGGGCTTGACCTAGGGCATCTGGGGATCTTGACAGCTGCTGTGATTCTGCTGCTGGTCGCAGGTTCATATGCCTTCTCCCGGCGCGATATTGCCAGTGTCTAGGCCCTCTGGGTCGGCTACCCAACCATCATCCCCGACGAGTCAAAGGTGTCAACCATGACTGCTCACAGCACGATCACGTTTCCTATCCCTTCAGCGCAGGACCAAACAGGTCTAGCCGACGCGCTTGTCCTCGTCACCGGAGGCACCCGAGGACTTGGGCGGACCATCAGCGAGCGGCTCGCGGGAGCAGCGGCACGCGTGGTGTGTGTTGCAAGGGACGTCAAACATGTCAATGACATGGGAATCGGTGCCGTTCCCGTGATCGGCTGTGAGCCCTGTGACATCTCCAACCCTGAAGATGTTTCAGTGATGATTCAGCGAGTAGAAAATCATTTCGGTCCGATTGATGCGATGGTCTGCAATGCTGGAATTCATCTCGATGGGCGATTCGACCGTCAGTCCAGCTGGCAATGGAATCAGGTCATTGGTACAAACCTTCTCGGTACAGCAAACTGTCTGCGAGCAGTGCTTCCCGGGATGAGGCGCCGACGGTCTGGGCGTATCGTGATGGTTTCTTCCATCTTGGGCTGCCGAGTGATGCCGGGAGCTTCCTCCTACTGCGTCAGCAAAGCGGCAATCAACATGCTCATACGCTGTACTGCCGCGGAGAACGGCGGTTCCGGGATCCGGATCAACGGCGTGGCGCCCGGATACGTGGAAACTGGTATGGGGCGTGAGGTGGAAAATAATATTGAGCTTCATGAGCGTGTTTCTCGCGCATTGGTGACTCAACGTTTTGCCCACCCCCATGAAGTTGCTGACTGCGTCAGCTTCCTTCTCAGTAACCAAGCAAGCTACATAAATGGTGAGATAATTGAGGTGAGTGGCGGTGTCCACGACTTTTACTGAAAGAAAGCCGGATCGATCCGGCACCCTAGGGGTTTCCCCTTCCCTGCTTCGTCAGCGACTCAGCATCGATTGTGTCGGGCTTGAGTATAAACATTGTTCCAGTGGATTGACATTTCCAGTCGGTATTTCTAGCTCTGGTAGCTACTATCCTGGACAGGTCATCGATAATCAATTCTGGACTAAATTAGTTGATACTAATGAGGAATGGATTGTCGCGAAGACCGGCATTCAGACCCGTAGATTTTTGCCTGAAGGGCAGCTGTGTTCCGACATGTGCGTCCGGGCAGCTCGTGCAGCGCTGGAAAACGATCGGCTCTCCAGCAGCGACATCGACGTGATTATCGTGGCTTCCATTACTCCCGATCATCGTTTGCCATCGATGTCCTTGGCAATCAAGGAACGTCTTGGTGCTTACCGGGCAGTGCCCATTGACCTAACCCAGACCGCATGCTCAAGCATCATCTACGCTACATGGCTGGCCGCACGGATCCTCCAGGATCTTTCCGTGACCAACGTCTTGGTGATCGGTGGGGATGCGATGTCACGTACCATCAATCCCGAGGACCGGGGTAGCGCGGTCTTCTTCGGCGATGGTGCCGGAGCGCTCATCATGCGTCGTATGCGTACCGAGGGGCTGGGATTCTTGTCCTGGAGTCTTGGCTCGCAATACAGCTTGGACGTTTCGATCATGGAAGGGTCGGCCGAGGCCAGGACCGAGAAAAGTCTTGCCAGTGCAGAACATTTGTTTGCTATGAACGGCCGATCGGTGTGGGATTCCGCGATGCGTGTCATGCCCGACTCGGTACGGGCTGCGGCCTTGCAGGCAGATGTTGACCTGGACGAACTGGACATCGTGTTGTTGCACCAGGCCAATCTGCGTTTGATCGAAGCAATCATGGACGATTTGCACCTTCCCATGTCGCGCACGCTCTGCAATGTCGAGAGTTTTGGTAATACCTGCTCGGCCACCCTGCCGACAGTGATTGATCAGGCGCGTAAGACCGGACGACTGCATCATGGGTCGCTCGTTGCGCTGGCTGGAGTCGGGGCTGGGTTCATGTGGGGTGGTGCAGTCCTGCGTCACTCCCAGGACATCAACGATTACGAACGTGAGGAGCAACGATGAACGCCATCAATGCCGGCATTGTCGCGATCGGCCGGTACGTGCCGCCCACCGTACTCACCAACGCCGAACTCGAGACCATGGTTGACACCACCGATGCGTGGATCCAATCGCGCATTGGCGTTCAGGAACGTCATATCGCAGCGCCCGAGCAGCTCTCATCGGATCTGGCCGTTCTGGCCCTCAGCGATGCCTGCCGTCGCGCTGGCATCGATCCGAGTGAGATTGATCTAGTGATCAGTGGTTCGAACACCCCGGACCATCCCAGCCCACAGACCGCCTGCATGATCCTGCGCAAGGCGGGCCTGGACAACTGCGTCGGTTTCGACGTGCGCGCTGGTGGCTGTGCGGGAAGCATCTTCGCCCTCGACGTGGGTGCGCAATACATCACCTCTGGCCGATACCACACCGTTGCGGTCGTGTTGGCAGAAGTGAATTCCAAGATCACAAATTGGAACGACCGTTCGACCTGTGTCATTCTCGGCGATGGTGCTGCGTGCTATATCCTGCGCCCGTGCCGGGACGGTAGCGGCATCGTGCACACCACACTGGGCAACGAGCCTTCCGGTTATTTCGCAGCTTATGTCCCCAATGGTGGACGTGCCCAGCCAGTCACACCTGGCAACTATCACGACGGACGCCAGTACTTCGTCATGGACGGCCATGCCGTATGGGATTTTGCTCATCAGGATCTGCCTGCGGTGGTGCGTAAGGTGGCTCGCGACAGCGGTGTCGGCCTCGACCAGGCAGACGTGTTCATCACCCATCAGGCCAACCGTCGTATCATCCATGACCTCATGGAGCTCATCGGACAACCCCGAGACAAGGCATTTGTCAACATTGAGCGACTTGGTAACACATCCAGTGCCTCGGTTCCGCTCGCGCTGTGCGAAGCCATTGATATCGGCCGCATTCATCCCGGAAGCATGGTGTTTTGCATTGGGTTCGGTGCCGGACTGAGTTACGGGGTGAGCGTGATGCGCTGGTGTGCTCCCGAGGATTTCTTGCCACCTCATGGTGGCACCGGGGCAGGGCTCGCCAACGAGAGTTCTGTGCTGAAAACACTGTCGCCAATGAAGGAAACAGAGGTGTGCCATGTCTGAGTCGCAGTACTGTCCGGTGCCCGATCCCACGCGGCATCGGATGGCGGTGGTGGGCGTCGGAGCGATCGGTTCTGGTGTGGCGCAGTGTTTTGCGGCTGTCGGTTATGACGTGGTGCAGCTGACCCGCGATGGTGCTGACCGGATGGGTGCGGTGCTCCAACGACAGGTTGCGCGTGGAACGATGACGCCTGACCAGGCAGATGAGTTGATGGAACGGATGTCCTCGTGCACGATCGATGAAGTTCCCGAGGTGGAGCTGGTCGTGGAGGCCGTCAGCGAGGATTTTGAAACCAAGGTGGCTGTGCTGCAGTCGGTGGCATCACGAGTGAGCGAGCAGACTGTTCTAGCGTCGTCGACCAGCACGATTCCGATCAGCTCATTGGCTGAATCGTTGCCAGTACCGTCGCGGGTTGTCGGGATGCATTTCATGACTCCAGTACCGCGGATGAGGCTGGTAGAGGTGATCCGCGGGGCGCACACCAGTGACGAAGTGGTTGCGCGAGTGGAGCAGTGGTGCCGCGAGATCGACAAGGTGGCTGCATGGGTGAATGACCAGCCAGGGTTCGTGGCAAGTCGGCTCGCGCAGGCCGTGGTGCATGAAGCCGTACACATTCTCAGTGAGGGTGAGGCCTCTGCGGAGGTGATAGACATCGTCGCGACGCTGGGATTGAACATGCCTGTGGGACCGCTGAGGTTATTGGACGAGGTGGGCGTGGATGTCGCGCTGAGGGGGCTGGACTCGCTGTACGCGTTGCTCGGTCATCCGCGGTACGACGCTGACCCACTGCTGCGGGAGCTACTGGAGCAAGGCCGACTTGGCCGCAAGAGCGGTCGCGGAATCTACCAGTATGCAGAGGTGGCCCGATGAAGATCGATGGATTGACTCTCGGTGGTGTGGGACGTTTCCTGCCATGCCATCTGGCTGCCGTGACTGTACCGACGATGCCGGATCCGGTGATGGTGCCTGCGGCAGGTTCTGAGGATCTTCCGTACGCGATGGCAACTACTGCGGTGCGGGACGCCCTACTACAGGCGGGCCGGGACGTTGAAGACCTTAATGGACAGTACCTGCTGGTGTGTAATGAAGGACCTGGGGACTATCTGTTCCAGTTGGCCGGCCGCATGGTTCTCGACGATCTGGGGGTGGGCCGTGCACACACTTACAGTTTCACCCAGGGCGGCAACAGCGCAGTGTTCGCGTTGTATCTGCTGGCATGTCATCTGGCGAACAACCCGGATGCCCAGCGTGGCGTGGTGCTGGCGACCCAGCACTGGAAGTACCACAGCGTAGGGCGTCGGCTGGGAGATGCAGCGTTGGGTGATGGTGCTGCTGCGGCTCTCCTGGAGCGTGGTGGCGCCGGTCCGCGGCTGATGGCCATTTCTGCATCCAGCGAGGGACAGTTCCATGACATTGTCTACAGTGAGGTGGGGGGCTGGGCCGTTCCCATGACCGAAGATCCGTGCCGCAATGGCCGTTTCGTGTACCGGGTCCACAACGAACGTGCAGCTCGCTTTGTGCGGGCAGTGACTGTCGAGCGGGCCGATGCCGTCATTGCGAGAGCCATGGATGATGCCGGGATCGGCTGGGATAGCGTCGATGCCGTCGTCTTAGACACAGCCACCCCGGATATCGCGGAAGGTTTTGCCCGGCGGTTCCCGATCGGGCGGCATCGGCTCATCACACCTGGTCTGGGTCATGCGTGGCTGTGCTCCGCAGGAATCATGTTCGCGTTGGCGAGGCTGCTGCAGGAAATGTCCGTCCCGCACCTTGAGCCGACACTACACGGCGGTAGTCACGTGTTGGTGATTTCGCTGGGTATCGATGCTAACTGGGCTGCGGCCGTGATGGAGGTCTGACGATGACGATACAGCATGAGTTACAGCCCGGGGTCGTCGCAGCGGATCGGATGATGGCCGGTATCGCCGGGATCGGAGTGTACCTGCCACAGCGCCGTGTCGATCCTTGGGAGACTCTGGCTCCTGCAGGGGGTCTGGATCCCGAAAAACCCGGGCTGAAACAATATCTGGGTTGCTGGTCGGTACCGCTTGCAAATGAATGGGACAGCCCTAGTTCGATGGCCTTGGCCGCAGCCAGGGATGCACTCCGAGAAGCTGGTATCGCACCCGTAGAGGTGGATGTAGTGATCTCTAATAACATTACCTCGGACTATCTTGACTGGCAGATGAGCGGATACATCGCTGATGCGCTGGGTGCCGATGCGACGACCTTCGACATCTACGCTGGATGCAATTCAACTGGTCTAGCGCATCAGGCCGCTCTTGACATCTTAGCCGCGGACTCCTCGGTGAACACTGTTTTGGTGGCGTTAGCAGAGCATTTGGGTGGGGGAACCTTTCCGCAGTTCATCGGTGATGGAGCATGTGCGTGGGTGTTGCAGCGCGGCTGCAGCCAACTGGTCACCCAAGCGTGGCTCAACATCAATGATGCCACTCCCAGGCTCGGGGTACTGCGTGATGGGGGCGTGGCGCATCCCTTCACGGCTACCACCAGCTTTGACGGCGAGTGGCAGGACAATGTCGAGTTCAGCGTGGAGGACTATCGCCGCAAGCTCAAGCCCATTTTCGTCGACATGTGCGCCAGTCCCTTCTTGGAATTGTGTGAGTCAAGCGGTCAGGACCCAACCAGCTTTGACCAATTGTTTATCGTGCACCAGCAGCGAGGATTCAATGCGAAGATTGTGCAGCGTCTTGGCCTGCCCGCAAGCATTACTCCGCTAGATTGCATCGAAGACATGGGGCACATCAGCGGATTTGACGTCATGATTGACCTTAAGCGGTCCATCGCTGAAGGGCGCATCCGACGTGGCAACAAGCTGGCATTACTCGTCTTTGGTTTAGGGGAACTGTTTTGTTTTTCTCTTGTCTACTGAACGTGATCAGATCCGTAAAACAAATTATTAAGGTAGGTGTTCTGTGATGAACTCTTCGAAAAAAATTACTGTCACTGGAACGGGTTCGTTCCTTCCTCGGCATGTGCTCACCAATCATGATCTCACGCGCATGATGGACACCAATGATGAGTGGATCCGTCGTACATACGGGATCGCGGAGCGTCGCGTTGTCGATGATGCGACGAACGTGTCAGATCTCGGCTGTGAGGCCGCGCGGAGGGCGATGGATGCTGCCGGTGCCGACCCCAGCGACATCGACGTGCTCATTCATGCTTCGCTCCAGGCCGACTACACTGCTCCTGCCACCGCTTGCGTGTTGCAGAGCAGGCTAGGGATCCCGTCGTGTGTGGCATTCGACATGAATGTGGGGGGATGCTCCAACACGGCGTTTGCCCTGACGACGGCGATAAATTTCTTGGCCAATGGTGATTGCCGACGTGCGCTGGTGGTCTGCACGGAGATCTACAGCAAGTTCATCAACTGGAATTACCGGGACAGCTCCTGCTTCCTAGGCGATGGGTCTGGAGCGGTGGTTTTAGAGGTGTGTGAGCAAGCTCATGAGATCCAAACAGACCTGCACACCTTAGGTGGCGACTACGAACGGGTCGTGTGGGCAGGCCGGGGGACGGTGACGGCTCCTGAGGAACTCCGGACCCCGGTGATCGACGGTCGTGCGGTGTGGACGTTCGGGACAAGTGCTGTTCCGGAAACTGTCGCTACCGTGGCGTCAAAGGCGCAGTTGGATCCGAGTGACGTTGATTTTCTGATCTTTCATCAGGCAAATGCCCGGATGATCGAACGCAACATGAACACCCTCGGGATACCGATGAGCAAGACATTCATCAACAACAGCCGGTACGGAAACACCGGTGGGGCGTCCAGCCTCATCGCTTTGGACGAGGCGATTCGTGCAAGCAGAATTCACCCCGGCGATCGGGTGCTGCTGTGCTCCTATGGTGCAGGCCTGGGCTATGGTTCGGTGCTGTTCGACTATGACGCAGCCCATGCCAAGACGGATGTCTTGGAGGGTGCCTTATGAGCATCACGACCAGCCTCGACAGGGTATCGAGCCCTCCCCCGTCTCCGGCGATCAACCAAGAAGGCCTGATCAAAAGCCATACACCGCGTGGGCCGGGATCAGCGATCATTGAGGGGGTTGAAATTCACGTGCCATCAAGGCGGGTGGAGGTCGCAGATCTGGTCGCAGCGGGAACGGTGGATTCGGCGTTGGCTGATTCCTGGGGAGTCGTTTCGGTGCCGGTGGCCGAAGCGGGTTGTCACGCCAGCGATCTGATGGTTCGTGCAGGCAAGGCGCTTCTGGAGCGTCTCGGTATGCAACCAGCCGACATATCTGTTGTGGTGACAGCCTCGACGCTGCCGCATGAATTCGCGATGCGGACCTTGGCCCCATACGTGGCCAGACAACTTGGCTTGGAAAATATTCAGGCCTTCGACATGTACCAGGGGTGCAACGTATTCACTGCACAACTTGACCACGCCATAGACCACGTCGCGATGTACCCTGACCGCGGGAAGGTCTTGATCTTGTGTGGCGACCGGTGGGATCACTACTCGACCCAACACACCGCAGCGGGTTTGATCTTCGGTGATTCAGGCGCTGCTGCGGTGATCGGGACCGAACGGCGTGTGGGCGCCATCGAACGGGTGTCCTCGCGGTCGTGGGCCGATGGCTCGCTGTACGGCATGGCCGGTTACCCTTCGGGAAGTCGCGCGTGGGACGAACCGCGTTCCGCGTTGAACACGGTGTACCAAGTACTGGATCCCGGAATGCTGCGCGGTAAATTCCTCAGTGTTAACTTTGACGCTTTCGAGAGGGTGGCCGATGCCGCACTGGCCGATGCTGGAGTGAGTCGGGAGCAGGTCGCTGCCGTCGCAGTACCCAGCGGGCGAGCAGGAGTCATGCGCAAGCTGATTTCCCATCTCGGGCTGGAGCATGCCACGAACAATGTGGGTTTCCTGCGTAGATCCGGTGACCTCTCGGGTGTCAGTCCTTATCGTGATCTGAGGTTACTGGCGCCTGCTGTGCCATCGGACGGCAAACAGGTGTTGCTCCTGCTTACCCAGGGCGGTGGAATGGTATGGACCGCCAGCGTGTTCCGTAATACCGGACCCCAACGGGAGCGATCATGAATGGCCGCAGTATCGAGGTCATCGTCGATGATCGGATCGCTGAAATCGTTCTGACACGTCGTCCGGTGAATGCATTGGACACCACAGCATTACAGCAGCTGTGTGAAGCATGTCATCAGGTAAGCGAGGATGACCAAGTTGCCGCCGTCGTTGTGCGCAGTGATTCTCCGGAAGTCTTCAGCGCAGGTGCCGATATTGATGAGATGCGGGACCTGCACGGGCAAGAGATCAATGACTTTGCACATTTGTTGCGTGACAGTTTCGAAGCAGTGGCTTCGTTGCCGCAGCCGGTTGTGGCAGCTGTGTCTGGTGTGGCGTTGGGAGGCGGGTGCGAGCTGGCACTCGCCTGTGATCATCGCGTGGCCTCCCATCAGTTGCGCATTGGCCAGCCCGAAATCCGGCTTGGTGTCGTTCCGGCTGCTGGCGGAACCCAACGGTTACCACGCCTGGTCGGTCCGTCGGTGGCTAAGGATCTGCTTTTGACAGGCCGTTCACTGGATGCCCAGCAGGCCTTGGCCGTGGGGTTGGTGGATGAGGTTGTGGAACCGCAGCAAGTGATCTCGCGTGCCCGGCAGTGGGCCGCGCAGTTCACCCATGGCCCCAAATTCGCGCTGCAGGCGATCAAGCAATTGGTGAACCTGATCGATGACGTCACTCTTCGAGAAGGCCTGGCAGCCGAAACGATTGCCTATATCGAAGCAATGCTCGGCCCGGATCGTCTGATTGGGATGGATCACTTCCTCCACAAGGTGGGAGGAGACCCGGTCTTCGGGTGAGGATCAGCTGTCTACTTGACGCTTGCACATGTCATCGCGGTGGGGGTGAAGAGGAAGGCGTGCCAACCAGGACTGTCACCGCGGTAAGAGTATTGATTGGTTCGGGAGAGATATTCTCGGCCAGTTCGATACCGGTCAGCAACGCGGCCAGAACTGGGGTGCTGAGTGGGAGGTCATCGGTCCTGGCGCGGTCGAGTACTGCCAGCATCTCCGTGCGCACGGGCGCGATAGCGTCGTGGAGCATTGGGTCCCGTTCGGCTGCGATGACCAGTTCGAGCCAGGATAACGACAGGTTTCGATCTCGTGTCTGTCCGGGGAGTTCGCGCAACCGCCGTGCACCGATTTCCCGAGCCACCGCTTGGACGAGGTGCGCGCGAGTGCGGAAGAAGTTGCTGGTGGTTCCCGCGGGCACGTTCGCGCGATTATCCACCCGGCGGTGAGTCAATGCGTGGGGGCCACCAGTAGAGAAGACGGCAACGGCTGCGTCTAGGACTTCTTCACGACGAGACATACTACAATGGTAGTGATTGCGTGAGGCAGGAGAGCGCCATGTTCATCGAGTCTCGTGGGTGCGGTCCGGCGGTGGTATTCATCCCCGGACTGGGATGCGACCACACCATGTACGCGCCGCAAGTGCGTGATCTCAGTAACCGAATGCAGTGCGTGAGCCTGGATGTGCTCGGCTGTGGCGCATCGCCGCCTCTGGGAGATCTTGCCGTCAGCGAGGTCCTGGACGTACAGGCTGACGCGATCGTGCAGGCAGTGCGGGGTATCGGCGTGGAGCGTGCACATGTGGTGGGGATCTCCTACGGCGGCGTCCTTGTCCAGACACTGATGCTGCGGCATCGTGATCTGCTGGCCTCCGCTGTCATCTGCGACAGTCTGTGCGACACCCGGCCCCGCACTCGTCGTGAGGCGGTGCTGTTGTGGCCTGCGCGTTTGCAGCCGGCCATGCTGCGCCTGCTGCCACGTGCGATGCTGACGGCCACTGTGCGGTCGGGCTACCGGCGGTGGCCACAGGCGGGTCAGGCCCTGGCCGACACGCTGGCCACCGCTCGTATGCGGGATCTCGTGTTGCAGCGGCGTGCGGTCAATGCCGTGCGCTATGAGGAACTGCTCGCAGGATGTACGACACCAGCACTGTGTTTGGTGGGTGACCATTCCTTGTTCGCCGTCGATATGATGCGACGCACCCACCGGGCGATTCCGGGCTCACAGTTTGCCGTCATCCCCGGCTCCTTCGATCCATCCAGCCTGTGTCAGCCCCAGGAATTCACCCGCAGGATCGAGGCCTGGGTACAAGAGCAGGAGGGGTGACGCGTCGGTGCCATCCCCGCCTCAAATTTCACACCCACTCCGAACCAGAATTCCCGAACCTGACTTGGCGATCAATCGAACGAGGTGTCTCGTTGACGATGAAACCGGTCGTTGGGCTGTTATCCGCCAACGAAATCAGCAACGACCGATTGTTCATGCGGTGGTGAGCTGCAAGTGGACTTTGCGTAGTGACCGGGCACAGTCTACGAAGAACTGCTTTCCCCGCATGGGGTCGCCGGTTTTCCCCCAGAACTTCGATGACCGTGACGGGACCTGGTGCTGGGCAGGATCAGTCAATCGAGCTTGCAGATCCCGTGCTTGAGGGCCGTGATGACGACTTGAAGGCGGGAGTTGCAATGCAGCTTGGTCATGATGGAACTGACATGGATCTTCACCGTGGCCTCGGAGATCGACAGCTCTTGTGCGATTTCGTGGTTGCTGCGGGCTTGGCACAGCAATTTGAGGATTTCGAGTTCGCGGTGGGTGAGCTTTGTGGGGTCTGTCGCCTCGGGATCGGATAGATTGTGATCTGCGGTGGAGTGGTCGCTGTGCCCGCGTTCGAGGAACTGCCGGATTATGGCTGTCATCTCCGGCGCGGGGGTGGTTTTCAGCAGGAAGTGGTCGGCACCGACGGATTGGGCGGTAAACGACACTCCGTCTGCTTCCACACTGGACATCAAGATGATGGCACTGTCTGGCGAGTTGCGGCGGATATGACTAGTGGCAACGAATCCGTCGGTGTGGTTCATGCGTACGTCCATGATGTAGACATCGGCATGGTGCAGACGAGAGAATTCGACGGCCTCGCTGCCGTCGGTGAAGCTCAATATGTGCTCCACTCCCAGACCCCTGGAAATCAATGAGGTCAAAGCCTGGCGGACGATCGGGTCATCGTCGACCACGACGACGGTGGAGTGTTCAATCATCGGTATCACCTTGGGGGATGTGCGCGGTTAGTACCCACAAAGGCACGCCCGCTTCGAGCCGTTGCGTTTCGAGTCGGCCACCCATGCGTTGCAGGCGACGCTGCATGTCCTTGAGCCCAAAGCCGCCTTCGACATGGGTGGCATCATCGTTGATCGCGTTCATCATAGTCAGGACGTAGTGTGGCGGGTAGGCCTCGACTGACAGCGAGCATGCAGTTTCCGGATTGCCATACTTGACGATGTTCTCGACGGCTTCGGTCAATACGTCGTGGAACAGTGCGCAGTGGTGGCGTTTGTCTTCATCAGACAGGAGGATTTCAGTGGAAACCCGGTATCCGGCCTCATCGAGCTGGCGGATGGCCGTGGCGCACTCCTGTTGTATGGCCTCAGTGGTTGAGGAAGTAATGTCGTGATCATGATCTTGGAGCTGGTCCATGAGGGTGTGCAGGTCTGCCACCCCGCTGCGGGCAATATCGCAGATGCCGAGCAGATCACGGACCACCGGTTCGGGTAGGTCGGGCGTGCTGGCCAGGTCTGCACAGAGGAAGCTGACATGGGTGAGAGACCGGGCTGCGGTTTCGTGCAGTCTTCTCGACAGCTGTTCCCGCTCAACTTGGTGCTCTCGCTGACGCTGCAGGTCGCGTTGATCGGCTTGACGGTGAATCGCCGCGAAGGTGAGCCCAAGGGCCAGCGCCACTAGATCAAGGGTGCCCCACTGGATCAGCACATACACGAACCTGTGCCACTCAGCAGGCCAAGCAGCGTCCTGGACCGCGAGCAGTGGCCATAAGATCGTCGCGTACAGCACCATCATGGTGCGAATCCCCTTCGCACCAAGGGTCACGATAGGTACCATCGCTGCCACGATGGTGAACCCACTTGTGACGCTCTCGGTAGTGGCCAGGCCTCCGAACAGCGTCAGTGATATTGCGGCGGAATAGCGTGCGGAAAAGCTGGAACTGGCAACCACCAAGCACAGCAGCATCTGTCCGAACAACTTGAGCGGGACGACCTCCTTGCCGACCGAACCGAGGACGACCAAGATCAGCAGGGTCACACCAGCAATCAGTGGAGCGATCACATCGATAGTGGGCAGGATTCCATCCCCGCACTGTCTGATGCGTCGCTGACCCACACGCATGTGCAGATGTTACCCCAGCAGGTGGTGGAGGCCTCGGCTTTCGACTTATTGCGTCTGAACCCAGCCAAGCCCATGCAGCCTCGACAAGGGGCGAAGACCTGCCTCAGGAGAGGTCGTCAGTGGACCACGCTGGGGTCAGGCAGATGCGAAGTCCAGGAATCACCATTCATTCGGGGGCAGACTCGGCCGGTGTCCACCACCTGGATGGGTAGTCAGATTAAACCTAAAGAGGAGATCTTGGTCAAAAGAAATGGTCAACATCCGGGGAAAAATGGAAACATGCTGCAAAAATGAATCATGGGAACAGCTGAAACACTGGGTGCCGTGGCGAAATCACTTGACGGAGCCTGAAAGGATAGGGCTGCAGCGATCATTGCTGCGGTGAATATCTTTTTCATGCCCAACGTTCTACTCTCTGTCGAGTCGTCTGAGAATGACTCGGGCAGTGAGACACCACCAAGGTTGTATCCGGGGTACTCTCTAGATCTAGATGTGATGATCAACTGGGTCGGGAACTGTACGGAAACAGCCCGGCCACGTGCCGAGAACTATGTGCCGGAGAACAGGGTGCCACCCGGCTGCCGATTCCTGACCGCATGGAACAAGGCCTGGACGCCAGTGCGGGGCCAGACAGCTGACCAAATGACCGGATATCCGGGCCACTACATCCCCCGGAGCGCTGCGAGGAACTAGGGCCCGGACTTGTACCCGGTGCAGTTCAGCGTCGCAGGGTTCAGGACCCCACGTCGCGTCGGGAGAAACCGAAGAAGCCCATGAGCAGGCTCGCGATGGCAATCCCCGCCTGGACGGCCAGCGGAACCCATTCCGGGTCACCCACCACGTCGAGGCAGTGCCCGACGATCGACAGATCCCGCGCCCAGTCCGGCAGGTCTACCAGGCCCCCGAAGGACTGGGCGAACAGACTCCAGCCGATGACCACCCACATCACGGAGGCCAGTCGGGGTACCAGGCCGACGATGGCCATCGCCAGCCCGATGGTGGCGAGCACACCCGGTATCTGGGTGAGCACGAACACCGCGGCTCGGGCCACGGCATGATCCGTGGTCAGCTGGGAGGAGGTGACCCATGCCAGGGAGCCTGCGGCAATCCCGGTCAGCATGATGGCCTCAAGAACCACCAAACCCAGGTGCACCCAGTAGCGACGGGCGCGGCTCATACCGGTGGCTATTTCCAGTTCCACTAGCCCTTCACGTTCCTCCTGGGCCAGGGTGTTCGCCCTACGTACGGCGGCCGATGCGACGAGCAGCACGGTCATCGTGGTGAGCAGGGTCATCAGCTGTTTTACCGCACTGCCGTCGGCCATCTTGTCCACCCATACCTTGGTTGGGGAATCCGGGGCCAGCATGTCGGTGAACGATCCTGTCATCGCACCGAACAGGGCGGCGAGGGCGCCGATTCCCGCTCCCCAGCCGAGGAAACCGCTCCGGGCAAGTCGGACCCATAGGCCGGTGAATCCGTGGACCCGCCACCGTCTGGTACTCATCGTGCGGTCTGGGAGGTAGCCGGATAGGAGCTCACGCTTCCCGAAGGCCAGCCCAGCGATTCCTAGTATTCCCAAGGCAGCCAGCGTGCAGATTATGACCGGTGCCCAGGAATCATCGGTGAAGGGCTGCACAATATCCCGCCAGCCGATCGGGGTCACCCACCGTAGCCATGACAAATCGTCCCGGTCATCGGCGGCGACGCGCAGCCCGAACATCACCCCGAAGGCCCCGATCGCCGTGCCTCGTGCCTGGGTGAGATCGCGCCCGAGTTGGCAGATGAGAGCCGTCAGTGCGGCGAACCCCCACCCGGTGATCGTTATCGAGGCCCCGAAGGCCAGCGAGCCGCTGACCGTCAGCTCTTCGACGGTGCTGCGCTCGGCGAGCATGACTCCGGATATTCCGGCCCCGAGCAGGGCCGTTGTTCCCCACACGATGAACACCGGAGCCCAGAAACCGACCCAGCGCCCCACACCGGTACCTCTGGATATCTCGACCAACCCGGTATCCTCATCACCACGCATCATGTGGCAGGTGAGCAGAATGCTCATCAGCCCGGAGCACCACACCAGATAAGTTCCGGTCTCCCACTGGACCAACTGGCCGATGGTCCCTGGTGTGGGGAGAATGCCGTAGAGAATCCGGGTGCCCGGTGAATCCCGCATGGCGCCCACGAGCATCTCGCGCTCGGCCAGCGATGGATAGACATCCTCATAGGAGGGTGCCGTAGAGGCCACCAGCGCCCACAGCGGTAGCAGCCAGGCGAGTATCTGGATGCGGCAGCGCCGCACCAGCAGGCGCATTGAGGGCCACAGGGAGTTCATCATGACTCCTGGTAGTGGGAGAGGAACAGGTCTTCCAAGGAGGCCGGCTCGCAGGTCACCTGGCCGATCTGATGGCTGGCAGCGATGCCGAGGACCGCAGGGACCTGTTCGGTGCTCACCTGGATCACTAGACGAGTACCGTCGCCGGTGGCCTTGATGCCGGACTCTGCCAATTCGGTGGTGACCTGGGGCAAAACGGAGGGATCGGCGACCATCTCCACCCGGGTGAGCGACAGACGGCGCAAGGTGGCCAGGTCACCGTGTTCGACGACCTTCCCTGCCTTGATGATGGTGACTGCCGAGCACAGGTTCTGTACCTCGGCCAGGATGTGGCTGGACAACAGCACGGTGCGGCCCTGTTCGGCCAGCAACCGCACTTGGTCGGTGAAGACCTTCTCCATCAGCGGGTCCAGCCCGCTGGTCGGCTCATCAAGGATGAGCAGTTTGGTGGGAGCCGACAGCGCTGCGACCAGCGCTACCTTCTGCCGGTTGCCCTTCGAATAGGTGCGCACCTTCTTGGAAAGGTCCAGGTCGAACAACTCACTGAGTTCTTTTTCCCGGGCCTCGTCACGAGACCCACGTAATCCGGCCAAGGCATCCAGTACCTGACCGCCGGTCAGGTTCGGCCATAACGCGACGTCTCCGGGGATGTATGACACCTGACGATTGATTGTTGCCGATTCGTGTGCTGGATCCTTGCCCAGCACACGGACGATGCCCGCATCGGGGCGATAGAGCCCCAGCAGCACCCGGATGGTGGTCGATTTCCCGGCGCCATTGGGGCCGAGGAAACCGTGCACTTCACCGGGTGAGACCACCAGGTCCAGCCCGGCGAGGGCCGTGAATGACCCGAAGCGTTTGACCAGGGATTCCACCCTGATCGGTTGGAACTCGCTCACAATCGTGGCTCCTCTCCCGCCCATCGGCGGATCGTCGCTGAGAAATCGGGGTCCTGGTCCATCAGGGCCAGCAGATGATTGGCGAACTCCACCTGCAGCGGATGGGGGTAGCCAGAGACGGTCAGCATCCTGGTCAGCATCCATGCGGTCCGTCCGGCGGCCCCGCCCGATATGTCGGCGAGCACCCGCAAGAGCGGTTGCTTGTGCTTCAGCATCAGGGACTGACTACGTCTGGCGAGTTCGTGCGCTGCGTCGAGCCCTTCGGGACCATTGAGGTGGACGAGTTCGGAGAAGTCGGCGAACTGCCGGGCACACAGGTCCAGGTCATCCTCGTCGAGGGCGGCAAGGAAGGGGCCGACCGATGGTGGAATCATCCCATGCGCCGCCATCACCAGCATGATCTGGCGTTCCACCTTGATGCTGCCCGGGTTATTGCCGGAGGCGATGATCCTCCCGGTGAGGTCGTCGTAAAACTCCGACAGTGCAGTTGGCATCGGCGACAGCGGTTCGCCGTCGTCCAGTCGTTCGAACACGTCGTCGAGGCGCTCGGCCTGACGCCGGAGCTTCTCCTGCTCGGCGATGATTGCCTGCCGTACTTGCTCTAGGTCGTGACGCACCGTCTCGCGCAGGGTGCCTTCGTCCTCGGCGGATAGGATCTCGGAAATCTGGGCGAGGGGCACCCCGCTGTCGGCCAGCCAGCGGATGCGCAGCAGCCGCGCGAGGTGGGCAATCGTGTAGTCGCGTCGGCCCCGCACGGTCGGGGGCACCTCGAGCAGCCCTAGGTGGTGATAGTGGCGGACCGTGCGCACGGTGGTGCCTGCCCATTCAGCAAGCTGTTTTACCTGCATGGGGAACATCCCAGCACGTGACGTTACGTCACAGTCAACACTGTAGATCACCATGCCGAGATGAAGCCGGTGGGCAAACTCTGGTCGGTGAACGGTACGGCTGGGCAGTGCGCTGGGGCAGCCTTAATCGGTGAGGTCTTCGGGATCGGCCGCCGGGAGGGTGACCCAGAACTCTGCACCGGCACCGGGATGATTCCGAGCACCCAGATCGCCGCCATGGGAGCGGATGGTGTGGTCGACAATGGACAGGCCAAGACCTGTTCCAGGGGTGTTCCGCGCCTTGTCGGAACGATAGAAGCGGTCGAAGATCCGCTCCAGGTCTTCTTCGGCGATGCCTGGTCCCTCGTCCCAGATGGTCAGTGTTCCGTCGATCAGGCGTACATGCACGGTGCCCGCATCCGGGGAGAATTTGACCGCATTGTCGAGCAAATTCGTGACGGCGCGTTCCAAGGTGTCGGGTTCGCCGATGATGAAGTGCGGGCGCAGTCTGACGTCGAAACCCAGGTGCGGGCCGCGTCGCTTGGCGCGTTCGATCGTCGAGCGCACCACGTCGGCGAAGTCCAGGGGCTCGGGGGCCGGGGTCACCACATCGTCGCGGCTCAGCTGCACTAGGTCGCCCACCAAGGAGGTGAACTCGCCCAGCTGAGCTGCGACGTCGTTGAGGATCTCGGATCGGGCTCCCTCGGGCAGCATTCCGGATTTCTCGTCGGCCACCAGCAGTTCCACATTGGTGCGCATGGAGGTCAGCGGGGTGCGCAGCTCGTGACCTGCATCGGCAATGAGGCGTTTCTGGCGTTCCCGGGAGGAATCGAGGGAGTGCATCATCGTGTCGAAGGAGCGTGATAGCTCGCCCAGCTCATCGTCGGTATAGACGCCGATCGGTTGCAACTCGTTGGTCTCGGTGACCCTGGTCAAAGCGGTGGACAGGTCGCGCAATGGGCGGGTGAGACGCTGGCCGGACCAAGACCCCATCGCGCCCGAGAGCAAAATGAAGATCGCCCCGATAACGACGATCACATTGCCCATTACCCACAAGGTGGTGGTTGTTGGGCCCAGCGAGCGACCGATCACCATGGCGTATTTGCCCGAATCGATGGTCGCAGGAACCGCCACCACCCGATAGTGGGAGCCATCCCTGCTGGTCAGAGTGCGGGTGGAGGAGCCTTGCTGGGTACGGGCGATGGCAATCTCTTCCACCCCCGGGTCGATGGTCTCTCGCATGCCCGGCACCCGCAGCACGTCGCCTTTGGTGGATACCAGCATCAAGGAGACATTGGCGGCCTGCAGGGAGGATGCATTCAGCCCGCCCAGCCCGTCAACCTCGATGCCGACCAAGGGGGAAGCGTAGGAGGCCACCTCGATCAGTTCCTGGTCGAGTTCGGAATACATTGTGGCTCGCGCCGCGTAATACGTGGCCAGGCCGATGAACAACACGGCCATCGCCACTCCCAGGGAGGTGAGCCGTGCCAGGCGGCCCTGGAGGGCGGTGCCCGCCATGGTGCGGTGGAACCAGGAGGCCAGAGGATTCACGGTGCCGTTTCGCGGAGCACGTAGCCGACGTTGCGGACGGTGTGGATGAGCCGGGGTTCGCCTTTGTTCTCGGTCTTGCGACGCAGGTAGCCGATGTAGACGTCGAGGGAGTTCTGGGTGGTCGCGAAGTCAAACCCCCACACCTCGTTGAGTAGCCAGGAGCGTTCCAGCACCCGCCGTGGGTGTTCCATGAAGGCCTGCAGCAGGGCGAACTCGGTGCGGGTTAGATTGATCCGGCGTGATCCCCGGGCGACCTCGCGGGTGGAAGTGTCCATCCGCAGGTCTTCGAAGATGAGTACCTCGTTCGATTCTTCCTGCTCGGGGCGGGACCGCCGGGTGAGGGCCCGGATCCGGGCGGTGAGCTCCTCCAGGGAAAACGGCTTAACCATGTAGTCGTCGGCACCGGCATCCAGGCCGTCGACCCGGTCGTCCACCGCGTCGCGGGCGGTGAGGATCAGGATCGGCACGTCGTTGCCGTTCTCGCGCAGCACGCGGGTGGTTTGTAGCCCGTCGAGCTTGGGCATCATGACGTCCATGATTACTGCGTCGGGGCGCATTGAGGAGAGCTTTGCCAGGGCCATCACCCCATCCTCGGCGGTGGAGACCTCGTATCCACTGCCGTACTGCAGCGAGCGGGCCAGGGAATCACGGACTGCTTGGTCGTCGTCGACAACGAGGATGTGCATGTCGCCTCCGGTCAGTCGATCTCGCCCGTAGGGGCGCTGGTCGGTTCGTGGTGGATGATGAAGTGGTCCTCGCCATGGCCAACCCAGGTGGTGCGGCCTGCGCCGAGCACCTTGGTGCGTCCGGTCACCGCATCCACTCGCAAAACGGTACCGGGATCGATGATCACCGTGGTGCGTAGCTTCGAGCGGGTCATGGCATCGATGGTGTGGTTAAGCACTGGTTCGACGCTCACCCCGACCCCTACCAAGCGCAGGGCCTCAACAGGTTCACCTTCCGGGCCAGGAATGCTGGCTCCGATGACGGCGGCGGAGGAACCGAGGGCCAGCAGCGGCGTACCCCGGCGCACCAGTGTGGAAAGTATCTGCCGGTGTGGAGCCAAGGCGGTGAGTAGGGTCGTGGCGCAGGCCGGAGTCAGCACCACGCCGCCCAGCAGATCCGGAGAATCTGGCAGTGCGAGTTCGCCGGTGGTGATTGGTGCGGTGATGACCTCAAGCTGTGGATTGCGGGCACCGATCGCCTCGGCGGCCTGCCGTGCCGAGGCCTCGTCGGTGTAGATCACCAGGATGCGGTCGTTGGCGGGCGGGGGCACGTCTTGTTCTGCGACCGTTTCGGTGCTTTGCCGCTCACCCTGCTCGATATTCGATGCAGGGGTGGTCCCGCCAGCGGCTCCGGTGGTCTGTCCGGTGGGTTGTGGGCCCCGGGCCAACCTGCGACGGCGGCGCACGCCGCGTTTACGTCCGGTGCCGGAGGCTGACTGGATGAATTCATCCCAGGCCGCGTCAATTCCCCCAGCAGCGGGATCGCTCGCCGGGAATCCATCACCTGCCAGGAACAAGCTCATGGCCCCAGCCTAATACGTGACCTCGTCACATAACTGCTTTCTACGCTGTGACGAGCGCAGACAATGTTGGCGAAGAATATCGCAGGGTCGAATGCGTTCCTCAGCCCAGGGCGGCGAGGATTCCGGGCATTGCGGCCTCAATCGCGCTCAGGGTCTCCTCGAAACCGCTGCGGTCCCCGTACCAGGGATCGGCGATGCCGGATCCGGGAACCGCCGCAGGATCGAAGTCGGTGACCAGCTTGATGTTGTCGGCACCCGGGGCGAGACGCCGCATCCGCTGCACGTGGTGTGGCTCGAAACCGAGCACCAGATCGGCGTCGGCGATCATTGCTGCGGTCACCTGCTGGGCGCGGTGTGACCCGGTGGGGTAGCCGTGTTCGCGCAGCACCCGGGCAGCTCGCGGGTCGATCGGATTGCCGTGCTCCTCGTCAGAGACCCCGGCGGAATCGACATCGATCGCCAAAGCGCCGCGGTCGATCCATGCCCTGGCCACCTGCTCACCCATCGTCGAGCGGCAGATGTTCCCGTGGCAGACGAACAGCAGTTTTGTCATGGGCTCAAGACTATGCGTCGCGCTGCAGCATCCACGGACGGGCGCCTTGCCTCCGGGACAGCGATACGAAAACCGGTTGACGCGGTGTATCCACCATGGGGTATCGTGCTGTTCACGATGATCTGCCGACTGGGTATTTGGTACCCAGGTCACCTGAATTCGCACCCCTTGATGGTTTTGGAGGCAGTTGTGTGGGCCACCCATTGAATGATGAGGGATTGTTTCGTGCGGCGACCGCTGAGGTTTCTGGTTACCGCGCCGACACCGATGACGTGGTCGCCGCTTTGGATTTGATCGAAGAAGACATCAATCCCGCCGACGGTGGCCGGAAGGCCAAGAAGGATCCCACCTCAGGCGGGATGATGCCGCCAATGATGGGAGGATCACAAGGGGCGGCGGATGCGGGGCGCCAGGCAGCCCGCGCTTCGCACACCGCTCTTGGTGGCGCACCCATGACGCCCCCGGCGGCCCCGGGAGTCGCAGGTGGCGGGGTATCCGGTCCCGGTGGCCTCGGCTCGGGCTCGGCGAGCCTGGGGTCTGCCGGTGCTGGCGGTGCCAGTGGAACGATCGCTGCCGGTGGTGGCCCCGATCAGGGATTCGGCATCAACCCCGCCACGGGTCTGCCATGGTCCCCGGGAGACCCAGGGTTCATCGAGCGTTTCGGTGTGCGTGATCCGTCTACCGGTGTCTACCACAACCCGTATACGGGAATGTCTTATGATCCGGCCACCGGTTTGTGGACACGCACCGGAACAGGTGCCGTCGTGGGGTCCGGTGGATCTGGTGCGGTGTCGTCGCCGCCAGCCAGTGGGTCTCCGGTAGATGGGGGCGGGGCCTCAGGCCCAGCAGCTGGTGGGGCGAATGGCTCGGCAGATTCGACTGCTGCGGGTGCGCCCGCGGCGCCATCCTCGGCAGTTCCCACGGCTGGTTCCGGCGGGACGGGTGGTGCGCCGCCACCTGGCGGGGCGGGTTCTGGCTTCCAGGTAGAGCCCGCGGAATTGGATACCGCCCCGACGAAGTGGAATGACATGTCCTCAGGCATGTCGCAGATTGCGCAGCGCATCGGCGATGTGGCGGCAGCGGTGCAGTTCGGGATGGTGGTGCGTCCTATCGCGGCGTATACCTCGGCGTCCGGGGCTGCGCAGACCCAGACCGGGCAGGTGTCATCGGTCTACCAGGATTCCTCGGCCAAGATGCGCCAGACCTCCGCCGACTACGGCGACACCGAGACCCAAAATGCTTTCACAGCTCGTTTACCGGAGGAGCCATGAAGATCATCATTCCCGAGAACAGGCAGACCCCGAAATCGGCATCGATCATGACCGATGCATGCGGTGAGGTGCGCTTCTCGAACGATTCAGATATCCGTGATCTCTACAAGGTGATGGCCGACAATGTGGAGACCGCAATCGTCAATGACCGGGCCGAGGTAGAGATCGCGCGCGGGTATCTGCGGACATGGTATTGCACCGACGGCCATGATGCTTCGGCATCGGTGGAGTCCTTCGCCCAGCTGGAGGCCAGGGCGAGGGCTGTGATCGGTGAGCTGGATGGGCTTTTGGTGCCCTTCGTCGAGACTGCCGGGATGATCGTGGGCAATATGGGCGCGGTGGAGCAGTGGAAGGCCATCATCGCCGATCTGGGTGATTTGGAGCAGCGGGCCCGGGAACTGTCGGTGATCCCGCAGTGGAGCGGTGCGGCCGCGCAGCAGTATGCGGACAACACGATGCGTAATGCCGAGCGCACCCATGTCTTGGTGGATTTGGTGCGCAACACCAAGGGGTCGGTGGAGGCGGTGTCGGTGATCCAGACGGTGATCGCGCAGATCACCGCCGATTGCCTGCATTTCCAGAACCTGCACGTTGAAAAAAGCGGGAATGTCGAGTTTAATGAAAAAGACACCCGGGATGAGCTCGACCCGTTGTCGCGTGGGCAGTTGCTGGATCATCAGTTCTACAAGCGCACGCGGTTCATGATCGAGATCGTGGAGCGGGCGAAATGCCAGCTGGAGTCGGTGGCTGCCGAATCCCAGGAGTGGCAGGCCGCCTCGCAAGACATCGGCACCCAGCTGGCCGCGGCGACCAAGGCCGCGTTGTGCTGGCAGGGCGCGAGCACCGATTACGACACCGATGTGGATGCCGATGCCGAGGATCTGTGCACCACCGGCGGCGATGACGGCCTGCCCGATGGCAGGTTCAAGCCGGGCTGGTGAGCCCGGGGGGCCGGTGGCTGGGCTTGTTGGCATCATGTGATCGAGTCTGGGATTGGGGGAGTTGTGGTTGTTCGTGTGGTGTCGGTGGTGTTGGTGTTGGTGTTGGTGGTGTCGGGGTGTCATCGTCGGTATGGGCCGGGGGTGGAGTTGGAGGATCAGTTAGAGGAGATTATTCGTCAGTCGGGGATTTCTCGTGATGCTCAGGTGCTCCAGATGAACATTTCTGCAGATCATCTTGATGTGATGACGTCTTATCAAGGAAAGTTGCAGACATTGCGACTAGAGCTTGGCAAGTTGAGGCTTTATGAGGTGACCGATCAGCAGGGTGTTCGTGTGCGGGGGTCGGTGCCGTTGTCGCAGTTTGATGTGTCGGGGTTGATTGCTCGGTATCGTGAGGTTCTTGATGGGGGTCGGTGTGAGAACCCTAGGGTGTATGACATGATTACTCCTGCGGGGTATCATGCGCTCACGACTACTTGTAAAAATAAGGATGATATTAGCGAGCGTCCTTTTGAGGATAGTGGGACGGTGGATGGTGTGGGGGTTCCGGATTTTCCGGATCCTTTTGATCCGGAGCAGGTTGCTGCGTTGGCTCGGGTGTTGCCGAAGGTGTTGCCGCAGGGTGGGGCGTTGACGAGTTGGACGGTGTGGTTGAGTACGATATCGATTGGTCAGCAGGCGGATGGGATGTGGGCTACTGATATTTGGGGTGAGCCGTGTAAGACGACGGTTGTGACGATTTCTTCGGGGCCTCCGGTGGATGTGGGGTGTGATTCTAATCCGAATATGACTCCGGAGACTGAGTTGCCGCCGACGTTTTTGTTGTCGGATTATGATCCGGGGTTTGCGTTGGAGGTTGCTGGGCAGATTAAGGCACAGACGGGTTTGGATGTGACTCGTGATGTGTTTCCTGATGGTTCGTATCTGCATTTCGCGAGTAATGATGGTGTGAATCTGTATTGGGAGTTGTCGACTGCCAGGCTTGGGCTTGCTCAGCATCCTGGTGGTGTTATTGCCCCCAAATGAATCACTTTGCTGAGGAGTTGAGGTGTCCCATGATGAACAATCCGCCCACCCCTAAAGAGCCTTTCGAATGGCCACACCACATAACCGACGACATCCTCGCACCACCCCGGTACGACAGCCCGCAAGAAGAACCTATGTACGATGACGAAGAAGCGCATGCCCCCACTGCGGCGGGCATCGGTGGTAGGCCTGCTCAGCAGGATTCGGTGACAGCCGACGACGAGGAGAGCTTCACCTCGGCATGGTCTCCCGAACTGGGGTTCCCCGATCCCGAGAGGGTGATCCGGGTCTGGGCCGATCCCGACCTGACGGTGCGCAAGGTGCGTCTTTCGCTCAACTGGCGCAAGAAAACCGAGAAATACAGCCTTGATCAGGCTTTCGCGGCGGCGTTTATGTTGATCAATGCCACTTATCTCACCGATCGGTACCCTCTGCCGGAACCAGATCCGCTGCCCGTCGAGCCTTTCCAGGGGCCGGTTGGATGGCACGTGTTCGCTCAGATGACCAAAGAACGTGATCGCATTCAGGCCGCCATCGATGAGCTCAGCGACGTGCCGCCCACCCGGTGGGTTGGGGCCCAGTCCACGGGTTCTGCCTGCCAGAACGGCGTCGTGATTGTCTTGGGCATTTTCGGTCAACCCGTCGCGGCGAATTTCGACCCGGATTGGCTGGACACCGACCTGAGCTCTCGCGAGATCGACAGGGCCGTCATGGCCGCCTATAGGCAGGCTCGCAAGGCCCACCAGCCGCCGACCGTCGTTTTTGGGGAGCGCGAACTTCTTGCCCGCGAACACGACCGGCTCTCCCGGAACCTGCTGGCCAGCTTCCGCAATGGCGTCAGGCCCTGACAAGGAAGGCCCCCTCGATCAGGGTCACCGTCGCTGCGTAGGTACGGCGTGATCGTAGCGAATCATCGCACCCACCACACCAGTCACCTCACATCAACCACCACATGAATGGTCAAGACAGATCTCTATCATTCGCAGAGCCTGCTTCTTGAAGTCAGGGTCAGGGTTGATGAGCAGGTGGATGGCGAGTCCGTCCACCAGCCCGTGTAGTGCCGTTGTCGCTGCCTCTATGTCGAGCTCCGGGGTAGTGAGCCCCGCACGATGCAGTTGGGCAACCAGAAGTCGGCATACCTCCCGAACGGTCTTGTAGCTTTCATCCAGAACCTCCCGGATGCGGTCGTTCCCCGGTGCTTCGGCGATGAGTGCAACGGTGACCTCCATCTCCGCCCGGCGCTCAGCATCAAGAGGAAGAAGCTCCTCGACGACGGCCAGAGCGAGCTTTCGCGGGTCGGGCTCATCAAGATGACGTTGGATGCGGAGCCCCGCTCGCTGTCCCACCAGCTCTGTGGCGTGCACGAGCAGCTCGGTCTTGCTGGGGAAGACGTGCCTGATCGAACCGGTGGAGATCCCGGCTTCTGTGGCGACGGTGCGGATGGAAACGCCACTGATGCCCTCGGTGTGGATCACTCGCCACGTCGCCTCTGCGATTTCTTCCCGGCGTTTGTCGTGATCGATGAGCTTGGGCACCAACTCATGCTAGCACAAATGTGTTAGCATGAGTTTTGTTAACTCGATCGTATTATCAAAGTGAGGATCTAATGCCCCCCAACAGCAGTGCCGCGTTGCGTCATGAGCGCCGAATACTGGACAGTGCGACTCTCACCAGCGGAGTGGGGCAGGTCATCGACTTCGCTCTGCCTCTGTTCGCTGGGGCGGTACTCGGTCTGAGCCCGGGGCAGACAGGGATTCTCATCGCAGCGGACCAGGTAGCAGCTCTGCTCATCCGACCGCTTGCCGGGACGGTTGTCGACCGAGTGGATCGTTCGACCGTCGCCGGTGCCGGGGCAGGTGCATTCGCGGTGGGTTGCGGGCTCTACGCTCTGTCCACCGGATTGCCGCTGGCGTTGATCGCCGCAGTCGTCACCGGTGCAGCCGAGGCGTTCTTGTGGGTGGCAATCCGGGCGAGCATCGGCGAACGACTCTCGGAGGATTCGAGCGTATTCGCGAAGCTGGTCGCAGCCGAGGAGACCGGTGGCTGGCTGATCGTAGTCCCAGCGATCATCCTTCTTTCCCTCACCGGATACCGCTGGGTATTTGCGGGCGCAGCCGCGTGCTGCTTTCTCGCCGTCTGGGGTCTGCTCAGTGAACGAGGTCATCGCACCCGTGCGAACGATGCGGGGCTAGACTGCGCGGAGTTGCCGAGCACGCCGTTGCAAGGATTGCGAGGAATCGGTACCAAGCTCCGGCCGATGCTCGTGGCCGTGATGACGACAATGACCGCGGAGGCATCTGTCAGCCTGCTGCTGATGCTGCACCTGCAGCACGGGTTCCATCTCGATGTCGTCCAGATTGCGTACGTGTTCCTACCGGGTGCGATCGCGATGAGCATTCTCCCGCCCTACCTGCATCGGTTGGTCCTGCGGTTTGGCCGTCGCAGAATGCTCATGCTGGGCTCGGTGTCGAGCGCGCTTTTCGCGGCGGGCCTCGCGCTCGCGCCAACTCCCTGGTGGATCGCCGCACTATGGGTGCTCTCCGCGGTTGCTTGGTCCATTGTCATCCCCGTGCAGCAGTCCGTGATCGCTGAGGCGACGGGAAGTATGCACCTTGGCCGAGGACTGAGCCTGTACGAGGGGGCCTGCCTTGCCGGAGCGGTCATCGGTTCGCTTGCCGCGGGATTGCTCTACGAGTCGGGAAGTTGGTTCCTCGCCTGCAGCGTCTGTGCGGTGATCATCGCATTGGGCGCGGTGCTGGTTCCGGCAGCAGTCAGGCGTCTTGAGGTTTCCGACTACCCTGCGCCGACACCGAACAGCGACGATGAGCCGACACCTGCACCCGCCCCGGAGCAAGGCGATCTTGGGACAGAGGAGTCAGCGTCTGCCTCTGACACCCGCTCAAACAGGCAGGCGAGCCCCACATCTCGCCGTAAGATTCTCATCGATCTCGCCTGGCACAGTGGATTCTTCGCTGCGGCGGCAGTCGTCACGTGGGTTATACACCAGTTCTTCACTGGTGGCATCGTCACCACGGCCTCCGTCGTGCTGCGTATCTGGGCTACTGTCTACATCATCGACCTCATCTGGACGGCGTGCGATCTTCTCAAAAACCGCGACGCGTAGACGTGATTTTCCACCGCAGCGTACGAGTAGTGGACAAAACAAATGGGCGTCTCGGTCATCTGAATCTCGCATAACCGAGACGCCCATTTTGTCATCTCAGACCTCCAGGAAAACCTTGATGGCTTCCCGCTTGTCCATTGCCTCGTAGCCGCGGGCGGCTTCTTCGAGGGGCAGGGTCAGGGTGAAGACCTTGCCCGGGTCGATCACCTCGTCGTCGATGAGCTTGATGAGATCGGGCAGGAAACGACGCACCGGGGCCGGGCCGCCGTGCAGATGGATCTGGCTGAAGAACAACTGGAGCCCGTCGAGGGTCTGGTCATGGGAGACACCAACAAAACCGACGTGGCCCCCAGGACGGCAGCAGCTGATGGCCTGCTGCATCGAGGCGTGAGTGCCCACCGCCTCGACGACCGAGTGCGCGCCTAGCCCGCCGGTGAGTTCCTTCACCTTTGCCACGCCCTCATCGCCCCGCTCGGCGACGATATCGGTGGCACCGAACTCGCGGGCCAACTGTTGACGATCGGCGTGGCGGCTCATAGCGATGATCCGTTTGGCTCCCAATTGCTTTGCGGCCAGCACGGCCATCAGGCCAACGGCTCCATCACCGACAACAACCACCGTTTTCCCGGGCCCGGCCTCGGCAGCCACGGCACCGAACCATCCGGTACCCAGCACGTCGGAAGCAGCCAGGTAGGAGCGCAGCTTCTGCGGGGTAAGCGGAGTAGCCGAGGAAACCTTCACCAAGGTTCCGTCGGCTAGCGGCACCCGGGCCATTTCGGCTTGGGTGCCGCTGATGAATCCGCCGTTGACGCAGCGCGAGGGATAGCCGGAACGGCAGATCTCACATTTCCCGCAGGACAGGCAAAAAGAACCGATCACCAGGTCGCCGGGAGCGACGGTGGTGACTTCAGAACCGACCTCGGTCACCACGCCGACATACTCGTGGCCCATAGGGGCATTGTTGGTGGGCTCCTGGCCGCGATAGGGCCACAGGTCGGAGCCGCAGATACATGCGGCCGACAGTTTGATGATCGCATCGGTGGGCTCGACGATGCCCGGGGTGGGAACGTCGTCGACCCGGACATCTTTGGGGGCGTGCATGATGACTCCACGCATGGTGGACCTCCTGTATCGGAATGCTCGTGCGTTTCTCGATTTTAGGAGCCGATGGCCGGCAAGCGAAGTTCCGATTCGTAGCCGGGATGTGCAGGAGAGTGCGGGATAGCGGTCCCGCACCAGGTGCAAAGGTTGGGTCGATTATCTGGCTCGGCAGGTGAGGCCCCGGGTGAGTGGCGACGCGTGGTTTCGGGGACTGAACGCGACGCCACCCGGGGGTTGATCAGGTAGAGGTGGGCTGCTTCGCTGGGCCCTGTGCGAGCGCCGCTTCCCCGACCGGATCGAGTTTCAAAACATACTCGTATGGAACGTTTCGCGCATCTTCATGGAAACCCAGGCTCTGTGCGATCAATGCTACGGCCACCACGACCCCGATGAGCAGCGCGCTCAGATGGCTGCCGATCGCGGCCATGGCGATGGTTCCAGCCGAGGCGATCAACGAACCGATCAGGATCGGACGATGGTGATGGGCCCCGCAGGGGGCTCGTAAGCCTGGTGGCAACTGGGTTGCCCATCGAGTGACCGTTGAGTGGGCAGCCGGAGATGGAGCGGGAGCGCCCCGTAGACTTCGTTCATGGCTGACCTGTACGGACGCAATTTCCTCAAGGAACTCGACTTCACCTGCGGCGAGTGGACCCAGATGCTGGACCTTGCCGCCGAGCTCAAGGCCGCCAAGAAACAGGGCAGGGAACAGCGACGTCTCGTGGGCCGCAACATCGCCCTCATTTTCGAGAAGACCTCCACCCGCACCCGGTGTGCCTTCGAGGTGGCCGTCCATGACCAGGGTGGGCACACAACTTTCCTGGATCCGATTGCATCCCAGATCGGGCACAAGGAATCCATGCCCGACACCGCCCGGGTGCTGGGTCGGATGTTCGATGGCATTGAGTACCGGGGTTTCGAGCAGTCACGCGTCGAGGAACTCGCCGAATACGCCGGGGTGCCGGTGTGGAACGGGCTCACCAACGAGTGGCACCCCACCCAGATGCTCTCCGATCAACTCACCATCAGGGAATTTGTTGATCATCCCCTCCAGGAAACCGCCGTCGCCTATATCGGCGATGCCCGCTACAACATGGGCAATTCTTGGCTGGTCGCCTCGGCATTGATGGGCATGGACGTGCGCATCATCGCCCCCGAGGCTTTCCAGCCCTGCGCCGAGGTGCGGGAATCTGCCGAGAAATTGGCCGCCGATACCGGGGCACGAATCACCATCACCGACGAGATCGATGCAGTCGAGGGGGTCGACGTCGTCGCGACCGATGTGTGGGTGTCGATGGGGGAGCCCAAGGAAGTGTGGGCGGAGCGGATAGCGGCTTTGCGCGGCTATCAGGTGAACGCGGACCTCATGGCCCGCACCGGCAAGGCCCGCCCACTGGCGATGCACTGTCTGCCTGCCTTCCATGACCTAGGCACCGAGGTCGGTCGTCAGGTCTACGAGCTCACTGGTATGGATGCCTTGGAGATCACCCACGAGGTCTTCGAACAGAATGCCGAGGTCATCTTCACCGAGGCCGAGAACCGGATGCACACCATCAAGGCCATCGTCCTCGCCACCGTAGGTGAGCGTTCCTGATCAGCTCAGCACCCGTCAGCGATCGTTTTCGTCATTCGCCATGATCACCGATCATTGGTGCGTTCATCAATGCGACGAGAGTGCGCGACGAATTCGTCGGTAATCTCACGCATTCTAGACAAAGTGCGGTCGCGGTCGGCGAACATGGCACCTAGTCGTTCCATGGCTTCGGCAGTTGCCTGCTGATAGCCCGCGATCATCGTGTCCATGTCGTGTCGTGGGCGCAAGATATCGTCAATGAGGGCTTGCACCACTTCTGCGATGACGTCGCAGAGTTTGTCATCAGGCAGATTGTAGGTGACCCGGTCGATCTCCACGCCGATGACCCTGCCGTCGGTGACCTCAATGGCGACGGTGCGGTCGGAGGATTCTGCGATCATGTGTTGTCTCCTAGGGGTGGTCGGGTGTCCGGTTTCTTTTTCTTACATCACCAGAGACCCACTGGGTAATTCAATATTCAATAATGCGGATCTGCGCATCTCGTTAGGGGCGATGGTCATCTGCCATCCGTGTTCATGAGGGATTTTGGGGCGATGGAGATGATGGGTGTGATGGTTTTGATTGTGTCGTTGGCCTATCGTATGGCAGGTAACCGTATACTTGCATGAGGGATTTTGCTGCGCGTTGGACGGTGGGGCGGCCATTCTTCATTCTGTTTTCCAGGATTTCGCGGAGTGGTGCGCCGTCGATACCGAGCTGGGTAATGCCGTTGCGCATGAATCCGGACCTCATGGTGCCGTCATTGGTATTATCCCAGATCTCCATCAGAGAGTCCAGCGACTCCACGTCCCGAGCAGCCAAAATCGTAGCAACTATCTCGACGACTACCATATCGATGTCGTCGAGCATTGCCAGTAACTCGTCCCGGGCTTCATCACCTGGGGTGTCACGAAGGATGGGGATCCGTGCTTCTCGTTCGTAGGAGAGAGCGACTCGCGCATCCCATTCAGGGTCGGTGTTCTTTGTCATGGAATCTCCTCTGGATAGGCTTCCCGAACTGTCGAACTATCTTTCTTGATATACACCTCGTTTGTTCTTGAATTCGTGTTCTTTTGGTAGTAAACTACGTGCGGGGTAGGTATCTCTCGTCCTGAGAGCTTGTCGGAGTGGGCTGCTCCTTGAAGGTCCACACGTTTGGTAATGTACCCGTCGTCGCCGTAGGTAGCGTATTGCAGGATTTCTCCGGTGGCTGGGTTGGTACGCACATACACGGTCCCCGGCGCGGTTATGTCTGGGAAGTCATCCTTATTGCTGGGGTTTTCCTGCGCGCCGGATAGTAGTTCGCTGATCGGTTTCATGTCCTCGGGCAGGGTGACCCGGTCGGGGGAGCTGTGGATGGGTCGCTTGTCGAGCACCTGGATCGCGGCTCGGCACAACTTGTCCACTGTTGCAGCCAACTCGACGCCAAGGCCGTCGAGCAGTGAGACGACGGTGTTGTACGAGTCGATGCAAGCCATCCGTAATTTCTCCGCGGCCTCGGCCAGCGCTACCGCAGCTTCGAGATGAATCCCACTGCAGCCTCGGGACGACCCGGGCGGTTCTCCTCAAGCTCAACCACCGGGAGTCAGTCGTGGCCTCCTGGACACGAACTGTTCCCGGGCATACCGGGCGATGGCCATGGTGTTCCAGGTGTCGGTGATTGCCCCCACCCCGGCACCGATCACCGGGATGCGCCGGGCCACCAGCCCGAGGGCCGCCTTACCCCCCGAAGCGGTGAGCATCGCGGTCATCACGCGTTCGGCAATCTGCTGCCCCAGGGCCTCGTCGAGCCCCGGGGCGGTCGCCAGAACCAGCGGCGAGCCCGGAAGCTGTCCCTTGGCCACCAGATCGTCAACGATCCGCTGCCCCAGCAGGGTCATCAACACCGCGTGCCTGATCCGGGTCTCGTCGACGTCGTAGCCGCGCAGGTGGGCCACGCACCCGACCAACCGGGCATGGAGAATCGCCAGACCGGCGAACCCGGTCGGTGCCCCAATGAGCATCGTCGCGAACCCACCGATGTTCGTCACGAAACCCTGGGTGCCCGACCAGGCAAGATGGGTGGTCACCAAGGCATCAAGAGCCGCTTCGACCTCCCGGTGATGCTCCAGGGCCCGGCCCGCGCTAGCCCGGGAACTGGGCAGCACCGAGTTGCCGTCGATACCGAGATCGACGAGTTGGCGAAGTATCCGGCCCGCCATATCTGGCGCGCTGCTGGGTGCTGCTGCAATGATCGACTTGCTGAAATCAGGGCTCTCGGGCATGGGACCTCCAACGGATTCGATGCACCCAAACTTATCGGGTGCACGCGCCCGTATCATGAATCTGCTGATCCGGATCAGGATCACCCAAGACCATGGGGGTACGCGTTCCAGGGAAGGACCACGATGGCCGACACAGCAAGGATTGAGATCGACGGAAAGTGCTACGAGTTGCCGATCGTCACCGGCACCGAGGGCGAGCGGGCACTCGACATCTCGAAGCTCAGGGCCGAGACCGGGCTGATCACCCTCGACGACGGCTACGCCAACACCGGCTCCTGCCGTTCCGAGATCACCTTCATCGACGGCGACCAAGGGATTCTTCGCTACCGCGGGTACCCCATCGAGGTACTTGCCGAACGCTCCAGCTTCGTTGAGACCGCATTCCTGGTGATTTTCGGGCATCTACCCGACCACGAGGAACGCGAACGCTTCTCCGAGCAGCTGACCCGCTCGTCGGCCCTGCATGAGTCGATGATGAAGCACTTCGACGCCTTCCCCACCAACTCCCATCCGATGGCGATCCTGTCGGCGATGATCAACGCCCTGTCCACCCATGAACGCCCACGCATCGACCCGGGCGACGAACAGAACCTGGAACGCTACGCGGCGCGGCTGATGTCCAAGGTGCGCACCATCGCAGCGGCCTCCTATAAGTCGTCGATCGGGGACCCAATCATCTACCCGCGCCATGACCTGAAATACGTGGACAACTTCCTCCACATGATGTTCTCGGTGCCCTACCAGAACTACGAGGCCAGCCCCGAGGTGAGCCATGCTCTCAACATGTTCTTCGTTCTGCACGCCGACCATGAGCAGAACTGCTCCACCTCGACGGTACGCATCGTCGCATCCGGTCAGGCCAATCTCTACGCGGCCTGCGCCTCAGGTGTGTCGGCCCTGTGGGGGGCCCGGCACGGTGGGGCGAATGCCGAAGTAGTGCAGATGTTGCAGCGCATCCAGCGCGAGGGAATCACTCCGCGGCAATTCCTCAGCGAGGTGAAGGACCGCACCTCACCGGTCAAGCTGATGGGCTTCGGGCACCGGGTCTACAAGAACTTCGACCCCCGTGCCAAGGTGCTGCGGGAGGCCGCCGAACGACTGCTGTCATCAATGGAGATCCACGACCCGCTGCTCGACCTGGCCCACGAGCTGTCTGAGGCCGCGCGCCAGGACGACTACTTCGTGGAACGCAAGCTCTACCCGAATGTTGACTTCTACTCTGGGATCATCCTGCGAGCCATCGGCATCCCGCTGAATATGTACACCGTCATATTCGCCATCGGGCGCATGCCCGGCTGGATCGCCAACTGGCGAGAACTCAACGACAACCCGGGGCAGCGGATCTATCGTCCCCGCCAGCTGTACGTCGGCAACCCGCTGCAGGACTGGGTGCCGCGCCACCAGCGTTGATCACCCACCTGCCTGGCCATCACCCGAGAAGCAAGGCGGAGCGACGCTAATTCCCTGGCACTTAATCCATCTCAGTGTCGCCGTGGCCGGGTGGCACACTGGGGGCGTGCTCATGGAACTGTTCGGACCGCCCAGCTCATGGCCTCACCAGGACCTGATAGCGATAGGAACGGAGTTCACCCTCGACCTGACGTTGGCTGCCTACTGCTCGGGTGCCTTCCCGATGCCGCTGAATTCCGACGAGACCGAGGCCACTACCGGGTGGTGGTCGCCGCTGCGCCGCGGCGTCCTCCCACTGGACTGCCTGCGGGTTGCCCGGAGCCTGCGGAAGACCGCACGTCGCTACACCACCACCATCGACCAGGCTTTCCCCGAGGTGCTGGAACGATGCGCCGACCCTCACCGGCCCCTCGGCTGGATCGATGAGGCCGTCAAGCAGGTCTACACGAAGGGTTTCGAGGCAGGTTTCGTTCATTCGGTGGAAACGTGGGATGACGAAGGCCGCTTGGTCGGTGGACTATACGGGGTGAGTCTGTGGGGATTATTCGCCGGGGAATCAATGTTCCACGATCCCCTGCTCGGCAGAGACGCTTCCAAGGTTGCTCTCATGAGGCTGGTCAGTCACCTGCGGGGAAGACCCGACGGCACCGCCCTGCTCGACGTCCAGTGGCGTACTGACCACCTGGCCTCCATGGGCGTGATGGAGGTCGATCGCGGTGAATACCTCCGGCGTCTCGATGCGGCCCTCGCCAGGGAAAACACCGAGTGGTCCACCGAGCGACTGCCCGGCGATTGGGGCTACGAGCAACAAGACCGCACCGGATGATCCGCCATCATTGGGGCAAGATCACATTGGTCCTACCCAGGATCGGCACTCACCAGGGCATGAAGAATGGGGCCCACCGAAGTGGACCCCATTCTTCATGACTCTCAAGGCATGATACGCCGTGAGTATCAGCCCCAGCGGCCCTGGACCTTCTTCTCGTTGGAAGCGTAGTTGTCATTGATCTGGGTCAGGCCACCCTGCATCCTAGTCACGACGTCCTGCATCTCCGAGTACTGCCTGTCCCAGCGATCCTGAACTGCCTTGTACGCATCGGTCGCAGCACCGGCCCACTCGGCCAGTGAGACCTTCAGCTTGCCCTGCAGATCGTTCAGTTCCTTCTCAAGATCGCTAGCGGCCGTACGCAGTGCAGCGATGCCCTCTTCCATGGCGGCTGCTGAAACCCTAGTGAAATCACCACTCATTGTTTACTCCTGTGAAATCTGTGTGTTGTATGCCTGTGGGATTACGGCATCAGCCGTAGTTGATGATGCCGCCGAGGGAGTTCTTAGCCTGTTGGGTCTGTTCCTCCTCGTTCTGGACGTAATCCTGGGTCGACAGCTGGAGCTGCTCGGTGATCTGGTTCAGTTCCTGGAGGGTCTTGTCAAACCTCTCGTTGAATGCACCAACCGCGCCGGCGAACGCGCTGGATGCGTTGCCGACCCACTGGCCGGACAACTCGGTCATCCGATTGGTGAACGTGTTCTGCACGCTCCTGATCTTTGCCTCGGCGTCAGAGAGTTCGGTGGTGGCCCTCTTCAGTTGTGCCCGGTCTTGCTGCTGGTCAGCCATTGGGGATTCCTTCCACTTGCGGTACTTCCAGCGAGCAGTTCTCGCTGTCGTGTTCTTACGTGAACAACATTAGAGGCCAAGGGGTCACCGGGGTATCCGCTCGAATACTCAAAAATGAGGGCGTCTTCTCTGAGTACCCAACTCCGAGGTGTGCGGGGTGGACACTGCAGCGAGTACCCCAGGCCAGGCGGTCCCCCTGTCGTCACGGGAGGTGAATCTCCTTGTCATGCTGGTGCATCCTTCTTGAAGTCGGCCGGCAGAGTGGGGGAGATCTCGGATGCCGACAGCTTCACCTTCGCCTCACCCAGCAGTTTGGTCATGTAGCTGGGAACCCGGAGGACCTTGACGGAGTTCTTACCGCTCACGTTGTACCCGAGAGCTTCCCGCGAAGCCGCATCGGGTATGCCGTAGACCTGCGAGTCTGAGAGTAGGAAGGTGGGGCCGTGGGACGAATTTCCCACGGGAATGCTTTCGTCCTGCAGCAGCACCCCGTTGAGGGACGGCATCTTGATGTAGTCGGCATAAGCCCTCGAAGGAGGCTGGTCGGTGACCCGCTTGGGCAAGGACGGGGTGGTCTGGCCAAGGGTGATCACCGGAGTGGTACGGCCTGCGTTGGCGCTCGGATCCACATAAGTGGCACAGATCGATGCGCTGGCATCCCGGGATTCCGGTGCTGCCGGGCGCTCCATCGGAATGCCCTCGGTCTTCAGCACCGGGTTGCGCAGGCTCGTCGCTTTCTCCGCGGCCTCGGGAGTGATCTTCGTCGGATCAGTCTTGGTGGTGTCGAAATAGGCCAGTTCGGTGGCCATATTGAGGAAAGAAGTCTCGGCTAGGCCATCCTCCAGCTGCACAAAATACCTGGGCTGGGGATTCACCTCGGTCGCCTCGACCATCGCCACGGACCCGATCCGCAGATCGGACTGGGCCTGATTGCTCGACGGTGTGCCGCCGCGGTTGTTGATTGGCAGCGGCTCGACCGGCAGGCCGATCGGCAGGGAGGCCAGCCAGGCATCGCCGGCCTTCAGTACCGGCAGCGTGGATGCTGCTGGTGCGCGTCCCGAGGAGTTGCGCCACAGCTTGTGCGCCACTCCGTTGACCACCAGGAACTGGTTACCCGCGTTCTGCGGCTCCACCGTCTCAATGACGGCCGCCACGTCGTCGGCGGCGGTTGTCGTGGGCACCGAGCCGTCGGCGGGACCGGCCTCGACCGTGATGTAGCGCTGGTCATTGCTGTTCGGCTTAGTGGAGCAGGTGCGCAAGGGGTAGGGGTTCATCTGCGTGTTCGACGGCAGCTGGCGGGGTGCGTCGGGGATGCCGCGCATCGTGTCTTGGGTGATGCCCTGCAGCCGGGAGGTTTTCACCACGGAGATGTCGGCAGAGCCCATGGCCAACCGTGCGGAGGCGATATCTGCCATCGGCATCAGCACAGGCCCGTCTTTCTCCGAGACGTAGTAGATGAACAGCAGGCCCGAACTCACGTCGGTGACCAAGGTTCCTTTCTCGTCCAGGGTGCCGCTCCCCGGGCGGATGAAACCGAACAGGCCGCAGCCCGCCACGATCAACACACCGATCATGATTCCGACGAAGGTCCCCGTGGTGACCCTCTTCAATGGTCGAGTTGGGTTGTCCGGATCGCGGTCGATGAAGGACGAAGACAATCGCCCAGTGATGAAGGACTGTGCCTTCAGGAGGTCCTTGCGTGACGCCATGGGTCCTAGAGTAATGGCGCAGGGGAGGAGGAAAGATGAGAATGTCGCGGGCACTTGCCCTAGAGATCGTCGTCATCGTGGTGGCTCTGTTGGCTCTGAAAGGTGGCGTGCTGGGTTACGCTTTGGCGGGATTGTTGCTTGTCACAGCCTTGATCCTGGGGGTTCCGATACGTCGGATGACCCTCATTGACAGGATGGTGCGCAGACGGCGTTTCCGTCGCAGGAACGCCTCTTCACGGCGTTCGGCAAATCTGCCAACGTCATTGGCTCCGCTGGGCAAGTGGGTTCCGGAGTTGTCGGTCAAGCAGACCCGTTCGGCACGCGGCGACGACGTCGGGGTGGTCACCGACGGGGAATGCTGGACCGCTTTGCTGGGTCTGGTCACCGACGACCAACTGTTCCCCGACAAGTCCCGGGACATTGATCTGTCGGCCCTGCGCGGGCTCACCGTCCAAGACGACATCACCTTCGCGACCCTCCAGGTGATCGATTTCGTGGTGCCCGCGCCGTCGCGGGTGATGCTCCCCAACGGGTCGGTTGCCATCGAGTCCTACAACCAGATTCTCGGCTCGGCGTCCGTACCCCCGTCGGTGCGTCGCACCTGGATCGGGGTTCGTCTCGACCCGCGTCTGTGTTTGGAGGCCATCGGCACCCGTGGCGCCAGCGACGAGGGAATCTATGCGACATTGAGGTTCGGGCTGCACCGGGTGCAGTCGGCCCTCAAGAGGCAGGGCATCATTACCCGTGAACTGACGGCTAACCAGATCAACGACGTGCTGGCGGTGACCGCCGGAACTAGTGCTGACGCATTCGGCCAGCCTTCGGTGGAGCACTGGGATCACTGGAGTTGTGACGGATTCGAGCATGCCGGGCGGGTCATCGAATCCTGGGGGCCCACACCCGCCGAGACCCATGCGGAAGTGTTGCAGACTTTGTCAGGCCTCTCCATCATCTTTGGGGTGTGTTCCTACACCCTGGATTCTCATGACCGCTCCGGAGGTGCTGTCAGGGTGATGACCACGAATGTTGCCGCGGCCCAGAACGCTTTGGCCGCGATCAAGAAGTCCAGCCCGCGCGTCGACTTCGCCGCACCGGGTGGCGAACAGGTGCCGGTTCTGCTTGGTACCATTCCGATGGCAAGGCAGGTGGCCGCATGAGTACGAGTGGAATCCTGTTGGGACACAGCCGGGATGGCTCGCCCGCGGCCCTGCGTCTATTCCGTCCCCAGCCGACAAGGGTCTTTACCTGCGTTAGGGACTACATGAAATGGGTCCTGATTTTCCGCTCGGTGGCCTTGGGAGCGCACATCACCTTGGTGACCACCAATCCCCGCGCCTGGACGGTATTGGTGCAGGCGCTTCAGGCTTGTGGGGGCACTGTCGAGGTCACCTCCGATCCGACCGCGATCCCGGGTCAAGGTCGGCCTTATCGTCCATCGCTGGTCGTGGATGATTCCGCAGAGGCCGATGGCGCGCGGATGTCGCTGGGGGTCTGGCAGTCGGTCCTGGTGCTGGAAGATGCCGCGTCGTCGTCGGCAATTCATGCGATGCGAGCCTGCGATGTCACCCTCGTCTCGCCCTGCGACGGGCGTGTATCGGAGAATATGAAACGCGGCTTGGCGTTGAACTCCCAACTGCTCAAGCAGACGAACAATCTTGCGGAGAACGAGCTCATCGTCGCTATGCCCCGCCGGTTGGAGCGGATTACCATGCCGCCGACCACCATCGAATACCAGATGTTATTCGGCGGCTGATGCCGTGAGGAGACGGAAAAGAAGAGGCAGAGGGCATCACCAGACCCACCACCTTCACGGAGCTCTGCAGGTTTGAGGGTCGCGGCCTATCGGGCCCCGGTGAACAGAGTCTGTACCCAGCCGTAGGTGCCTATCACGCCTAGGGTGAGTGGGAACACTGCCATCACCGCGAGCCACTCGACGATGTCACCCCACCGCCCGAAGGTCGGGGAGAGGATCTTTGCGTATCCGACGGCTGCGTAGTGGGTTAGCGCGACTGCGCCGCCGGAGAGCACGACGACGATCAGCAGGGCATGCAGAACCGGGCTCGTGGGCATCCAGGCGAGCCAACCGATTGCGGAGATCATGGTGACCAGGGTTCCGCTGCTGAGTAGGACGAGACGCTGGCTGAACCCGACGAAGGCCCGCGCGCGCATCATGAGGGCTAGTCCTGCGCAGGTAGCCAGACCTACATGCCAACCCCCGCCGTGGGGTAGCAGCAGTAGGCAGAACAAGACGATGTCGATGCATGCTGCGGTGAGCATCGCGGCGAGCAGCCGGTCGGCGAACACGGCTCGGGATACGATGTCGGGCTGGACTGGTTCCTCATCGGCGAGGATGTCATCGGCGGTGTTCGGCAAGGCAGGAAGGTGGATCTGGGCGATCCGGTATGACCATGTGGGCATCATCGCCGTCGTGGCGAGTAACACGGCCACCCCGACCCCGGCGGATTGCACCGTCCAACTTGGGTTCAGGGCTGCGATGACGGATGCCACCAGCAAACAGCCCGATGCCGCGGCAACCGAGAACAGGGCCATCTGGGTAACGGCTGCTGCCAGGGCGCAGGCCGCTGACATGCCCAAGAGCAGTGCAGAGGTGAAGACGAGTTTGACCGGCAATTCCGGCCGGTCGAGCAATTGGAAACCGCCGATCCCGGCCAGCGCCACCGCAGACCATGCCAGTGCAGCCGAGACGCGGTAGCGGCCTGCGGCCCGGGACAGAGCGATGGATGCGATGGCTGCGGCCAAGGCAAGGATCAGGGCGGCAGTTGCTCCCCAATAGCCGCGGTTGCCCACTGGTTGCTGAACTGCCTGCAACATCATGGCTCCGGTTGGCACGCCGACCAACGCGGTGATCAATGCGCCGATGGTGAAACTCCGGGAATGCTTAGGTTGCCAAGCAGGTCGCTTCGCGGTGGTCGAAGAGACCGCATCGACGACATCGTCGAAGGCGGCATCGGGCAAGGCAGCCTCGCGCTGGCGCAGGTAGAGGGTCTCGCCATCACGAATGTTCAGCCTTGAAACCTGCACATTCGGATCGAGTGGATCATGCCCGAAGCGTTGCAGGACCCAGCCATGAACCGCCTCTTGTGGGGTTCCTCCCTCGTAGCCCGAGAAACGCACCACGGAGGGCAGAAGCTCTCCGAGGGTGACATTTCCCGGCAGCGCGAGGTCGACGCGCCTTGTCGGTGAAATCACAGTGACCCGGGCGAGGTCCTCATCAGCAGCACTCACGGGGCAAAGCCTAACCCGGTTTCAGGGCATGATGGACCCATGGGATTGGTGACCTTCAATCGGCCCAAGCGGGTCGTGCAGCCGGCGCTGCCGCGAGGAGACGTCCTCCTGGAGCCGCCTCCTGAGATCCCGCCGCCACCCACCGGGCGCAATTTCGGAATGATTCTCCGGATGCTCCCGATGCTTGCTGGCGGCCTGGCCATGGGCCTGATGATGATGGGTGGTGGTGGCCTCGGCGGTGGCCGGGGAGCCATGGGTGGTGTGATCGGCGTGCTGTACGGGGTGTCGATGCTCGGCATGGTGATTTCTTCAGCAGGCCGGGGCAACGATGAGCAGGCCCAGCAGCTCGACGGGAATCGTCGTGACTACTTCCGTTACCTCGGGCAGACTCGCAAGACGCTGCGCGAGGCGGGCGACCAGCAGCGCGCCTCGGTCGAATTCCGTCATCCAGCCCCGGATATCTTGTGGACCCTCGTCGGTGAGCGCCGGATGTGGGAAAGACGTCCCGAGGATGAGGACTTTGCCGCGGTGCGGGTCGCCGTCGGTTCCCAGCAGTTTGCCAAGCGGATCACCCCTCCCGAGGCGCAACCAGTGGAGGACCTTGAACCGCTGACTACCGGCGCTCTGCGTCGATTCATGCGCACCCACCGATTGGTCTCCGATGTCCCGCTGGCGATGAACCTCGACGGCTTCGAGCAGATCCGGCTCATCGGTGATCCGGAGAAGTGCCGGAAACTGGCCTTCGCGATACTCGCCCAGACAGCCATCTGGCACACGCCCAACGACCTGCGCATCATGGTCGCAGCTGCCGAATCGATGCAGGATCAGTGGCAGTGGGTCAAGTGGCTACCCCATCTGCAATCGCCCGCCGAGACCGACGGTGTCGGCCCGGTACGCATGTTCGCTACCTCCGCCACCGACCTGAGCACCATCGGTGCGAGGGCCCAGGCTGACAGCGACCATACCCCGAGAGTGAATCTCATCGTGGTCGACGGGCTCGCCGATGTGGCCTCCACGACGTTCTCCACTCCGGGAACCCACGCCACCGGGCTGTATCTGGGCACTGACGACGGGCTTCCACGCAGGATCGATCCGAGAGTCGCCTTCATGGAGATCACCGATTCCGGGGAGTTGATCTTGTACCGGCGCGGCAGCAAGGGCCAGCAGGCCCGTACCTCGCTGGGCCGGGCCGATCAGGTGGAGATGGTCTACATGGAGATGCTCGCCCGTCAGATGGCCCCCTACCGGATGCCAGACGCGGTGACTGCTGAGATCGAGGAGGAACCCGAGGTCGTCTTCGAGGCACCGAAGGACTACCCATCGATGCTCGGGGTAGGTGATCCGCTGACCCTTGATGTCCGCGATGCATGGCGGCTGCGGCCCCTGCACCAGCACCTGCGCATTCCCTTTGGCACCGGGGAGCATGGCCAGCCCGTCGAACTCGATATCAAGGAATCCGCCCAAGGTGGTATGGGCCCGCACGGCATCTGCATCGGTGCAACCGGTTCCGGTAAGTCTGAGTTCCTGCGCACCCTGGTGCTCGGGATGGCGATGACCCACGATCCCGAGCAGCTCAACTTCATCCTCGTTGACTTCAAGGGCGGTGCAACCTTCCTTGGCCTGGACTCCCTGCCACACGTCTCGGCGACGATCACCAACCTGGAGGATGAGTTGATTCTCGTCGACCGGATGCAGGACGCCATCGGTGGCGAACTGGACCGGCGCATGGAGGTCCTGAGGGCAGCGGGCAATTTCAAGAACCGCGAAGACTACGAGAACGCCCGTCAGGCGGGTGCCGATCTGGAACCGATGCCTTCGCTGTTTTTCATCGTCGACGAGTTCTCTGAATTGCTGACCGCCCGGCCCGAATTCATCGACCTGTTCCTGCAGATCGGCCGAGTCGGTCGGTCCATTGCGGTGCACCTCCTGTTGGCCTCCCAGCGACTTGAGGAGGGTAAACTGCGTGGTCTGGATACCTTCTTGTCTTACCGCATCGCCCTGCGCACCTTCTCGGCCGCGGAATCCCGCACCGTCATTGGCGTCGGCGACGCCTACGAATTGCCCTCGCCTCCTGGTAACGGCTACCTCAAGGAGGGCACCAAGGATTTGGTGCGGTTCAAGGCGGCCTATGTGTCGGGTCCTTGGCATGGTTCCCCGACAGCGTCGGCTACCACTTCGACCTCGGAGCTCACCCTCACCGCCCCGACCCGGTCTTGGACTCCGCCGGTCCTCGAATTCCTTCCCGAGTTCGTCCCGAAGGTGACTCCACCGCCGGAGGCAGAGGAAACCCCGCCCCAGTCTTTGGACGAGTCCCCCGCTGCCGCCGAGCCTGCACCGGTGGATAACGACGATGACGAAGAGGAAGAAGAGGAAGAGGAGACCCTGCTCGGTCTGACAGTGTCTCGGCTGCGCGGTCATGGTTATCCCGCTCACCAGGTGTGGCTTCCACCGCTGGATGATCCGCCGACCCTGGACTCCCTGCTGGGTCAGGTCGGGGAGGTGCCCGGGCGCGGCCTGCAGGTGTTGGATACTTCGCTGCACGGTCGGTTATCAACTCCCGTCGCCCTCATCGACCGGCCCCGGCATCAGCGACGCGATCCGCTGTGGTTGGATTTCTCCGGTGCCGGCGGCCACATGGCTGTCATCGGTGGTCCGCAGACCGGCAAATCCATGGCTCTGCGTACCTCCATCGCATCGTTCTCACTGACCCACACTCCTGCCGAGGTTGGCTTCTATGTACTCGACTTCGGTGGTGGCGGTCTCATGTCGATGAGGGATCTGCCCCACGTCGGCTCGGTCACCGGGCGTCTCGACGTCGACCGGGTGCGCCGCACGATCGCTGAGGTGAACTCGCTGCGGGCCTCCCGGGAACTCATGTTCGCCGAGCGGGGCATCGACTCGATGACCGCCTACCGACGTGGTCGTGCCGAAGGGAAGATTCCGCAGGATCGCTTTCCCACCGATGTCTTCTTGGTCATCGACGGGTGGAGCACCTTCAAGACGGAATTTGAGGATCAAGAGGCCACCGTGCAGGCGTTGGCCACCTCCGGTCTGGGTTTCGGTATCCACATCTGGGTGGCCTCCAACAAGTGGATGGACATCAGGGCGAATGTGCGCGACGCCTTGCAGACCAGGGTGGAGTTGAAGCTCGGCGATCCCTTCGAATCCGAGGTGAACCGCAAGGCTGCAGCCCTGGTTCCTTCTGATCGTCCGGGTCGTGGCATTAACGCTCAGGGGCTGCACACCCTGATTGGCCTGCCCCGCATCGATGGGGTGGAGAATGCCGACTCCGTCTCCGACGGTCAGCGCAACCTCATTGAGATCTCCCAGAAGCACTGGCATGGCCCCAAGGCCGCCGAGGTGCGCATGCTTCCCATGGATTTCCCGCTCTCGTCGCTGCCGGCTATCTCCTATGACGGGGTCAACCGTGGAATCCCGTTCGCCCTGGACGGCGAGGAACTCGCGCCGGTCATCTTCGATCCGATGAGCGAGCCGCACGTCGCCTTCATCGGCGGCCCCGAATCGGGCAAGTCAAATATCCTGCGCATCATGCTGCAGGGCATCGTCACCCGGTTCACGCCGAAAGAGGCGAAGATCGTCATCGCCGACTACCGGCGTTCCCTGCTGGGTGAGGTTCAAACCGAGCACCTCCTGCCGGGCGGCTACTGCGCCTCAGCGCAGGCGGCCAATGACATGTTCGCCCAAGCCGCCGAGGCGGTTCGTTCCCGATTGCCTGGCCCCGATGTAACCCAGCAGCAGTTGCGTGATCGTTCTTGGTGGACCGGGGCGGAGCTGTTCATCGTCATTGACGACTACGAATTGGTCGGCACCTCGATGAACAATCCGATAAGCAATTTTGCCGACCTCATCTCCCAAGCTGGTGACATTGGGTTGCACATCATCGTTGCTCGGGGTTCCGGCGGTGCGGGGCGTGCCTTCTATTCCGATCCGCTGTTCACCAGGATGAAGGACCAGGTGAATCCGGGCCTGGTGATGAGCGGCAATAGGGACGAAGGTGGCCTGTTCGGCGACGTGCGACCTAGTCAGCTGCCAGTGGGTCGTGGTACCTGGGTTACCCGTACCGGCAAAGTGCTGATCCAGACGGCTCATTCGCCGGTGAAGGAACTGAGTTGATGCGCCTCACATGAAATAAAAATTCACTTAGTGAAATGCACTGGGCATAAACTACCCAGAACTGGATTTCACTGGCAGATTTTTGGGCCGTGGTGGTGCTGCTAATGCTTTGCGCGTCGGCGGCACCACCACCGTGAGATGGTGCTCCTGACATGTTGCATAGGGTAGGCTCTGGGCCCATTTCCATTAGACGGAGGTTCCGTGCACATGAGTCGTGTGATCGGGGCCAACCCCTATTCCCTGGTTGTTGTAGGTTGTGGGATTATTCCTTCATGACCATGGAGAACCCCCGCGACGAGTTCCACACCGAGACCGCCTACAACGACTCCTTTGACCAAGTCTACGGATGGACTCAGAACCCAACCGGGCAACCGGATACTTCTCATCAGCAGATGGTACCGATGCCCCCGAGCCCGCCTGCTGTTCCGGTGGGCGGTTACGAGGAACTACAGCGGGACCGTGATCGCCGTGCCATGACGCTCAGGGTGGTGATTGCCTTGGCGTTGGCTGTCCCGCTGACCGCGATTGCAACCGTTCCGGGCGGGGTCGGTGGGTTTTTAGCCATGGCAATGACATGGTGTGGCATCATCGCCGTCGTCGCCTTGTCCAGTGGAAGAGGTTTCCCGCGGCGTTGAGTAGTCCGATACGCAGGACTCGTTGGCTGCCCCCACGGATGAGCGATGGCCTGTGCGGTGGATGACTGCGTGACAACGGTGTCTTGAGGGGCTCACCGGTCGCCGTGCATGGGTGCCCTCATCAATCCTTTTCAGCCGGTTGCCCAGCACGTTTGCGCGCGGCAGGCAGGGCCACCTTCAAGCCAACGCCGATGATTACCCCGGCGAAGGTGAGAGCCGCAACGACCAACGCGGCCTGCAGCGCGGCCTTGGACCGGCGTGGCGGAGGCGGTCGGTCATCAGGTGCCGCAGTGTTTGTGGGGGAGGGCACATGATCGTTGTGGACCGGGGCAACACCGGCCAGGGCCCTGACCGGGTTGACGATCCCGTGGCCCAGTTGGTCATCGGGTACCGGGCCTGCGGGGGGATCAGCGCTTTGTTCGAGGATCTGCTTGACCTCAGCGGGGGTGAGTTTCACTCCCGTATCCCGGGCATGCTGGATGAGCAGTGCTGCCAGCCCCGACACGATCGGGGCGGCATAGGAGGTGCCGGTCTGGCCGTAGGCGTAGACCTGCCCGGTGGCCGTCGCGGAGGGGGCTAGCCCGGTGAGATCCACTCCGGGTGCCGCGACCGAGACACGGCCCGGCATCGACATCGAATTGGGACTGGCAACGTCGGCGGCATCGGTCATGCCCACCGAGATTACCCCTGGGTAGGCAGCTGGGTAGGCCAGCGGGGCCCCGCCCATGTCATTGGCATTGCCTGCGGCGGCCACGACGATGATGCCGGCATCCAGTGCGGCCTTGATCGCGTCGGCGTACTCGCCGCGGTTGAGGTTCGCGGCTTGGGAGATGTTGATCACATCTACGTGCATCGCGATGGCGGCGCGCACCGCAGCAATCACGCCATCAAGCTCTTGGGCGCTGGTTCCGTAGAGTGCCCGGACACCGATGATCTGGGCATCGGGAGCGATGCCGGAGAACTGCGTGGGCCCGTCCACCGACTGGGCCGCGGCTAGGGAGGCGACGAAGGTACCGTGCAGGCATTCCCATTTGTCACTGGGGTTGGCGTTCTGGAGCGGGGGCAGCACGTTGTAGGCCGAGAAACGTCGCGTCGGGGTGTACTCGGAACCGTTCACCTGAATACCGGTGTCGATGACGGCGATCTTCACTCCCTTGCCGGTGGCAAGCTTCCAGGTCTCTTCCATGTTGAGGCGTGACAGATGCCACGGCGTCTCATCGGGGGCATCCTCGGTGGGAATCAGGGTGTTGCAGGCATCTGCGGCGATCTGTTCGACGGGTATCGACTGGAGGGCAGTGGTGGCATAGACCGGGGAAGGCAGCGGTGGCGCAGTGTCGGCGTTCGCCGGGAGGGCGCAGGTCATGGTGAGACCGGCCGCGGTGGCCAGCACCGCGAACCTGGTGGGGAATCCACTTGCTCGCACGCCCCAAGGTTATCGGTGTTGTGGGTGAAAGTGACCAATAGGATCGCTCGTGGACTTCAATCCCGGGTCAGGACAGGGTTGGACGGTGGGCAACGACCGCCAGTTGCAACGGTAGACAATTGCGCATCGCCTTATCGATGAAGCGGAATCCCTCCGGGCAGGGCTCCATCGCATCGGGCCAGCGACGCCATGCCGAGTACCTGGTCTCGATCACCTCGTCGATGACTAGTCCGGCATCCAGCAAGGCGGTGATGATCTCGGCCACGGAATGGTTCCATTGGTGGCTGCGCGTGTGGATGATGGTCGGCGCATCGCCGACAGGCCCGACATAGGAGGTGTCATCCTCCCAGGTGCTTGGCTCAACGGCCTGGAAATAGGGTTCCCGTAGCACCAAACCGTTGCTCAGGTCGTCGCCGATGGCTTGGAAGACGGGATGGTCGTCGCGGAAGACGAGTCGGCCACTCGGTTTCAGCAGGGAGACGATCACCCGGGCCCACCCTGCGACGTCGGGCAGCCAGCACAGCACACCGATTGAGGTGTAGAGGACATCGAAGTCGCCTGTCACCGCGGCCCGGGCATCGTAAACGTTGGCCTCCACGAAATCGATGTTCGCCCCGGCCCGCTCGGCGATGGCCCTGGCCCGGCGCAGGGATTCACCTGATAGATCGAGGCCTACCACGCGGGCGGCCCCCATCCTGGCCAAGGAGATGGTGTCCAGACCCAGGTGGCATTGCAGATGGATGACGTCACGCCCGTTCAACTCACCCAGCCGGTCGCGATCCAGGGCTATTTCGGCGGTGATTGCCTCGGGGGATGCGAGCAGTTCAGCGATGCCGTAGCCGCTGGCCTCATGGACGGCTGCCCGGTCATCCCAGTTGGCGCGGTTGTTGTCGAACCAATATGCGCGTGAGGCATGGGTCATGGTGCGAGTATGGCACAGTCGTTTTCCGCCCAGCGGGTGCCGAGGACCGCCAGATGGGGCACTCGCTAGGGTGTGTCCATGCACGGATATTTCGGTCCCGAGGGAACTTTCACCCATCAGGCGCTGCTCGCTTTAGCCGAGGAACGTGGGCTCGATGTGTCCGAGGCCAAGCCCTTCGCCACTGTCGCCCGGGCTTTGGACGCGGTGCGTCTCGGCGAGGTGAGCGCATCCCTGGTGCCGATCGAGAACTCCGTCGAGGGCGGGGTGTCGGCGACCCTGGACAATCTGGCCTCCCCGTTGGCCCCCTTGCAGATCATCGCCGAGGTGATCATTCCGGTCACCTTCGATTTGTGCGTGCGTCCCGGCACCCGGATGGCCGATATCCGCACCGTCATCTCCCACCCACACGCCATCGCTCAGACCCGGGGGTGGCTGGATGCCCACCTGCCCGCCGCACGGATCGTTGAACGCGGCTCCACCGCTGGTGCCGCGCAGACCATAGCCGACGAGACCTCCGGTCTCGACGCCGCGGTGTGCGCATCGGTCGCGGGTTCCCTCTACGGGCTGGAATCGCTGGCTCACGACATCTCCGACAACGAAGCGGCCCTTACCCGGTTCGTGCTCGTCGCCCCCACCGGGCGACTGCCGCAACGTACCGGCCATGACAAGACCTCCTTGGTGGCCTACATTCACCAGGACCGGCCGGGGGCGCTGCTCGATATCCTCCAGCAGTTCGCCGTGCGCGGGGTCAACCTGTGCCGTATCGAATCACGCCCGGCGAAGACAACCCTGGGCGAATACTGCTTCTCGGTTGACGCCGAGGGCCATGTTCGTGACGAACGCATGTCGGCTGCCCTCCAAGGGCTCAAGAGAACCTGTCAGGATGTGGTCTTCCTTGGTTCCTACGCCCGGGCCGATCGTAAGGCGCCCGCTACCCCCTTCGGTGGCACTGACGAGGACTATGCGATCGCCCGCAACTGGATCGACGAGATCCGCTCCGGGAACTGAACTCAACCGAGAAGGGTCGCATCGCGCAGCCCCAAGTGGTGCAGTGGGGTGATCACGTGCAGCGCGCCGGGGCGGACACTGAATTCGAAGATCTTCCCGGCTCCCATCGTGTCGCCGTCGACCTCCCACGGCATCGGTTTGTCGAAGCCCAAGGTTATGCGTCGGCCCGTATCGAACTGGACCGCCCGGGATTCAGCTCTCGCCCGTCGCCTCAGGTGTCGGCTCCTGAGCAGTACGCCCAGTACCCTGGCCCAGGCTCCCGGAGTATAGGGGGTGGCGGTCACCAGATCGATCTGCCCGTCGTCGGGCCGGGCATCGGGAAAGAGCACGAGCCCGCCCTTCAAGGAATGGGTGTTGCCCACCATGACGAGTACCGAGCGACGTTTGACTGGGGACCGGGCATCGATCTGGATACGCACCTTTCGGGGCGGGGTAGCGATGTGCTTTGCGAAGGCCAGCACATAGGCGCCGGAACCGATCACCTTCTTGAGGTCTTCGTGGGTGTCGCGCATCATCGCTGCGTCGAATCCCACCCCCGCCATGCCGGTGAACCATGTGGGGTGGTCGGTGTCGTGGTCGATGATCAGCCGTACCATGTCCATTGGGCGGTGTGGGGCATTCAGCGCGATCTCGACGGCCTCGGTGAGGTCCATCGGTATTCCCAGGTTGTGGGCCATCAGATTCCCGGTGCCCAGCGGGACTAGACCGCAGGGTACCTGTGTGTCAATGAGTCCCGAGGTGACTGCGCGGACGGTTCCGTCGCCTCCGGCCGCCAGCACCAGATCCACCCCGTGACGCAGCAATTCGGTGGTGACCTCGGTTCCTGGATCATCGCGAGTGGTGGGGCACACGGCCACCACCTCGTCGTCGTTGTCGGTGATCGCGTGGATGATCTCCTCGGCGAATTGGCCGGGGTCAGTGGTTTTGGTGGGGTTGAACACCACACCCACTCGGCGGACACGCTCCATGACAACCGCCTTTCTTCCCGATTCTCCACCCTACCCCGGCTTTCGAACTAGCCAATGGTCCCGGCTCGATCCGGGCTGTGCACGCCACTAGGATGAACTCCATGATCGACCCGAAGGTGTTGCGCACTGATCCCGACAGGCTCCGTCGTTCCCAGCAGGCTCGTGGTGAATCCGTAGAACTGGTGGATGAGGCAATGTCTGCCGACGATGCCCGTCGTAGAGCGATCAGTTCCTTCGAGACCACCCGCGCCGAGCAGAAATCCCTCGGCGGGCAGGTGGCCAAGGCCTCGGGGGAACAGAAGGCCGCCCTGCTGGCGCGCACCAAGGAACTGTCGGCGAAGGTCAAGGAACTCAACACCGCGGCCGACGAGGCGAATGCGCATTTCGAAGAGGTCATGAAGCGCTTCGGCAATCTGGTCATTGATGGGGTTCCAGTCGGCGGCGAGGATGACCTCTACGTCATCGACCAGGTGGGTACCCCGCGCGATTTCGCTGCCGAGGGCATCACCGTGCGTGATCACCTGGAGATTGGTGAGAAGATCGGGGCCATCGATATGGAGCGTGGCGCCAAGGTGTCGGGTTCCCGCTTCTATTTCCTCACCGGCCCCGGTGCACTGCTCGAATTCGCCCTGATGCAGCACGCCCTGGCGATGGCTACCACGTGGGGGTTCACCCCGATGGTCGTCCCCGCCTTGGTGAAGCCCTCGGCGATGGACGGTACGGGTTTTCTGGGTCAGGCCGCCGATGATGTCTACCACTTGGAGCGTGACGACATGTATTTGGTCGGCACCGCGGAGGTGGCGTTGGCTGGGTACCACGCCGATGAGATTCTCGACGGCGACACGCTGCCCCGCCACTATGCCGGGTTCTCCCCGGCTTATCGCCGCGAGGCCGGTTCCTACGGCAAGGATACCCGCGGTATCTTCCGGGTTCACTGGTTCGATAAATTCGAGATGTTCGTCTATTGCGCCCCGGAAGATGCTGAGGCCGAGCACGCCAAGCTGCTGGGTTATGAGAAGGAGTTCATTTCCTCGCTGGGCATTCCCTTCCAGGTGCTCGATGTCGCTTCCGGTGATCTGGGGCTCAGCGCCGCTCGCAAGTACGACTGCTATGGGTGGGTGCCGTCTCAGGGCAAGTATCGTGAGATCACCTCGACTTCCAATTGCACCGAGTTCCAGGCCCGTCGCCTGAATATTCGGATGCGTGATGCCGACGGGGTGCGCCCGCTGGCTACCCTCAACGGCACCTTGTGCGCGATGAGCCGGATGATCCTGATGATCCTGGAGAACAACCAGAACGCCGACGGCTCGGTCACCGTACCCGAGGTGCTGCGCCCCTGGATTGGCGGTCTGGAGATCTTTGAGGCCATCAACTGAGCCACGGGAGTGATTACAACGCGTTGGTAGCTTACTGGATCGTTAACGCCGAATCATCAAGCGCATCAGCAACAATCATGGCGCGAAAGAATATTTGAGTCCACAAACTCTCCAAGAATCATCAACTGAGTCTCGTTCCAAGAAGCCAACCATCCAGTCGTGGTATTCGCCCGATTTGGACCAATAGTTGAAGCTAACCGGTGTCGATAACACCCAAAGATTTTGAGGTGGGCGCGGCGTGACATCGTCTGGTATTTCGTATTTGATGATGCGGTCGTCGTTCAGGTTGAACCATTTTTTGACTTTGTGCCAGCAGGGTCCGGCGATGTGTTGTCCGGTTTTTTCGTCGTCGGCGATGACGGCGTCGAGGAAGGTGCGGAGTGTTTCGATGGAGTCTGCGTCGTCTGGTGGTGGGTCGACGTGTTTGCTGCAGCCTGTGGCCAGGAGGATCAGTGCTAAGCATGCGGTGAGGGTTTGTTTCATCGGAGGAGTCCTCGGAGGGCGTTGGCGGCTCTGGTGTTTTGTTCCTCGGCCTGCTGGATCGTCAACGCCGAATCATCAAGCGCATCAGCAGCAATCATGGTGCGACGAGTGAGATCGGCAAGCTCATTGGCCCACCCTTGCTCGCACCCGGTGATCGCCGCACCACACGCGGTCCCAGCATTGGCCGCAGCGGCAGTCGCGCATTCCGACAATGCCGCGTTGACCCGAGACACAGCCTGAAAGGTGAGCTCCCTGGTGCCATCGGCCACCTTGGACACCTCGGCCCAGTTCATGTCAATCGTCACAACGTACTCCCTTCAAACACCGGCTCTCGCCACTCACCACGTCTTGCGGATCCGAAGCACCTGAATCTCCTGGTCACCGCCCATGTCCGAGCGGGGCAGCCGCCCATTCAGTGACAGGTGCTGGGCGCCGTCGGAATGCTGGGTGTACAACACATCCCCGTTCGGCAGCACCGCACTCACCACCGCCGCATGATGCTCCTCACCCACCGAATGCTCTGTGCTCTCGGTGGTGTGCGTCCAGTAGATCGTGTCCCCGGGCTCGGCCCCCGCCACCCCGACGGATTCGGAACCGTGAGTGGCGAAAAAGTCATGCTGTTGATCGGCGCCACCCCAGGTGTCAGAGTACTGACCCTTGTAATGGACCAAGGGAAGATCAACCCCTGACACCACCGTGTGCCCCCACGATTCGGCACCCCACGGCGTCCATCCCTTCTGCGACAGGCCACCAGCCTCCAAGGTGTGGGACACGAAATTGGTGCAATTGTCCAGACCCTTCCAATCCCCCTTCTCATCCGCCCAGTGGTCACTCGCGTAATGCAGCATCTTCACCCGGTCATAGCCGCCCTCGCCCCTGATCTTCTCCCGCACCTCAGGAGGAAGACTGGACAAGCCCGCCACTGTCAACGGCAGCGCCTTCATCAGCTGGGAACGCTCGGCATCGGTCAACCCAGCCCACCACCTGCGCTCGAACTCATCGGACTCGGCAACCGGAACTCCGGCCTTCAACGCATCCAATGCACCACCGGTCCCCAATGGCAAAGTGCCTCTGAGATGCTCTTTGACATCTCCCCCGACATCAATACCATCCCTACGATTGACGTCCAGCGTCACCAGCCGCCAGTTCCTGAGCACCTCGGCGGCTGCGGCATCGGCCTTGGTGGCCCGCATCAACGCGCTGCGCAGCGCATGAGTCGCGGTAGATGCCCACTCGGCCACCGACTCCGGCGCATCGTCCGGCGGAGTGATCATCCCGTCATCGGCCACCGTGCACTGCTTCCACGACGCGGCATCCATCCACTGCTCGGTCTCCCGGCGACAGGTGATCATCGTCACCGCCATCCCCGACAACACCGAACAAGCACTCCGCAACTGGATACCGACAATCTCAAAACTGGCAGCCAACGCAATGAACTCGGTCTTCGCCAGCTCGCCCACCGCATCGGCCCACGCATCGGGCAACGCCCCGGTCCCGCGAGCATAAAGACCCTCGGCAGCCTCATCCATGTCCTTGGCCAAATGAGCCAGCGTTTCCTCCAAGCTCACCCATGCCTGAGGATTCGCATTCAACAACACCGAAACCGGCAACACCATGATCACCTCCCGGACGAGGGTTTCCAGCCATCAACTCCGATGACCCGTCTCTTCACGCTAACCCCGAAAGTATTCGATACACAACTGTATTCAATCCGCCATGCCAGCCGCTCGATGTGCCAGCATGATCAATTTTATTGGCACGTGACAATCAATTCTGCTTGTGAGCATGGATTCTCATAATCGGTAGTCCATGGCGGGCGCAGATCCGCGGAAGCGAGGCATCATCACCTGTGCCATCAACCAGGTTTTTCCCGCCAACTCCTGCTGACTCGCTGTATTGATAAACTGGTGGCACTCAGGGGGCAGCGTGGCAGACATTGAGCGAGACGGCGAAGCCGTGATGAGCATCGGTAAGGTGATCTGTGGGATCGCCGATGCGGTGACACCCACCGCCCAGGCGATGCAGGCCATCATCGGTTCCCCGAGCCCGAGTTTCCGGGTCGATGTGGCTCTGGCAGCCGTGGGGGAGGATTCCGCCAAGCAGATCGCGAAGCTGGCTACTGATCTCGACCAGATCGGTGCCGATCTGGTCACCACCGGTCGTGACCTCATGGATGTGGAGGAGCACAACGCGGGCCTCGCCAGCGAGATCCCCGAGGGGAGACGGTGATGCTCACCCGTTCCCAACTGCGCAACTACGACACCGAACGCCTGAAGAATTCATCCAGCGAGGCGGACAAGGCCTCCGAAGATCTGCTGAGCAGACTCGATGAGATCCGGGAACAACGCACGAAACTCATCAGCGCATGGCTCGACCCGAAATCGGCACTTGCTCAAGCGCTCATTGATGCTTCTATGGAGGCCACGAAGGCCGAGGCCGATGACATCAAGGCCATGGGACCCGTACTGACCGGATGCGCCGACACTATCGACGGCTGCAAGAAGGAACTCGAAACAGCGGACGCCACCGGCCGGGATAATCCCTGCATCGTCGCGGATGATCGTGGACAGGTCAGCATAACTCGCGCACTGGCCAATCTTCCGGAGAACAAATGGCCCGAACAATACGAGAAACGCACGAATCTGCAACACTCATATTTCCAGATCCTGGATAAAGCCACCAAGGCCGATGAAGAAGCTGCCCTGGCCCTTTACAAGATTCGTCAGATATCTCCGCCCTTCGCCCCACGCCCGGACACCGGTCCCGTCGATCTCAGCGACGAAGCATTGGCCGATCAGGCAGCGAATTCCGAGCAGGGGAAGAATGGCGATTGTTTCTTTCTCAGCTCCGTCGCCGCCATCGCCAGCACCGACCCGGAATTCATTCGGAAAAACGTTGTCTGGGACCCGGAAACTGGAACCTACAAGGTCACGATCTACGAGAATGCCGTTCTCGGAACCATCAAGCGGGAGATCACCGTCGACCCCAAGGAGATCAGCGATGATCCGGATCGGGTGCGCGGGCCGAACGGGGAACTCAACGTGCTGTCCATCTACGAGGCTGCATACAAGAAATCTGCGCTCGGATCGGTCTTCTCGCAGACCGGCGGGGTGCCCTCTTCAGCCATGCTGGCTATCACCGGGCACATGGCCGATTTCACCCTGCTGAAGCCGCACAGTTTCGACGAGATCCGTCAAGGCCTGTCCGCTCAACCCCCGCAGGCAGTCGCCGTCGGCACCAATGCGGGAGCCCCGTGGGATGTCAATCCCGCGGAGCAGCCCTTCGACAAGCGGATCGTCCCTAGGCACTCCTACTGGGTGAAGGGATTCGATGGCCAGGGCAGGATCATTCTGGTCAACACGTGGGGTCCCGGCGGCGGCACATCGGGGGGAGTGGAATACCCCGGCGAAGTGCATCTCACCGAGGAGGAGTTCCGCAAAGTGGTCATGCAGAGTTCTAGGACGGCGCCATGAACACGAGTGAATTGAGACGGGCTGTCGAGGCCGTGTGCCGGGAATTCGAGGATCGTTTCCCCGGCACGAGGTGGCGTGAACCTCTGCCCGATCGCCAGGTGACCAGCGAGGACGGCAAGCAACTGGTGCTGCGGATCTACGACGTTACAGCCGAGGGAACCGTCCTGCGGCTCGCGGATTCCACGGTGATCGCAGAACTACTGGCCGAGAACTTCACGTGCTTGGGCTTCAGCCAACCCGAGGTGACCGGAAGCCCTTGGGGGCAACTCGTCTGCCGCATCGGCCGTGACGTCGACGGTGCAACCCTTGAGTGGCGTGGGTGGAGGGGGATGAGGCTGTGGCTCGATGTGCCCCTGCACTTGTGGCGCTGAGCTGTGCGCTGGTGCTGAGTTCCTGCACCCATTCCAGTCTCAGCCCCGATGAGGTTGCCACCAGATATGTGCCGGTGATCGGTTCGGTTGCCTCGGTCATGGCACAGCACTTAGAGATGACTCCTGTCGTGGAACCCGGTGAGGTGCACACCCATTCCACCGCGGGCAGGTGCGAGGCCTGGGTCAGAGGCGCGTGGGATACCCCAGGAATCCCCGCCTGGGATCAGCCACTGATCGACGAGGTGAACCGGGTGTTCCGGGAAAATGATTTCGCGTCTGACGAGAAGGTCTCCGATGCTGGGGGCGGTCACCAGGGGCTGGTCACCACCGACGACCAGAAGGCCTCACTGGAGGTGCTCACCCGATCCGGGGTGGAGATCACCGTTACTGTGCCGGTGGCTGGCACGTACTGCTGACCGGTATTCCCGCGCTCCTGTATGTGCAGGCGTCCGGGGCATGCGGGTCGTTCACACCGATGTGCCCGTGCCTGCCACGAAATCTCGCCGAACGCGGGATGCTGGAGCATGGGCACATCACTGACACTGACCTTCCTGGGTGGCGCGCAAACCGTCACCGGGTCGAAATATCTGCTGACCCACCGGGGCAACCGGCGCATTCTTGTCGACGCAGGGATGTTCCAGGGCCAGAAGAAGCTGCGCGAGATGAATTGGCAGCCCTTCCCCACCAACCCCTCCTCGATCCACACGATTGTGCTCACCCACGCGCACATGGACCACGTCGGATACCTCCCCGTCCTGGTGGCGCAGGGTTTTTCCGGGCAGATCCTGGCGACGGCCGGAACCATCCGGCTGGCCGGGATCGTGCTGCGCGACGCCGCCCACCTGCAGGAGATGGAGGCCCGCGACGCACGCAAGGGCGGCTATTCCAAGCACGCTAACCCGCGCCCGCTGTACACCATCGCCGATGTGGAGCGGGTCCTCCCACTATTTCGCGAGGTGAACGTGCACACCGATGTCGATCTGGGAGATGGACTCGTGATGCGGATGTGGCGAGCCGGTCATATTCTCGGGGCCACCTCGATCCGCTTCCGGGATACCACCACTGGCAACGCCGTGGTTTTCTCCGGCGATCTGGGTCGCCTGGAACACCCGGTGCTGGTGGATCGGGAAGTACCCCAGGGCGCGCCGACGGTGCTCATCGAATCCACTTACGGCGACCGGGAGCACCCGGAACCGGAGATCCCGCACCAGGAATTCGCCGATCTGGTGAACCGGGTCATCGGCCGGGGAGGGGGAGGCAATGTGCTGATCCCCGCTTTCGCGGTGGACCGCACCGAGGTGTTGCTGCTCACCTTGCAGGAGATGATCGAAGCGGGTCGTATCCCCGCAGACATCCCGATCTGGGTCAATTCTCCGATGGGCCTAGCCGCTCTCGACGTCTACCGTGATCCGGCGATGGCTGCCGAGATCGACCCGCGTTTCAAGGGCCGTGAATTCATCAACCTGCCCACCTTACGTGAGGCCCGGTCCATGGAGGCCTCCATGGCACTGAACTGCCCTGATCGCCCGTCGATCATCATCTCCTCCTCCGGCATGGCCACCGGCGGGCGGGTCGTTCACCACTTGGCCCACATGCTCGGCGACGAGCGCAACGGGGTGGTGTTCACCGGTTTCCAGGCTCCCGGCACCCGGGGAAGGGCCCTGGTGGACGGGGCCACCGAGCTGAAGATGTACGGCAGATACGTCCCGGTACGCGCCGAGATCCTGCAGGACCGGGAGTTCAGCGTCCACGCCGATGCCAGCGATCTGATCGACTGGTTGCGGGGGATGTCGCCGACCCCGACGGTGGTGCACTGTGTCCACGGTGAGCCGGATTCAGCCCGGGCCCTGGCACAGCGCATCCGTGAGGAACTGGGGATCACGGCCGTGGTGCCATCGCTGGGTGAGGTGGTGCGGCTGTGATGCTCAGTTCTCGATGAGATCCTCGCAGGGCAGTGCGATCGTCCAACGTTGAGTGAGGTCAACGGTCCCCGCGGTCTCGGTGCCGAAGTCATCAAGGACCGGCGAGACCACCGCGTGATCACGGTGGACCTCGGCGATCCGCACCTTGACCGAGCCATCGGAGGTGTGCAGTGTCCAGGAATTGGCCAGGAAACGCAGCCCGGTCTCATCGAGGCGAGCCTCTGCGACATCAATGCTGCCGGGATCACCACATCGTCGCCACAACCTGTCGTAAGGGACGAAACCCCCGTCGGTGGTCATCTCGATGTATCCGATGTGCTCCCCGTCGCGGGATCGCTTGTGGTCGAAGACATCGGCGTCGGCAGGACGACCTGGCATGAGGTTTCTCCTTCCCAGGTTGGTGCGGCGCGTTCACATCGCTGAGGCCAACGGTACCGGGATGATGCAGTGAATAAATCCGGATGAAAAGCTGCGACCCGGGAGCTACACGGGGTCGTAGCTCCCGGGTCGGGATGCCGCCAGGTCACGGGGTGCAGACCAGCGGCGGGGTACCTGATCGCGGTCATCGCGTTCGGGGTTCGCTCGGCGATCAGGTAGGTCTTTTTAGTTGTCAGGCGGCTCGCCGCCCCTGTTCCCGGACGCCCATCACGTCCTGATAGGCAGCCATCACCTGTTCGACGCTCGGGGAAACCGGGGCCAGCTTGACGCGGCCGATGCTCTCGCCACGACGCTCCTTGCGGAGATGACGCTTGACGGTCGACAAGGAACAGCCCAGACGAAGAGCAATCGACTCGAGGGAATCGGTGGGATTCGCCTGGCGAAGACGAAGCACCTCGTCGTGATCGATCTGGTGTCCGGAGTGCACCCCTGCGAAGATGTCTAAATTCTCCCCCTCTACCCGCCAGTTCAGGCGGTGGCGGATGAGCTGACGCTGACGCTGGGTGGTGCCAGCACAATACCCGGCCACCTCGTGCTTGACGACAGCATCATAGAGACACTGCTCCAGCAGGGGGCAATGAAGGCAGTTCTGCTCGGCCTTGGCCGTCAGCAACTGCAGCCTGCGGCGCTCCTCCCGGGTCTGGGCAAGCGACGGATCCTCAAGCAACTCGTCCATGAAGAGTTCGGCATCGCTGATGCACGCAGGTGTCTGCTGAGCCGTGCTGTTCGCACCAGTCATGTCCTTGCTCCTCTCGATTCCGTCCAAGCCGAAGCGGCCCCTTGTATGAACAATCCTTCCGTGCCTTGATGAGCCACAACACCGCTCGAATACCCGAGTTTCGATACGTTCGTGTACTCACTGGAACTAAGTATGGATACTCAAGTGTATCCATCGGTGTATCCGTCGCGAATTGCGTGCCTGCGGTGAAACTCATTGTCACCGTGGAATTGAGAACGCATGCCCAGGGAAGCCGAGCGCTCTCGGGCATGTGCGCACATGCTCATGCATATGCCGCCATGGGGTCAGATTCGGGGTTACCTCGGGGTTGTGTCGCAGTTTCGTTGCACAACCGTGTCCAGTACCTCATCGATCGGGGAATGAATCACCAAGTCTGCTCCCTTGTCAGCCGGGGTTTCGGTGAGATTGATGAGTACTAGTCGATGACCCCGGTAGTAACGAATCAACCCGGCCGCCGGGTACACATTGAGCGAGGTGCCACCGACGATGAGCACATCTGCCTGCTGAATCGCCCGGATTGAGGCATCGATGACCTGCTCGTCAAGCCCCTCCCCGTACAACACGACGTCGGGGCGGACCATCCCACCGCAATCGGGACAGACCGGGATGACCGGCTCGTCGGGGATGTCTGCAAGGTCTATCGCGCGACCGCATTGCACGCAGTGGTTGCGCTCCACCGAACCATGCAACTCGTGGACGGTTCTTGACCCCGCGGCCTGGTGTAGGCCGTCAATGTTCTGGGTGACGACGGCCGCCAGGTGCCCGGAATCTTCCAATCGTGCCAGGGCAAGGTGGGCGCGGTTCGGCTTGGCCTCGGGATGCACCAGATGGGTTCGGTGGAAGGTAAAGAACTCGGCTGGTTCCGCGATGAGGCACTCATGGGAAAGCAGGTACTCAGGTTCCCTCCCGTTGCCGGCAGCGGTGACATACAGTCCCGCCGCGGAACGGAAGTCGGGGATGCCCGATGCCGTGGAAACACCCGCCCCGCCGAAAAAGACGGCGGAACGGGCGTCGTTCATCCAAGAGGAGAGCAGATCGATCGCTGTGTCCATGGACCGACCCTAGTCCTCGTCATGGTCCTGGGTGGGCACCCGGAGTGGATCGTGCGACTCAGTCGGTGCCGGACTCCATAGCTGCCCGATCCAGGGCGGCTTCGGCATCCGAGGTGGGGGAGCCCGCTGCGATGTCCTGGTGGGCTCCGGTCTCCAATTCGCCGATCAGTGTGGAGGCCGAGCCGGTCAGCTGGCCGAGTTGGACGTACTGCTCCAGCTTGGAACGTGAATCGGCAATGTCCAAGTTGCGCATGGTGAGCTGCCCGATGCGATCCATCGGCCCGAATGCGGAATCCTCGACCCGTTCCATTGACAACCGCTCCGGCTGGTAGGTGAGGTTTTCGCCGACGGTGTTAAGGATCGTGTAGTCGTCGCCGCGCCGCAGCCGCAGGGTCACCTCGCCGGTGACCACGCCAGCCACCCAGCGCTGCAGGGATTCGCGGATCATCATCGACTGCGGATCGAACCACCGGCCCTCGTAGAGCAGGCGTCCAAGCCGCAGGCCCTCGGTGTGGTAGTTCGATAGCGTCCCCTCGTTGTGGATCGCGTTGAGTAACCGTTCATAGGCGACGTACAGCAGCGCCATTCCGGGAGCTTCGTAGATGCCACGTGATTTGGCCTCAATGATCCGGTTTTCGATTTGGTCGCTCATCCCCAGACCGTGACGCCCGCCGATCTCGTTGGCCCGCAGTACCAGGGCCACCTTGTCGTCGAAGCGTTCCCCATTGATGGCTACCGGCCAGCCTTGATCAAAGCGGATGGTGACGTCTTCGGTGTCGATGCGCACCGTTGGATCCCAGAACTTGACCCCCATGATCGGCTCGACGCTCTCCATTGAGACATCGAGTTCCTCCAGGGTTTTGGCTTCGTGGGTGGCACCCCAGATATTGGCATCGGTGGAGTAGGCCTTCTCCTTGGAGTCGCGGTAGGGCAGGTTGTGTTCGGTGAGCCATTGGCTCATCTCGGCGCGTCCGCCGAGTTCGGAGACGAAATCCTCATCAAGCCACGGCTTGTAGATGCGCAGCGAAGGGTTGGCCATCAGGCCGTAGCGGTAGAACCGCTCGATGTCATTGCCCTTGTAGGTGGACCCATCGCCCCATATGGAGACGTCGTCGGCTGCCATCGCCTGGACGAGCATGGTGCCAGTGACCGCTCGCCCGATGGGGGTGGTGTTGAAATAGGCCTTGCCCGCGCAGCGCACGTTGAAGGCGCCGCACTGCAGGGCGACCAGGCCCTGCTCCACCAGGGCCTCGCGGCAGTCGACCAGCCGGGAGACTTCTGCCCCGTACTGCAGGGCGCGTCCGGGCACCGAGGCGATGTCGGGCTCGTCGTACTGGCCGATGTGGGCGGTGTAGGTGCAGGGAACCGCGCCTTTCTCGTGCATCCACGCGACGGCGACCGAGGTATCGAGCCCCCCGGAAAAGGCGATGCCGACGCGTTCGCCGACGGGAAGTGAAGTCAGAACCTTGGACACGTGAAACAGTATAACCAAAAGACTATTCCTGTGATGGAATATTTATGCCAATGGGTTGGGCTGGTTCGCCCGTCAGAGCCCCCTGCATCCTCAATGCTCGGGTCATTAGGCCCAGGCACTGGGTCCCGCTCACCGGCGCGAGTCAGTCATCCGACTCCCGGAACCGCCGGGTATCCCCGCCATCGGGCGTCGTCGCCCGGCGGCTCATCCGAATCAGCTGGTCGCCCCCGGATCGCCGATCAGCCCCTCAATGACGCCCAATCCCGTGGTGCGGTCGACGATTCTTAGCACAAAAGGATGGTCGACGGTGAACATATCTTTCTCCACCGGACCCGCGGTCTCTTGGATCTCGATCTCGGTGAGCGCCGCAGCGACCGTGCCTTTCTCGGCCACCATGAGCCGCACCTGCTGGACCGCTTGTCCGATCTGCAGGTCATCGCCGATGTGGGGGAGTGGGGCAGTGATGTCAAGACCCATCTCCATCAGCACGGAGGCCATGTCGACGGGGCCAGTGCTCAAGTCGAAGCGTGGCATGGTGAGAGTGATCTCGGTGGAGGGGGCCGAATTGAGGGCTGTGGAGGCCGCAGCCCAGCTGCCCTCAGGCAGTTCGCTGGGATCGGTTCCGGCATCGGGAAGGATGATGTCAACGACGAGCCGGGGATCCTGCGAGTGGGAGGCATAGGGCAGACGGATTGCCCGCCAGCCGTTCGCCTGGGCCTGGGGCACCCACAAGCCTTCGCTCATCATCGGGACCTGCGTCTTCGTACCGTCGGAGCGGGTGAACTCCTCGTCGGTGGTGGCATCCCCGCTGAACGGGGTTTGCCAGGCGGCGGCCAGCAGTAGCGCATTCTGCAGTACTGCCACCGTGTCCTCCTCGACGAGGATGCCAGATTTCTTGATCAGGCCGCCGGTGTGGTGCCGACTCCAGGCATCCAGTACCTTCTTCGCGGATCTGCGGTCGCAGTGCTCGATGGTGGCCGAATACCAGCGGTTCGCAGCTTCCAGGTAGGGCAGGGTGACCCGGTTCTCGACGAGCAGCAGCACCCGGTTGGCGATGTGCAGCATCGGGGTGTCGGGAAGTTTCTCCGGGTCGAAATCCTTGAGTGCTCGCTCGCTGGCCTCCATCTCCTGCAGCGAGGTCATCACCCCTGACCACGTTAGATCGCGGATCGTGCCGTCGGCTACCGATCCGTCGTCGGCGGCCGTCCCCAGAACCCGGTCGACATCAATGGTTGGCGTCGTGGCCCCGGCGAACAACAGTGCCAGCCCCAAAGATAGGCCTACCGGGCAGGCCATTGCATTGAGTCCGCCCTCGGCTACTTGGTGGCGCACCATGCGTTCCCCCAGCGCGGCGCAGGCCGTCACTGCCGCACTCAGGTCAGGGATTTGCGGCAGTTCGACATTCCTGTGCTCGACCTCTACTTGGTAAGGGATGGCGCGGGCCTCCATGAGGGGTAGGGCGTCGCAGGCACCCAGGGCACCAGTCAGCGCGGCGAGGGACGGAATGGTCAGCAGGCGGCGGCGTGTCAGTGGTGTCATGTCCGATGCCATGATTCAACGTTATGCATCCGCTGCAATGGCGCAGTCCCCTGTCCCAGAACATCCGGGTGCGTTACGGGGTGCTGGCACCTTCGGCGGATCATAGAGTGAGGATTACCTTTCCGATGTTGGAACCAGATGCGAGCAATTCGTGGGCCCGCGCGGCCTCGGTGAGCGGGATTCTGGTCTCGGGGGAGAGCCTGATCACCCCGTCGGTAAGCATCGGCCACACCCGATGAACGACGGCCTTGGTGATCTCGGCCTTCTGAGCGTCGGGCCGGTAGCGCAGGGAGGTGGCCGATATGGTGCCGCGCTTATTGAGCAGCTTGGCGATGTTCAACTCTGCCTTAGTGCCCTTCTGCATCCCGATGATCACGAGACGTCCGTCGGCAGCTAGCGCGGAGATGTTTTGGTCCAAGTATTTGGCCCCGATGATATCCAGGATGACGTCGGCACCGTGGCCGTCAGTTGCCTGCTTGAGCTGGGATACCCAGTCAGAGTCGTAGTTGAATACTAGGTCGGCGCCCATAGCGCGGCAATGGTCGAGCTTGCTAGCCGATGCGGTGGTGGCCACCCGCGCACCCAGAACCTTGGCGTACTGGATAGCGAAGCTGCCAATGCCCCCGGCCCCGCCATGCACCAAGAAGGTCTCACCACCTGTCAGATGGGTTAGATCAAGGTTCGACAGCACGGTGGCAGCCACCTCGATAACCCCGGCAGCGCTCACTGGATCGATCCCGGCGGGTATTGGCGCCACCTGGCCCGCAGGGGCGACGACGTATTCCGCATAGGCGCCACCGGCCAGCAGGGCGACGACCTGCTGGCCCACCTCAATGCCCTCGACCCCGTCCCCAAGCGCCTCGACGACGCCGGAGCATTCAAGACCCAGCAACTCGGAGGTTCCGGGGGGCGGCGGGTAATGGCCGGCGCGCTGCAGCAGGTCGGCCCGGTTCAGCCCGACCGCGATGGTGCGGATCAGCACCTCCCCGGCTCCGGGGGTGGGGGCGGGAATCTCGGCCCAAATCATCATCTCCGGGCCGCCGAAATCTTTAAGGGTGATCGCGTGCATGATCCCAGCCTGCCATGCTGCGGACATGATGCAGGCCTGTGTGGCTAACTTCGCCACCACACCTGCCGGAGAGACAGCCCGTGGGGTCGTGGGTGGGATAACATGGTGCACGCCTCTGGCGAGATCGCATAGTGGACTAGTGCAGCCGCCTTGAAAGCGGCCGAGGGAAACCTCCGTGGGTTCGAATCCCACTCTCGCCGCCCTTGCGCCCAATGGGGAAGGAGCCGGGATGATGACGAGTGCACGCACCACTTACCATGCTCTGCGTCCCGAGGCTCCCGTGCGGGCTTGGGTGCTGGCTTGCCTCGCCCTGGTGATCGGCGTTGTCGGGCTGGTTCTGGGATGGAACCGGGACCTGGTGCCCATCTGGATCGCTGGGGCGGCGCTTGTCCTGGCCGGATTGTTCCTGGCTCTTATCGCGCGATCCTTCGTTTCCTCGCGCACGCTGCACGTCACCCTCGACAGCGACGGATTTTTGGTGTCGGGCCCCGGATATCGTCGCGAGGGCCAGTGGGCCGATGTCGATTCCGTGCACTCCACCCCCGACGGATCACGCTTGGTCATCGCCTCCGGGCCGGTCAAACGGGTCTACATCCAAGCCCCGGGCGGTGTCGCCGATGAGCGCATGATGGCCGTCACCAAAGACATCGCCAACCGTCTACGCGTCTTTCACGGCTAAGCCGCTGGTTTAACGCCCGGTGTTGGAACGCGGATCGGTGGACGGCGAGGAGGGGGTGTAGACCGGAACCGTCGCAGGCACCAGCACCGTGTCGGAGGGCTCCTCGTGACGGTAGGCGCAGGCATCGGTCACCTGCTCGGCAACCGTCGTCGACTCGGTTTCGCTGGCCCCTGTGGTGTCGGTGGCTGCGGGCTGAGTCGGTTCCTCGGCTGGTGGTTGCTCGGTGGTTGGTTCTGGAGCCTGCTGGCTGGTTGGTTCTGGGGCGGGAGCTTGGTTCGATGCGGGAGCCTGCGGAGCCTTCTCGGGGCTCATTGCGGCGATGGCGTCGGAGACCTGCTGATGCATCAACTCGAAATCGGGGGCCGATGCATCGAAACCGTTCTGCCCGTGAATGAAAGCGAGCCGCTGGGTGTTATTGCCCTGTTTCACGCGACCGGCAAGATCCACGATCGCCGACAGGTCGTTCTGCGGGATGTCGGTGGAGACTAGGTTCCCGGCGGCCTTGGCGATGTCCTCGTAGCGGGTGAGCATCTTCGCCGGATCGGCCTGGTGGATCACGGCATTGACCAAGCAGGACTGACGGACCATCCGGTCGTAGTCGGTGTTGACAGAGTTACACCTGGAGCGGGCGTACCACATCGCATCAACGCCATTGAGTTTCTGATCCGGTCCCTCAGGGATCCACCCGTCCTGGCCACAGCCGTACTCGGTGGAACCACCCTTGGCAATGGGGTGGTTGACATTGACGACGACCCCACCCATGGCGTCGATAAGCTGGACGAGCCCGTCGATATTGACCATCGCGAAATAGTCGACCTTCAGCCCGGTGGTACCCTCGACCGCGTACTTGAGGGCATCGGCGCCGGGGTAGTCGGTGTTTTGGAACAGCTCTGGATGTTCGATGGGTACGACGTGCCACACCGAGGAGATGAAGGATTCCGCTCCGTCGTCGAAGCCATAGGGGTACACCTTGGCGAGGTCGCTACCTCGGGGGAACTCCGGGTGCTGAAGCGCACGTGGTAGTTGGGTGATGAGGGTGGCCCCAGTGTGGGTGTCGATGGATGCCAGCATCATCGTGTCGGTACGGATCCCAAGTTCTTCTTCACGGCCCTCGCCGGAATCTCCACCGAGCAGCAGGATATTGACCCGGTCGATCTTTGCCCAAGGATCAGAACCCAGGGTCGGGCGGGTCTGTGATTCCTTGTCGTTACGGAAGATCGACCCGGACAACTGTGCGGTCTGGTAGGCATACGCCGAAGCCACCGACATCGGAAGGGCGATAGCCAAGGCGAGGAAACTGACGAGCCCAGCCCCTGCGGCCCGCTGGCGTTGGGTGATTCGTTTGGGGCGGGAAACCAGATAGGTGCCAAGCATCATGGCAATCCACACGCCCATGACCAGCAGTAGGCCAACGGCGATCGCCAGCATGGTTCCGGCGCGCAGCGCAGCACCCGCGGCGGATATTGGGTTGCCGAAGACGAAAAAGGCGCCGAGGGCCGCGATAGCGATCAGTACGACGACCATCACCTTGCCCAGCTTGTCCAGCCGGGTGCCGACAAACCCGGTCCCCGGTGCAATTGCGGACAGTACGGTGCGCCCCAAGGTGGAGCGGAAGCGCCGGGAACGGTAGTTCTGCCAGGCGGCGCCCAGTTCCTCTGGCGAGGCCGCCGAATCGGGAATCGAGCCAAAAGCTGCACCGCCGCGGTTTCCGGGGGCCATGGCAGGCGAGCCGGTGAAGTTGCTCGCCGGAGCAGAATGCAACGGGCTTCCCGCGGTGGGGCGGGAGAGCGCGACGTCATTGTCGTCGAGACAACGACGGGCGTGACGGTATCCGTCGGACGGCGATGACAAGTTTCTTCCTCCCAAAGCCCCATGCATGGACGGTCAAACTCTACGTCTTGCAGCGCGATCCCACCTCATCCGGCAGTCGGTTGGTTTCACCCACCAAGCCCCCATCACTCGGTGACTTGGTGGATGGCCGGGTAATGCTGGACCCCGGTATCGCCGCTTTGTGTGGGTCCAGGAGTAGGCCGGGGAATCCCCGCATGGTGGGTTGACGCTGCTGCTTTGCAGTTGACCGTCCCAGCCGATACCCTGAGCGGGTCACTGTGTGCTTCAGCGCGCAGAACGCCTGGAGGTGTCGCCTAGTCAGGTCTATGGCGCCCGCCTGCTAAGCGGGTTTGGGGCTCAACCCCATCGCGGGTTCAAATCCCGCCACCTCCGCCCTTCGGGGCGTGCCGGTCCACTTGGCCGGGTGCTCGCGGTGACGCGCCCTGCATCCTTGGCATAGCTTTCCCCCTGGGCCGGTGGATCGGGTTGGCAATGCCATCCTTCGCGAGGGGCTGCCGGGATTCGGTGGGCCAGCCGGTTCGTGGTGGAAGGTGATTTGGCATCAGCCTGAGCCAGCGCGTAGGATTCTTCCCAGCCTGAAGGCACTGCGCTCGTAGCTTAATGGATAGAGCATCTGACTACGGATCAGAAGGTTGGGGGTTCGAGTCCCTCCGAGCGCGCAAAATCACTGGCGCTACGAAAACATGGGGCCCGGTGTTATTTTTCCATCTGCTGTCACCTCAATTGTGGCTCGCCACCATTTTGCCGGGGTCGGTGCACAATGCGGTGGCAGGGGCCTCAACTATGTCGCAGCGCCTCTGCCCGGCATAACTCAAGGAGCGGCTCCGCATCCGCATCGCGCCCGGTCATCAGTCTGATCTGGTCAATGGCCTGACCGACGAGCAGATCAAATCCGTCCAGGTGTGGGATGCCGGCTGCGATCGCTGCGCGGTCAAAGGCCGATGGGTAGTTGTTGTAAACCACCTCGAAGACCGCGTCGCTGAGCCCGACCAGTTGGCTCACCAAGGCATCGGGCAGGGTGGCGGGGATCGTGGAAACCAGCAGGTCGGCGCGCTCCCATCCGGCGGGTAGGGCGATGGGGCCGGACAGCGGGGCATGGTGGATGGTGACGTTCAGGGCTGCGGCCAAGCCAGTGAGCGAGGCCCGGGCGCGCTGCTCGTCGCGGGCCAGCACCATTACTTCGCCAAGGCCCAGTTGGGCCGCCGCCCACAGTGCCGACCGGGCCGTCGCCCCGGCCCCGACCAATGCCAGGTGCTCCAGACAGGTAATGTTCTTCTTGGTGAGGGCGCCTAGTAGGCCGGTGACGTCGGTATTGTGCACCTGATTCGGTTGGCCGTCGTGGCCGAAGATGATGGTATTGCCCGAGCGCAGCGTGGTTGCGACATCGTCGCACATTCCGTGGGCTAACAGTGCTTGTTTGTTGGGTGCCGTCACCGACAACCCGATCCACTCATCGCCGAGTCCGGCCAGGAAAGTGTCCAGGGTGCTAGGGGTCACTTCGAAGCGGTCGTAGCTGAACTCGTCGGCGATGCCCAGCTGCCGGTAGGCAGTGCGGTGCAGCAGGGGGGACATCGAGTGCTCAATGGGCGAGCCGATGACGGCGCAGCGACGCATGGATCCTCCATGGTTGGTGTGCCCACGAGCCTAGACGAGAGCACACATCACGAGCGACCAGGCCTAACACAGTCACGATGGGATGGGATAGCACATGGTGTTGTGGGTTAGATGAGGTTGTTGTTCTTGAGTGTGTCGATACCTGTGCCGAATCCGAGTTTCTCAACGCCTAGTGGTAGCGTTCCGCTCACATCCGGGCGCCATCAATCCCACCCGCACTACCGCCTGTGGGACGGGGCGGGTGAACCGGTGATGAGGTAGATATTCGGGATATGATCAGTGGAAAGTACGGTCGTCGCGCCTTGCTATTTGGTATCGGGACGACGGCTGGAGCGTTTGTTTTCGGCACTCATGGCCAGAACGACGCCAAGGCCTCCCCTCCATCCTCCCCCACCGCTTCAGAGCCCCGTTCCTCGGCCCCGGCATCCCAGGCTCCCAGTGGCCCGACCGCTCACAGCGACCCGTTCCGGCCGGTGTACCACTACACCCCCGCCAGCGGAAACCTGGCGGATCCCAACGGTTTGATCTTCCACCAGGGTGAATATCACCTGTTCCACCAACAGGACGGCACGTGGGCGCACGCAGTCAGTCCCGACATGGTGCGCTGGAAGCGGTTGGGCACGGCCCTCGAACACGATGCCCTTGGCTTGGCGATGTCCGGCAGTTGTGTCGACGATGGCGCCAACACTTCCGGGCTGGTTCCGGGCGGAGGAATGGTGGCAATTTACACATCAACCGAGGGTGGGGAGGCGCAGTCCCTGGCCTACAGCACCGACCGCGGGCGCTCATGGAAACGCTATGAGGGAAATCCTGTCATTCCCAACGAGGGTCGCAAGGACTTCCGTGACCCGAAGGTCTTCTGGCACGAGCCGACCAAGTCGTGGGTGATGGTGGTCTCCCTGGGAGACCGCATCGCCGTGTACCGCTCCGGTGATCTGCGTTCTTGGGCGCACGCCAGCAATTTCGGGGAAGGGAAGGGCTCCCACGCCGCAGTGTGGGAATGCCCCGACTTGTTCCCCATCGACGACATCTCCACCGGGGAGACCCGTTGGGTGCTGACTATGTCGATCGGCGACAACACCGAGACCCATGGTTCGACGGCCCAGTACTTCATCGGTGATTTCGATGGCTCCACCTTCTTCCCCGAGGATGACCGGGTCCGTTTCACCGACGCTGGCCAGGACTTCTACGCGGCCCAGAGTTTCGAGAAGGTCGAGGGACGTCGCATCTGGCTGGGGTGGATGGGCAACTGGGCTTACCCCTACTCGATGCCTACCGAAGGCTGGAAGAACCAGATGAGCATCCCGCGCGAGTTGACGCTGACCACCCGGGATGGAGTGCGGCTCCTGCTGCAAAAACCTGTGAAGGAAATGGATGGCTTGCGAGGCCGGGCAACTGGCATTGATGGGCTGTCCGCCACGGACACGACGACCGTGCTGGGCACGGGTCGCGTCGTGGAACTGGATCTGACGTTGGATGTCTCCGGAGCCAGCGACGCCTGGCTGAGCCTGTGCCGTGGCCAGATCGACGGCGTGTTGCAGGAGGTGCGAGTGGGGGTAATGCCTGCCGAGGGTATCTTCTACCTCGACCGCACCAGCGGTGGCCTGGCGACCGTCCCAGGGCGCGACGGTGCGACGGCGCAGTTTGCCCTGCGGCGCGAGGTAGCCCACCGCGTCGTCGACGGCAGAGTGCGGTTGCACGTCTACGTGGACAACTCCAGCGTTGAGGTTTTCGTCGACGACGGAGCCCCGGTGGGATCGCTACTGGTATTCAATGATCCCCGGGCCCAGGAACTCGCTCTGGGGGCCAAGGGCACCGCGACGGTGATCTCCGGGGCGGTGACCCCACTGTTGTCGCGCTAGTGCCGTTGGATCCCGTCGCTTCTGAGTTGCCCGTTGCCCTGCCGCAATGGCGCCACAGCTGGGGAATGAGAGTGGCTCCGCGGTTGGAGGATGCCGGAAACCACCGCGGAGCCACCGGCATCAGGCCACGAGTTTCCGGCCCCTGAGCCGCAGCACGACGTCGGCAGCGTTGGCCACCTGCTTGCTGTGCGTGACGACGATCACGCATTTCTTCTCGTCGTGTGCAGCCGCCTTGAGGATGTCGATGATGTCTTGGGCTGTTTCCTCGTCAAGATTGCCCGTCGGCTCGTCGGCAAGGATAACGGGAGCGTCGGAAACTAGCGCCCGGCCGATCGCGACTCGTTGTTGCTGTCCGCCCGAGAGTTTCATGACATTGCGGTTGATCTCCTCCTTCTCCAGGCCCATCTTCTCCAGCACCCCGGCATCGGCACCATGGTTTACCAGGCGAAGATTTTCCAAGGGGGTCAGGTAATCGATCAGGTTGTAGTTCTGGAACACCAGTGCCACGTTGCGCTTGCGGTGTCGTGGAAGCCCCTGCTCCGAGATGTCAGTGCCGTTGCAGAGAATCTTTCCGCTGGTGGGGATGTCCAACCCCGCAAGTAAACCAAGCAGAGTTGATTTACCTGCCCCGGAGCCGCCAAGGATCGCGTAGAACGTGCCCTCTTCGAATTCTGTGGTGACTTTTTCGAGAAGCTTTCGTGACTTCTTATCGTAGGCGTAGCTAACCTTTTCCAATGCGAGAACGCTCATTGGTGAATTCCTAACTCATCTTGGAGAGAATTTGCTTCGGCTTGAGCCGCAGCATCGGGATCATTGCGACTACCGCCGACATCAGGACGACGGCGCAGCCGAGTAGCCAGGCGCGTCCGAGGTCGAACGCCGAGGCTGCGGCAAAACTGGGGGGCGGGATGTTCGCACCTGACTGGCCATCCTCTGTCCCCGTGGCCTGCCCGACGACGAAGTCGCCGAGCATGTGGGAGACCTGACCGGATGCGAGAACCGCTAGGGCACCTGCAGCGAGTGCGATCATGCTCAGCTCGATCAGGAATTGCGCGAGCAGTCTTCCCTTGGTTGTGCCCACCGACAGCAGGATCCCGATCTCGTGGACCCGGCCTCGCACCCAGAACACCAGCACAAATACCAAGATTGCGATGCTCGCGAGACTCATCCCGGCCAGCATCAGGTTGAGCAGCCCCTCGACGGTGGCGATCCCGGAGAGCACCCCCGCGAAGGACTTGGCGTTGTCCTCCACTTGGAGCGTGTCCCAAGGCAGCGGCAGCTCCTTGGCCCGGGCGATTGTCGCGTTCAGGTCGTCGGCGCTCGTGACCAGGTACTGGGCCTCGGTGAGCTCCTGTCCAGCAGCGAGTTCACCGCTGGAGGCCAGGTCGGTGAAGAAGGTGTTCTCCGCCATCTCTGAGGGCAGCGATGCTTTCCGGCTGGTCCCGGTAAACAGGCCGATGATGGTCATGGTCACGGATTTTCCGTCACGGTCCAGCGTGACCTGATCTCCGACCTTGAGGCCGTTCTTCGTGGCCAGCTCCTGATGCATGATCACGGAGTTATGGTCGCCATCGGTGATGTGGCGCCCCTCGACGAGGTCGTACTGCTTAGCTGCGAACCCTTGGATCAGATCGCTGCGGGTCACCCCACTCACCCCCGCCTCGGGTGCCACGTCACCGGAGAGTTCCACACCGCTGGCCGGCATCTCGACGAGCTCAAGGCTCGACGGTATGGCGGTGAGACCTCGCACGTAGTTGTGTGCGGTGACACCCTGCACCCCGCCGACGGACTGCGCGTCGGCGAGACTCAGTTCCCCGCTGCCGGAACGCACAACGAATCCTGCGGGTACCCCACGGCTGACGCTTTCCCGTAGGGCCTGCATCGACCCGCGGACACTAGCTTCCGCCATCAGGGCGGTGAAGATCACCGTCATGATGAGCAGCAGCACCACGCTCTTCCCCGCCCGCCTGCTGACTGACAGCCAAGCGCGTTTCACCAGTAACATCGCAGACGCCTCAAGAAAGCTGGGTGAGTAGGGCCTTGGGCTTGGCCCGCAGGATCGGGATGGATGCGATCAGCACCGCGACGCAGACCAGCGCCAGCGAGATCCCACACACCAAGGCCCATTGCCCGGAATCCAGCATCACTTGGACATGGTCAAGGGTCTTGCCGGACAGGGCTGATTCATTGTCGGCAGCAAGGCCGCTGCCGAGCTGGTCGGCCATCTCCTTTGACGCCGACTTAGCGGCCTGAGAAACTAGCTGATTGCCGATAAACTGGGCCGCCCCCTGGGCTGCGAACCACGCCACCCCGAAGGCCGGGATCGCTATCAGCACCAATTCCAGGATGTGCTGGATCACGATACCGGGTTTCGAAGTTCCTACCGCCAAGAGGATGCCGGTTTCGCGTCGTCTCTCCCTTGCCCACAGCCACAGCACTAGGGAGATAACCAACACGCCGAAGATGACGGTGGCCACGACCATCGTGTCGACGAGCTTGTAGATACTCTGAACCGTGCCCGTGACACCCGCGAGGATCTGATCATTCTTAGAAAGCTGGAAATTTTTCCAGTCAATCCCCAGCTGGCTGGCCTGCTTCATAACCTCGTCGAGTTTTCCGGCGGATTCCACGAAAAAGGTAGCGTCCGTGTAGATCTCTTTGCCTTCTTCGAATTTGGCAATCTGTTTCGCAGTGGTTACGTCAGTGTAGACGGAATTCTGCACTAGCTCGGCGCGCACCCGGGCAGGTTTGATGTTCTCGCCCGAGAACAACCCGACGATCTCGGGCTCCACTTCTTCGGTAGACTGATTAACATTGTCAGCGTCGTGCGGGTTCGCCTTCAGCTTGAGTTTGTCTCCGATCTGCAAACCATTCGCTTTGGCAAGGTCTTCATGAATGATCGCCTTGTTGACATCAGATTCGTTGATGTGACGCCCCTGAGTCAGTTTCAGGCTGCCGGAACGAAAATTTACGTCTAGCTCGGTATTATTCTCTCCATAACCAGTTACCAAGTTCCCGAAGAGTTTTTCTTTCTGGGCGTCGTAGTCTTGCTGAGAATTGGGTAGTTTTAGTGCATTCGCTCCCACTAGATCGGCAGTCAGCGACATGCGGCGGAAGTGGTCGGTTACCCCGGGTACGGCCTGGATAGCGTCTATGTCGCCGGGTTTGACGACACCACCACCCCGCGGAGTTCCGGGATTGTTCTTCCGGTTATTCTCAAGAGTGAAACCGGCTTTGAGTTGTTGACCTGCCTGCGCCGCAGCCTCATCCGTGGAGCCCTTCACCGCAACCATGCTCAGCATTACTGTAGATAAACATAGTATAATGCCGAACATTATCAATGTCTTCAGCTTCTTGCGTATCACGAAGCGCCACGCACAGGTCAGGGCCCGCATATCTTTCCTCTTTCACTCATTTCCAGTGCGCAACAACAATCACTGTTGCTGCGACCCCTATGACACTGCCTGGCAGCGTACCATAGGAAAACTATTTGACATTGCTCAGGGTGACGTCACGCGGGTCATCACAGGGGCGCTCCAGGGGGGTCGTCACCGGGTCGCCCTAGGGGTTATCACTGAACTACCCTAGGGGTCATCACTGGGTCTTGGTGGCAGTGACTGTGGGGATGGAGTTGTTGGTGCTGTGTGCCACGATGGTGGATCGCGCTGCGATCGTGAGGGGATTCGACAAGGTGTGTTCGCCAGGACTTGAGACGCATTCTGGATCAAATGGCGCGTTTTGGTGGCCTCGCGTGAGACCATCAAAACCCTGACCGGGATACAGGGGGGGCAACCAGTGGGGTGGATCCAGCAGTGAAGCGATGTCGGCCATCTCCGGGAATCGGATGATGATTTGATGGTGTTGCATGTTGATTTTCTAACCATCACAGTCAGTGCCGATGACTGGAATATGTTTTGGATGGCGCTGAAAAGGTTTTTCGATGGCTTCTGGTTTTATTTCCTGATCTGATGTGGAATTTTATTCCGTTTCAGATGTGCCCGGCAAGGCACTTCGAACATCATGTGGCAACAGTCCCGGCTTCGGGTTGGCTTTGGGGCAGGAATGCATAGAGCCGTACACCAATTCCGGGTTGTCGAGGGTGCCAGGGATCAGGTGTGTCATTCGCTTCGGAGATAATTTTTGGTCTGCCCTGGGCCCAGCGTCACCAGCACGGCCGGGCTGGCTGATGACGCTGGTCCTGGCGCTCGGGGTATCGATAGATTGCTCTCATGACCATGAATCCCTTCAAGGCCGGGCTGTGGGATGAGGTCCCCGGCTTCGAGTTCACCGACATCACCTACCACCGGGCCAAGGATGTACCCGCGGTGCGCATCGCTTTCGACCGTCCCGAGGTGCGCAATGCCTTCCGTCCGCATACCGTCGACGAGTTGCTGCTGGCCCTGGAGCATGCTCGGCAGTCTGCCGACGTGGGATGCGTGCTGGTCACCGGGAATGGGCCGTCACCCAAGGACGGAGGATGGGCTTTCTCATCGGGTGGTGACCAGCGGATCCGTGGTAAGTCGGGGTATCAGTATGCGCAAGGTGAGGATGCTTCCACCGTTGATCGCGCCAGAGCGGGACGGCTGCACATCCTGGAGGTACAACGGCTCATTCGCTTCATGCCCAAGGTGGTCATTGCCATGGTCAACGGGTGGGCCGCGGGCGGCGGGCATTCGCTGCATGTTGTCTGCGACCTGACTATCGCATCCCGGGAACACGCCCGCTTCAAGCAGACCGACGCCGACGTGGCCTCCTTCGATGGTGGCTACGGATCGGCCTACCTGGCTCGGCAGGTGGGGCAAAAATTTGCTAGGGAGATCTTCTTCCTCGGCGACATCTACACCGCCGACGACGCCTACCGGATGGGTATGGTGAACAAGGTCGTCGCCCACGAGGAGTTGGAAGACCTCGGGCTCGACTGGGCGAAGCGGATCTGTGGCAAGTCGCCCACCGCGCAACGGATGCTGAAATATGCCTTTAACCTTGCCGATGATGGTCTGATGGGTCAGCAACTGTTCGCGGGCGAGGCGACGCGGCTCGCATACGGCACTGACGAGGCCATTGAAGGCCGTGACTCCTTCCTTGGAAAGCGCGATCCGGATTGGAGCAGGTTCCCGTACTACTACTGAGCGTTAATGCAACAGGCAGGCCCCCTTCTGGAGCGACACGCTGTGGTGCAAAGATTGGCCTGACGTGTGAGCGGGAGGATGGTCCACCCCGCCAGAGTGAGGAGGGTCCATGAGCCCAGTTGATTTCCGTGTCGTCCGCCGGGGATACGACCCCGACGAGGTGAATCGAGCCATAGCCCAGCGGGACGACCAGTTGGCACGCGCCAAAGCCGAGCTCGCCAGGATCGTCGATGATGCGGCTAACAGCTCCGGCGAGGGAGCACAGAAGGACAAGCAGATCGCCGACCTGATGGGTCGGATCGACATGCTGGAGGAGACGCTTGCTGAGGCGCGCCAGGCCCAGCCTAAGTCCCCGACCTTCGACGATCTCGGAGCTCGCGTCGCAGAGATCCTGAATCTTGCCTCGGACGAGGCCGATGACATCGTTGAGCAGTCGCGTGAGGAGGCCGCCAAACTGTTGGAGGAGGCCAAGGAGAAGGCCAGTAACATCGCCGCCGATGCGAAGGCCAAGGCCGAGAAGACGGTGAAGAAGGCCAACGCGGAGGCCGAGCACACCATGCAGGTGGCCACCGAGGAGGCCGAGGAGATTCTCGAACAAGCCAAGGCCGACGCCGCGACTCGCCGCGAGGAGGCCGAAGGCATCTATGAGGCCCAGCGCGCCAAGGCAGCACAGGCAGCAGCCGATTTCGAGCAATCGATGGCTGCGCGACGTGCCGAGGCGGTCGAGGAACTCGACGCCACTATCTCCAAGAAGCGTCAGGAGATCGAGGTCGCCGAGGAGCGGGTCATCGCCGCCAACACCGAGGCCGACGAGACCCTGCGGCTTGCCAACCAGCAGGCTGATCAGCTGGTTCGCGACGCCGAGAACCAGGCCAACTCGATGATCGTCGAGGCCAAGTCGAGGGCCGAGCGCTCCCGGCAGAATGCCGAGCGTGAGGTTGCTGCGGCGACTGCCCGACGTGATTCGATCACCGCCCAGCTTGCCAATGTGCGCCAGATGCTGGCGACCTTGAGCGATCCGCAGGCGGCGATGGGCGAGGTGCCGCGTACTGCCAAGGAATGGGTCGGCGAGCCAGGCGAGGATGGGCTGGACATTCTGCCTGTCGAGACGGTCGAGGAGGTGCCTTCCGGCAGGAAGGCATCCCAGTGATGCAGCATCCAAAGTGATGTAGCGAAAAGGTGGGGCACCAATCCGATCGGTGCCCCACCTTTTGCGTGTGTTCTGCTGCGATTGTGGCCGATGCGCTCCCGGGGTGTGTTCGGTCGCGTTATCTGCTAGGGATCAAGCAGGAGCCACGCTCAGGCTCAGTCAACCGCCCCGTAGAGGCGGTCCCCGGCATCTCCCAGACCCGGAACGATGTAACCGTGTTCGTTGAGACACTCATCAATGGCGGCCACCACCAAGGTGGTGTTGATCTCCAGCTCGGAGACGAGCTTTCGGAAGTTCTCCACGCCCTCGGGGGCGGCGAGGATGCACAGGCAAGTGACGTCATCGGCCCCGCGCCTGGCGAGGAATTCGACGCAGCCTCCAAGCGATCCCCCGGTGGCGAGCATCGGATCAAGAACGAAGCACTGGCGCCTCGATAGGTCGTGCGGCAGCCGCTCGGCGTAGGTCATCGGCTGGAGGGTCTCCTCGTCACGGACCATGCCGACGAAACCAACCTCGGCGGTCGGCATCAGTCGCGTCATACCACCCAACATTCCCAGGCCAGCACGAAGGATCGGAACTACCAGCGGTTTGGGGTTTGCCAGCTCGACACCGGTCATCGTGGTGATGGGAGTCTCCACCTGGATAGGGCAGACGCGGACATGACGGGTGGCCTCGTAGGCCAGCAGCGTCACCAGTTCGTCGGCCAGAGCCCGGAAGGTGGGCGAGGTGGTGTCCTTCGCGCGCAAGTGGGCTAGCTTGTGGTCAACCAGCGGATGATCAAGAATCTTCAACTCCACGGTCCAACCTTGGCACAACGGGGCCTAGGTCATTCAACTGGTGTCCGTTTTCTTGGGAGTGTGGGTGTCGAGATGAGGTGGAATCTGCCACGATGGACGAGTAGCTGAGGTATGGACGAGTAGCTGAGATGAGGAGCAGGCCATGGACGACGATGACGACCTGTACCGTGAGGACGACACCGACGTGACCGCCCTCGATGACCTCGGGGATGAATCCGATCTCGACGGCGGGATCATCCCTGACGATTACGATGACCTTGATGACGATGTCGTTGACGAAGAGGATGACTACGACGACTATGAAGACGCCACCGAGGAGGACGTCGATTTCGTCGTTGCCCTGTACCGCGAGGACGGTACCCCGATTGCTTTGGATCTCGGCTTGGCTGCCGCCAATGACCTCGAGGAGTTGATCGATCGGCTGCGCAGGCTGCCCGGTGACGCCGGTGCCCTGGGTGCGGTGTCTATTGATGGGGAGTTCTTCGTGCTGTGCCGGGTGCGCGGGCGGCAGGTGCAGGTGCTGCTCAACGACTCGCAGGCGGCCAATGACTGGCCAATCGCTCGTGACGTCGTCGACTATCTCGGCTTGGAGCTGCCCGATCCCGACGACGAGGATTCGGAGGCAATCGGTGACTTGACGATCCTCGTCGATCAGGGACTGAGTGAATTCGATTTGGAGCAGATCGTCGACGACATGGATGAAGATTCTGATCAACTGGTGCACCAAGTGATGGAGGCAATCCACTTCGACAAAGCCTTTGACCGGGTGGTGGATTGAGTCGCTGGGATGAGGCAATGCGCCGGGCGCTGGTGCAGGCCGATCTTGCGGGAGAGCGCGGCGAGGTGCCGGTGGGTGCGGTCGTCCTTGATCCCGCAGGCGAGGTCATCGGTGTCGGCGGTAACGAGCGTGAGGCGAGTTGCGATGTCTGCGCCCACGCCGAGATTGTTGCGATGCGCCGGGCCGTGCAGGTGCTGGGTGATGGTTGGCGGCTGCCCGGCTGCACCTTGGTGGTGAGCCTGGAGCCCTGCGTGATGTGCGCCGGGGCGATTACCGCCGCACGCATCGAACGGGTGGTGTTCGGTGCCTTCGACCCTAAGGCTGGGGCCGTGGCCTCACTGTTCGATCTGCTGCGCGATCCGCGCCTGCTGCACCGCGTCGAAGTCACCAGTGGGATTATGGCTGCTGAGGCCGAGCGTCGGCTGAAGGACTTCTTCGCCGCCCGTCGCTGAATGATGGGACGACTGTCTCGCGGGGTCACCTGCAGACCCGTGCGTTTGTGCCGGGGGCATCTGGTCCCGTAAGCTTATCCGCGGTGACGTGTCAGAGCGGCCGAATGAGCTCGCCTCGAAAGCGAGTGTGGTGAAAGCCACCGAGGGTTCAAATCCCTCCGTCACCGCCGTGGGATGACTGTGGGGCAGCGAAAGTCAATTCGCTGCCCCACAGTCATTTTAGAGTGATCATGCGCCCATTGACTGGCCGCGATTGTGTGTATGGGGATTGATGCGCGGACTGCAAGGGCGCGCTGTGCCAAATAACAAGGATAAACGGTCAGCAGGCGCGGCGCGCGAGCGAGACGATGATGCTCATGCCCTGTGCGCTTTTTCTGCAAGGAGCAACGGTACAGGTGATGAGGAAGCCCTGCGTTGCAATATCACGCGGTGACAGGTGACGTGGAGGAAGTGCTGCTTACCGTGCTGCATGCATTTACACAATTCGCAGGAATGATTTACTGTCGAATAGTATTTTTGTGGGTGGATCGGACGGAAAGGGGCACGTTGGAGCATGCGGCTCCAGTATGGAACGTAGCTTTGTCTCTACCGCTAACCATATTTTGCCCCGTGCCAATCACGAGCATTAAATGTGAAGAAGTAGAGGAGTATTTCCGCATCACGCTGAAAAAATTCCGTGACCTTGTGATGAAGAAGCTCGTGTTTGGATAATCCGCGTACTTCGTCCTCGGCTTCCTGATGGGATGAGATGAGCGAGAAGAATGCGACAAGTGTGCTCCTCGCTGTCGATAGTGAGGTCTACAGCCTCGATCTGAGCACCGACTCTCTCAAGAAAAGTTTTGGGTCGCGCTCATCCCATTTCTTGAAGGAGGAGCAGCCACAGGAAGCCGCTCGTCTCTGCGGAAAGCGCTGGGGCGTGAGTGGTGGACTGACAACGACTGCTAAGTCTGCCGCAGGTGGTTATAGGAGAACAGTCTGGACACCCAGGGGAGAGGCGCATGCTGTGCGTGAGATGAGGCAGACAAGCCGGGGCTCGTCCTGACGAACGACAGGTGCATTTGGACGAGCGCGGGTGTCAAACCATTGCTAGTCTTCTGCAGTGACAGGATTTACTACGAGAGTAGACGCTCCCCAAAAAATAGAGCGCCATTGACCATCATGGAAATCCGGGATACTCAGCTCGCCGTTGCTTCTTTCATAAATCCAGCGCATTGTTGGTCTGTAGTCTTGATCTTTGATTGTCAATTCGATTTCGCATTCACATATGCTCGCTGCGATGTGATTTATGCGTATGATGCGGAAATTTATTAGAAAACTAGACTTGTAGTTTTCTTTGATGGACTTCGGGCTAGGTGGCCCCGATATTTTGGAAAGCAGTGGTGGGACTAGCCCCCAGCGCCGCTTTGTAAGCGCAGTCAAGAGTTCCTTGCACGCCTGATAGACTAGATCTTTCTCGAAGTCGGGGTCAGTATTTGTGATTTCGTATGGCTTGAAAGATTCTACAGCCTTCTTGAAGCGGTATGTCTTATGTACTTGCGTCAACAGGTCCTGGAATCTAGGTGGTGGCGGGGTCATTTCCGCATCTTTCCGCTGTTTCTCCGCCTTTGCGAAGTCGTTTACCGCAAAGAGTAGATTCCAACACTTTGTGGCCACAATGACGTTGTCGTAGTTCGGAAGCATGCCGTGAAGGATCCCGTTCCGATACACCTCATGAACTTCAGTCTCATCTAGCTTACTGAAGGATTTTTGATACAGATGGAGCGTCTGGGCTAACCCCTGATGATGCCCCACAACACTATCCCAGGCATCTACTTCGTTTTCATTTCTGGCGTGAAGACCCTTGCGTCCTTTAGACGGTTCTATGTCATTAATAAACCCATCAGCCAGGCTCAGCAAGATTGGGACAGCTGCGTAGTACCGACCCTCCGCGTAATCTCGCTCCACTTTCCGCAAGAGATCCATCCGTGCACGCCAAGCTGGGTGCCAGGACAAACGCAGGATCAGCGATGAAAGTTGATCGGGTTTTCTGTACCATGCGATCAGCGATTGCTCAGCATCATCAGGGTTACCCGAATAATTCGCTACAATCTCTGCCATGTCGTCGACATTCATGTCGTCATGAAAGATCCAGTGTTTTGTGTTCATGAGTGCATAGAAATTGTCGACGACAGTTACGAGTCGATCTAATTCAGCACGTAGTTGAGCAGCCTTTTGGTGCTGCTGTCGGCCCGCGAACCAACTAAAAATGCGGAAGGTCTCCAACTCGGTGAAGAGTTTTTGCATGGTTGGAAGATCTCGGACTGATCCGTAGGTCACAATTTTTCCTCCGAGTGTTCGAGGAACGTATCCCTGATGGATGCGTAGATATACACAGGTTACCGCCCGTTAGGCTGTGGTTTCTTGTAGGCCACACCAGCATGTTCGCACTTTATCCGCTAGCACCTGCTCCGGTTCCGAACGACTTCAATCGGGATATCAAGGCGAAGCCGAATAAAGGAGAAGGGCATGGGCAGCAGCATAGGATGGGCCGTTGGCGTATCTGCGATGAGCAGTGAGGGAAGCGAAGGACAGAAGGTTGACAGGCGGGTCAGAATGCGGCTCGCTTCTACGAGGAGAAGGCAAGCGTGGGCACACGGGCAGGTCGCAGCTGGATACGATGCTTTCGTTCGTGGGCGAGGGCATCTTGGCAAGTACGCGGAACGCGGCCTCCTATAGAACTGTGTGCATAATTGTGTGCCATTCCAAAATTTAGATGCTAGTTTTCGCTGAAAATGCACTCGAGGGTTTAAATCTCTCCATTGTCGCCATGTCAGAAGCGTCGGGACATTCGCCGGAGGGGCCGGGGGCTTCTTTGTTGCGTCCTTGCCCGGGTGCCTGGGCGGTTCAGGTTTCCGCCCGAGGTGGTCTCCCGGTTGAGTTGCAGCTGTACTTTGTGAGAACCATGAATACCGAAGGCGGCTTGGCGGGCTCATCGGATCTTGATTGGAAAGAATGTCACGTTGCTTGTGGTGCGGTAAAACAATGGTGCAATTTCGGAGACCCTGCTCGCTCAGCATGGCATAAGATGAGCCAATGGTTACTGCCCTGGCTGGTTGAGTTCAGCTGCAAAGAAACCAAGATCTCTTCCAAGTCTCAGCTTGTCCTTCTCTCGCTTGACTGGCATGATCACGATGGGTTCCTCGCCTGTGAGGCTCAGCCGCCGACCTTGTCGATCTCGTCTCGGCAGTTACATTGTCTCCGGCGTTAAAGCCCTGATCAGTTCGCCGATCTTGGCCGTGTCGTTCCAACTTGGTTGGCGATGGCGTTCAAGAAGGTAATGCCAATCGCGGCCGTGGACTCGCTGGGCACCATCATCACGGCGCGATCGGCTAGAGCCCGTTCCACGTAAGCCAGGAGTGCGGCCCGGTCCCCGCCCTCGGCGCCGCCATCGGCTATCCAGCGGCCCACGGCGTCGTGGATTGGCAGCCGAGCCTCCGGCGCAGTTGACCAATCAAACATTGGTAACTCAAGGGTTACAACCGGGCAGCGGAGGTGCTTCGGGACGCACGTTCCAAAGGCTTCCGAGCCTGTGAGTCCGATCGCGGATGATGGGAAATAGCGGAGCGTACGTGGTCCGAGGACATCGGTCCAGTCGACATCTAGGCTCTCCAGGTCTCCGAAGGGCTGCAAGGATGCTTCTAGTGTGGGCTCCGGTGTTGGCGCGTAGAGGTAGGGCGCAGTACCCCCCACATCACCGTGCAGCGAGACCACAGCATCCGGCCGGAGGTCGATGAGCGTGACAAGGCAGGCGTCCGCACGTCGTGCAGCCGGGGATCCACCAGTACTGTTACTGTTATATGAGAATTCCACTTGGTTCGCTGGCCCGGCTATGTGGGCATAGCGACACCAAGTCAGCAGATCGCAGGGAAGCACAAACCGGGTAGCACCCGGTGCAGGAGGGTCGATGGGGCCGAGAAAGGTCACGGCAACGTCGTCGCGCCCGAGTGCCGCAGACACCCCCTGTTGTGTCACGGCTGCCTCGACAGCCGATCCCGTTGGCTCGTTGGCGTGGGGCCAAGTAAGTACTACGAGATGGATCTCAGCCTCAATGGGACCGAATCGATTGACGGCCAGCATCTGCGATGTGGGCCAAGTATAGGCGCTCACCAGATACTATAACCTTGATCGACGATCAGCACTTGGCCTGTAACGTATTTCGACATCTCGGAGGAGAGAAATAGGCTCGGTCCCACTAAGGAATCGGGTGGTGGTACCGAGCCAGTTGGCATGAAACGCTCAACGAAACTATGGCCTACCTCAGAGTCGAAGTATTCAGCGTTCTTCGCTCCGTCCATATAGCCGGGGGCAAGTACGTTGCAGCATACGCCTCGGCCCGCGAACTCGAGGGCTACCGCACGCGTGAATCCTATAAGGGCCGCTTTGCTCGCCGCGTATGCCGACACTGTTGGGACGGGATGGAGGGCCAAGACTGTGGAAACGTTGACTATGCGCCCCCACCCTCGATGAGCCATCGCGGGTGCGAGGGCTCGAGTGAGCCGGAAGGCTACCCAGAGGTTCGTCTCCAGCGCCGTGGACAATTCTTCATCAGTGGTATTCCGCAGCAGATGGGCGGTGCCTAGTCCGACGTTGTTGATCAGTACGTCGACTGGTCCAGCCTGGACGGCAATTTTTTCCACCTCTTCGGGGTTGAGCAGGTCGGACGTGAGGGCTTCCGCCAACGATCCAGCGTCGACCAACTCAGCCAAGGGAGCCTTGTTCCTGTCCACGCCTATGACTCGTGCGCCAACGGCCGTGAGGGCTGGTGCCAAGCTGCGCCCGACACTTCCAGCTGCTCCTGTAACCAGCACCGTCTTGGATGCGAGCCCAAAGAGATCAGGTGGAGTGTTAGTCATGTCGGTATCTCCTACTCCGTGATGGTGCTGCTGGTTTCAGTGGCGGTAGCCGATCGGGATAGCAAGACCGCTGCGGTTGCGAACAGAAGCGCGGAGGCCCAGCCGAGTCCTGTCATTCCCCAGGCCGTCATTAGGGTCCCGAGAGCGGGTGCTATCAGCGCGAATCCCACGTTGCGGGTGGTTGTGACGATGCTGAGCGCCATCGATTCACCCGTGTGACGGAAGCCAGACAGCACTCGCGTCTTGAACAGCGGCATCAGCACAGTCTGCCCAAACTGGATAAAAACGGCGGCCAATATTACGACGGGTAGAATATGCGTGTCGAGGAGCAACGAGGTGATTGTGGCGGTGGCGAGTACGAGGTGAGGACCCAGTCTATTCCCCGCCACGCGGGAGAATAGCGAACTCATCACAGCTACGCCTGCTGCGACTAGACCCAACTGCGGGATTGATGCACCTGCGTTCGTGTAAAACATTGGCAGCAGGTAGAGAAGAACGGAGAATGCAGTCCCAGTGAGAATCATCGCTACGAGGTCGCGGGCAAGGCCTGAACTTCGCAGCTCGGCGATGAGCCCATGAAACTGCTGGCGCAAGGAAATGCTTGCGTCGTCCAAGGTGGCCCGGCTTGGCACATTGGGGACGAATAGCAGCAGGCCGACCGCCACCAACTGCAGAACCCCCGTCGCCAAGAAGGGCGCTTGCAGGGACAAGGCCGCCAGCGGTGCTGATGCCACCATGCCAACAGCGCCGACCACAAGGATGGTGCGGTAGTAGGCCCGCTCTACGTCCTCGAACTCGTCACCGCGATGGCCACGGACAAGGAGCCCCGCGGTGAGCGCGGAATCGGCCCCACCGCAAAGTGCCGCTGCGAGGGCGAAGAAGGGCTGCGTGAGCCAGAAGGTCTCCGCCCGTGGCACGAGACCAAGCAGGAGTGATGCAACAGCTTCGGAGCAGGCGCCGAATATGAGGGCCTGTCTGGGGCCTATGCGATCTGCCAGATGACCGGTGGGGAGATCAATGAGCACCACGAGGATGGCGAAGATGGCCTCGACCAGCATGAGCGTCGCGAAGTCCAGCCCGACGTGTTGACCGTACACGACCAAATAAGGCAGGAAGAGGTAGACCGAAAGGATTACTCGGGCGAAGAAGAGCAACCTCAGTGCCATTGCCGGGCCTCTTGAGAAGCGTACAAGTCGCCGGGCTGGGCGCCGAGTACCTGCCAGCTACCGGGTCGGTCGTGCTCCAACCAAAGCAATGCCCGGAAGATCTGTTGGTAATAGGCACAGTGCTCCGATCCGTGCCGGAGATCACCGAACTCGGTATGGCTCTTATGCGAGCAACCGCCAGCGCAAAACTGCCGCCAAGGACAGTCGCGACAACCGTCAATCGCGGCCGTAATACGTCCGCGGAGGTGTTGAACTATCGGTGTCGCGAACGCATCTAGGATGGTGTCATGGTTTAGGTTTCCGATCCGGAACTCAGAGATCCCCGCCATCTCCTCGCAGGGATAGAGGTCGCCGTTGTCATCGATGCACACCATGTTCGAGCCCGCGCCGCATGGCTGACGTAGACACATGTAGCGACGTAGAAACGATGTAAGTGCGCCCAGTTCACCGGAAACGAGATTTGGCAATATTGGTGTAGGAAGCCCCCGAGCAGCTCGGTCGAGTATATGCTCAATAAGATCCCATTTCGCCTCGAAGTATTCACGGCCATTGAGCCAAAGGGAGTCGTCTTTCATCTCCCCACCCTTGAACACAGGTAGGAAGCGAACCGACGCCACGCCAAGGTCAACCATCGCGTCGTACATCTGAGTGATCTTGTCCCGATTAGCGCGGTGGAGGACGGCGACGGCGTGGGGGACGATACCAAAGGATCGGAGCTTAGTGATCCCTGCGACCACACCGTCATACGAGCCCCGTCCTGCGTGGTTGAGCCGGGCACTGTTGTGGGTGGCGCGGTCACCGTCAAGGGAGACGCGCACGGAGAAGTCATGCTCGGCGAGAAAGGAACAACATTCGTCGGACAGCCGGTAACCGTTGGTTTGAATGGAAAACGACACGTTCTTGCCAGCTTTCCTGTAAACATCCTCGGCGTGAAGGACCACCCGGCGGATGTCGTGGAGTGCCATCGTGGGCTCACCGCCGTGGAACTCGAGGCAGGTGGTGGGCAAGTCCCCGGATACCAGTTCGTCGACGGCCTTGATCATAAGATCGGCGCCGAGACGGTTGCGTGTCACTTTGTCGGCCATCGTATAGCAGTAGGTACAAGACAGGTTGCACCAATTGTGGACGTGGAAGACGCATAGTACGGGGTAGCGACGCATCTGGTGACGCGGTGCCAGAATACGGTCGCCTAAACTCACAGTCGCAGAGGTGCCGCGAGTGGCCCCGGAGCGCGTCAGGAGGCCTCGTGCGTGCAACCGGTCAGCCTGATCATGTGATAAGGGACCTGTGCCACCGTTGCGGATCCATTCTCGAGTCTGCTTATCGTGGATGATATCCCAGCCACCAGTACGTCCCGACACGACCAATGAAGCTTCATCCCGGTCATCAATGTAGATGCCACCATCGGGCAGTTGTGCTGTGCCGCTCATGATTCATTTCCTCCGGGTGGTGGCGTCCCGTACGGGACGCCACCACAACTTTCATCAACGAATGGTGGCCACCCACTGGCCCTCGATCACCTCTTCATCAGACATGTTGGAAACACCTCCTTTCATCATTCTCTGGAATAGAATAGAAGGAAGGTAATAAATTTTCTTGGTTCGTGTTGTGTCGTTGGGGTGTCTCCATTCGGAGTGCGGTAAGTCTCGCCTACCGATTGGGGTTGCTTGCAACTTTAATGCAGTTTGATCAGAGTGTCACGCCTTGAATTGCGTGAACTTTGGTTAGGCAAGCCTAACCAATAAATGGTTCTCTTTTCAACTTTCACCTAGATACTTCTCGTGCTTGCGATGAGCTGAAATCGAATTCACCAGTGGTCGCAAGAATGTGTAGCCGGCGCAAGAATATGCAGTAGATAGTTGTTTGGAACTAAGTGGATACCTCGGGTGGTACCCGGTTGAACCCGATTAGTTTGGTATCGGCTTCCGTACAGTGATTGGTGGCTTGCCGATACCGGATTAGGGGGTCCTAGCGCAAGGAAGCGTACAATGTCGCGTAACGACGAATCGGGGTTGCGTTCACGGAGTCGGTTTGCTGGCTCGCTAGCGGTTTAGTCTGCTGGGATCAATGCGTGTTGGAGCTTGCATGTAGTCCTCACTCGGACTGAGTGTGGGCATCTTCTCACTCTTGCCAACAATCCATCACCTTGGGGCAGTCACATCAACCGTTGCGGCCTGCGCCGACCTGCTGAGAGTAAGCCGTGCTACACCCTCCCCTTCCCGGTGGATGCGCAGCGAGGTCTCCTCGTCTAGGACAATGCCGTGTTCCCGGGAGAGCGAGGCCACCTGCTCCCACACCGTTTTTGCATCATGTGCGGTCAGATCGATCTTATTCCCTTGAGCTGAGTCCTGGCATTGTGAAGAGATAACGGGAAGCTCGAAGCGGGGAACTCCGGCCAAGGCTCGCTTGTAGGCCATTTGACAGGAACTACCGGAAGCGTCGGGCGGAAGTTCTGCGGTGAGTTCTTCGGCGGAAAGATTCAGATCCAAGACCTGGCCGCTTGGGTTGACCGTGAGTAGTTCATTCCACGCGGTTGCGAAACTTTCCGGGGACCAGACGTCATCGACCGAGTTCACGGGAGTTCCATTGAGGGAGAAAGCTGTTTGCTGTCCAGCACACACCTGGGTGATCACGACAGCGGAAGAACTGAGCGCTGTGGCTTTCACCTCCCAGTCATCCATGCCGCAGCTCCCGGAGGTCTCGGATACCCTGGCCACGTAGCCGTCGACATCGAAATCGGCAGAGCCAATCGAGGGAAGCCTGACCCCGTCAATGGGGTGAGCGGGGAGCGCTCCGGGCGTGGTGTCCTGGCCGAAACCGATGCGTTCTATCTGAGCGCCAGCCCCATCCGACATCATGGCCATCCCCCATTTCGGGTGAATCTTCACACTCACGAGTCGTCCCCCATGGTGCTCGATAAGAGGCCCGACCAGTTCCGGCGCTCGATCAGCCACGTCAGGGGCAGAACACCCGGTGAATGCGGCCGCCAGGCAAGCCGCAACCAAGATCACCGTCGAGCTCTTCGCAGCTTTTCTCCGCATGAGCCAACTTTCGCCTCATGGACCGGTGCTCGTCAATGGAGGGTGTTGATTATCGAGGGCATCGTCGCGGGTCGGCACCCGGTCGTTGACCCACTCAATCCTGCGCCACCTCCGTCAGATTCCAGGCGGAGGACTCCTCAGCTGCCTGGATGAACTCCCGGTAGGGGCCTTCCGCCTCGGCCAGTTCGGTGGGGGTTCCGGTCTGGGCAATTTGTGCACCGGCCGGGCCGGGTTCCAGGAACATCACTTGGTCGGCGTGCCGGATCGTCGAGATGCGGTGGGCAGACATGAGCACGGTGCGGCCTTGAGAGAGCTCCCGGATAACCTCAATGATCGCGGTCTCATTCTCGCCATCGAGAGCCGAGGTCACCTCGTCGAGCAGCAGGATCGGGGCATCCTTCAGGAACGCCCTGGCGATCGAGACCCTTTGACGCTCCCCGCCCGACAGGCTCGTCCCAGCTGGTCCCACCTGGGTATCCCAGCCGTGTGGCAAGGTTTCGATCACCGCGTCCAGGCGAGCCCTGCGGGCGGCCTCGGCCAACTCCTCGTCGGTGGCACCGGGCCGGGCAATGCGCAGGTTCTCGCGGATGGTGGTATCGAAGAGATACACCTCCTGGAACACCATGGAGGTCATCGCCATGATTGAGGAGGTTGTCATCTCCCGCACATCGACCCCGCCGATCGACACCGTCCCCGAATCCGCATCCCAGAAGCGAGCGGCCAGCCGCAGTATCGTCGACTTTCCCGCCCCAGATGGGCCGACCAGCGCAGTCACCCGACCCTGCGGGACGGTGAGATCGACGTCGGCGAGCACTGCATGGCCCTGCTCATAGCAGAAGTTCACGCCGCGGAACTGAATGGTGCTCTGCTTCGGAGCCATCCCATGGCCGGGCGCAGGGGCGGGCAACGGCTGCGCATCGAGGATCGTGTTCATGGATCGCAGGGCCACGACTGCGTTATCGGCTTCGACGGAGTACAGGGCCGCTTTCGTCAGGGGCACCATCATGCGGGCGGTGACGGCCATGATCGCCAAGTAGGCGATGACGTCGAGCCGGTGCCCGCTCACCGCTGACAGGCCGACCCCCATGACGAGAGCGAAGGCGGTGTTGACCACGATGTTAAACCCTTGTCCGGGGCGTCCCTTGGTGCGCAGGCTCTCCAAGGTCACCTTCGCGTCGGCGTCCAGGGCAGCATTCACCGGTTCCCACCCGGTCTCGGTCGCTCCCGATGCGCGCAGCACCGGCTGGAGCCGAGCGAACTCGATAAGCCGCCCAGCAGCCACCGCGGCTGCCGCATCCTCCATCTCGTTGGCTCGCGTCGTCGTCGCCCCCATATGCCGCCAGACGAGATACAGGGGAACGATGGTCACAGCCATGATGAGTGCCAGCGGCCACTCGATGAAGGCGACGACCAGGATCATGATGAGCGGCACGATGAAGGCGTTGCACAGATTCGGGATGACCATCGAGGTCACATGCGACAAGGTGTTGATCTCCTTGGAGGTGGCATTGACAACCCCGGCCTGACGCGACGCCGAGAACCAGCCCAGGGGAAGACTCAGGACGTGCTCAATGACCCGGCTGATCATTGTGTCGCACACCTCGTAGACGCTGACCCGGTAGGAGCGGTAGGTGGCGGTGATATCTACGACGAAGGTGGCCATTCCGGCGGCCAGCAGGCCGATGAGCCATCCCGTCACCGAAGGAGCCCCCGAGTAGAGAGCACGCATGAAGGGGATCATGATCCCCAGGGTCAGGCCCTGCAGCACAGCGGAGGTAACGAACCAAGCGACGATGATCTTCATCTCGCGCGGATTCACCACGCGCGTCAACAGATTCCACATGGTCAGTGCTCCTTCATTTCCGCGTCGGCCTTTGACTCCTCATCCGTAGCGCCAAGCTGGCGCGACCACATTGCGGCATACCGTCCGCCGGCGGCCACCAATTCCTCGTGCCGTCCCCGTTCGGTGACCTGCCCGTCCTCCAGTACCAGGATCTGGTCGGCACCGCGGATCGTGGACAACCGGTGGGCGATGACGATGACGGTGCGCCCGGCAGCCAGCCTGCTCAGCGCTAGGTGGATGTCGCGCTCAGATGCGGGATCGGCATGGGCGGTGGCCTCGTCGAGAACCAGTACCGGAGCGTTCTGCAGGTAGGCGCGGGCCAAAGTGACTCGTTGGCGTTCCCCGCCAGACAGGTGACCGCCCTCATCGCCGAGGACGCAGTCGTAACCATCTGGGAGACGCATGATCCGCTCGTGGATGCAGGCCGCACGGGCCGCATCCTCTACCTCCTGGCGGCTCGCGCCCGGTCTACCCAAGGCGATGTTGTCGTGCACCGTGGCATGGGACAGGTCGACATCTTGCAGCACGATTGCCACCTGGGAGTACAGCCAGGCGAACCGCGCCTCGCGTACGTCCACCCCGCTGACCCGCACCGAACCGGAATCGACGTCGTAGAAACGGGCGATCAGGCTCGCTAGGGTCGACTTCCCTCCGCCAGATGGGCCCACGAGTGCGGTCACCGTGCCTGGGCGTGCGGTCAGGCTTACCTCCCGCAGCACCAGGACCCCAGGTTCGTAGGAGAAGGTGACCTTGTCGAGTTCGACGAGTCCCGGGGCTGGGCCTTCGTCGTCGTGGTGTTCGCCCTGGGGCATGGGTGGTTCGGAGAGCAGCCGTGCGGTGTCTTGGGCCGCCTGCCGGGATTCGTAGATGTGCTGCATCATGAAGACCATGACGCTGACCCCTTCAGGTAGCCCGGGCGCCAGGAGGAAGAACGGAAGCGTTGCTGACAAGGGGGTCCACCCTTGGCTGGTGAAGAGGACGGCGAGCGGTGCCACCGTGGCGACGACGACGGCGGGACGCAGGAAAGCACCCGTGATGGCCATCGCCTTCCCCGATGCGCTCAGCCAGTCATAGGAGGACTGGGAAAAAGCGGTTCGGGCCTCGTCGACACGGGTGCGGGTTGCGTCGGTGGCCTGGAAATTCTTGATCTCCTTGATGCCCTCAAGCATCTCGACCGTTGCGGCAGCGATCCTGGTTTGGGCCTGGCTGAACCGTTCGGTGCTTTCGCTCAGATTGCGGGGAATAGTGAGCATCACCAAGGTGATGACCACAGCCCACACCCCGAGGAGCGCCAGGGCCAGGCGCCAGTCAACCCACAGCAGGTAACCCAGCCCAGCGATGGCTCCGACGACCGCGTTGGTGCCATCCCCCGGCACGTGGGCCACCAAGGTGTGGATGGAAGCCGTGTCATCGCAGACCATCTTGCGGATGGCGCCGTGCGGGATGACTGACACCCGGCCTAGGGGAAGGTGGCCCAGGGCCGTGACGAGACGTCCACGCAGCTGATGGCGCAATTTGGCTTCCGCCAAGTGACTGACCCCCAGTCCCGCCAGATAAAACATCTGGGAGAGCACCAGGGCTGCAACGGCGATGATCGCCCAGAACACCGGACTGCCCGCCCAGCTGGGGACATCGGTCTCATCGAACCACAGCATCGCCATGCGGTGCAGGGCGATGAAGGGCACCACTGCCAGCAGCGCGCCGCAGGCAGTGAGTACGGCGGAGAGAACCATCTTCGACTTGGCGGGGGCGATGAGGTCGGAGACGGTGACCGCTTGGGAAGCGCTTTCTGAAGTTTCCGTTCCCCCGACGGGGGCACCGGTCGTAGTGTCGGTCATGGATACTCCCTTCTGGCTCAGGTCAAACTTCTGGCTCAGGTCAAACTTCTGGCTCAGGTCAAACGGATGATGCGGTCGGCGCATTCGTTCAGGAACTCGGCGTCGTGGCTGACGACGATGACGACTCGATCGTCATCAGCCAGGGTGCGCAGTTCCGCGGCGATGGACAGCAGGTGGCGGTGATCGACCCCGGAGGTCGGTTCGTCGAGGATGAGGACGCGGGCTTCCTGGTCGATGGCGGTGGCGATGACGAGCCGCTGCTTTTGTCCGCCGGACAGCGACAGTGGGTGACGAGATGTGAGGGAAGCCAAGTCAAGTCTGGCCAATTGGGGTTCGCTTGCCTCATCAGCCACGGATTCGGCAAATAACTGGCGGTGTACGTCTTGCATTACCAAGAAGGCCTGGCCTCGCACCAGAGCGTGACCATTGACGGTCACCCGGATGCCGCGCCGGGCGCGTTGGAGACGGCAGATGGTGCGTGCCAGGGTGGTCTTCCCGATCCCGTTGGCCCCGATGATCCCGGTGATGGTTCCGCGGGGAAACACCAGCCGGTCGATATCCAGGATGGTGTGCCCACCGCGCTCGACGGTGAGATCACTCACCACAAGTCCAGAGGCATCGGATCCGTCGGCATCCCCGCTTGATTCCGGCGCGGGATCTTGGTGTGTTCTACAGGCCGGCACATCGATGATCTGACCCATCCATTCCGGTCTTTCCAAGGTACGCAGCCCCAGGTTGCGGCGTTCGGCGTCATCCATGGCGAAGAATTCCTCGCCACTCATCCGCGAGGTGATTCGTCCGTCGGCCATGATGACCGCCTCGTCAACTAGATCCCGCAGGAAATAGATGCGGTGCTCGGCCACTACCAAGGTGCGGCCGAGTTGCTTGAGACGTGCGATGGCCTCACGGATCGCGTCGATGGCCTCCGGATCGAGATTCGAGGTCGGCTCGTCGAGCAGGATGATCGGGGCATCCTGCGCCAGCGCTTGGGCGCAGGCGACTTTCTGGAGTTGCCCACCGGATAGGCCGCGCAGGTCGCGGTCCGCCAGTTCTTCAATGCCCAGTGTCTCCAAGGCCTCGGTGCGGCGACGGCGGATCTCATCGGCGGGCACCTGATGGTTCTGCCCGGCGAATGCGAGTTCATCGGCAACCGTCGTGGTGAAGAACTGGGTAGCTGGGTTCTGGAAGACGGTGGCGGTCAGACGCCCCATCTGATCGACCGGGGTATCGGCGACTTCCTGGTCCCCGACGAGAACAGTTCCGGTGAGTTGCCCGTCGTGAAAGTGGGGGATGAGGCCGTTGATGAGCCTCACGAGGGTGGATTTGCCGGAACCGGATGCTCCGCACACCAAGGTGAGTGTTCCCGGGACGGGGTTCAGGGCGATCTCATCCAAGACCTGTTCCCCATTGGGCCAGGTCCAGCTGACATCGTTGATTGTGACACTCATCGCATGACCGCCTGCGTCATGGCGGCACCGGCGAGGCCGAGTGCCAAGGTGAGGAATACTGCGTCGATCCAGCGGAAGTGGAGGTCGGCGACGATCGTGGGGCGCCGAGTGCTGCCCAGGCCGCGGATGAGGGCAGCTGCGGAGAGTTCGTCGGCGGTTCGTGCGGAGGCTGTCAGCACCGGGACGACGAGTTTCTCCATCGCAGTGATCGGATGACGCCACAGGTAGGAACCCCGGTAGCCGCGCAGGGCCATCGCCTCGATAACTCCCCGGGCTTCGTCGATGGCCATGGGCAGGAAACGGAAGAGCACAGCCAGGGGAATGATGAGAGTGCGTGGTAGTCGTGCGGCGGTCATGGCGGCCACGAGATCACCCACACGGGTGCTGAGGATGAACCAGCCACCCATGGCCAGGCTGACGGTGAACCGCAGGATCCAGTGGAAGATGACTCCCAGGCCAACCACTAGGCCGTTGACGAAGTGATGGGGCAACTCGGCAATGACGGCGCTGGCCGCGACCAAGGCGGCATAACTCAGCGCTGTCCCCGGACGCAAGTCGGCGACGAGCAGACAGCCCACGAGGACACTCGTTGCAGCGATCAGCCAGCCGTTTGAATTCCCCATGGCGATGGCGTTCACCGCGAGTAGGAGCACGAATTTTGACCGGGGATCCGCCACGATGCGACTATCAGTGCTTGTCAGCAAGATATTCGTCGTCAAGGTTTCCTGGCCTTCCTGAAATCAGGCTACGCCTGCGCGCTCGAAGTGCCGCTGTAGGATGCGCATGCCCAGCAGTGCCGAGCAGAAGGCGAGGATGGCGCTGAGCAGCACCCATCCACAGACGACCGGGGCGGTGAAGATACGCTCAAAAGTGGTGGCATATTCGGCACCCATCTGGTTTCCGATGTCGGCCAGATAAGCGCCGGAGTTGAGGAACAACGGAAGGAGCGGGCTGATACCCCACAAGGAGAAAACCGCGTAGCCCAAGGCATTCGTCATGGTGCGCGTGTAGCTCCCGGAGCGGATGATGAGGTCCGCCGCGAAGCCTAGGGTGATGGCGATGAGGATGGTGCCCCAGAAATGCCCGGTGGCCACCATGAGAGTCGCGACAACCGCACCCATGACGGTGAAGGCTCCCATGACGCGGGTTCTGGCAACCATGAGCATGCAGACGATGCCGTTGAGAATGCCGCTGATCAACCCGCCGACGAACATCATCGCTGGGTGGAAGATGCCGAGCATGCCTCCAGCGAACATGAACAGGAAGTACAGGGCGGTGAACACCCCTATGTTGATGAGGATCCTCGGCGAGGTGATGGTGTTCCTGGCCACGGTGGTCATGGAAGAGTCCTTCCGACGAGGGCTGGTCGACGTTAAGCCAGCCCCGAATATTGCTTAGGAATGCCTAAGCTACTACTGGATGATGCCATTATCGGAGGCGGGGTGGCCATCGTGGTCCGGATGCGGGTTGTCCCAGGTCTTCGGGGTAGGGTCTCAGGGGCCTCTCGCTACGGTGTATGGAACAGAGCTTGACCTTGTGGTGAATCGCTCCTGGGGGTTGCCAACCGCTTGTGGTTGTCCCGGATGCCGATGTTTGGCGCGTGTTTTGGCTGCGAAATCAGCTGCCTGATTGTGCTACCGGCTTTGTGCGGTGTCCACCGTCATCGCTGCCTACTGTTGATCCGGCGGTCAGCCTGGCAGGCGCCGGGGCATGAGTGTGCAGGGCCAAGAGTTTCTGGGCTGCTTGTGCACCGGCCACCATCATGGGGCCGTTCATTTCGGCGGTGATCTGCGCCAGGAGATCGTGCGGGTAATCCGCAGGCAAGAGTTCGTCGGGCAGACTCGGCAATGAACCCCACAGGTAGGTGGCTTGACGCAGGAGGGTGTGTGCGCTGGCCACCTGGTTGAGCAGTGCTGTGCGGGATTCGTTGCTGGCTGTAAGGGTGGGCGTTTGGCCTCCCTTCAACTGCGCGGAGAGTCGACGGATCTGTTCGGCTGCCTCAGCCAACGGCCAGGCGCTGGCCGCGAGGTCACGGGCTGTTGCGACGTCGACCTTCAGAACGCCGGAGAAGCAGGATGGGTTGTGCGCCCATGTCCCGGGTGGACGCATACCCAACAGGACCCCGGGTCTTGGCGATGCCCAGCCTTCCTCGAAGGCTGCCGTGCGCAGGGCGTCGCGCTCGGCCCGTCTCGTCTCGGGAACCTCGTAGATGACGATGTGGAAGCACCCAGCCCATATGGGTGGGGCGTCGAATTTGCTCTTGACTTCCCGGTACCGGCGCAGGTACAGCCCGGACAACCGGTAGAAGGTGCGTCGGCCCACTCGCCGGGTGGTCAGCCGACCGTCACCCACCGCACGAGCTAGATGGGATCGCGCACCCGAGGCGCTCATTCCCAGTGCGCCGAGCACCTCAATGAGGAATGTGCCGGGCAGTTCCTCCGTCTCGCACAGCCCGCACAGAAAGGCCACTGTGCCGTGGTTGACGGTAGTCGGAGGGTGTTCGGCTTCTGGCATGACACCATCTTGCGCCTCGTTTGCTTCCACGATCGCATGACACCAGGGGAACCGTCCTCTACGATACGTCTCATCATTGCTACGGAACGTAAGAAAGTTGCATCATAATGACGCATGGTCATCACCGTCCCCAGGCCGCGGATATCTCGCGCCCTTCCCTTACCCGTGCGGCTGCCTGGCGTGAGATTGCCCTGATCACCGGCGTACTGTGGGCAGTGCTCGGTGTGGGGTGCTTCTTTCTCGGCGCTCAGTGGATTTATGACACCTGGGGGACAAGCATCAATGCAGCCCTCATTCTTGATGTCATGTTCTTCGTAGCCTGTTCAGGACTCGTTGCCTTCGCCTGGTGGCGTCAACGGCTGGCTGGGGAAAGCTTCCGGGAACTAGGGTGGGGGCGACGTGCCCCATGGCCTGCCATGATCATCGCGGTGGTCTATGGTCTGGCTTGGGTGGGGCTCAGTTACATGCGTGGTGGCGATCCATTTGCGGTCACCTGGCAACGTCCCCTCATGATGGCCATGGGATTGATGCTGGCATTCGGTGAGGAGATCATGGTCCGCGGCCTCATCCTTGACCGGCTTGCCCGCTGCGATACGAACCGTCTCCTGCAGATCGTGGTAAGCGGGGGGATTATGGCCGCCTATCACGGCGTCATCGGACACCACATCTGGCCTAGCTACTGGGTCTCTAGTTTTGTGCTGTTCTCCATTCTTTCGGCGCTCTATGTATATGGTGGGCGTTCCATGACACCGGCCTACATTGCTCATGCCATGACCCACTTTCTGGGTGATCCGCCGCTGATCCAAGGCATCCTCATGGGCGTGCAGTACGGGGGATGATTATTCAGGCGGGTGTGTAATTGGCTGGCATCGGCCGGAAAACCGCTCGTGGGGTCATCCCCGCTTACGCGGGGTGCACCAATAGCGGGGAGTGTCGTCGTCGGCCCCGGCCCGCTGCCTGCAGACGCCGGTCGAGGGCCTCGGCGACCCTCAGGGAGTCAAGGGCCTGGAACTCGTGGGCGAAGGCGTCGGAGGAGTGGGGGCTCATGGGAGGCGACGCTAGCACCGGCGGGCACGGGCCCGGCCCGTAGGCTGGGGCGCGTGACCGCACCTGTCTTCGTTCTCACGGCCGACACCATCGAGCCGTCCGGGTCCGCCACCACGGCCCGGGCCGGTGACCTCCTTCTCCTCACCGGTCCCGAGGCCCGGCACGCGGTGACGGTCAGGCGCCTGCGGGCCGGTGAGCGGGTGGACCTGGTCGACGGCGAGGGGCTGAGGCTCGTGTGCGAGGTGACCCAGCCCGGGGCCGGGGGAGCCAAGGACCGGCTGGGCGTGCGCGTGACCGAGCGGGTCGAGGAGGCAACGGCGCCGCTGCGCCTGGCCCTGGTCCAGGCGCTGGCCAAGGGCGGGCGCGACGAGCAGGCGGTGGAGACGGCCACGGAGGTAGGGGCTGACCTCGTGATCCCGTGGCAGGCGAGCCGCTGCGTGTCCGTGTGGAACGGCCCGAAGGCCGCCAAGGGACGCGCCCGGTGGCGGGCGACCGCCCACGAGGCGGCCAAGCAGGCCCGACGCGCCCGGGTGCCCGCTGTCGAGGAGTCGCGCTCTACGCCCCAGCTGTGCACCTGGGTGGCCCGGACCGTCGAGGCCGGGGGAGTAGTGCTCGTTCTGCACGAGGAGGGCACGCGGCCGATCAGCCAGGTGAGTCTGCCGTGCGCGCCTGAGGACGCGGGCGCCCCCCGGGAAGTCGGTGCGGAGGCGGGTGAGCCGCCGGTGCTCGGCGTCATCGTCGGCCCCGAGGGCGGCATCAGCGAGCAGGAGGTCAGTGCGCTGGAGGCGGCGGGTGCCACGACGGTGCGCCTGGGTCCGCACGTCATGCGCACGGCCAGCGCCGGGCCGGTGGCCCTGGCTGTCCTCGCCCAACGGGCGGGTCTGTGGGGCTGAGGGCGGTAGCTCGGTGCGCAGGACCCCTAGCATGGCGCGTATGAGCACCGACCTGACGGACAACGGTCTGAGCTTCTACGCCCTGGTGACCGGCCCGGTCCCCAGTCCCTTCGAGAAGGACAACAGGTACGTCCCCACGGACATGGTGCCCCTGAGCGTCCTGGACCTCGGGATGCTGCGTGTGCCCTCGGGGCGTGTCGAGGCCTGCGACCCCTTCGTCTCTCTCGGTGAGGCTTCGGTCTTCGAGATCGGGCCGGGCGACTACCCGGTGAGGGTGACGATCGCCGACGTCTCCAGGAAACACGACGGCTCCCACGAGCGCAACGCGTACCTGTCCCTCGTGCTGGCCGACGGCGAGCCCACCGCCGTCGAAGCGGCCGAGCCGCTGCGGGGTGCGGGGTACCTGGGCGTGGACTCGGGCATGGTGGCCTTCGTCGACGCCGAGGCCGCCGTCGCCATGTCGGTCCTGGCCGACGGGGCCAACCTCTACGACGACTTCGAGCCCGAGCCCTGGTGCGTCCCCGTGGACTCGCCCGAGCACTACCGCGAGGGGGTGGCGAATATCGTCATGCCCCTGGACCGGGCGGGGGAGAACATCATCATGGCCTCCTCCGGGTGGGGTGACGGCTGCTACCCGCTTATGATCACCCGCGCCGCCGACGGCGCTCCGCTGGGCCTGCACATCGACCTGGGCGTCGTGGGCGAGGACGACGCCCAGGTGTGAGGCCTGCCGAGCCCGGGGGCGCAGGTTTGATGACGATCCGGCCGACCTGTTCACTAGGCTCAGGCCGCTGGGGCAGACTCGGGTCATGAGGACGAGTGCTGTGAGCAGCCACCGGCTGAGGGTCCTGGAGTACTGGTGGATGCTGGAGTTGTTCGCCCCGCAGAAGGTACCCGCGACGACGAGGCGCCGACGGAAGGACAAGAGTCAGGTCGTCGAGTGGAGGCCCGGTACGCCACTGCCGTGGGAGAGGCTGCGGCCTGCGCCGGACACGGAGAAGGACGGAAAGACGTGGCGCCACACCGTCTACCTGGGCGTGTACAACCTGGAGAGCACGTACCAGGCTCTGCACCGGGTCTTCCGTGCTGACCGTGACGCCTACGACGAGCGCGGGAGCGGGTGCAGCGCCTGCGCGGGTGTGCAGGTGGACGGTGCCGGCCGCCTCGTCGCTGAGTCTGCTGTGCTCTCCTCCTGCCTGTGGTCGGTCGCCAGGATCGTCGAGGAGTCGGTGAGGCCGGGACCGCAGTGGGACGCCGAGTTCTGCGAGGCGGACCGGGGCTTTCGTGAGCGGGTGGGCGAGCTTGCTGACTCCCTCGAAGCCGACGAAGCTAACGCGGGCCGCTGCACGCAAGCCACCATGTCAGAGCTCATCCGCCTCGCGCACCAGGCGTCGGGCATCGACCGCGCGCTCAAGGTGCTGCCCAGGGACCCCGCCCTCCGGGGAGCGGAAGTCGCCAGCGTGGCTGGACTGGCCAGCAGCCGCGTCGTTATCGAGTCCGTCCTGGTGCGGGAACGACCAGACGGACCCTCGGGTACCGACTTCCTCAACAGCTACTTCCTGGAGGACATCAACGTCGTACGTGCGAGCGTGGCCGCCGGGCGGTGCCCGACGGCGCTCGCCTCCTACCTGTCCGAGGACGCCCGACCACCCGTGGGAGAGCGTATCGATGTCATGACCGAGCACGCCGTCGTCGACGACGCGGTGGTGGCTGAACGGATTCCCGCTGGCAGGTGGCCTTCTGCCCCGGAGCACACGTTGTCGCTCCGTCAGCAGTTCGCCGTCAATCAGGCCCTCCACGACCTCGCCCCGACCGGTGGCATCATGGGCGTCAACGGTCCACCGGGAACGGGCAAGACAACGATGCTGCGTGACATCGTCGCGGGAAACGTCGTGGAGCGAGCCCGGTGCCTGGCCGACCTCAGCCGGGCCGAGGACGCTTTCGTCGGCGAGCCCCTGCGGTGGAAGGCGGGCCCGCGCGAGCGCGTCGTGCGTCGGCTGCGTGAGGAGCTGACGGGCTTCGAGATGGTGGTCGCGTCGGCCAACAACGCGGCGGTGGAGAACATCAGCACGGAGATCCCGGGCATCAGGGCGATTGACGCGCGCTGGCGCCAGGAGGCGGACTACTTCAAGGACATCGCCTCGGCACTCATCCGACGGTCGAGGCAGTCACGTCAGGATGCCGACGACGCCGGTGACGATGAGCACGGCGACACCGCGACGGACGACGCCGCCTGGGGACTGGTGGCGGCACGCCTAGGCAATATGAAGCACAGGGACGCCTTCCGCAGTGAGTTCTGGTTCGACAAGACCCGTCCCCCGTCGAAAAAGCGCGTGCCTGGCACAGCACCGCGGATGCAGTCTCGTCTTTGGGCATGGGCGAAGGGGGCGCCCGCGCGCAGCTGGCCGCAGGCGCGGGCCGACTTCCATCGGGCCGAACAGCGCGTCACCAGGCTCATCGTCTTCCGGCGTGACGTCCGTCGGTGCCTGACTCGGTTGGAGGAGATAGCAGGCCAGCGTGCGCGTGCCGCCCAGGAGATGCGGAGGTTGAGCGCTGCGCTGGACGAGCTTGGGCCGGCGCTGCGCCGGTGCGAGCAGGAGCGTGACGGTGCCCGTGCCAGACGGGACCTGGCCGCGCAGGTCCGCGACCGGCACATGAGTACCCGCCCGGGTGCTGTCGAGACCCTCCTGTCGCTGGGGCGCTCGGTCCGTGAGTGGCGGGCGGCCCTGGCTTCCGTGGAGGGTGACTTGCGGGATGCGGAGGAGCAGCAGCTGCGGATCGAGGAACAGGTGCGCACGCTGCTCCACCAGATCGACGACGCGCAACGCGCCCTGGACGGACTGCGGGAGGCCGACGCGCGGGCGCAGGAGGAGACCACGCTGCTGGGTGAGCAGCTGACGGACTACCGACGGCGTCTGGGCGACGCCTGGCCGAGCGAGGAACGGAGCGCGGCACAGCGCGAGATGCGCACCCCGTGGCTCGACGCCGAGATCGACGAAGCACGGGCGCAGCTGTTCCTCGCGGCGCTGCGCCTGCATGAGGACTTTCTGGCCAGTACGGCCGGGCAGATGCTGGAGGGGCTGCGGGCGGCCATGGACGTCGTCGGTGGTCAGGCCCCGCGTAACTTGCCTCGTGAAGCGGTTCGTGCCGCCTGGCAGATGCTGTTCCTCGTCGTGCCGCTCGTGTCGACGACCTTTGCGTCCTACGGCCGGATGTTCGCCGGGCTTGGCCAGGAGGACCTGGGGTGGCTGCTCATTGACGAAGCCGGGCAGGCGGCGCCCCAGTACGCCGTTGGGGCGATCTGGCGCTCGAAGCGGGTGGTCGCTGTCGGGGACCCGCTCCAGCTCGAGCCCGTGGTGACGATGCCACGCAAGGCGATGCTGGATATCGCCGCCTACTACGCCGTGGACTGCCAGTGGCTGCCACCGCGGGCATCGGTGCAGACACTCGTCGACCGGGTCGCCCGTTTCGGCACGACCCTGCACCAGGAGGGACGCCCGGTGTGGGTCAGCGCCCCGCTGACCGTGCACCGGCGCTGCGATGACCCCATGTTCACGCTGTGCAACACCATCGCCTACGACGGCATCATGATTAGCGGGGTGGCGGCGCACACGGATCCTGCGGATCTCTTCGACGGTGCCGACGGGGCGCGTGTGGCACCGAGCGAGTGGATCGACGTCCCTGCCGACGAACGCGGGAGCCATCTTCAACAACAGCAGATCGCCAGGCTGCGGACGCTGATTGTCGAGCTGGGGCACCGCGGTGTGAAGCCGTCGCAGATCATCGCGATCTCGCCGTTCCGTGCGGTCGCGAGAGCACTGGAGGAGGTGAGACGCGAGTTCCCGGGGCTTCAAGGAGGCACGATCCACACGGCACAGGGACGTGAGGCCGACGTCGTCGTCCTGGTCCTGGGAGGAGACCCCGATCGACGCGGGGCGAAGGCGTGGGCGTCGGAGACCATCAACCTCGTCAACGTCGCGGCGAGCCGTGCCAAGCGCCGTCTCTACGTCATCGGCGACCGAGTGGAGTGGGAGCGCTACAACTACTTCTCTCAGCTGTCGCAGGCGCTCAGGTCTCCGGGGAGACGGTGACGGCGGCGGACAGCAGGGCCGGGAGAGGCAGGCGGTCAGTCCGTCCAGGTGAAGCTGTCGGGTCCTGCACCGACCTCGAAGTGGTACTTGACGATGCCTCGGTCCTGGTCGGCATAGTCGCCCTCCGCGCAGCGGATCGTCACCTGTCCGTCCTTGCCGGTGAGGGTGAAGGACTGCTTGCCGAAGGCGGTCGGTGCGAGCAGGGCCGCCTCGACGCCCTGGGTGAACCAGTCGGGGGCCGGGCCCTCGTAGATGGCGACCTCCTCGGGGCGCTTGGACTTGTGGGCGACGCCCTGGGTGGCGCCGTAGCCCAGGGCGACGACGGCGGCGAGGCGACCCGTGCAGCCGCTGGCAGCTATCACACGGTTGGCCTTACCGCTTGGGGGACGGTTGTCTCCGCAGGAAGATCAGACTTCGGGCAGTGTGATGTGTCTGCTTGGAAGGACGTTGTCACCATCGCAACGGGCGGGGCCCATACGGTAGGGCTTCGAAGCGAAGGTTCGGTCATTGGCGTCGGCAGCAACGACTGTGGCGAGCTGCATACCGAGGGCTGGCGCCTCTTTTGACGCAGTGATCTTCCTGAAATCCCTGGTGCCTTAGGTGAGCTGAAGTGAGCACTGGGACTTGACCTACTCCTGTATCGCCAGGCGCCACTTTTGGGCTCATGCTGCCTGGGCAAAGGTGGGTGCTCCGCATGTGATGAGACGATCGAGAACGTCGTCGAGGGTTGTCTGCGGGTGCCGCATGGCCGCAGCCTGGCGATCAAGTGCCCGCATGACGCGGGAAGGTGCCAGGTCAAGCTGATAGAGCAGGAAAGTGTCGGGACTCTGCACCTCGATGCAGTAGGGGGCGAGCGAATCGGCTGGGAAGTCCTTGAGGTTGGACGTGACGATAACGTCTGCGCGCCCGACGACTGCCGCAGCGACGACGTGCCGGTCTCCTGTGTCGGGAACGCGGATGGCTGGTACCAGTTCCTCCCAGCCCGACACTGAGGCGTCGGCAAACGCGCGCTCCATGGCCGCCGCGCGTCGCGTCGCGGCTCCGGTCGGCAGGTCTGGGTGCACTGTGGTGATTGCCCTTGTCATCTCGTCGAGGATCGCTTGGCTCCACAACAGGCGAAAGAGCCCTCCTTCAGCGACCCTCAGGAGAGTGTCCGTGACAGACAGCGGAACAAGGACACAGGTTCGAGCAGTGCCGAGAACCTGGTCATGATCCGCTGCTTGTGCGCAGGTGACGCAGGATGGCCGTGTAGTCCTCCGTCGTTTCCTCGTACATGCCGGCCTCGACCGCCTCGCGAGTCATCTCGTCGAGTGTGTCACTGCGCTCCTGGGCGGAGGTCTTCTGGTATTCAACGAGGTCTTCGAGGCGTACCCGGCGGTGGCGTCCCGCTGCCGGGCGCTCGAAAGGGATACGTCCAGTCTCCAGGAGCTTGACGAGCGTTGGGCGACTGATCCCCAGGTGGTCGGCGGCCTCTTGTGTTGTCAGCATCTGATCGACAGCAGCGACAGTGATGACCCTGCCATGTGACATGGCGTCGACAACCTTGATGAGGACCTCGTAGACCTCCTCAGGCAGCCCGACGGTCTGACCGTCCGGGCCGACGAGGACCGACGGGGCGGAGACGTGTTCGAGGAAGCGGGACAGGTCGAGCAGGGGTTCGAGGTCCTCAGGCGGCAGGATCGTTGAGGACGCACGTGCAGCCGTGTGTGCCATGACATCACTGTAGCTTCAAATCGAAAAATACGAAACCCTCCTGGAGGTATCCGTCCCGGCGATATGATCCATCTCGTGCGCCCGCGCCGTCGTCGGTCGGCTGAGGCTGCATGTCAGGAGGTTCTGATGACCGTGACCGCCAGCGGTGTCCGCTGCGCGGACGGTGCCGACGTCACCCGCGCCGTTGGCACGTTCCGCCCCGCCCGCACCTGCGTCGGAGGTGTCGCATGAGCCCGCGCGGGCGCCGTCCGACCGGCAGCCCCGACGCCCGTGAGGCGATTCTCGCCGCCGCACGGGCCGCCTTCGCCCGCGACGGCTACAACACCTCCCTGCGCGGGATCGCCCGCGAGGCCGGGGTCGACCCGGCGCTCGTCCACCACTATTTCGCCGACCGCTCCATCCTGTTCTCCCAGGCGGTCGTCGGCGACATCGACGGCATCACCTTCGACCCCTCCCTCATCGAGCAGGTCCGCCGGGCCGAGCCCACGAGCCGGGGGGAGAGCATCGTGCGCATCTTCCTCACCACCTGGGACCGTATGGGCCAGGAGCGCTTCACCGCGGTCGTGCGGGCCGCCCTCGGTCACGAGTCCGTCATCGCCGGAATCCGCGAGGTGTTCATCGGCGCGATCGTCGCCCCGATGGTAGCCTCCCTCGCCCCCGACAGGCCCGAGCTGCGCACCCAGCTCATCGCGAGCCAGCTCATCGGCCTGGGGATGGCCCGGTGGGTCGCGCGCCTGTCCGCCGTGCACGTCGCCGATCGAGAGGTGCTGGTCCGCGCCGTCGGACCGACCGTTCAGCGCTACCTCACGGGCGATCTGGGGCCGGAGCCCGAGGCCTGAATCGCCTCCGCAGGGGATTGTCGAGGGCACCTCGCCGCCCTACAATTCATCACATGATGAAAAACCGTCAGGCGAGCGCCAACAGCCCCGGGCCCCACGACCCCGGGCACCGCCGTCCCGCACCACACACCGCCGCCAGCCAGCACTCCTCAGGTGGTGAACCCACTGCCTCGCCAGTCGTCGAGGTCCGTGACCTGCGCGTGACCCGCGGTGGCAAGGAGATCCTCCACGGCCTGGACCTCAGCCTCACCCCCGGCAGCGTCACCGGCCTGCTCGGCCCCTCGGGCTGCGGCAAGACCACCCTCATGCGCACCCTCGTCGGCGTCCAGCGCTACCGCGGGAGCGTGAGCGTCCTGGGGTCGAGGCCCGGCAGCCCGGCCGTGCGCGCACGTGTGAGCTACATGGTCCAAGGCCTGGCCGTCTACCGCGACCTCACCGGCCGCCAGAACATCTCCTACTTCGCCCGCATCGCGGGAGAGCGCGCCCGTAACGTCGAGGAGGTCGTGGCCGACGTCGGGCTCGGCGACGTCATCGACCGGCCCGTGTCCAGCTACTCCGGCGGCGAGGCCAGCCGGGTGAACTTGGCCTGCGCGCTCGTTGCCAACCCCGAGCTGCTCGTCATGGACGAGCCCACCGTCGGCCTAGACCCCGTCACCCGCGAGGAGCTGTGGCGCACCTTCCGGGCCATGGCGGAGGGCGGCACCACGATCCTCGTCTCCAGCCACGTCATGGACGAGGCCTTCCGCTGCGACCAGGTCCTGCTCATGCGCGAGGGCCGGTTCCTCGCCACCACGACCGCCGCCGAGCTCCTCACCCAGACGGGGAAGCCCACCGTCGACGCCGCCTTCCTCGCCATCATCACCGGCACCGACACACTCACCAAGGCCGCATCATGACCCCGCGCACCTACCTCGCCGCCACCGCCCGCATCCTCGCCCAGCTGCGCGCCGACCGGCGCACCGTCGCCCTCATCGTCGCCGTGCCCTCGGTGCTGCTCACCCTCCTGTACTTCATCTACATCGACCTGCCGGGTGCCGGCCCCCTCTTCGACCGCATCGCCGTGTCGATGATTGCGATCCTGCCAATGACCACCCTGTTCCTCGTGACCTCCGTGGCGATGCTGCGCGAGCGCGTGAGCGGCACCCTGGAGCGCCTGTGGACCACGCCCACGCACCGCGCCGACGTCCTCTTCGGCTACGCCACGGCCTTCGTCTGCACCGCCCTGGTCCAGAGCCTCGTCCTGTGCTCCGTCGCCGTGTGGGGCCTGGAGGTCACGGTCACCGCCGGCTGGGGCTGGGTGCTGCTGCTCGCCCTCGTCACCGGCTTTGTCGGGGTGTGCCTGGGGCTGCTCGTGTCCGCCTTCGCGCGCAGCGAGTTCCAGGCCGTGCAGTTCATGCCCGTGGTCATCGCCCCGCAGCTGTTCCTGTGCGGCCTGCTGGTGCCGCGCGAGAGCATGCCTCGCCCGCTGGAGGTCGTCGGCGACGCCCTGCCCATGAGCTGGGCGGTGGACGCTGTGACGCAGGTGGCAACCGAGACGGACGTCTCCGCAGGCTTCGTGCACCGGGTGGGCTTCCTGCTCGCCTTCGGCCTCGTCGCGCTCACCGTGGCGGCCTTGACGGTCCCGCGCCGCACGCGCTGAGGCCGACGGCGGGCACACGGCCGGGCCCGCTGGTACGCCTCCGGCGACCTCATGCTCGCAAGCATCGTCACCGGGCTCGCCCTGGCGGCCGCGGTCTGGGGTGCCGTGCTGTCCTGACGGCTCTGGCCTACTGGGGGCTGTCCCCCATGTTCGGCTGAGCGGCACCGGGCATCGTCAGCGAGGCGAGACCTGCGAGCGCGTAGGCCGCCACGGGCACCCACAGGGCGGTCGTGACGGCGTCATGAGCGTCACCCGAGCCCTGGAGGATCCCGAAGAACAGCGCCCCGGCAAGGGCGATGCCAAGCACCATGCCGATCTGGCCGAAGGTGGTGAGGGTGCCAGAGGCCGCTCCGGCGTCCTGGGTGGGCACCGACTCCAGCGTGATCGTCGTCAGCGGCATGATGAGGGTCATCATCCCGGCGCCTGTCAGCGCCAGCGGGACGGTGAGGTTCCAGCCGGTGAGGGATGCTCCGGCGCTCCAGATCGTCCACAGGACCCAGGCCAGTGCGGCCGCCTGCACCATGCCGCCCAGCAGCACGGCCCACCTGCCCAGGCGCTTCGTGGCGAGGATCGCCAGGGGCGCGGTCACCATGGAGCCCAGTGCGAAGGGCAGGAGCGTGAGCCCTGCCGCCAGCGCCGTGAAGCCCAGCGCGCTCTGGACGTAGAACAGCACGATGAGCACGAACCCGCCGTTGCCGATCGAGGAGAGCACCTGTACGAGCTGTCCGCTCGCGAAGCCCCGGTCACGAAACAGCGGTAGCGGCAGCAGTGGGGACCCGTGCACCTTGAGCATGTGCCGCTGCTGCCAGGTGAAGGCGGCGATGACGAGGGGGGCTGCCAGGAGCATCGCCCAGATCCACCACGCCCACCCAGCGGCGCGGCCGTCGGTGAGCGGGAAGACGACGAGGAAGACACCGAGGCCTCCCAGCAGCACCCCGAGAAGATCGGGCCTGAGCGGGTGCTCCGACCTGCTCCTGGGAACGAAGAGGAGCGCCGCGGCGACGAGCACGACGCCGACGGGCACGTTGACGAGGAAGACGCTGCGCCAGCTCATGCCGAGAAGGTCCGCGGTGACGAGCCAGCCGCCGAGGATCAGCCCGCCCACGGCCCCCAGTGAGCTCAGTGCCCCGATGAGGCCCAGGATGGGGGCGCGCTCCTCTGGCGCGTACATCACCTGAACGCTGGAGAGAACCTGGGGCATCATGATCCCGGCGAAGCCTCCCTGGAGCACGCGGGCCGCGACGAGCAGGTCGCCTGTCTGCGACAGCGCCGCCCCTAGGGAGGCGAGGGTGAAGCCCACGAGCCCGATGACGAAGATGCGCCGGTGTCCGAAGATGTCACCCAGGCGGCCGCCCGTGATGAGCAGGGTCGCGAAGGCGATGACGTAGCCGGCGACGGTCCACTCCAGCTGCTCCGGTGTGGCACCGAGGTCCGCGCCGATGGTGGGCAGTGCGACGTTGGTGATCGTCGAGTCCATGAGGTCCATGAACGTCGCCACCATGAGCACGGCGGTGGCGACGGTGCGCGACCGTGCGGCGCCTCGTTCCTGGGATCTGTCCTCGTTTTTCATGCTCCGGTCCTCTCATGACTCAGTGTGTACAGCGTACACGTCAGTGATGAGTACACTGTACGCAGGTATCGTGGTCGAAGCAATCCGGTCCCCGAGGCAGTGATGAGGAGAGAACGTGGTGCACGCCGATTCGGGAGTCCCGCCCAAGTGGGTGCGGTGGCTGTGGGAAGTCGATGCCACCGAGGGTGCGGCCGAGCAGGACGAGGGCGCGGGCCTGGGTGTCGGCAAGATCGTGCGCGCGGGCGTCGCGCTCGCCGACGCCGAGGGCCTGGACGGCGTGACCGTGCGCAAGCTTGCCCAGTGCCTGGGTGTGAGCACCATGGCGGCGTACCGCCACATCAGCTCGCGCGACGAGGTGGTCGCCGCCATGGTCGATGTCGCCTTCGGGCCGCCGCCGGCCCTCTCGGGCCCCGCCGAGGACTGGGAGAGCGGGTTGCGGTGCTGGGCGACGGCCATTCACATCCGCTACGACGCGCATCCCTGGCTCCTGGACGTCCCGGTCCAGGGCATGCCGACCGGGCCCCACCGCCTGCGGTGGATGGAGGCGGTTCTCCGCGTGCTCGCGGGTGCAGGGCTTGATCTCCAGGAGCAGCTCAACGCCGCGTTGCTCGTCGACGGGCACGTGCGCACTGTCGCCTCCCTCAAGCGCTCTCTGGCGGCCGCGACGCACGAGGGACGCAGCGAGGCCTCCGTGGGCTGGCTCCTGACCCGCCTCAAGGCCGACGGCCTGACCTCCATGGCGCAGGTGCTCACGGTCGGGGCGCTCGATGACGAGCAGGGCTACGAGCTCGACTACGGACTCGACCGGATCATCGCCGGGATCAGGGCCGGGATCGGAACCGCCCGCGCCTGAGGCGACGGCACCGGTGGCACTGGGCCCCGGCCGGACTTAGCTCAGGGGCGGGAAGTCCTCAAGGGAGAAGACCGACTTGACCGGCACGTCGAAGTAACGGGCGATGCGCAGCGCCAGGTGGAGCGAGGGCGCGTACTCGCCGCGCTTGAGGTACCCCACGGTCTGGTAGTGCACCCCCAGGTCCTCGGCGAGCTGACGCGGCGGTCCGCGCGCAGGACAGCGATGCGGTTGTGGACGACGTCGTCGGCCATCACATGCCGGTCTGGGAGCGGGTGGCGGACTGCATGCGTGCCAGGTTACCGATGCTCTCTCTGCGGAAGGAACGTCTGACGAGGGTGGGGGCCAGGAGCCTGAGCCCGACGACGGTCCACGTAACCAGGACGGTCAGGGCTGCCTTCGGACGGAAGGCACCACCGATCTCCCACGAGGGGTCGCCGACGAGCGCCCAGCGGGTGAGGTGTCCCGACCAGTAGGTGGGAAGCGCGAGGTGGATGAGCTGGACCCAGCGAGGCAGGGCCACGACCGGGAAGAAGGCACCGCTGGTGGCCACCAGCGCCATGATCGGCAGGAGGGTGACCATGAGGCTGTACATGCCCCGCGCCGCGCAGGCGGCGGCGATGCCCAGAGGGGCCGCCGCCAGCGAGGACAAGATGATGAAGGGCACGCACTCCAGGACCTCCTCGACAGTGCTGACGTTGTCGTCGGCCGTCAGCTGGATCGAGCGGATCCACCCGAGCTGGTCCTTGACGCGCCACTTAGGGTGGTCGGTCCAGTTCTGCTGGACCAGGCCGATGCGCGTCCAAAAGGACGCGGGGGCTCGGCGCGGGTCCGTTCCCATGACCCGCACGGTCCCTGACTGGGGCGCGAGGGAGCCCAGGAGGTTCTCGATGAGCGTGGTCTTGCCGAGCTCACCGACCTGCCGGACCGCACTTGGCCGACCAAGCGTCTCACGAGCGCCCCCGCTGGCTGTCGACCGACCTGCGCGACGGCAACCAGTCCCTCATCGAGCCCATGGGCCCCGAGGCCAAGCGCGCCCTGTTCGACCTGCTCGTGCGCATCGGCTTCAAGGAGATCGAGATCGGCTTCCCGGCCACCTTCCAGACCGACTACGACTTCGTGCGCTCCACTCGTCGAGGACGACGCCAACCCCGAGGACGTGGCGATCAGCGTCCTGACCCAGTCCCGCGAGGACCTCATCGACCGCACCCTCGACGCCTGCGTCGGTCTCCCGCGTGCGACCGTCCACCTGTACAACGCGCTGTCCCCGCTCTTCCGCGAGGTCGTCTTCCGCATGAGCCGGCAGGACGTGCACGAGCTCGCCGTCGACGGCATCCGCATGGTCATGGCCCGGGCGGATAAGGTCCTCACCGACGACACCGTCTTCGGCTTCGAGTACTCCCCGGAGATCTTCGTCGACACCGAGCGCGAGTACTCCCTTGAGGTCTGCGAGGCCGTCATGGACGTGTGGCAGCCAGAGGCCGACCGCGAGATCATCCTCAACCTGCCCGCCACCGTCGATCGCGCTACGCCCAACGTCTACGCGGACCAGATCGAGTGGGTGAGCCGCAATCTCTCGCGCCGTGACGTCGTCGCCCTGGGGATCATCTCCGCTTACGCGGGGTGCACTCGGTCCGCCAGCCCAAGGTGCCGCGCGTCTGGGGATCATCCCCGCTTACGCGGGGTGCACGTGGTGGGTGTCTTTCCGGAGCCGCCCTTGCCGGGATCATCCCCGCTTACGCGGGGTGCACCGACGGGCAGGACCTGGTCGTCGTCGCCCACCGGGATCATCCCCGCTTACGCGGGGTGCACTCCGCCCGGGCACCCATGTCCTCGCCGAGCACCGGATCATCCCCGCTTACGCGGGGTGCACGCGCTAATCAACTCGGCCCATGCGTACGGATGGGGATCATCCCCGCTTACGCGGGGTGCACCCAACATGCCGCCCCGAATCACCATGAGGAATAGGATCATCCCCGCTTACGCGGGGTGCACGAACTCGCGGCACTAGCCGAGGCGTGCACCGGCGGATCATCCCCGCTTACGCGGGGTGCACACCTTTTTTCCTCGACAACCCAACCAAAGACCAGGGATCATCCCCGCTTACGCGGGGTGCACCTGTGCTAGGTGGTATAGCCGGTGCATACATTGGGATCATCCCCGCTTACGCGGGGTGCACCATCTGCTGCCACCGAAGCTACCAATGCCAAAGGGATCATCCCCGCTTACGCGGGGTGCACGTATTAAATCATTATCGGACTCAATTGATAAGCGGATCATCCCCGCTTACGCGGGGTGCACGATGGGCAACACTGCCACCGGCTCAATGACGAACGGATCATCCCCGCTTACGCGGGGTGCACAGCGATGATCAAAGCGATCATGTCGATGATCGCGGATCATCCCCGCTTACGCGGGGTGCACTGTAACGGCGATGCGACACGCCGGGCCTAGGCGCGGATCATCCCCGCTTACGCGGGGTGCACCTCTCGGCTTACCGTGTGATAGTTCGCTTCCAGGGATCATCCCCGCTTACGCGGGGTGCACTTCGGTTTTTTTGCGGTCTTATCCACAAGGACGGATCATCCCCGCTTACGCGGGGTGCACCGACACGCCGATTGACTAGGGAAGATAGAAAACGGATCATCCCCGCTTACGCGGGGTGCACCGAGCACTCCATCCTGCCAGGCAGGGGCCAGAGGGATCATCCCCGCTTACGCGGGGTGCACAAGCGCTATCTATGACCCCCATTCCGCTATTGAGGGATCATCCCCGCTTACGCGGGGTGCACAAGCGCTATCTATGACCCCCATTCCGCTATTGAGGGATCATCCCCGCTTACGCGGGGTGCACTCCATGTCGTCGATCTCAATCGGCTCCGACGCCGGATCATCCCCGCTTACGCGGGGTGCACGAAGTCGATTGGACTCCTGACTCCGTTATCAACGGATCATCCCCGCTTACGCGGGGTGCACGTGTTCGTGCCGGTGTCGACGGTGACCCGCACCGGATCATCCCCGCTTACGCGGGGTGCACGCCGGGGGTTGGCTGCACGATGCTTGAAAGATCGGATCATCCCCGCTTACGCGGGGTGCACTCGATGAGGGCGCTAGACGCCGTCGTCCACCGGGGATCATCCCCGCTTACGCGGGGTGCACACTCGTCACGACCCTCCTCCATTGCGTGACGCAGGATCATCCCCGCTTACGCGGGGTGCACAAAGTGCTGCAACTTGAGTGCACTCGCGAATAAGGATCATCCCCGCTTACGCGGGGTGCACCGTCCGAAAGTTTGTTTCATGACCGCAATCTTGGGATCATCCCCGCTTACGCGGGGTGCACTGAGTTCTCGCGGTGGGGACCTCGGATTCTGCGGGATCATCCCCGCTTACGCGGGGTGCACATAGGTCAGTGAAAGTTGTTCTCTCCGCACAGGGGATCATCCCCGCTTACGCGGGGTGCACCTCCTTCCATAGTTTGATATCCCTATGAGGATGGGATCATCCCCGCTTACGCGGGGTGCACATGGGTGATCAGTCCCATCATGATTGATAAACCGGATCATCCCCGCTTACGCGGGGTGCACGTGCACGCCCACCACAATTTCGTGGTAGCGCAAGGATCATCCCCGCTTACGCGGGGTGCACGACCTGGGTCGGTTGTCTGACGAGCTGCATGTAGGATCATCCCCGCTTACGCGGGGTGCACGCAACGAGTTATTGACCACACAAACTCCCGGCGGGATCATCCCCGCTTACGCGGGGTGCACGACTTCGGCGAATTATTTCCCGTCAACCACGCGCGGATCATCCCCGCTTACGCGGGGTGCACTCCGCCTTTATCTCATCTAGCGCGCGTTTAATGGGATCATCCCCGCTTACGCGGGGTGCACTCCGCTTCACCCCCTGAAGCGAGCCCCCCTGAAGGATCATCCCCGCTTACGCGGGGTGCACGCTCCAGGAGTTCCCCGTCCGGCTCCAGGCTGGGGATCATCCCCGCTTACGCGGGGTGCACGCTCCAGGAGTTCCCCGTCCGGCTCCAGGCTGGGGATCATCCCCGCTTACGCGGGGTGCACGGCTCCTCAACCAGACCAAACCCATGCAGATCCGGATCATCCCCGCTTACGCGGGGTGCACGATCTCCTCGGATGTCGCTGGCGTCTCGTCCGGGGATCATCCCCGCTTACGCGGGGTGCACATCTCGTGTCGCCCCGCCCGCACCACCAGGCCCGGATCATCCCCGCTTACGCGGGGTGCACCCAGCCCGTGGCGACAGGGGTGCCCCTGTCGCATTCGGATCATCCCCGCTTACGCGGGGTGCACCGTGATTCGTCTGGGGTTTTGTCGAACGATGCGAGGATCATCCCCGCTTACGCGGGGTGCACTGAGTGCGGGCAAAAATCGGATGCTCTTGAGTGGGATCATCCCCGCTTACGCGGGGTGCACTCTGAGCAATTTGAATGTTGAGAGTGTTCGAAGGGATCATCCCCGCTTACGCGGGGTGCACGTGGGTCGGGTCTTGCGTGGTCGGCTGGGGGTGGGATCATCCCCGCTTACGCGGGGTGCACGATTACCTGGTATGCGTTCCCTAGGTCCATCCCGGATCATCCCCGCTTACGCGGGGTGCACGTTGGGCACATTGAGGGACAGAATCTGCAGCACGGATCATCCCCGCTTACGCGGGGTGCACTTGTTATGCCCCGAGTCCGATTTTGTCGAGGAAGGATCATCCCCGCTTACGCGGGGTGCACCCGGAAAACTTGCTCGTAGGAGTGCTTTTCGGAGGATCATCCCCGCTTACGCGGGGTGCACCAGTCACAGTGGGCAACATGTCTAGCCGATCGGGGATCATCCCCGCTTACGCGGGGTGCACATTGCCGCTTCCGTACGGCGAACCCGTGTGGGGGGATCATCCCCGCTTACGCGGGGTGCACATTGCTCCGGTATCGCACCGGCCCGCAAATACGGGATCATCCCCGCTTACGCGGGGTGCACCACATAGTATTAAACTCATCGATTCGGTCGGAGGGATCATCCCCGCTTACGCGGGGTGCACTGTGTGATTGGCTTACCATGGGGGTTGCGTGGCGGATCATCCCCGCTTACGCGGGGTGCACATTGTTTTCTGCCGGGCTGGCTTATTGAGTGCCGGATCATCCCCGCTTACGCGGGGTGCACATGGTGATCGCTCGCACGGAACAACTTGACGCGGGATCATCCCCGCTTACGCGGGGTGCACCGCCCGGACGACCACGCCCGGACGGTGCGCGGGGGATCATCCCCGCTTACGCGGGGTGCACGGCCGCCGTCGGGGGTTGTGTCAAATGATGCGAGGATCATCCCCGCTTACGCGGGGTGCACCCTTTTTCTTGGCGCGCCATGTCGGGGAGACCAGGATCATCCCCGCTTACGCGGGGTGCACAACCGGTGGGATCACGTATGCCGCGATGATCCCGGATCATCCCCGCTTACGCGGGGTGCACTTGCCGACATGTCCACCGAACTGCGACAAGAGAGGATCATCCCCGCTTACGCGGGGTGCACGCCTGGTGCGTGAATTGCTGGGAGGAGGAGTGGGGATCATCCCCGCTTACGCGGGGTGCACTATTGGGAGATAGGGGGCGAAACAAGGCAAGTGGGATCATCCCCGCTTACGCGGGGTGCACCGCGAGACTGGTTTGCTGATCTAGGGGCGTCCGGGATCATCCCCGCTTACGCGGGGTGCACGGGCAGGTGCGAGACGCTCAGGGCACCTCCGTGTGGATCATCCCCGCTTACGCGGGGTGCACTCATTATCGCCCCTTCCATAATTCGAGCATTAAGGATCATCCCCGCTTACGCGGGGTGCACCAGGTTTCGCCACCGGTGGCCCATAGGCGCTCTAGGATCATCCCCGCTTACGCGGGGTGCACCCGAATTGTACGACGGCATTTCGAATGTCGTCAGGATCATCCCCGCTTACGCGGGGTGCACGCTACCGACGATGCGGAATGCCCAGTCGGGCCAGGATCATCCCCGCTTACGCGGGGTGCACTGATATATGCGACTGGCTCTCGTCTAGCGTGCGGGATCATCCCCGCTTACGCGGGGTGCACCGGAATTGCATTTCACGCAATCCGGCAAGGCGGGGATCATCCCCGCTTACGCGGGGTGCACCGGATTACCGCGGTCGATATTAATTTTTGGTGCGGATCATCCCCGCTTACGCGGGGTGCACGCGAGAATCATTTCAATCTCCTCTTCGTTGTTGGGATCATCCCCGCTTACGCGGGGTGCACTCCTGCGTGCGCGCTTGGATTCCGGCGATTGCGGGATCATCCCCGCTTACGCGGGGTGCACTCAATGCGTATGAGTCTTGACTTTCAAGGCAAGGGATCATCCCCGCTTACGCGGGGTGCACTGGGTCGATCGATGTGACGACACACTGTCTCCAGGATCATCCCCGCTTACGCGGGGTGCACAAGGGCAAGGCGATCCCGGGGTGCGCACCGGCAGGATCATCCCCGCTTACGCGGGGTGCACACAAAACTGGGCGTGATAAATGACCCGAATATGGGATCATCCCCGCTTACGCGGGGTGCACCCGGCGCTTGTCGCTCATCGCCGACCACCCCGCGGATCATCCCCGCTTACGCGGGGTGCACCGAACGGTCATTTTATGGTCGATCGGCTCGCCAGGATCATCCCCGCTTACGCGGGGTGCACTTTTTGGACCTTGATCTTCAATGTCGCGAGACAGGATCATCCCCGCTTACGCGGGGTGCACCACAATTCCTGATCACCGTGCCAGAGTTTTTTGGGATCATCCCCGCTTACGCGGGGTGCACATGCCTAATCTCAGGAAGCCGTCAAACCAGCAAGGATCATCCCCGCTTACGCGGGGTGCACATAATGTCCATGTTGCCGGTTTGCCGGACAACAGGATCATCCCCGCTTACGCGGGGTGCACTACATCATACGCGAACGTTTGGAAAACGTCCAGGGATCATCCCCGCTTACGCGGGGTGCACCAGGTTTTGACGCAGGGGAATGAAGATCGCTGGGGATCATCCCCGCTTACGCGGGGTGCACTGCACCATCCATGGCCAGCACACCAGCGACTGTGGATCATCCCCGCTTACGCGGGGTGCACACTAGTTCACTAGGGAGTATATCTCAAGAGGGGAGCGTTTTCATTCAATGCCGACCTAGATTCCGTTCTGCCGAGTTGCGATACCGACGCCGACGAGCAGCGATGGACCAAGCCTCCTTGGGGGCTTTGACTGAACCCGGAAGACGCGTTGTCTCTGTCTCTCCGCGTTCATAGGGCGTTGTCATGACGAGACAACCATCCATGTCTGTGGGGATCTTCTCGTGGCCGAACGACTCGATTGCGAAGCGTTGTTCTGAACGGTTTGAGTAGATGAGCAGTGCCCGACCGCTTCCGATACTGGAGCGCACCAGTTCCCACAGTTGGTCCCGCACTCGCGCAGACAGGTGGCCGACATATACGCCGGGGTCCACTTCAAGCAGCCAGCGGGTCAAGGCACCTCGTAGAGCGGCGGGTGCCGCTGAGAGAATCATGACTACCATGGCGGCTCAGCATCCTCGGGTTCGTCAAAGGGCGAAGCGTGGTTCGTTCCCCCGCTGATTAGACGTTGCTGATAGTCCCACAGGGACACGACGTTTACCGTGAGGTCGTCGGTTTCATCGGCCCCCAGCAGGGCATGGATGTCCCGGACGGCATTCTCGATAATCTTCAACTCGAAAATCTTGTCGCGAACCCGACGGCGAGTTGTCCCGGTCAAGTCCTGCATCTCCTCGGCCACAACGTCGAAGGCAATGGGGATGGTTGTCTCTGCTTTGTAAAGGTCGGCGATGTCGTATACGAAGGACCGCTCGTGCCCCGTATGGACAAAACCGAGCCCGGGGGCACACCCCAACGCCACGATCACCGCATGGATCACCCCGTACAAGGCTGCATGCGCTGAAGACAACGCTTGGTTGATCGGATCCGATGCGTCGAAATCGTCCGGGCGGTAATCTCTGCGCTGCCATGCGACACCGGTTCGTTTTGAGTTCTCCCGATAGACGGCCCTGATCCGGGCACCCTCCCGTCCTCGCAGTTGCTGCATCGTCAGCCCGGCGACGTTCTCACCCGCAAAGCGCATTGAGTACATCTGTCTGGCGATGGCCAAGCGCTTTTGCGGGGAAGAGACTCGTGCAGCCTGCTCGACCAGCAGACTGGTCGACGTCGCCAGGGAGCGGCCATGTGCGTAGTAACGCACCCCGCGTTCCCCGACCCACACGGCAGTTGTCCCGCACTCGCCGAGCAAGCTCATGGCTTGGTGACTGACCGAAGTGCCGGGGCCGAGCAGGACTGCTACCAAGGATGCGGCGGGAACCCTGATCGTTCCTTTCTCGTCCCTCGCGGTTAGCGCACCGTCCTCCCGATGGACGACACAGTGCTCCAGATACAGGAAACTCATCCGATCAGTGACTCGTGGCAGAGCCGTGACCGGTACGGGCAGAAGCCTGGCCATGGTCAGCACCCGTGAGGTCGAGCGAGAGTCATCAGGCCACAGCCGTAAGCCTTTGAGGGTCCCAATCCGTTGATAAGAATCCGTCGAAAAGCTTGTGCATCGGTGATTTGTAACAATCCCTCGTAAACGGTTCTGTTGATCGTCACCCTGTCTCTGCCGTTCCCATCAGCGTGTCTCCGGTTGAATACTGGACGCTCTCTGCGGACCACAAATGCAGATGCCTCGCCGGGATGCCCAGGATCTGTTCCCACATCCTCGGAGCCGAGGACGATGAACCCTTGGCTGGGAGCGCGATCGAGCAGCCAATTCGTCTGCTGTTCCACTGTCACGTGGCCGTACCTCTTGCCACGAACTCCTTTTCCGCGGGATTTCGCATGGGTCGGATTGGCGGTCAACCGGAACGCCCAAATCTGTCCTGCGGCCAGTTTGCTGAGGAACGGGTTGTAATCGAGCGTGCGGGCCTCGCTGCCGCTGAGACCTGCCTCTCGCGCCAGATTTGCAACATTGGGATGACTAGGGGAAAGAATATACAAGGTGGTGCCGAAGCTGCCCTCATCGATGCGCCACAACACGCGGCCCTGCGTCTCGGTTGACGATGGATCGGCTGAGGAACTGTTGCACTCCCCGCAGACCGTCTTCATGACTACCGCGTGCATGACCTGTGGAGAGCCGAGGTACTTTCTCGCCAGTCGCTTGCCCGTGTCAATGTCGATCTTGGTCAGGAACACGATTCCGCCTCCTCCAGTTCGGTCATCGGATCATGGGCATCGGCGACGGGGGTCCCGAGATGCAGCATGAATCGTTCGACGTTGCGGAACCCATAATTACGGCGACGGGGATCGTAGGAGAGCGGATGATCCCGGGCGTCGTAACTGTCCCCGGTGTGCTCGGCAACCGGGACCGCATTCTGGTCGATGAGAAGTTCCGCATCGAAGACTTCATGGTGCTTGCGTCGGAACCAGGCCGAGGCTAACCACGGCTCTGCTCTCAGCGCATCAAGCAGGGAAGCCGTTCGCAGACCCAACGACACAGGGTGCGTCGGAGGACAAGAGCGTCTGCCTAGGTACAGTGGAAAGGCGGGATTCCCGAGTGCCTCATGGATTCCTTCCAACAACGATGTGTCTCCCTCGACGCCGGCCAGGAAGACAGCGTCAGCCAAGTAGTATCGCTCGGATAATGGCATGGATACTTTTCCATCAAGGCTGCGTGCAGTATGGAAATCGCGGATAACGTTACCCGGCTGATCCTTGCGCACACCGAACCCCAATTGCAGCAGATCTTCGATCGGATCGGTGCGGCGGCGGCCGATAGCAGCTGCGAGCATTCCGAGGATACCGCTCTTGGATGGCGCCAGCTCTGTTCCCCGGACGGTGAACCGTGATTTCACCCCCCAGGCCTGCATTGGGCCTGCGAGTCGCAGGAGAAGTACAGACATCAGTCCTGCTCCTGCTCGGGAAGGAGTGGCTCGACGGTCTCACGTACCCGACTGGCCAGATCGGTGAAGGAGATGCGTTCCCCCAAGGAGTCGGCGATCTCGGGGTTCTGCATGCTCACCACGAGCTTGCGCAACGACTTCAACCCGTAGCTTTCCTCCAGGATGACGGCTTGCTTAGCCAAAGCCTGGACCGAGCGATTCAGATAACCGAGGGTCGCATCCGCCGCGATCGGTTTCTCGAAGGCATCGACCAAGGAGATGGGCTGACCTTGACGAATTGTGACCAGGATGGTGTCCGGGAGAGTACGATTAGCAAAGGTATTCTGCTTGCCGGTTGGCATGGATAGGCAGAAGCCATCAATGAAGGCCTCAAGTGCCTGCAAAGTTGCCCGAGTGGTGCCAAGATTCTTCCGCAGCATAACCACATTGACCGTCGCGTATCGGTACAATGTTGCAGAGGAAAACTCGACGGTTCCCATCATCCCTGCTCCGGCATCCTCCTCATCCGAGGAAGCCTTCGCGTCGTCGACGGCGGTGAAAAAGTCGTACTCATTTTCCGCGGCATGCGTGGAGATGGCGTGAGCCACTTGGCATGCAGCATCAACGTTGAGATCCGCGTCATCGGCGACCATCCTGCCAAACAATGAGACATCGACAGCATGATCCTCCTTGAAGATCTCCTTGACCTTTTTCGCATCCAGGGAATCACCGCTTCGGGTGCTCGCTATCACCAAGCTGGCAAGGCGACTTACCTGGCTTTGAGAAAGGAAGAGAAGATAACCAGATTCTTGCGGGGCATCCTTTCTGCCTTGTGCAGCGGAAAGTTTTATTTTTGCTGCTTTGAATACCCCTTCTGCGAGAGTATCAGCCGTTTCGGTGAGCTCTGGTGCCTGGAGCCTGATCTCATTGGCGAGGACCTCGACAACACGCTTGGTTCGGATTCCGAGATGTTCTGTGGTCAGGTGATCAGCGAAGTGGAGGCGCGTTGCACGCTTCCATGACTGGCTCGAAACGCGTAGACGGCGCACGCCACCGTAGACAGCCGATTTGGGTGAGCCGGAATCGTCACGGTTCACGCAGGATGGCGGCACGCTCTGGATGATGTGGATATCGACGTAGGTGTTCATGGTCAATCCTTTGGTTTATCGTGGTTGGAGGAGAGTTCTCGGTTCAAGCGGATTCAGGTGAGGAAGTTGACTCGGGTTCCTGTGGGACTGAGTAGTACTGGCGTGCCCATCTAAGCAACACAGTCTTCGCCTGTCCTGGTCGTTGAAACTGCACGATGTCGTCGGCGAGCATCGCGTGGTCCATGGGTATCTCGTTGGTGCGCAGGAGAGGAATAAAAGTGCGCAGGTGATGGCGCAACTCGGTCACCGTTGACGATGTCACGAGTGCGTTGAAGCGGGCACGTAATGAGGAATTCCCGTCGTCAGGGCCAACCAACCGCCGTGCGGCACGGCCCAGCCCTATGCCTTGGCAGTACATGGGTTGCGACCGCGACTGCTGATGTAGCGCATAAAGGGTTATCGCGGTGTGCACGGCGATCTCCTCTCGCGTGGGGGCGTCGCCTGCGTGGTCGGGAACATCCACCTGGGTGAGTTCCCAGATCTCAGCGATCTCGCCAGGCTCTTTCGAAGCTGCGCGCCGTAGGTTTGCGAGGGCTCCACGTGCCCGGGGATCGCCTCCAATTACCCGGTTCTGCAGCCCGCTGATGCGTTTGTGCACCAGCAGTCCAGCATCATGGAGGACGGGTTTTTGTGATGCCTTTGGATGCGGGGCTGTACTGCTCCCATCCGGTGAAATGGTGTATTGCTTGGTGGTCATTTGTGTGGCTTACTCCTCGTTGTGCGTCGGTTCGGGTTGTGGAACGGCCTTGTTTAGTGCGGTACGGAACCAGACGAGAGCCTTACCGACGTCGATGTTCTGGCGTCCGGCGAAGGCTGTGGCGGGGACGGCCTCAGCAAGCGCTGCCTGCTGTGTGTATGCCTCGCTTCGCAATCGGGTGCGCCAGCTGTCACGTGCCTGATGTGGTTCCGTGTCGTCGAGTGAGGCAAGCCAGCGGGGGAACTCTTCGTCAATGGTGTGATAGAAAGCAGTGTTGGCCTGGTCGCGCGCCGCCTTGGCTGTGTCCGTACTCCCACCACAAGCGCGGTCTAGATTCCCAGCCAGCTTGCCCAGAGCAGACGCAACGTTTTCGGTTTGTTCCATGGCATCGTGGACGATGGCGACCAAGGATGACGCATCGGGGGCGAGCAGTCCCGCGGGCAGGGCGAGAACATCATCAACGAGTTCGTCAACCGTTGCCTCCTGCGCGCCGTAGTTGATGCCGACGGCATGCAGAGGAATTAAACCGGATTGTGGAACGATCCCTCGTCGCATAAGTTCTTGGTAGAACACTACGACACCCGGGGCGCGGTAACGGGTGATATCGCCTGCTCCTTTGACCGGAACTGTTGGGCTCAGTTGTGCCACGAGCGTTGACAGGCCGCGCCAGAAGGCCTGATCGGTGGGCAGCTTGCGTGGCATGAAGACCGTTGCCTTGAATTTCTTGGTTTGAGGCTCTGAATAGCGCCAAGCTGTCATTGGTTCCACAAAATGGCGATTCTGTGGGGTTGCCTTGTCCCCATTGCCCAAGAACAGTCCGTTGACATCATCGTCTCCATGGAGCAAGATCCTGCGGGTCTGCCACGTGTAGCAGGTGACCGGACCCTGTGGAGCCACATCGGTAGCCCCGCCGGGGCCATCGGGTGCTCGCTCCCAAGGGGGCAGATCGGTTTCTGGATCGACCTCACTCAGATCAACGACCGTGCTGGTGACCACCGTATTGAGGAGTAGAGTCTCGGCGAGTGATTTCCCCTCGACCACGATGACGCCGATTTGTCCCGCCCAACCTGGGCCGATTGGATATCCTTTGCCGCCTTTGGCTTGTGGATCGCCGACCGCGCCGGTACGGATACCTGAAGGATCGAAAGCGTGTGCATGAACCAACCACCGAGCTGCTTCTGACCAGGAAATTTTTTCAATTCCTTCGGCAAGTCGCGTGGTGAAGAACGGGGCTCCGTTGGGGATGTCGATGATCAAGGATGTCAGGTCAGAAATTTTTCCCGATCCTGCGTGTATTCCAGCTACTTGAAAGAAAGGGTGTTCCGGGTGTCGCAGATCGAAACGGTCGCGGTGGCGCTCCAAATAAGTTGCTGCATCGACCCCGAGACGTTCCGGATCGTTCCAGTAATTTTTCCATGTACTCAGATCTTCCGGGCCCTGCATGGTTCGATGACAGATAGCCAGCAGTAGTCGGAGGATGGCGATATCCTGCGAGGCGATGTCGCCGCTAATCCGAGAGATCTCTCGGGCTTCCCGGAACAGTCGCAGAAGAGAGAGTTCGTCGGTGGAGCCGTCAAGGCGATTCACCCTGATCCACGGCTCGTCTAGCAGGTTGAAGATGGGTATCATTTCTGGTCGATCTCCTTCAGTCCGGTGAGTGGGCTGTACTCCAACGTGATGCCGTTGAGTTCCGCGTGTCCGTTGATGAGTGGAAGAAACAACTGACCTCGCAAGTCACGATCATCCTGCCAAGCAGGTATGACATATTTCTCGAGTTGGGTGATGACCCCGTCGATCGTTCGCGGATTGGTGAACCTGGGCGGCAGGCGCACGGCAGACATCAGCATGGCCCGGATGATGCGCCGTTGCGGTGGACGATCGGTAGGGATGATCATCGCCGGGAGCTCGGAACCGCTTGGCAGCGTGTACAAATCCCGTTGCCCGCCGGACCTGCGCTCGTCGAGGAGAATCACCTCCAGTGAATCTTCTCCGTCTCGTACTTGTGCCCGGCCCGTTTCCTCGTTGTCGCTGGCGACCGTCTGCAGCCAGTTGACGAGCGAGGACTCTCCCGATACCACTGGTTCGGTGAGCAGGAAGCCTTTGGCAGCCTCTCGCTTTCTCTCTTCCTGCAGTGCCGCGTCCGTGCGGGCTTGTTCCACTGCCTGCTGCCATGGCCCGGGAACCTGGGGATCTGGGCCATAAACCCTTTCGATGAGGTTATGAACATCATCGGGTGTGCTCATGGTGCCTTCTTCGGCCAGCACTTGGTTGAGGGCAACGGCCGTGAGCAACATGTCGTGTGCTCCGTAGACCATTTTGGCGCCCGACTCGATCCTGGGGTCGGGATTGGTGGCAAATGGTAGGCCGTCGATCCAGCAGATGGGCGTGATTGTGCGTGGCGGCCGTGGGCGGGTGTGCCTGTGCAGGCGTCCCATTCGCTGGAGCAGGAGGTCGATGGGTGCGAGATCGGTGACCAACAGGTCGAAATCGACATCGAGGGATTGTTCCACCACTTGTGTTGCGATCACCACTGCCCGATGAGGCCGCTCCGGGTGATTTCGCGGTGGCCCAAAACGATGCAGGAGGTCGGCGTCTTTGGCCAGCCGGTCTGCGAGGGTGAATCGTGCATGGTTGAGGCTGACATCCTCCCCGAATACTGCACGCAATTCCTCGTAGGTCTCCTGCGCACGTCGCACCGTGTTGCGCACCACTAGGGCGCACCCGCCATCGGCGAGGGTTTCGCGCAGCAGATTGGATAGGTCTTTTTCCTCGGCAAGGCGCTGAATGCGAACTCGGCTGTTGCGTCCCGAAGTTGCTGTTGCCACCACCTTGGTTGTGTCGGCGTCAGCCGTGATGAGGCAGGGAAAGGGCGTGCTGATCGGTTTGGGCTTGGGTGTTTTGCTGATCTTCCTGCCTACGGACAGATGAAGGCCTCTTCGGTAGGCGTCCACCATCGTCGCGCACCGCGTTTCAGACAAAGTTGCTGACAAGAGGATGACCGGTACGCCGTAGGCCCCGAGCCAGGTAAGTGCCCGGTCAAGGTAGACGTTCATGTAGGTGGAATAAGAGTGGACTTCGTCCACGATAATCACTTTGCGGGACAGACCGAGGTGACGCAGCATTAGGTGGGGAGCCCGCATGGCGGCGAACAGTAGATGGTCGATGGTGGTGACGACGAAATCGGACAGCATCGACTTTTTCCGCCCGCCGAACCAGGACAAAATAGCGAGATCGGCTCGATGTTCCTGATCCGCGGCGGGCTCGTCGCTTGGGAGCACCACATCCTCGTCGCGACCAATATCGTGAGGGCGCAGGCCAGCCTCATCCGGATCATCCCCACCCAGGCCTCCGAGCAGTCGATCATGGATCTCGTGCCCCCGTCGGCGAAGCTGCCAAGCTTTTTGGTTCAAGCGCGCGCGTCCGTGTTGGAGGGAGACCGCAAACGCCGAGGGTGATCCTGCCCCGGCATACGCGTGTTCGATCCGTTCCAGCCAATCGAGCTCCCGCGTGAACATGGCATCGGTTGTCGCCTGGGTTGGCAGGGCGAACAAAAGACCGGAGCGGCCCATCCGTGCGGCCAAGATCTCTGCTGCTATAAGCGCAGCTTCGGTTTTTCCTCCTCCAGTGGACTCCTCGATGATGAGCATCCCGGGCAACTCCATGGAGCGGGCTGCCTCGACGGTTTTTTGCTGCACGGCCGTGGCTGTGGCCCCCATGGGGAGAATGAAACGTGACATCAGTAGATGATCGGGGGTGGCCCCATCGTCGCGTGGTCTCCACGGCGAAGGGATCTCCAAGCGGGCGATGCCCTGTTGTGCGCGTTGTTCGTGCGCCTTTGAGCCGAAGAATTTCGCGCCGTCATCGTCGCGGGCAAGGAGTGGGAAGTAGTCGTCGCAGGAGGATACCCAGTCCGCCACGATGACCAGACCAGACAACTCGACTAGGAAGTGCTGCGGCCAACTCCTGTTGGCCCAGATGCCCAGGAGGGGAGCAGCATCGGTGCGTGCCGTCACGAGATCCAGCAACTCGTGCTGGGCAGTGCGCCAGGCCTCGTCCCCGAAGAGATGCTCCCGGCCTGCAAGACGTTGGCAGAGATCTTGGGAAGTGGGAGGGATGCCATGGTGCCCGCCAACGATTGATGCCAAGGCCTCGGCTGGTTCGAAATCCCAGCCGTGGATCTCTCGAAGCCACGAGCTCAGGATCTTGTGACCCGCCAGCCCATGTGGTGCCTTCCGTCGTTCCAGGGGGTCGATGGACTCGTGACGTAAGCCAGCCTCCCGCATCTCGTCATCAAGGTCTTTGACCTGCATAGAGAATGCGGGTGTGCATTTTCCAATGTCGTGCACGGCTGCCAGCCACGAGGCCAGGATCACGAATTCATCCGCGGGTTCCAGCCCAGATGGTGAATCCTTCAATTGCTCCTCAATGAGGTTCCCGATGGTCGGTGCCACCCAGACCCGAGCCAGGTGCTGCGCGACTGCGGCGGCATCCAGCAGGTGGAGCCACAGGGGTAGCCAGCGTGGCCGCTCCGGGTCGTACCCCGACTTCGCCCAGACCTTCGCCAACTTCCTTGTCAGCATCGGATAACCCCGTTCTCCCGAACCTTATGTGTTGACCCTAGTGACCGGCACTGACATTTTTGGATTCATCGGTGAATTGATCCCGGGATGTGATGCAACAGTGATGTGTCGGGTAGTTGGTTCGCTGGTTTGGTGCTCGTTGAGAGTGAGAGCAGGGCAACTCACCCCTTGACTTATACCTATAGGGGGTATAGGTTTTTGGGTATGCTCAATGAGTCGGAGGAAGACGCCGGATCCGGATGCTGTGACATGCCCGGTCATCACCACGGCTATGTCGACACCAAGGATGCCTATCTCGCTCGCTTGCGGCGTATTGAGGGGCAGGTCCGGGGTTTGGAGCGCATGATCTCCGAGGAGAAATACTGCATTGACATCCTCACCCAGGTATCGGCGGTCACCAGCGCCCTGCAGTCCGTGGCGCTCATGCTGCTCGACGAGCACCTGGGCAGTTGCGTGGTCGACGCTGCCCGCACCTCCGACGAAGCAGCAGCAAGGAAACTCGACGAGGCATCTAAGGCAATCGCCCGCCTCGTCAGATCCTGACAGGAGAGGAATCAATATGATCACCAACTATGTCGTCACCGGGATGACCTGTGGGCACTGCGTCAACCACGTCACCGAGGAAGTCTCGGCTCTGGAGGGCGTGACCGCGGTGAAGGTCGACCAAGCCGGCCCTATGGAGGTCACCTCCGAGGTCCCGATCGACTTCGAGAAGATCACTGAAGCCGTGTCCGAGGCGGGCGACTACACCGTCGCCCTCGCCTGATGGTCCGGACTCCCCGGGATCCGTCCGTCACGGACGCATCCTCGGGAGCACCATCATCCGACACCGGGGTGCGTTCGCTGTCGGCTATCGTTGCCGATGTATCGGGGACGGTAGCCGTTACCCCGGCGAAAACTGATGGTCACCACGTTGTCGAACTCGACGTCCAGGGAATGACCTGTGCATCGTGCGCGGCTCGGATCGAGAAGAAGCTCAACAAGTTGACCGGGGTGCAGGCCTCGGTCAACTACGCTACCGAAAAAGCCCACGTCGTCGCCCCCACCGACACTGGCGCAGCAGCACTCATCGCCGCTGTCGAGGCCGCAGGCTACGGGGCGAGCCTGCCCACCCCCGAGGCCCCGCCCCGTGACCGGGCCGCCGAACTCGCCCAGCGCCTGATGGTCTCGGCGACCCTGGCCGTTCCAGTCATCGCGATGGCTATGGTACCCGCGCTGCAATTCTCTGGATGGCAGTGGGTCTCTTTGGTACTGGCCACCCCAGTCGTGGGATGGGCTGCCCTGCCCTTCCACCGCTCCACCCTGGTCAACCTGCGCCATGGCGCCTTCACCATGGACACCCTGATCACCCTGGGCACTTCATCGGCCTATTTGTGGTCGCTTTTCTCCCTTCTCTTCGGGCATGCGGGGATGATCGGCATGACCCATGAATGGTCGCTGCGCCTGGAACGCGACACCGAGCTCTCCTCGGTCTATTTCGAGGCGGCCGTCGGAATCATTACTTTTATCCTCGCCGGTCGCTGGATTGAGGCCCGATCCCGGCAGGACGCATCCTCCGCATTGCGGGCCCTGGCCGAGGTGGCCGCTAAATCGGTGACTATCGTGCGCGGTGGTCAGGAGACCACCATCCCCATTGAAAAACTTGGCATCGGTGACGAGTTTGTGGTGCGTCCGGGTGAGAAGGTCGCCACCGATGGGATCATTGTCGAAGGCACTTCGGCGGTCGACAATTCGGTGATCACCGGCGAATCCCTGCCGGTCGAGGTCACCGTTGGCAATAACGTCGTGGGGGCCTCGGTGAACACGACGGGACGGCTGGTCGTACGGGCCACAGCCGTTGGCGCCGATACCCAGCTAGCCCAGATCTCCCGGTTAGTCGAGCTTGCCCAGACCGGGAAATCTACCACCCAGGCCTTGGCTGACAAGGTCTCGGGTATTTTCGTCCCGGCTGTCATTACCTTGGCGCTCATCACCTACGTTGCCTGGCTACTGAGCGGTTCCGGTTTTTCCTTCGCCATCACTGCGGCCGTCTCGGTGCTGATCATTTCCTGCCCCTGCGCATTGGGGCTCGCCACCCCCACCGCGCTGCTCGCCGGTTCCCTGCGCGGCTCCCAGTTGGGCATCCTTATCAGAGGCCCAGAGGTCCTTGAGCAGGCTCATCGCATTGATGTCATTGCCATGGATAAGACTGGCACGATCACCACCGGACGCATGGGAATCGACCAGGTGCTCGCCGACGAGAATATCGATTCTGACGAGGTGCTGACGCTCGCAGCCCGTCTCGAATCCGGCTCCGAGCACCCCATCGCACGGGCCATTGTTGAGGCCTCCACCACACAACCTCAACCGGTGAGTAACTTCGAGAACCTTCCTGGCAAAGGGGTGCGCGCCACTGTCGACGGGCACATGGCTGCCGTCGGCAATGCGCGTCTCGTCGCCGAACTGGGGCTGGGGATTCCCGATACGCTGGCCGATGCCGCCCGCATCGCTGCCGAGCAGGGGGCATCCGTGGTGCATGTCGTGCACGATGACCGGGTGATCGGGTTGGTCACGGTCTCCGACACCGTCGAGACCACTGCCGTCGAGGCGGTCTCCCGGTTCCATGCCCTGGGGCTGCGCACCGTCATGGTGACCGGGGACAACCGGGCAGCGGCCGAGCACGTCGCCAGCGCGGTCGGCATCGACGAGGTCCGTGCCGAGGTGCTGCCCGGCGACAAATACGACGTCGTCACCACCCTCCAGGCCTCGGGGGCACATCACGTCGCCATGGTGGGCGACGGAGTAAACGATGCTGCGGCGCTCACCCAGGCCGATCTCGGTATCGCCGTGGGATCGGGTACCGACGCCGCCATCGCAGCCTCCGACTTGACCTTGATGCGCCATGACCTGATGCTCGTTGCCGACGCGATCCAACTGTCCCGGCGCACCCTCAACACCATCCGCGGCAACCTGTTCTGGGCTTTTGCCTACAATGTCGCGACCATCCCCATCGCAGCTCTTGGCCTGCTCAACCCGATGTTCGCTGGGGCTGCGATGGCCTTCTCATCGGTCTTCGTGGTGACCAATTCATTGAGGCTGCGAGGCTGGCGGCCCAAGCGCTGAGCGAAGCCGCTGTTCTCGTACCGGCCCCGCGGTTGCTGGCACCCACCCCGGAACTGAGTATCCGGGCTCAAGCCCTTGATGCTCCCACCTCAACTGCGTCTTGTTCCTTGATCAAATTCATTGCGCAACTCTCTGGGCTCGGTACATTTGGGCCCGGCAGATCACGTTGTGGACGTGATCGGGAAGGCAAGATGAACCAGACAACACAACTGATCAAGGACATGCGTGCACGTGCGGCACAGCTGAGGGCCGAGGCCGCCGAGATGATGGCCTACGTCAACAGGACCAGCATCACGGCTCTCACCGATCACGTCCTGATCAGAGGCGGGGCCACCGGAGAACTGCGCTCCATCGCCTTCGCCGCAGGTCTCAATGAGGTGACCGCACCCGGTCTATCGACCGAAGTCCTGACCGCTTGCGAGGCGCTGGCCACGACGGTCACCACTGGGGGTACCAACTCTGGGCGTATCGGGTCAGTCCGGATCCTCGTCGATGATGTGGATGATCACGGCTATGGGCAACCGGTCGCCCTAGCCTCGGCACCATCTATCCTGGCGCCCCGTCCCCGGCTCGATTCCCGCATTTCATCCCTGGTCGAGGAGATGCCAGAGGTCGGCACCGGTGCGCTGGATGCCTACGTCAACCCTGCTGCTAGTCGGCCCGACTTCGAGGCGACCACCCGGGCTCGGATCCAGCGGCGTGCTGAGCAGGCTGCGCGGCTGTCGGCTCTGTGTGCGGAACAGATTGGCGAAGGAGCTTCGGAAGCCGTGTCCCTAGAGGTGGTCGGCACTGGGCGGCTCAGTTCGGTTCGTTTCTCAAAGGCTGGGCTTCGGATGGACCCCGACGAGTTGGGCCGCAGCTTCGCCAGTGCACACGCAGCCGCGATGACCGAACTTACTTCCCGGATCGAGGCCGTGTGGGCCTCGATGGATGAACAGGAGCGCTGAACATGAACGATTTCACCGTCAATCCGAGCAATCTCAGAGATGGGGCCAGCAAGGTGACCGCTGGTGCAGAGGCCTTCGTCTCCTCGTCTGGGCGCCCTCAGCCCGCCAACCCAGATGACTATGGGCAGATCGTCTCGGGATCCGTCGGGCTCGCCGAGCCATTCACCACGGATGCCTTCAAGGAATTCCTGCGCTCCTGCGGTGTGCTGTCCGATTCCATTAGCGAACGACTAACGAAATCGGCGGACGGGTATACCGAGACCGAGGCGACCAATGCGGAGGAGAGCAACAAGATTACCTCCAGTATCAACGATCTTTTCGACTGACAGGACAAAACAATGACTCGTGCAGACATCGAACAAGCCCGTGCGATTCTTTCTGAAGGCACCGCTGCCCATTCAACGGTCGCCAGTGCTGATATATCGCTGCTCGATATGCTGGGCCTGGCGGTCAATCTCTCTGACGCCATTCCCCTCAACGTGATCCAATTTGCAATCCACTACCTCGTGGAAAAGATGCCTCAGTTCCAGTCGATCATGGACGCCTTGAAGGGTGATGGAGCATCGATCAAGAGCCATGCTGAGGGCCTCAAAGGTGCTGGTTCCTACATCATGGACCCGTTCGACAATGTGCGTTCCGGTGCGAACACCGCCAAGGAACAGTGGACCGGCGAAGCCTCCTCAGAATTCACCTCGACAGTGTCGGCCTTTGAGGCTGCCTGTCAGAACTGTTCCGAAATCCCCCCGGTCATCGCAGAATTCGAGCTGGCGACGGGATCCTATGTCGGCAAGGTGCGCGAACTCGTGCGGTCCGGGGTCCACGAGCTGATCGACGCCGTCGTCGTGGCCTTCGTGACCGCTATCCCCGATACCCTGCTCGCGGCTGCCGGTGGTGGTATCAGTGGTGGGCTCCGGGGAATGGCCGAGGGGTGGAGCGAAGGCTGGTCATCGGGCGGATTCTTCAGTGGGGTGAAAGGTGCTTTGTCAGGTGGAGCCAAAGGCGCGGCCCAAGGCGCCCTAGACGCCGCAGTCGCCAGTGTGGTTGCTTGGGCGAACGTGTTGGTCGCCGACTATCTCGATCATTTCGCCAACATCATGAAGGCGATGACCACCGCGTGCTCCAAGAACATGGCCCATGTCCGAGGCCTGGGGCAGGCCATGCACCGTGCAGCTTCGCTCCTCGCGGGCAAGGGAGACCCTGGAGAGACGATGTCGGCGGGGCCGGGCTCCTATGCCGACACGATGGGCGGAGCTGCCGCCCAGCCAGCCGACATCGCGCTTGCTCAGGTGAATCAGGAGTTCCCGTGGGGCCCAGAGGATATCGATCCCGATCCCAGCAAGCGAACCCGCACTCCGATCCCAGGCACCGAGCCCCCGCAGTACTACCAGGCGCTGACCGATGAGGAGATTGCCAAGCTGGGTATCGATCCCTCGCTGCTGAACAAGGACGACGGTTTCACTGCGGGCATGGTGCAAGTCGTAGGCGCCGATGGGAAGCCGGTGGAACCGCCGCGGTATTCCGTCGTCATGGGTGGCAGCACCGATGGCCAGCAGCTGAACTCCACTGTGGATGAGGACTGGATCGAGGACGGAATCGGGGCGGTGTCGATGTCCCAGCAAAGCGCCGACGCGATGGCTTTGGCTACCGCGGTCAATCAGGCAGGCCTGGGGGACAACACGATCTACACTGGTCACTCGCTGGGCGGACGCTTGGCTTCGGTTGCCGCGATGGGAACCGGTTCCACGGCCGTCACCTTCAACGCTGCCGGTGTGTCGGATCCGACCTACGAGGCGATCGCCACCATGAACGGGACGACCGCCGATCAGGTACGTGCCGACTCCATGAACCAGATTCGTGCCTACCAGACCACTGATGATCCGCTGACCTACGGACAGCAGGGAATCGGTGGGCCGATGGCCAACATGTTGCACGATGCGGCAGGTACCCACATCACCGTCCAAGGCACCACTCAGCCGGGAATCGGTGGGCTGCCTCTCAATGGTCACGGTACAGACAACATGGTTCAAGGCATGGGCCATGACCACAGACTCCGCGACCAGTACGGTAATGCCACCGAGGGGTGGGCGGACTTCGCCAACCAGTACTAGGAGGAGACGGTCGATGGGCATGTTCAAGCGGGCTGCAGCCTTGGTCACGGTTCCGGTTGTCGCGGCTCTGGCTGTTGGATGCACCCTGTTGGGTGGGGCTGACAAGGATCTGGCCAAGAAGATCGAGAAGATCGATGGCATCACCGACGTCCGGGTGCTGGAGCGCCGTGAGGAGGGCTTGGGAGACAAATACCTGGATGTGACCTGCACTTTCGACAGCGGTTTGTCGGCCCAGAAGCTGGGGGATGCGATCACCCGGGTCAATGACTTGGCTGATGCTTCCGAGATCAAGGTCTCCCGAAACCGTCTTGTCTTCGGCGAGCACCGCGAATACCAGGCGGAATCCGGACTGCTGGACCCCGGCACCGGGATCCTGCAGGCCGTCGAACCCTTGCAGGCCTACCTTCTCGAGCCGAGCTCGCTGCGTGAGAATTCGGACAAAGCCTCGGGATACCGGGTGACGGTGCACAGCCAGGCCGGCGAACTGGGTCTCTTCGGTGCGGACGTCACAACTGCTCTCGACGCCATGGGTGACCACCAGCGCAGCGATCTGGTGCAGGAGGTCCGTGTGCGTGCCGAGGGCTCGGGATTCCAGAAGCGCGGGTTCTTCTCCTTCTCAACCGTGGGCTCCATGGATCAGGCCACGACCGGCCTGTTCGCCAAGGCGGTGGCGAATCCCGATCCGAAAGTCGTCGGGATGATGTTCTCCGCAGCCCCGGGTGAGACACCGTTGGTGCGGCTGGTCACTGACGGGACTCCCAGCGAGGTCGCCGACTTCCTGCAGAACCTGGCGGCCGACAGCCCCTTGGACGTCACCGTCGAGGCCATTGAGGCCGACACGCACAGACCGTGGTTCTCTCAGGTCGGTTGAGCAGGGTCCCGGACCAGTGGGCGCAAGTTCGTGCCCGGAATCTGAGTGATGGGAAGGCGCGGCGCGTACCGAGCTCACATCGCCGCGCATACCTGCTCAACTCGATATTCGCCAGTGCGGTGACTACTGCCTTCCTGGGCGGCCTTTCATGAGGAGGGCCGCCCAGGTTCGTATCTTTGCCGACCCTTCAGAGTCATTTCCCGTAACGGCTCTTCGCCTGCTCCAGCCCCGAGACGTAACCGGCACGCGCGTACTCCTCGACGGCCGATTCCCGTGGCACGGCCAGCATGCCTCGTGCTTGATTAAGGGTCAGCCCCTTGCGATGCAGCCAGCCGACAAGGCCGTCGACCAGCAGGCCCGCGTAGTCGGCGCCGTTGCGCACCAACGCAGCAGTGGTCATCACTACATCGGCTCCGGCCAGCACGTATTTGATGACGTCGTTTACGGATTCCACGCCGGAGGTTGCGGCCAAGGAAGCATGCAGCCGACCGAACAGGGCGGCGATCCAGGAACGCGGCAAACGGGCATCTCCCGGACCGGACAGCTCAAAACCGGAGGTGGTCTGCATGCGCTCCAAGTCGATGTCGGGTTGCAGGTAGCGGTTGAATATCACCAAGGCATCGGCCCCGGCGTCGTCCAGTTTGTGGGCCATCTCGCCGAAGGAAGAGAAGAATGGTGACAGCTTCATCGCCACCGGGATCTCCACCTCGGACTTAACCGAGGCGAGGATATCCAGGTAACGTTTCTCCACCTCCCGGGCCGGGGTGAAATCACCAGGTACCCAGTAGACGTTCAGCTCGATGCCCGCGGCACCGGCCTCGGCCATCTGCTTCGCGGTGTGCGTCCATTCACCGTTCACCGATCCGTTGAGGGATGCGATGACCGGGATGTCGACGCCAGCCGCACCGTCTTCCAGGGTCTTCAGATAGGTGGTGGTGAGACCGGAATTGTTGGAGGAGGTCGTCGGGAAATAACTGAGCGCCTCGGCGAAGGAATTATTCACCTCCTCCTCGAGTTCGGCGGCGTGGGCTGCTTCGTAGCGGATCTGCTCCTCCAGCAAGGAGTACATGACCACAGCACCCACCCCGCCGTCGGCTAGGGCCTTGATTCCATCGGCGGTCTGGGACAGCGGCCCAGCCGATGCGACGATCGGGTTACGTAGCACCAGCCCCATGTATCGGGTGGCCAGTTCCTCGGTCGCGTGGGGGTGCTCCGGGGCGACCACTTCCTGACCGACGGACAGCAGCAGATCTGTGGTGTTGGAACCCAGTTCGGCCTTCTGCCTCGCAGATTCTTGGGCGGCCTTCAGTGCTTGCGGATCGAAACGCGGCATCATTTCTCCTTGGCTCGGGCGTCAGCCATGAACATGTCTGCACTGCGACCGGCCATCTCCTCGTACTCCGCATAACGACGCAGTACGTGTTCTTGACCGATGGACAGCAGTCGCTCTGCTTCCTCGGGGTCGTTGCGGGCCAGATTCTTGAACCGCAACTCGCCCATCCGGTAATCCCTCAGAGACAGCCTAGGCCGCGGGGAGTCGAGCAAGAACGGGTTCCTGCCCTCGTCGCGCAGCACAGGGTTGAACCGCATCAGCGGCCAGTGCCCCGAGTTGACTGCCTTGTACTGCTGGGACAAGCCCCAGCGCATGTCGAATCCGTGCGAGATGCAGTGCGAGTAGGCGATGATCAGCGACGGCCCATCGAAGGCCTCTGCTTCGCGGAAGGCGGTCAGTGTCTGCTGTGGGTCGGCCCCCATCGCCACCCGTGCCACGTAGACGTGGCCGTAGGCGACGGCCTGCATCGCGAGATCTTTTTTGTTCGTCGTCTTGCCCGCGGTAGCGAATTTGGCGATTGCGCCAAGCGGGGTCGACTTCGATGACTGACCACCGGTGTTGGAGTACACCTCAGTGTCCATCACCAAGACGTTCACATTGCGCCCGGAGGCCAGCACGTGGTCGAGACCACCCGAACCGATGTCATATGCCCAGCCGTCGCCGCCGATGATCCACACCGAGCGACGCAGCAGATGGTCAGCCACCGACTTCAGGTCGTCAACCAGCGGACCGGACAACTGCTCCAGCCGTTCGGCAAGCGCCTGTTGGCGGCGGTACTGGTTGCGTAGGTCGTGCATGGTTTCCTGGGCGCCGTCCAGCAGCCCGTCGACCAGTTCGTCGTCGCCGATCTCCACACGCAACTGGGCCAGTCGTTTGCGAGCCAAGTCATTGTGCAGGTCAGCGGCCAGACGCATGCCCAGACCGAACTCGGCATTGTCCTCGAACAGGGAATTCGACCAAGCCGGGCCACGCCCCTCGTCGTTCTTCGCCCACGGGGTGGTGGGCAGGTTGCCGCCGTAGATTGAGGAACAACCAGTCGCATTGGCCACCTGGAGACGGTCACCGAACAACTGGGTGAGCAGCTTGAGGTACGGCGTCTCGCCACAGCCCGAGCAGGCGCCCGAGAATTCGAACAGCGGGGGCATGAACTGCACACCGCGGACGGTACCGAAATTCACCCGGGAGCGCCGCGGTCGTGGGATCGATTCGAAGAACTCGACATTGGCCCGTTGCTCGGTGCGGTCGAGGACCGGCGCCAAGTTGATCGCCTTGCGTCCGGGGTTGTCGACCGGGGTGACTGGGCAGGCTTCCACGCACAGACCACAACCGGTGCAGTCCTCAGCGTAGACCTGCAAGGTGTAGCGGTTATCCGGCAGACCGGCCGCATCAAGGGGTTGTGACTCGAAGGAAGCCGGGGCGCCCTCAAGCCGTTCCGGCGGATAGTGCTTGGCACGCAACACGCCGTGTGGGCAGACGAAGGAACAGTTGCCACACTGGATGCAGTTCTCGGCATCCCACACCGCGATGATGTCCGACACGTTGCGTTTCTCGTAACGCGTGGTTCCTGATGGGTAGGAGCCGTCGACCGGCAGCATCGACACCGGCAAATCGTCGCCCTGATCGATGAGCATCTTCGCCGTCACAGTGCGCACGAACTCCGGTGCGCTGTCTGGAACCGGTTTCAGGTAGCCATGGTCGCTGGTGACGTGGTCAGGAACCTCGATGTGATGCAGATCGGCCAGAGCTGAATCCACTGCGGCGTGATTCTTGCGGACGATCTCCATCGATTTCTTTGAGTAGGTCTTGGTGATCGAGGTCTTGATCCGCTCAATGGCCACATCGGAAGGTAGCACCCCAGAAATGGCGAAATAGCAGGTCTGCAGCACGGTGTTAGTGCGCCCGCCCAGCCCCGCGACGCGCGCCACTTCATTGGCGTTGATCGCATACAGGTCGATGTTGAGATCAATGATCTTCTGCTGCATAGGGGCAGGAAGCCGGTCGAAGACCTCCTCGGTGGGGAAGGGGGAGTTGATGAGCACCGTGGTGCCACCGACTCGCTCACCCTTCTCGTTGTAGACCGCCTTGCGGGCGAACTGCAGCACATCGATGCGTTCCAGGATCGACCAGTGGTGCACACCGATGAAACCTGCCTTCGACACCAGATAGGGGGCGCGGATCGGGTCGGGTCCGAAACGCAGATGGGAGGTGGTGCGTGAACCGGACTTCTTCGAGTCGTAGACGAAGTAGCCCTGAGCGTAGGTACCCGCATCCTCGCCGAGGATCTTGATGGTGTTCTTATTCGCGCCAACGGTGCCGTCGGAACCCATGCCGTAGAAGACTGCGCGCTTGATGAGCGGATCTTCCAGGTCGATGCTCCTGTCATAGTCGATCGACAGGTGGGTAACATCGTCGTTGATGCCGACGGTGAACCGTGGCTTTGGTTTGTCGCGTCCGAGTTCATCGAAGACGCCCACCGCCATGGCCGGGGTGAAGTCCTTCGAGGACAATCCGTAGCGACCACCGGTGATGCGTGGCAGCACCTCGCGTTCGCCAGTGGAAGCGGCTTCTGACAAGGTGGCCATGATGTCCAAGAAGAGCGGCTCGCCGTTGGAACCAGGCTCCTTGGTGCGGTCCAGCACGGCGATGCGGCGCACCGAGGCAGGAAGCGCGGCGAGTACCTGCTGGGCGGGGAACGGCCGGTACAGCCGGATGGTCAGCATGCCGACCTTGTGACCATTGCTATTCAGGTGGTCAACGGCCTCCTCGACCACCTCGGCACCCGAACCCATGATCACGACGACCCGGTCGGCGTCGGGTGCGCCGTGGTAGTCGGCCAAGTGGTACTGGCGTCCGGTGAGGGATGCGAACTGGTCCATCGCATCCTGGACCACTCCCGGAGTGTTCAGGTAGAAGGGGTTCGACGACTCGCGGCCCTGGAAATAGACGTCGCCGTTCTGCGCGGTGCCGCGGATGAACGGGTTAGCCGGGGACAATGCGCGGGCCCGGTGTTCGCGCACCAAATCGTCGGGGATCATCGCCCGCAACACGCTGTCAGACAGCATCATGCAGGTATTCAGCTCGTGCGAGGTGCGGAAGCCGTCGAAGAAGTGCAAGAACGGCACCCGGGTGCGCAAGGTGGCGTTCTGCGCGATGAGGGCCATGTCGTGGCATTCCTGGACCCCGGAAGATGCGAGCATCGCCCAACCGGTCTGGCGAGCGGCCATGACGTCTTGGTGGTCGCCAAAGATAGACAGGCCCTGGGCGGCCAGCGATCTCGCGGCGACGTGCATCACGGTGGAGGTCAGTTCGCCGGCGATCTTGTACATGTTCGGGATCATCAGCAGCAATCCCTGGGATGCGGTGAAGGTCGTCGACAGTGCGCCCGCCTGCAGAGCGCCGTGCATGGTGCCTGCGGCACCCGCCTCCGACTGCATCTCCATGACGGTGGGCACCTCGCCCCAGATATTGGGACGGTTGACTGCCGACCACTCGTCGGCCAGTTCAGCCATCGGTGAGGATGGGGTGATCGGGTAGATCGAGCAGAGCTCATTCACCCGGAAGGCGACGTCCGCTGCGGCGGTGTTGCCATCGACGATGGAGCGTTTTTCGGTAGGGGATGCCGATGGATCGTCGCGGTCCAGGTTGGCTACGGGATCCTCGGCGCCCAGCATGTTGGGCTTCGGGGCAGGGATCTTGTCGTTGCTGCTCATCAGTTCTCCGCAATCATCTCGATGGCGTGCACGGGACACTGGTCGAAGCATGTGGCGCAACCAGTACATTTCTCGTAGTCGAAGCGGTATCTGTGGCCTTTTCCGAGTTTGATGATGGCATCCTCGGGGCAGGCTCCGAAGCAGCCGTCGCATTCGAAGCAGTTGCCGCAGGACAGGCAGCGACGGGCTTCGAAGACGGCTTGGTCGTCAGACAGGCCTTGGACAACCTCGTCGAAGTCGATGACCCGCTCACGGGCGGACAACTCGGGCTGGATCGAGCGGGGGTGCTCACCGAAGTACCACAGGTTCAGGTCATCGAATTCCACCACCGGATGCTTGATGCGTTCGTTCACTGCTTGGCGGTTCAGCCAGGTGTTGATCTGCCGGGCGGCGCGTTTGCCGTGCCCGACGCCGATGGTAACTGTGCGAGCCGATGGCACCGCGTCGCCACCCGCGAAGATACCGGGGACGTCGGTCATCAGGGTGGTCGGATCGACCGACAGGACGTCGTCGGTGAATTGTAAGCCTGGGATATTGCGCAGGAAGCCGGTGTCGGCTTCTTGGCCCACCGCCATGATGACGGTGTCAGCGGGTAGGGTCTCGAATTCTCCGGTGCCGCGGGCCCGGCCATTCTCGTCGAGCTCCATGATCTCGACCTTGATTTCCGCGGAGACCTCATTGATGGTGCGCAGCCAGTGCACCTCCACGCCCTCGGACTGGGCGTCGGCCAGTTCTTCGGCGTGGGCGGGCATCTGCTTTTCGGTGCGCCGATAGATGATGACCGCTTCCTCGGCACCCATGCGACGGGCCACCCGAGCGGCATCCATGGCGGTGTTGCCGCCACCATAGACTGCGACGCGACGGCCGATCCGTGGTTTCTCGCCGGAACCAACTTGGCGCAGGAAATCGACGGCATCGACCATCTTCCCGGCATCCATTGAGGGAATCTCGACGCGCTTGGACAGGTGAGCACCGATCGCAATGAAGACCGCATCGAAGCCACCCTCGCGTTGTTCGGCGAGCAGATCGTCTACGGTGTGGTTGAGGGTGATCTTCACGCCTAGGTCGGTGACCCGCTTGATCTCGGCGTCGACGACGTCGCGAGGCAAGCGATACTCGGGGATGCCGTAGCGCATCATGCCCCCGGCCTTCTCCCCAGCGTCGCGGATCTCCACCTCGTGGCCAACCCTGGCCAAGTGGTAGGCCGCGGACAGCCCAGAGGGCCCGGCGCCGATCACCAGTACCTTGAAGCCAGACTTCGTGCGGGGCTTGGGTAGTGCCCACCCGTTCTCGATAGCTTTGTCACCCAGGTAACGCTCGACGGAGTGGATGGAGACCGCAGCGTCGAGATCCTTGCGGTTGCAGGCGGTCTCACACGGGTGATAACACACCCGACCGTGGATGGCGGGGAAGGGATTGTCGCGAACGAGTTGGCGCCATGCTGCTTCGGTCTCGTTCTCCTTGATGAGGCGTAGCCACTCCTGAATATTCTCCCCCGCCGGGCAGGCGTTGTTGCATGGTGGTAGTAGGTCGACATAGATAGGCATGCGGGTTCGGACCGGGGTGACGCGGCCCGACGTATCGGTCAGATCCGGGAGGTGTGTGATGTCCGGACGATTTTCGGTCATGGAAGCCCTTCCCTCACTGGACGCCGGACGAGTGCCGGCAGATCCGGCTGCTGACTCGACGACCTTGTCCAATGTGCACCTTTGCGAGGCGTCAGTACATCCAATGACTCTACGGCGCGGGATTGGTCAGACCTCAGGATCTCAAGGTCAACTTAGGTTTGCCTAAGTTATTGTCAACGCAAGCATTGCCTAATGCAGATTGCTCTATACCGGAGAGCGGCTGAGGCCGAGTCGACGCCTATCCTTGTCCGTATGCCCGAAGGACACATCATCCACCACCTAGCCAATGCCATTACCGAGCAGTTTGGGGGACGGCAGGTGGAGGTCTCAAGTCCCCAGGGCAGGTTCGCTGCAGAGGCTGCCGAACTGGATGGCTGCACCCTGGTTGGGGCCGATGCCGTCGGCAAGCACATGCTCATCGACTTCGACACCGAGCACAGCGTGTGGATCCATCTTGGGTTGATCGGAAAGCTGCGCCTGGAACCTGCCGGTGAGCAACACAGCCCCCATACTTTGCGTCTGCGGATTGCCACCAAAGAGCGGGCGATGGATCTGCGTGGGCCTCAGTGGTGCCGGCTGATTGATCCGATCACCCGAGAGAAGGTGGTCGATTCCTGTGGGCCTGATCCGTTACGCGCAGACGCGGATCCGGAGAAGGCCTGGGCTCGGGTGCACCGGTCTGAGAAACCGATTTCCGTGGTACTCCTCGACCAGAAGGCTTTCGCCGGGGTGGGTAACATCTACCGGGCCGAGGTGCTGTTCCGGCACGGCATCGATCCAATGGCTCCGGCCAAGCAAATCCCCCGCGAAGTGTTCGACTCGATGTGGAGCGATCTCGTCGGACTCATGAAGGTTGGCGAGCGTGGTGGGGTGATCGATACAGTCGCCGCCCGGCACATGCCCGAACGGATGGGCCGTTCCCCGCGCGTCGATGCTCACGGCGGGGAGGTCTATGTCTACCGGCGCCTCGGCCTTCCCTGTTTGGTCTGCAAGACTCCGATCCAGGGGACCCTGCTGGCCGGACGCAACCTGTTTTGGTGCCCGGTCTGCCAGCCGGGGGGCTCGTCCGGCACAACGCTGCGGTTTACCGACCGGGTTGGCTGAGGGTATCGCACGTTGCCGGGTAGGACTCCCGTGTCGGCCTACCTGCTTCTTGATGAAGTCAAGTGCATCGGTCGCCACCATGGCGTCCGGGGCCTGACACTTCACCCCATCCGGAATACATTTGGGCACTGTTCTCTGGTTTCACTTGGCATGATTCCGTTCCTTCCAAGACCCGGGACCTCAAAATACTTGTGAAGGCTTCCAGTTGACCCGTGGAGTTTGTACGCTATGTGGCATGGCTTGGGAAGGTGAGTGGGTCGATGACGAGGAGTTCTTGGCTCCTCCTGGGATGAATCGCACTGATGAGAGTGTGGATGAGGACGACGGGCTGGAACCCGATGATGTGGGGTGGGAGCCCAGCCAGGGGTTCCCGGATGGCCGCCGGGCGGTGCGGGTGTGGGCCGATGACGATGGGGTCATGACACGGGTGCGGGTGTCGCTGAATTGGCGGGAGAAACTCAAGGGATCAAGCCTTGAGACGGCATTTTGGACGGCTTTTACCGCGATGAATGCGATTTTTCATACGACGCGCCATGTGTTGCCGCTTCCTGAGCCCCTGCCGGTGACTCCTTATCCGACGAGTGCGGGGTGGGACGCTTTGCGAATGGCTCGTCTCGAGCGGGCCGAAGTCGATGCCAAGATGGCGAAGCTTGCTGATGCGCCTCCCACCAGGTGGGTTGGTCAGTCTGTGCAGGGCTCAGATTTTGAGGATGGGGTTGTTGTGACCCTGGGGTTGTTCGGACAGCCGGTGTCTGCGAAGTTTGATCCAAAATGGTTGAAGACGTCGGTGCGTTCCAGTGAGTTGTCGCGTGGCGTGTTGGGTGCCTATCGCAGGGCTCGGGCGAAGTATCAGCCGCCGCAGATTGAGTTTGGTGAGCGAGAGTTGCTTGCTCGCGAATACACGAGAATCAATGCGAGTTTGCTTGAGACGCTGGGGAATGGTTTCTCGTTCTGACTGTTGTGGTTAGCAAGTGATCTGCGGGGTGAAGAGTAAATCGGGGTAGAAAATTAATCTTGCTCGGGAAGCTGGGGAATGGTTTCTCGTTCTGACTGTTGTGGCTAGCAAGTGATCTGCGGGGTGAAGAATTAATCGGGGTAGAAAATCAATTTGATCAGTCGATAGGATCAATTTCAGTATGGGTGGCGATTCGGTTATTAAATTCTTCGAATGATTACGTGCAGACGGAGGAAACGAATGCTGCTCTTGGGATGAAAGTGAGTTTCAAGAAATGAGTAATTTCAGTCATGCTGCACAGGTTCCCAGTGGGTCTTTCACGCCCGCAGAAGGGGAAGGGACTGTTGTTCAGATCTTTGATGGGCAGAATCTGAAGGATGTGTTGGATGCGTTGGTCGCTAGGTTTTCCACCGCGTTGACCAATGACCGCGCAGAAGCTGAGAATGCCAAGGCGGCGGCCGATGGGCCGTTGTGCGATGGCTATGACGCGGAGGCGACTGCTGCGAACTTCTTGAAAGCCGAGCAGACCATGTGCCGTAATTTGGATTCGCTGGTGGGTTCCACGGCGATGGGTGGCATGTCGGCGGGTTTCCCTGAAGGGTTTTCTCCTAGCGGTGGCACCGGTTCGGCTGGTAAGTGGATCGAGACGGCCGACGCGTCGGTCAACAATCAGAGCCCGTACGACGGCTGGCATAAGGCGATGACCGATCTGCACAAGATCGTGGAGGATTCCCAGACCACCAAGACCGAAAGCTGGCAAGGCGATGCGGGAGATGCCTACCGGCAAGACGCCAACGACCGCACCACCGAGGTCGCTGCCTTGGAGTCGTTGGCTCGTAATTCACGGGATGCTTTGCATGCATTGGTGCAGGTGCAAGCAACCGTCGTGGATGCCCTCGTCGACGAGTTCGACAGGCAGATAGGCTTGACGACTGGCGCCGATACTCCTCCTGAAACCAAGCAGAATTTCGAGGCCATGGGCGATTCCCGGTGGGATGATTTTCATTTCTACAAGCGCACGTGCTCGGTGGATGCCATTGTTCGTGGATTGATTGATTTCACGAACAATTTAGAGAGTGAAGGCCAGAAGTGGATTCAGGCATCCACGCAGATCGGTACGACCCTCCAAGAAGCGGTTAACTCGGCTCGCCAGAACCAGACCAATGATGGCTCCTATAATGGTGCCACCAAGGTGAGCGAGGATCCCGGCGGCCAGTGTTACGCTTCGGGGGGCGTTGATGCCACGAATGCCTGGATCTGACCACATACTCCTGCCGTGCGCCGGGCGTGTGTGTGGTGCACGGCAAGGGTTGGTTTGAGTTGGTGTGCGATTGTAGATGGATTGGGGTTTGGTCATGGATTGGCAACATCATCGGGTAGTAGTGGTTCGGGCAGCAGCCGGTATGGCGGCCGCGGTGACGGTGGCCGCGTCACTGGCCGGGTGCACACCAACCAAATCCCCGAAAGATCAACTCGCCGAGATCACCGCGGTCACCGGAAACCAAATCTTCGCCATGGACGTCACGGTCGCAGGAGCCACAAAACGCGATAACGTGTCGGTGAGTACCACCCGCGACGGTACCACCGGCTCGTATGCCCTCAATGATGGGAAAGTCGCTAGTCAAGGATCCTTTGATCCTCCTGTGGGTGTGTTGATGGATGTGAGTGCTTTCCCGTCCATTGATACGTTGACTGAGCTCGCCAAAACTACACATAAGGAAGAAGACAATTGCGCCCCCACCACAGCCCGTGCCGCCACCACCCCATCGGGGGCTATCGCCACCTGGGTCGAATGCAACAACAGACAAGATCATCCCGCCGTCGATGGTAAAGCCACCATCAATGGCGAGCCGCTGCTCATCCCCGCCCTCGACCTCACTACCGCACAAAGCTACACCGCTATCGACCAAGCAGTCACCCAACTATTCGGCACACCCAACATCAGCGACATCTTGTACGACGTCGAAAGCCGACGCATCGTCATCTCCTCAGGCGAAACCATCAACACTCAAGGTGAACCCTGCCACGCCAGCATCGGGGCAACCACCACACAACCCACCACCCCCCTACCGTTGACATGTTCCGGTATGGCCGGGCCACCTTTTGCCATCAACGACTACGGCCCCGACACCATCGCCAACACCATCACCAGCCTGCTCACCTCACCCCACATCGACGTAGCCGCCATCAGCGGCATCACCTTCACCGGCGGCGACAACGGCACCCTCCACTGGGAAGCCAACTCCCACAACCTCGCAGACCGCAAAGACAAGAAACAATACCTCGAAGGCAACATCCCCAAACGCTGACCGCCGATGACCGATTCTTGCTTCCTGTAATGGCAATTTCGCAGGCGCTAGACCTGAGCTAGGCTCAATGATTCCGGGTCGCACCCAACAAGACGCGCATCCCAGGCTCGTCGACGTCGGCACCAAAAACCGGGCCTTTCGGATCCAGCAGATGGGCGCAATCCATCCCGGCAATCACCGGCGCATAGCCAATGTCACGAACCAGACCGGCAACTACCGCAGCTGCCTCAATGTCATCAGAAATCACCGCCATGGCCCGGTGCGCGGCGACATCAAGCGCCCGCTTGTCGTCTCGGTAGTCGTGGTAGCTGAAATGGTTCAGCGACTTCACCAACCGCATCTGCGGATTGCGGGCCTGTACGCTCGCGGTCGTCGAGATAGCTGGTGCGTGCTCGGTCTCACCAATCGTCGACCATTGGTTCATCGCGTCGAGCACGATCCGGTCGGTGAACAGTGACCAGTCGAGCTCAGCCGATGCCTCGAAGGGAACCGCAAGCAGTATGACGTCGCTGTGCTGCGCCAATTCCGGCCCATCCACCAGCTTGGCACTTTCATTTCCGTCGACGAGGGAGAACAATTCCGGAACAGGCGCGAGGTCGTACACCAGCACCGTCCAGCCGCTCGTGAGCGCGGCACGTGCGATGGCACGGCCCAGCTTGCCGCCTCCGATGATACCCAGAACTTTCATGACTGACTCACCCCTCATTCCCGCTCGGCTGCTCCTGGAATTTGAGCGCTTCACCGCACCGAACGTTGTGCCCACTGTGACAGATCGACGATCCGATCGCATCGGCTCATCAGATCATGGTCATGGGTGATCACCACCATTGCAGCTTGGTTGGTGGCGGCGAACAGGTCGTCGAGCAGAGCTTCGGCACTCTGCCGGTCGAGATGCTCGGTCGGCTCATCCAAGATCATCAACTCCGGGGTGCGATCGGCGACAAGCACCCTGGCGAGGGCGATCCGCTGAGCTTCCCCGCCTGACAGGGTCGCTCCCAACTCGCCGATCACCCGTTCAGGATCCAGACTGAGACCAGCCCGCTCCATGGCCCGGGCAACCTGTTTGTCAGATGCGTTCTTGTTGCCGATACGGATGTTCTCGGCGACTGACGTGGCGAAAATGTGAGCATCCTGGGCAAGATAACCAATCGACGCTGGGGCGCTGATCGTTCCCGCCGTCGGCGGGATCATACCCATGATGGTGACTGCCAGGGTGGTCTTGCCCAGCCCGGAGGCCCCGACGATCCCGACCCGCTCCCCGGGGGCAACGTGCAGATCGACCCCAGCAAGGATTTCCCCGGCATCCGGCCAGCCGACACCCACACCCTCCAGCACCAGCCCTACGGTGGTGGCATCCTGATCCACCACCCGGTCTCCGGTTCCGATCGCCGGGGCATGCAACACCTGCAGCACCCGGCCTAGCGCCGAGCGCGATCTGGTGAGGGTCTGCGCGGCCCGGCTGAAATCGGCGAAGATTTCATGCATGGCCAACGGGACCAGGACCAGGATCGCCAAATCGCGTCCGGGCATCTGTCCAGACACCACCGCAGCCCCGCCGATCACCAGCCCGCCGACGACGGTCATCCCGGTGAAAAAGAGCTGTCCGGCGCCGGCCAGTCCGCGGGTCCAGGCTCCGCGTGCCTCCGCGGCCCGCAAATCGTCGTCAACCTGGGCCAACTCGGCCAACCGCTTCTCGCCCATCTGGTGGGCCACCAGATCGGTCGCGTTGAGTGTCATCTCGCGCACCAGATCCCCCAATTCGCCGCGTGCCGGAATCGCCCGGATGTCGGCAGCGTGCGACCATCGCTGGGCCGCCCATGGGATGACGACGCCCGAGAGTAAGGAGGTCACCAGCAGCAGGAGTGCTGCGCCCGGTGAGAAGAGGGCCAGCAGCACCGAAGTACCAGCGATGACCACCATCGCCGAACAAAACGGCATGATCACCCGCACCAGCAGATCGACGATCGCCTCCACGTCGGCGATGACCCGTACTAGCAGATCACCCAGGCGACGCCCTAGCAAGGTAGTGTCGGCCAGCTTCGCGTAGGAATCCATCCGCAGTAGGGACTGCATTCTGAAGGCGAGCTCGTGGCCGACCAGACGTTCCAGATAGCGGAATACGCCCCGCCCGATGCCGAAGAATCTGACCCCGACCGCGGCGGCAGTCAGGTACATCACCGGGGGATGCTCTGCGGCCCGCGACAACAACCATGCCGATAACCCCATCAACCCGATTGAGGAGACTGCGGTGAGCACGGCCATAGCGAGTGACGATGTAAATCGTAGCCAGCCGCACGGCATGCGCGGGATCAGGGAACGAGTCAAGCTGATTACCTGGGGCATTGTGGCCGACCGATCGCTCATGACCGCACCCCCGATCCGACCTCAACGATCTCGTCGGCGATGCTGAGCAGCGCATCGCGGTGGGTGACCGCCACCACCAAGACCCCCATCGAGCGCACCAGTTCGACGACCCGGGTCTCGGTGGTTTGGTCGAGACCCGCCGTGGGTTCATCCAACACGAGCAGATCAACTCCACCGGCTTCGACGCGCAACAGGGCGCGGGCCATAGCGACGCGACGACGCTCACCGGCTGACAGCCCCTCACCGTCGTCGGCAATCGGACGGTCCAGGGCCAGAGATTCGGCACCGCACCGGTCGAGAGCGCTGCGCACCGCATCATCGTCGGCACCTGGATTACCCATGCGTACATTCGAGGAGATCGTGCCGCGTACCATCCCCGGATCCTGGGAGACCCAGGCAATCCGGGACCGCCAGGATTCCGGGTCAAGATCTGCCAGGTCGACTCCGCAGACCGTGACCCGCCCGGTGGTGGGGGTGGTGAATCCCATCAGTACTGACAAGGCGGTGGACTTACCGGCTCCCGAGGCGCCAACCAAGACGACAGTCCGTCCGGGGGAGAGCTCCAGATTCAGTCCGCTGAGTGAGAGCCGGGCTGCCCCCTCGTGGTGCACCCCGACATTCTCGAAGACGACGGTGATCGCTCCCAGACCAGCCGCGTCAATGACGCCGATGGGCCGCTCGGCTGCGTCGATGATGTCCAGGGCCATCTGAGCAGCCGCCGTGCCGTCGGCAGAATCATGGAAATGGGCGCCCACCTGACGGATCGGTAGATAGGCCTCCGGGGCGAGCATCAACACGAATAAGGCTGTGGCCAGGTCGAATGCCCCATCGACGGTGCGGAAACCGACATTAACTGCGATCAGGGCCACCGACAAGGTGGCGATAAACTCCAGCACTCCACCGGAGGCGAAAGCCATTGCCAGGGTCTTCATGGTGGAAGTCCGGGCGGCCTGCTCGGTGACTTCCAGTCCCTTCGACTGTGCTTTCGCCCGGCCGAAAACCTGCAAAGTGGGCAGGCCGGTGACTAGGTCGGCGAAGTGATTCGCGAGCTTGGTCTGGGCCGTCAGGCGCTTGTCCACCTCGGAGCGGGTGGCCAGGCCGATGAGCACCATGAACACGATGACCAGTGGAATCGTGATGGCCACGATGATCCCGGAGACCCAGTCGGTAATGGTGATGATCACCCAGATCCCGGCCGGGACGAAGATCGCGATCATCATCTGCGGCAGGAATTTTGCGAAATACCCGTCCAAGGCATCCAGTCCCTGGGTGACAAGGTGGATCAGCTGGGAGGAGGTGGTGGTGGCGTCGCTGGGGCGTTTCAGGCGGGCGCGCATCAACTCAATGCGCAGCTGGGATTTCACCGCTGCCGACGCGCGATGCGCCCAGCGGCTGGTGGCCCAGACCAACACTGCTCGCACGACGAAGACCGTGGCCAGACACCACAATCCTGCGGTAAAACCAGGCAGGGGAGCGGCATGGAACCCGCCGGTGTCGAAAACCCCTGCCACTAGGTGGGCGATCAGCCAGGCCTGGGCGACGACGGCCACCCCGTTGAGGATTCCGGTCGCGCCGACAGCGACCAGGAAGATCTTGGCCGCTGTCGCACGGTGCAGCAGTCGCCTGTCGAGTGGAGCAGCCATTAACTCTTAGCCAGTACTTCTGCGGCCTCACTAGGCTCCGGCGGCATGTTCCGCACCGACAAACGGCGACGGAACACCGTATAGGACCATGCCGTGCAGGCCAGCACGATCGGCATGATGACCAGGGCAGCCATCGACATCAGCGACAAGGTGGCCTGCGAGGAGGCCGCCACACCAGCATTGAATTCGGTGCCCGGCGCTGGGGCAAAGCCCAAGGTGCCGTACATCTTGATGAAGTGGCTGGCGAACAGCGCAATGATGGCCGCCCCCGTGCCGAGGAAGGCCAGACCTTCGCGACGCCAAGGATCCTGACGGTTGTGCATCACGACCGCAAAACCGAGGGCGACGACGCACACTACCCCGGTTATCCACATGACCATCGTCGCCCCGTCGCCGAGGAAGGGGTTGTCTGAGGCCGGGTAGGCGATGTTGCCAATGACGATGAAGGCCACCAGCAGCAGCAGGGCCACTGGGCCGAGGGCCTTGACGACGCGGTTTGCTTTCTCCCGGACCTCTCCGGAGGTCTTCAGGGAGAGGAAGACAGCCCCGTGCACCATGAACAATGCCACGGCCAGTATTCCGCCCAGCAGACCGAAGGGGGAGAACAGCGACCAGAAGGAACTGGTCACGTACGCAGGATCGCCGGCCATTGGCATGCCAATCCACATATTGGCGAAGCCGACCCCGAAGACCAGCGAGACAATGAGCGAACCGATGGTGGAGCACCAGTCGAAGGAATCACGCCAGTTGTCGTCGGGCATCAGAGCGCGGTATTCGAAGGAGATGGCGCGCACGATCAGGCCCAGCAGCACCAGCAGCAGCGGCAGGTAAAGGCCTGCGAACAGCGCCGAATACCAGCCAGGGAAAGCCGCGAACATCGCGCCACCGGCGGCGATCAGCCACACCTCATTGGCGTCCCAGGTTGGGCCGATAGCGTTGATCATGACGCGGCGTTCGCGAGGATCGCGTCCAATGACCGGATAGAGCATAGCGACGCCGAAGTCGAAGCCCTCCAGGAAGAAGAAACCGATCCACAGGACAGCTTCCAGAAGAAACCAGATGGTGATCAGAGTTTCGTGTGACATATCAACCACTCCGGGTCAGTAGGCGAAGGAGATCGGGGCGTCGGGGTGCTTGTCGAGCGTAGGTTCTGTGACCTCGGGTAGATCCTTGGCTGCGTGAACGAAGAACAGCTTCAACACGATTACGGCGATGATCCCGTAGACCAGACCGAAGGCGGCCATCGAGGCTAGGACCTCTCCAGCACTGACATTCGGTGAGACGGCCATCCAGGTGGGCAGCACTCCGTAGACAACCCACGGCTGACGACCCATCTCGGTGAGGATCCAGCCGAAAGAGTTGCCGAGCACTGGAAGGAAGGGCAACACACCCAGGCCGATCCTCCAGACCTTGTTGGCCTTCGGCGCTCCGCCCTTGCGGGTGACCCACAGCATGGCCAGCCCGCCGAGAGCAGCCAGCGAGCCAAGGCCGATCATCAGTCGGAAAGAGTAGTAGGACATCATGACGTTAGGCACCGGATCGACGCCGAGAGTATCTAGCTCGGAGACGAATTCCTTCTGCAGCCGGGTGGTCTCGCCGTTGACGTTCTGATAGCCCGATGTCAGGTATTCGTTGGTGAGATCTGCGATGCCTTTCACCTCCGCATTCGGGTCGTTGAAGGCCAAGAAGCTCAGGACGTAGGGAACTTCCCAGGAGAAAACCTCGTGGACCTCGGTGATTCCCTCGGCATTGCGTTGCTGGGTGAAGATACCGACGATCGAGAATCCGGCGGCATTGGTGGTCTCGATGAGGCCCTCGGATGCGGCGAGTTTCATCGGCTGGAATTCGGCCTCGACTTGGGCCTGAGCATGTCCAGAACCGAAGACCACAAGGGTGGCTGCGAGCAGCGTCCAGGCACCCATGCGAGCGGTGCGCCGCAGCACATCAGCGTCAGGGTGATCGGTGGATTCCTTGGCCGCCTGGGCGAGTTTCCACCCTGCGATGCCGACTAGCAGCGAGCCACCGGCCATCAATCCGGCCCCGATCTGATGCGGGAAGGTGACCAGGAAGAAGGGGTTGGTGAATAGTTCCCCGAAATCGATGAGCTCGGCGCGACCGTTGTTGTAGGTGGCCCCGACCGGATTTTGCATGAAGCAGTTCGCCGCGAGGATGAAGGCGGCCGACAGCGTCGAACCAAGCGCGACGAAGTACATCATCAGGTTGTGGGTGCGCGGACCGAGCTTGTCCCAGCCGAAGATCCACAGCCCGATGAAGGTCGACTCGAAGAAAAAGGCGATGAGCGCCTCCAGGGCGAGCGGGACGCCGAAAACGTCACCCACGAAACGCGAGTACTCCGACCAGTTCATGCCGAACTGGAACTCCTGGACGATGCCGGTGGCCACGCCGGCAGCGAAATTGATCAGGAAGAGTTTGGCGAAGAACTTGGTCATGCGAAGCCACTGGATGTCACCAGTACGCCGCCATCGTGTCTCGAGTATGGCGACTATCCATGCAGTACCGAGTGTGACGGGCACGAAGAAGAAGTGGTAGACAGTCGTGATTCCAAACTGCCAACGCGCGAGTACCTGTGCGTCCATGCGCGGAAGACTACCGCGATGTTGGCTCCACTAATGACCAGAAGCATCCCACCGGGGTCTGATGAGCAGAGGGTGTGCGCCGACGACAGCTCTCCGGAGAGCTCATCGCTCCCTCGTCTCGCCGAGAATACCTGTTTCACAAGCACTTCTGTCGAGAATTTCTTGATCATTCTGCCAGTGGCGAACAGGGCCTGTGTTGTGGCTGAGTGCCACACAGTTGGAGCTCACTGAACGAAGGCAGGCGTCTCGGGTACCACTGTGGTTTGACCTTTCCGCTGTCTCTGATGCACCGTGCAGTTTGTCTCTCGTGCCCTCGCAATGTGACCGCATGACGCCGTGCTTGGGGGTCTTGCTGATCACGCTGCGCTGGGACGGCGGCGGAAGTCGGTGGGGGTGGTGTGCCAGTACCTATCTAACGCTGTTAGGGTTTGGTTGGATTCGAGAGAGGACTTTGATGGGAAAAACCATACATCCGGCTCGTGACATCGCCCTGATAGCGGTTTTTGCCGGAGTGACCGCTGCCTTGGGAATCATCCCGCCGATACCCGTTGGCCCGCTCCCTATCACCGCGCAGACCCTGGGCGTGATGCTGGCCGGGGCGATCTTGGGCGGTTACCGGGGCTTTGCCTCGCAACTGCTGTTCTTGGCGCTCGTCGCCATCGGGCTTCCCCTGCTGGCCGGCGGTCGCGGTGGTATCGGCGTGCTCTTCGGTCCCTCGGTCGGGTTCCTGGTCGGCTGGCCGGTCGTCGCCGGGTTCATGGGCTGGGCCACCTACAAGGTGGGCGCCCCCTACAAGCTGTGGGAGGGAATCGGTATCCATCTGCTCGGGGGCATCGTCGTGCTCTACTGCTTCGGTATCGCAGGTCTGATGCTGCGGGCCGACATGAGCTTCCAGAAGGCCTTGGTCACTAACGCGCCTTTCCTGGTCGGCGATACCATGAAGGCGGTGATAGCTGCAGTGATCGCCAAGGGGGTGCACTCCGCTTATCCGCGGCTGCTCCCGCACCGGGACCGGGGGACCCAAGACAGCTTCTCGCAACCGGAGGGGTGAGACAGTGGTCCACATCCGGGTCGAACATCTTTCCCACCGCTATGGGGAAGGCCCACTGTCCCGGTTGGTGCTCGACGATGTGAACGTGGACGCCGATCAGACCCGTATCGGGGTGGTCGGCCACAATGGGTCGGGAAAATCGACCTTCGTGAGGATGCTTGATGCCCTGATCACCCCCACGCAGGGCAGGGTGCTCGTCGACGGAATCGATGTCGCCGCCGAGCCAGCCACGGTGCGGCGGATGACCGGTTTCCTGTTCACTGACCCCGACTCCCAGATCATCATGCCCACCGTCGCCGAGGATGTGGCCTTCGGGTTGCGGCGCTCCGGTCTGACGCGTGAGGAGATTAGCGACCGGGTGGCCGCGATGCTTGAGCACTACGGACTCAGCTCGCACCGTGACCACCCGGCTCATCTCCTGTCCGGTGGGCAGAAGCAGCTGCTGGCCCTGGCCTCGGTGCTCATCACCTCCCCGAGGCTGCTCATCATGGACGAGCCCACCACCCTGCTCGACCTACGCAATGCCCGTCGCTTCGCACGGCTCGTCGCTGAACTGGATCAGACAGTGGTGCTGGCTACCCACCATCTCGACTTGCTTACCGATTTTGACCGGGTGCTGGTCTTCGACGCGGGCCGTCTGGTGGCCGACGACGCCCCTGCCCCGGCCCTGGCCCACTACAGATCGTTGATGGACTGATGAAATCCACCCTTGGCTTGTACCAACCGGGTACCTCCTGGCTGCACCGGGCACCGGCCTGGACGAAACTGCTTGCCCTGTTCATGATCGGTGCCGCATCGGTGGTCATCCAGGGCACCTGGTGGTGGGTGCTGGCCACCTTCGCTGTTGTTGGGGTGGTCTATCTCTCGGCGGGTCTAGGCCTTGGGCTGATGTGGCATCAGATCCGGCCGATGATGCTGCTCATGATCGTCATCGCTGCGATGACGTGGATCACCGCGACGTGGCAGAAGGCCGTCGCCGTTCCTGGGATGATCCTCGTCCTGGTGGCCGTCGCGAGCTTGGTGACGCTGACCACGCGAACCACTGACTTGGTCGATGTCTTGGTGCGGTTGTTCGGGGTATTGCGTCGTTTCGGGGTTGATCCGGAACGGGTTGGGTTGATCCTGCTGCTCGGAATCCGCGTGGTGCCGCTGGTGTACGAGCTCTCCCGGGAAATCTCGGAGGCACAGACGGCACGTGGTGCCGTGCGCGACATCCGGGCTTTCGCGGTTCCCCTGATCGTGCGGGCACTGCGTGACGCCGACGCCATGGGTGAGGCACTGGTGGCACGTGGTTTTGACGACTGATCCGAGGACCGGCGGCACCAGGCAACGACCGGTGTCGCCGGTACCATGACGCCATGAACAACAGGACGCCTCGCAGCAACGTAGCTGTCACGTTGGGTGTGTTCGTTCTATTGATCTGCGTGGTGGCAGTCGGTGGAGAGTTGCTGTTGAACTACGGTCAGGGCTATGTGGCCATCCAGCAGGCTCCTGCGGTCCCGGTTTCCCCGGCTCCGGAGGATCCCGGCGAACAACCCACCGACGAGGCACCTGCCCCCGAAGAACTCACTGTCGGGGTTGTTCTACTCTTCGGCGATCTGGGCGATGGCTACTTCTCGACCGGCACCGGTGTGATCACCGACCCCTCTGGGATTATCGTGACGAATTACCACGTCGTTCAAGACACCATCTCCATTGAGGGGGTGAACGGCCCAGATGGGGAACGTCACCAGGTCACCGTGCTGGGGCGTGACATGTGGGCGGACATTGCCGTATTGCAGATGGAGGGTGCTAACAGACTCGCCCCCGCCCGGATTGACACCATCCCACCGCAGGTTGGGGAGAGGCTCACCTGCGTCGGCAATGCCAGGGGCAACGGAGTGCTGCGCACCACCAGCGGAGAGATTGTCGGCATCGACCAGAAGGTGAGCATCCCCTCGAACTTCCAGGGCTCGCACGACACCGAACTGCTGGGCCTCATCACCACGACCGCATCTGCAGTTCCTGGGTATTCCGGTGGGCCCACCATCGACGCCGACGGGGAGGTCGTCGCCATGACCACCGCCATTTCCGAAGACACCGGCGATGGTCATCACACCTATTCGATCCCGATTCAACAGGCCATTGCCGTGGCCGATCAGGTGCGGGCCGGGAAGGAGGCAGGCCACATCCGGCTGGGGCCACGACCCCGGCTAGGTCTGGAACTCGGTATCGACACCCCGATGGTCGTCAAGGTGGAGGAGCTCTCCCCGCTGGAGGGCTCTGGATTGGATGTGGGTGACGTGGTGACTGCCCTCGACGAGCAACCGGTCGACAATGTCGGCGAGCTGTTCGAACAGATCGAACAGCTCGAACCTGGCACCCTTGTTACTCTTTCCTGGCGGGAGAAGGACACCGGGATCACCGACAAGGTCTCGGTGCATCTGGGAACCGGCTGGCTGAACTGAGAGCAGCGTCGCGACGTCCTCCACAGGCTTGCGACCGGACACGGTGGCCTCCTGGGCGGGACACGACGCCACCGGTTGGTGGTTCAGTGCAGTTTCGGTTGGACCCCGATGGTGCCGACCAGCGACTGGCGGTAGCTGTCGGACCGCACCCGGTTCAGTTCGGTGCGGGCCAGTTCGGTGCGCCCAGCCAGGTCGAGGCGCTGGGCCACCCGCTCGGTCGCCTCAGCGGCGAAGGCCTCCAAGGCCTCCACAGTCGCCTGCTGGCGCTTGGCGTCCAGGGAGGCTTTCACCTTGAGCCGCTCGGCATACCAGTCGGAGGCCAGGATCATCTCGCGGTCGAACATGCGCCGGAACTCGGGGGAATCTAGCGTCCAGCCCTGCGCGGTGTGTCCGTCGGCCATGATCTCGAGTAGCCCGCGCAGCGGGGGCACTGCCAGCTCAATGCCACCATCTCTGAAGTATGCCTTGGCCACCCGCTGGTGGGTGGTGACGATGGTATCCATCGATTCGGCGAAGATGGCCATATCCTGCAGCTCGGGGGCCAGCATCTCGTCGGTGAATACGACGTCGGGGTGCAGGAAGATGCGCCCGAAATAGGTGGTGGTGAACTGCTGGTTGATGCGGTAACCCAGCCGTGAGGCGAGTACCGTGCGGCCCTCGAATTCGAAATCTTCCAGTTTCTCCAGAAAACCGCCCGCGATGAGTGCTGCGGCATCCCGCTCGGCGGGCAGCATCCGGCAGAACAATTCCGGAATCAGCATCGAAATGTCGTGGGCCACCTGCACGTTTGGCCCGATATACCCTGCCGACGACAGCCAGCCGTCGTAGCCGGTCAAGGCATAGGAGAGCAGCGCCGAGTTGAGGTCGATGATGGGAAGCAGGGCATTGAAGGGGCCCTTGGTCAATGCGCCCTCGGAACCGGCGCCGGTGGTCGAAGGGGATTTGCCGGTCATTGAGGAGATGAACTCCATGAACAGTTCCGGCAGCTCCATGTAATGCAGCGGGTTGTAAACGCACAGCGGCGGTACCCCCGCTTCCTTCGGGTTGTTGCGGCGGCCAGCGGCGACGATGTCCACCGAGAGCGGCGCGAAGGCGTCGGTCGGCAGTTTGCGCACCAACTTGGAGGCCACCTCGGCAGTCATGGTTAGTTCGGGATTGGCGACGTCGGGGCGGGTTTGTAGGTAGCGCGGGTTCTTGGAACGCTTCCCGTCGACGATCCGCGACTGGTCGGAAGCGATCCACCAACTGGGATGCTGGTCGTTGCCCATCAAGGCTACCTCGGAGATCAACTTACGCATCGGGCCGGTGTACTGGGAATAGACCGGTGAGTTTTCCTCCAGGGCCCGGGCCTCGTCGTGGGTGAGCGGTTCGAAATTGGAGATGAAGGTATCGCGCCCGGCGAGATCACGCTCGGTCTGCTTGTCGTAGCCGCGGATCACGGCATCGTCAGGGCGTTGGAAAAGTAGCTGTTCGCAGTTCATGACGAATTTGCGTGATGGGCTCTCCTGGCTTCCGGAGCCGGTTGCCGGGGTCTCGAAGGGAGCGCACACCGTCGAGACGGTGATGTCGTCTTCGGTCTGCACCTTGATCGCGGGTGAGAAGTCCGGACGCAGTGAGAACAACCGCCAGGAACCGTCGGGCTGGAAACCGACGCGCAACATGTTGGCGATGACTTTCTCCCCATCCAGTCGCAGTGCATTGCCCTGGAGACCGTTCATGATGCCCACCGAGAAATGGGACCGCCAGTCGGCACCCCATTCGGGCTTGTAGAAGCGCTTGACTGTGAACACCAGTTCCTTGATGTGCGAGGGGATCTGGTTCAAGAAGGCGTTGTACTGTTCGCAATAGAGCTTAGATGGGGTGAGAAGCTTGATCACCGAGCCGAGGGAACGCTCAGGGGAGAGCAACTCGCGGCGGTCGGAGCCGTTCTGCGAGGCATCAGCCCAGCGTTCGGAGTAGTCCTTGTCCAGCAGGGCTTGGACCGCCTCAATGTCAGCCTCGAAATCGGCGGTGTAGGCGTTGTCGAAGACGAAGGCATCGGCCAGGGATTTCGAGATCTCGGATTTGCCGCCCCCGGAAACGGTGGCTGGTTTGTGGGCCTGGGTGGAGATTGGCGAGACGCCGATCAAATGCCACTGGGTCTCGTCTAGCTCACGGTGCTTGGCGTAGACACGGTACCCCATTGGGGTCATGTACTCCTTGCCAGTGTGCAGCTTGGTGTGGTGCTCCCCGGCCTGGTCACTCCAGGTGATCTGTTGGTCGCGCATTGAGTAACAGGCACCGGCGGGCACCAGGATGACGCGGGGGTTCCGCAGATCGGTGGCGGTCCCGTCGGGATTCATCGACCAGCGTTCCGGGTTGCGGGCGACGACATCGGCGAAGGTGTAGTCGGGGGTGGTGTAGGTGTCGTGGAAATCCTGGCCCAGGTTGTAGGCCGGGTACACCAGGGCGCCACCAGAGTGCTCTTCCTCCGCGGCGCCGAGCAGGTTCGCCGCATAGGAGAGCTGGGTCTTGACTTCCTTCTTGCAGTAGCCGAAGTAGTTGTCCGCGACGACGGTGACCATGACCCCGCGCTCGTCGCGGGCACACACCTTGAAGGCTTTGCCGTCGTTGTAGAGCTCGCCAGGATCGCTCCAGCACTGGCCATCGCGGCGCTCCCGCTCGGTGGCCTCGTCAATGTGTGGCAGACCCAGAGATTTCTTGGTGACGGTGGTCAGGTGGGGGGCCAAGACGACGAGCCCGGTATGTCCCGACCAGCCGATCGGATCGAGGGCAGCGTCGTTCTCCGGCAGCTGTGGGTCTCCGGCATTGCCGAAAATCCCTTCGACGAAGTCGAGGTTGCAGACCAACCCACCCGGGACGATGAAGCGGATCTCCATCGTCTTGACCGGGCCACGACCCGGCACAGCGGGCACCACCAAGGGGCGCATGAACAGGGAAGCGAAACACGACGACGGCGTGGGCTGGTTTGCAGTGTAGGGCAACAGCATGTCGGCGTGGGGTGGCTGGAAAGAAAGCTCCAGGATGCGAGCGAAGACATCCTTGCGTACAGCGATCTTGTCGTCGGGGATAGGCAGACCACCTTGAGCGATGTGGAACACCCCGGCGGTGGTGCGGCGGTCATTGCGAGGGTTGTGCAGCACGCCGTTCACCAAGCGGTAAGACGCCACGACGTCGGAGTGGAATTCGTCGCCGTCACAGGGCAGAGACAGACCGCGGGCGAGTCCTGCTTGGTCGAGGATCAGGGTCTGACGAGGGAGTTGTGGGGAGGCCTCAACGTCAGCAAGGTAATCGTCGAGGAAATCCTGGATGCGCTGGTCTGCAGGACACAGGCGGTCGGAAAGGCGGCGGGACAGTTCACGCTGACGGGCCAGCAGTGGCTCCACCAGGTCAAGGTCCTCGTTGTCGCTCGCGGTTGTCGGGAGCTCCAGCAGTGCCAGACGCAGGTTGATTGCGGCATTCAGGGAATCTTGCACCATAGCCCCAGTGAACCAGACCTGGGCATTGCTCAGACAGGGTCTCATGACGGTTGCCAAGGTCTTGGGCCTGTCTCGGAAACGGCTGGCAACTTGGTTGCAGTAGACTTGCCTGCAACCAAGTTGCCAGATTTCTCCGGTTCTTCGGTGTCAGTGCGTAGCTTCGGATGCGTCAAGAACCCTGAGGATTCAACGAGAGGTGTGCAAGTGATCAAGTTCCTGAAGGAGCTGCGGGACCGATTCCTCTTGGACGAACTCGCTGATCACGAGAACCGTATGCGGGAGTTGTGACGGCGCAACTCCGCCCCGCCTCGTTCATCATCAGCGTCTGGTTATCTCATCCGGAGCGCATGTGGGCATTTGGCCTGTTCGTCGGGCGTTCTACGTGGTGTGGCTGATCAGCGAAGATGCGGCATGCAGGGTCTCAGGCGCCACTGAGGATGAGTGCACCGATGGATTGGCGACTGGGCATCTGAATGACATGACACCCGGGCCACGTAGCATGTGAGCACTTGGCGGAACCCCCTGCCGGTACTTGATGCGAATGGAGTACGGATGGCCGAGAGTATGGCGGATGTCTTTGCGCGACTAACACGGGTTGCGGACACGATCGACAACATGCCTGCGGATGAACTCCCGGATGCAGATGCCCTGAAGCCAATCAGCGTTCATGCTCAGGATGCGGATGGTTTCGTGGTGGTCGAGATGACTGACATGGAAATAACCGATGTGCAGTTCAACGCTTCCTGGCTCCGCAGTAAATCGCCGCAGACCATCGAGCGGACACTTCGCGATGTCCTCAACGATGCGCTGCGGCAGGCTGCCCTCGCATCGCAGGAGCAGTTGATTGCTTTGGGCGGATCGTTCGGTGATCTGACGAAGAACATCCGTGATCTTCAGGGCTTCGCCACCCAAGCCACTCGCGAGCAATTCGAGCGCATTGAGGAGGCGATCGAGCGTGCCTGATATCCAGTTTCATCCCGCCAGTTGGCGCAGCGCCGGGGAGAAGATGAGCGGTGCGGGGACCTCCTTCGGTTCGGAGATCGCATCCCTACTGGAACAAGTGTCCGACGTGGAGGCATGTGGTTGCAATGATGGTGGAACCCTTGCCGATGCAGCCATCGCGATGATCTACCCGCCGGTGGTCCAGGCTTTCCAGGAGGCGATCCAGGGCATCGGTCAATCGGTTGACACGCAGGGTCAGATGATGCAAGAGACCGCTGACATGTATGAGGCGACGGAGGCCGACAACACGGATCTCGCACAGTCAATCATGGAATTTCTCGGAGGAATGTGACATGGGGTTGATGCTTCCGGGGTGGTTGCGTACCGCTCTCGAATATGTTGGTTACGACTGGCCCTCGACCGATGAGTCGGTGCTGAACCAGTGGGGTGGACAGTGGGATCAACTGAGCCAGAAGGCTTCGACGAGCGTAGAATCGGTTAATGGCATCGCGAATGAGGTGCTCGGCAAGAATTCTGGGGCTTCAGTGGAGGCCTTCAAGACGTGGCACTCCGATGCCGAAGGTCCGATGAAGTCTGCCCACGACCTGTCCTTGGCTGCGACGGGTGTTGGCATCGGCCTGCGAATCATTGCCGGGATCGTGTTGGCGATGAAGGTAGCGGTGATCGCCCAACTGGCCATCCTTGCGGCTTCCATCGCATCAGCGGTAGCCACCGCTGGTCTTGCCTCTGGTGCTGTGCTTGCTGCCAGACAAGCGGCCAAATGGGCCATTGAGGCAGCGATCAACTACGCGGTGGAGATGATCATGAACGGAATGCTCGGATGAGTGGAGTATCCAAAGTCAGTGGGATGACTCCCAAGTACTGGGATAACTCCCAAGTGTATTGATGATATCAATGGTGAGTTCTTCGCGAAATTCGCCGAGAAACACCTGCACTTCCTCAAGCTTGCCAAGAAAATCTTCAAACACGATCAATCGTCTGGAAGGAAATTTAGAATTTTCTGGACGATTCCATGAATGATTCCAAGATGGGGATGATGTTATGATGGATTGTGGCGACGTTGATCTGAAGGCGCTTGATGCTGAGGCGAGGACAGCCCTGAGGGGTGGAAACGTTGATCGTGGCTTGGAGTTGTTCGAGCGCCTGTGGCAGGTGGCGTGGGAGCGTCGTAGTGAGGAGGACGCCCGGTTCTACCTCCAGGCTGAGTGCCGTAGTCTTGCAGAGTACTTCCTGACGCATGGTCGGCCGTCGGATGCTCGGGTGTGGGTGGAGAGGTATCACCAAGTGCTGGGCACGGATCGGCCGATGAGCCCGCAATCGGCGATTTACGACATTGCGTTGGCCTATGAGTCGGGTGACCTTGAGGAGGCTTACGAGCGCGCCAAGGGAATTTACGACATGTATGGGCCAGATGCGTTTAATGGCAAGAGTTGGAGTAAAAAATACGGCGACTGGTTCCTTGATTTTTCTGGGTATGGTTCTTTACATGTGCAGATTCCAGCGGCTGATTTAGGCTCGGATTCAGAGTTGCCGGATGAGCTGCCGGACGAGCCATATGACCAAATCGTCGTGTTATGGGATCGTATCGAGGAACTGTTCGATGAGAAGAGCTATGCCAAGGTGATTCCGCTGGCGATTGAGGGCCTGAATCTTCTTCCGCAGCCGTTGTCGCACTGGGAGCTGGCGACTCAACTCTACATATTGCTAGGGGAATCCTGCTACCGAGAGGGATACCTTAGGGAAGCCGAGCGTGCGGTGCGTGAGGCATTTAAGTGTCCCGGTGGCCTTGAGAACCAGATGGCGTGGTGTGTGTTGGGCATGGCATTGAAGGATCAGGAAGGTCGTGAGGCCCAGGCATTGGATGCGCTGATGAGTGCCTACATGATCGACGGTGCCGACATCTTCGAAGGAATTGGTTTCGATTCGGGTCTCGATTTGTTGCGGAATAAGGGTCTCATCTGAGATGAGTTCATGCAGCGTGACGTGCTGATGTTGGGACAGACGTTCTCGTCAGATCGATAGCTTGCCTCCAGCATTGGCCGTCGCAGCGCTCCCGCTCGATGACCCCATCGGCGATTGGACCCCTCGGGTCACAGACACCCACAGCTCTTGATGTGAGATTGGAAAGCAGCATTGTCTGGCTCCACTGCACAGTCGACCCCAGTATCACTCACACTGACAACTGTGCATTCTTGAGCTTGCCGACCGAGGAATCGTCGCCGCTGAATTCGATGCGTGCAACCTCGTGACGTCCGTAAAGCCATAACAGGAGCTCGGCGCCGGTTGCGGTGATCGTCGCCGGGCGCGGTCCGGTGGCGACAACCACCCGCTCGCCGGTAGGCAGACCATCGACGACTCGTTCCAGCAGTACTCCGATGCGTAGCCTGCCCAGCCGCAACCGCGCCATTGAGCAAGCGTGGGACCACAGTTGCTCATCGGCCGCCGAGGCAAGCACCCGCGGAGTCCAGCCGACGACAGCCCGGCGCAGGTCCTCGTGGTGCACGAAATATTCCATGGCATTAAGCCGTTCGTCGATGCGCGGCAGTCCCAGCGGATTCGGCAACCGGGGCCCATCGGCGATCATCCCCACCAGCTCATCGAAGTCAACCTCGGCACGCAGTCGGCGTGACCGTGAAGCAAGATAGCCAGATAGTGGCTTGATGAGCATCCCGGCCGCAGCCAAAGGATTGGTCTCCCGCAACCGCAGATGCACGGCGAGATCATGGGCGTCCCAGCCCGCGCACAAGGTCGGTGCGTCGGGGCCGACGGCGCTCAACAGCTCCGCCAGCTGGTGTCTTTCGGTGCGAGCGAGTCGGTAGGTCATAACCCAACGCTATCCAACCCTGTTCCGGGCAACTCATCAATGTGGTCCGGATGGAAGAACCATTCCCCGCGGTCGTAGGCTGGCCGGGCAACATTGTTTCCCACCTGTGGAGGATCCGATGAATCTGGAGAAGGTCGTCTTCGGCTTCTTCATCACCCTGGCAGCGGCCCTGAACTTCGGCTTCTTCCTGGGCCCGCTCGACTCCGTACACCTGCACAACGGCATTGAGCTCGCGGCTGCTCTGGTGGCCTCCTTCATTGCCACGATCCTGAAATTTGGTGATCGCACTCAACTGGGCGCGGTTCACCTAGCCACCTCGCTGGTAGCCGATCTCCAGTTAATCGCGGCAGCCGCGGTGTGGATCGTTACCGGATCGCAGGCCGGCGGTCTGACCGGCGAGGCGATGTCCGTCGTGGTGTCCTTGTCGGGCGGTGCCCTGCTGGCCAATGTGGTATCGGTGGTGCTGCTCGTCTCGGAAATCATGCCGTCGCGGCGCTGAGACTGAGCGCATCCCAAACGAGTACATTTCAACTGTCATGAAGACACGACAGGTGACCACCCGCCCCAAGGTGCTGGGCGACGTCTTCTTCCTCATCCTGCGCAGAATGAGGTTTCCCCTGCTGCTCGTGGTATTCGTCTACGCCATCTGTACCCTGGGGCTGGCCATCATCCCTGGCACGACGAGCGAGGGGGAACCCGCTGCGCCGCTGACCTTCTTCGAAGCCTTCTACGTCGTCTCCTACACCTCCACCACCATCGGCTTCGGTGAGGTGCCACACCCCTACAACGCCATGCAACGGATGTGGATGACCTTCACCATCTACGTTTCGGTCGCGGCATGGAGCTATTCCCTGTTCGCTGTCATCGGCTTGCTGCGTGACAGGGGCTTCCAGTCGGCGGTGCAGGTGGCCAGGTTCTCGCAGACCGTGCACAACATTCGTGAGCCCTTCTACATCGTGTGCGGCCTAGGTGACACTGGGCGCACCTTGTGTCACGGCCTGGATCATCTGGGGCTGCGCTTCGTTGCCATAGAACGCAACCAGGATCGGGTGCAGAAGATGCGCTTCGATGGTTTCAACGTCGACCCACCAATTGCCACCGGTGACGCGTCCCAGACTTGGCTACTGCAACTCGCCGGGTTGATGAACCCGAACTGCAAGGGCGTGGTGGCCCTCACAGACGACGACACCGTCAACCAGGGCATCGCAGTGACGGTGCGGCTACTCAAGCCTCGTGTCCCGGTGCTGGCCCGGATTCGCAACGAGGGTACCGAAACCCACATCGGAGTCTTCGGTGGCGATGTCGTGGTGAATCCTTTCGCGCGCTTCGCCGACTACTTAGCCGCGGCGGTCACCGCACCGAAGCGTTACAAGCTGCGCAAATTACTCACCGGTCTGCCCGGAGAGCCATCCGCGGAAACAATCGCCCCGCCGCGCGGGCACTGGATCGTCGCCGGTTATGGCCGTTTCGGGCGTGCCGTCACCGATTCCCTGCGGGCCACCGGTATGGACATCTCGGTAGTCGACACCCTGCACTACGACGAGGGTGGGGTTGATGTGTGTGCTACTGGCACTCGCTCCGAAGACCTCAAGGCGGCCGGCATCGGGCGTGCCGTTGGCCTGGTGACGGCTAATTCCTCAGACACGAAGAATCTGGCGGTTGCGGTGACCGCAAGGGCTCTCAACCACGACCTGTACATCGTCAACCGGCAGAACAATCTGTCGAATGCTCCACTGTTCGAAGCCTTCAATCAGGAACTGTTGATGGTGTCCTCGCGGCTCGTTGCCGAGGAGTTCCTGGCCCGGATCACCACCCCGTTGCTCAACCGCTTCCTGCGCCTGATTCCGCAACACAACGAGGCTGAATGTGAGGTCATCCACGCCAAACTTGCTGCTCTGGACCCGGGCCGCAATCCCGAGGTGTGGGATTTGACGGTTGCGGAGAAGACCACCCCGGCTCTGGCCGAGTTCGTCGATGCCGGTGGTAGGTACACGGTCGCTCATCTGATGGCCGACCCGGATGACCGGTCGCAACGACTGGCGATCATGGTGCTGCTGGTGCGCCGGGGCAACAAAAACATTCAACTGCCGGGAGAAGATTTCGCTATCGATTCCGGAGACAGGCTGCTGATCGCTGGCACCGCGGAATCCAAGCACCTGTCGTTGCAGACCCTGCGCAACCAGAACATGCTCAACTACGTTGTCACCGGGAACCAGTCGAATGGCGGCACGGTGTGGCGGTGGCTGACCCGCCATCATCCGCCGAAGGTGGTTCCACTACCCGAGGTACGAGGCGGCTGTGCCATGACCGAGGTGAGTACCGACACCAGCACCCAGCTTCCCATTCAGTGAGTTCAGGCCCCGGCTATGGGGTGCTGCCTGAGACATGGCATGTAGAGGGGTCGCCCCGTCTTCCTCCGTTGGAAGCGCCGCTCGCATCGCGTATACGGGCGAGATCGTGCCACTCGTATCGACAACTCTAAATGCGCTGTTGCGTTGAGCAGTTTGCAGTTGGATCCCGCAGGCAGTTACTGTTAGTGAAGCGCGATATGGGCCGAAACCGGGGGGTTCGGTCGAAGAGGGGATGCCGCGCAGGGGGAAATATGGGGTTCAGGAAACTGGCTGCTGCTGTCGTGTGCGCCGGCATGGCGTGTGCCTCGGCAATCGTGGGCGCTTCTGCGCAATCACAAGCGGATGACGCATTGCCTGCGGTGTTCGCCACAGGAGGTTCTGGTCGGTTCATCGACTCGATCCAGTGGCTGCAATGGGCCGACTATGCTCAGTTCGCGGGCAATCCCAAGCCGAACGTTCCGGTTCTGAACGCTAAAGAAACCAAGAATTTCGTCAACTACCGCGATATGGGTGAGGCTGGGCGCCTGGTCACCACCTGCACGCTGTCCGATTTGAAACATCTTGGGCACGGTGAGCACCTAGATAACAACCATGCGGGTGGCCCCTACCCGCTGACCGATGAGCAGGCCTACGGGCCGCTGGTGGCTACTGTTCCCGGTGCCTGGGCAGGAGACACGCTGGACAACCTCTACAACATCGGCGGACCCGGTGAGTGGAAGGGTGGTAAGCCGGTCTGGGAAAACGGCATGCTTTACCCCAAGGATTACGTCAACAAGAACCAGATGCCCATCGGGCTGGCCAATGGCTATGCCTATAACGGAGCCAAAACCTGGGATGGCGGCTGGTGGCCCGAGCCGGGTGTCAGCCATCAGCCGACCGGCTACAACTCTCGGGTGAGTGTGAATCTCTCGTGCCGGGCAGAGCTGCGGGGAACCGACGGTTCGGTGAAAAACGTCCCGGTTTCGGGACTAGTTGTGGCCGACGCGGAGGCATCCTCCAAGCGCAGCGGCACTTGGGACGACGCTAACAAGGTATTCCACGGCGAGTGGAGCGACGAATGGGTGCAGGCAGCGACCACTCAGCCGGTCACATGGCGCCTGCTTGACAGGCTTCGCTCCGACGGATGCCCGACCACGGCCACTGCCAAATTCATGGCGGATGGGGCTATGCGTCTCATACCTGACGGTAAGGAATGTGTTTACCAAAACGGTGGCAGGTACTCCCGCCCCAATGGTCTGGGTGGGCCGAATGCGGTGATGTTCATGGAGGGGGCCACCTCGGCAACCGTCACCATTCAAGGGGCTGGTTACTCGGCCGTCGCTCTCGGATTGATCATCGCCACCGACTTCGGTGATGCTCCTAAGTCCTATGGGACAGCGTCTTCGCTGTTCCAGCCGACCTGGAACCAGGGCGAGGTAACCCGCGATACCGACCTGTTCACCATCAAGCAGGCTTATCTCGATGTCAAGAATGGCTCGCCCCATCTGGGCAACAGCCTTGATGCCGAAGGCGCCCAACCCTATTCCGACGATGCCTTGGGCGATGACAATAATGATCCGCAGGTTGATGACGAAGACGGCGTGAACTTCCCCGCCGACGGCATACGCACCGCCCCCGGGCAGAACTATTCGCAGGTGGTGGCCTGCGGCGGGTCCGGGCGGGTCGCAGGCTGGGTTGACTGGAATCACAACGGAACCTTCGATAGCGGGGAGAAGAGTGACGAGGTCCCCTGTCCGTCGACTGGCAAGGCGAAACTGACCTGGAAGGTACCCGACGACGTTGTGCGGTCCGTGGCTGGTGAGGATGGCACTGGGACTGAGACCTACGCCAGGTTCCGTATCACCAATGATTCAAACGCGATGCTGCCCGTCGGCAACACGACCACGGGTGAGGTTGAGGACTACCGGGTGGCCGTTCGTGTGCCCACCGTCCAGCTGACGAAGAAGGTGGATGGTGCCTACGCCGGAGACTCCGCGCTGGGGGTCGACCAGTGGAACCTGACCGGCAAGGCGGGTAACACGGTCAAGGTCCAGGGCGCGGGAAGCACTGGCAACCCGAAGGCCGTCGGGGCGGGAGATCTTACCCTTGGTGAGCAGTCCTCCCACTCTGATGCTGCTGCCTATCAAGCCGCAAACTGGGTCTGCCAGCAGACTCCGGGCACTGTGGGAGAGCGATTCGGCTCCACCGTCCGCAACGATGACGGGCAGGGAAACGCCACACTGACAATCGCGGGCCAGGATCGGGTGAGCTGTGAGATCACCAACACGGCCAAACCCGGCGAGTTGATCTGGAAGAAGGTTGACGTCGACGGGAACAAGCTGGGCGGTTCCGAATGGACCCTCAGTGGCCCAGGTGTGCCACCGGCCACGACCGTGACCGACTGCACTTCGGCCCCCTGCCCGGCCGGTGCCTATGCTGACCAGAATCCCAGTAACGGCGAATTCCAGCTCACCGGACTCAAATGGGGAAGCTACTCGGTGACCGAGTCGAAATCACCCGCGGGATACACGGCGGTACAAGGTTCCCTCAGCTTCGATGAGGTCAACGCGGGGCGTTTGAGCGCGGGGCTTACCGACGGTGAGCATGTCGTAGATAACGGTGTGGTGAATCCGCGGCTGACCGGGCAGGTCTCGTGGTCCAAGACCGATGCCGACAACAACAAGCCGCTGTCCGGATCAGAGTGGAAACTGATCGCTCCGGGCGGGCAGGAGACGATCATCACCGATTGCACAACGGGGAGTTGCACTGGCACCGGGCTGCACGACGAGGACCCGGCTCCGGGCCGGTTCACCGTGGGTGGTCTTGCCTGGAACCAGGATCAGGACTACACCCTCGTCGAGTCAAAGGCACCCGCCGGGTACAAGCTTGACAAGACCAGGCATACCTTCCGCATCACGGTGGATGCCGACACCGGCAAGGTCATCAACCACAACTTCTCGGCTCCTTTCACCAATGAAAAAACCGAGATTCCCTCCATCCCGCTAACTGGTGGGACTGGAGCCTACATATTCCTGATCGGCGGCGGTGCGCTTGGTGCGCTGGCTGCGGGTCTCCAGATCTGGAGGAGGCGCCGGGCACAGAAGAACTGATTCGGGGGCAGTTCGCCCACGTGGAGAGGGCGCGGTTGTGTGCCGCTCCCATCTCCCAACCCACATTGAGTAACCCAAAAAATCATGGGTAACAACTGTTGAAAGGAACAGCCAACCAATGAGCACAACCACTCGCGTTGCGAGCCGTGTTGCTGCCGGAATCGGGGCATTGGCCATCGGCTTGTTGGGTTTTCCCAACGTGGCCTCTGCTGACCTCGGTGCTGGCAACATCAATCCTGATACCCAGGGCTCGCTGATCATTCACAAGCAGGAGTCTGGTTCGCAGGCCACCTCCGGCTCGGTGACTGGCACTCCTGACACCCAGGGCACGCCCGTCGCTGGTGTCAAGTTCACGGCCTACAAGATCACGAACCTCGATCTCACCCAGCAGGCGTCGTGGAACGGCCTGAAAGACTACACCGTCCCGGCGGATGCCTGTGGTGGAGGTTTCGCACCCCCGAAGCTGACCCTCCCGGCTGGTGGCGCCGCCACCTTCGACAGCGGCCATGACAACGGCCTCACCAACGCGCAGGGCGAGGTCACCATCGGTCAGCTGCCGGTGGGCGCCTACCTGGTCTGCGAAACCCTTACCCCGGCCAATGTCCTCAAGAAGGCTGCTCCCTTCCTGGTGACCATTCCCTTCCCGAACAACACCGTGAACAACGATGTCGCCGGGGCAAACGGTGAATGGCTGTACGACGTGAACGTCTACCCGAAGAACACCGTGGTCCAGACGCCCACCAAGGGCATCGATGTGTCCGCCCATGGTCTGCAGACTGGTGGGCAGGTGACCTTCCCGGTCGAGGTGACTGTTCCGAGCATCGCCGAGGGCGACCAATTCAAGTACTTCGTCATCAACGATGACCTTGATGGGAGCCTGACTGAGGGCAAGGTTGTGTCGGTGCAGGCTGGTGGCGTGGATGTCGACGTCGCCTACTACACCAAGACCGAGGGCGACCCGGTGAGCGTCGGATTCACCAAGGATGGTCTGGCCTGGTTGAAGACCCAGCCGAATGCCAAGATCACCGTGACCTTCTCGGCCAAGGTGAACTCGATTCCTGCCAACGGCATCATCCCGAACATTGCGGAGCTCTATCTGGACACCGTGCCCGGGGATACTCCTCCGGACACTCCGCCGACCACTCCGCCTCCGGGCACCCCTCCCACCACTCCAACCAACAAGGTTGAGCAGTCCTGGGGTGCGGCTCAGATCGTGAAGAAGGACGCGGACAACGCCAAGGCGCTGTCTGGTGCTTCCTTCCAGATCTACGAGTCCGATGCTCCCTACGCCGGTGCCTGCGGTACCACCAAGACCGGTGACCCGATCTCCATCAACGGTGTGGACACCTTCACCTCCGATGCCGATGGCATCGTGTCGATCGCCGGTCTGTTCGTCGACAAGGGACAGGCCAACTACACCGGCAAGGGGCGCCCGCCTGGCCCGCCAGGTGGCGGTCAGGTGCCTCAGGCGCAGACTAACAGGCTCACCAGGAACGCTCTGGGTGACTACACCTTCGCAAATACCGAGTGGGAGAACGGAAACACCCACCGCTGCTACGTGTTGGTGGAGACCGCAGCTCCGGCTGGTTACGTGCTGCCGACCGGCGGTAAGGAGTTGACCGCTCTCAAGGTGGTTCCGGGGAGCACTGCCACTGCTTCCACCGTTGACATCAACAACACCAAGCAGGATGTTCCGGGCCTGCCGCTGACCGGTGGTTCCGGCCAGGTGGTCATGCTGACCGGTGGTCTGGTGATGATCGTCGCTGCTGGCGCCCTGGTGCTGGCCCGTCGTCGTCACGTCCAGGCCTGATTCGCTGCGGTCTGCAGACCGTATGCGATGACCATCGCTGAATAGGGGGTGGGAGGTGAACTGCCTCCCACCCCTTACCATGTTCGATTGAGGAGAACAGTGAGGAACGACACCCCCAAACGCTGGCGGCTTTCCTGGGTAACGCTGGTCATCGCCCTGCTCGCCTTTTTCGGGATGCTCATCGCCAGTTATCCGACCGTGGCCAGCTGGTTGTCCCAGTATGCCCAGTCGAAAGTGGTGGAGAACTACCAGAACCAGGTAGACAACACCTACCCTGACGCGGTCACCCAGCTGCGCCAGGCACACGAGTACAACGACGCCTTGAGCGTCGGTGCGCTTCTTGAGGCTGACACCAACAAGCCGACCGGTTCGGGTACCAGCTCCGACGAAACTTTGGACTACGACCAGATTCTCCGGGCCGACGCCAATGGACTGATGGCCCGGCTCAAGATTCCTGCCATCGACGTCGACCTGCCGGTCCTGCATGGCACCTCCGACGAGACCCTGTTACGCAATGCCGGGCACCTGCGAGGCACGTCGCTTCCGGTGGGTGGGGAGAACACTCATGCCGTGATCACCGCCCATCGAGGTCTGGCCGATGCCCGGCTGTTCACCGACCTCGACAAGGTTCAGGTGGGTGACCGGTTCGTCCTGGAGGTCTTCGGTGAGGTGCTCACCTACGAGGTGCGCGAGACGAAGATCGTTGAACCTTCCCAGACAGAGTCGTTGAGGATGGAACCAGGGGAGGATCTGGTGACGCTGGTCACCTGTACTCCGCTAGGCATCAACACCCACCGGATCCTGGTCACCGGAGTGCGGGTCACCCCCACTCCGATTGAGGATGTCGAGAACGCGGGGGCTGCCCCCGAGGTGCCGCACTTCCCGTGGTGGGCGGTATGGCTGCCTGCGGGCACCCTGCTCATCGGTGCCTATGTCTGGTATTCCGGTTTCCCGCCCGGTTTCTGGGCCGAGCGCAGGCAGCGGCGAAACAACGCCTGAGTCGCTCAGATGGTCTGAGCTGTCTAGATGCAGTATCTCCTGGTCGTCACGGTGAGTGAACACCTTTGGGTGAGTGAGATACCTTCTTCTCCCTGGATCCTGCTGGTTGCATACCCGATCGGAACTGGTGGGATGGGCGAGCGGTGGAATGGGCCGTCACTCCAGCCGGGCTATGCACGGCGACCGGGAAGTGGCAACAATGATGCATCAATGTATCCGATCGCTGTCTCAGGGATGTTGTGCACCCCCTCCGGGAGTAATGTTCATGCGTCGGGTCGGTGCCATCATCCCCCGTTGTATTGCGTTTCCCTGATCCCGCTCGCCACGGGATGCTGGGGTGCCGTGATCAGACCGGATGGCTTCGGCCCGGATGCCCGGCATCATCCTTGGTGTCGGCGTCGCAGTGCCTGCCGACCCTCATCGGATCAGTGGGTGCAGCCCGCGGCCGAGCCCCGCCGCGGTGATCGCCGAGTGAGTGGAAGACGCAATGAAGATCGAACGAATGAGACAAAATCGCAGCCTGAGCTGGGTGTCCATCGTGGGCCTGATGGTCATGCCGCTGCTCATCGTCGCAGGGCTTGCCTTGACAACGTGGAATTCGGGAAACCGGATTTCCAACATCTCGGCGGCGATTGTCAACAACGACCAGCCGGTAACCATCAACGGGCAGTCCGTCTCGATGGGCAGGGAGCTTTCGTCGGCGATCGTCAACCAGGATGATGACATCAAGTGGTCTTCGGCCACCCAGGAGGAGGCCACCAAGGGGCTGGCCGACGGCACCTATGCGGTGGCGGTGGTTATCCCGCAGAATTTCTCCTCGGCGGCCACATCCTTCTCCGGTAACGACGCGGAAGCCGCCCAGCAGGCAACCATCGACGTGAAGACCTCTGAGGCGTCCTCGATTGCCGATGCTCAGATCGCACGCGATGTCGCGTCCTTGGCGGTCAACAAGCTGAATTCGACCCTCACCGGCACCTACCTGGACAACATCTACGTTGGCTTTAACACCACCGGCGAGCAGTTCGTCACCATCGCCACCGCTGCCGGGCAGCTGGCTGAATCCACCAAGAAGATTGACGAGGATCTCGACAAGGCCTCCGAGGACATCACCAAGCTGGACGAGGATGTCACGAAGATCACTGCCAAAAACCAGGAGACCACCGACCGCGGGACCCGGCTGACGACCGGCACCGGTGAACTGGCCACCAATGCGGGCAATCTCAACACCGGGATGCAAGATCTCAACGGGAAACTCACCCCGTTGCTCGACGGGGTGAACCGGCTCGCTCCTGATGCCGCCAACCTGGCCAACAACGCCAGCACCGTGAATACCGGGGTCAAGAGTTACACCGACAACGGCGCTGCGGTCGGCACTGCGCTGCGGGATCAGGCGAATGCGGCAGGTGAGCTCGCCAAGAACCTGAATACGCTGAACACCAATACTTCTGCACTGCAGAAAGCTGCAAATCTGCCTGCAGCCCCAGATACCCAGGAGATTGCAAGTGGTTCTAACACAGTGTCCACGAGTGCTGCCGAGGTGAGCAATGCGGTGGACACCTATAGAAAAGCCTTGGAGGCCACCACATGGAACGCCGAAGGTCAGGAGGCCTGTCTTGCCCAAGGACTGACTGATGAGCAGTGCCGCGCGGTGCTGGCTATCGGTTTCAAGGCGGGTATCGCTGCCGCAACCGCCAAGCTTGACCAGTCGGGTTTGGGGTCATCAGAGAATGGGGCGCCAGGAAAGGCCGCCAAGGTGGCTACGGATGCAGCGGACCTGAAACAGAAAGTTGAGGGTTTTTCCCCGAGAGCTCAGGCTTTTTCGGCTGCGGCGGGTGAGCTGACCAAAAATGCCCAGGGCCTGGGCGAGATCCCAGGTCTTGCCACCAGTGCCGGGAAAATCTCCACCGGATTGGGCGATCACGCCGGGCAGGCAGAGGATCTAGTCAACAATGCGGGTGGGCTGGCCACCAGTGCCAATGACCTGGCAACCGGTGCCGCTCAGTTCAACGATGGGGTCACTCAGACCTCCCAGCAGTTGCCTTCCCTGGGTGAGGGTGTGACCAAGTTGGCGACTGACACCAAGACCTTGTCTGATGGAACCACCACCCTGAACCAGGACACCCGCACCTACGTCGACGGGGTGAACACTTACACCACGGACACCAAAACCGCCAACGACAAGCTCACCGAGCTGAAGACGAAGAAGACCAAGGATCTGACCGACGCATCCGAGAAGCTGCAGACCTCGACGAGTACCTTCGCCGAGCAGATCGCCTCTGGTGCAGAGCTGGTGCCCAGCTTCGATGAGAGCGCTCGCGACAAGCTATCCACCGTCGTCACCGCGCCGGTGAGCAATTCAGTGGGTGGGTTGTCCTCGCCGATCACCCAGACCGTGATCCTGCTGCTGGGGCTCGGGCTGTGGTTCGGTGCCCTGGCCACGTTCCTCATCGTCCGCCCAGTGCCGTCCAAGGAACTCGCATCCTCGCAGCCGCTGTCCAAGGTGGCGTGGGCCTCCATGTGGCCTGGGTTCGCCGTTGGCGCAGTTCAGGCCGTGGTGCTCGGTGTCTTCGGCGGTGTGGTCCTTGGCCTCGGGCTCGGCGGCCTCACCAAGCTGACGATGGTCTTGCTGCTCATCTCCACGGCATTCATTGCGGTCAACCAGGCGTTGGCTGGATGGCTCAAGGGCACTGGGCGATTTATCGTGGTCGCTCTCGGTGTGCTTGCGACGGCCACCGGCATGGTCTCGACGGTCCCCACCTTCTTTACTGCTGTGGAGCACTTCTCCCCACTGCGCCCGGCACTGCGTTCCATCCGCAGCCTGGTGACCGGCGCGTCCTTGGTCTCCCCGCTTCTCCTGCTGCTGGCTTGGATCGTGGTCGGCGTGGGGGGCAGCCTGCTGGCGGTATGGCGCAAGCGCAACCTTTCCTTGGCCGCGGACGAGGCAGAGGACGAGAGCGACGGAATCGACGAGTCTCAGGCGGATCGGCAGGACTGGCTCGAATGAGGATGACAGCGGCGATGCCGCTCAGGCGCGTAAAGCCTCCACGAACCAGCTGGTGATTGAGGCGGGATGGGTGATCGCCGTACCGACGCACACCGTCCACGCGCCTTGGGCAAGTGCATTTGCTGCCTGCTGCGGGGTATGAATCCGTCCCTCGGCGAGCACTGGGCCCACCCCGAGCGCCACCGCCTCGGCGATCAGCTCATAGTCTGGGCCTGGGGTCTTTCTGCGCTCCCCGGAATACCCGGCCAAGGTGGTGCCCAGAATGTCGGCTCCGGCCGCTGCCGCGGCCTCGATGTCACCGAGTGAACCGCAGTCGGCCATCACCAGCACCTCGGGGTATTCCTGCTTGAGACCATCGATGGTCTCTGCCAGGCTGAGCCCATCGGGCCGGGGACGCCGGGTGCCGTCCAGGGCGACGATCTCCACCCCGATGGCGGCCACCGCCAAGCAATCGGTCAAGGTGGGGGTGATGTACACTCCCTCGTCGCCAACCTTCACGATGCCGATGATCGGGATCGACACGGCCTCGCGCATCCCGCGAAGGTCGTCGATGCCTTTGCCTCGAACGGCGGCGGCTCCGCCGGTCTCGGCGGCTTGAGCAATCTGGGTCATGGTCCGCGGGTCGAGCATCGGCTCACCCGGATAAGCCTGGCAGGACACCACCAGGCCCCCTTTGAGCGAGTGCAACACGGTGTCGGTGCTGGTCATCTTCTCTCCTGTCTTCTCCTGGCCGTGTTCTTCCTCATTGCGCACAGTGAAGGGTGGGGGCGTGTCGTATCAGGGGAGCCGCTGCGCCGATGATCGCCGCGGACTGCCCTAGGGCAGCGGGCAGCACCGGGATTGATTGCAGCCCGCTCACCAGTTCGCCGTGCAGTGCCTCGGTCATCGCCTTCCACCACAGCATCCCCGCCGAGGCCAGCCCACCGCCGACCACCACGACGTCGGGGTCGACGGTGGTGAGGATTCCGGCGATCGCTCGGCCCAACCCGGTGGCCGCCTCGACGACGATGCGCTGGGCAAGTTCGTCGCCGCCTGCGGCGGCCGCCACGACCTGTTTGGTGTCGCTCAAGGTCTCTTCGCCGCCCAAGGCCAGATAGCGGCGGTGGATGGCAGGCCCTGCGGAGAGTGCTTCCAGGTGGCCTTCCCGACCACAGGTGCAGGTCAGGCCCTCGGCTCCGGGAGCCGGGATGTGCCCGATCTCCCCGCCGATGTGGTGGGCTCCGGTGCGCAGCACCCCGTCCAGGATCAACGCCCCGCCGATCCCGGTTCCGGCGGCTACCATGAGCATTGAGGCCTTTCCAGCCCCGGCCCCCCGCCACGATTCACCCAGGGCGTGGGCGTCAACGTCGTTGTGCACCTCCACTTCCACCTCGCCGAGGCGTTCCCGCAAGCCGGTCACCAGATTGGTGCCGACCCAGCGGGGAAAGGTGTCGGTGGCCGAGACGATGGTGCCGGTCGCTGGATCCACCGCTCCCGCGGTGCCCACGCCCACCGCAGTAACCGGGCTTCCGCAGACCGCAGCCAACCGGACTGCCTCAGCCACTTGGTCGAGCACCACCTCGGGGCCCTCGGCGGCCCGCGTCGGCAGGGTGGTCACTGCGTGCAGCTTGCCGTCGGCGTCGACGATCGCCGCAGAAATCTTGGTGCCTCCCAGGTCGACCCCGACGGTGCTCACTTCAGCAGACCCACCTCACGCAGGATCGCCTCGATAGCTTGGTTGTCGGCCTCGGTCAGGGTCTTGAGCGGGGCCGGCATTGCCGGATGGTCGATGATTCCCAGCATGGCGGCGGCCGCCTTGAAGGCACCGATGCCACCTGCGTCACCGGAACGGCCCTGCGGGACGAAGGCGATCTCAAAGAGCCGGGCGATGCGCTCCTGCTCGGCACGACAAGCCTCCCAGTCGCCGGACTGGGCCGCCTTCCACAACCGCACGTAACCCGTGACATCCACGTTGGCCAGGCCGGGAACGATGCCGTCGGCACCGATCAAGGCCATAGCGTCGCACATGATCTCGTGGCCAGTGGACACCACCAGCGGGGACCCCGCGGCCCGGTTAGCGGCCAGCAGGCGACGGAAGGCGACATCGTCACCCGAGGAGTCCTTGACGCCCATGATGACCCCTTCGGTACCCAGGGTGACCAAGGTGTCAACGGTCAGCTTGCGCCCGACGCGCACCGGCACGTCGTAGGCGATGACTGGTACGCCGACGGCAGCGGCGACCATTCGGAAATGGTCGGCGATCTCGTCGGGGGAATTTAGCGCGTAGACCGGGGCGGAGATCACCACTGCGGTGGCGCCCAGTTCCTCGGCGCGACGGGCTTGGGCGATGGCGCGGGTGGCCGACATGTCGGGGCATCCCACGAGCACCGGGACCCGCCCTGCGGTCTTGGCGATCACCGCGGCGACGACCTTCTCACGGTCCTCGTCGCTCAGGTAGGCCACCTGACCGGAGGAACCCATCGGGAAAAGCCCATCGACCCCGCCGGTGATCAGGTGCTCCACGAGCCGATCCAGACTCGCGAAGTCCACCGAACCATCGGGGTTCATTGGTGTGATGACGGGGGGAACGATGCCGTTCAGAATATTCATTTCTTTCCTCACAAAAGAGACGGAACCGCGCCCAGCAGGGTGCGGGTATAGGGGTGTTCCGGGTTGTTGAAGAGCTTCTCTGCCGGGCCGGTCTCGACGATCTGCCCGGCATTCATCACGGCCATCCGGTCGGAGATGTAGCGGACGGTGGAGATGTCATGGGAGATGAAGACCATCCCGGTGCCGAGCTCTGCCTTCAGGTCGGTGAGCAGGTTGAGCACCTGGGCGCGCACCGAGACGTCGAGGGCAGAGGTCGGCTCGTCGGCGACGATTACGTCGGGCCCCAGGGCCAGGGCCCGGGCGATGGCCACGCGCTGGCGCTGGCCACCCGAGATCTGGCGGGGCAGCACGTCGAGGGCTGATTGTGGCAGGCCGACCAGTTCGAGAAGGTGGCTCACCCGCTTAAGGCGCTCGGCCTCGGTGCCGATGTGGTGCACCCGCATCGGATCCATCAGCTGTTCGCGCACGACCATCCGCGGGTTCAGCGCGGTCGCCGGATCCTGGAAGACCACCGAGACTCCTCGGCCCAGCTTGCGGCGGGTCGTGGCGTCGTAGCGCATCTGCTCGCCGTGGAACAGCACCGTTCCCTTGGTGGGACGTTGCAGGCCGACGAGCACGCGGGCCAGGGTCGACTTGCCGCAGCCGGATTCACCGACGATTCCGACGGTCTCGCCCCGGGCCACGGTGAAGTCGACATCGTTGACCGCGTGCACTGTTCCCGGGCGGAACAGCCCACCGGTGCGGGTCTTGTGGATGACGTGTACTCCACGTAGCTCCAGCACGGGCCCGCCGGGAGTGGGTGTGGTCTGTTCGCTCATGACAGTGCCTCCAGTTCCGGATGGGATGCATAGGAGTGGGTGGTTCCGGGGATGGTGCGCACTACCGGTTTGGTGTCGCGTCCGATCTCTGGATGCGAGGAACGTGGCGAGAATCGGTCACCGGCGACGAATTCACGCGGTGAGGGAACCACACCCGGAACCTGGTGCAGCCGCCCGGTGCCCGATTCGATGGACAGCACCGCACCCAGCAGGCCGCGGGTGTACTCGTGGCGCGGATCGGTGAGGATGTCGGTGGTCGGGCCGGTCTCCACCACCTGACCGGCGTACATCACGGTGATTCGGTGGGCCACCGAGGCCACCAGGGCCAGGTCGTGGGAGACGAACAACATGGCGAAGCCAAGCTTTTCACGCAGTTCGTTGAGCAGGTTCACCACCTGCTTTTGGACTGTGACGTCCAAGGCGGTGGTTGGCTCGTCGGCGATGACCAGTTTCGGGTTGCGGGTCAGGGCCATGGCGATGAGCACCCGCTGGCGCTGGCCACCGGACAACTCGTGCGGGTAGGACCTGAGCGTACGCACCGGGTCGAGACCCACCAACTCCAGCAGTTCTTCGGCGGTGCGCTGACCGCCACGCGAGGTGAGTTGCTTCATCTGGGCCCTGATCAGCATCGACGGGTTCAGTGAGGACAGCGCATCTTGATAGATCATGGCGATCTCATGGCCGCGCAGATCGTTGTGCTCCTTGGGCGACAGCCCCAGCAAATTCACTCCGTTGAACTCGATCTTCCCGGACAACTGGGCAGTCTTGGGCAGCAAACCCATCACCGCCATGGAGGTGATCGACTTGCCGCATCCCGATTCGCCGACCAGTCCCATCGTCTCACCGGGGCGGATCATGAAGGATACGTCGTCGACCACGTTGACCTCGCCGTGGGCGTCGGGGAAGCGGATCGATAAGTTCTTCACATCCAGCAGCGGGGCCGCATCTTCGGTGTATACGAAACGGTCGGTGCGGGTCTGCTCGGCGGTGCGCAGCATCTCCAGCCGGTCACCGAGGGAGACCATCTCGGCACTGGATGCGAGGACCGGGGATGTGCGGTGACTAGTGCTCTCGGCGGGGTCGTCCAGTTCCACCTTGCGACGCAACTTGGGAGAGACCATGGCGTCGGTCATGCCCTCGGACAGGATATTCAACGCCAAGGTGGTGACCAAGATGGCCAAGCCGGGGAAGAAGGTGGCCCACCACCCACCGTTGAGTAGCAGTTGTTTGCCATCGGCCAGCACATTGCCCCACGAAGGGTTGGGCGGCTTCACACCGGCATTGATGAACGACAACGAGGCCTCGAAGACGATCGCGTCAGCGACCAGTACGGTGGCGAAGACCAGTACCGGGGCGATGCAGTTGCGGGCGACATGCCGGATGAGGATCCAAGCGATGGGAGCTCCCATCACCCGCGAGGCCGAGACGTAGTCTTCACCGAACTGGGACAGCACATTGGCGCGCACCACGCGGGTTAGCTGCGGGGTGTAGAGGAAGGCGATGGCCAAGATCAGTACCGGTAGCGAGGAGCCCCACACGGCGACGAAGACTGCCGCCAGGGCAATGCCGGGGAAGGACATGATGATGTCCAGCACGCGCATCAGCACCTCGGAGAACCATTTGCCGCCGGTCGCGGCCAGCGAACCCAGCACCGAGGCCGCAGCCAGGGCCACCAGGGTGGCACTCAGGCCGATGATCAGCGAGGACCGGGCTCCGTATGCGACGCGGGCGAAGATGTCGCGGCCAATGTGGTCTGTGCCGAACCAGTGCTCGGCTCCCGGCCGGGTCATCGGGGTGCCCGAGGCCAGCGGATCGAAGGAGGAGATCCATGGAGCGAGGACGGCCATCAGCGCCACCAGCACCAGTACGCCCAGGGCGATTGCGGAACCGAGCGGCAGTTGCTTGAGACGCAGCCCCGGCTCGGAGAGTTTCTCGGTTAGTCCACGACGCATGATCATACCGTCCTGATTCGCGGGTTCACCAGGACATAGAGCACGTCCACGATGATGTTGACGACGATGAAGGCAATGGCCACGGTGAGGGTCACGCCCTGCACCAAGAAGACGTCGTTGCGGGTCACGCCGTCGAGGATCAACTGGCCCATTGCCTGGATGTTGAAGATGATCTCAATGATCACCGCGCCACCCATCAGGTAGCCGACACGCAGGCCGAGAACGGTGATCGGGGTGATCAAAGCATTGCGCAGCACGTTACGGGCGACCACCACGTGTTTGGGAATCCCGGCGCCGATCGCGGTGCGCACATAGTCGCGGTCGAGTTCTTCGACCATTGAGGTGCGCACGACGCGGGTGAGCGATCCGGCTACCGGCACCGCCAAGGCCAGGGCCGGCAGCGAGATGTTGTTGGACCAGATTCCCGGGTCGTCGGCGAAGGGCACCCACCGAGAGACGACCGCCGGGAATAATGCCGCGCCACCCGGCACATTGGCCAGCCATTGGATTAGCAGGATAGCCAGCCAGAATGATGGGGTGGCCAGGCAGGCGATGGATAGCACACGAATCACCTGGTCGACCCAGCGGTCCCGATACAGGGCGGCGAGCACCCCGAAGACCAGAGCCATCACCGCGGCGATGAGCAGGCCAATGAGGGTCAGCTGCAGAGTGATCGGGAAGGCCTTGGAGACGAATTCGGTAACCGGTACGTTCCCGGCCGAGGTGCCGAGGTCTCCATGGAGCATCCCGCCCAGGAAGCGGATGTAGCGCACGAGCAGCGGGTCGTTGAGCCCGTGCTCCTCCCGGTATGCCTCAAGGGCCTCCGTCGATGCTGCCTCGCCGAGAGCCAACCGGGCAGGGTCGGCAGGGGAGAAAGACATCACAAAGAAGACCAAGAGGGTCACACCGAGCACCATGACCGGAAAGGCGACCAAGCGCCGTCCGATCAGTCTCAGCAAAGTGGTCACGAGGGGTTCTCCTTCGGTCCGGGTTGTCATCGTTGACAGTGGATTGGGAGTGCTCGCGGGGGTGATGTGCGCCACCCCCGCGAGGCGTTTTGCGGCTCATTCGTCGGCCGCCGGGACGTGGAATCCACGTCGTTCACGGGACCCGTTGCGGGCGGTCCACCCCGGTGGGACCGGCATCAGGCTTCGGTGCTGGTCCCGGGTGCGGATCAGGCGAGGCTGGTGCCCACATCCACGAAGCTCAGGCCGGTCAGCGAGATCGGCTTGAAATTGACCAAGGTGCCGGCGTCCCAGGCGGTGGTCGACTTGCGGTGGAACAGCGGGTAGAGCGGCACATTGTCCGAGATGAAGTCGAACAGCTCACCCCAGATGCTCTTCTGCTCAGCGCCAGAGGCGGCAGCGCCCTTGTCGAGCAACTCTTGCACCTTGGTCCAGGAATCTTGGCCTTTCCAGTGCATCCGGGAATCGGTCCAGGTATCACCGGAGTACCACCAGCGCATCAGCAGGTCGGGATCAGCGCCAAAGACCGAAGGATCGCCAGGGGCGATCACCGCATCGTAGGCTTCGGGTTTGCCGTCGATCGCGTTGTAGACCGCGGCAGACTTGTCCTGGCTGAACTCGACGGTCAGCCCCGCGGCTTCCAGGCACTCCTTGATGATCGGGGTGGCCTTCTGCACCCAGCCGTGGTCGGTGCACAGCAGGCGGATCGAGGTGAGCCCTGTCTCGGCGAACAACGACTTGGCCTTGTCCAGATCGAAGGAGTAGACGGTAGAGGCCCTCTTGTACTCGGGATGGGATTCATGGAGGAAGGATGTGGCCGGTGAGGCATTGCCCAGGTAGGCGGTCTGGATGATCTTGTTCATGTCCAGGGCGTAGAGGAAGCCCTGACGGTTCTTGAGTTCGTTGAATGGTGCAGACCCGCAGTTGAACATCGCGAACAGCAGGGAGAAGCCCTGCACCGATTCGACGGTTGCCGAGGCCTTTAGGGTCTCGACCGACAAATCGGGAACCAAATCCATAACCTGCACGGCCTTCGAGGTCAGACCGTTGGTGCGGGTCGATTCGTCGGGCATGACCTTCCAGATCATCTTTGCGGCCTTAGCCGGGCGCTCGCCGGTGTAATCGGCATTGCGCTCGAAAACCAGTTGCTTCGAAGTGGCCGAGTTGTCGGTCATCTTCCACGCGCCGGTACCTACGGGATTGGCGTCGAATGCCTTCGGGTCGGCCATCACGACGGCTTTGGGGACAATCTTGACAACTGCCAGCCGCTCCGCGATCAGGGAGAAGGCGTATTTCAGCTTGATCGTGACGGTGGTGGTGTCTTTGGCGGTCACCGATTCGATGAACGGGATGAAGGCGCGGTACAGGGACTTGTTGTCCGGGTTCATCACGCGCTCGAAAGAGAAGACGACGTCGTCGGCGGTGACGGCGGTTCCGTCGTGGAAGACCGCGCCTTCACGCAACGTGACCTCGTAGGTGGTGTCGTCGGCCTTGGTGGGCTCCCCATTGGCCAGCGCGGGGTAGACCTCGCGATTTCCTGAGGGAAGAATCTCGTAGAGACCCTCGAAGACGTGCCAGTTGGCCGCGATGGTCAGCGCCGAGGTGGTGGTCATCGGGTCGAAACCATTGGTGCCCAGTTCGTAAGAGATGGCTGCGGTGATGGTTCCCTCGGGGTTGGCCGATGCTGCGCCAGCGGTTGCCCCCGCGGTGCCACCGTCCTGCTTACGGCCACAGGCCGACAGGGTTCCGGCCAGCGCCGATGCCGCGCCGATAGCCCCCACGAGGCCCATGAATCCACGACGGGAAGTGTCGAGAGCCGGTTCGTTCTTCATGAAAGTCTCCTAAATGTCAGACGTCCGATGTCTGATATGATGCGATTATAAACACGTTGACCTCATGGGAGGCAAGCGATGAAACAGGGACGTGATGCTGCACAGACCACCACATCAGCGATCAAGGACCTCATCTTGGCAAGGGGACTTCATCCAGGAGACCTGATACCGACGGAGGCCGAGCTCATGGAAGAGTTCGGTGTATCCCGGTCCAATGTCCGCGAGGCTGTGCGTACCCTGGTGGCGCTTGACATCCTTTGTGTACGGCACGGTACGGGAACATTCGTGGGCGATCTGTCGATGCGTCCCCTGGTCGATGCCATGGTCTTCCGCGGCATCATGCAGCGTGGCTCCGACGCCGGGCTGCTCGAGGAAATCGTCGAGGTGCGCAGGGGGCTCGACCTGTCTTTGGGTGCCCGTATCGTCGAGCGATTGACCGGGACAGATGCGGTCGAACTGCAAGAGTGCGTCGAGGAGATCAATGCTTGCGCCAGACGTGGCGAGAATTTTGCCGATGCCGACCGTCGTTTCCACCTGCTGCTGGCAAGGGAACTCGGCAACAATGTCTACTCCCAGCTGGTGACCGCTTTCTGGGACATTCACACGGCCATCGGGGCGAGGTTCCCCAAGGCAGGCCGGGAAGAAATCAAAGCCACCGCGGATGCCCACGAACGGATGCTGGAATCCGCCGTCGCCGGTAATCTGGATGCATATCTGGAGGCCGTGAGGGCTCACTACGACCCCATCCTGCATGTGCTGGCCGGTTGTCGTGAGGCTTCCTGAGGTAGTGAGTGGGCATCATCGGTCCAGAGAATTTGTGACTCAATTGTGATCGCCTCGACGTATTGCGCCGAGGCGCTGGAATGCTGGAGAGGTTCATGGAAGTCGTGATCTGCAAGGACGCCGCTCAAGTTGGCGCCGTCGCCGCAGCAAAGGTGGCCCAGGTGGCCCGTCGGGTTGGGCCTTCGGTGGTGCTGGGGGTCGCCACCGGTTCCTCCCCGCTCGCCCTTTATTCGGAACTTGCCGCCCTGGTTGCTGCAGGCAGCATCGATCTTTCGCATGCCTCGGCTTTCGCCCTCGACGAGTATGTCGGGTTACCTCAAGGGCATCCGGAATCTTATGCGGAGGTGATCCGGCGCACCGTTACTGAACCGCTGGGGCTGGATCCCTCGCGGGTGCACGTGCCCGACGGTTTCGCCGACGACTTGGCCTTGGCCGCCGAACAGTACGAGGCAGCGATCGCCGCTGCGGGTGGCGTCGATGTGCAGATCCTGGGCATCGGGGCGAACGGCCACATCGGTTTCAACGAGCCGACCTCCTCGTTGTCGTCGCGGACCAGGATCAAGACTTTGACCCCTAGAACGCGCGCCGACAATGCGCGATTCTTTGATTCCCCCGAGCAGGTGCCCATCCACTGTCTGACCCAGGGGCTTGGGACCATTCTCGACGCCCGCGAGGTGGTGCTGGTGGCTAATGGGCAGAGCAAGGCTGATGCGGTACGGGCCGCTGTCGAGGGACCGCTCACCGCGATGGTGCCTGCCTCGGTGCTGCAACTGCACCGGTTCGCGACCGTCGTCGTCGATGAGGCCGCCGCCGCTGGATTGACCACTGGGGATTTCCACGCCTTCATCCGCGACAATAAGCCCGAATGGCAGCGATACTGAAGAACGGTTATGAGCACTGAAGGGCGGCCATGAGGATTCGCGCAGCGCGGGTGTTCACCGGGGAGCAGATGCTGGCCGACGCGGTGGTCGTCGTCGCAGGGGAGCACATCGTCTCGGTGGACGCCGCAGGGGATGGTGGTGTAGTTGATCTTGACCTGGGGCAAGTGACCCTGGCTCCCGGTCTGGTCGACACCCACAATCATGGCGGGGGTGGAGTCGCCTTCACCGAGGATCCTCTGGTTGCCGCCCGGCTGCACCGCAGTTATGGCACGACGACGATGATCGCGTCCACCGTCACCCAGTCATTGGCCGATTTGCGGGCACAGATCGAGATGCTCGCCGGTTTCGTCGAGAGCGGTGAGCTGGCTGGCATCCATCTGGAGGGGCCGTGGCTCGCGCCCGAATACAAAGGTGCCCATCCCGTCGAACGGCTGCGTGATCCACTGCCCGGAGAAGTGGCCGGGATTCTGGATGCCGGACGGGGTGCGGTGCGGATGGTCACCATCGCGGCCGAGAGGCCGGGAGCCATGGAGTCGATCGGTTTGATGGCTTCGCGTGGGGTGATGCCCGCGCTGGGGCACACCAACTGCGATTATGAGCAGGCCATCAAGGCGATTGGGGCGGGGGTGCGTGGAGCCACCCACCTGTTCAACGCTATGCCGGGGCTGCATCATCGCAGGCCAGGACCTGTGCTGGCCCTGCTCAACGACGACCGGGTGTGGTGCGAACTCATCGTCGACGGGGTGCACCTGCGCCCGGAGTTGGCCGGGTGGGTGATGGGCGCCAAGCAGCGGGTGGTGTTGGTCACCGATGCGATGGCCGCCGCGGGCTGTGACGACGGGTCTTATGTACTCGGCGATCTGCCCGTCGAGGTAGTGGACGGGATCGCCCACATCGCAGGGACCAACACCATCGCTGGATCTACCCTCACCCTGTCGCGGGCAGTACAGGTGGCGATCGGCGCCAAGGTGAGCCCCGAGGTCGCGCTGCGCGCCGCCACTGCGAACCCTGCCGACTACCTTGGGCTGGAGGGGGTGGGGCGTCTGCTTCCGGGCCACTGGGCCGATCTCGTCGTCTTCGATGCTGACTGGAATGTCAATCGGGTGATGTACCGAGGTTCCTTCCTTCCCTAATTCGTGACCGCTGGCTGCTCGGCACTGATTCCGTGGATCACGGTGCGGTGGAATTTGGCGGTGGTCAGTATCCCATCATTTGGCGAGTAGCCTTCTGGGGTGATGTGGGCTTGGCTGGCAATGATCGCCGCCGCCCTCGGATTGTTCACGCCTCGGGTGGTGGGCACCGCCGCGATGCTGCTGCCCGTGGTGCTCGTCGGTACCTGGCTCGGAACGCTGGTCGTCAAGCACGTCGCTCAGCGCACCTTCGACATCGCGACGTTGATCACCTCAATGCTGGCTGCCGGTGCATTGGTGGTGATCTGAGGGCACCAGTGACGGATCGCTTTTTCTCTTTCCTTATAACGCTGGAATAGTTCTTGGCAACCTTCCCGGAAGAGCGGACAACGTGGCAAGTCGCGGAAGGTGGACAATGGAGCAAGTCTGACGACGCACAGGAGAATCAAGTGACCTCAGCCGAAGAACCACAGATCGTCCCCTCGGGGCTCATCGACGACATCAGGGCCGCCGATGCCGCAGGGCTACGTCGCATCGCGGTTGCCGCGGCTCGTGAGGCCCTCAAGTGGACTGGCGGAGAGGACATCACGGCTAATGCGCTCATCGATGTCGTGGAGGATGGCCTGTACGGACCATCGAACGAACGCGACATGCTTCAGGTGCTGACCGTCGAGACCGATGAGCGGTACTGGGCTGCTGTGGATGCGGCAGAAGCCGTCGGTGACCAGGATGCGCTGGAAGCCGCGACCAAGATCTTCTGCCGTGCCCGTGCCTTCCTATCGTGCTGGTATGCGGCCGATCCCGACGGGCTGAAGGCTGCCATGGAATCGGTCTATGAGGCGATCACCGCGACGAATAACGCCAAGCTCATTGCCCGGGCCGTTCACCGGGTCATCTGAGATCACCCCACGGGTGAACTGGGGTGCAATCATCGCAGGCCGATGGAATCGACGCGAGGTGCCGAAGCTCGGGTGCCCGGCTGGATTACCGCAAAGTCTTGCTCATTGGGCAATGAGCAGCGGGAACACGAGATCGGTGTTGAGCGGTGCCTGGCCGGGGCCCGGATCGGTGGGATCGACCCAGCGCATCTCGGCGATCTCGGCACGTACCCGGGGCGTGATCCGCTGACCGGAGACGAAGACGTGAGCGAGCAATGGGACACCCTCGTTGACAGCGGTGGATTCAAAGGTTCCCAGCTGGGTAAGGCACCCGGGATCCAGATCGACCCCGAGTTCCTCGCCGACCTCCCGGACCACGCAGTCCAGCGGGGTCTCCCCGCTTTTTGGTTTGCCACCCACGAGCATCCATCCCCGGGTCCCGTGTTTGCGCACGGTCAGCACCCGGTGGTCATCGTCGAACAGACAGACGGCTGAGACCTCAATCACGCCCTAAGGGTAGTCCTCGGTGTATTCCCCCCGGGGTTTTCTCAGGGCCCCGCTGAGAAAGAGTTGAGAGCTGAGCGCGCCTCTTGCCTGCTGAAGATGCCCGTCCGCAGCGTTCCCGAGTGCCCTCGACGACTCGGATGAACCGCTGTGGCGAGGATCGATGGAAATGTTGGCAACGTTCGTAACGATTCATTTGTGAACCCTTGGGAAACCTCTTATGATTTTCTCAGGTTGAAGGCGGGAGCCGGGGGCTCCCCTGGAAAGCATGGGGTTGATGGATGACTGCACGCAGAGCTCTTGAGGTGATCGACAGCACCCTCACCGCAGAAGCTCTCAACACCCCCAGGCGCGCTCAGGTTGAGGCTCCCGCGCCGCGGCGGGCCACATTTGAGCTTGACTACGAGACCACCTGCACCGCGCGGCGTCGCCTCGCCGAGGTGCCTACCGATGTCGAGACGATCGATTTCGAGCCCGCAGTCACCCCGGTCGCAGCCTCCGCGGCACCTGCCCGTGCCTTCCAGCTCCCCCCTGCGCAGACTGTCACCAAACGTCGTCCGCGTCGCAAATTCGCCCTCGGCGTCTCAATGGCCGCGATGATCGGCTCGGTGTCTGCTGGTGCCCTGATATCCCGTTCTGCTTCCTCTGACGTTTCTTCCCAGATGGTCCTTGAGGCCGAGCGTGATTCCAGCCAGATCTCCCGCTCCGCCGAGCGGGCCGCCTTGGCCGCCACTCTCGCAGCGTCTGGCGGGGCCGCCGCGCTGTCCGATACCGCGGCGGTCGGCAATCAGTCCTTCTCCGAAGCCGCAGGGATGCCCTCCCAGCAGCTTGCCATCGGCGAGGTTATCCCGGCGGCGAAGTCCTTCGATCCATCGGCCAATATCGCTCCCGGTCAGCTGACCCCGCAGACCGTTGAGCAGGCCATGGCAACCGCTAAATCGATGGTCGGCGACCAGGGCTACGGGAACATGTGCCTCGCGCTGGTGTCGAAGTTCTACGGTTACTCGACCGCGGGCACCGTTGGTGCCCAGCAGGCCGCCGAGGCGATCAAGGCTGCTGGCCAGATGCACACCGACATGAAGGACATCCCGGTCGGTGCCCTCATCTGGTACGACGGTACCCCGATCGGCAATCCCTACGGACACGTCGCCATGTATGCGGGCGACGGCATGGTCTATTCCAACGGCGCGCCGACCGGTGTGGGCCTCATCCCTCTGGAGGAGCCTGCCACTGGCTGGAAAGAGCCCATCATGGGCTGGTCCGCAGTGTGGCTCCCCGCCGCCACCAAGTGAGCTGGCCGTTCGGCGGCTCGTTCGCTGAGGGTACCGATTGATCCGTATAGAGATCTTCAGCGGTACGGTGTGAGATCCCTTGAGGCGACGAAGGCTTCTTCGTTCATACGCGTACACCACAGACGCTGGCGTTCGCAGCGCAGCTGGTAGATAAATGAATTAGGCCTAGGAGGCTGCCAGCACATCGTCTCGATCTTGGCCTGTTACAGATCAACCGCCTCGTCAAGAGCCGGTTCGAGGTCGCTATCATGTGAAGCCAGGATGACGACGCCGTCTGAACGCCGAGCCTCACGAACAACCGCCAGTGCACACAGCACGTCGACCCCTTTTTCGCCTTTCTCGATGATGCTAGGCCTTCCGTCCTCGTCGTAGAGGGGGCTATTTGAGGCATCACGATTCAGGCGGTAGCGCAAGGGGCGCAGGCTGACCTTCACCCGGGAATCCCGCTGCCAGTGGTTCCGCTGCGCAAGGTTCCGGGCGTTGTCGGCAGGATCGTATTCGCTGGAAGGGAGCCCGCGGTAGACAAGAACACGTTCAATGACTGCTTTGCTATACCCCGGTTTCTGAGCATCGTTTCGTGTCTTGATGAGCTGTTCTGCGAACTTGATCGGATCAATAAGCGTCTTGTGTCGTGGAGTCGGTCGCGCAAAGGTGTCGTGCCCCACCAGGTGGATGTTCTGGTAGTCGATGATGATCGTCGCACGCAACGGCGGCGGTGCCGAAACGGGCATTGTGCTCCTCAGTGAAAACCCCACCAATCCCGGAGGACGGGGGGGAGCTATGACTGTGATGCTACGCGCACGGTGAGGTTCACACAAGCCAGCGACAAGATTTATCAAAGTTCACCCAGACCCCGTCGTCGATGATTGAGCTGCAGGAATGATCAATATGTTGTTCGCGCCCACTACGCCGAGGTACTCGAATCCGTCATCGCCGACGGTGAAGATGTCGTGCCTCACCGGGTCCGGGCGGGGCTGTGGCGACCGAGTGCCAGTCCTCAAGGAGACGGCTACTGGTTGCGGTGCATGACCGACGAGCACGACTCCGCATTGATGATGATGGTGTTCTCATCGCGCATTGCCAACATCACTACGGTGAATGAGTCGCTCGATGGTTGTGTCATCTCCTGGTAACGATGTGACCATTCTGCGGTTGGTTGCAGGCTCTTATCAGTCACGTTGATCTTGATGGGCGATGAGACAAAATGTCCTCGGACCCTTTTCGGTCCGAGGACATTTTACCTCATTGAGGCGGCGGAGGATACGAGATTCGAACTCGTGAGGGCGTGAACCCAACCCGCTTTCCAAGCGAGCGCCATAGGCCTCTAGGCGAATCCTCCGTAGATCAGCCTAGCGGGTCGATGGCCTCGGACGCCAACCGGTGATGAGAGCAACACGAAGTCCCCGGTGTGGGCGAGGGGTGCCTTCCATGAGTTTCTCGCGGAACCGGTGGGGTAGGCACCAATGGTGGGACTGCGGCTCACATGTGATTCTTGCCTCGCAAGGGCCGCGCCTCGCTTCTCTCCGTGAACGATGTGGGAGGCCGGGTAGGTTTGGAGTATGCGACTGCCAGAGGAACTCGTCGCAGGGCTCGGCTCGATCCGCATCGTGCCGGTTCACGGCGGCGACACCGCACGTGCTTATCGGCTCGACACCTCTAACGGGCCGGTCTTCCTCAAGACCCACCCACACCCGCAGCCACTGATGTTCGAACGGGAGGCGCGCGGTCTGCGGGCGTTGCGGCAAGCCGCACCCGCCAGCCTGCACATTCCCGAGGTATTGGCGGTCTCCCAACGTGGGATCCTCATGGAATGGATCGACGAGGGCCACCGCTGCCCTGGATCAGATGCCCGGCTGGGAGAAGGCCTGGCCGAACTGCACACCCGTCCAGCACAGGGTTTCGGTGGGCTCGACGGTGACAACATCGGTTTCCTGGGGTCCGTCGAGGTGAACATGGCCCCGGCCTCATCGTGGCCGGAATTCTTCTTGGAACGCCGCCTGCGTCCATTGATCAATCGCGCAGTCGCCGAGGCGGGGCTCCCGGTCGAAGCCCTGCGGCTGCTTGATGTCCTCGAACCCCGTCTGGGTGAATTGTGTGGCCCACCGGAACCACCGTCGCTGGTGCATGGCGACCTGTGGGCAGGGAACCGGCTGGTTGATGCGAGTGGCGAGAATTGGCTCGTCGATCCGGTGGCGCACCACGCGCACCGCGAATCCGATCTAGCGATGATGCAGTTATTCGGCGGTTTCGGGGATGCGACATTCGCCGCCTATCAACAGGTTCATCCGTTGGCCGACGGCTGGCAGCAGCGGGTGCCGTGGTACCAACTGGCACCGCTGCTGGTGCACGTCATCATTTTTGGCGGTGGCTATGTGGATGCCGTCATGTCCAGGTTGCGGGCACTTGGCTGAGGAGTGATGATCGCGCCCATCGCCATGGCTCAGACAAAACGGCTAGTGCATACCTTCTGGGCTAGTGGGCAACACCGTCTCTGTCTGCATAGATGGATCGGGATGTGACCGCCGATCCATTGGCGACCTGCGCAGATAGGATAGTTTCACCACAATTGGGAGGTGTCTCGTGTCCCAGGAAATCCATGGTGAGGGTCGATGGATCGTCGGAACCGATGGCTCATCGCAGTCCTCGCAGGCCATTCGCTGGGCGGCCAAACACGCTTCGGAGCGCGTCGGGGAGACCCGGCTGCTGATCCTCCACGCCATTGCGCCGCTCAATCTCCAGGCCCACATTGGCGGGACGTCGATGATGCTCGACGGCGGGCTGGAATATATGCGGGTAGCCCGCGCTGAAGCCGAGCGATTCGTCGAACAGGCCGCCGATGCCATCCGCGCCGAATACCCAGATCTTGTCGTGGAGACCGCCGTCGTCGAGGGGCACCCGGCCCAGGTGCTCACGGAGGTCGCCGGGGTGGCTGATCAAATCGTCGTTGGTGCGCGTGGGAGAGGAACTCCTGCCCTGGCAAAGATGCTCGGCGGGGTTGCCTCACACGTGGTGTCGAATGCCAAGGGAACTGTCGTCGTCATCCCTGATCAGGCCGAGGAACGTCCTGATGCTCCCGTCGTCGTGGGTGTCGATGATTCCCCCCAGGGCAGCCTCGCCATCTCCCGGGCCTTTCAGGCCGCATCTCTGCGACGAGTGCCGCTCATCGCGATTGCCGCTTGGGATTTCAGTCCCTACGACGTCGCATCCAGTGAGGTGTGGCATCTTGACGCCGAGGAGATGGACCGCGCAATGGCCGTCGAGGCCGCCGAGCTCATTGCCGACGAACGCAACGCTCATCCCGGGGTCCCGGTCACCGTCAAGGCGGTGCGGGGCCGTCCCGAGGCCGCTTTGGTGGAAGCCTCAAAACAGGCTTCGTTGCTGGTCGTCGGCTCGAAGGGAAGGGGAGGGTTCGCATCCCTGCTACTTGGTTCCACATCCCGCCATGTGCTGCGCGAGGCCTTCTGCCCGGTGGTCATCACCCGGGCCCCGGCAGGGTGGAAGGATCGCTCCGGTCGCGAGTGATCCCCGGTCTGGTGCCAATACCTGAATCTCAGGGCCAATACTCGAACCTCAGGAGTGTGTGGCTTCAAACCAGCCGATCACCAGTTCCCGGCTGTACCGAACATCTGCTCCCGGTCAGACTTCTCGTGGATTCTCCTTCATGAGCCGGTGCTTACTAGCCTCGCCGGGACATGACCCAGAGATCACCACATCATTAGCTTCGGATTAGCTTCGGGCCGCAGCAGCTGCCGCGATGGGCAGGGCGGTCTCCAGCACATCGAAGGCCTCCTCATCCATGGCATCGTTGACGAACCATGCCTCGAAACATGACGGGGCCATCCATACTCCTTCGTCGAGCAAGGTGTGGAAGAAACGGGAGAACCGGGCGGTGTCCTGGGTCTTCGCCGAGTCATAGTCTGTGACAGGCCGGTCGGTGAAAAACACCGAGAACAGGTTGCCCCAGGCATTCATCGTGTGCGGTACCCCGGCCTCGTCCAGCGCGCGGATGACCATCTGTTGCAGCCTCGACGACAACTCGTCGAGATGGGGGTGCACCCCGGTGGAAAGTTCTAGCGTTGCCAGTCCCGCCGCCGCGGCAACCGGGTTGCCGCTCAACGTGCCTGCCTGGTAGACCGGACCGGCCGGTGCCAGCTGGTCCATGATCTCGGCTCGCCCCGCCAGGGCAGACAGCGGGAAACCGCCGCCCACCACCTTGCCGAAGGTGAATAGATCGGGCGCCCAGCCCTCCTTTGGGCCGACCAGACCCCAGTAACCGGCTGACGACAAGCGGAAACCAGTGAGCACCTCGTCGAGCACGAATAGTGCTCCGTTGTCATGGCAGAGTTTGGCGCACCCGGCATTGAATCCTTGTGGGGGGACGATCACGCCCATATTTGCCGGCACCGGTTCGGTGATCACTGCGGCGATCGCATCGCCCCGCTCGGCGAAGAGGGCATCCAGGAGATCAAGACGCCCATAAGGCAGCACGACGGTGCCTGCGGCGGTGCCCCGGGTGACACCGGGTGAATCGGGCAAACCGAGGGTCGCCACGCCGGACCCTGCGGAGGCCAGCAGCGAATCCGAGTGTCCGTGGTAGCACCCAGCGAATTTCACCACCACCTCGCGCCCGGTTACCCCGCGCGCCAGACGGATCGCGGTCATCACCGCTTCGGTTCCTGAGGAAGTGAAGCGCACCCGCTCGACTGGATCGACCATGGAGATGATCCGTTCGGCCAGTTCCAGCTCCGGCACGCACGGGGCACCGAAAGAGGAAGACTTCGCGACGGTGGCATTGATCGCATCCACCACCTGCGGGTGGGTATGGCCCAGGATCATCGGCCCCCAGGAACCGACCAGGTCGACGTAACGTCGCCCTTCGACGTCGGTGATCCAGGTGCCGTGAGCCTCGGCGGCGAACTGTGGGGTGCCTCCCACAGAGCCGAAGGCCCGGACCGGGGAGGATACCCCGCCGGGCATGGCTGCGCGGGCCCTGGCGAACAATTCTTTGCTGGTGCTCATGTCTTCCTCGATCATCTGGTCAGCGTGGGCAGTGCTTGTCATCGTGACGGTTGGAGTGCCGGACGGGACGTTCGCTCAGCCATTTGGCCACCTCGACGGCCCAGTAGGTGACGATGATGGAGGCCCCGGCCCGGCGCACGCCGGTGAGTGCCTCCAAGATGGCGGCCCTGCGGCTGATCCACCCATTGGCGGCTGCGGCCTCGATCATCGAGTATTCGCCGGACACCACATAGGCGCTGACCGGGACATCGGCCATGTCCGATACCTCGCGAACGATGTCCAGATAGGCGAGAGCGGGTTTGACCATGACAATGTCGGCCCCCTCCGCCAGATCAAGGCGGGTTTCGCGTAAGGCCTCGATGCGGTTGGGAGCATCCTGCTGATAGGTGCGACGGTCTCCGGCCAGGGAAGAATCGACGGCTTCGCGGAATGGACCGTAGAAGGCCGAAGCGTATTTGGCGGCATAGGCCAGCAGCATGGTGTCGGTGAGCCCAGCCTTGTCAAGAACGGCTCGACAAGCGGCGATCTGTCCGTCCATGGCCCCGGAGGTGCCGAGCATTGTCGCCCCGGCCCGGGCCAAGGTGAGAGCCATCTGCTGGTAACGGGCTAAGGTCGCGTCGTTGTCCACCCGGCCCGATTCGTCGAGTACCCCGCAGTGGCCGTGGTCAGTGAACTCGTCCAGGCACAGATCGGCGATGACTGGCAGATGTGTCACCTTCGTCAAGGCCCGTACCCCTCTGGCGAGAATGCCCTCGGGATCGGATGCCCCGGATCCGATGGCGTCCTTGCGCTGTGGGATGCCGAACAACATGATGGCCCCGATACCAGCATCCTCCGCCTCGCGCGCAGCGATGATCAAGGATTCGAGGGAGTGCTGGCGTACCCCGGGCATTGAGGAGATCTCCCGGGGCTCGTCGAGGCCTTCGACCACGAACATCGGCAGCACCAGATCGGCCGGGTGCAGGCGGGTCTCGGCGACGAGACGGCGCACCCCGGGTGTTTGGCGCATACGGCGCGGGCGGTGGGTGATGTTCATGAGCCCAACCCTAGTGCTCGGGTGGGGTGTCCGGCATCCGGGAGGCTGCTCGGGTCAAACCTGTGGATAACAACGGTTCTCCGAGCAGCGAGCCAGATCGGATGTGAAGGAGACAACCCAGGAAACAAGCTCATTGAGGAGTTCTTGATGCGTGGGCTGCTGTTCCGCGAGCGCGCATGGGGGACCAGTAGCGGCACTGGTTCCCCCATGCAGCGATGAGAAGGCTCAGTGCTCCTACTTATTCCACTCCCCAGCACCTGGATGCTGGCTCCTGAGATCGCTGTTCCTATTGGGATCCTGCATTGAACCCACAACGTCGTTGATGCTGTGTCCCTTGCTAGGATCCCAGGAATCCGGGTCTTCAAGGGTGTAATGCGTACCCGGCGCATCGTGAATAGACCCTGAAACGCCAGGAAGTTTCTCCTGGGCGAGTGTCAACGGATCATCGGGTGTCGAGTAGGTTCTGATGCTGTTATTGGCATTGGCCTGCACTTCTTCGGGGGTCTGTCCGGTCATTGCAGCAATCTGGTCGTAGGTGGAATCGGAGACGCCAGCGGCGTTCATCGTCACCGCGCTTCCGCCGGTTGCCATTGCAGCCTCCGCAGCGAGACGGCCGCCCAAGGAGTATCCGGTATAGACCGTGTCGTCGCCATGACCGCTTTGCTCCAGGGCGGTGGCCAGCCCGATGGCATTGGCGGTCTGCGGAGAAACTGTCATGGACCCCACTCCGTCCTCGTAGACATCTGCATCGGCACCGCCTATGGCTGTTTGCCCGGGGCCGTCACCGGTTGCTCCCATGACAACACTCACTTGAGGACGATCCGCCGGAAGTGGATTGCCGTTCGAATCGACGAAATTCCCATCTTTGTCCTGTGCAACGTAGACTCCTGCGGCAAAGCCATTCTCATCCTGGAGCATGTCTGGAGTGATTCCCAAGCTCTCGAGTATCTCTCTGTCATGCTCATTGTTCGGATCGAGTTGATGATAGACACAACCTTCGGGAGCGCCAGGAATGGGCACATCTCCGGTGTTCGGCGGATCGAAGTGCTGATTCAGCAAAGCCATGCCGTAGTCCTCGGCGTGGGGTTCGTTGCCTTTCATCTGGTCGGCGCGTGAACCCTCGGCGGCAGGAGCACCCATGGGACCAGGGTCCTTCTCCCCGCGGAGCACGCATCCGGCCCGGTGCAGTGTTTCTCCGGCGCCTCTCACTTTGCCCATGGCTTGGGCGCCGGTCGACACCGTATCATTCATCAGATCAACAAAATGTGTCAGGCAATCTGCAGCGAACTCGTAGGCCCACGCGATGGCTTGTGCTATAGCAGCTTTCTTCCCAGTTTCGAAACCCTCCTTAGCGCCCTCGACTGCCCCTTCAGCACCACCGGTGAATAGTCCCTTGGTGGCTCCCCAGAGCCCGCCAGATTCCCAACCTTCTTTCATGCCCTCGAATGATCCAGTTGCGCCGCCTACAATTGTTCCTCCGACTGTGGATCCTCCGATCATTACGGTCCCGGACCCCAAGCCGAGCATGACTTGACTGGCAATATGCTGAATCATTTCGTGGATGCCGTCGCGCAGAACCTTCCGGAGCGCGCCGACATTGTCGGCCACGACCATTTCCATCTTTCCGATGAGGTTTGGAAGTTTCGCGTATGCCTTGCACAGATTCTGGGTCGATTTGGCGATTTCTTTGAAGGCATCACTCGCTGGCCCGCTCCAGTTCTGCCCTGCGGCCTGAGTCGCGGCGTGGAAGGCAACAGCTTGAGCCATCCCTGCGTCCTGCCCGACCTTGCTGATCGCTTGGGCGCAACTCTTGATCCCTTCAGGATCACCAGCAAGTTTATCCAGAAGATCCTGGAAATCTGGTAGAACCTCTACGAAGAAGGAAACCAGTTCGGTGATCAAGCCGCCTGGGACCCAATCTTGGGCATTGAGAATCAAGCCAAGCTGGTCGATCAGGCTCGTATCGGACTCCGGAACATCCTTATAGGTGTTGTAGCCCTCCTCCAGAATGGAAGTGGCCTGATTGATCTGTTCGAGTGCTGCTACCATGACCACTCCTTATCAATTGTTGAGCGAGTCGATGCGCTCGCGAATTTTTGAAGCGACATCCTTGTTATTTGTCTCAGTCGCCGTGTAGTCTGCCGCCGATGCCGCCAACTCGTCACCGATCGAAAGAACCAATTTCCCGATCGATGACAAGAATTCCTGATGTGAATTAGTGGTGTAGGGCTCGGCGGTCTCCACCGAACCTTTCATGATCAGTCCAAAAGCCGTGGTGTCCGGTGGAACGAGAATGGTTGTTAAATCTTTGAGAGCTTCTCCCACCACAGTCATCTGTGTTGAGCCATTGGTGAGACCAGCTTCCATGAACGACAACATGTCAAAGGAAAGAGCGGACATGTCAAACCTCCCGGATGATGTTTGTAGGATCAATGCGGAGCGCGCCGAGCCCCTCGGTTATGGCCTCGGCGAGAACAGTGGCAAGTTCCATAGCAGACAATCGTTCAATGGCAGGGCGGAACTTCACCGAGGATAACCGGCCCGACCGGTCCACCGTCACTGTCAGATGCTCGGTCACCACCTGGTGTTCTCTCGCCGAGTTCACGGCCTCAATGGTTGCCCGAACTACTGCTTCACTTCGAGCTCGTGCCCATTCGTTGTAGCCCTGATCCGGAGCATCAGGATCCATGTATGGGCGCAGAACTGCGGAGCCCTCCTCTGCCATGCGCGCGACCGCTTCAGCCAGACCGGCAGGGGGTGTGTAAGGACCCATGTCGGCCATTGGTGGGATGGTCACCTGGCACATCTCAATCGGGAAGTCCGGATCATCCTCGGCAACATTGCGGGCGAGCCGAATGTTGCGCATATGGCGACGCTCCACGCCGTCGGTAATGCCAAGAGAATCGGTGAGTGCTCCTTGGACCCTCATCACTGAAGTACTCATCTCGATCATCGATTTTGACGAGAAGCTCTCGGCGAACCCGATGGCCTGGATCTCCCCAGAAGCTGAAAGGCGCAATTGCGTCAAACCATCATTGGCTGTCACATTGCTGTTGACGATGGCAGCCTTCAACTGTTTCCCTCGGCTCCGCCATTCAGCCGCATGCCGTCGCGAGCGAGTATTCAACTCCTGCATCGGATCAGTCATATAACACTCCCATCCATTCTCGGATACAGCAACAGAACCAAGGCTAACCCCTCGCCAGGGTACGCGGCGGGGTATCCCTGGTCATTAACGGATGTTGAGTATTGACATGAGTTCTACGGACTAGCTGATCTTGAGTCTCTTCACTTAATACCTGGAGTCAAGAACTGTGGGTAGTCCTCTCATACGAGCGAGGATGTAGGAGCGGACTCAGTGAGTTCAGCCGGTGGCGCGGATGGTCTCGGCGACGTGGTCGGGGGCGGTGTGTGTGATCGTCACCGGCTGCCAGCCCAGATGCTCGGCTTCCGCGGTGGTGGATGGGCCGACGGCGAACACCTGGACTGTGCCCGCTGCCCAGTGCTCGGTTAGCGCACGGACCGCGGATGGGGAACGCAGCAGTACCCCGTCGACCTCGCCTGGGTCAGGCAGGGCGGGATCGGGGACCGGAACCATGGAATAGACCGCCGCAGTGTGCACCTGCCAACCCCGCAATCCCAACCCCATCGCCAGGGTCGGTCTGGCCAGGGCGGACTGGGGCAGCAGGGCGACACCGGGGGGCAGATTATCGATTTCCTCTAGCAGATCGGCGGCGCTCACCCCGGGGCCTGTGCGGGTCACCTTCGCAGCTACTTGGGGTAGGGAGGCTGTTGTGCGGGCACCCACCGTCCAGATCTCTAGACCGGCAGCGATACCCCTGGCCAGGTGAGCCTCCAGGTCGGGAACCAGACTGGCCCAGGCCCGCCAGGTGCGTGGTGAGGTGAGGAACAGAACCCCACCCCGGGACATCCGTACGGCCAGGCCGGTTGCATCACCGGTGTCGGCGGGCTGCACCATCTGCAGCAGCGGCACTGTTATCGAATCGATACCCACTGTGGCAAGCGCTTTTTCGTCGGTGGTGTTGCGATCGGGACGAACCAGCAGGATCTTCATTGGCGTGCATCACCCAGCAGCGCGTCGCACACCGTCGCCCCGAGAGTGGTGGCCTCTAATTGTGTTGTCACCACGCCTGTGCGGGAGATCCTGGCGTAGTTGATGCCACGGTGTTCGCTGATCTCGACGTGGAGTTCGAGGCGGGTGTCGTCGATCCAGGTGGCGAGGGCTCCGATTGCGGTTGTGCAGGTGGCTTCCAATCCGCCCAGCACCGAACGCTCGGCGACGGCGGCCAGCCGGGTGGGCAGGTCATCGATTACCGACAGGTGCCCGGCGAGTTCCCCGGTGCGGCATTCGACGGCCAATACCCCTTGTGCTGGGGCAGGAAGAATGAGGTTGGGCTCGATGAATGCGGTGATTCGCCCGGCGTATCCCAGCCTTTCGAGGCCGGCTGCGGCCAACACCGAGGCATCTACCTCCCCGGAATCTGCCTTGGCCAGGCGGGTGTCGACGTTGCCGCGGATCGGGATGATTTGCAGATCGGGTCGCACCCGGTGGAGACCTTTAGCCCGCCGTGGGCTGGAGGTGCCTATCCGGGCTCCGTCGGGTAGTTCGTGCGGGCCCAGACCCGCGGGGCAGTAGATGGCGTCGCGCGGGTCGGCGCGAGGCGGGAAGGCGGCGATGGTCAGCCCGGGCACCGGTGCCGAGGGTAGGTCTTTGGCCGAGTGCACCGCTAGGTCGACCTCTCCGCTGAGCAGGGCATCGCGCAGGGTGGCGACGAAAGCTCCCGGGCGTTTCGGGGCATCCAGTGGGATGGTGAGGTCGTCACCTTCGGATCGGATGGTGACGAGTTCCACTTCATACCCGGTGGCTGCTGTGATCATGTCGGCAACCAGCCCCGATTGGGTGCGGGCCAGCAGTGATCCGCGGGTGCCGAGTCTCAGTGCGGTCATTGTCTCCCCTCCTCAGCGCTTGATGTCTAGACCGAAGGCCAGTTCGATGGCGCGGGTGAATTCCTCAATGCGGTCTTCGCGGGCTGCTTTCCCGGCCTGCGCGGTGGGGGTGTGCAGCCAGGCATTGGTGACTCGGTGCAGGGTGCGGCTCACAGTGTCGGCAGTGGCCGGGTCGGTGTGCGCAGCGATGTGCGCCATCTCGCGTTCCACCAGGTGATTCATCTGGTCACGCAGGGCGCGGATGGCGGGATCTGCTTCCCGGGTGCGCTCGTTGATCATGTGCTCTTTGACGGCCTCGGTAACCATGTGATGGGCGGTGCGTTCCGCCTCCACCTGGCCTTCGGGGACGTGGGCGGCGATGTCGTCGAGGTCGATGAGTCGTGCCCCGTCGATTCCGGCGATGACCGGGTCCACGTCGCGGCCCAGGGCCAGGTCGACGATCACCAGCTCGTCGTTGCGTCGTTGGGTGACCCGGCGAACCAGCTCGGGGGTGATGGTGCGTACTCCGGTGCCCGAGCAGCACACGACCAGATTGCAGGAGTGCAGGGCGTCGTCTAGGTCTTCTGCCGAAACTTGTGTACCAGGATGACTACGGGTGAAGGCGATTGCTCGGCCGGAGACTGAATGAACGATGACCTTGGCTCCGCGTCGTTGCAGGTCGGCGGTGACCACCCCCGCGTAGGAGCCAGTGCCCAGGATGAGTACTTCGTGGTCCTTAACCGGACCGTGCCGGTGTTCGGCGAGGTCGATACCGATGGATGCGACCGACCGTCCCAGGGAGCGCAGGGTGGTGCCTGCCGAGATGCGCTTGGAGCAGCTGAGGGCCGCCTGGAAGAGCCGGTGCAGCATGGGGGAGGAGTGCGGGGTCCCGATGAGGGCCGCGCGCACCTGCCCGACGATTTCGTTTTCCCCGATGACCATCGAGTCCAGGCCGCAGGAGACCTCGAAGAGGTGAGTGACCGCGGTGCAGCCGGTGCGCACGTCGATGCGCCCGGCGAGCTCGGTGGATTCCTGGGCGACGAGGACGTCGCGGATCTGCCGGACGCTGTGGTGGAGTTTGTCTACGTCGAGGTAGACCTCGCACCGGTTGCAGGTGGCGACGGTGATCAGCCCGTTGACTCCTTCGAGACCAGCGATTGCACCGGTTGCTGCGGACAGCTGTTGCGAGAACGCGGTGAGTTCGTCAGTGGTCGTCTGGTGGTGCGACACCCCTATTGCAAGCACGGGCACGTGACAACCCTAGCTGCTTGGTGTGGCAGCCCTGTCAACCGTGGGCGGCAGTTGTGGCGGGCGAGGATCAACTGCTGAGTATGTGCGTGGCTCGGTGGTGTCCAAGTGCCCGTTCCGGCATCACATCGATGTCGGAGCCTTCTGTGTTGGGCGTGGAAGGCCGGTGTTTTATCGGATGGGTTTGAGTGTTCCGTTGGCCAGCAGGTGGTGGTGGAGGGTGG